>Ga0213840_1000027_pt1 | contig 536980 bp, 459 predicted proteins | sample SWPATP22_FD_160132 | JGI IMG/M metagenome (GOLD analysis project Ga0213840, IMG submission 160132) | Coastal seawater microbial communities from Marineland, Florida, United States - SWPA TP2 #2 | ecosystem: Environmental > Aquatic > Marine > Coastal | place: USA: Florida | collected 2016-08-14 | reverse complement strand
AGATGCAGTTGCTGATGGTAACTGTGCTAACGAATCTGTGATTACACGTACTTGGTCAGTAACTGATGATTGTGGTAATACTGCTACACTTGTTCAAACTATCAATGTGGTAGATACTACTGCGCCTGTTATTGTTGGAGACTTTGAAACCACTATAGATGTTAGCTGTTCAGATATTCCTGAAGTACCAGAATTAGTATTTGAAGACGCTTGTTCTTCTGACATAACTGTTGAGTTTAACGAATCAAATGATTCAAATGATGGTTTAGAAGATTATTCAATCACTAGAAGCTGGACTGTTACTGACGAATGTGGTAACGAAGCCATCTACACACAAATAGTAAATGTAAATGTTGAGAGTACATTCACAGGATATGATACCGAACTTTGTATAGATGATTTAGCTATTGACTTATTTGATTTATTAAGTGGAGATTATGACAGTGATGGTGTTTGGGAAGTTGTTTCTGGTAACGCTACGTTAGACGGAAGCATCTTTGACCCTGCAACAGTTGAACTAGGTGATTACATCTTTACTTACACTGTAGCAAACGGACCATGTCCAAGCACTGTTGAAGTAATGATTACAGTTCATGATGATTGTATTGTACTACCATGTGGAGCTGAAGATGTTGTGATTTCTAAAGCTGTTACTCCTAATGGTGACCAATGGAATGAGTTCTTTACAATCACTGGTGTTGAGGATTGTGGGTTCACTATTGAACTACAAATATTCAACCGTTGGGGAGCAAAAATCTATGAAAACTTCAATTATCAAAATGATTGGAATGGTACAGCTTCAAAAGCTTCAATAGGAAGATCTGATAAAGTACCTTCAGGAACGTATTATTATATAATAAACATCAAAGGTAGTAATGGACTGCAGCTAAAACCTTTTACAGGTCCAATCTACATAGGAACCAAATAAATTTTAACCTATTATGAAATTATTAAAGTTTAACATAATCGTTTTTATACTGTTCAATTGCTGGACAAGTGTTGCCCAACAGCTACCTCAGTTTACACAGTATATGTATAACACTATCTCGATAAACCCAGCTTATGCTGGTAGTAGAGAAACATTAAGTATTGTTGGATTGCACAGGAGCCAATGGGTTGGTCTTGAAGGTGGACCAACTACACAAACCTTGTCAATTCATACACCGCTTAGAAACGAGAAAATTGGTTTAGGATTGTCGTTTATTAACGATGAGTTAGGTTATGAAAATTTCTCTTACTTGTATGGTGACTTTTCGTATACTATTCAAACTGGAGAAAACACCAAACTTGCCTTTGGTCTTAAAGCTGGATTTACTCATTATAATTTAGATCAGGCTTTACTTAATGACCCTTCGGTAGTAAATGACCCTTTCTTTAATGATGTATCTAATAGATGGAGTCCTAATATTGGTACTGGTGTTTATTGGCATTCAAACAAATGGTATATAGGTCTTTCTGCTCCTAGAATTTTAAATACTGATTACAACAAAGGGAGCCAAGGAAATATTGACTATGTATCATTAGAACGTGTTAGTTATTATTTTACTGGTGGATATGTATTCGATTTAAGCGAAACAACAAAATTCAAACCAGCCACAATGCTAAAAGCTACAAATGGAGCTCCTTTATCATTTGATATAACAGCTAACTTCTTATTTAATGAAAAACTATGGTTAGGTGCTGCTTATAGAATGAATGAGTCTGCTGCTGCTATTGGTGGTATTGCCGATTTTCAGGTTTCAAAACAATTGAGAATAGGTTATGCTTATGAGTATCCTATTTCAGATATTAGACCTTATACAAGTGGAACTCATGAAGTTTTACTTATGTTTGAAATTTTCAAGACACAACGTGTTAAATCACCTAGATACTTCTAAAAAAACAGATTATGAAAGCAAGAATAATATTATTAATAGTTGCACTTAGTAGTACTTTTATGGTTGCTCAAAAACAGCAAGTAAAAGTAGCTGACAAGTTCTTTAAAAACTTCGCTTATCAAAAGGCTACTGAATTTTATGAAGAAGCTGTAAAAAAAGGTGATAGTAGCGAATATGTATTAACTAGATTAGGTGATTGTTATTACAATAATTCAGATTCTGAAGGATCAGCAAAATGGTATGCTGAAGCTGTAAGATTACATGAAAATAAAATTGATCCAGAATATTTTTACAAGTACTCACAGGCGCTTAGAGGTTTAGGCAACTATGAAGAAGCTATAATTTGGTTAGAGAAATATAAAGCAGAAAATCCTGATGACGACAGAATTGCAGGCTTAGAGTATGATAACCTTGAACTTTACGAAAAACTATCATCTACTGATGAAATCTATGTTACTATCAACACATTACCAATTAACACCAAGTTTGCCGATTTTGGTGCATTTGAAAAAGATGGTAAGTTAATTTTCTCTTCTTCAAGAGATGGAAAAGACAAAATTTACGATTGGAATGGTGAACCATTTTTAGACCTTTATGAAGTAGAGGTTACTGAAAAAGATGGTGTAAACACTTATGAAAAAGTAAACAAAATTAATGGACCAAAAATAAATACTGAGTTCCATGAAGCAAATGCAGTTATTACTAGTGATGGAAAAACAATGTACTTTACTAGAGACAATGTAAACAAAAGAAACAAGTTAAAAACTGACAAGGAAGGAACATCACATTTAAAGATTTATAAAGCTTCTTTAGTTGATAGCATGTGGCAAGATGTAGTTGAACTTCCTATTAACGACACCTACTACTCTACTGGTCATCCTGCTTTAAGTCCTGATGATAGTACATTATTTTTTGTTTCTGATCGTGATGGTGGTTATGGATCTACAGACATCTATAAAGTTGCAATACTTGGAGATAATAAATATGGAACTCCTGAAAATTTAGGGCCTGAAATTAATACAGATGGTAAAGAAATGTTCCCTTTTGTTGCCAAGGATAATACATTGTATTTTTCTTCTGACAGTAATATCAACTTAGGATTCCTGGATATTTTTAAATCAAATATATTAAAAGGTGAAAATGCTGAAGTAGAAAACTTGGGTGCTCCTTTTAATACAAGTTATGACGACTTTGGTTTTATTATAGATTCTGACACTCAAATTGGTTACTTTTCATCAAACAGACCTGATGGAGCTGGTAGTGATGATATTTATGGGTTTATTGGTTGTTCTCAAATAATTAAAGGAACCATTAGAGACAGTTTAACTCAAAAACCTATTGCAATGGCTACCGTTAAACTCATCAACAAAGAAGGTAAAATCTTAAACGAAGTTACTGCTGATGAAAATGGAGCATATTCATTTAAAGTAAAATGTCATACTGAATATACTGTATTAGCTACCAAACCAGATTATAAAGACAATCATAAACAAATTATGACTGGTGAAGTTAATAATGAAGAAAACACATTAGACCTAGACTTAATTCCGTTAATTATAAATAATGAAATAGTTATCAACCCTATTTTCTTTGATTTTGACAAATGGAATATAAGACCTGATGCTGCTTACGAACTTGAAAATATAGTAAGTGTAATGAGAGACCACCCAAATATGGTTATTAAAATTGAGTCGCATACTGATAGTAGAGGTAGTGATAGATATAACTTAAAACTATCAGATAGAAGAGCTAAATCAACTCATGAATATTTATTATCAAGAGGTATAGCTCCTGAAAGAATTGAAAGTGCTATTGGTTATGGTGAAACGCAATTGTTAAACAAGTGTTCAAATGGTGTAAAATGTACTCCTGAAGAGCATCAACTTAATAGAAGATCTCACTTCTATATCTTAAAAAACTAAACAACACTTTATTATAAGAACAAAAAAAACAGGCTAATAATAGCCTGTTTTTTTATACATCATAGTTAAGTCAATTGTTGCCTAACCATTGTAATTTTGAACTATTAAAAACTAAGCCTTTTAACAACCTTGAATCATTTTTTTGTTACGGTAGTTGAATAATCCATTTCAAACTTTAATATTAATTGTTCTTCTAATAATTAAGTACGCTTCTTCTCTTCTAGCATTAATAAAATATCCTACTGCTCACACACTTGCGATTTCTTTTCTCGTTTCCGTTAGGTTAATAGTCTAAAGTGAATATAACTCATAGACAATGTACTCAAATTTAAAGTACTTTATAATAATGATATACTTTAATTTATCAGAGCTAATAAAACTACCTATTTGTAGTTTGAATTATACCAGGGTTAAACCAGAAATAGTAAATGGTTTAGCTGCATGATTAACAGTACTACAAATGTAATTCCTGTATTTACATTAATAACCCATGAATTAAATAAATAAAACCTTTAAATAAAAAAAGACCACTAAAAAGTGGTCTAAATTCATTAACTAATAATTAATCTATTAACGTTTTATAAAAATGTTGGTATAATACCATTTACCTTCTTCATTTTGTTCGGCAGAAATATCAAAGTCTGTAAAGTCTCCTTCAATATTTGCTCTGTGACCTTCACTATTAATCCAAGCGTTTACAACTGATTGTGCTGAGCTAAAAGCATAAGCAACATTTTCAGACACTTTAGTAGCAGATGCGTGTTGTTCTAAACTACTTTTTCTTTGGAAAAAATTGTCATGATTTACTTGATTAACACTAACCATGTAGTCAGTATGCGAATAGGCAACAGACTTAATAATGTTTAAATTGTTCAATGGATTTAAGCCTAATTCTATTCTGTGCGCATTGATAAGCTCTAAAATTTCTATTTCAATACTTTTTGCAGCTGGTGCGTTTTGTAATGTTATATTATTTGCTTCATTTTCAGGGAATTCTTCAGTAGAACAAGAGAAGCTTAACATTGCAAACAATACCATAACAGGTAGGTAAAATTTAGTCTTCATAAGAGGGTTATTTAGATTTGGTGTAGTAAAATTAGAAGACTATACGTAGTAGACTGTTAATAAAATGTTAAAATCGATAAAAAACATGCATTTCATCGATTTTAAATGTCAATAATCGATGAAATGCATAAAACTGAAGAATATTCTTACTTTTTATCGATAAAATTTTACACTTTATCGTTTTGTAAAAACTTAAAAAACAATTAAGGTGCAAGTCGGTTAATTGTCCACCTAGAATCTGAATTTAATTTATATTCAATTCTATCATGAAGTCTATTAGGTCTCCCTTGCCAAAACTCAATTTCAGTAGGCTTAATTAAAAATCCACCCCAATGATTAGGTCTAGGTATATCTTTGTCTTTATATTGAAGCTCTAATTCTTTTAACTTGTTATTCAATACATCCCTATCGGCAATAATTTCGCTTTGGTTAGAAGCCCATGCTCCTAGTTGACTTCCTCTTGGACGTGTTGAAAAATAGTCGTCACTAGTAGCTGCATCAACTTTTTCAGCAATACCTTTAATGATAACTTGTCGTTCAGCTGAATGCCAAAAAAACGAAAGACAAACATTAGGATTTACTAGTATGGCTTGTCCTTTGTCACTATTATAATTAGAATAAAACACAAAACCATCAGTATTAAACTCCTTTAACAGCACAATTCTACTTTTAGGAAAACCATCAAAACTTATTGTAGATAACGTCATTGCATTCGCTTCAATTTCAGGAAAAGAAGTATCTATTTCATGAAACCATCTTTTAAACAACTCTAGAGGGTTTGCAGGAGCATCTTTTAATAAAAGCTCATGTTTTTCATAAGATTTTCTGTAATTACTTAAGTCTGTACTCATTAGATTTTAATATGCTTTTTTGATTAGATTTTATTTTTTTGAATAAAGTAATTCATATAAATTTAAGAATTATTTTAGTCCCATGACATTTGAAAATAGCAAATATTTTAACCTTCTTAAACACTCAAAAGTAGAGTTTTCATTTGGTAATTTTTATCTTTTTGACAAGTTTATAATCTCTGAAATAAATGAAGGTGTCCATTTTGACTGGGACAAAATTCAACAGGTTATTGCTGCATTAATAGATTACTATGGGTCAAATCTTAAAATTGGATATATTTCAAACAGAGTAAACCCCTACTCTATTGAACCACAATTGTGGATTAGATTTCAAAGGGACTATGGGTTTATTGTTGCTAGTGCTATGGTATCTTATACTGAACTTAATTACATAAACACCTCTATCGAAAAGCGATTTTCAGAGATGAGTATAAAGCGTTGCGGCTCTTTAGATGAAGCTATAAACTGGATTAAAAATTTAAAGGAGTTTAAATAATAAAATAGAACTGTCTTGCTTTTACTCTAAAAAAAGCTTATTTTAGTTAAAATATTTCCCCTTACATTATTATTTAAATTTTATAGCAATTAACAATGGATCATTTTAGAACCATAGAACAATATTGTAAGGGAATTGGTACGCCTAATTATTTCAAGAACATCTTGAAGGTTGTGAATCTCAAGCTACTTTTTTTTAGGTATAAATTTTACTCTTTATGTACAGTAAAATTATTATTCCTTACCCTACTTTTTTCTATTTACTTAATCAGATTTTAACTGATTATATTACATGCTTTTATAAGCAAAAAATTATTAAATGAATTTCTTACACATAAAAAACAAATGCTTTTGAATAATTAACACTAACCAAACAACCTCAAAAACACTTTACTATGCGACTAGAACTAACACGTTATTACAAAGAAAACAGCTCGCACAAACTGAAACTGTCTTTTGGAACATTTTATTTATTTAGTAAATTTTATGTTGCCGAAATCAATGAAGGAGTGCATTTAAGCTACAATAAGTTAAAAGTTATTTTTCAAGAAATAACTGATTTTTATGGTAAAAATGCTAAAATTGTATGTATTGCAAACAGAGTGAACACCTACTCTACCGAACCAATAGTATTTAACATACTTGATGATGAGTTCCCTATTTTAAAAGCAAGTGCTTTTGTTACTTATAGCGACAAAGCTTTTAAAGTATCAACTTTAGAAAAAATTATCATTAAGAATAATGTATTAAGATTTAGGTCTTTGGCCGAAGCTTTGCATTGGGCAACTAATTATGACCTCAAATCATCAAAATCAAATGATTTTCCATCTTTAGATAACAACACATTATCAAATACTGATGAAGCTTCCTCTCGAAAATCTTCATAGTCATTATAACGTGTTGAATAATGACCTAAAATTAATGCCCTTACATTAGCTAACTTAGCTATTTCAGCAGCTTCTTTTGCTGTAGAGTGTTTTGTTTTTGGAGCTAAATGTGCATGTTTTTCTAAAAAAGTAGCCTCGTGATAAAGTACATCAGCATCTTTAATAATAGGAACAATACTAGGGTTATATGCTGTATCACTACAAAACGCATAGCTTTTAACTGGAGCTGGAGCTTTAGTAAGCTCACTATTTTTAATTAGCTCTCCATTATTATCTACAACATCTGCTCCTTGTTTTAACTTTCTATAATACGCAACATCAATATCATTATTTAATATTGCATTCATATCTAGTTTTCGCTCTCCAGGTTTCTCTTTAAATAAAAACCCATTAGTGTACACTCGATGGTCTAAAGGAATTGTATGAACTTCTACTTTATCGTCTTCAAAAATTAATTCAGACTTTGTTGAAGTTAACTCATGAAAAATCAGTTTATAATTTGTCCATGATTCGGCTAATTTCATTTGGAGCGTAATGACTTCTTTAAGTCCTTTTGGTCCATAAATATGCAAATCAGTTTCTCTGGTTAAAAGCCTAAAAGTTGATATTAAACCAACTAAACCAAAATAATGGTCACCATGAAGATGAGAAATAAAGATATGCTTTATGCGATTGAACTTAATCTTGGCTTTTCTTAACTGCACTTGTGTGCCTTCGCCACAATCAATTAAAAACATGTGGTTTTTAATTTGTAATACTTGAGACGTTGGGTTTGTATCTATTCGTGGAGTTGCACTATGACAGCCAAGGATTGTAAGTTGCATGTAATTGTTTTAAAATCCTAAATCGCGCTCAATTTCTTCCATTTCAATAATATCATAAGCTTCTTGCAGTGTAGGAACTACAACAATTTCATCTGGAGTTTCATCTAAATTGGTTTTATCAGTAACTATAACAAACGAATGTTTTGATGCTCTATGTTTATTTGAAATACTTAAAAATTCTACTATTTGTTCTAAAGGAATTTTATTTAAACTAGTAAGATTAACAATTACATTGTCATTTTTAAAACGCTCATACATTACTTCAAGCTTTTTTACTAGTTCAACAACCGTAGCTTTTTCTTGTGTAATGATAGTTGTATTTCCGTCTTTGTCAAAAATCATAATAAATTAGTGTTTAATTTTTGAAGCTAATAAATAAATTACAGCCATTCTAACTGCAACTCCATTTTGAACTTGATCTAAAATAATAGCTTGGTCAGAATCTGCAACATCACTCGTGATTTCCACACCACGATTAATTGGTCCAGGATGCATTATTGTAATTTCTTTATCAAGACTGTTCAATAACGCTTTATTAACTCCATATTGCTGAGTGTACTCTCTTGTTGAAGGGAAATAGCTTATATCCATTCGTTCGTTTTGAACGCGAAGCATATTAGCTACGTCACACCAATTAAGGGCTTTACGCAAATTAGTTTCAACTTTTACACCAAGTTTATCAATATGTTTTGGTAACAATGTTTTTGGTCCGCAAACCATAACATTTGCACCTTGAAGTTGTAATGCATATATATTTGAAAGGGCAACACGACTATGTAAAATATCACCAACTATAACAACGTTTTTACCTTTTACACTTCCTAGTCGCTCTCGTATTGAATAACTGTCTAACAATGCTTGTGTTGGATGTTCATGAGCTCCATCTCCAGCATTTACAATACTTGCATCAACATGTTGAGATAAAAACACACCTGCTCCAGGATTTGGGTGCCTCATAACAACCATATCCACTTTCATGGAAAGAATATTGTTTACCGTATCAATTAAAGTTTCTCCTTTTTTTACTGAAGATTGTGATGCTGAAAAATTGATAACATCAGCAGACAATCGTTTTTCGGCTAACTCAAAAGAGAGCTTTGTACGCGTAGAGTTTTCAAAAAATAAATTAGCAATTGTAATGTCTCTAAGCGAAGGTACTTTTTTTATTGGTCTGTTAATGACTTCTTTAAAATGATCGGCAGTTTCAAAAATAAGTTGAATATCTTGAGAGTTAAGATATTTTATTCCTAATAAGTGGTTGACACTTAATTCGCTCATAGATTTAATTATTTATTAAGTAAACCGAGTCTTCTCCATCATTTTCAGCCCAATTTACTTTTACTTTTTCTTTGTTAATAGCATCTACCTGACGACCTCTATAATTAGGTTGTATTGGTAAATGCCTACTAAAACGTCGGTCAATTAAGGTTAAAAGTTCTATTTCGTTAGGTCTTCCAAACGATTGAATTGCTGTTAAAGCAGATCGTATACTTCGTCCTGTATATAAAACATCATCAATAAAAACCACATTTTTATTTTCAACTAAGAAGTTAATTTCGGTAGTATTAGCTTCAAGAGTTTTTTCTCCTCGTCTAAAATCGTCTCTAAAAAAAGTAATATCTAAATGCCCTAACTGAATGTTTTTTACTTTATAGTCTTCAGTTAACATTTTAGCTAAACGATTAGCTAAATACTTACCTCTAGGCTGAATACCTATTAAAACTGTGTTGGAAAAATCGTTGTGGTTTTCAATTAATTGACAAGCCAATCTATGAAGAATGATGTTTACCTCTTTTGCATTAAGTAACACTTTTTGACTCATATTGTATCCAAACGTATTTGGAGAACAAAGATAATGCAAAATTTTTACGCAGTTTGTATAAACTCTAAAAAAGTAAAAAGAAGCCTATTTAAGGCTTCTTTTTTTTAGTTGTCAAAATAAATTAATATCTAACAAACTTGACAGACTCACTGTTTTTATTATTGTATAAGTTTAAAACATAAACTCCTTTGTTTAAATAAGATGTATCAATAGATTGTAAAACATCACTTGAATCTCCTTTAGCCAATTGCTTACCGTCTAATCCATAAATACTAAATTCAAAAAAATCGGTATTGTTTAATAAATCTATTTTATTGTCCTTTACTAAAACTTTAAAGTCTTGTTGATTTGCGCTTTCTAAACCTAAAGTACTATCATACTCACTAACCATGGTAATTGATGTTCCATTTAAAAGATTGGTTAAAACACCTCCAAGTCCTGAAGTTTTATACACTCTTAAATAATAAACATCACCTGGGTTAATATTATTGATAACAACTTCAAAGCTACCTCCAACAACCAATAAAACTCCGTAAGAATCACATCCTATTTCTTGAAGATTTCCAATATCTCCTGATGGTGCTAATAAAATTTGGTAATCAACACTAGTTATTAAAGAAACACCAGCGCTTACCATACCAATTGTAACTTTGTTATCTCCTCCTGAGACTTCATGCATATAAAACACATCATCAGTAGCTCCACACGCAGGATTTAATCCCGAAGGAGTAGCTGAGTTAAAATCTAAAACATTTACAGCTACAGCAGTTCCATCTACTTCTATAGCATCATTAATCGTGTTTCCATTTTGAGCTACTAAGATGGTAGCCATCAAAAATCCGGTTAAAAAAAGTACATTTTTTTTCATAATATAAAAATTTAGGGTTAATAAAAAGACTGCTTTGTTCTTGATTGAACTATATCTTGTCTAATTACAAAGTGCACTCTATAATTATGAAAAAATTTAAAACTTATTTTAACAAATAATCATTAAAATCGTTATTTTAATACTTATTTACTATTAATTTAACAAACAAAAGTATAAATAACAACGATTTAATTAAATATTATGTGAAATGCATAAAATTTTAACATTTAACATGAAAAACATAAAAAAGCCTTACAGTTTCTGTAAGGCTTTTTAAAAAATTGGTTTTGGGTCAAATATTACTTCTTCCCGTCCATTTTATCTTTAAGAGCTTGCAACGCGTCGTTAGCATCACCTAAAGTAGGTTTTGCTTCAGCAGCTTGAGCTTCTGCTTTTTTAGCAGCAGCTTTTACGTTTGCAATTTCTTCTTCTTTAAAGATTGCTGTATGAGAAGCAACTACTCTCTTGAATTCTTTATTGAACTCAATGATTTTGAATTCTGCTTCTTCACCTTTCTTAAGTTTCTTACCATCTTCTTTCTCTAAGTGACGAGAAGGAACAAAAGCAACGATATCTTCGTTAAACTCAACAGTTGCACCTTTGTCAACGATTTCAGAAATTTCAGCAGTGTGAGTTGTATCTAAAGCAAACTCAGTCTCATACTTATCCCATGGGTTATCAGTAGTTTGTTTGTGACCTAAAGATAATTTACGTCCTTCTACGTCTAACTCAAGAACAACAACTTCTAACTTGTCTCCTACGTTACAGAACTCGCTTGGGTGTTTAATTTTCTTAGTCCAAGATAAATCAGAGATATAAATTAATCCGTCGATACCTTCTTCTAATTCAACAAATACACCAAAGTTTGTAAAGTTACGTACAATACCAGTGTGTGTAGAACCTACAGGGTATTTTCCTGTAATATCAGTCCATGGATCTGGAGTTAATTGCTTAATACCAAGTGACATTTTACGATCTTCTCTATCAAGAGTTAAGATAACTGCTTCAATTTCGTCTCCTACAGATACGAAATCTTGAGCTGAACGTAAATGTGTTGACCATGACATTTCAGATACGTGAACTAATCCTTCAACACCTTCTTCTACTTCAATAAATGCACCGTAATCAGCAATTACAACAACTTTACCTTTTACTTTGTCACCTACTTTTACAGTTTCACCAAGTGCTTCCCAAGGATGCTTGCTTAATTGTTTTAAACCTAATTGGATTCTAGATTTATCTTCATCGAAATCTAAAATTACAACGTTAAGTTTTTGGTCTAATTCAACAATCTCATTTGGATGGTTGATACGAGACCAAGAAAGATCAGTAATGTGGATTAATCCATCAACACCACCAAGATCAATAAACACACCGTATGAAGTAATGTTTTTAACAACACCTTCTAATACTTGTCCTTTTTCTAATTGACCAATGATTTCTTTCTTTTGTTCTTCAATATCAGCTTCAATAAGAGCTTTGTGAGATACTACTATGTTTTTGAATTCGTGGTTGATTTTTACAACTTTAAATTCCATAGTTTTATTTACGTACTGGTCGTAATCTCTAATTGGTTTTACATCGATTTGAGAACCTGGTAAGAATGCTTCAATACCAAATACGTCAACAATCATACCTCCTTTAGTTCTGCATTTTACAAAACCGTTTACGATTTCACCAGTGTCATGTGCATTATTTACACGATCCCATGCTTTGATAACACGAGCTTTACGGTGAGATAATACTAATTGTCCTGTTGTGTCTTCACGAACGTCAATTAATACTTCTACCTTGTCACCAACTTTTAAATTTGGGTTGTAACGGAACTCATTTAATGAGATTACACCTTCAGATTTTGCGTTGATGTCGATGATAGCATCACGATCAGTAATGTGAATTACTTCTCCTTCTACTACTTCATCATCTAAAGTATCTACGAAATTTTCAGATACTAATTTTTCAAATTCTTCTAATTGCTTGTCATCAACTTGGTCAATTCCTTCTTCGTAATTGTGCCAGTTAAACTCTTTTAAGAATTTTTCAGGATTTGCTTGTGCTTCAGATACTACTGGAGCTTTAGCTGCTACTGCTTCAGTTGCTTCAACTTCTGCTTGTTTTGCTTGTTTTTCAGCCATGTGCTGATAATTAATTTGTATTCTGTATGTTTAAAAAGATTTATGCGAACACACACAGAAGTGTTATTGTTTGTTTTGTTTGTTTCCTTCCTATCTTTTTCAACTCGCTAAAAAGGAGTGCAAAAATACAATTTATTTATTGTAATACCAAATAAATAATTGAAGTATAAATTATTGGTTTTTAACGTGTAATAAGTGCTTATGCGTTTTTAGCAATGGTTTGTTTTGCTAGTTGCAAAATGGTTTCAAATTGCTCATCTAATGTTAGGTTAGAATTGTCTATTTCTATAGCGTCTACAGCTTTGGTAAGTGGAGAGTCTTTTCTGGTGGAATCTATCCTATCTCTGGTTTCAACATTTTTTAAAACGTCTTCAAAACTCACATCGTCACCACGTTCTTTCAATTCTTCATAACGCCTTAATGATCTTGTATTTGCAGATGCTGTCATAAACAATTTAAGTTCTGCATCAGGAAAAACAACTGTACCAATATCTCTACCGTCCATAACAACACCTTTGTCTTTTCCCATTTGTTGTTGCTGTTTTACCAATTGCCTACGAACTTCGGGAACTGTTGCTACTTGACTTACAAATTTTGAAACTTCTAATGTTCTAATCTGCTTTTCAACATTTACAGAATTTAAATATACCTCAGCAAAACCTAATGCTTCATTAAACTTAAATGAGATATTTATATCATCTAATTGATTGATTAATGCTTCTGTATCAAAACAGTCTTGCGCTATAAGGTTATTTTGCATCGCATATAAAGTTACAGCTCTATACATAGCTCCTGTATCTACATACACATAGCTTAATGCTTTTGCCAATTGTTTAGCAACTGTACTTTTTCCTGTTGAGGAAAATCCGTCTATAGCAATAGTAATGTTTTGCATTATCTCAAATCTATTTGTAATCCAAAGAAACTTGTGTTTGAAGCTCCTGTATATCTTGCATGCGTGTAACTGAATCGCATTTTGTTAAGTTTTATTCCAACTCCAAAAGATAATCCTGAAAAGTTACGTTGGTCAACAATTCTTAATTCTTCTGATCTTCTAAAGTTATATCCTAATCGAACATTAAATCCCCTATCAGGAAACAACTCTGCTCCTAGTATTGTATGACGCAGTACTTCATTTAAAAACCCTACTTTTTCTTGAGTTTGTTCGCCATCAAGGTCTGTGGTTGCTCTTGCAGGATTAGAAAAACCAATTGGCCACTCTTGAAGGTTTTCCAAGGTTAAGTGCCATCTAATTGGCACGTTCTCTAAAGTTTGCGACATACCAAAATTGATTTCTAAAGGTAAACTCTCATTTAAACCTGCATAAGTTTTAAACTGCGCTCCAAGATTTCTAACGGTTAATGCAGCATGAAAATCTAATCTTTCATTTATATACATTATTCCTAAATCCAAAGCACCTCCAATAGAGTTGTATTGTTCCAATTTTGAAGTAATGATTTTAAGGTTTGCTCCTGCATAAAAATCGGAAAACCCAATTTGCTTTGCATAACCTAAAGATAAAGCAGCTTCATTTCCTGTAAAAGAACCTGTAGATACTCCGTTGATATCATAACCATCAAAACTACCATAATTAATATAGGTCATCCCAATATGAAATGTTTGCACTCGCCTATCCCAAGTATATGCATAAGCAGCAGTACCATAACTAATACCTCCCAAATAGCTTGAATAATTAAGTGCTAACTGGTTATCCATTTCATCATTAATAGTTGCAGGATTGTATAAAGGACTGGTTACATCATAATCATAATTGGTAAGCACTTTACCACCTAATGCGGCTTGACGAGGAGACGATACCAAATTTAAAAACTGGTACGTAGACTCTCCACCAACTTGAGCATAAATTGATGAAGTAACAATGCAAAATAAAAAAATAAAAACCCTCTTTAGCATAAGTCTGCAAAGTAAACAAATCTATCTTAAAACGAAGACATCATTGTTTTATTTTTATGCTATAAAAAAACCTCAACAAATTGTTGAGGTTTAAACTTATAAGGTCTTTGCATTTTTAACCTTTTGGTTAGTGAGTGCAAGTTTTAAAACATCGCTCATGTCAGTAACATAGTGGAATTTGAGACCTTTTAAATATTCAGGCTTTATTTCGTCTATATCACGCTTATTGTCTTCACAAAGTAAGATTTCTTTTATTCGAGCTCGTTTAGCAGCCAATATTTTTTCTTTAATACCACCAACAGGTAACACTTTTCCACGAAGTGTAATCTCACCTGTCATAGCTAAGCTACTTTTAACTTTACGTTGCGTAAACAACGACACTAAAGAGGTTAACATAGTTACACCTGCACTTGGGCCATCTTTAGGTGTAGCACCTTCTGGTACGTGAATGTGTACGTTATATTTATCAAACACTTCTGGGTTTATACCAAACTCATCGGCATGCGATTTAATATACTCCATAGCAATGGTAGCAGACTCTTTCATTACCTTTCCTAAGTTACCAGTAATAGTTAAATTACCTTTTCCTTTAGAAAGTATTGATTCTATAAACAGAATATCGCCTCCTACTCTAGTCCAAGCTAATCCTGTAACAACTCCTGCTACATTATTATTTTCATATTTATCGCGTTCTAGTTTTGGTGCTCCAAGTACTTCTATAATATCATCATTACTCACTTTTACATTGTACTCCTCTTCCATAGCAATGTTTTTTGCTGCGTAACGCACCATTTTTGCTACTTGCTTTTCCAACCCTCTAACACCAGACTCTCTAGTATAACCTTCTACAATTTTTTCTAATTGTGGTTTTGCTATTTTAAGGTCTTTAGGCTTTAAACCATGTTCTTCAAGTTGTTTTGGCAGTAAATGTCTTTTTGCGATTTCAACTTTTTCTTCAATAGTATAACCGCTTACATTTATAATTTCCATTCTGTCTCTTAAAGCAGGCTGAATGGTATTTAAGCTATTAGAGGTTGCAATAAACATCACTTTAGAAAGGTCAAATCCCATTTCTAAGAAGTTATCATAAAACTCACTGTTTTGCTCAGGATCTAACACTTCTAACATTGCAGATGAAGGATCGCCTTGGTGCGAATTAGACAGTTTATCTATCTCATCTAACACAAATACTGGATTAGATGTTCCTGCCTTTTTAAGACTTTGAAGAATTCGTCCTGGCATTGCACCAATATAGGTTTTACGATGTCCTCTAATTTCAGCTTCATCTCGTAAACCTCCTAATGACATTCTTACATACTCTCTCCCTAAAGCTTCAGCAATAGACTTCCCTAAAGACGTTTTACCAACTCCTGGAGGTCCATAAAGACAAAGTATTGGAGATTTCATATCATTACGCAATTTTAAAACTGCCAAATATTCAATAATTCGACGCTTTACGTCATCTAATCCATAATGGTCTCGGTCTAAAACTTTTTTAGCGTGTTTTAAATCGAAGTTATCGTCACTAAACTCATTCCAAGGTAAATCTAAAAATAAGTCTAAGTAATTACGTTGAATAGAATACTCTGCAACTTGCGGATTCATTCGCTGTAATTTAGATAATTCTTTATCAAAATGCTCGCCTACTTTTTCATCCCAAACTTTATCCTTAGCACGTTGACGCATTTCTTCTACTTCCTCTTCATACGAAACACCTCCAAGTTCTTCTTGAATGGTTTTCATTTGTTGATGCAAAAAGTACTCACGCTGCTGTTGGCTCATGTCGCTTTGTACTTTAGACTGAATGTCGTTTTTAAGCTCCAGCTTTTGGAACTCAACATTCATATACTTTAAAGTCGTTAACGCACGCTCTTTTAAATCGTTTATCTCTAAAAGCTCTTGCTTTTCCTTTACTGTAAGATTCATGTTTGAAGACACGAAATTTACCAGAAACGAATTGCTTTCAATGTTTTTAATTGCAAAAGTAGCTTCGGTAGGAATGTTTGGGCTTTCCTTAATAATTTGAAGCGACAATTCTTTTATAGAATCTATTATTGCCGAAAACTCCTCGTTATCAACAGCTGGTTTAGCTTCTGCTACATCTTTGATAGTTGCAGTTATATAAGGTTTTTCAGAAACTATTGTATCAATCTCAAAACGTCTTTTACCTTGTATAATAATAGTAGTATTACCATCAGGCATTTTTAAAACCTTAAGGATTTTAGCTACTGTTCCTTTTTTATAAATGTCATTTCCTGTTGGATTTTCTATAGTTTCATCTATTTGAGAAACCACACCTATTACCTTACTACTTTTATTAGCGTCGTTAATAAGCTTTATAGACTTGTCTCTACCTGCTGTAATTGGAATAACCACTCCAGGAAACAACACTGTATTACGTAATGGTAATATTGGTAATGTTTCAGGTAGTGCTTCATTATTTATTTCTGCTTCATCTTCAGGTGTCATTAACGGGATTAACTCTGAATTTTCATCGAAATCCTGTAATGACAAACTGTCAAGACTTAAAAAATTAGATTTTGCCATATATCTTTTGTAGGTCATTCTGTCATTATAAATAACAAAATGCATTTTAATTAATCATTAAATATTCAAAACAAATGCTGATAATCAACAATTTAACATATCAACAAAGTTATTTACCTTTATATAATTTCAATAGTTATGCCATTACCAAAATATCACAGTAAAAACTTTTTTCAATTAAAGTGTAACAAATTAAAAACACATACATCTTTATACTAAAGCATTTGTTTTTTGACACTAACCAATCAAAATATAGAGCAGCTACTACAGCTATGTAAATTAGGCAACCAAAACGCGCAAATGGAAGTCTACAACCGGTATTACAAAGCTATGTATAATACTGCACACCGAATTGTAAAAGACAGCTTTGAAGCTGAAGATATCATGCAAGATTCTTTTTTAACCGCTTTTACAAAATTAGACAGCTTAAAAAACGAGTCGACTTTTGGATCATGGTTAAAACGAATTGTAGTAAACAATAGTATTTACCATTACAATAAAAACAGTAAATACAGTGATGTTCCTTTAGATAATGTAATGTATAAAATTGAAGATGAGCAAGGGATTGCCGAAGATTATGAATTTACCAATCTAAAAGCAACCCAAGTGATAGAGAGTATGAAACAGCTTAAAGAAAATTACCAAGTTAGCTTAACATTACATTTAATTGAAGGGTATGATTATGAAGAAATTTCGGAAATCATGAATATATCACACGCCAATTGCAGAACAATGATATCTAGAGCTAAAGAAAGTTTGAGGCAAAAACTTCAGCCATTAGCTGAATTATAAGTAAACGATATGGAAAAAGATAACTTAAAGAATTTGTTTGAAAAGCTAGATGGTCAATTTGACATTGAAACTCCATCTATTGGTCATCAAGATCGTTTTTTGAGTAAATTAAAAACTCAAGATACTAAAGTAACAATGGTTAAATCCAAAGGTAAAAACATTTGGAAACCTTTAATGGCTGTTGCTGCATCAGTAATACTATGTTTAAGTCTTTTTACTATTACTCAGCAAGAACCTGAAGTAAAAGATTTAGCTAGTGTGTCTCCAGAGTTATCAAAAACTCAAGATTTCTTTACAACAGCTATAAACAAAGAATTAGCATTACTTAAAGATGAGCGTTCTCCTGAAACCAAAGTTTTGGTTGACGATGCTCTAAAGCAGTTAAACATTTTAGAAAAAGAATACGAATTACTAAAAGTCGACCTTACTGAAAGTGGAGATGACAAACGAGTTATTTACGCTATGATCTCAAATTTTCAAACCAGAATTGACGTATTACAATCAGTACTAGAAAACATAGAACAAGTTAAACAATTAAAGCAACAAAATAATGAAATCAAAAATACTATATAACCTGTTTTTAACCTTGGTTTTAGTGATGCCACTATCTGCTATAGCTGGTGGAACAAGCTTAAAAGGCAAACACACTAAAGAAAAAACCATTAAAAAAGAGTTTACTGTTAACAGTGATGCTCTATTAAGAATAAAAAATAGCTATGGCAATATTAATGTAGCTACTTACGAAGGCAACACAACATCTATTGAAGTGGTTATAAAAACCAACGGAAATGATTTAGACGAGGTTCAAAAAAAGCTTGATGAAATTACTGTTGAATTTAACGCAACATCTAACGAAGTAGAAGCAAAAACCATTTTCAATAAAAACAAATCAAAGTCTTGGTGGAATTGGGGAAAAGGCAACAACATTAATATGGAAATTAATTACATCGTCAACCTTCCTATTACTAACAATGTGGATTTAAACAACGACTATGGTAGCATTACACTTGATAAGCTAGAAGGAAGCGCTATAATAAGATGCGATTACGGAAAGATTACCACAAAAGAATTAATGTCTGACAACAATATACTAAGCTTTGACTATACTAAAAACTGCTACTTTGAGTATATAAAAAGTGGTAAAATCAATGCTGATTACAGTGGATATACTGTTGCAAAAACCAAAAATCTTGAAATTTCGGCAGACTATACTGACTCTACAATTGAAGTTGCTGAAAATGTAAGTTACAATTGTGATTATGGTTCAATTACCATTAACAACGCAAACAACGTAAATGGAAAAGGAGATTACCTTACTCAAAGACTTGGCAACATTTATAAAAATGTAAAATTGAATGCTGATTATGGTTCTATAAAAATTGCTAAAATGGCTGCAAATGCAGGAAGTGTATTGATAGAGTCAGATTATGTTGGAATTACAATTGGCTACGATTCTGGATACAACTTTAATTTTGAAATTGATTTAGAGTATGCATCCCTAAAAATCGATGATGCTGTTGAAATTTCTAAAAAACGAATTGAATCTACTGACAAGTATTACTTAGGACATAAAGGAAACGCAAATAGCGGAAACAACATTAAAATCACTTCAGATTATGGAAGTGTAACACTAAAAGAGAATTAATCAAAAAACACAACTAGACAATGAAAAAATCAATCTTATTTTTAGCCTTTTTAGCATGTTCGTTTATTGTAAACGCACAAAAAATAAAAGGAAATGGAAACATGACCACTATTACCAGATCAACATCAGACTATGATGGTATAAAATGCGCTGGGTCGTTTGATTACATTTTAGTAGCAGGAACTGAAGGTAACATAACCATCGAAGGAGAAGAAAACCTTTTAGAATATATAGTTACCGAAGTTAAAGGTGGAAACCTTATCGTTAAAACCGAAAACAATGTTAACCTTAGAACAAGTAAAGGGAAAACAATTAAAATCACCATTCCTTTTAAAGACATCAATAATGTATCGCTTGCTGGTTCTGGAGACCTTTGGAACGAAGATAAAATTACCTCTACAAACCTCGACGTAGCTTTAGCTGGTTCTGGTGATGTAGTACTTAACGTAGAAGCTTCTTCTATAGTTGGAAAACTAGCTGGCTCTGGAGATTTAACGCTTAAAGGAAACACCAATGAGTTAGAAGCTAAAGTTTCAGGATCAGGAGATTTTCATGGTTTTAATTTGCAGTCAAACCACACAAATGTAGCTGTTGCAGGTTCTGGTGATGCAGAAGTTGTGAGTAATATAAGTTTAAAAGCAAGAGTTGCAGGTTCTGGTGATATAGAATATAGAGGAAACCCAAAAACTGAAGACACTAAAGTTGCAGGCTCAGGAAGTATTAGTAACTAAAATAATTTCATCAATCAATCAATTAAAAAAGCCACTCAATCCCATTACTTAGGAAGAGTGGCTTTTTATTTTTATCGTTTATATTTCTTAATACGTAATATTAATAACACCTGAAGTAATACTAAGGTCTCCTCCATCTGCATTGGTAACTACTCCTCCAAAAGAACCAACTAAATTTCCAGCTTCATTAACTGTTATATTTGATACAAAATCAAATGGAGGTCCTAATTCTGAAGGATAAAATACTGATGTTAATGTTAATTCAAAAGTATCATTAATTAAACCTTCTCCTGTAGTATCAACAGGTACTTCAAAATAAATTGAATATACAGACCCTGGAGATGTATCTACTCCTGTAACTTTTACCATTCCGTTTTCAACAGCTACACTAATATCTTCAAAATCAATTGGAGCTGTACCTGCAAAAAGGCTTAGTTCTTGATCAGGATTTTCAACATTTACAACACATTCGCCTAAATCATCAACAATCGCTTGTAAGCTTCCGTCGTTATCTCCACATTCGGCAATTTGGTTTTCTAAAGCCAATTTGTAAGCATTACAATAATCAGCATAATTATCGTCAGTTGCATTATTAAAGTTTACCTCAGCTAAGTTAGTTGCGTTCGCTAAAGCTTCACAATCATCAAATCCGTTAGGGTCTGAACAATCTCCTAAAGCGTCGATACTAGATTGAATGCTTCCATCAGGATCACCACAAGCAGCTAATAAGTTTTCTAATGCGGTTTTGTACGCAGAACACAATTGAGTATAGTTATCATCAGTAACCGAAACAAAAGCTAAAGCAGCTGTAGCTACTTCTTGTGCTGCAGCTTCACAATTTAAATTTCCTGAGTTTGATGTATCTATTTCACTATCTAATGGTTCGTTTTCGCAAGTAAATGCTGATAAAAGAATAAATAGAGAAAATAAAAAACTGAGTTTTTTCATAATAGTTTTGAGTTGAATTTTTACAAACATAATACTTTTAATTAATTTTCAGGATTAGATTTAGGCACTCTGAACAATAAAATTATTCCAAATAAGAAAAACAGAAATAAAAATACAATAGCATTTCGCATTGTACTTATGTGGTCAACAATAGCAAAAATAGCCATACCTATAACGATTCCTATTTTTTCAGCTACATCATAAAAACTAAAATATGAGGTTGAATCTTCAGTTTCTGGTAAATATTTTGAATACGTAGAACGTGCCAAAGCTTGTATTCCTCCCATTACCAAACCTACAAATGCAGCAGTAACATAAAAGTGTATTGGCAATGTTACAAAGTAAGCACAAACACATAAAAGCATCCATATAGCATTAATTACAATTAACGTGTATTTGTTTCCAAAACGTTTTGATGCTCTCGAAGTCAATACAGCTCCCAATACAGCTACTAATTGAATTACCAGTATACTCACTATTAATCCTGTTCTTTTTTCATTATCATCAGCCCAAAGAATTTCTTTTTCACCAAAGTATACAGCCATTAACATAATGGTTTGTACAGCCATACTAAATACAAAAAACGCATACAAATAACGCTTTAATCTTAGGTTTTGCTTAAGCTCTTTCCAAACCGATTTAAGCTCAGTAAATCCATTAAAAATTACACTTTTAGTAACTTTATGACCTTTAGATGTTCCTTTTGGTAATACATAAAATGTGTACTGACTAAATATAATCCACCATAACCCAACTGTTATAAATGAAATTCTCATAGCTTCTATTGAAGCTGTATTTCGAGACTCTTCGGTTGTACCAACATCAAATCCAAACCACTCAGGAAACATAACCATAAAAAGGTTAAGAATTAATAATAACACGCTACCTATGTAACCTAAACTAAAGCCTTTTGCACTTATGCTATCCTGTTGGTCTTCGAACGCTATGTCTGGTAAGTACGAATTATAAAACACCAAACTTCCCCAATATCCTATAAGTCCCATAAAATAGAACAGTAAACTAACGTGAATTAAATCTTTACTAAACCAATACAAGCCTATACAACCTAAGCCACCAACATAACAGAAAAACTTCATGAACGTTTTTTTGTTTCCTACAAAATCGGCAATACCTGAAAGTATAGGTGATGAAAACGCAACCACAAGAAAGGTAAAGGCTGTTACAATTTCAATTAAAACGGTTTGTTTAAATTCATATCCAAATGCCGAAACCAATTCGGTTTTTGTTGCAAATAAACTCCCATAAAACAATGGAAAAATAGAAGATGCTATAGTTAAAGTATATACTGAATTTGCCCAATCATAAAATGCCCAAGCATTAAGAAGTTTTTTACTTCCCTTTTGAAGTTCTGCCATAGTTAGTTAAAATAAAAAGCTGCCCTTTTTAGGACAGCTTCTAAAGTAATCAAATATTTTTAGAATTTGGTGTTATCATTTAAACGATGTTACACCAAACTTTTTTGCTTCAGCTTTTGCCTTTGCAGCATTCTTTGTAAGATTAGCAATTCTTGTTTCGTTTGAAGGATGCGTACTTAAAAACTCAGGTGGTGCTTGTCCTCCACTTTGTGCTTGCATACGTTTCCAAAGTTCAGCACATTCATCAGGATTATAACCTGCAATAGCCATAATCATTTGTCCAATCTCATCAGCTTGCGTTTCATGACTTCTACTAAAAGGCAACATTCCTAATACATTTGAACCTACTCCATAAGACTGATTAAATATATTTCTGGTTTGCTCATCTTTTATAGCAAAATTACCTGCTACTGCAAGACCTTGTTGTATATAAGCAGCACTCATACGTTGTTGTCCATGGTTTGCTAAAGCATGTGATACCTCGTGTCCCATAATAGCAGCTACTCCTGTTTCTCCATTTGCTATTGGTAAAATACCTGTGTAGAATACAATTTTTCCTCCAGGCATACACCAAGCGTTTACCGTTTCGTCATTAACTAAATTATACTCCCATTGGTAATCTTTTAAATACCCTTCATAGCCATTAGCATTTAACCAACGCTCAGCAGCAACTGCAATTCGTTGACCAACACGTTTAATCATTTCAGCATCAGCAGTTCCTGTAACTACTTTATTTTCAGTTAAAAATTGATCGTATTGCGAAAATGAAGATGGAAACAATTGGTCGTTAGATACAAATGCCATTGTTTTTTTCCCTGTAAAAGGGTTTGTTGCACAAGATAAAAACAGTAATACTGTACCTAATGCAACGATGCTTTTTCTATAGTTCATTATTGATGGTGTTAAATGTTATTAGTTATAAATTTACAAAAATCATTCCATACAATTATGACACATAATATCATAAATTGTCACAATTAACTTACAGTTTAGTTCTTATTCGCCCACTAAGTGAAGTTGAGTAAAATCTTTATCAACTATCATACTATTGTCTCCATTCATCTTAACATTAGCTAATGGAATATCGACATTATCAATTTGGATACTAGAAACCTTAAATGGTAATCCATGGAATTTTACTAAAAACTGCTGATAGTTTGCTGTAAACTTACCTTCTTTATGTTGCTGAATAATAAGCTGATTTGGCTTTCCTGTTAACTTAAACGTTCTAAAACTATAACGTCCTTTTATGTAGTCATAACCATCATGCGCATCATCATAAAATAGAGAATCTTCTTTACCTTCTTTGTAATATACATCTAATACAACTTGGTCTATTTCTTTTTCATCTACATACTGTTGAACAGGATACTTTGGGATAATTGCTCCTTCTTTTACAAAAATTGGCATACTATCAATATCAGCATCAACCCACATTTCCTTTCCTCCATTCACAATTTCATTTGTCCAGAAATTGAACCATTTTCCTCTAGGTACAAACATGCGTCTGCCTCTTGCATTTTGTTCTAAAATTGGACAAACCAATATTTTTTCACCAAAAATAAACTCGTCATTTCTGTAATGCGTGTGAACGTCTTCTTGATCAAACAACATTAATGATTTCAACATTGGAATCCCTTCTTCAACATACTGCCAAAATGTAGTATATAAATATGGAAGTAATTGGTAGCGAAGTTCAATAAACTTTCTAACAATATCTGTTACGTCTTCATCAAAAGCCCATGGTTCTTGATCGCCATGATCACCAGAAGAATGTACTCTACAAAATGGATGAAATACTCCTAACTGAATCCAACGAGTAAAAAGCTCACCTTGTGGCTGTTCTGCAAATCCACCTATATCGCTACCAGCAAATGAAAAACCAGACATTGCCATACGTTGTGCTTGTATGTTTGCTATCCATAAATGCTCCCATGTTGCAACGTTATCACCTGTCCAAGTTGATGTATATCTTTGAGTTCCTGAATAGGCTGCTCTTGTAATTACAAATGGTCGTTTTGGATAAGAGTACTTTTTTAATCCTTGATATGTAGCTCTTGCCATTTGCATACCATAAATGTTATGCGCTTTTCTGTGGCTACAAGGGTTTCCATCATAATCGTGTCTTACATCGTTAGGGAAAGTTTTATTAGGGACTTCCATAACTGCAGGCTCGTTCATATCGTTCCAAACTCCTTTTACACCAATGTCTTCAACAAGCTCTTTGAATAAACCTGACCACCATTCTCTAACTTCAGGATTTGTAAAATCTGGGAAATAACATTCCCCAGGCCATACTTTTCCTTTCATGTATGGTCCATCAGCACGTTTACAGAAGTAGTCTTTATCTAAAGCTTCTTTAAACACACTGTATTCCATATCTATTTTAATTCCTGGATCAATGATAACCACAGTTTTAAAACCATCGTCTAATAGTTCTTTAACCATTCTTTTAGGATCAGGAAAATAGTCTTTATTCCAAGTAAAACACCTAAAACCATCCATATAATCAATATCTAAATAGATAGCATCACATGGTATTCTTAACTCTCTAAATTTTTGGGTGATTTCTTTTACTTTGCTTTCTGGATAATAACTCCATTTACATTGGTGAAAACCTAATGCCCAAAGTGGTGGCAATTGATGTGGTTTTCCTGTTAAATCTGTATAATTAGCAACTACATCGCTCATTTGAGGACCATAAATGAAATAGTAGTTCATTTCGCCTCCTTGAGCCCAAAAACTAGTAACGTTACGTCTTTCATTGGCAAAGTCAAAAAATGACCTAAAGGTATTGTCAAAGAAAATTCCGTAGGCTTTTTTATTATGCAATGCTGTATAAAACGGTATTGTTTTATAGATTGGGTCTGTATTTTTCCCATAAGCGTAAGAATCGGTTACCCAGTTTTCAAAGCGTTTTCCTTTTAGGTTAAGCTTTGTAGGTTTATCTCCAAGACCAAAGTAACTTTCACCATCATGAGAGGCTTTACTCATTTTTACAATATTACCTCCAAACTCATAGCTTTCTTCCCAATGAAACCCTAATTCGTCTTCGTTTATCAAACTTCCATCAATCGCATCAAACAATGACACTCTAAGATCTAGTTTTGAAATTTCACAAATTAGTTTTGAAGTTGTGACTTTATAAACTTCTTCTTGCTCTTCAATCTCAAGTTTATTATATCCTCTACTTGCATATTTGGTTATAGCATAGGAAAAATCGTTTTCAAAATTGCCTGTTGTTGTAAACCTAAATCTCAACACACTATCTCTAACCACTGTTAATTCTAAAACAACATCATTATCGGTTTTAAAAAACAAGGTATCAACATCTTTGCTATACGAAACAATCTTTGAAGGAAATAAGTTTCCTTTATATTCTAATTCAGTATTTACAATCATAAGTCAAGGTTAATATACATAACAAAAAAACGTATAAGTTACCACATATAAAACATTAGTTTATAAGAATTATTAACTATATCGTTTTCGAAAATTTATTTTGAATATTTAAACGCCACCATACCTAAAGGCGGAATAGTAATCTCTACAGAATGCTTTCTATACTGCCAATCTTTTTTCTCTGACTTAAGCGTTTTGTTTTGATATTCACCTGTACCATTGTATGACTTTAAATCACTATTAAAGATTTCTTTAAGTGTTCCTTGTTTAGGTAAACCTATTCTATAGTCTTCCCTAGGAATTGGTGTCATGTTACACACTACAATAATGTTATCTTTTACTAGCTTACCTTTTCTTATATAGACAAGTACAGAGTTTTCAGAATCGTTATAATCTATCCATTCAAAACCGTCGTTTGAAAATTGTTTTTGGTGTAAAGCAGGTTCACCTTTGTACAGTGCATTCAAGTCTTTTATAAGCGTTTGAACACCTTTATGAACATCATATTGTAATAAATGCCAATCTAAACTTTGTTGAAAATTCCATTCTTCGCTTTGCCCAAATTCGGCTCCTTGAAACAGCAAGTTTGCTCCAGGATGTGTAAACATGTAACTATACAGCAATCGTAAATTTGCAAAGCGTTGCCATTCGTCTCCTGGCATTCTACCTAGTAAAGAACGTTTACCATACACAACTTCGTCATGTGATAAAGGCAGCATAAAATTCTCAGAAAATGCATAGGTCATTGAAAACGTTAAATCATTTTGATGATGCTTTCTGTAAATAGGTTCTTTTGCAAAATATTGAAGTGTATCGTGCATCCAACCCATCATCCATTTCATACCAAATCCTAAACCTCCTAAAAAAGTTGGTTTTGACACCATTGGATATGCTGTAGATTCTTCTGCAATGGTTTGTACATCAGGAAACAAACTATAAACGGCTTCATTCATTTCTTTCATAAAATCAATAGCCTCAAGGTTTTCTCTACCTCCAAACTTATTGGGTTCCCACTCTCCTTCTTCTCTTGAATAGTCTAAAAACAGCATAGATGCTACAGCATCAACCCTTAAACCATCTGCATGATAATGATCTAACCAAAAAATAGCGTTACTAATTAGAAACGATTTTACTTCATTTCGACCATAGTTAAAGATTAGGCTTTTCCAATCAGGATGATAGCCTTTTCGCTTATCAGGATGTTCGTACAAATGTGAGCCATCAAAAAAACCGAGTCCGTGAGCATCTTCTGGGAAATGTGATGGTACCCAATCTAGAATAATTCCTATGTCATTTTGATGAAGTTTATCTACCAGAAGCTTAAACTCTTCAGGATACCCAAAACGCGATGTTGGTGCAAAATATCCTGTAATTTGATATCCCCAACTTGGGTCATAAGGATATTCAATTACTGGCATTAACTCTACATGTGTAAAGTTCATGTCCTTTACATAGCTTACCAACTCGTCAGCTAATTCTCGATAAGACAAAAACCGATTGTGCTCTAGCTTTCGTTTCCAAGACCCTAAATGCACCTCATATACTGAAAATGGAGCGTCCAAAGCATTATTGGCTTTACGCTTTTTCATCCATTTGGCATCATCCCAAGTATAATTTTCATCATCCCAAACTATTGAAGCTGTTTTTGGAGGATGTTCGCATCGTCTTGCGTAAGGGTCAGCTTTTTCAGTTATTATATCAGCATTATTACTATGTATTTTATACTTATACACACTGCCTTTCCCAACATTGGGTATAAAGCCTTCCCATATTCCGCTAGAATCCCAACGTACATTAAGTTGGTGTTGTTCATCTTCCCAAAAGTTAAAATCACCTATAACCGAAACAGCCTTTGCGCTTGGAGCCCAAACAGCAAAATACGTTCCTTTTACTCCATTTAAAGTAGTAATGTGAGAGCCAAACTTTTCATAAAGTCTGTAATGCTTTCCTGCTTTGAAAAGACCAATATCAAATTCTGTAAACAAACTATAGGCTATTACCTTTTCCATATTGAGAATTAAACACTAAATGTACATAATTAAATACACTGTAAAAGTATTATTTCTTTTAAATAAATGTAATTTTAAGCTAATGGTTTCGACCAAAACCATAAAAAATTGAAAATTTAGAATTATGAAAAAGCTCTTTTTATTATTTGCTATAGGAATGTTATTTAGCTGCAATACTGTAGCGCAAAAAACAAAAACTACAAAAAAGGACGTTTACAAAGTGAACAAAACTGATGAAGAATGGAGACGCGTTTTAACTGATGAACAATTTTATGTTTTAAGAGAAAAAGGCACTGAAAGACCTCACACAGGCAAGTACAATTTACACTTTGAGAAAGGGACTTATGCTTGTGCAGCTTGTGATGCTCAATTATTTGAAAGCGGAGATAAGTTTATGTCAGATTGTGGTTGGCCTAGTTTTGATAATGCTATTGAAGGCACTATAAAATACAAAGAAGATCGTTCTTTAGGAATGGTTCGTACCGAAATTCTTTGCGCCAATTGTGGAGGACATTTAGGACACATTTTTAACGATGGACCTACTGCAACAGGAAAGCGTTTTTGTGTAAACTCTGCGAGTTTAAACTTTGACGCTAAAGCTGAAAAAAATTAGCACCTAGTCATTGGCATAAGTGTTATCTTTACACTTATGGAAAACACAATAATTTCTGGCGTAATCAAGCAGTTTGAATACTACAAAACTGCTGCTGACAAAACATTTGGCCAGCTATCTTTTGATGATATGTATTGGCAACCCAATGATACTTCAAATAGTATTTCTATAATTGTTAAACACATTGTAGGAAATATGTTGAGTAGGTGGACCAATTTTTTAACAGAAGATGGTGAAAAAGATTGGAGGCATCGCGAACAAGAATTTGTGGCAACTTACACAACCAAAAACGATATGTTGCAAGCATGGGAAAAGGGTTGGAACTGTTTGTTTGACGCAATACAACCACTTAAAGATTCTGATTTAGAACGTATAGTTTACATTAGAAATGAAAAGCACACTGTAGCTGAGGCTATCTTTAGGCAATTAGGACATTACCCTTATCACATCGGTCAAATTGCTTATATAGGAAAATTGCTAAAAGAGAATCATTGGAAATCATTATCTATTCCCAAAGGACAATCTGAAGCATTTAACAAAGAAAAATTCAACAAAAACAGAAATTAACCTTTTTTTACTTCAGATTTTACAATGTGATGTTTTTTATATGGTCTAATAATTAGTCGTGCTTCCCTATCAAAACGAATGTAATTGTAAACCCAGTTTATAAAAACAATTGCTCTGTTTCTAAATCCTATTAAAAAGAATAAGTGAACAAGCATCCAAACAAACCATGCAAACACACCTTGAAATTTAAACGACTCTAAATCTACAACCGCTTTATTACGGCCTACTGTTGCCATTGACCCTTTATCGTTATACTTAAACGGTTTCATGGGTTTACAATCTATTAATCTCACCAAGTTATCTCCAAGTTGTTTTCCTTGTTGAATAGCAGGTTGAGCCATCATAGGATAACCTTGCGGAAAATCTTCGGTTTGCATACAAGCAACATCACCTACAGCAAAAATACTATCAAACCCTTTTACTTGGTTAAATTCGTTTACCACTATTCTATTACCTCTTGTAATGTACTCTTGGGCATCTAATCCTTTTATGGTCGCACCTTTAACACCTGCAGCCCAAACAACAGTTGCAGTTTCAAAAGTAACATCGGTATTTGTGGTTACCGTTTTGCCATCATATCCTGTAACTCTTAAATCCTTCCAGATGTTAACACCTAGTTCTTCAAGAAAATCTTCAGCTTTTTTAGAAGCCTTTTCACTCATTTCTTTCAACACTCTGTCACCAGACTGCACAAGATTTATTTGTGCTAAACGCGTATCTAAATCAGGATAATCTTTAGGTAAAATGCCTTTCTTTATTTCGGCTAAAGCACCAGCTAACTCAACTCCTGTTGGTCCTGCTCCTACAATTACAAAATTCATTAAAGCATTACGCTCATCAAGGTTTGATGTGAGTAACGCATCTTCAAAATTCTCTAAAATTAAGCTTCTAAGATTAAGCGATTGTGGTATGCTTTTCATAGCCATACTATGCTTTTCAATCGATTGGTTACCAAAATAATTGGTTTCAGAACCTGTTGCAATAACTAGATAATCGAACTTTAAATCACCAATATCAGACTTAACTACTTTATTTTCAGCATCAATCTCCTTCACATTTGCCATTCTAAAGAAAATATTAGGAAAATTCTTCAATATTTTTCGCAATGGATATGCTATAGAATCAGGTTCTAATCCACCTGTAGAGACTTGATATAGTAAAGGCTGAAACGTGTGATAATTGTGTTTATCCAATAAAACAACTTGTGCTTCTTTTTTTGATAATCTTCTGGCAAGAGAAATGCCTGCAAATCCACCACCAATTATTACGATACGTGGATAACTCACTCTAGGTATATTCATAAAGCTTAACTTTCAATACAAAGGTAGCAAAACATATAATTTTTTGTTAGCTAAATTCATATTTCAATTTAGGTTTTGTAAATTCGTAGCTTCAAAATAAGACAAAACAAATTCTCATGAGTAAATACGATATTATTGTTCTTGGAAGTGGTCCTGGAGGCTACGTAACTGCTATTAGAGCTTCACAATTAGGTTTTAAAACTGCAATTGTTGAAAAAGAAAGTCTAGGTGGTGTGTGCTTAAATTGGGGTTGTATTCCAACAAAAGCATTGTTAAAATCTGCACAAGTATTTGAATACTTAAAACATGCTGAAGATTACGGATTATCAGTTAAAGATGCTGATAAAGATTTTGATGCTGTTGTAAAACGTAGTCGTGGTGTAGCAGATGGTATGAGCAAAGGTGTTCAGTTTTTAATGAAAAAGAACAAAATTGACGTTATTGAAGGGTATGGAAAAGTAAAACCTGGAAAGAAAGTTGAAGTTGACGGTAAAGACTACAGTGCTGACCATATTGTAATAGCAACTGGAGCACGTTCTAGAGAGTTACCTAGCTTACCACAAGATGGTAAAAAAGTAATAGGTTACCGCGAAGCAATGAGCTTAAAAGAGCAACCTAAAAAAATGATTGTTGTAGGTTCTGGAGCTATAGGTGTTGAGTTTGCTTACTTTTACAACTCTATGGGAACTGAGGTAACTATAGTTGAGTACTTACCTAATATTGTTCCTGTTGAAGATCAAGACGTATCTAAACAACTAGAACGTAGCTTTAAGAAAAGTGGTATTAAAATCATGACTTCAGCCGAAGTAACTAAAGTTGACACTTCAGGAAAAGGTGTTAAGGCTACTGTAAAAACATCTAAAGGAGAAGAAGTTCTTGAAGCTGATGTAGTATTATCTGCAGTAGGAATTAAAACTAATATTGAAAACATAGGATTAGAAGACGTAGGTATTGTTGTTGATAGAGATAAAATTTTAGTAAATGATTTCTACCAAACCAATATCCCTGGTTATTACGCTATTGGAGACGTTACTCCTGGTCAAGCATTAGCTCACGTAGCCTCTGCTGAAGGAATTCTTTGTGTTGAAAAAATTGCAGGAATGCATGTTGAAGCTTTAGACTACGGAAACATTCCTGGTTGTACATATTGTACTCCAGAAATTGCTAGCGTTGGTTTAACTGAAAAACAAGCTAAAGATCAAGGTATCGATATTAAAGTTGGAAAATTCCCATTCTCAGCTTCTGGTAAGGCAAGTGCTGGTGGAAATAAAGAAGGCTTTGTAAAAGTTATTTTTGATGCCAAATATGGTGAATGGTTAGGATGCCACATGATTGGTGCTGGAGTAACTGATATGGTTGCTGAAGCTGTTTTAGGTAGAAAACTAGAAACTACAGGTCATGAAGTATTAAAAGCAGTACATCCTCACCCAACAATGAGTGAAGCAATTATGGAAGCTGTTGCAGATGCTTATGATGAGTGTATTCATATCTAAACAAAACAAACTAATAGATATAAAAAGCAATCCTTAATTTGGGTTGCTTTTTTTTATAATACAAGTCCCATTCCTATGAACAATCCATTAGGAGCTATTTCTTCAAATCCTATGGTGTATTTCATGTGAGCATCTAATGAAGCTGTGATGTTATAAGACGCACTTATATCTGCTCTTACCTTAAATTTACTAGAGAAAAAATCAAAAAAGTAATTAAGACTAGGTCCTGCAAGTAAGTTAAAATTGTTAGCCACTTCATATTTGGCATAAATAGGAGCATTTATAAACTTAAAATCACTAAGCCCAATGTATAACACTTCAGGTTGCAAAGAAAAGGTTTCGTTAATTTCAAACTCAGTAAAAGCACCTAAATAAAATCCTGTTTCAGTTTCAGTGTTTGCTCCGAAATTAGCTTCTTCTACATTAAAAAACGTAAGGTTTAAACCTCCTTTAACTCCAAAATTCACTTCATTTTGTGAATGTATTGTAAATGTTGAAACACAAAAAAATAGTAATAGATAAAATCTCATGGTTAGTTGTATAGTTAGTTAAATTATGTATCTAAAACTTAAATCTAGAGCCTAAATTAAATGAATAACGTGATTTACCTTGATAATGTTGTGTATTAAAACCTTCATTCTCAAATTGCTCAGTCATTAACAAATTAAATCGTGCATAGATATTCAAATTATCATTAACATCATATTGAACTCCAGTAGTCATGGACATAGAGTATTCGCGTGGAACTCCTGTATTATCTGTGAGAATATTAACTTTTGGACCAGCTATCACACTAAATTTATTTGTAACTCCATATTTTAAAAGAAAAGGATATTCTAAATAATTAAAATGCGGTGTAATGGTTTTATGCAGTTCTGTTCTCAAGGTCCAATTATCACCAAGTATGTCGTATTCTGAAAAATAGCTACCATAAAAGTAATTAATCCCTAAATCTGAATTCAAGACTTCGTCATTTTGTGTAAAAGAATCTACTGGTTGAGTGCTCGTTTCTTGAGCGTTAATAGTTTGAAAAAGACCAACTAATAACAGGCTAGAAATTAAACGTTTCATATGGTTGAGCATAGTATTTTACACTAATTTACAACAACATAGAATAAGAATTTCACAAAAGAACCTTAAATTATAGCTTAAAAAAAGTTAATTAACTAATTATAACTTTATAAAAAGCTTTGAATACCAAGCTCATAGCTTTGCAAACCAAAACCAACTATTACACCTTTTGCATTAGGAGACACATAAGATACATGTCTAAACTCTTCCCTATCAAATGTGTTGGAAATATGAACTTCTACAACAGGAGTTTCAATGGCTTTCACAGCATCACCTATACCAACAGAAGTATGTGTATAAGCAGCAGCATTTAATACAATACCATCATAAGCACCATAACCAGCTTCATGAAGTCTATTAATAATTTCGCCTTCAATATTTGATTGAAAATATTCTATGCTTACGTTTTTATACTTTTCTTGTATTGTATCAAAAAACTCATTAAAAGTTAAGCTACCGTATATATTGGTTTCACGTTTACCTAGCAAATTTAAATTAGGTCCATTAATAATAATTAGTTTCTTCATATAGTAAAGATATTAAAAAAAGGTATAAAAAAAGCCGAAGCAACTGCTTCGGCTTTTTTCAACTATTATTTTTTATAATTAGAAGTGAAAAGCAAATCCAATTAAACCTTGGAAAGCGCTTTCAGCTTTTTCCTCATCTAAAGTTACATTGTAACGTACAGTTGGCTCAATACTTACGTTTGGAGCAACAAACCAAGCATAACCACCTTGTACACCAACCCAGTTAGCGTTGTTTCCATCTTGAGAAACACCTGTAAAATCAACTCCTACAGGAAACTGTCCGTCGATGTAGTATTTTGCTCCAACTTTGTAAGCAAACATTCCATCGTTAAAACCATCATCAGCATAACCTAAACCAGCTTTAACCGCTAAGTTATCCATAACAAAATAACCAGCTTCAGCACCAGCAGACCAAGCAGTGTTTCCATCAATAGATGTTAAAGAAAATGCTGTACTTCCTGTTGCCCAAGAACCAGTATTGATTTCAATAACCATACTTCCTTCTGATAAAGCAGTTGATGAGTTGTCAGAATCTTGAGCGTTTACATTAGATAATCCTAATACTGCAGCAGCAGCAAATAAAAATAATTTTTTCATAATTGATTAAGTTTTTTTTTAATTGAGTTTGCGAAAGTATGTAGAAGTTTTTTATCTACACAACATTTTAACAAGAATTTTCTTAACCTTTTAAGTATCAGAACATAAAAAAAGCCGAAATAAATGTTTCGGCTTTTAAAATTACTTCTTCTTCTAGATTAGAAATGAAAAGCAAACCCAATTAAACCTTGGAAAGCACTTTCATAAAAGTCATCATTCATTGATAAATTGTATCTTAAAGTAGGCTCTATACTTACATTAGGCGCAACAAACCAAGCATATCCTCCTTGAATACCAACATAAGATGGGTTTTCATCAAAATCTTTTACACTAGAACCAGTAAAATCAACTCCTACAGGAAACTGTCCATCAATGTAATATTTTGCTCCAACTTTATAATTAAACGCTGAACTACCAGCTCCATCACCTCCATTATCACCATAACCTAAACCTACCTTAATTGCTAAGTCATCCATAATAAAGTAACCAGCTTCTCCACCAATAGACCACATTGTTATACCATCTTGAGATGTTAATGAAAATGCTGTACTTCCTGTTGTCCAAGAACCAGTGTTTGCTTCAATAACCCAACTTCCTTCTGATAGTGCATTTCCACCATCATCAGAACCTTGCGCTTTAGCAGTAAATCCAAAAGCTACCATAGCAGCTAATAACATTAATTTTTTCATAATATTTAAAGTTTTTAAATTGATTATTAGCAAACTAAACACTTTTTTTTGAATTTTTCACATTTTTATCGCTAGTTATTAACAATTTTATACACATTAATTTTTAAAACACTAATTATCAACATTTTATAAAATACGTTATTAACAATTTTTAAGAAATATACGACATATGACGTACTGATTTTGACTAATTTACAGTAAAAAAGTACTATTTTTACCCAATGAAATGGCTAAATGCACTCAACGATTATAAACATTATCTCAAAATTGAAAGAGGATTATCTGATAATTCAATTACTAATTATGAGTATGATGTTCAAAAACTTATCACCTATTTAGAAGCAAATAACATTAATCAATCGCCTGACGTAATTGATTATGATACTATACAACCATTCATTTATGAATTATCAAAATCTCTTAATGCTAGGTCACAATCGCGTTTAATATCTGGTTTACGTAGTTTTTTTAGCTATTTGGTATTTGAAGATTACAGAACCACAAATCCTTTAGACCATATAGAGTCGCCTAAAATAGGCCGAAAATTACCAGACACTTTAAGTATTGAAGACATTGACTCGCTTATAGCTGCTATTGATATTACCAAAGAGTATAATGGAATACGAATTGGTGAACGTGATAGAACTATATTAGAAACACTTTACAGTTGCGGATTGCGTGTAAGCGAACTTACTAACCTAAAGCTATCTGATCTTTATTTTGATGAAGGTTTTATAAAAGTTACAGGTAAAGGTAATAAGCAACGGTTTGTTCCTATTGGAAAAAACACTCAAAAGTACATAAACATCTATAAAAACGAAGTGCGTACAACTATTAATGTTCAAAGAGAGTTTAAAGATACTTTATTTTTAAACAATAGAGGGAAACAGCTTACTCGTGCTATGATATTTACAATTATTAAACAGCTAGCAAAGAAAACTGGTCTTCAAAAAACTATATCTCCACATACATTTAGACATTCGTTTGCTACTCATTTATTAGAAAATGGTGCCGATTTAAGAGCTATACAACTTATGTTAGGTCATGAAAGTATTACCACTACCGAAATTTATATGCATGTTGATAGAACTCACTTAAAAGACGTACTTACTCAGTTTCATCCTAGAAAATAATATTCTTCATAATTTTTTCTAAAAATCAGTCCTATCTTTGTGACTCTTTTTTTAGATTATGTGTCTTAACACAAAAGCCCTTACATCAATCAAAAATTTATGGAAAATAGTAAGTCACTCTACATAGAATGCTTAAATAATGATAAATACCTCAAAGAGTTAATTACCGATAGTTATAAATGGCGTTTTGCTTTAGAAAACTCAAATATTGGTGTTTGGGATTGGAATGCCAAAACTAACGAAGTCTTTTATTCTAAAGAGTCTAAACAAATGATAGGCTATGAAGATTATGAAATAGGAAACACATCAGACGAATGGGACAAAAGAGTTCATCCTGAAGATAGAGAAGCCTATTACAGAGACTTTAATGCACACTTAAGAGGCGAACTTGACATCTATATAAACGAACATAGAATACGCTGTAAAGATGGGAGTTATACGTGGATTTTAGATAGAGGTAAAGTTGTTAGTAAAGATAACAATGGTAAACCTTCAAGAATTATTGGCACACACTCCAATATTACCAAACGTAAAGAAGTTGAAGAGGCATTAAAAATAAATCTTAACCTTATAACTAATCAAAACGATAGGTTACACAACTTTACTCATATTGTATCTCATAACCTACGCACACACGTTGGTAACTTTGAGAGTATTTTAGAGTTTTATGACCAAGCTAGTTCTGAAAGCGAAAAGGAAGACATGGTTAATCATTTAAAAACTATTTCAAAATCTTTAACTGAAACCATAACCGATTTAAATTCTATCATTAGTATTAAATCAAAGTCAGATACCAAGTCACTTAATCAAAGAGTAAACTTAAGAGACGTTGCAAAAAAAGTTGAGGAAAGCTTAGTACTTGATATTAAAAAACATAATGTTTTAATTGAAAATCTTATTCCTGAAACAATTTATATAAACACAAACGTAAGTTACCTTAATAGCGTCATTCACAATTTAATTTCAAACAGTATTAAATACAGTAGTAAAACACGTCAACCCATAATAACATTAAATTGTGATGTAACTATTAACACTATTCAACTTATGGTTAAGGATAATGGTATTGGTATAGATTTAAACAAACATGAAGACAAGATTTTTCAGCTTTACCAAACATTTCATGGCACACAAAGAGAAGACTCAAAAGGCATAGGTTTATATATCACAAAAAAACAAGTAGAAGCTCTTGGAGGAACTATTGAAGTTGATAGCACTCTTAACCAAGGAACTTGCTTTAAAGTCACATTAAACACATAAAAAAAAGCACCCAAAAAGGTGCTTTTTTTTACGTTGTAGTAGTTTATTATATTCTATTTAGCAATATTAACTGCTCTTGTTTCTCTAATTACAGTAACTTTTACCTGACCAGGATACGTCATATCTGTTTGGATTTTTTGAGAAATCTCAAACGATAAGTTTGCTGCTTGATCATCAGATACTTTTTCACTTTCAACAATTACACGAAGCTCTCTACCTGCTTGTATTGCATAAGCTTTATTAACACCTGTAAATCCAAAAGCAACGTCTTCAAGGTCTTTTAACCTCTGAATATAAGAATCTAACACTTGTCGTCTTGCTCCTGGTCTTGCTCCTGAAATAGCATCACACACCTGAATAATTGGCGATAATAAAGTAGTCATTTCTATTTCGTCGTGGTGCGCTCCAATAGCGTTGCATACTTCTGGTTTTTCGCCGTATTTTTCAGCCCATTGCATTCCTAAGATAGCGTGAGGTGTTTCGATATCAGCTTCACTATCTGGCACTTTTCCTATATCGTGTAATAATCCAGCACGTTTAGCTAGTTTTGGGTTTAGGCCTAATTCTGCAGCCATTACACCACATAGCTTAGCAACTTCACGAGAGTGTTGTAATAAGTTTTGACCGTAAGACGAACGGTATTTCATACGTCCTACAAGTTTTATAAGTTCAGGATGTAATCCATGAATTCCTAAATCAATTACAGTACGCTTACCTACTTCAATAATCTCCTGCTCTATTTGTTTCTGCGTCTTTTTAACAACCTCTTCAATACGTGCAGGATGAATTCTACCATCAGTTACCAACTTGTGTAACGATAAACGCGCTACTTCTCGTCGCACAGAGTCAAAGCATGATAAGATAATTGCTTCAGGTGTATCGTCAACAATAATCTCTACTCCTGTTGCAGCTTCAATAGCTCTAATGTTTCGACCTTCACGACCAATAATGCGTCCTTTAACATCATCAGATTCGATATTGAAAACCGATACACAGTTATCAATAGCTTCTTCAGTACCTATACGCTGAATGGTGTTAATAATAATTTTCTTTGCTTCTTGTTGAGCGGTAAGTTTAGCTTCTTCTATTCTATCTTGAATAAATGCCATTGCATCAGTTTTAGCTTCACCTTTAAGTGACTCTACCAATTGTGCTTTAGCATCTTCAGCCGAAAGTCCTGAGATAACTTCTAATTGCTGAATTTGGCTTTTATGCGCTTTTTCGAGCTCTACTTTTTTCTTCTCTAAAAAGTCTAAACGAAAATCATAATCTTTGATTTTTGCTTCTAGTGCTTGATTGGCTTTTTTACTTTTTGAAAGCTCGTTAGATACTTGAGACTCTTTATCTCTAGTTCTTTTTTCGGCTTCAGCCATTTTTTTATCTCTAGATAAAATCACCTTTTCGTGTTCAGACTTTAGCTCGATAAACTTTTCTTTTGCCTGAAGTATTTTATCTTTTTTAATCGATTCTCCTTCGGAGTTTGCTTGCTTTATAATTGAATCTGCTTCACTTTTAGCATTCTTTATAAGCTTTGATGCGTTGCTTTTTTCTAATGATTTTGCAACTATATATCCCAGTATTACTCCTAATACTATTCCTCCAACAATTAATAAAATTGTGTTCGTTTCCATGTTTAGTTAGTGTTTATATATAAAAAAAGCCTACATCAGTTGAGCATTTTGTATAAACTCCTTAAAAACAAGTTTAGGGCTAACAAGCTGATCAAGGATCCATTCAAAGATGGCTTGCTTTTACAACTTAAACTCACCCTTTTTAAAGAATTAACGTTGAGTTTATCAAAAAAAATAACTAATGTAGGCAGTAACCTTATGTTTTATTTAAAAGAACGTTAGGCTGATAAATGTTTGTGTAATAGTTCATCAAGTGCTGATAACTTGTTTTGAACTTCTTCACTCACATTTGCCTTATCTATTTGTTTTTGCTCTACCTGAGATGCAAACTGTAACGCACACATGGCTAATACATCTTGCTTATCTCTGACAGAATAATTCTGCTCAAACTGAGAAATCATGTCTTCAATTTTCTTTGCAGCTCTTCTCAAACCTTCTTCTTGGCTTGGAGCAATCGTTAAAGGATATACTCTATTTGCTATTGAAAGCTTTATTTTAAGCTGTTCTGCCATGATTTATTTTACTAACATTATTCAGATAATTGCGCTATACAATGGTCAATATCTCTGATTAATGTATTTATTTTGAGCTTAGTTTCTCTATTATCTTCGCCACTGCCAAGTAATGAATTTGCCATTTTTAGAGCTTCATACTTTTCAACCCAAGAACTTATTTCTTCTTGTTGTTGAATATTTTTTTGTTGTTGTATTGCTAATTCTTCTGAAAGTTTAGCATTGGTTTGCCTTAAAACCTCTAGTTTGTGCAAAACCTTGCTAATTTTATTCTCTAAAGAATCTACAATATCTTCAATTTTACTCATTTACAAATTTCAATACTGTTGAAACAAAGTTAACATACCAAATCAAAAATTACAATTGTTTTACAATAAATTTTAAAATATTTAATTAATAGTATGATAAGCAATCAATATTTTATGAATAACTCTTTATGCTTTTGAAGATTACATTCAAATTAATATTTTAGCTATTATAATTCCATATATGAAATACCTTTTTTTAATCCTTTTTTGCTCGCAATTCTATAGTGCTTACGCACAATACCCTCAAGATTACTTTAGGAATCCTTTGGATATTGACCTTGTTTTATCTGGTACATTTGCTGAGTTGCGTTCTAATCACTTTCACTCAGGATTAGATATTAAAACACAACAACGCACAGGCTTAAAGGTTTATGCTGCTGCTGAAGGTTATGTGAGCAGAATTAAAATTTCACATTATGGTTATGGTAAAGCGTTGTACATAACTCATCCTAATGGATATACTACGGTTTATGCACATTTAGAGAAATTTTCACCAAGAATTGAAGAATATATCAAGCAATGTCAATACCAAAAAGAAACATATGAAGTAGAGGTCTTCCCTACTCCTGACGAGCTTCCTATTACAACTGACGAAATGGTTGCTTTCTCAGGAAACTCAGGGTCTTCTGGCGGACCACATTTACACTTCGAAATTAGAGATAATGCTGAAAGACCTATAAACCCAATGCTCTTTGGTATGGATGTAAAAGATTCTAGAAAGCCATTAATTTCTGGTGTTTATGCGTATCCTAAAGACGAAAATTCGCATGTGAACAATTCAAAAAAACGTGTTGAACTAAGATTAATACCAAATAAAAATGGTGATTATTCCGTTGAAAGTGTTGAAGCTTATGGAAATATTGGGTTTGGTATAGTAAGTTATGACCAATTAGATGGAGCTAGTAACAAAAATGGTGTTAGTAACATTCAAACCTTTTTTAATGGTAACAAGAGTTTTGAAATGGATTTTAAGCGTTTTAGTTTTGACGAAACCAAACATATCAATCGTTATATAGATTTTGAAATCTATAAAACCAAACGCTCAAGAGTTCAAAAATTATTTGCACAATCTGGTAATACACTTAGTATGCTTAAAGATTTAGATAATAATGGGTATTTAATTGTTGAGGACAGCACCTCTTCGGTTTATAAAATTAGAGTTAAAGATTTTAAAGACAACGATGCGTGGATTACCATTCCTATTATTGGAAAAAAAGAAGTCAAAAAAGAACAAGAAGAACTCAACGATATTAAACCGTTACATTTTGCGTATGCCAACCAAGTAACTACTTTAGAAAAAGGCAATGTTTCAGTTTATATTCCTAGCAATACGTTTTACGACGACCTTCATTTAGATTTTAATGTTAGTAGCGACACCCTATTAATGCATAAAGATGTAGTACCTTTACTTAAAAGCTATACCATAAATTATGACATAAGTAATTATAACGATGTCGATAAAGACAAACTGTTTATTGCTGAACTTGTTGGGTATTACCAAAGACCATCTTATGTGCATACAACCCGAAAAGGAGATGTGCTTTCAGCTAGAACTAAATCACTAGGAACATTTGCTTTACAAAGCGATTTAGTAGCTCCTACTATTACTCCTGTTAATTTTACCGATGGTAAGTGGATGAGTAAATCCTCCGAATTGAAAGTAAAAATAGCCGATGATCTTTCAGGTATTAGTAATTACAGAGCAACTGTAAACGGAAAATGGATTTTAATGGAGTATGAATACAAAACAGGTGTATTAACCCATAATTTTGACGATGGTATTGTCACTGATACCGAAAATAAATTAAAAGTAATTGTTACTGATAATGTAGGAAATAGTTCTACTTTTGAAGCAACCTTTTTCAGAAAATAAAATTTACAGCATTTGAAACCACTTACCAACTATCTACTTTTGTTTTTCTTTGCCTTGTCTACAATGGCTTTTTCACAAAACGCTACCATTAGAGGTGTAATACTGGATGAAAACGATACTCCTATTTATGATGTAAATATCAAAGCAGGTGATTTAGGAACAGCAACAAACATAAACGGGTTTTACGAACTAAAAATACCAGCAAACCAAGACGTAACTATTGTTTTTACTCATTTATCGCATAAACCAATAACCCAAACTTTTAACCTAAAAAGTGGTCAAGAACTGGAATTTAACCCAGTAATGAAAATTGATGTAGAGCAAATAGGTGTTGTTGTAATTAACACAAATACAAGACAATCAGTAACTGGAGTAACCACAATAGCTCCCGAAATGATTAGAACCATAAAAGGTGCGCAACCAGGAGTTGAAAACATCTTAAAAACATTACCAGGTGTAAATATTTCCAATGAATTGAGTACACAGTATTCAGTAAGAGGTGGAAATTTTGATGAAAACTTGGTATATGTTAACGAAATTGAAGTGTATCGTCCGTTTTTAATTCGTTCTGGTCAACAAGAAGGATTGAGTTTTGTGAATACTGACTTGGTTCAAAATGTAGATTTTTCAGCTGGTGGTTTTCAAGCAAAATATGGAGATAAACTATCTTCGGTATTAGATATTACGTATCGAAATCCTATAAAATTTGGTTTAAGAGCAGATTTAAGCTTACTTGGAGGAAGTATTGCTGCTGAAACTGTGAGTAAAGACTCTAAGTTTTCAGGTATTGTAGGGTTGCGTTACAGAGACAATAGTCTTTTAATAAACTCTTTAGAAACCGAAACTAATGTAGTTCCTGTTTTTGCAGATGCTCAAACCTATTTAACGTATAAGTTTTCTGATAAATTTCATTTAAATTTCCTTGGAAACCTTTCACTTAACAAGTACGATTTTAAACCTCAAAATAGACAAACCAACTTTGGTACTATAGATAATCCTGTAGCTTTATTGGTGTTTTATGAAGGTCAAGAAAAAGACCGTTACCAAACCGCTTTTGGAGCATTTAAAGCTAATTATTTTGTAAATGATGACCTAACCTTAAAGCTCATTTCTTCTGCATATCACACGACTGAAGAGGAATACTTTGATATTTTAGCACAATACAGACTAGGTGAAGTCAATAGCAATATTGGTGACGAAGACTTAGGTGAAGTGGAGTTTAGCGAAGGTATTGGCTCTCAACTTACGCATGCTAGAAATAATCTTGATGCTGTAATTGTAAACGTTGAGCACAAAGGAGACTATAAAATTGATGAAGAAAGCACACTTGAGTGGTCAGCAAAATATACTCATGAAGATATTAGAGACCGTCTAGTAGAATGGGAAGTTATTGATAGTGCAGGTTTTTCAATAAACCCACCAAATATTGATGCGTTTAACGATCAACCTTACTCGCCTTACGAAGGACCACTTGTCGCATTTCAAAATGTAAGAGCAACCAATAAAGTACTTATTGACCGTTTACAGGCCTATTTACAATACAGCAAGCGTACAAAACTAGGGGAACACGACGTGTTTTATAATGCAGGAGTACGTGTGCACAACTGGAATGTTAGTGGTGACGCTATTGAAAGTAAAAGCCATACAGTATTTAGCCCAAGAGCTCAATTTGCCATAAAACCAAATTGGGAAAAAGACATGCTATTTAGGTTTGCTGCTGGTATGTACTACCAACCTCCTTTTTACAGAGAGTTAAGAGACTCTTCTGGTGTAGTACAACCAGATGTAAAAGCACAAAAATCAGTTCATTTTGTATTAGGAAACGAGTACAGTTTTGAACTTTGGGACAGACCGTTTAAACTAGTTTCAGAAGCCTATTACAAAAGTCTGTCTGATGTAAACCCTTACACTTTAGAAAACGTTCGTATTCGTTACAGAGCAAAAAACAATGCTAAAGCCTATGCTTATGGTCTTGACTTAAGGCTTAATGGTGAATTTGTAAAAGGGACTGAAAGCTGGTTTAGTTTTAGCTACCTTAAAACCGAAGAAAACATTGAAGACAGAGGATATATTGCAAGACCAACAGATCAACGATTAAAATTTGGAGTACTGTTTCAAGATTATGTACCAAGTATTCCTGATTTAAAAATGTACCTTAATTTGGTTTATAACACAGGTGTTCCTGGAGGTTCACCAAGTTATGCTGACCCATACGACTACCAAAACAGATTAAGAGACTACAAACGTGCCGATTTAGGTATAAGCTATGTGCTTGTTGACCAAAACAAAACCTATAATAGTAGTTGGAAACGTCATTTTAAAGAACTTACCATAGGTTTTGAAATCTTTAATATGTTTGACGTACAAAACTCAATTACCAATACTTGGGTAAGAGATGTGTACAGTAAGCGTCAATATGCTATTCCAAATTACTTAACACCAAGAGTATTTAATGTAAGGTTGTCTACTAGGTTTTAGAGGAATAATAACCTTTTAAATTGTTGTATTAATTATACAAATCCTTAAATTTTAATATTAATCTTTATGTTTTCATTTTTGGGGATTGGAAAAAACAAATCAAAAGAAGAAAAAGGGATAATTGGTAGATTTTATGAGAATGAACAACCTGTTATTTTAAAGTTTGTTAATAATCTTCCAAACAAAAAAATAATAGATACGCTCCCTTTTTTAACTGTTATTTCTTGGAAATATGACGGCACCAATAACAATGGAATGCCACCAGAAAAAACCAATGCTAGAATGATTACTCTGGAAGGAGCATTAAAAAAGTCAATGGATAAAACGAACATTTTCACTCATGCTTACAGTAGAACTGGAAATAATTTAAAAGAATTAGTTTACTATTCTACACTTCAAGAGGATTTCATGATAATATTAAATCAAACTTTGAAAAATCACGATGCTTATCCAATTGAAATAAACTTTTATGAAGATAAAGATTGGACAGACTTTAAATACATCCTGAATAATTTTGAAACAAAAAACCCTGATTAAACTATAACCAAGGTTTTTTTAGTATTAAATTTTAATTCTGTACAATAGCTAATGAAATGATTAAAAAATTAACTTCTATTTTTATTCTCTCATTTATATTTAACTCTTAGGATGAAAAACTTATTCAACCCTTCGAATTATCAGTTTTCAGATTATAATAGGTTTACTTTTTTTAACTAGATTACTCCATCCATAATTTCTTTGACACAATCAGGGTTTAGCAATGTGCTTGTATCTCCAAGATTAGCTGTATCATTACTAGCAATCTTACGAAGAATGCGACGCATTATTTTACCACTACGTGTTTTTGGCAACCCACTTGTAAACTGTATTTTATCTAGTTTAGCAATAGGCCCTATTTGCTCTGTGATGAGTTGATTAATTTCTTTACGTAAGTTATCGTGGTTTCTGCTTTCTCCTGTTTCTTTTAAAATAACATATCCATAGAGTGCGTTTCCTTTGATATCATGAGGAAACCCTACAATAGCACTTTCAGAAACTGCTGGATGTTCGTTAATAGCATCTTCTATTGGTGCTGTTCCTAAGTTATGACCAGACACAATAACAACATCATCTACACGACCTGTAATTCGGTAATATCCTACTTCATCACGTAACGCGCCATCACCTGTAAAGTATTTATTTTCAAAAGCTGAAAAATAGGTGTCTTTATAACGTTGGTGATTGCCCCAAATGGTTCTTGCCATACTTGGCCAAGGGAATTTTATACATAAGCGTCCATCTACCTGATTGCCTTTTATTTCCTGCCCTTGTTCATCCATTAATGCTGGTTGTATCCCAATAAAAGGTAAGGTTGCATAGGTAGGTTTTGTAGGTGTTGCAAACGGAATAGGTGTTATCATTATACCTCCTGTTTCGGTTTGCCACCAAGTATCTACAATAGGCGCTTTTCGTTTACCTATATTATCATCATACCAATGCCATGCTTCTTCATTAATAGGTTCACCAACTGTACCCAAGACCTTTAAAGACGATAAATCATGATTTTCGACGTGCTCTACTCCTTCTTTAGCTAGAGCTCTAATAGCTGTTGGCGCTGTATAAAATTGGGTTACTTTATGTTTTTCTACAATCTGCCAGAATCGACCATAATCTGGATAGCTTGGGACACCTTCAAACATAACGGTTGTTGCACCATTGGCTAGTGGACCATATACAATATAGCTGTGTCCTGTAATCCAACCTATATCTGCAGTGCACCAATAAATGTCATTTTCTCTATATTGAAATACGTTTTTAAAGGTATATGCTGTATACACCATATAGCCTCCTGAAGAATGCACCATTCCTTTTGGTTGACCTGTTGAACCAGAAGTATATAAAATAAATAAAGGGTCTTCGGCATCCATTATTTCTGGCACACAGTCGTGATAAGCTTCTTCCAACAGTGGCTCCAACCAGTGGTCACGTCCTTCTTTCATATTAATTTCAGAATGAATGCGTTTAGCTACTAAAACTGATTCAACTCCTTCACAATCGTTTAATGCATCGTCAACTATTCCTTTTAAGTCAATTGTTTTTGAGCCACGATATGATCCATCAGAAGTAATCACCATTTTAGCATCACAATCCTTAACTCTTGTTGCTAGAGCCGATGATGAAAATCCTGCAAATACTACAGAATGAATCGCACCAATACGCGCACAAGCTAATACTGAAATAGCCAATTCAGGAATCATTGGCAAGTAAATACATACTCTGTCGCCTTTACCTATCCCCTTTTCTTTTAGTACATTGGCAAACCGACATACTTTATCATGTAATTGCCTATAGGTTATATGCTGAGCGTCTTCATCAGGATTATTGGGTTCAAAAATAATAGCTGTTTTATCACCTCGCGTATAAATGTGTCTATCAATACAGTTTTCGGTAATATTCAATTTTGCACCTTCAAACCACTTAACTTCAGGTTTTGTAAAATCCCAGCTTAATACATTGTCCCACTTTTTTCGCCACATGAAGTGCTCTTCAGCTATTTCTTCCCAAAAGACTTCTGGATTTCTAACCGATTTACGATAGACTTGATAATATTCTTCTAAATGTTTGATATGGTAGTTGCTCATTATTTATTCTGTTTTCGTAGTATTAAAATGGTTTTCCTCTTCTTGTGTTAGTAATCTAGATTTTATAATAAACCGAAGTCCTAAAGGAATTTCTAAAGAGAAGCTTGCGCCTCTACCTTCGGTAATATCTATAGTTAAATGTGTGTGTTTCCAATATTCAAATTGGTCTTGATTCATGTAAAAGTTAACACCTTGAAGTGTGCCTAAAAGCACATCACTCTCATCGAGGTACATGTCATCCCTTTCAAAAATCATTGGTGCAGAACCATCACAACAACCACCACTTTGGTGAAAAATAAGTTCACCATGTTTTTCTTTAAGTTGATTGACGACTGCTGCGGCTTGTTCTGTAATTGCTATTCGTTGCATACCCTAAATATATTAAAAAGGCTGAACATAGATTCAGCCTTCGTTTCTAAATAAAACTAACTAATTTAAAAGAAACCTAACTTATTCTTGTCATAAGAAATAAGCATATTTTTGTTTTGACGATAGTAATCCATCATCATCACATGATTTTCTCTACCAAACCCTGACTTTTTATAACCTCCAAATGGTGCATGAGCAGGATATGCATGGTAACAGTTTACCCAAACACGACCAGCTTTAATAGCACGAGGTATTTGATATAATTGGTGTGCATCGCGTGTCCAAACACCAGCACCTAAACCGTATAATGTATCGTTTGCAATCTCTAAAGCTTCTGCTTCATCTTTAAATTTAGTCACACACACTACAGGTCCGAAAATTTCTTCTTGGAATACACGCATTTTGTTATGACCTTCTAAAATGGTTGGCTTGATATAAAACCCATTTGCAAGTTCGCCATCTAATTTATTAGCTTCTCCACCGCATAGCACTTTAGCGCCTTCTTCTTTTCCTATCTCTAAATAAGACTGAATTTTCTCATACTGATCGTTTGAAGCCTGTGCTCCTATCATGGTATTTACATCATACGGATTGTCTTGTACAATAGCATTTGTACGCGCAATAACACGTTCCATAAACTTATCATAAATATCTTCTTGAACTAATAAACGCGATGGACAGGTGCAAACTTCTCCTTGGTTAAAAGCAAATAATACAGCACCTTCTATAGCTTTGTCTAAATAAGCATCATCAGCATCCATAACGCTATTAAAGAAAATGTTTGGTGACTTACCTCCTAACTCCATAGTTACTGGGTTTAGGTTTTTAGAGGCATATTGCATAATCAATTGTCCTGTGGTTGTTTCGCCTGTAAAAGCTACTTTATCTACTTTAGAGCTTGATGCTAAAGGTTTTCCTGCTTCTGGTCCGAAACCATGTACTACGTTTATTACACCTGGAGGAAACACATCGGCTATTTTTTCCATTAATAACGTAGCGGATGATGGTGTTTGTTCAGCTGGCTTTAATACCACACAGTTACCTGTTGCTAATGCTGGAGGTAATTTCCATGATAACATTAATAATGGAAAGTTCCATGGGATAATTTGTCCCACAACACCAAGTGGCTCTTTAATATTCATAGATAAGGTATTGGCATCTAGTTCGGTTGCGCTACCTTCTTCAGAACGAATACACGCTGCAAAATAACGCCAATGGTCTGCAGATAAAGGTACATCGGCATTAAGCGTTTCTCTGATAGCTTTCCCGTTATCGCAGGTTTCAACCAATGCAAACTCTTCCAAATTTGCTTCAATAATATCTGCTACTTTATTTAATAAGGTTGCACGCTCTGTTGCAGATGTGTTTCCCCAACTTTCTTTTGCTGCATTTGCTGCATCTAGTGCTAATTCTACGTCTTCTTTTTGAGATCTTGGATATTTCGCAATCACACTATTATCTATTGGTGATCGGTTTTCAAAATATTGACCATCTAATGGTTCTATAAACTTTCCGTTTATAAAATTTCCATAGGATTCTTTAAACTTTGGTTTTGAATAACTCATACTTTTTTAGTTTAGATTATTATTTCGCTTAAAATCAAATAATTACCAATCATACTGAATTGTTAAAAATTTTAACATTTAAACAATTTAAAGCCTATATATTTAGGTTATTGATAATTTTTATAAAGTTATTTTATGATATTCTGATTTTATTGAACATATTTATTAAATTGTTGAACATATCTATCAACACTAAAATAGACTTGTTCAATTTTTGTAATATTGAGTATGAATCATTTATTAAGACATCATAAAAGCCATAGAAAGCTCACCACTTTGGTAGAGAATCGTACTACCTATAATGCAGATTATGCCGAATTGAATATTTATGAAACCCATGAATATGCTGAAAAGGTGTCATTGACTTTTGATTTTCCTGTAATTGCAAGCATGCTTACAGGTAAGAAAGTAATGCATATTGATGGTTTACCGTCTTTTGATTTTTTTCCAGGCGAATCTGTTGTGATGCCAACTAATAAAGAAATGATTATTGATTTTCCTTTGGCAAAAGCTAATGACCCAACGCAATGTCTTGCGCTTGGAATAGATAGCGATAAAATTGATGAAGTCGTTGAAAAGTTTAATCATCATGTAACTATTGAGAGTGAAAACAACAATTGGAAATTAGATGATAACGCCTCGCACCTTATAAATAATGTAGATGTTAATCATTTAGTTGAACGTTTGGTACACACTTTTACTAACACTACTTCGTCAAAAGATGTTTTATTGGATTTAATGATTCAAGAGCTTATTGTTAGGCTTTTACAAACCAAAGCAAAAGCTTTTTTATTGAATGACACTGATGGTATTTTTAACGACACGCGTATAGGTTTTGTTATTAAATACATTAAACAAAACCTTACCAATAAAGACATTACCGTAGATTTACTTGCAGAAAAAGCCTGTATGAGCGCGTCACATTTTCATAAGAAGTTTAAAAACACACTTGGTGTCTCACCTATAGATTATATCAATTCTGAAAAAATTAAATTTTCTAAAAAGCTTATCAAGGAAACCAAAGATTTACGCATGTCTGAAATAGCGTTTAAGTCTGGGTTTAATAACACCAGCTACTTTAACAGACAGTTTAAAAAAATGGAATTAATGACGCCACAGCAGTTTAAAAACTCTATCAGTAAATAGTTTTAATGCTGAACAGCTTCGCCTGCTCCACTTGGTATTCTTATGTTTTCTACAATTTCTTGAACTTCAGCTGGTGGTGCTTTTGTAAATTTCATAACAACTATAGACACTACAAAATTAAGTACCATAGCCACTGCTCCAAACCCTTCAGGAGAAATACCAAACCACCATTCGCTTTTATCAGGAACTACATCGTCAAACCAACCTAGTTTGTACTTAATCATGTACAACAACATAGCTGTAATACCAACTATCATACCTGCAATAGCACCTTCTTTATTCATTCGTTTGTAAAAGATTCCTAAAATAATGGCCGGAAAAAAGGATGCCGCTGCCAACCCAAATGCAAGCGCTACAACAGCTGCTACAAAACCAGGTGGATTAATCCCAAAATAGCCTGCAACACAAACAGCACCAACAGCTGATAAACGCGCAGCGATGAGTTCGCCTTTTTCAGAAATATTAGGCTTGATAATTTTTTTAACTAAATCATGAGAAACAGAAGCTGAGATAACTAACAATAAACCTGCTGCTGTTGACAATGCTGCAGCTAGTCCGCCAGCAGCAACTAAAGCTATCACCCAATTAGGTAGTTTTGCTATTTCAGGGTTTGCTAACACCATGATATCCCTATCTACAGTTAATTCGTTTATAGATTCGTCAGCTACATATTGAATTAGTCCGTCGTTATTTTTATCAGTAAATGCAATAAGTCCGGTTGCTTCCCATTTTTTAAACCATTCAGGAACCGTTGCGTAGGGTTGATTGGAAACCGTTTCAATTAAGTTTGTTCTTGCAAAAACAGAAACTGCAGGTGCTGTTGTATATAAAATAACAATAAGCAGCAACGCAATACCTGCCGATTTACGAGCATCTTTAACTCGCTTTACCGTAAAAAACCTAACAATTACATGCGGTAAACCTGCAGTACCTACCATTAATGCCAAGGTAATTGCAAAGACATCAATCATAGATTTTGAGCCATTGGTATATTCAGAAAAACCGAGTTCTGTGCTTAACCCATCTAATTTATCTAATAGATAAGTTCCTGAACCATCACTTAAAGTATCCCCAAAACCTAGTTGCGGAATCGGGTTTCCCGTCATTTGAATAGAAATAAAAATAGCAGGAACCATAAATGCAAAAATAAGTACACAGTATTGTGCTACTTGTGTATAAGTAATGCCTTTCATTCCGCCTAAAACAGCATAAAACAAAACAATAAGCATTCCAATAACAACACCTGTATCAATATCAACTTCTAGAAAACGAGAAAACACAACACCAACGCCACGCATTTGTCCTGCCACATAAGTAAACGACACAAGCAAAGCACAAAATACAGCAACAATACGTGCAGTTTTAGAATAATATCTATCACCTATAAAATCAGGTACTGTAAACTTGCCAAACTTACGCAGATAAGGTGCTAGTAAAAGTGCTAATAACACATAGCCACCAGTCCAACCCATTAAATACACAGAGCCATCATAACCACTGAAAGAGATAATTCCTGCCATAGAAATAAATGATGCGGCACTCATCCAATCGGCTGCTGTCGCCATTCCGTTTGCCAATGGAGAAACGCCACCACCAGCAACATAAAAGTCTTTTGTAGAACCTGCTCTAGACCAAATAGCAATACCAATGTATAAAGAAAATGTAATACCAACGAGTATGTAGGTCCATGTTTGAACATCTACATTTAAAAAGAAATTATGCATCATATCCGTACTTTTTGTCTAGTTTATTCATTAATCTAACATAAACGAAAATAAGGACGACAAACACGTACATAGATCCTTGTTGAGCAAACCAAAACCCAAGTTTAAAGCCTCCTAATTGTATGGTATCTAATTCTTCCTTAAATAAAATTCCTGCTCCATAAGACACCAGAAACCAAATTGCTAAGAGGATTAAAACGTATTTAATATTGGCTTTCCAATACTTTACTGGATTTTGTTTATTCATAATAAAAAACTGCTTTAATTTTCAATTTATAAATAAAAGTCAATAATAATTATTAAACTATCAACATTTTCACTAATTCTTATACAATAATTTCAAATCATAATATTAATCTATCAAAATAAGCACTAGTTTTTGGGAATGGTTAATTTTTACTAAATTATGGCTGCTTTTTTAATGAACCATGTGCGAAAATATCCATAGAGAAATTACCCAACTAAAACCTTTTGATGTGTTTTTGGTTATTGACCGAACCAAACCAAGTTTTGATTTTCCAATTCACTTTCACCCAGAGTACGAACTTAATTTTATTAGAAATGGTAAAGGTATACGACGTATTGTTGGTAACAGTATGGAAGAAATTGACGCTATTGAATTGACGCTTATAGGCTCAAACCTAGAACATGGTTGGGAGCATCATAACTGCACAAGTAATGCTGTTGATGAGATAACCATTCAGTTTCATGATTGGTTGTTTACTGATGAATTGCTGAACCTAAATGCGTTTAAAGCCATTAAACAATTGTTCTTAAGAGCGAAGGAAGGCATAAATTTTTCAACAGAAACTGCTTTAAAACTTGAAAAACAGCTTACCTCGTTAGCTGAACATAATAATATTAATGATTATTTTGAATTGTTTTCAATACTTCAAACATTGGCTGACAGTGATGACTATAGACTTCTCAATACTGACAACGATGTTGAAATAAGCGAATACGAAAACAGTAAAAAAATACAATTGGTACATGACTTTGTACATAATAATTATCACCAAAAAATTTCGTTAGATGAGATTTCGTGTTTAGTAAATATGAGCACAAGCTCTTTTAATCGTTTTATAAAAAAACGAGCAGGAAAGACTTTTATTAACTACGTAAATGATGTTCGTTTAATTTATGCTACTAAACAGCTTATAAATACTGACATGAGCGTTAGCGAAATTAGTTACAATTGCGGATTTAATAACATATCCAACTTCAACAGGATATTTAAAAAAATTAAAAAAATTACACCAAGCAATTACAGAAACGAGTTTAGTAAAGTCACTCGTTTTTCATCTGAATTACACCAAGTATAATTCATTTATTTATCAGAAGAAGCCTTTAGCGTTTGTGTGTAGCTTTTAATTTGTTTAACCACTTTAGGTGCTAAAATAAGCGTAGAAATCATTGTTGGAAATGCCATTAAAGCAAAAAAACCATCAATTAAATTAATCATCATTGCTAGTGAGGTAGTTGCTCCCATTATGATACTAAGTATATACACTATGTTGTAGTAATTTTTGTTTTTAGCTCCAATTAAAAACGACAAACATTTTGTTCCATAATATGAATATGAAAACAAAGATGACACACTAAAAACTATAATGCAACACAACAACATGTATTTACCAGTTGAAGCAAATGTTTGTTCAAAAGCTAAAGCTGTAAGGCTTACTCCATTGGCATCAGTAGTTTTCCAAACACCAGTTACCAATATAGCTAAAGCAGTAAGTGTACATACAATAATAGTATCTATAAATGGACCTAACATAGCTACTAAACCTTCACGAACTGGTTGTGATGTTTTAGTTGCTCCATGAGCCATTGGTGCAGTACCAATACCAGCTTCGTTAGAAAAAGCACCTCTACGTATTCCTAAAAGTATAAGTCCGCCAACTACACCTCCTAAAAATGTATCTCCTGTATAGTGATGAGCTGTAAATGCTTCAGTAAAAATAAGCGAGAAATATTTTGGTACTTCACTCGCATTTAAAATTAAAATTGAAAGCACCATTACAAAATACAACAACACCATAGCAGGTACTAACTTTGAAGCTGTTTTACTAATTCTATTTAACCCACCAATAATTACCAAAGCAGTAAAAAACACCAAAACACCACCTATAACAAGGTTTGAGGTAGTATTCACCTCTACTCCATTTGGTTGTAACAATATATCATTAATAGCTTGCGTAAGTTGATTAACATTAAATACAGGTAACGCACCAACCATACCACAAAAACTAAAAAACACAGCTAAGGGTTTCCAATGTTTACCCAAACCTTCAACAATAACATACATTGGTCCACCTTGTAAGTTGCCTTGACTGTCTTTACCACGATACATAATCGCTAAAGCAGCTGTGAAGAATTTTGTTGACATACCAATAATAGCACTCACCCACATCCAAAACACTGCTCCTGGACCTCCAATAGATATTGCAACAGCAACACCAGCAATATTCCCCATTCCAATTGTGGAAGATAATGCTGTAGTGAGTGCTTGAAAATGTGTAATTTCTCCAGGATCATCAGGGTTATCATATTTACCTCTAAGTACACTTAAAGCATGACCAAACAACCGAAACGGCAAAAACCTTGATAAAATGAGTAAGTACAAACCACCTCCAATTAACAAAATAAGCAATGGCAAGCCCCAAGCATATGAAGCAAAATCTGAAATAAATTGATTGAGTTGTTCCATGAAGAGTTTTAAACAGTACTAAAAGTAATAATTTATTTGAATAGGTAATATTTGTGATTTACAAACTTCATCTTTAATAAGAAAATAAAACCATAGCCATTCAAATAAAAAACTCATTTTTTTTCTTCATTATTCACATAAAATAAATAGTTTTGATTCATTAAATATTAACCCCAAATTTTATATTATGACAAAACTTTACCTAACTTTTTTTGTTATTCTAACATGTACTATTCATGTAAGTTCGCAAATTACTTTTAAGGGCTGTACAGGAATATTAGGAGACCAAGATTTTTATCTATCCAATACAGGTACTACTGATGATTCTGGAAACATTAGAAACACTTACGAAACGCAACCTAGTGACTTTACCCAAAGTTGTCCTGCAGGTGTTTGTGAATTAAGAATTATATGGAATACATCCCTTGACAGATGGGAAATTCAGCTAGACAATGATGGACCACTAAACACTCCTGATTATACTACTGCAGTGATGTATTACAACACAACACCTTCTTTACCAAACCCTCCAGATTTAACCTTAGGTAGCTGGGTTAACGCTGAAGGTTATTGCCCAGAAACTATTACTACTTTAACAGGAAGCGTACAGGGCAATACATTAGGGAATGATGAAGTTGCTTTAATTAGTAATGTGAGTTTATATCCTAATCCTTCAAGCAACTTTATTGTTGTTGATGGCTTGACAAATACTACAACTTTTAATATTTATAATCTTGTTGGTATGCACCTTAAAAATGGTAAAATATCAAATAAAGAAAAACTAAATATTCAAAACTTAAATAACGGAATCTACTTATTAAAATTAGAAAACGGCACTACGTTTAAGTTTATAAAAGAATAACTACTAGCAACTTATAATAACACACACCTATTTCTTATACATAGACCGAAAGGTTTTGTTTGAGAAATAGGTGTTAATAATTAGCATCACTTTACATCTGGCATAATTAATAGTCAACTTATTTTTTAACTTTTTAAAACCCCTATAATTTAAATTAAAACCATGAAACACATTTACCTAATTGCAATCATTAGTTTATTAAATTTAAACTTTATTAATGCACAAACTATAACCATTGATGACCACACATTGGGAGCTGTAGCAACCTACACCTTTACTTATGTTACATCAAATGATATTGGGGTTGGAACATCAACTCCAAATATTTTTTACTTAAGTAAACCTTCAGGCTACGCAAATTTTGCTGCAGTTAACCCACTACCATCTTTCGCTCCTAATGTGATTATTAAGGTTAATGGAACTGAGATGCCTATAAATTCAATTAATTTTGGTACAGTTTACGGTTCGTGGACAACAGGAGTCCAGATATCAACAAGTGGAGCTTCAGGTGGCTCGGTTATACTTGCAGGAGCAACAATAGAAGTTACTATTTCAAATATAATTACTAATCCTGTTGGTGGTGGTTCACATACTTTTAATTGGAAAACATCTCAGGGTACTGGTACTACAACTGAAGCTTTTTCATATACTATTGATTTTTCAACACTTTCTGTAGAAAATCCAAATATTAATAACAAGCATATAACAATACATCCAAATCCTTCTTCAGATTTTATTACAGTTTCTAACCTAAATAAAGAAGAAAACTTTGTAATATACAACACTCTTGGAGCTATAATTAAAAAAGGGCGTATTGCTAATAAAGAAAAACTAAATATTCAAAACTTAAATAACGGAATCTACTTATTAAAATTAGAAAACGGTACTACATTTAAGTTTATAAAAGACTAACAATACAAACTGGTAGTAAAAATTACAACTTCAATGGCTACAAGGTTTAATAACTTTGTAGCCATTGCTTTTATAAGTTAGCTTTTGCATTTTAACCTAACACACAAAACCTGATAACAACCAACAAAATTTCATAAAAACACATATATTAGTAGAACTATAAGTGACTATATTAAGTCTAAAAGCACCTTAAACCATAAATGCTTTTGAAGCTCATTTAACACAGAACTTTTAAACTCATTAAATCAAAGGACATACTCATAAAACACTAAAACCATGAAAAAAATAAAATTTAGCACACAAGTAAATGCCTCTTCGCAAAAGGTATACGAAACTATGTTAGGGCTTAACAATAAAAACACTTATGAGCAGTGGACTGCTGAATTTAATCCAACCTCTACATATGAAGGCAGTTGGAGCAAAGGTGAGAAAATGTATTTCGTTGGAACTGATGAAAACGGAAAAAAAGGTGGAATGATTTCAGAAATTGCTGAAAATATCCCATCAAAATTCGTGTCTATTCGCCATTATGGAATTCTTGATGGTGATCATGAAATCACTTCTGGTGAGCAAGTTGAAAAATGGGCTGGAAGCCTTGAAAACTATTCGTTAACAGAAAATAATGGTGTCACTACAGTAGAAGTTGAATTGGATACTGATGATAATTACGCAGATTATTTTAATAACACTTGGCCTAAAGCACTAAACAAACTGAAAGAGATTTCAGAAAATTAATAAAATGAATTCAACACAACAACTCGCAAATCGTTTACGCGAAGTTATTTTAAATGGAACTTGGATTGCTAACACCAATTACAAACACCAACTAGAAGGTTTAGATTGGACTGTTGCTGTTGCCAAAGTAAAATCGCTCAACACTATTGCTGTGTTAGCACAACACATCCATTACTACATTGCAGGTGTAAAACATGCTTTTGAAAGTGGTACGCTAGAAATACGTGATCAATACAGTTTTGATTTTCCTCCAATAGCATCACAAGAGCAATGGAATGCTTTTTTAAATAGATTTTGGACAGATACCGAAGGTCTTATCGAACTAATTGAAAAATTACCTAACAGTAAACTTGACCAAAATTTTATAGATGAAAAATATGGAACTTACCAACGTAATATTGATGCAATGATAGAACATAGTCACTATCACCTTGGACAAATAGTATTGTTAAAAAAACTACTAGCCTAAATAAGCCAACACATTAGCTTGGATACGCTCTTGTATATTACTTACATCCGCTTTTACAAAAGGTTCTCCTGTAATGTTTTCATAAAGTTCTATGTAGCGTTCTGAAACACTTGTAATATACTCATCACTCATTTCAGGAACGGTTTGACCTTCTAAACCTTGAAAATTGTTTGCAATTAACCATTGACGCACAAACTCTTTTGACAATTGCTTTTGGGCTTCTCCTTTATCCTGACGTTCTTGATAACCGTCAGCATAAAAATATCGTGAAGAATCTGGAGTGTGGATCTCGTCAATCAATACAATCTTTCCTTCTTTGGTTTTTCCAAATTCGTATTTGGTATCTACTAAAATCAATCCTCTTTCAGCAGCAATTTCAGAACCTCTTTTAAAAAGCTTACGTGTATAATCCTCAAGTACTAGGTAATCTTCTTCTGATACAATTCCGCGTTTTAAAATGTCTTCTCTAGAAATATCTTCGTCATGATCTCCCATTTCAGCTTTTGTAGCTGGTGTAATTATAGGCTCGGGAAACGCATCATTTTCTTTCATCCCTTCAGGCATAGGCACACCACACAACAGTCGTTTTCCAGCTTTGTACTCACGTGCTGCATGACCAGACATATAGCCACGAATAACCATTTCAACCTTAAAAGGATCACACAAATGACCTACAGCAACATTTGGATCAGGAGTAGCAGTTAGCCAATTAGGAACCAAATCTTCAGTAGCTTTCATCATATTGGTTGCAATCTGATTTAAAATTTGCCCTTTGTAAGGAATACCTTTAGGCATCACCACATCAAAGGCGCTTAACCTATCGGTTGCAATCATTACTAACTGCTCGTCGTTAATATTATAAACTTCTCTAACCTTTCCTTTGTATACACTTTTTTGATTAGGAAAATTAAAATTGGTATCTATTATTGTGTTGTGTGACATTTGCTTTAATTTATCACCATTACATGGTATATAATGATAATTCTATTTAATTTTTTGTTGGCTGCGACTAAAACACTACCAACTTAATTTATTCTCTATTTTCTATGCTCTTGTATGCTGCTATAATCTTTTTTACCAACTTATGACGAATAACATCTTTATCATCTAAAAATATAATCCCTACGCCTTCTACATTTTTAAGAATTAACAACGCTTCTTTAAGCCCTGAAATGGTACGACGTGGTAAATCGATTTGTCCAGGGTCACCAGTTAGTAAAAACTTGGCATTTTTTCCCATACGTGTTAAAAACATCTTCATTTGCGCATGAGTAGTGTTTTGACCTTCGTCTAAAATCACAAACGCATTATCCAAAGTACGTCCACGCATAAAGGCTAAAGGAGCAATTTGTATCGTTCCGTTTTCTATAAAACTAGCCAGTTTTTCTGCAGGAATCATATCACGTAACGCATCATACAACGGTTGCATGTAAGGGTCTAATTTTTCTTTTAAATCACCTGGAAGAAATCCAAGATTTTCACCAGCCTCAACAGCTGGTCTGGTTAGTATAATACGTTTTACCTCTTTATTTTTTAATGCCTGAACCGCTAGAGCAACTCCTGTATAGGTTTTACCTGTTCCTGCAGGACCAATGGCAAATACCATATCGTTTTTGCGCATGCTTTCAACAAGCTTCCTCTGGTTTAGGGTTTGCGCTTTTATAATTCTTCCACCAACACCATGAACAATGGTTTCTCCACTTTGTTCAGACGTTGTATAATCGTCACTACTTTGACTAGTAAGTACACGTTCAATAACATTTTCGTCCAACTTATTGTACTTAGCAAAATGAGTCATTAACATGGTCATACGACGGTCAAACTCTTCAAGCAAGTCTTCGTCACCATATGCCTTAATTTTATTTCCTCTAGCTACAATTTTTAATTTTGGGAAGTATTCTTTTAGAAGTTCGATATTTATGTTTTGAGCTCCAAAAAACTCTTTAGGAGTTATTTCTTCTAATTCAATTATAAGTTCATTCAAAAGGTACCTGATTTAATAAATTAATCTGTTTTGTTTTATTAGTTTTGTGTAGTAACAAATCTACACAATTTTAAGCGAGGTTAGATTAAAAAAATATCAACAATTATTACATGGCAATAATCACATTAACAACTGATTTTGGCGAAAAAGACCACTTTGCGGGAGCTATTAAAGGTGCAATTTACAGTGAGCTTCCTGATGTTAGAATTGTTGATATCTCACATTCGGTTTCTCCTTTCAATGTTCCTGAAGCGGCTTACATTATTCAAAATGCATACAGTAGTTTTCCTAAAGGAACTATTCACCTTATAGGCATAGACTCTGAGTTAAACCCTGAAAACAAGCATATTGCAGTAAAACTAGACGACCATTACTTTATCTGTGCCAACAATGGAATAATGAGTATGATATGTGCCGAAATTGCTCCTGAAAAAATTGTGGAGATTAATATCCATGATAAAATTGAAACCAATTTTCCTGTTTTGGATGTGTTTGTAAAAGTAGCTTGCCATATTGCTAGAGGAGGAACGCTTGAAGTGATTGGAAAAGTTATTAACACAATTAAGCCTATTAGAGATTTAGTGCCTTTTGTAAATGATGAAAAAAACCAGATTATTGGTAGTGTTATATACATTGACAATTATGGCAACGTAGTTACTAATATAAGACGCAAATTTTTTGAATCTATACAAAAAACTCGTGCCTTTGAAATTTCTGCTCGCAACTATAAGTTTAAAGAAATATTGAACAGATATAGCGATGTTGTAAATTTTGACACTCCTGAAGATAAACGTTATGATGAAGGAAAAGGATTGGTTGTTTTTAACTCTTCAGGTTATTTAGAAATTGCGGTTTATAGAAGTAATCCTACTACTGTTGGTAGTGCCTCTACACTTATGGGATTAAGCATGCGAGATACTGTAACGGTTAACTTTTCAAAAACTTAAATATGTTTGTACGAATTGTAAAAATGAGCTTTGAGCCAAAACACATTGATGAATTCTTATCGAACTTTGAGTTAAACAAACACAACATTAGAGCTTTTGATGGCTGTGAGTTTTTAGAACTTTACAGAGACAAACACAATACAAACGTATTTTTTACGTATAGTTATTGGAATACCGAAGCCAACTTAGAGCGCTACCGACAATCGAGTTTATTTAAAGGTATTTGGAGTAAAACCAAACCGCTTTTTAATGCAAAACCTGAAGCTTGGAGTGTAGATAAAGTTGCTTCGCTTACTTAAGTTAAAAAGTCAGAAATGAAATGTAAACCATTAATAATTTATTTCATTATTTTATTTTTTGGAGTAACCTCTATTAAAGCTCAGGAAGTTTCTGTAGAACTACCTAAAGAAAATATAATTATAAGAGGAATTACTACTCCGCTAAATATAATTGTTGAGAATTTAAGCTGTGAGGATGTTCATGTAAAAAGTAAAGAAACTGAAATTATTAAACACAATAATTGCAAGTACAATCTCATTACACAAACTGCAAGTGATAATTTAATTCTTAGCATCTATAAAGTAGCAAACAAAGATACCTTGCTTATAACTGATAAAGGTTTCAGGGTCATTGATTTACCTAATCCAGTTGCTTCAATAGCTGGTAGAAATAGTGGATTAATAACTGAAAATAGATTTAAAGAAATAACAAAACATGCAAGATTACAATGTTATAGTGAGCATGTCCATGCAGATTTTAGAGTTACTAATTACACAATGATTATTGTTAGAAACGAAGAAATTATTGGAATATCTAAGAATATTGGAAATAAAGCAACTGATAAAACTAAAACACTTATTGATCTAGTGAAATCTGGAGATACTGTCTATATTTTAGATGTTTTTTCAAAAATAATGGATAAAACTTTTGAATCAGATATGATAAAATTTGAAATTACCAATTAATTCATCACAGAAACAGAACTAAAAAATTCGTGATTTACTAATAAACTTTTAACTTTCCACTTTAAACTTTTCAACTAAGACAATGCTAGCAATTCTAAAAAAAGAAATTACCTCATTTTTTGCATCACCAGTTGGTTACTTGGTTATCGCTATTTTTTTATTACTCAACGGATTGTTTTTATGGCTTTTTAAAGGTGAGTTCAATATTTTAGATAATGGATTTGCTGACCTTAATAGTTTTTTCACTTTAGCACCTTGGATACTTATTTTTCTTGTTCCTGCAGTAACTATGCGTAGCTTTAGTGATGAAAAAAAACAAGGAACACTTGAACTTCTACTCACTAAACCTGTAAGTCATTTACAAATTGTTTTAGGCAAATACGTTGGTGCACTGGTTTTAATACTTATTGCCTTGTTACCAACACTATTATACGTATATAGTATATACAAACTTGGAAGCCCAGAAGGAAATTTAGATTTAGGGAGTATTACAGGTTCTTATTTTGGTTTATTACTTATGGCTGCAGCTTACACAGCTATAGGTGTATTTTCTTCAACACTCTCAGACAATCAAATTGTAGCTTTTATTATTGCTGTGTTTATTTGCTTCTTCTTTTATTTTGGGTTTGAAGGTTTAGCTAATTTTAATCTTTTTGGTGATAGTGTTCGTCTTGAAAAATTAGGAATGGACGACCATTACAAGAGTATTAGCAGAGGTGTTATTGATACTAGGGATTTACTGTATTTTGTAAGTGTTATTGTATTGTTTGTACTCATAACTGCTAGACGAATTGGCACAAAAGCCATTGATAAAAAAGAATGGTTACATCTATTGGTATTACCTTTAGGATTATTGGTTTTAAACCTCTTTACACAGTCAATTTATAAGCGTTTCGACTTAACACAAGACCAACGTTATACATTATCAAAAGCTGCACTAAACACTGTTGAAAATGTAGATTCTCCTTTAATTATCGATGTGTTTCTTGAAGGAGATTTTCCTTCTGAATTTAGACGTCTTAAAACCGAAACCAAGCAGTTATTGGAAGAGTTTGCGCTTCAAAACAGTAACGTTAAATTTAGTTTTATTAATCCTATAGAGAATGAAACATCTCGAGACCAAAACATTCAGCAATTAGTACAACGTGGATTACAACCCTTTCAACTTACCGTAAAAGAAAATGGAAAATCGTCTCAGGAATTAATTTTCCCATGGGCTTTGGCTAGTTACAACGAGCAGACCGTAAAAATCCCATTAATAAAAAACAGCATTGGAGTTACTGACCAAGAACGCATCAACAATTCCGTGCAACATTTAGAATATGCTTTTGCTGAAGGATTTAAAAAACTAACTACTGAAAAATCTAAGAAAATAGCCATTTTAAAAGGTAATGGCGAGCTAAATGACATATATATTGCTGATTTTTTAACAAGCATTAAAGAGCATTATAACATTGCTCCTTTTACTATGGATAGTGTTGCTAGCCATCCGCAAAAAACCTTAGAGCAATTAAAAGATTTTGATTTAGTAATAGCTGCAAAACCAACTATTCCTTTTACTGAAGAAGAAAAATATGTCTTAGACCAATATACTATGAATGGCGGAAAAAGTCTTTGGCTTACCGAATCGGTTATCATGGACAAAGACAGTTTGCTAAACGACTCAGGAAGAGCTATTGCTGTTATTAGAGATTTGAATCTAAATGACTTTTTCTTTAAATATGGTGTTCGTATCAATCCTGTGTTAGTTAACGACATGTATTCTGCTCCAATAACTCTTGCTATTGGAGAAGGAAATGACGCTCAGTTTCAACCAATACAATGGCAATATTCGCCATTAGCAGCTAGTAATCCAAATCATGCAATAACCAACAACTTAAACTTGGTAAAGTTTGATTTTGCAAGTCAAATAGATACTTTAAAAAACGATGATGTTTCAAAAACTGTTTTATTACGTAGCTCTCAACTAACCAAGCTAGATGGTGTACCAAGAGAAATAAGTTTAGATATTGTTACCCAAGAACCTGACCCAAAAACATATACTAAAGGATTACAACCACTTGCTGTTTTATTAGAAGGTGAATTTACATCGGTTTATAACAATAGAGTAAAGCCTTTTAATCTTTCTAATGACAGAACGAAGAGTGATGCTACTAAAATTATTGTCATTGCTGATGGTGACGTTATTAAAAATGATGTAGTAAGAAACAAACCGCAACAATTAGGTTTTGATCGTTGGACAGGTGAAAGTTTTGGAAACAAGGAATTTTTAGAAAATGCTGTTAACTACCTTTTAGATGACAATAAACTTATAGATATTAGAACAAAAGAAGTTGCTATAGCGTTCTTAGATTCCAAAAAAATTGAAGCACAAAAAACAAAATGGCAGTTTATAAATATTGCTTTACCTCTGCTCCTTTTAGGCATTTTTGGTTTTGTCTTTAAGTACTTAAGACGAAAAAAATACGCATAAAAAAAAAGCGACCCAAAAGGTCGCTTTTTTATTTTATTGAGAGTTGTTTGTTATTTAACCATTAGTTTTTTAACCCCTTTTTGTTGACCATTTATTACTTCAACAAAATACATTCCGTTAGATAAGTTCTCTACACTTACAAGTTTACGCTCGTTTGTATTAAATGATTTTGAAATCAATAAACGACCATTAATATCATATACTCCTACTTTAACATTTTCTTGTTGGTTTAACAAAGTAAACTCAAAATGATTTTTAGCAGGATTAGGATAAATTACAAATCCTTCTAGTTCTTTATCAGCAACACTTAAAGGTCCAGCAGTACTACATAATTCGAGCGAAAATCCATTTAGAGCACCACCATCTTGATTATAGCCATCAACCACTCTAAGTGTCCAATCACCTGCAGCGTTTTCACCTATAAATGGACTAAATGAGTTTTGAGGTTTAACTATTCCATTAATTGAAGGAATTGTCTCAAGACAATTAATATCACTACCAGACTCATCAAAAACAGCAATAATATTGTCATATTCACCACAAGCATTATTAATTATTACTACTTCAGTTCCTGAAGGGCTAACAAGACTAATAGTTAAATCTGCTAACCAAGTGTGCGTTAAATTTATAGAGACATTAACATCTCCAACTAATATATCTTCTTCAGCAGGAATTGTAATCACTGAGTTAACTTCGTTCGGTACTTGCGTTATTGTAATAGGCGTATCAATAGCTGATTGATCGATTGAGCACACTAAAGTTTCTGTAATAAAACTAGAAGAAACATAATCTCCAGTAACACACTCGCTTATTGGACTCACTCTCCAATAATATTGCGTATTATCAGAAAGTCCAGGTAAATTTAATATTGTTTGATTAGTAGCTGCTTCAAATAAAATAAAATTAAAATCAGAAGTTTCAGAAACCTGAACAGTGTAACTATCTGCACCAGTAACTGCAGTCCACATCAAATCAGGGTTAATATAAACGTTCACAGCTCCATCACTTGGTGAGGTTAAAGTTGTAGTGTTTAGTGGGTTTGCACTGTTAACGGTCAATTCAATTTCTTTAGTTTTTGATACTGAAGGCCCATTTGCAACAACATTAAAAGCATAAGTACCTTCTGAAACTGATTCTAAACCTGAAATTTGCAATACAAAATCTTCATCTGCTGTAATTACTTCAGGAATAAATGTAGCTATCGCTCCTGCAGGTAAACCAGTAGCTGACAAAGTTGTTGGACCTATATAACTATCATTAGATGAATAGTTAAAATAATATTCGGCTACTTCGTTAGAGCAATATATTTTAGATAAGTTGTCAGGCGTGAAAGCAATATCTGATTCTGAAATTCCAGTAGCAATTAAAGAAAAATCCTGACTTCCTGACTGTAAAGATCCTTTATGATTAACTATAATTGTATAATCTCCAGATGGAGCATTGATCTCAACTTTTTCTACATTATCAGCACTATTAACGCCTTTCGTTGGTGCGAATGCAAAACCAAACCCTGATAATCGCCATGGGTAATTAACACCTGAAGCGTTATCAACTACTTGAATATCTAAATCGTTAACTAGCCTTGGAGTTGGGTCGTCTTCTACTGCTCCCTGTACAGACCCTGCTGGATCAGTCCAAGCAATAGTTACTACTAATGGTTCAGTTCCTAGTGCTGTTACAGTCTTTGTATATGTACCTCCATTATTTAGTATGTTTTCTTCAACTAAAGATTGAAAATCTTCATTTAAAATCACTTCAGCTGCAGCCTCTGCATTAATTAGTCCCCAACCAAAACGAGGGTCTGGACCGTCAAAATTACCTGCTTCAGATGCCGTATGAATCATTAAAGCTTTTACTGTTGCAGACTTCATAAAAGTTCCTTTAATATCACTATTAAGCTCTTGTAACAAACCTAAAGTTCCTGAAACACTTGGTGTCGCCATAGATGTACCTGACAAATAACCATAAGACGTTGGAGAAATTGCAAAAGAGGAATACAAATTTACGCCTTTTGCAGAAATATCTGGTTTAATTCTATTATCATCTGTTGGTCCCCAACTACTGAAACTAGACATATTAACACTTGATGGTCCTGTATAATTCAAAACTTCTCCTACAGCAGCAACTGTAATTCCGTTTTTACTTACACCTCTATCTGTTAGTATATCATAACCGTTATCACCTGGATTATGTCCTGCATTTCTATCATTTCCTGCTGAAAAAACCGCAGTATAATAAGGCGCATTGTATAATAAAAAATCTACTTGAGCAGCAGTATTATCATAAGACCCAAAATAATACTGAGGTAATGCATCTGCATCAAAACCGTAAGAATGGTTAGAGATTAATAATCCATTTGCAGCAGCAGTAGTCATTTCAGAAAAGTCATTACCAAAATCGTAAGCATTTAAACTTGCTCTAAAAGACATTCCTCTTGCATCACCTCCTTGTACAAGGTCCCTTCCTATCATAGTGCCTGCAACATGAGTTGCATGATTACTATAGCCATCAGGATCATCAATTTGTGTTACTCTATTACTTAATAAGGTATGATTTTCTAGAACTCTTCCTCCATCCCATACTCCAAGTAGCATACCTTCTCCTTCTACTGCTAGGTTTAAACCTCCTCCAGTGTATAACTTATCAGCCCTTGCAGTTACTCCTGCTCCTCTGTTATGAGTTGTTAAATACAATAAAGTTCCATCGTCTAAAATCTTAGTAAGTTTAACAAGTTCTCCATTTTCGGAAGTGATTACTGTAGGTATGTTATTTGCTCTTGCATAAGCTTCAGCTTTTTTTAAATCTTCATTGTAAGTCTTTGAGGCATTATCTGCAAGTTCCTTGAGTAACTCTTGATTATAAGATGCAGTAATTTGTTTTCTTTGCTCATCGGTTTGAGAATAAGTAAGATTTGTTAATAACACAATTGCCGAAAACAAAAGTATTAACTTTAGACAGCTATTAATCATAATATTTTTTTGCTAAATATACTACATTAATTATTTATTTTGAGTAATTATTTTCTTAGCTGTTTTTAAATCACCTGTATACATTTATAAAAAAATTTACTTGTTAATAAAAATGTATAACTAAGGCTTACAATTATCACTTTAATAAAATATATTTGCTTAAATATTCATAACGATAAAAATTTAAAGCAATTTCATGAAGTTTATAGTATCGAGTACGTATTTGCTTAAACAATTACAAGTTTTAGGTGGAGTAATTAACAACTCTAACACACTTCCAATTTTAGATAATTTTTTGTTTGAACTTGAAAACTCAAAATTAACGGTTTCAGCTAGTGATTTAGAAACCACAATGTCATCAGTAATTGATGTTGAAAGTGACAGTAATGGTAGTATAGCCTTACCTGCACGATTACTATTGGATACCTTAAAAACGTTCCCTGAGCAACCATTAACGTTTGTTGTTGAAGATAACAACACAGTTGAGATTAGCTCTAACCATGGTAAGTATGCTTTAGCTTATGCTGAAGGAAACGAATTTCCTAAAGCTGTTGAATTAGAAGATCCAAGTACAACTATGGTTTCTGGTGAGATACTAGCAACAGCTATTAGCAAAACTATTTTTGCTGCTGGAAATGACGATTTAAGACCTGTTATGAGTGGTGTATTCTTTCAGTTTTCAACAGACGGTTTAACCTTTGTTGCTACTGATGCTCACAAATTAGTTAAATACACTAGAGAAGATGTTAAAGCAAATCAAGTTGCTGAATTTATCATGCCTAAAAAACCTTTAAATCTTTTAAAAGGAATTTTAGCAACAAGTGATGATGATGTAAAAATTGAGTATAACGATTCAAATGCTAAATTTACTTTTGAAAACTCTGAATTAGTTTGCCGATTAATTGATGGAAAATACCCTAATTATGAAGCTGTAATACCAAAAGAAAATCCAAATAAATTAAGTATTGACAGAACACAGTTTTTAAACTCTGTTAAACGTGTTAGTATTTTCTCAAATAAAACAACACATCAAATTCGCTTAAAAATTGCAGGAGCTGAATTAAACATTTCTGCCGAAGATATTGATTACTCAAACAAAGCTGAAGAACGCCTAACATGTGACTATCAAGGTGATGACATGCAAATAGGTTTTAACTCTCGATTTTTAACTGAAATGTTAACAAACTTAAATGCTGACGAAGTACAATTAGAAATGAGCTTACCTAACAGAGCAGGTATTTTAACACCTGTTGATGGTTTAGACGAAGGCGAACAAGTTACTATGCTTGTTATGCCTGTAATGTTGAATAGTTAACCTTTTCAAATTAATTATATCATATATAAAAAGCGCTTATCAATGTAAGCGCTTTTTTTGTGTTAAAATTATAGTCCCTCTTTTATAATTAATAGTAACACTTTTAATTATTAGTATCATCCAAATAGATGAACGAGCCATTATACGTTCCTGACACCAATACACCATCAGCTCTCTCAAATTCAACAGATAAAGTAATATTATCTACTGAGTAGTCAATTACTGTTATATGTCCTGATATTACTTCTAAATCAGCGTTACTTCCACTTTTATAAAATTGACTGAAACCGTTTTCAAATTCAGAATTAACAACATCTCCATTAACTATAAATTCTAAATTAGAAATGTCATCTAGATCGTAAGTTTCTCCAGAAGTAAGATCAAAATGATTGATTCTTGCTGTAAAATAATCGACATTATTTAGTGTTGTTCCTGAAAAAGAAGCATTAATTTCTGCTTCAGTTTTATTTGTTAAACTTAAAAAAACCGAATTGAATGATGGTTCTACTAATGCAGCTTTCATCTCAAAAATAGATTCATCAACTTTAATAAAATTGCTTTCTGATGTATTGGAATCATCATTTGATGAACAAGAAGTCAATACAATAGTAAACATTACAAGTATGATTGTTTTTAAATATTTCATAGTTTTTGTTTTGAATAGTTTGTTAAAAAAAGCGCCCACAAGAGTGAGCGCTAAATCAAGTTGAAGTCATATCAACTTAGCTCTTAAGGAACTTCTGATTAATAGAATTGTTATTGGTTTGTATTTGAATCATGTATAATCCTGAAGGTAATACAGATACATCAATACCGTTTGAAGTCTCAATAGCTTGCTTTACAAGCTGACCATTAATGTTATAAATAGATATGTTTTTAACTTGCTCTGTAGATTTAATAAATAATCTGTCACTTACAGGATTAGGGTATAGTTTTACTGCATTTGTGTTTAAAGTAACGTCATCAATTCCTAATGTAGAATTGTACTCATAAGCACCTAAATCTATAGTGGTGTTAAAAACTCTTGTGTTACCAGATAAATCTAAATCACCAAATAAAGCAGTATCATAAAGTGAATTATCTCCTTGATCAACAACATAATTTGAAGCTGATGTTGGTTTATAATCAGTATCTAAATTTAAATTATCCGTTGTTGGATCTAACAGCGTCAAATTACTGGTATTGTAAGTCCCAGAAGTTGCAGCTGCTGTCACCTGTGCAATAGTATTGTATACATTAATGGTTTGGCTATCTCCTTCGTTTGTTTTACTGTTTTCAATATCTACCGTACTAAATTGGTTTCCATTATATTTATTTTGCCATAAAATACTATTTCTTGTTTCTAAACGGATCCAACCACTACCACTAACGTTAACGACATGTTGTGCGGTTGCGTGGTTGTTAACGTTATTTACAATTGTGGCATTATTTAAATAGTGAACAATACTTCTATTTCCATTAGAAGACGTACTTCTTCTAAACCAAATAGCACCAAAATCTGAATTATAGGTATTATCTGAAAACAGAATATTTGCCCAATGAGACGTTAATGCATCTGAATTTGAAGCACTATGCTCTAATAAAACAACGCCATTATTGGTAGCATTGTTTGTTATTGCTACATTTTCAACCACCAAGTCTCCTGAAAACCTTCTCCAATCTAATAGTAATCCTGCGCTATAATTTTCTCTAATCCATGTATTTTTTAGACTAAAATCAGTAATATTTGTATTGGTTGCGATAACTGGACTAGAACCAGAGTTATACGCATTCTGTAGCACAAAACCATCAAAAATTACGTTATCCGCCTCAAGACTAATTAATGTTGTAGTATTATCGGTTTTATTAGTTATGAAATCACCTTCTGTATCATCACCGCTAATATCACCGGAAATAATAGTCGCATTATCGGTAAATACTTTAGTTAAATCACGATCTGTTAAGGCTAACTCAGTACCATCAAAACCACCATAAATTTTTAAGTTTTCCAAATCTAATGTTAAAACTGAAGCTGCTGTTGCTGGCGTATAAACACCACTAGAGACCCAAATTTCATCATTTAATAATACATTATTTAATGCATCTTCAATGCTAGTAAATGCATCTGTCCAAGAGCTTCCGTCGTTATTCCCTGAAGCATTTGCATTAACATAATACACTGTAGGAATACAATTTTCACTATAGTTTGTAGTTGCATCTTTAGTCCAACCGTAATCATATATATTTACTTGGTTTGGTGTATATCCTGAATCTATTTGTACACATGTTAAATCAGGATTGTTGTATGCCTTCATATATACAAAATTAGAGTTATTGCCATTAGCCACATTTAAACTAGTAAGCTGATTGTCATATATTAACAATTGATTTATTTGAGGATATGCGCTAATATCAAACGTTGTAAATTGGTTAAAAGCAGCGTGAATTCTAGTTAAACTAGGGTTATTGCTAATATCTAGGTTACTGATTGAATTATCTTGGAAATCTACAGCAGTAAGCATTGTGTTATTAGTAATATCTATACTTGTTAAGCTATTACTTGCCACAATTAAATCAGTTAACATTGTATTATTAGATACATCAATACTTGCAAAATTATTATCGTTTGCTGTTAATGTATTTAAATTTGAATTCGCAGTAAGTACAATCGATGAGATGGCATTCTCACTAATATTTAAATCTGTTAAAGCTGTTAAATTAGTAACATCTACATTTGTTAAGTTATTATCACTGCAATTTAAATCTATAAGGTTTGTATTTAAACTTACATTTAAAGTAGATAAACTATTATCACTACAATCTAAAACCTCAAGACCAGTTGCACCTTGAAGATTTAAATTTAAAATATTATTTGATCTGGTATTTAAAGTTGTTAAGGTTGCTAAATTAGAAACATCTAAACTCGTTAAACTATTATCTTCAGCATCTAAAGTTACTAAAGAAGTCCCCTGAACATTTAAACTACCAATATTATTTTCTTTACAATTTAAATTGGTAAGCCCTGTAATAGTTGACACATCTAAAGCGGCGATTGTATTATCACTACAATCTAATTCCGTAAGATTAATAAAAGCTTCAATTCCTGTTAAATCTGAAATTGCCAAACTACTTACATCTAATACTCCTGTAACCGCCTGAGCTTCTGCAACAGAAATTTCTTGATCATAATCTGTGTTAATGGTATTGTTGCCAACTAAATAAAACTTAAAATTGGCATCTGGTATGGTCACGTAAGTAACGCTAATACTACAGTCTTCTACGACTCTAGTTTCTAGATCTCTAGTCCAACCCACATCATACAAACCTACGTTATCCGGTGGCACAGTTCCAGCATCTACTTGTATACAAGTAAGATTAGGGTTGTTATAAGATTTCATGTATGTAAACGCAGCACCTTGACCATTGGCTATGTTTAACTCTTCTAATTGATTGTTTTGGCAATGAACTTGATTTAATGAAGGTATGTTACTAACATCTAATTGGGTAATTTGGTTATCTGCACAATGTAATCGTGTTAAATTAGTATTATTACTAACGTCTATAGATGTTAGGCTATTTGAATATAACTCTAATGTGGTAATACTCACAAAGGCTTCAATACCTGTTAAATCTGTAATTCCAAGTCCTGTTGCCGATATTGTTCCTGTAAAAGCTTGCGCTTCAGCTACCGAAATTTCTGTATCAGAATTTGTATTAATAGCAGTATTGTTTAACAAATAATTTTTAAAGTTGAAATCTGGAATGTTTACGTTTTGAGCGAAAATTGCAGAAACACCCAAACATAAATAGGTTGTAAATAAGAGTAATGTTTTTTTCATTGTAGTTGAGATTTGTTTTTATTTTCAACCACAAAACAACTACTACATATAAGGTTTTCAATTTGCTTTTTTCTGAATAGCTCTAATTTCTTTCTGAATGATTTATGAAGATTATTCTTACACTACATATTATAAAAAAAAGCCTGCTTAAATAAGCAGACTTTAAAAACTTTAGGTTAATAGCGCGTTTTTAATTATTCGCAATTCATTTTTTGTCCGTAAGGCATTTGTCCATGGATAACACCGCCAAATTGTGAACTGCCATAACCACTTCCATTGTACTGTTGCTTGATTAAAAAACCTTGTAAGTAGCAATCGTTATTTTTATTTTTTTCTGTGAATGCGCCTTTTATCCAACGGTATAAAATACGACCTGTGTATTTGTTTTTTACAATACTCCAATCGTTAGATTCTATGTTTAATTTTAGAAGTTTTGCACCATCTTTTGCAATGGTTTTAGATACATTTTCTTTTGCAAAACTCACTAATGAAGCATTACTATTCATACTACCTGCTTTTGGCATTTTTATAGCATCCATAGTTGATTTTGCAGCAGCATCGTAATTAGCTTTTAACGTGGCTTCAAATTCTTTTACAATTGGCTTCGCTTTTTCTAACCACTCTACATGAAATTGTTGCTCGCCTTTACCAATCACGTTTAAAATAGTAATATCGTTTTCGTGCATGTACGATGGTACATTAAATGCGTGTCCGCCTTGGTGCGATGCAGCATAAATGACGAACACATCGTCTGCAATTAACATTCCTCTTACTAAAATTGGCATACCTGTACCAAGCTCTAAAGTTTGCGATCGGTCTGCGCCTACTTTGGTTGTAAACATTCCTGAAACTAACTCATAACCAATATAACCTTCTGGTGACATAGCTACTAGTTCTGGTGTTGTTAAAAAGCGTAACCATGCATAATCTGGATCTTGTGCAGGCAATATATCTACATTATCGCCCATGTCTGTCATTTGACGTCTTATTTTTACACGATCTACACCAACTGCGCTCATGCCTTTTGTCATTGCAAATGGGTACGACATGTATAAAAACTCATCACTTACTGAATTTGCAGATTTAGGCTTATTAGCTTCTGCTTCTTGTTGCTTTTTCTCAAGATACTTTTGATAGTATAAATCTTGTTTTGCCTGGTCGTTAGGATATTTTTTGGCTAATTCTGCTTTAAATTCTTCATCGGTGTATTCGGTTTTTGATGAATTTTCAGTTGAAGAACTGCCAACCATTCCTGAAGCATTTTCAGATTTTGAAGATGAATTGCTACTTTCTTTTTTATCTAACTTCTTCTCTACTGCTGCTTTGGCTTTCTTTTTAAGCATTTTACCAAATTGCGCATGAGAGACGTTATAGCATAATGCCAAAACGAATAATAGAACTATTTTTTTCATAAGAATTGTGTTTAGTGGACTTCAAAATAAAGCACTTAAGCACTATTCTTAATTTGGTTTTTTCTGAAAATGATGTTTTTTTTTCTGAAGGAATTTCAGAAATTTCAAATCAATCACATAAAGGTTTCCTTGATGACTTCAAGAAACTGATCGCGTTTAGATTTTGAAATTGGGATGCGTTTTTGATTGTTCATTAGTAAGTAATCGCCATCATCTTTTACCAATTCATCAACGTATTTTAAGTTGATTAAATACGAACGATGACATTTAAAAAACATCGCATTACGTTCTAATTGCTCAACAAAATGTTTTAACGGTTTGCAAATGGTTTTTTGTTTGCCATCCATAAGTTGTACGTTTGTGTACATACCATCGGCTTCAAAATACACAATATCATTATGCGACGCGAACATAATTCCTTTTGGTATTTCTAAAGCAATTTTATCCATTGAAAGCTGCTTTAACGAATCGCGTAACTTATTTAATTGGTCGTTTAAATTGTTGGCTTTTATGGCTTCTTCAGCTTTAATAACTGCTTCTTTTAACTCGGTTGTGTCCACTGGTTTTAACAAATAATCTACAGCCGATAATTTGAAAGCTTCAATTGCGTATTGGTTGTATGCAGTAACGAAAATGATTTTAAAATCTATCTGATTTGGGAAATATTCTAAAATATCTAATCCAGACTGATTTGGCATTTCAATATCTAAAAAAACAACATCAGGTTTACTGGTTTTAATCAAATCTACACCAGATGCTAAATCTTGCGCTTCTTCAATGCTAGTAATACTTGCGCAATGTTCGGTTAGCAAGTTGGACAGTAAATGTCTGGCACGTTTTTCGTCGTCTATAATTATCGCTTTCATATCTTAATGTATTGGCATGGTGATAACCACTTTTGTACCTGCAGCTACGTCATTTTCGTCATACAAATCTTTGGTAGTTATGGCTATATCACGTTTTAATTTGTTTTTATAAAGATGCACACGTTCTTCGTTAGCTTTTGTTGCAAAGGGTTTGTGCTGTTGGTTTGGTCGTTTTAATTTTTCAGATTGTGCGCGACCAATTCCGTTATCTTCAACGGTAATTTCTAATTTATTTTGCTGAATAATTTTCGCTTCAATATGTAATTTTCGGTCGTTTAATTTGTGTAATAATCCGTGTTTTAAAGCATTTTCAACGTACGGTTGAATGAATAACGACGGTACTTTTATCTGTTTTGTTTTCAATTGATTATCGACAGAAATCTTGTATTCTAATTCATCTTCAAAACGCACTTTTTCTAATTCTAAATACAGTTTTAACGCGTTTAATTCTTCCTCTAAAGTAATTTCGTTTTGCTGACTGTAATCTAAATACATTCTTATTAATCGGCTAAACTTTACTAAATACGAGCTTGCCAATTCCTTTTCATTAGAAATAATATAATCTTGAATAGAATTTAAAGCATTGAAAATGAAATGCGGATTCATTTGCGAACGCAGGTTTTCTAACCTTAAATTGGTAATTTTTTTATCGATTAAAATTTTATCAACTTCAGCAATTCGCTGCGCTTCTTTTTGTTGTAATCGCCATTTAAAATACAGCCAAACTAAACCTATTATTGTTGCTACAACTAAACCATAAAACCAATAGGTTTCCCAGAATGGTTTTGCTATAGTAAAGGTAATAGGACTTGCAAATTGCACGTCTTTACTGCTAATGTTTTTGCCTTGTAATTCAAACGTATAATCGCCACTAGACAAGCTGTTAAACACCACAAAATGTGTGTTTAAAGGCACGTTTCGCCATGTGGTATCAATTGGTTTTATACGGTATTTGTAGCTAACATGTTTATTAGATTGAAATCCGTTTGAGTTAAAATCGAATCGTAATTTATTATAATCATAAGGTAAATTGTAATTGGTATTTACAACCGTATCTTTATCATTTATTTGAACGGATGTTATCCAAACTTTAGAGGTTTTAAAAGCCTTAAAAAGCATATTGTTTTTGGGCATTACGTACAATGAATTTGGAAAAACAGACACCAAATAATCTTCAAGAATAATAAACTTATCTACTGATAATGTTAATCCATCTTGTGTATTTAATCGCCTTACTTGATTGGTTTTGGGATGAAACTTATAAAAGCCTTCTTCGGTAGAAATCCATAAAAATTCACCATCAGATTTTAATGTATTTATTTGCACTTGCTTTGGCAAAGCATCATGTCTAGAAATTAATCGATCACCCTTAAAACACAACAAGCCATTGTGCTGTGTTGCCAACCAAATAGCATCGTTTATTTTAGCTATTGAGTTTACTAAAATACTTTCGTCATCTAGCTTAATTTCTTTTGACTGAAAGCTATTAGCATCAAATTGATATAAGCCATCTATAAAAGAAATAAACAACTGATTGTTTAATATTTCAGATGCTTTTACTCTGCTTTTTCTAATAACTCTTGTAGAATCTGAAATATACGGTTTGTTATATATTATGGCTTCTTTGTAGCTTCCGTAGAAGAGATTTTCATCATTAATTTTTGAAAATGTTTTTGCAACAGAGTATTTATTTTTTTGGTCTTTAATAGTGAACAGATTTAGATCTACACTATAAGATTCTGATGCATTAATACTAACAATCACATGGTTCTGTGATGCATCAAAAAATAAATTACCTATGATTTTTGATCCAGGTAATTTAAGCGTCTTAAAAACACCGTTTGTATTATAAAACAACAACTTACCATTATTTGTACCTAATAAAAATTGATTGTTATTTAGTGCACATGCTGCGGTAATTTTATCTTTTGCTTGTTCTAAATTAAGCTGTCTAATATTAAGATTAGAAGACACAAAAACACCGTTATCTAATGTTGTAAACCAATAATTTTTATTAAAATCTACCAATACATCGGTTACAGACTCGTTACTAAACAATTGTTCTTTTAAAACTAATTGCTGATCTTTTATTTGAAAAATAAACACACCAGATGTTGTTAAAAACCAATAATCATTATTTAAAGAAGTGATGTTGTAAATGGTTAAATCTTCTAATGATTTAGGTGTCTTTAGCTTTAAAATATCATCAGTTTCAGTTTTATAAATATAAAGTTGATTTTTGCCTTGTTCTTTAAAATTTAACAGCGCATTATTTTTAAAAGCATATACCTTTGGTGACTGCATTCTGTATTTAGACGTGAGTGTTTTAAGCAGTTTTATCTGGTCATCGTTGATTTGATACCAGTTCTGTTTTTCTTTTGAAGGTCTGTTATTTGCGTTCATTTTAATGACATAGGACAAATTGTTGTGAGTACTCTCACTAACAGACATACCTTCAAAAAGCTTGATGGTGTTTTTATCTTTTAAATTAATATCATAGATACCATCTACAGTAAATAAGCGTATGGATGTATTGGTAATTTCAAAAGGTGACAACTGCCCTTTTACTAGCTTACTTGCGTCATAAAAAAGATGTAAAGTATCGTTTTCAACATAGAAAATTTGCCCGTAAATATTACTACACCAAAGTTTTCCTTTTTCATCTAATTTTAATTGAAATAAAGAATTTGCTTTTTGGTTAGGGTTTGTAAACTTTTGGTAATTATTTCCGTTATAACGGTATAAACCCTTATCTGCAGCAAGCCAGATATAGTGGTTGTGATCTTCTAGAATATCATAAAACTCAACATCAGGAAGATTTGAGACTTTAGACATGTGCTGTGTTACCGGATTTTGAGCAACTACAAAAACTGGTAACAATAAAAATAATATGTATTTAATATAACGCCACATAAATATCAATTAACAAACTTAATATTTATGTTCACAATGAGCGTCTTATTTTTCTGTAACTACCTTATTTTTTTCTAAATATAAAAAAACGCCCACTATACAGTGAGCGTTTTTAATTTACCTCTATAAAAAATATAACTAACTAATAAAACTAAGAGATAAAGGGTATGTTGGAGTTTCTCCATTGTTTGCTTTAATAGCGTTTATGATAGGAAAAACTAATGAAATAATGCCAAGTATTATAAAACCTAATATACCTAATCCGAAAGCTAAAATTAAAGGAATGCATAATAAAGCATAAAGGATCATGCTAATTTGAAAGTTTACTATGTTTTTTCCATGAGCATCCATTTGAAATACTTTCTCTTTTTGAGTTATCCAAATTATAAGCGGAACAATTAAACTTCCAAAACCAGTAATAAAACACAATAATTGACTTAAATGTGTTATTACTATAAGTTGTCTATCTTCTCTCATGATGGTGTAAATTTTGATTGATACTTATTTGACGCTGAAAAATCAAGAATGTTACACCTTTAATATAAAAAATATTATTGACCCATTTTATATAAAGACAATCCAATTTTAAATAGTTTTGTGATAATATTATGGACTCACTTACTCAAATAGTTTTAGGTGCTGCTGTTGGCGAAGCAGTTTTAGGAAAAAAAGTTAGAAACAAAGCTATGCTTTACGGAGCAATTGCTGGCACTATTCCTGACTTGGATGTATTGGCCTCTAATTTTACCGATACAGTATCAGCTTTAGAAATTCATAGAGGGTTTACACACTCCATAGTATTTTCTATTGTATTTGCACCTATTTTTGGTTGGCTGGTTTCAAAAATCGAATCCTTTAAAAGCTTTAAATCTTGGTCATGGTTATTCTTTTGGGCTTTTATAACACACCCTTTACTAGATGCACATACCACTTGGGGAACTCAATTATTTTGGCCTTTTGATTTGCGACTTGCTTATAAAAACATTTTTGTAGTAGACCCTATCTACACTTTACCTTTTTTAGTGTGTTTACTCTTAGCACTTTTCAGCAGAAGAACAAATCCTAAACGGCAATTTTTTAATAAACTTGGGTTAATTTTAAGTTCAACCTACCTTGTTATTACTTTATTCTTAAAATGGGCTGCATTTTCCCAATTTAAACAAGCATTGAACAATCAAAATATTGATTATATAGATATTGATACAAGACCGTCGCCTTTAAACACGATCCTTTGGAATGCTAATATAGATACTAAAGATGTTTATTTGTTGGGAGACTATTCGTTTTTTGATTCACAACCAATCTCGTTTTCTATATATGAAAAAAATCATCATTTAATTGATGATTTAAAACATAATGAGAAAGTACAACGAATGATTGCCATTACTGAAGGTTGGTACAGCATTTCTCAAAAAAACGGAAACTTATATTTTAATGATTTACGCTTTGGACTATTGAATTTAAAACCAGAATCGGACGATTTTGTGTTTCAATTTTTAATAGAAAAACATACAGATGGGACTGTAAATTTTATTGAGCAACCAAGAAACAGAAGTAATGCTAAAGGTATGCTCAATTCATTATGGCAACGCATTAAAGGAAATTAAAATCGGTATAGCATATTACCATACCGATTTTAATTTTTTCTATTTTTTTAATGTACTAGGGCAAACCTCATCAGTTACTGGAATTCCTGATTTTTTTATTGCTCCAAATCCACCAGCTACATCAACTAAATTATGAATACCTCTACTCTTTAAAATTGAAGCTGCTATAACAGAACGATATCCTCCTGCACAATGTACATAAAAGGTCTCTTCGTTAGGAAATTCTGCTAAGTGCTGATTTAGATAATCTAAAGGTGTAAAATGTGCAGTTGGTAAATGCGATTTTAAAAATTCTCCTTCTTTTCTAACATCAAAAACAGGAATGGTACTCGCTTCCATTCTATTTTTAAATTCATTTGCAGAAATAGATTCAATAGTATCTGTTTCTTTTCCTGCTGCTTCCCAAGCTTCATAACCGCCTTCTAAATAGCCTAAGGTATTATCAAAACCAACGCGAGATAAACGTGTCACAGTTTCTTCTACTCTATCTTTATCAGCAACAATAAGAATTGGTTGCTCAACATCAGCAATAAGTGCTCCAACCCAAGGTGCAAAACCGCCATCAATACCTATAAAAATTGAACGTGGGATGTGGCCTTTTACAAATTCTGATTGATGACGCACATCTAAAACGATTGCTCCTGTTTCGTTTGCCAAAACTTCAAAGGCATTAGGTGACAATGCTTTTGTTCCTCTTTTTAATACCTCATCAATATCATCATAGCCTTCTTTATTCATTTTCACATTTAAAGGAAAATATTGAGGTGGAGGTAATAAACCATCAGTCACTTCAGCAATAAACTCTTCTTTTGTCATATCTGCACGTAAAGCGTAGTTCATTTGCTTTTGGTTTCCTAAGGTATCAACAGTTTCTTTCATCATGTTTTTACCACATGCTGAACCTGCTCCATGCGCTGGATAAACAATAACATCATCAGCTAAAGGCATGATTTTGTTTCTTAAACTATCAAACAAGAAACCTGCTAAATCTTCTTTTGTAATATCACCTGCTTTTTGAGCTAAATCTGGTCTACCTACATCACCTAAAAATAATGTATCGCCACTAAAAATCGCATGGTCTTTACCGTTTTCATCTTTTAATAAATAAGTTGTACTCTCCATGGTATGCCCTGGAGTATGTAGAGCAATTATTGAAATATCTCCTATTTTAAACTCCTGATTATCTTCAGCAATTATTGCATCAAAAGCAGGATTTGCGAGAGGTCCATAAACTATTGGAGCTCCTGTTTGTTTAGAAAGTGTAACGTGACCGCTAACAAAATCAGCATGGAAATGTGTTTCAAAAATGTACTTAATCTTTGCATTATCCTGAGCTGCCTTTTTAATATATGGACTCACTTCTCTTAAAGGGTCTATAATAGCAGCTTCACCATTACTTTCGATATAATAAGCACCTTGTGCTAAACAACCTGTATATATTTGTTCTATTTTCATAGTCTTTACGTTTTAATGTCATTAAATATTTTACAGTTTTGCAAAAATAACATTTGCTGTCTATTACTTTGCAAACTCTTTTATAATTATATAAACAGCCATGATAAGTACAAACCAACCAAAGCTCTTTTTTAGTTTTTTATTAGATACATACTTTGAAAAATAGCCTCCAAGTAAAATTCCTACAATAGTTACTAGAGAGAATGTAATAAGAAATTTCCAGTCAATTACTAGCGTTTGCATGTCTCCAAGAAAACCTATCAACGAATTTATTGCTATGATTACTAATGATGTTCCTACTGCTCTTTTCATGGACAACCCAGACCATAATACTAACGCAGGAACATATAAAAAACCTCCTCCTGCTCCTATTAATCCGGTTACAGTACCAATTACCAATCCTTGAATAAAGGTTTTATAATAGGGTTGAGGCACAAATTCGGTTTGAGTATCTCTTCTATTTTTTATCATTGAAATAGCTGCAAACAACATTACCAAAGCAAAAAACACCATTATGAGCATATCTTTAGTAATTGAAAAACTACTAGTACTAAAAATAACGTCTGGAATATTAGGTACTAAAAATCTTCTAGAAGCATAAACTGCCAAAAACGAAGGAAAACAAAAGAGTAATCCTGTTTTAAAATCTACTTGCTGTTTTTGATGTTTTTGTACAACACCTACTACTGAAGAAGAACCAACAACAAACAAAGAGTATGCTGTTGCTACAACTGGGTTATAGCCTAATAAATAAACTAGAAGAGGCACTGTTAATATTGAACCTCCTCCACCAATTAAGCCAAGTATAAGACCAATAACTAGTGCTCCAAAGTATTCAAAAAACAATAACAAATCCATATCTTATTAATATGAGACAAAAATAAGATAGATATATTAGTTTATTGGCAACTAATGTTACAAAAGCGAAATGATGAATATGTACTAATAGTTTTGTTTTATTCTATCACTAGTTTTTTAACACTAGTAGAATTTTCAGTTTTTATCTTAACTAAGTAAAGACCAAGAGGAAGTTCTAATTGTATTGGAACATTATTAGTTATTTCAGACTCAAATACAGACTGACCTGTTAAATTATATATTATAATTTTGCCATTAGCCTTCAGTCCTTTAAAAAACAGTTTTCCGTCTGTAGGATTTGGATACATTACAACTTGCTCCTGCGCTACAGGACTAATTGCTAAGGTCTCTTCAATTGTATACGTTGCTTGAACATTAACCGAGTTTCCGCAATCATCAGACAAAGTAAATGTTACAGTTTCAAATGCATTACAGCCAAGTGTGCCATCACTATCATGAGTCACAGTTGCGCTACTACAGTTGTCGGTTCCAGAAAAACTAGCTAACCAAGATTGAAAATCAGCATTAGCACTAGCTGAACATTCTACAGTAACATTAGCTGGTGTCGAATCCCATTGAGGGTTTGTGTTATCTTCAATAGTAAAAGTTGCGTCTTTAGTTATGCTATTTCCACATTCATCAGACAATGTAAATGTAACAGTTTCTGAACCTGTTGCTCCACATAAGTCACTTAAGCCTGTACTATTATGAGTTATAGTTGCAGCTCCACAAGACACTGTACCTGAAAAACTACTAAGCCAAGTCGCAAATGCGCCTCCTGGATCTGAAGTTCCATCGCAGGCAACTGTCATATCAGTTGGTTCATTTGTCCATTGAGGTGCAACAAATGTAATTCTACGCAACTCGCCTATGTAAATATTAACATAATACACAAAACCATCTAAAGGGTTTTGATACATATGTACAATTCCTAAACCTGTATTTAATGGTGCTAATTCTGAAATATCACTTATCCAGTTTTGGGAGCCATCAGTTAATGTTGCAGTGTTAATCCAGTTTCTTACATAGTCTGTGAACAAAAACTTCCCATTCATAGAACTCCCAAGTGCATCTCCTTGAATATAAACACCAGTTATGGCAGTATTTCCTCTAAACTGAACTCCAGTTGTAGGAGCTCCTGTAGTCCCTACTCTAGGATCAGTTGGAGTTGTTCCATTAAACCATGGCACACGTGCATCATTTGTGCCACCATGTCTCCAAGCTACTTCTGGTCTGTCATGTACAAAACGTCTCATTGCTGGATCAGCGTTATCAGTCCAATTGGTTGGTTGAGGACAATTACTTACAAAAAGTGCATTACCTTCATCAGGATTTGTAGCTCCACTATTATAATAACTATTAAGTTGTGTTTGTCCTTCATACAAAGGCCAACCACCATTTAAACCTCCTTTATCAAAAATGTGTAAATCTTCCCATACATTCCAACCAACATCAGCCACAAATATGGTTCCTGGATCACCATCAGCAGGATTAGTACTTCCGCTTCCTGGTAAAAGTGACATTCTAAATGGATGACGCAATCCCATTGCCCACATTCTAGATTCTGGTGCTCTAGGGTTTGAAGCATTATAGTGAGGGTTAGAAGGTACACCATCTCCTGTAGCAGGATCTAAACGTAATACTTTTCCGCACAGCGAAGTAATCATTTGACTTCTGAAAGCTCCAACATTTTCTTCTGGACGCATAATACCATCATTTATAGCTTGCTGATAATATGTTTCGTTAGCACTTCCAACATCAGTTGAAGAATAACTTGCATTATCTCCTGTTGACACTAATAAAGTTCCATCATCAGCAAAAATAACTGTTCCTCCAGCATGTGACTCATGTGTTAATGGTACTCCAGTAGAAACCGATTCACCTAAAAGCACAGTTCTTGATGTATAATCAGTTGTTAATGGGTTACTTCCAATATTTAATTGATAGCGAGTTAATCGGCTTATGGTAGCTTCATAATAATCATCATCGTTTGGATCGTAACTTGGAGTTCCGTAATTCATAAGATGTTCTCTATCTACCATATAATACATATATACCAATCCGTTATTGTCAAAATCTGGGTCCAAGCAAAAACTTTGAAACCCAAAATCTCTCCAATCTCCTACTTCATCTGAAATATCTAAAACTGGTGTTGCTTGTTTTACATAAGTAGAGCCATTCCAATTAGATACATAAACATGCCCTCTTTTTTCCCAAACAAACATTTTAGTACCATCATTATTAAAGACTACTCCCATAATGGTATTGTAGCCTGTTTGCACTGCCTCGTGATTGTAAGTAGGTGTTGGTGTATTTGAATATAATTGTACTTCAGATAATTGAATACTATTATCAGAACCACATTGTGTAGTGAAATTTATTCTATAGTATTGATAGTATGTTGAATTTGTAAAATTAAATGTTCTTTGATGAAATCTAGTTCCTACACAAGGAATGGATCCAGAAGCGATTTGTGTAAAGTCAGTTCCATTATTTGAACCTGAAACAGTATAATTTTGAGGATCTCTATTGGGAGAATCGTTTGCTGTAGTTATAGATACAGATGATGCAGCTTTTGGGTTTGCACCTAAATCAACTGTAAAGCCCATACCATCGGCATAATTAAAATCTAAAAACTTAGTGGATGTTGAACCATCAATAATATTTTCTACCGTTTCATTTGCTGGAGAATTTACAGAACCTAATTCTGTAATTGTCATAGCGGGTGAAAAAATAGGCGTTTGCGAAAATGAAAAGCTAACAAGTAAGAAAAAGAAGCTTAAAAACGAAATAGTCTTAGAATAAGACTTAATATAATAGCAAAACATGTCTAGTGACTTTAAGTTAAAATAAAATGATTTGCTATTAATCTTAATCCAAATGTAGGGATAAAAAATTAATGAAAAGAAATAATCTCGATAAGTCGTTTAAATAGGCTTTAAACTACCATATTTTAACAATAATTAACTAATTACCAACACATAACACCTAATATTAATGTACAGGATTTTGTGCACATGGACAGTTACTAATTCCTTGTAGAAAATCAAACCCAACAGTTATACTATGCGTACCAGAGTTGTAACCCGCCAAATCATTAATTGTAAACTGATAAGAATACGCAAAATAAAACTTTGACTTCATGATACCTGCCATAGGACCAATATTTAAAGGTTTAAAAAACTGGTCGTTAAGAAACCTATAGGATGCTCCAACCCAATAATAATCTTCATTTCTATTATACTTTCGGTATTTGAAGTTAATATCAGTACTTGAACGCTTATCACTATTGAATAGTTGATAGTAAACAGACGGTTCAAACTCTACTCTTTTATTTTGCTTACTCTGAATGATTAAACCTGAATATAATTGAAAGTTTAAAAGTAAACTTGGTTCTATTCCAACAAAATCATCAATTTCTTTTTCAAGAATATTGTTAGCATTTAAGCTAAAATAAAATCCTTTGTATCTATATAAGGCTCCAATATCAAAGTTATTGTTATTAATTGCTCTATCATCAGTGATACTTGGATCTACAATAGGAATTTCGTAAGTAGGTTCAAAATTTTCAATATCAATTCTAAAGCTATTGATGTTATAAGAAACACCAAATGACAGGTATTGCTTAGACTTATAATCTAAAATAAGGTGATGCGCAAAAGAGAATTTAACTCCTTTTTGACGTGTATTTCCGTTTTTATCATTGTATAACGACAAACCAACTCCTGAACGGTTAGCAATTCTAAAATCGGCATAAAGCGCTTGATTATCTGGAGCATCTTTAATACCAACCCATTGTGTTAATCCGTTGGCTCTAATTCTAAAGTTATCTCCAATTCCTGCATAGGTTGGTGAGATAACAAAACTATTGTCGGCTAAATACTGTGTCCAAACTGGCAAATTCAACTCTTGTCCATAACCATTTATGACTACTAAAAACAGAATGTATTTTATAATTTTTTTCATGAAATTCCTTTTTTATTAAAAGACCATTTAGACCTTAACTATTATCTGTAAAGTGTAAAGTGTCCTACAAAATCTCTATCATCTACTGAACTATTTAACCTAACCACATACCAATAGTCTCCAGTTGGTAACTCGGTATTATTATACCTACCATCCCAATATTGTCCTTGTCTATAGGTACCTACTTTACGACCATAGCGATCAAAAATGTCGAACTCTAGATTAGGGTAATTTTGAGTGCATCCTGGAGCCCAATAATCGGTAACTCCATCTCCATTTGGTGTAAAGTAATTTGGAATACATATATCTATATACTCCATAACTATAGTAGCCGTTGCAGTACATCCACTACTATCAGTTACAACTACTGTATATTCACCAGTTTCCATAATGATAAACGTATTAACATCACCATAATCTTCACCATTAAGTGAGAATTGATAATCTCCTGTTCCTCCAGAAGCCACAGCTATTATTTCATTTATTTCTCCTTGATTTAAAACCAGAGTTAATGGCTCATAGCTTTCAATATCGAAAAGTTCAGTAGTTTGAATACATCCATTAGTATGTCTTACATCTACATAATTGCCAATACCTGAAGGTACATCTACAAAGATGTTGCTTGTTTGGTATGGTCCGTTGTTTAATGAATAGTCCAAATCAGCAGGATCAACATCTCCTGTAACTGTAACAATAACACTATTTGAAGACGCATTGTCTACACACGCATATTCAACTTCTACTGCTGGTTCAAAACTTATAGCTTCAGGGAAAGTAATATTCCATTCAGATTCGCAACCTTGACTATCTCTTACAAAAACAATATGGTCGCCTCCATTTAAATCAGTAAAATCAAATTCTGTTTGAGTTGGTGTTCCTGTAGTGTATGGACCATCATAATCATCTAAACTCACACTGTAAGGCGCTGTACCACCTGAAATTTCAATACTGAATTCTCCATTAGCATCACCTTCACATAGTTCAGGGAACATAGAATCTGGAACAATACTAATAATTACAGGTATTGGCTCTTCAATGGTGAAATTGTAAGTTAAATAACAACCTAACTCATCTTGCACAATAACATCATAAGTTCCAGGAGCTAAATCATCAAAAATATTCGTTTCAAAAAACTGATTAAGTTGAGGCGAAATCGCATACATGATAACTCCTGTTCCTCCTGTTGCTGTTATTTCTAAAACACCATCATTTGCTCCTGTACATGTTACATCGGTTACTGTAAACGTCGCGTCTAACATTTGAGATGGTTCAGTAATTGTTATTGGTGCAGAAACTGTACTACAATCACCACTTTCAACACTAACCACATATGTACCAGCAACAAGTTCGGTAAACACTCCAGGAGTGTTTTGAGTTGCAGAAATTGGATTACCAGAAGTATCTTGTAACGTGTATACATAGTTTCCTAAACCGCCTTGAGCAGTTGCAAAAATATTACCTGTATTATCTCCAGCACAATTTATAGTTGGATTAGTAGAATATAAATCGATCTCTAAATCTAGAAGAGGGTCAATTGTAATTTCATTAGACACATTAGCTACACAACCATTGGCGTCCATAACATAATATTGATACGTTCCTACTGGAACTGAAAATGTTGTAGAAGTTGTAAACGTTCCTAATATTGTGGTAAAAGTACTATCGTTACTGTAGCTGTATGTTCCTGTTCCTCCTGTAGCACTTAATGTTAATGTTGATTCTATTAAACAAGTTTGAGTACTAGCAGTCACCAAACTAGCTTGTATAGGTGTTGGTTCGTCAATCACTATATCTAGCGAAGTCATTTCACAATTATATCCATCGTTTATAACTACTGAATATGTACCAGCTCCTAAATTTGAAAACACATTAGACGTTTGCGGTCCTGAAGAGCTAGGTGTTGGTAAAATAGTGTTTAAAGTATATGTGTAATCACTTCCTTGACCACCAGTAACATTTGTTACTGTAATTGTAGCGTTTTGATCACCAAAACAAGACAATACTGTTGTACTTGGCGTAAACGTTGCATTAATAGGTGTTGGTACTTCTAGTGTAATAGTTTCAGAAGCTATACAACTTCCTGCATCCATTACATTTACTGTATACGTACCTGCAGAAAGGTTTTCAAACATTCCGTTTGGAGAATACCCAACTGTTGCTGCTCCTGTTAGTTCATACTCATAACTTCCCCATCCACCAGTAGCGATAGCAGTAATAGTACCTAAGTTATCATCACAAGTTACATTTGAGGTTTCTGAAACTGTTAGTGTTAACGCTTCTGAAGGTGAAGAAATAATCACACTCTCAGTGGCACTACAAAACGGACTTTCAGTTTCTGTGATAACAACAGTGAAAGTTCCTGCAGTCATTCCTGTTACAGTTAATGGGTTTGTAGCTGTATTGGCATTAACTGCTCCAGTTACTGAAGTTCCAACGCTATCAAATACTTCATAAGTATATGTTCCTGAATATCCACTAACATTAATATCAAAACTTCCTGAAGTATCTCCAAAACAGGTTACAGCAGTTGGCGTTGTTGTAAATGTAGGTGCTATTGCTTCAGGTAACGATACTGTAACTTCTTCAGTACAAGAGGTAACTGTATCAGTTACTGTTACTGTATAAACTCCAAAAGGGAGTCCAGAAATTACATCTCCAGCAATACTCACAGAAGCAGGATTAGGACTTATGGAATAAGTATAAGAACCAGATCCTCCTGATACTGACATTGTAATTTCACCATCATCATTATTACAGGTAGGAACCGTATTTACAGTTGGCGTTAATCCTAAAGGTGGCGCAATTGTTACTGAAACTAAGTTTCCACAACCATTTGCATCGTTTATTTCAACGGTATGTGTTCCTGAGTATAAATTTGAAATTGTAAATGGAGCTGTTAGTGTTTGAAATGCACCTCCATTAATACTATAACTATAAGGAGCAATTCCTGCAGTTGTTAGTGCTACTTCAATTTCAAAATTACCTTCTTCTGTTGTACATTGATCGTTTAATGTTGCTGTAATTACAGGAGAAGAATCCATAGGCAACACAACAACAGGACTTGTTACCACACAACCATAAGCATCAATAACATGCACATAGTAACTTCCTGCGTCCATATTAAATGTACTTGCTGAACTCCATGAAGGATCGTTAGCTGCTGGAGCAGTTGCTGTTGTTGTAATTTGATATTGATAAGGAGCTGTTCCATCATGACCAATAGCACTAATAACACCTGAACTTGGGTTACAGTTAGCGTTTTGATCTATTGAAGTAGTTAAACTTAATGGAATTGCAGATTCAGTAATATTAAAAGGAGCAGTTACCACATTACAGCCTGCATTGACTCCTGAAGTTTCAGTAATTAACACATAGTAGTTTCCAAATGGTAAAGGTCCTAAGTTTGTAACATTTAGCGAACCTCCTGCTGTAACTGTTCCAGAACCTGTTATTCCTGTATTTTGTTGTGATAAGGCATCATATATTGTATAATCTACTGTTACATCAGTCCCATAAATACTGTTTACAGTAAACGATACATTACCATCGTCACTTCCTGTACAAGTTATATTATTAAAACTCTCAGCACTTATTGACAAAGTTGAATTTGTAGGTATAGGTGCTGTTGCAGGTTCATAATAACTACACATAGTAGAGGCATCATATACAATAAAAGTATAGGTAACTCCAGGTGTTAATCCTGTAAATGTAGCTGATTGACTTCCTGGTGAATCTTCAGGAATCCACGTTCCTGCAGGATTAGGATATACCGAAGTAGGTCCTTGGTAAATACTGAAAAAGAATGGACCAAGACTTGGTAAACTAGAACCAATACTTACTACTGCTTCTCCTCCTAATGCACAATCTACCGAAGTACTAATTACAATATCTAAATCTGTAGGTGGAGACGCTACTAATACATCTTGATGTAAAACCGAACAACCATTAGCATCGACTACATTAATTTCATATAAACCAAAATCAACCACATCAAAACTTACCGAAGTTGATCCAGTAGCATTCAATTCAGAATTTGAATAACCATTAGTTCCTGTTACAAAGTAATTGTAAGGAGCTGTACCACCTACAACGCTATCAATAATAATAGAACCTTGAGACACTCCTCCTGCTGTACACGTAATATCAATGGTATGATAATCTACTACAATTGCATCAGGCTCATTTATAGTAATGGTTTCAGTGCCTGTACAAGAATTAGCATCAGTAATAGTAATAGTGTAAGTTCCTGCTTCTAATCCTGAAGTTTGCGTACCATAATCTGTAGCAGTTGTATCATTAAATACATTTATTGTAAAAGGAGGCGTTCCAACAGAAGGATCAATTGTAATATCAATTGCTCCATTAGTATCTCCATGACATAAAATAGGCTGGGTTTGAACCACAGCACTTATTGTAGGAGGAACAATTGGTGCTACAGTATGAATTACAGATTGAGCAGTACATCCATTAGCATCAGTAATTTCAAATTGATAAGTTCCTGGAGTTGCAGTTGTATATGTAAATGTTGTTCCTGTTGCTCCTAAATCACTAAACGCTCCACCATCAATAGATACTGCATAAGTAAATGGAGCTACTCCACTTGATATTGTCCCTTCAATTACAGCATCAGGTGTTGCTGTACAATCAAGACCTTCAACTAAAACTGTATTTACCGAAACTACTGGCAAAGGATCTATAGTATAAGATTCTGAATATTCACAGTCATTTTCGTCTCTTACTTGAAATGTATATGTTCCTGGAGCTAAACCTGAAAATACATTTGACGTTTGGTAAGATGTTGCATAAGAAGCTGGAGCAGTAATTTGATATTCTAAAGTTCCCGTTCCACCTGTTACACTTGAAATAGTAACAGTTGATTCATTTGTTGGACAAGTTAATGGTGTATGACTAAAGGTTAAATCTGTTGGAGGATTTAACGCATCAATTGTAATTGTATTAGTAATAAAAGTACATCCACTTGCATCTTGAATAGTTACAGTATACGTTCCACTAGTTAATCCGCTAAAAGTATTACCTGACTGAAAATTAACACCATCAATACTATAAGTATAAGGTGGTGTTCCACCTGTAACTCCTGTAACTGTAATTGTTCCATTTGTTGTACAAGTATAAGGTGCTGATAATTCTGCTGTACCATTAATAGCGTCTGCTGAAGTAATTGTTACCGTTTGAGGATCAGTTAAACAAACCGAAGTTCCTACCGTATATTGAACAACTACATCATAATCTCCTTCTGAAAGTCCTGAAAATACTGAAGAGTTAGAAAAAGTCGTTCCACCATCAATACTGTATTGTAAACTGTTACCATTAGTATTGGTCACATTTATGGTAATTGTTCCATTTGACGAACCTGAGCAAGAAATATCTGTTGTTGCAATGGTAAAATCTGGAGCAGGAATAGCATCTACAGTAATAGTTGTTTCTGCTGAACAGTTGTTAGAATCTATTACTAAAATATCATAAACTCCTGGTGAAGTCACTACAAATTCAGGTACAGTTTGGAAATCTGTTGTACTATTTATAAAATAAAAATATGGAGCTGTTCCACCTTCTGGATAAATAGTAATTTCTCCATCACTACATGTTAAAGGTACGGTTACTGCTGCAGTAACAGTTAATAATGGTGGCTCGATAATTTCTATATCTTCAGTATGAAAACAACCATCTTCAGTTTCAATATTAACCGTGTAGATTCCTGGGTTTAAATTTGCAAACGTATAGTTGTTTTCGGTAATAGGACCTACACTATTTACTAATGTTCCTCCATTATATATTGAAAAGAAGTATTGAGGATCAACATCATTAGCAGCTAAGTGTACACTCCCTAAATCACCATTACACAAGGGTTGTGTTACTAAAGTTGAAACCGTAAAATCACGTTCTAAAATTTGAACATCTGGCACAGTAAACACACATGGATTTGTCGACACTCCAATTTGTCTAATATATACAGTATAAAGTCCAGGAGTTGTTACTGAAAACACATTGCTTGTTTGATAATTTACATCATCTAAACTATACTCATAACCATTTGGCACATCTAAAACCGTAATACTTCCTGGTGTTGTACAAATAATATCAGTCGCAATTACTGAAGGACTTAAAAGGTTTTGATATACATTGAAATAGAATTGCACAAAACAACCACCTTCATAATTAATAGTTAACCTAAATTGACCTGCTGTGTTTGCTGTAAAGTCTGAACCTGTTGCTACTTGGTTCCAAGTACAAGCATCGTTTTCGTTAGCACAATCGTCATCAGTTACAGGAGCACAACTCGATTCATCTAATTGTTCCCAAATTATTGAAGTAGCTCCTGCAATATCAGTTTCAATTTCTCTAAAATCATTTACTCCACATAAAAATATATTTGGTAATAATTTTCCATCGTTTGGACAAGTCACCACCTCGTCAGCATAAGGAATAACAGGGTTTGTTAAGTTATTACCTCCATAAAGCCCAACAACATATTCTTGCTCAATAGATTGACAAGGTGCTAATGCAGTATTAAAAGAATAATACGTACCTGTGTTTGTGACTGTAATGGTTTGCGTAGTTCCAATTACAGGAGTTCCTGTTGGACTTGTTGACCAAGAGTACGAGTCATAACCATCAGCTGCAGTAAGTTCAACACTATCACCACATAACACTATGTTTTGTGTAAATGTACAATCTAAATCCGCTAAAAAATTTGTGGCTTGAGGAGTGATTAAACATCCTGTATTACTACTTAAACTTGGGTCATCTGTAATTGTGAAATTAGGGTTAAAAAAACCACTGTAAGACGCAAAAGCTTGATTACTCACAATGTTTGAACACGCATCAGCCAACTCATTACAAGTATCTACAACTTGAACTTCAATTCTAATTTCGTAAACTGGATCATTTTCTTCAACTAGATAGTCTTCAATATCAAATATAATTTCTCGAGTAGTAGGATCGTAACTTACAACTGTAACTCCTGGAGGTAAAACCAAATCCTCTGGGTAATTGAAAATAATATTTACCGGAAGAATATCTCTTATTTGAAAATTTGTAGCATTATCATTTCCTGTATTTTGAAAACCGATAACATAATTTAAGGACGCTCCTAAACCAACAGTTTGTCCTCCAATGTTGTTTCCTGAGTTGTCCTCTACAATTTTTGTAAGTACAATATGTGGCTCAATAATTTCTACTGCAAATGCGAAAAAGTAAGGAAAATAAGTATCACCACTTGTTTCTAACCTAATTACTGCAGATGTAGCATCATTAGCAATTACTGTATTTCCAGGATTAGGAACAGTCATTACACCTGTGTCAAATCCTAGTGTATTGGTACTATTAGGAACTCTGTTATTTACAGGTGTTGCATCTAGTTGCGTTACAGAACTATTAAAAAAGTTACCTACTGGTCTATCTGCAGTAGATAATGGCACACCATTAAGTAACAAACGGTCTCCTAAAATAGGCTTATCTCCTTCTAAAGTTGCAAAAGCAAAATTTGCTCTTACAGGAGCAGGTGCTGGAATAGTTCTAAATCCACTAACAGGAATATCAAGATTTGGATTACCTCCTGCAACACTAATTGCACTAAAACCGTCAAAACTGGTAATTGATTTACCAGGTAGTGTTGGGTCTTCATACACAACAAAAAGTGACCATCCAGCAGATTCTCCGGTTCCATTATATGGACTATAATCAGACGATTCTCCCTCAGCTGATGACACATTTGCTACAGTATAAGTTCCCAAATCAACACCAGTTCCAAAACTTGTTACAATACTAGTTACATCAGCAAAACAAGCATAAGAAAAGCTGTCTCCTCCATCAACCGAACTACCATTTGCATCATAAATTACTGTACCAGTAATATCATTATAACCTCCAACAGGACCTCTTAGCTTAACATTTGTAATTGGTTCGTCACCAGGATTTACTGCTCCCCAATATAAACCAGCATAAATAATTTGATAACAGTTTGGGTTAGGAATTTCTAAATCAGCACTCGAAGAAGAAAACGTTGTTGGGTCTCCATCAATATCAATATAAGTCATATTAACATTGTGGTTATACACCGAGTTATTATTAAACGCATTATTATTTGGTCCAAGAATATTGTTACCTATAAGCACAATATCACCTTTTAAATCTTCATTGAATCTTGGTGTAAAAGGCTCGTAGTTTTGGGCATAACATTGTAGGCCTAAAAACAATAATGAAACTAAGGTTGCTAGTTTAGAAAAAGTAGGTTTTTTCATGGTATTCAATTTTTTTAATTCTATGTTCAAAAAGGGGCATAATTGAACCTAGAATTGGCCTATTATTATATTAGTTTTCTATTTTCAAGAGTGATGCTTTTGCTTTATATGGTTTACTTTCTTTAGCCTCCAGTGCTGCATTTGCAGCTTGAATGCTTTCAAAACTTTCGTAATAGATGTAATACTTACTTGTCTTAACATCGTAGAAGAAATTAATATTCTTCTCACCTGAAGCTACTGCTTTAGCTAAGAAATCATCTCTCTTTTCTACATCAGTATGTACTGCAACTACTAAATAATATCCATTTTCTACGTTTTGAACATTCTTAAGAATTTGGATATTGCCACTTAATTCTTCTCCAAAATCAAATTCTTCTTCAGGAATTGGACTTATACTAAGTGGTGTGTTTTGCTTAATACTATTTAACCTCGCTTTATCTTGAGCATATCTATCTTCTTCATTATCATAAAGTGCGCGTTTAATTCTTCGTTTTCTTTCAAAGTCAGTTGCTAAGTTTATGTCTTCCAACCTGCTTTCTAAGTCAGATTTAGCTTTAATAGCAGCCGCTTGTTCGGCTTTTAAAGATTTAAGTGCTTTTTGATAGTATAAGTACACTTCATCCATTTCTACGGTTTCTATTTGCTGTCTTTGATTGTATAAAGACTCTAATTCGTTGATTTTATCACTAGTCGTTTTAATCGCATTATCTAAATCTGTTCTAATTGCTTCAAGAGCAGCATTTTCAGCAGTAATACTCTTAAATGGTTTAGGCTCCATATAAATACCTTTTTCACTTAAATCGTTTTCCTCTTTTAAGTCTTTAAGGTCTTGGTCTTTTACATCAATAGCATCTAAAAACTTCTTTAATAAAGCTTCTTGCTCTTTCTTAGACGCTTCAGTAGACTCAGATATTTCGTTCATAGACTTACCAAGATTATCAGTTGCTTCTGGCGGTGTATCTTTCTCTTCATCAACCACTTCATCCTCTTGACTTTCTTCTAATTCCTGCTGAGCTTTTGCCTTAGCTTCAGCTTCTTGTCGTGCTTGTTCCTCTGCTGCTGCTTTGGCTCTTGCTTCTTCTTCAGCCTTTTGTTGTGCTTCGGCTTGGGCTTTAGCATCAGCTTCTGCTTTAGCCTTAGCTTCCGCCTCTTGTCGTGCTTGCTCTTCTGCTGCTACTTTGGCTCTTGTTTCTTCCTCAGCTTTTTGTTGTGCTTCAGCTTGGGCTTTTGCATCAGCTTCAGCTTTAGCCTTAGCTTCCGCCTCTTGTCGTGCTTGTTCCTCTGCTGCTGCTTTGGCTCTAGCTTCCTCCTCAGCTTTTTGTTGTGCTTCTGCTTGGGCTTTTGCCTCAGCTTCTGCTTTAGCCTTAGCTTCCGCCTCTTGTCGTGCTTGCTCTTCTGCTGCTGCTTTGGCTCTTGCTTCCTCTTCAGCCTTTTGTTGTGCTTCGGCTTGGGCTTTTGCCTCAGCTTCTGCTTTGGCCTTAGCTTCAGCTTCTTGTCGTGCTTGCTCTTCTGCTGCTGCTTTTGCTCTAGCTTCCTCTTCAGCTTTTTGTTGTGCTTCGGCTTGGGCTTTTGCATCAGCCTCTACTTTAGCCTTAGCTTCCGCCTCTTGTCGTGCTTGTTCCTCAGCTGCTGCTTTTACTCTAGCTTCCTCTTCAGCTTTTTGTTGTGCTTCGGCTTGGGCTTTTGCATCAGCTTCAGCTTTAGCCTTAGCTTCCGCCTCTTGTCGTGCTTGTTCCTCAGCTGCTGCTTTCAATTTACGTTCTGTAGCTTCTGCTTTAGATAGTTTAACAACAGGCTTTCTTTTTCTTGTTGGAGAAATTAAAGCACTTACTTCATCTTCACTACTATAATCATAGTTTGTGTTGTTCTTAAATTTGTAGGCCAGTGTAATTTCATGTGATGGACCAAAATCTGTTAAATCACCAAGCGCTTTTTCAAAGTTGTATTCAATTGAAATTTGATTCGTGATATTAAGTCCTAAACCTGCTGAACCTCCATACAGAGTGTTATAACCAACTTGTGCCCAAATACCTTTAGGTACCATCACCATAGCTATACCAGAAATAACTGTTTTATCTTTTTTAAATTCTGAACGCAATAAACCTGTAAACTTACTTTCATCAAAAAAACCACGACTATCCATATAACCTGTATACATCATGTGTGCTTGAATAGCTTGTTCAGGATTATCTTCTATAAGTTGAGAACTATTGAGATTATATAAGACTAGGTTGTTTATTAATATCCCAAAGTCTAAAAATGCTGTTCCATAGTTTATTCCTGGATTAACGGTAAGCATAAAGTTTGAAGGAATATTGTCTAACGAAGGGTCTGGAAAATTAGTAACTACATTTCCATCGTTAACTCCACTTTTATAAGCTCCAACGTTAAGACCAAATGTTAGGTTATTATCCGTATTAAGCCTAACGTTATAGGCAAAGTTAGCAAGTCCACCAAAAGTAGTTAGTACGCCGTAGTTTTGTTGAAATACACCTACTCCAATACCAATATTTTCTTTAAACCTTCCAGAGAAACTCACCAAATAGGTTTGTGGCGCGTCTTCAAACTGAACCCATTCTCTTTTATTAGTTAAACTTATGTATTTGTTTTGTTCTCTAACAAAACTAAATGTTGGATTAATAACATATCTGTTGAACTTTAAAGAGTTTCGTACTGGTAGCGCAAGAGCAACTACTCCATCATCTTCTTGAGAGTAGGACATCTGTGTAGAACAGATAAATAACGCTATTATTAGTACAAAAAGTTTCATTTCATTTTACTACTGTTATTGAACCTTTTTTGGGTTTTTGATTTGGGATTGTGATGATATAATAGTAAACTGGATTTATGTTTTTAAAATCCAATTGATTTTCAGGCCAATTGTTTTGGTAATCATTAGTTTGCAACACTACTTTTCCTTGGTTTGTCATAATAATAACTTCGGCATTTGTACCACTAACATATTGTGGTGGTATTACCCAAGTATCATTAACACCATCTCCATTAGGACTAATAAGATTAGGTATGTTTGCTACATCAGGGAATTGCTCTATTGGTGCAGAAATTGAAAACAGAAATTCGCTAGACACAATACAACCTGAAGTTTGAGAAATAACAACTCTATAATCTCCATAAGCTGTTGCTAGATAAGAGTCTTCGGTCGCTCCTGCTATTAAATTGTTATTGAAATACCATTGAAATTCTGGGTCAATAGCTGTTGTTGTTAAACTCACCCATAAGGTTTCGCCTTCTTCCATAGTATTTTCTTCAGGAACATCAATAGTGCTTGTAAAGCTTTCACTCACTAAATCTATGGAACCTGAAGCTTCACAACTTCCTAAATCTACCTGAACTGAAAACACTCCAGATTCGTTTGTTTGATACATTTGCTCTGTAGCATCTGGAATTATATTTCCATCTTTATACCATTGGTAACTATTTCCGCCAATAGTGCTTAATGTTGTCATTCCTTGATCTGGACAAAACGGATTTCCTAAACTAGAAACTATTGATGCATTAGCTTCTCCTGAAGTTGCCTCACTAATAGTAACTCTGTTTGAAAATGAATTAGAGGTACAAGTACCATAATTAGTTTCAACAAAATAAGTTCCTTCTTCAGTAACCTCTAGAGAGTTTCCTTGAGCTACAAATACTGAAGTTGTTGGACCAGTTTCTTTATACCAATTAAATGTAAGCGATGGATAGTTTAAAGGAGAATCGTTTGAACCTGTTCCTGGATTATCAATAGTCAACAAATAACTACCTCCAGTACAATATGCTCCTGTAGACACTAAATTATTAATAGTAAACGGACTATCCTGAGCTTTATAATAGGCTGCAAAAGTTGCTGAGCCAGAGCTAGTAGCTACAGGAGCAGTACTTTTAATTCTTATTCTGTAACCTTCACCTGAAGTTGTTTCAGGTAATGAAAAGCTTAATGTTGCTGGTGAAGTTGTAACTTCTCCTGCATTTGATGTAAATACAATTGTTGGATCTGAAAAACTACCATCAGCGTCAGACATTTCAATGATGAATTGGTTTGAAGCGCTCAAAGCAGATTCTGGTGAAAATACAAATGTTGTATTATACGTATTGAACGACTCACTTGCGCATGCTTGACTGAATCCTAAATTTGGCGTACCAATAACTATTTGAGCGTTTGATTTTTCTGTTGAAAGAAAAGCCAACAAACAAATTCCGAAAAATAGGGCTTTAAGGATGGTAGTTTTTTGCATTCAGTTCTGTTTTTTAATTACCTTTTTTATTCTCAATGTCAACTCTTAAAAGAGCTTCTTAATTGATTAATCAAAAAGAACACGCAATTCATTATGAATAGAGTGTTTAAAAAATTACATGAATCTATCTATTAGTCTTCGTAGGCGTTAGAAGCTATAATTTTGTTAATACGTAATCTGTAATCAGGACGTCTCGTGCTTGTTGCATCAATAAATGTCTCAGAGTCGTCTCCTTTAGAATACACATTAAAAAATACACTGTTACCGTACCAATTCTCTAAGTCTTCGTTATTGGAGTTATTTTTAGTGAAAATGTTTCCGTTGCAGTTGTTGAAATACATTTCACTAAATCTTATCTTTTTGAGATTTTCGCTATTTACTTTGATATTGTCATCTAAAATAACCGCTGGGTTAAACCCTGAGATTACACTTTTGTTCATTCTCAATGACGCATCTTGATCGATATAAAGTGCTTCTTTTACCAAACCAACTTTTATATCAGCTTCTAAATTATCACTAATGTTTACTAATGTTAAGTTTTCAGCATTAACAAAAGTTCCAGGTTTAGTAAAATCTACTTCATCTTTTTTATCATAAGATGCAATGCGCATACATATTGAACCATCAGCTCCTGAGATATAAGGAGATCTAATTGCTAGAGAATTCGAAATATTACATAATGTTCCATAATTAAACTCATAGTCATTACTACTTGTTCTATATGAAATCATCTTATTTAAGTTTACTTCTCCTCCAAGAATATTGAAAGAGTTTCCTTCGCAATAACTTACCATAACATTTTCAATAATGGTTTGGTTTCCAACTCCTGCTAAAGTAAGTGCGTTAAAATAACCAAAGTCTTTAGTTCTTTTACCAGCAAATTCAATTCTTACATATTTTAAAATACCTGAATTGCTTTCAGTATTGTCACCACCATAACTAATATTTTCATAAGACGAAGGTCTTAATCCATATTCAACTGAAGAACCATTTCCATATTTATTAATTGGTGCATCTCCCAATACAAAAACGCCTCCCCAATCTCCTTGTTTTTTTACGCTTCTGTTTGAAGTGAAAATAATTGGATCGGTTTGAGTCCCTTCGGCAATAATTTTACTGCCTTTACTAATGGTAAGTGACCCATTAGTATCAAAATCTCCAAGTATTACTGTACCTGGTTCAATTGTAAGTGTAGTACTATCAGTAACAAAAACACTTCCTAATAAAAGGTAAACATCCCTTTTATTAAGCTTTGTATCTTTTGTGATGTTTCCGGTTAAAATTTGTGTTGGCTCGCCATAATCAGTGTGATTTGGTTTAAACTCTGTCCAATTATTCAACCAGTTATTTGCTCCTATTATTCCCTTTTCCTGTTGGGCAAAAATGTTGCCAACAACAAAAAGTAATACACATAAAATTTGAGTAGAGTTTTTCATAGTAGGTAAATTTGTAATTAGGTTTGGGGTTCATTTTTATACTATTAGACCAAACATATTAACTTTTCCTATGAAATACAAATAATATCGGCAAAATACATTTTTTTAATATAAAAGACAGTTTATTCCTACAAAAATTAAGATAATTTGACTATTTTTTAATGAAGAAGAAATACTAATTAACAAGAAAACTCCTATTTATCAGAAAAATAGAAGATTAAAAATAAAAAAAACCTCAACTTATTAGGTTGAGGTTTTGATAAAAACAATACCAAATTGTTTAGTTATTAAATTCGTTATAAGTATGTAGCGATTTTAGTGTTTGTTCATAAAAAAGAATGGCTGCAATTAAATTTGATTTATCTGAATAAGGCAACACCTTTTTTTGAAATTCAATTGTGCTATCAAAGTAAATTTTTGAGGCGTTTTTATTATCCTCTAATGCTTTTCTATTATCCTTAGTATCTGGAATTCCTAAAGATGTCATTGTAATACCAGGCTTGGTTGCAAAAGCAATATTAGGGAGAATGTTAACAATGACTTCTATACGTTCGGTATACAAATCCAACAACTCTCCTTTTTGCATCTTTTCTAAATCTTCACGATCATGATACTTAGTTATTGAAACTTTACCGCTTATAATATTTTGAGCCTCATCCTTTTTTTGAGCAAATCCGTTACTCATAGCTAGGAAAAAAACCATCATAAGTATAGTAAATTTAGTTTTCATAGTTTAGATTTAAGGGGTTCAATATCGCAAATTTATGTAATTAAACGAAAAAAACAAGCGTTTTGTCGATTTTTTAAGGAATTTATGAAAAAAAATTTGTAAAAAATTAACAAATAGGACTTTAGAAGACATTTTATGATTAAACCATCTTATTTATAAACCTTTACATAATCTACAATAAACTCTTGAGGAAAAATTGAATCATCTACTTCTGGACCTCCAAAATTACCTCCAATAGCCATGTTTAGTATAATATAAAACGGTTTATCAAAAGGCCATGTTTTATCGTTTTTAACTTCTGGATTAAAAGTGTAAACCAAAGTATCATCAATAAAAAACTCAATAAAATCTTTAGTCCAATTACATTTATAGATGTGAAAGCCTTCTTCTATTTTATCGTTTGTTGTAATTTTAGTGTTTTTAGATTGACCATAACTATCAGGAGTATGTAATGTTGTGTGTACTTCATGTGGTACTTTACCAACATATTCCATGATATCAATTTCTCCACATGCTGGCCAACCTTTGTCACCAATATCAGAGCCTAACATCCAAATTGCAGGCCAAATACCTTGTCCTTGTGGCAACTTTGCTCTAACTTCAACTGTTCCGTATTGAAATTCAATCTTTTTTGCTGTAGTAATTCTTCCTGACTCGTAAAGCGTACTATCTTTTGTTGCTTTAATATATAACAAACCTTCTTTTACTGAAACATTGTGCTTGGTATAAGTCTGTCGTTCATTATTGCCCCAACCACAGAGGTTAGGGCAGCCATCTCCTAATTCATAATTCCAAAATGATTCGTTTAATGAACTTCCTGTAAAGTCTTCTTCAAAAATTAATTCTTTTTTTGATGCTTTGTTACAAGATGTAAAAGCAATACACAATAATGCTATTAAAAAACTATTTCTCATTCTAATGTAAATTTAGCTTCTAATGTTGTATTTGAACTTCCTCCAACATACACTTTAAAGTCTCCTGGTTCAAGTAAAAATTTTCCTTCGTTGGAATAAAACCCTAACTCATTTTTAGACAATGTAAAGTTAATTGTTTTTGACTCGTTAGGGTTTAGCTCGACTAATTCAAAACCCTTTAACTCTTTTACTGGTCGTGTAACACTTGCAAATAAGTCTTGCATATATAATTGCACTACTTCTTTACCATTTAGTTTACCAGTATTAGTCAGTTTAACACTTACCTCAACTGTGTTGTTAGAAACTACGTTAACCTTTAAATTGGTATAATTAAACGTAGTATAGCTCAAACCATATCCAAAAGGATATAATGGTGTATTGCTTACATCTGTATAATGAGACCAAAATACTTCGCCTGGTGAAGGCATATTTGGTCGTCCTGTACTTTTACTATTGTAGTATAATGGTAATTGACCTACGCTTCTTGGAAAAGTCATTGGTAATTTACCACTTGGGTTATAATCTCCATACAACACTTGTGCAATAGCATTACCACTTTGTGTTCCTAAATGCCACGCTTCAACAATTGCTGGTATATGCTCATCAGCCCAATTAATGCTTAAAGGTCTTCCATTATTAAGTACTAAAACAATGTTTTTATTTACTTTATAAACCTCTTCAAGTAATTCTTGCTGAACTCCAGGTAAATCAATATCTGCTCTACTTCTTCCTTCTCCACTTTGAAACCCATGCTCTCCTAATACCATAATAACAACATCTGCTTGTTTAGCAACTTGTTTAGCTTCGGCAAACCCACTTTTATCAGATACATTAATATCTAATTCTCGTGCAAAAACAGTTTGTCCATATACCAAATCTGCTCCTTTAGCATAGGTAATTTGATTTCCAGAATATACTTTTAATCCTTCTAAAACTGAAACTGCTGTTCCGTCATCAGCTCCAATTCTCCAACTACCCAACGGACTTGTTTTATCATTAGCCAAAGCTCCTATAACTGCTATTTTTTGTCCTTCCTTTTTTAAAGGCAAAACATTATTTTCATTTTTTAATAACACTATAGATTTTTTAGCCATATCCAACACTGCATCTTGAATTTCCTTACTACCTGTTACGCTTTGCTCTCGCTCTTCATTGCAATACTTATAAGGGTCATCAAACAATCCTAATTCAAATTTTACTCTTAAAATTCTTCTTGCAGCATCAGTGATTAATTGCTCGTCTACTTTACCTTCTTTTACTAAAGTGACCAACTCATTAACATAAAGGTTGGATTCCATATCCATATCAGAACCTGCATTAACTGCTAATTCTGTAGCATGAGTACCATCTTTAGCATGACCATGTGCAATCATTTCTGCAATTGATCCCCAATCTGATACTACAAAACCTGAAAAACCCCATTGATGTTTAAGAATTTCTCTTTGTAAATATTTATTTCCGGTAGCAGGAACACCATTAAGCTCGTTAAAAGAATTCATAAAGGTTCTTACACCTGCTTCATTTGCTGCTTGAAATGGTGGAAAAATAGTATTGTATAGTGTTGAAGTACCAACATCTACAGTATTATAATCTCTACCAGATTCGGCAAAACCATATCCAGCAAAATGCTTTGCACAAGCTGCAATAGTGTTGTGAGCTGAAAGGTCTTCGCCTTGAAACCCTTTTACTCGCGCAACAGCTATTTTACTTGACAAATAGGTATCTTCTCCAGATCCTTCCATTACTCTTCCCCAACGTGCATCTCTTGAGATGTCGACCATTGGAGCAAAAGTCCAATTTATACCAGCAGCTGCAGCTTCTTCAGCTGCAACTTCTGCTGATTTTTTTATGGCTTCTAAATCCCAACTAGCTGACTCAGCTAATGGAATAGGGCTTATCGTTTTATAACCATGAATAACATCAAACCCAATAATTAACGGAATACCTAAACGTGTTTCTTCAACGGCTATTTTTTGAACAGCTCTCACATCCTTTACGCCTCTCACATTAAGCATTGACCCTACTAACCCTTTTCTTAAATCGTCATATTTTTTTGCCGCATCACCATTTTCAGGCACTGGACCAGTAACATCCCAAAACCCATTGTACTGGTTCATTTGCCCAATTTTCTCTTCTAAAGTCATTATAGCTAAAAGGCTATCTACTTTAGACTCGATGGTAGTATTAAGATTAGTATTGACAGTATTTATTGCCAATTTTTTCTCATCAGTTTGGTTGCATGAAACCAATAGTAGTCCTATACAGACAAGCTGCAGATACATTTTTATATAGTTTTTCATTTCTTACTGGTATACTCTTACATAATCAACTTCCATAGTATCTTCGGTAAATGCAGGATCAATTGTTCCTCCTAAAGTTCCTCCCATTGCAACGTTTAAAATCAAAAAGAAATCACTGTTGAAAGGTAAACCTGCATTATTACTTACAGTATGGAAGACAGTATCATCAACTAAGAAAATAATTTCGTCTGTTCTCCACTCAACAGTATAATTATGAAATTCTGTTGTTGAAGTTGGCGCACTTGTACTTGAAGAATCTCCAGCTCCAGGAGATACTGCAGGATGATGAACAGTTCCTAGAACTACATTTTTGTCTTGTCCTGTTTGTTCCATAATATCTATTTCACCACATGCTGGCCATGTATTAGTCTGGTAATCTTCTCCTAACATCCATATTGCTGGCCAAGTCCCTTGTGAAGCAGGTAGTTTTGCTCTTACTTCAACTCTACCATAAGTAAACTCATATAAGTTTTCAGTTTTTAATCTAGCAGAAGTATAACTTCCTCCATCGGCTTTTGCAGTTATTTTTAGCAAACCGTCTTCAACAATAACGTTATCAGATGCGTTTGTATAAGTTTGAGATTCGCCATTTCCCCAGCCACCAGCACCTAAATCATAGGTCCATTTTGTAGCATCAGGAGCTCCATTAATATCAAAAGCATCTTCCCAAACTAAATTATCAAAGTCTGTTTCGAAAGGATCTTGTCCTGCTCCTTCTTCTTCTGAAGTAATAATGAACCACCAATCGAACTCTCCATTTCCATCAGTAGTTTTTAATAAAATTTCATTTGGAACAGAGCGATCTACAATTTGATAATTATGGTTACCACCACAGTAATAGCTTATAAATGCTAATCCTGATAAGCTTAAGGTTTCTTGTCCTCCAGGAGCAATAAGCGTCCAAGTCTCAGAATAATCATTATAAGGGAAATTTTCAACATCAGCTCCATTAATTGTTCCTGTACCACTTCCTAATTCACTTACAAGACCATCACGACCAAAAATGGTTCCTGTTGGATCGTTTGTAGGGTCATCATTAGTATTATTGGTAATATGAGTGAAAGTTCCATCTGCATTAAATATAAAACGATCGTCATACATTCCTACTCCAACTTTTTCATTAGCTGCAGCTCCATACCATTCCGCTGGAATTTGTCCTCCTACTGGACCCAAGCCAAAATGTCCAGGTTGTTCAGATTTCATTCTCCAAGTTTTAGAGCCATCACCTACTAGCAGTTCTAATAAATCTTCAGGTGGCGCATAAGTTGCTAAAACTTCTACAGTAACTAATGTAGAACTTGATGTTCCGCCAGCACCATAAGCTATAACAACAATGTCATAGGTATTAATGCCTAAGTTAGAAAAATTCATTGCTACCTCTCCAATTGGTGAGTTTGCAGCAACCGAACCGTAAACAAACTTAAAGTTGATAGCATTATCTGCTGTAGCTTTAAAATTAACTACACCACTTCCATCACCATAAGGATTATCGGCATCCTGCCCTACAATTTCGGTAGTTACAACAATATTTGATGGAGCTACTATATCTCCAAAACTTGCATCATCATCTTGACAAGAAGTAGCTACAAAAGCTATTGCCAAAAGTGATGCGAAAATATATCTTAATTTCTTCATAGTCTTATTTTTTAAATTTTTACAAGCTTATACTGCCAGAAAACACCAGCACCAGCTTCAATAGAAACATTAATTGTATTACTGTCAATAAACGTTACACTATATGTGATTGATGATGGTGCATCAGCTGGATTGCTTAACTCACCTGAATTATTTGCTTTAGGCACTCCTATAAAAGCACCTACGCCATTTAGTGTTACAGTTCCTGCTCCTTCATCATATGTATAAGTTGCTGGGTTAGATCCATCATGAGGTGCTACTGGAGCTCCACATGCATCTCCTCCACCTTGCCAACCTTCAACCCAAGTATCAGCTCCAAGAACATTACTGAACGATCCATCAGCTCCAAAAACATATTGGTCATCATAGTAACAAGCTCTATCAGTTACACAAGCAGCATCACAATTCCACCAGCTAGTGTCTCCTGGTGCTGGACCAACTCCTAAAGCTCCTGCTTCCTGAGCAACTTGCCATGTTCCTCCTAATGGAGATACTGGCTCTGATTCTTTTACTAAATGAAATTGCCAGAATACTCCTGATCCAGCTTCAATAGATACTGTCATTTCAGTGTCGAAATTAGAAAGCTCTACATTATAAGTAATAGATGCTGGTGCATCAGCTGGATTACTCAATTCACCAGAGTTATTGGCTTTAGGCACTCCAATATAAGCTCCTACTCCATTTAATGTTATTGTACCATCTATATCATTGTAAACAAAAGTTGCAGGATTAGATCCATCATGAGGTGCTACTGGAGCTCCACATGCATCTCCTCCACCTTGCCAACCTTCAACCCAAGTATCAGCACCAAGAACATTACTAAAAGTTCCATCAGCATTAAAAATATACTCATCGTCAAAGTAACAAGCTCTATCAGTTACGCAAGCTGCATCACAGTTCCACCAGCTAGTATCTCCAGGTGCTGGACCAACTCCTAATGATCCTGGAGCGGTAGATAACTTCCAAGTTCCTAAAACACCTGTTGGTGTTGCTGATGGTGTTTTCCAGAAATAAATATTATCAATAAACACTGTTCCAGCAGCCCATGGTTCGCCTACAAACTTTAGTTGAAAAATCTCAGTTACTGTTAATCCTTGATCGATATAATCTGAAATAGGAATTTCAATACTTGTCCAACTATTAGCATTTAATGCTACTGTTACTGGAGCTTCAGTAACTGTACCTGATGCGTTATTAATTAGTGATACTTCAATATCAGTCACTGCATCAGCAGTCCAAACATCTAAATGAAGAGATTCCATGTTAGAAACGTCTACCGAAGTTCCATCGGCTAAGGCAATACCTTGATAGCTTAAATTTACATATTGTAGCATTTGGTCTCCTCCTAAATCAAACATAGCCCAACCACTGCCTTGACCTCCTTGTCCCCAATCTGGGAAATAGTTAGTATCTGGAACATCATTATACACACTACTAAATATTGATATTACATCTTCTTCAGCTCTTGAAGGTGGTGTCGGTGCCGATGCTAATGGTTGTAAAATAGCTGTAACTTCAAAGTCTTCTGAATATGTAGTTGTTTCAATAGCTGCTCCCATTGCTTCAATTGTAATGGTATAAATACCAGCTTCTTGGTAAGTATAAGAAATAGTTTCACCTATATTAGCTGAAGATGGTTCAATTGAATCATCTTCTCCAAAGTCAACTTCATAAAACATTGCATAATCTGCAGTAACAGTTACGTTAACTGTTTTTGATAATGCTGGATCGTTTTCTATAATAACTTCTAAAATCTCTGGAGCTTGAAATGACACTACAATTTGTTGTGTGATAGTAGTTGATAAACCATTAAGTCCGTTAGCAGTTATTGTTGCTTCGTAAGTTCCTTCTTCGTAAACATGGTCTACACTTCCTCCTGGTAGGATAACTCCTGAAGGTTCTGAATTATCACCAAAACCAATGTTAAAGGTTGTTACACCTTCTGCTAAAGGTGTTATGGTAACTAATCCTGTGTTGTCTTGTGTTACTCTTACAGATGCCGAAACATTTGTTGGCGCTTCAATTTGATTGACAAAATCTGTATTATCATCATCACTAGTACATCCAAATAATGTAAGGACAATGAGCGATAAGCCAAGTGTGTACTTTAAAATTTTCATAGTCTTATATTTTAGTATCCTGGGTTTTGTTCCCAATTTCCGTTTGAGAATTGAATCTCTTGTAATGGAATAGGAAATAATTCGTTCTTATTAGCTGTAAATCCTGGTATTTCAGTACCTCTTCCTGTTCTTACCAAATCAAAGAAGTGATGCCCTTCACCTATTAACTCTACGCGTCTTTCATGATAAATAGCTTGTGTTAAAGCGTCTCCTGTTGCTGTAACATTATGCTCTGTATCACCAAAGGCTCTTTGTCTTACTCTATTTAGGAAATTTTGAGCTTTAGTATCATTGATATTTCCTCTGTTAAAAGCTTCTGCTGCCATTAATAACACATCAGCAAAACGAATTGCTCTGTAATTATTAGGGTTTGTTAGGTTTAAATCTCCTGCTGCTTCTGTACTTCTTGTTCTAGGTAAATACTTTCTGTTGAAATAGCCTGTATGCTCATAACCTGTACCATAAGTAGCTCCTGTTTCATCTGCCCATGCTTGGATATCTAAAATTGCAACGTCTTTTCTTAAGTCACCATCTTCAAACTCGTCAACGGCTTCTTGAACAGGAACATTAAAGCTAAATCCTGGTGTAAACAGTGGGCCACTATAGTTTCTTACTCCGCTAAAACCAACTGCTACATTACCTTCGCTACACTGTAAACAATCGAATCCTGCTCCTTCAACATCAGTATATTGAACTTCAAACACTGACTCAATTCCGTTTTCGCCTTCCATCTCAAAAATGGTATCATAGTCGGTAACCAAATCATACGGTCCATCCATAATTAAAAGGTCTAATACATTTGCTGCTTCTGGAAATTTATCTTGATATAAATACACTTTTCCTAACAATGCTTGTGCTGAACCTTTGGTTGCTCTTCCCGTTTGTGGTGCAGTGTAAGTAAGATTATTTACTGCGTAGATTAAATCGGTTTCAATAAGCGTATAGACATCTTCAACTGGTGACCTTGGTATTGTAGTTTCGTCACCTAATTGAAATCTTGATTCCTTAATTGGAATTGGACCAAACCATTTTACTAATTCAAAATTGAAATAAGCTCTTAAAAATCTTGCTTCAGCAATAATTGTTTCTCTACCTTCAAAATCGGTTTTATCTTGAAATTCAAGAATATAATTTGCACGATTTACGCCTGCATACATCCAGTTCCATATATCTCTTAGGTTACTGTTTACTGGTGTATGAATCATATCGTCAATTTGTTGCCACCCAACAACGTCAGTAGCACTCTCTCCTCCACATAAAGTATTATTAGAAGCTATTTCTCCTAAAATAACATTAGCATAAGTGGACTGGAGTATATCGTAAACTGCTATTAAGGCATTGTAATAATCGTCTTCTGAATTGAAATAGTTTTCAGAATCTATATTATATGTCGATACATCTTCTAAATAGTCGTCACCACAAGCATTAATGGCTAAACCCATAACGATTAAAAGTGACAGTTTTTTAATTTTTCTTAAGTATGTTTTCATTTTAATCATTTTTTATAGTGAAAGATTTAACCCTAATAAATACTGTCTTGATATTGGGTAAAACCCATAGTCGATTCCTCCTCCAATTGCATCTCCAGAAGTAGCTGCAGGATCATACCCTGAGTATTCAGTAAATGTAAATGCATTGTTTACCGCTGCATAAATTCTGAATTTACTCATTCCTATTTTTTCTAAAACATTATCAGGTAATGAGTATCCTAATTGGATGTTTTGAATTCTCAAGAATGATGCATCTTCCACATAAAAATCAGAGAATAATCTGTTAGTTGTTGAGGCAGTTGTAACTCTAGGTACTGTATTACTGGTACCTTCACCTCTCCATCTATTAAGGTATAAATTAGAACGGTTTACATTAGGTTGAGACCTCTCATAGTTTCTAACCATTTCTTTTCCAACTTCAGCATACATATAGGTTGCAAGATCAAAATTCTTGAAGTTTACACTTAAATTCAATCCCATGTAATAGTCTGCTTGCGGTTTACCTAAATAGGTTCTATCATCAAAATCGATAACTCCATCACCATTAACATCAGCATAACGAATATCTCCTGGAGCAGCTTCGGCTCCTAATGCCAATTGTGAAGGATGTGCTTCAACTTCAGCTTGGTTTTGGAATATTCCATCTGTTTTTAATCCGTAAAAATACCCTATTGGCTGTCCTACTTCCATTCTTGATGGTGCTAATTGACCCACACCAAAAGCGCCTCCTTCAGGAATAACATCTCCATTGATTGAAATTACTTCTCCTTTTACATTAGTAAAGTTGAAATTAGCAGCAAAACTTAAGTTATCAGAAAAGTCATCTTTATAACCAATACTAAATTCAAACCCTTTACTACGTGTTGTTCCTGCATTAACCGTTGGGTTTCCTCCTCCTGGAGCAGCAGTTCCTAAAATACCTGAAACTGGTAAACCTCCTATAAGCAGATCTTCTCTATCTTCAACAAAATAATCTGCTGTAATATCTACTTTATTGTTAAGTAATGTAATATCAAAACCTACATCTAGCTTTTCTGCTGTTTCCCATTGTGCATTAGGATTTGGTAATCTACCATTAGCAACTCCTGTTACTAAAGCTCCATCCATTACATAAGTAGCTTCACCATTTAATAAAGCTCTATATAAATCGGCTCCAACGTTATTACCAAGTGTACCATAACTAGCTCTTAACTTTAAGAAATCGATTACTTCAGAATCTTCCATAAATGGCTCATCAGAAATTTTCCAACCAGCAGTTACAGACTTAAAGTAGTCTACTCTATTTTCTGGAGAAAAATCTGAAGCAGCATCTCTACGAACCATTGCAGATAATAAGTATTTGCCCATATAATCGTATTGCAATCTTCCAAAGTAAGATGTTAGTCTGTTATCGTAAACATAAGAAGCGTTTGATTTTGCATCACTTAATCCTGGTGTTAAACTTATATCTGCAAATTCCCAAGAGTTATTTGGCACATCAAATCCGCTTGCGCTTAAACCATCTCCCCAATTTCTTTGAGCACTTGTACCCAATGTTACTGTAGCGTGGTGTTTATCGGCAAATGTTTTATCGTAATTAATGAATGTTTCCCAAGTATAAGAGTTGTAGTGGTTTCTCGATTGGTCAACTCTACTTCTAGGATTATTAAATACTTTTCCTGTTCCATACTCAACAATTGGAGCAAACGATTTTCCTTTATCAGAATATACTTTGTATCCAATTCTTGAGGTTACAGTCAATTCTTTTAAAGGTTTATATTCTAACTGAAAATTACCTTCAATATTAGTTCCGTTGTAACTGTTATAAGTATTTCTTATTTGTGACAGTGGATTAATAACTTCGTTTCCTAAAGTACCATTCCAATCTTCTTCATCTACATTAAAAGTTGGCGCGTAGTTTAAAGCATTAAATAATACCGAACCTAAAGCGTTCTCTGAAAACCCTCTACTTGATGCTGTAAAATAATTAGCATTAGTTGTAAACTTGAATTTTTTAGAAATATCTATTCCTAGGTTAATCTTGATATTGTTTCTAACAAAATCAGATTTATCTCTAGCTACTATACCATCTTGCTCCAAACGCGAAGCTCCAACATAGTAAGTAATTTTTTCACCACCACCAGACAAACTAACATTATGGTTAGTTATAGGTGCATTACTAAATACTTCGTCTTGCCAATCAGTTCCGGCTCCTAATCCTGAAACATTAGGATAAGGTAACGCTTGCCCATTAGCAGCATAACTTTCATTAAGTAATAAAGCATACTCTGTAGCATTTAAGTAAGGAAGTGTACGTGTTGTCTCTTGAGTTCCTGTATATGCATTATATGAAAACTTTGGTGCTGAATTTTTCTTACCAGACTTTGTAGTAATTAAAACGACACCATTTGCTCCTTTAATACCATAAATAGCTGCTTGAGCATCTTTTAACACTGTTATTGATTCAATATCATTTGGACTTATAGTGTTAAAGGATGACACCTCATAACCATCAACAATGTAAAGTGGTTTGTTACTACCATTAGAGCTAATACCTCTAATTATAATATTAAACTCAGCTCCTGGAGAACCCGAAGGCGAGTTAACAGTAACACCCGAAGATGTCCCTTGAAGTGCTATTGCTGCATCTACAGGTTTTAAATCTTCTAAAGTTTCAGATGATACTAGAGACACAGCTCCTGTTACATCTTTTCTCTTTTGTGTTCCGTAACCAATAACTACTACCTCGTCTAAAGATTCGGCATCTTCAACCAATAGGATTGAGATTTCTTGACTACTTGTTACAGTTACTTCTTGAGTTTGATACCCTAAATAAGTAACTACTAAAATTGAATTAATTGGCACATCGTTAATTGTGAAATTCCCATCAAAATCAGTCGAAGCACCTTTTGCTGTGTTTTTAACAACAATATTTACACCTGGTAGTGGTGCATTTGTTGCTACATCTTTTACATTACCTTTTACGTTAATTGTTTGCGCATAAGAAAATGCGGAAAACATAAATAAGGCAATAAAAGCAATGAAGTATGTTTTTTTCATATAGATTGAATATTAGTTGTATGGTAAAATTATCACATTACACTAATAAATTATCAAAAACGCACGCTACAAAAAACATACAAATCAAAAAAAATCACATTTTTTTACGAATTTGACAAAAAACCCTTGCTGTTGTTAGGTTTTAGAAGCATTAAAAAACACCAAACTACATCGTTGTAGATTAGCTATTTGCATGAAATGTTGTGGTAATGTATAGGTGTTTTAACTATTTGTTTGGGTGTTATAAATCCAAGATATAATTTGTTAAGCTCACATCATGCTCTAATTCCATTTTTTTGCGAAGCCTGTATCGTTTTACTTCTACACTTCTAGGAGAAATATTTAGTAAAGGAGCTATTTCTTTTGAACTTAAATTTAGTCGCAAATAAGCACATAATCGTAAATCGTTTGGAGTAAGTGATGGGTGTTTAGCTTTAATCTTCTTAAGAAAATCTTTATCAGCGTTATTAAAAGCTTCCTGGAAGAGTTTCCAATCGTCTGTATTATTAAGGTTTTTATCAATGATTTTAATAACAGGTTTTAAACCCTTTCCTTCTTGGGCAGCTTTAAGTTCATCTTTAATGCTATTTAAAAACTCATTTTTCTTTATCAAACTCATTGTAGAAATAGCCAGCTCTCGGTTTTTATTATCAATGTCTTGTTGTAGCTTTTCGTTTTCAAAAGCCATAAGCTGTTGTTCATTTTCCAATTTCTTAAGATCTAATTCGCGTTGAGTTCTTTCTAATAGTTTTTCACGTTGCTTTTTGTAATAGTTTTTATATACATTATGCATAAAGAATGAAAACAGCGCAACACCCAACACATATAAAACGATCATTGTATTGGTTATGTACCAAGGCTTTGCAATTGTAAAATTATAAGACGCTACATTAGTTGTAATAGTATTGCCTACTCTTCCTCTTACATTAAAAGTATAGTTTCCGTAGGGTAAGTTTTTGAAAGACTCTTCAGAATAGTTAGTCCACGAACTCCAATTATCATAAATTCCCTTAAGCTGATATTGATACTCTGCCTCAGAATAGCGATTGAATTCGGAAATACTATACGAAAATGTTAAGTTGTTTTCTTTATTTTCAAAATTTCCTGACACAGATTTATCTATAGCACTTTGATCTCCATCAAGAGCACTCATTTTTATTGTGTTGATGTCTATTTTAAACTTTCGCTCTTTAAGCTTTTCTAAATCAACTACAATATATCCTGATGAAGACCCTAAAAGGTATTTTTGACCATACAAGTAAGATATATTCTCATAACCTGTCATTTCATTTCTCAATGAACTTGGCAAAGCTATTGAATGTATTTCTGGGATATGACTTAATTTCCCAGGTGTAAGATAGTTAAGTTCCTTATCAGAAAAACTCCAAAGCCTATTCGTGTTTTGATGCGCAATCAACTTTCCTGAAGTGTAGTTTTGCTCATTAAATAACTTACTGTATATAGAATCTCTTTGAAATGTACTGTTTTCAGAATCATATTTAAAAACTCCTTTTTTGTATGCGTAAAAAATAGAATTGTTAAATTTTACTAGACTAGAATTATAGCCTTTTTCTACAGTACTATCTTTTGTGAGTTTAATAACTTTGGTTAAGGTTTCGTCAACTTTTATTTTAAAAACTCCTTTGTACTCATGACTTACTAGAATCTCATTATTTTGTGATTGCTCAAAATACTTAGATGAATTATTAAATCCTTCTATTTTATTTCTGAAAGTCCAACCTAATGATGTTTTCTCTAAAATGTTCAACCCATTATAATTTCCTTGTAATAGTAGGTTTTCAGCATCTTTAATAGGTTGAATATCCCAAGTACCTTGCACATTGGAAACTAATTGTGCTGAATTATTTTCTACTACATAAGTTCCCATATTATGACCACAAAATAATTGTTCATTTACAACTCTTAAACACCAAACCTGTCCTTTAGTACCTTTAATAAATTTAAACGCTTCGCTGCTATCTTCTTTTTTGTAGAAAAGCCCTTGATTAGTTCCTAAATAAAGGTTTCCGTTGTAAACTGCTGAACAATACACAGTTCCTAAATCCCCTTTTATATCATTATAAATTCTAAACGGAGAAGTAATATTAACACAGTTAACACCATTATCTAGACCAAGCCATATATTGTTATCCACATCTTCCATTAAAGATAATACAGTATTATTGCCCAAGCCATCTTCGTGACTTATGGAATAATTAATTATACCATCTTCGGTTAAATGCAATAAACCGTTTGATATTGTTCCTAAAGCAAAACTGTTATCCTTAAGCTGAATACTACTGTAAATCGTGAAATTTGATAATTGAACGTTGGCAGGAATATTCCATTTTCTCAATTCATCATTATTGTAAACAAATAATCCTTCAGATTGCGTGTGTATCAACAATGATTGCCCTCGTTGAAATACATTTACTATCCTACTACTCTTCAATACTTCGTGATTACTTACTAATTTAGGTAAGCCGTTTTCTAACTTGAATAAACCTTTGCCATACTTCTGAAAGTAAATACTGTTACCTACCTTGTACATTTTAACAATTTCAGTTTCACATTCAATAACCTTTACTGTTTGGTTTGAAATATTATAAATATAAATTCTATTTAAAGACTGAAACAATACCCAATCATCAACTCCTATGATATTCCAAAACTGTTCGTCTTCAATAAGTGGTTGCTGTAAAGTTTTAGATATTGAGGTATAATCTAAAGTTCCAAATTGATTATGCGACCAATAACCAAATTCCATATAACAACCTGTATAAATACGCTCATTAATAGCTTTTACTGAACGCATAACAGTTTCGTTAGGTGAATTATAAAGTGTCCATACTGCTCCATTAAACTCTAGAAGACCTTTATTATTTGCTACATATACATATCTATTATCTGCTTGGGTGATTGACCAGTTTTGATTTCCAGCATTGTAATCTTTGGTAGTAAATACTTCAATTGGAGGCAATTCATCTTGAGAAAAGCAAACACTAAACTGTATAGCTATAAGAAAAAAAGAAAGTATATAGGTTTTAATTTTCACTCCAATTTATATTATTAGTTACACAAGTATACAAATAAAAAAACACAACTCTCAAATTACACAATCATTGGTCAATGCTATACTTGTCAAGTTATTTTAACAACTCTATAATTTATTTAACAATTGTTTAACTTCGTTTAGTTCGGTTTGTTCCGAACCTGATGTATTTTTGCGTCGTAATTTTAGATAATATTATTATGACGAAAGAAATATGTAGTAAAAAAATGGCACTGGTTGAAAAACTTGGTGTGCATTTAGAAGGTAGAGAAAATCTAGCACCAGTTGCTGCGCGTATAATGTCGTACGTGATTTTAACTGGTAAACGAGGTTCTACTTTCGATGAGATGGTAGAAGTATTGTGTGCAAGTAAAAGCACTATTTCTACTCACCTAAATCACTTACAAGATTTAAAAAAGATTGAATACTTCACTAAAACTGGTGACAGAAAAAAGTATTTCATCATTAATAAAGATTCTGTTTTACATCATATTAATGAAATGATTAAAGAATGGGAAGAAGTTGCTACACTTCATAAAGAAATGAAAGCATACAAAGAAACAATTAACGAGCATATTACAGATGAAGATGAAAAATTTGACCTAACCTTTCATAATGATTATTTAAGATTCGTTCAAGATGCTTCAGCTTCGATAGAAATTTTAAAAGAAAACCTAATTAAACATAAATTTAACCTTTAAGACAATGAAAACAAATAAAATAGCATCAATATTAACCTTAGCCAGTGTGTTTCTAGTCATGGTTAGCTGTGGTAATAAAGACAATACCCAAGCAGCTGCACCACAACAGCAACAAGCCTTACCATTTCCAGTAACGCAAATTCAAACGCAAACGGTTGAAGGCTATAATGAATACCCTGTAAACATAGAAGGTATTGTAAACAGTGATGTGCGTGCGAAAACTTCGGGATACATTCAAAAAGTATTGGTAGACGAAGGTGCTAGAGTACGCAAAGGTCAACCTCTTTTTAGATTAGAAACACAATCTTTAAGTCAAGATGCCGAGGCAGCAAAAGCACAAGTAAATGTAGCTCAAGTTGAAGTAGATAAACTTAAACCTTTAGTTGAAAAGAACATTATTAGCTCAGTACAATTAGAAACCGCTAAAGCCAATTTAGCTCAAGCCAAAGCTAATTATAGCAGCATTGTAGCTAATATTAGTTATGCAACCGTAAAGAGTCCAGTAGATGGTTACGTAGGTTCAATCAATTTTAGAGAAGGTGCTTTAGTAAGTGCTGCTGATGCAACACCATTAACAACGGTTAGCGATATTAGTAAAGTATATGCGTTTTTCACTTTAAACGAAGCACAATACATAGACCATTTAAAACGAATGAAAGGTCAAACAAAAGCTGAGCGTATTAAAAATTCGCCAGATGTAAGTTTAGTATTGGCAAATGGTGATATATATTCTGAAAAAGGTCGCATTCAAACCAGTACTGGTCAAATTAGTGAAACAACAGGTACCATTAAAGTAAGAGCTGCTTTTAATAACCCAAACGAGTTATTAACCAATGGAAATAGTGGTAAAATACGTATTCCTTCAACTTATGACAATGCTGTAGTTGTACCACAGTCTGCAACTTATGAGCAACAAGGAAAAGTAATGATTTACACTTTAAGTGAAGACAACAAAGTGAGCAGTAAAATTATTGAAATTGAAGCCAAAGTAGACAACTTATATGTAGTTAAATCTGGTATAGATGCTAATACAAAAATTGTAGCATCTGGTGTTTCAAAATTACGCGATGGTATGCCAATTGCACCACAAGAAATTCCGTTTAACGAAGCCACTAAAAAAGTAGCTACTTTATTTAAAAACTAAATTATCCCTTAAACATATTTATTAGTTATGTTAAAAACATTTATTGAAAGACCAGTGCTTTCAACAGTAATCTCTATTATCATAGTTATACTAGGTGTTATAAGTATAACATCCTTACCTATAGAGGAATATCCAGATATTGCGCCACCAACTATTAAGGTTACGGCTAATTATACAGGTGCAAATGCAGAGACTGTTTTAGAGAGTGTAATTGTACCTATTGAAGAGCAAATTAATGGTGTAGAAGGTATGACGTACATTACGTCTACAGCATCAAATAATGGTACTGCCGAAATTACCGTGTATTTCGACCAAACTATGGATGCCGATATTGCTGCGGTAAACGTACAAAACCGTGTAGCACGTGCAAATCCGTTGTTACCTTCAGAAGTTATTCAAACTGGTATTGTAACGCAAAAGCAAGAAACCAGTGCATTAATGTTTATTGCTATGTATTCTGATAGCGAAGATTATGATGCTACTTTTATTCAGAATTACTTAAAAATAAACGTAATTCCTGCAATGCAGCGTATTAAAGGTGTTGGTGATGTATCGGTATTTTCGCAACAAGATTATGCTATGCGTGTTTGGTTAAAACCTGAAAAATTAGCGGCTTATAACTTAATCCCATCAGATATTACAGCTGCTTTAAACGAGCAGAATTTAGAAGCTGCAGCTGGTTCTTTAGGTGAAAATAATGGTGAATCGTTCTCTTATATTTTAAAGTATAGCGGAAGATTTAAAGAAGAAGGACAATATGCAGACATCGTCATTAAAGCTTTAGGAAATGGCGAATATTTACGATTGAAAGATGTCGCAGATATCGAGTTAGATGCGCAATCCTATTCATCTAACGCTACAAGTTTAGGACATCCAGCGGTATTTATGGGAATTTTCCAAACCAAAGGGTCTAACGCTGCCGAAATTATTGAAAACATAAAAACCACTTTAGAAGATGTAGAACAAGGTTTACCTGAGGGTTTAAATTTCTTTGTGCCTTACGATACAAGTTTATTCTTAAACGCATCTATAGACAAGGTAATTAGCACACTTTTAGAAGCCTTTTTACTGGTGTTTTTAGTGGTGTTTATCTTCTTGCAAGATTTCCGTTCTACATTAATTCCTGCTATTGCAGTACCGGTTTCTATTATTGGTACCTTCTTTTTCTTGAATGTTTTTGGCTATTCCATAAACCTATTAACGCTTTTTGCATTAGTACTGGCAATTGGTATTGTGGTAGATGATGCTATTGTTGTTGTAGAAGCTGTACACGCCAAAATGGATGAAGGTGAGAAAAAACCAAAAAGCGCCACCTTAAAGGCTATGAGTGAAATTTCGGGTGCTATTATCTCTATTACGCTGGTAATGGCAGCGGTATTTATTCCAGTAACTTTTGTAACTGGTCCAACAGGTGTATTTTATGAGCAGTTTGGTGTAACCTTAATTATTGCTATTTTAATATCGGCAGTAAACGCCTTAACCTTAAGTCCGGCATTGTGTGCATTGTTATTAAAAGAACATAAAGATGATGAAGAATTAAAAGGAAAAAACGCACTTCAAAAATTCTACACGTTATTTAACAGAGGATTTGATGCAACGGTGAATAAATACGGTAAGTCATTACAGTTTTTATATAAAAACAAGTTTGTATCAGTAATGCTATTAATCATTGCTGGTGTAGGTATTTATTGGGCTGCAACAACAACGCCAACAGGATTTGTACCAAATGAAGATAGAGGAATTATTTTCGCTAACATAGAATTACCTGCAGGTGCATCATTAGATCGTACCGAAGAAGTAACTAAAGAATTATACGCAAAAATTAAAGACCTTGATGGTGTAACAGATGCCAGTTTTATTAAAGGACGAAGTTTAATTAGTGGTGCTGGTAGTAACTTTGGTATTGGTTTTGTGAAGTTAGATGATTGGTCTGAAAGAGAATCCGAAGCCTTATCTGCACAAGCCATAACCGGAAAATTATTTGGTATTGCGGCAACTATTCCAGAAGCAAAAATTATTTTCTTCTCGCCACCAAGTATTCGTGGTTTTGGTAACTCTGCTGGTTTTGAGGTGAATTTATTAGACAAATTCGGTGGTGAATTTACCGATTTAGATAAAGCAAATAAAGAGTTTGCAGCAGCCTTAATGAGTCATCCAGAAATTCAGTATGCGCAATCGGCATTCAATACTAATTATCCTCAATACGAAATGGAAGTTAATGTGCCTTTAGCTAAAGAAAAAGGTGTGGCTATTAACAGCATTTTTGGGACGCTTCAAGGTTATATTGGTGGAATTTACGCGTCAGATTTTAGCCGATTTGGTAAACAGTATCGTGTATACATTCAGTCCTTACCAGAAGACAGAGCTGATGAAAACGACCTAAACAGTATGTATGTGAGAACAAGTTCTGGTGAAATGACGCCAATTACACAGTTTGTAACCTTAAAACGTGTGTATGGTCCGCAATCGGTAACGCGTTTCAACCTATTTAATTCAACAAATATAACAGGTGCAACTAATCCTGGATTTAGTACAGGTGATGCCATTAGAGTGATTGAAGAAGAAGTGGCAAAACTGCCAAGTAATTACACCGTTGCCTATTCTGGTTTAACACGAGAAGAGGTAAATGCAGGTAACCAAACCACGTTTATTTTCATCTTAAGTATTTTGTTTGTGTATTTCTTATTAAGTGCGCAGTACGAGAGTTATATTTTACCATTTTCGGTGTTATTATCGCTACCATTTGGTGTATTTGGTGCGTATATAAGTACGAAATTCTTCGGATTAGAAAACAACATTTACTTCCAAATAGCACTGATAATGCTGGTTGGTCTGTTGGCTAAAAACGCCATACTTATTGTTGAGTTTGCATTGCAACGACGTAAACAAGGCGAAGGTATAGTAGATGCAGCTATCCATGGTGCCAAAGCACGTTTACGACCAATTTTAATGACATCATTCGCCTTTATACTTGGGTTAATGCCATTGGTATTGGCCAAAGGTGTTGGTGCCGAAGGAAACAATTCTATTGGTACAGGTGCAGCAGGTGGAATGCTTATAGGAACCCTATTAGGTGTATTTGTTATTCCAATTTTATTCATCTTTTTCCAATGGTTACAAGAAAAAGTATCACGTAAGTCCGTTATTGAAACTAAAGAAGCTTAATTAATATGAACTCTATTATAAATAAAACCTTAGTTGTGGTCGTAATGGCCACAACTTTACAAAGTTGTTTTGTTGCAAAAGACTATACACGTCCTGAATTACAAGAAACTGAACATTTGTACAGAACTGATAATTTACCACAAGATAGCTTGTCTATGGCAGATGTATCATGGAAAGATATGTTCTCTGATACCTACTTAAAACAATATATAGAAGAAGGTCTTCAGAATAACTTGGACATTCGTGTAGCTATTCAACAAATAGCTGCTGCTGAAGCTTACATGAAACAAGGTAAAGCTGGTTATTTTCCAACATTAAACGCAAATGCACAGGTAACCCATCAAGAGTTATCTGAAAACAGTCAGTTTGGTGGTTTGTTTTCTTCTTTAGATCAATATGAACTATCAGCAAACTTATCTTGGGAAGCTGACATTTGGGGAAAAATAAGAAGTAACAAACGTGCTGGCGAAGCTAGCTATTTACAAACCGTTGCAGCTCATCAAGCTGTTAAAACACAATTAGTTTCAGCTATTGCTTCAACCTACTACCAATTGTTAGCTTTAGATGCTCAATTGGAAATTACAAATCAAACTATTGCAACAAGAGATAGTAGTGTGTACACCATTAAAGCGCTTAAAGATGCTGGACAAGTGACTCAAGTTGCAGTGGACCAAAATATAGCACAATACAATAGTGCTAAAGCGTTAAAAGTAGATTTGGAAGCTGCTATTTTTAAAACTGAAAATGCTTTTAATTTATTATTAGGAAGACCAGCAGAAACTGTTAACCGAAGTGCATTAAGTCAACAGCAGTTAAATGCTGATATTAAGTTAGGTGTTCCTGCTACTCTACTTAGCAACAGACCTGATGTTATTGCTGCCGAATATAGTTTAATTAATGCCTTTGAATTAACCAATGTTGCTAGAAGTAATTTTTACCCATCGTTAACCTTAACCGCAAGTGGCGGATTTCAAAGTTTAGAATTAGATGAATTATTTAATGCCAATTCATTGTTTGCTACTCTTGTTGGAGGACTAACACAGCCAATATTTAACAAGAGACAAATTAAAACTCAGCATGAAGTAGCTCTAGCCCAACAAGAACAAGCCTTATTAAACTTTAAAAAGACTTTATTAACAGCTGGTAACGAAGTATCAAATGCATTATACGATTATGATGCTGAAACTGAAAAATTTGAATACAGACAAAATGAAGTTGAAGCGCTAAGACAAGCTGAAGCTAATTCTGAGGAATTACTTAAAAATGGTTATGCAAATTACTTAGACCTATTAACTGCAAGAGAAAGCGCTTTAAATGCTGAATTAAACGTTATTGACAACAAATTACAACAATTACTAAGCGTCATTACTTTGTATGAAGCACTTGGTGGTGGCTGGAAATAATAATGATAAGTAAAGAAGAACTTTTGGAATGTTCGGTGGCTAATTTTACCACCTTTGGAAGCAAGCGTTTTACTATGGACGAGTTGGCGCACTGTTTGGGTATTTCAAAAAAAACGATTTACAAATATTACAGTAGTAAAGAGGAGCTTGTTATAGCTAGTGTTACGTGTTTGATAGACTCTTTTAATGAAAATATAAAGGAAATAATAGCTAAAGAACAAGACCCTCTTTCTTGTATTATACTGTTGTACAAACGAGGGTTTGAGTATTTAAAACACTTTAAACCTTCGTTTATTTTTGGCTTAAAAAAATATTACCCTGAAGCCAATAAAGTCTTTGATGATTTTAGAGATGAGTTTGTAAACGAAATTATTTATGGGCTACTACAAAAAGCTCAAGTATTTAAGTTTATTAGTAGTGATGTGAATATAAAATTGTTTTGCGAGTTGTATTTTAAGAGGTTTGAAGAAATTGCTTTTAAAGACAATACGCTTTTTGACACTTACAGTAATGATGAGCTTTTAAATCATTTTGTGATTTTTAGTTTAAAAGGAATTATTAATTCTAATTACGAAAATCCTCATTTTAAAAAAGCCTCCTTTTAATACAAAAAGGAGACTTCTCTACTAATCAATTCAAAAAAACACTTACTTTATTATTGAGCTATTAGGTTTAAAGAAACCACAAGCAAACTACCTCCTCCAGAGAATTTTTCGGCCCAAACCTCTATGTAATCGCCTTGAGACAATTCAACTGAACCCACAACAGACACAGCTCCCACATCATTATTTGCTCCAATTTCTCTATAAACTTTGGTATCTTCTAAAACACTTCCATTTTTTGCTATATAGAAGATATAAATTGAGTTATTGTTATCACCTTGAAAAGAAATACTAGATGATATGTGAAAGTTTCTAGTCTTAACACCATCATAAACAATTCTATTATCAACAGGAGCACTAAATCTAAATAAGTTATTAGATGTTGAGGTTCCTACAAGCTTTGTCTCAACTCCTGATCCTATTGACCCAAAATCTGTTTCAAAGCCACTACCAATTGGTGCATCTAGGTGTATATCTCCACTTGCTACATTATCAGTTTCTAATTGAATTCCTGGACAATCCACATCCCAAGCTGTAGTGAAGTTATAACCAGAATATGTTCCTACTGTATATGGGTTTACTCTTGTTCCTGCACCTGTAAAACTTATTTCAGAAAGCGAAGCAGAAATATTAATTGTAGGGTTTGCACTTAAATCAATTCCTGTTTCTCCAGAATCTGCTACAACTCTTCCATTAGCCAATTGCAAATTATCAAATGTCCCTGAAAGAGTTAAAAAAGTACCTGAATTAGTATCAGTCCAAAACACTTTATCCATATACAAAGACGTGATATTTGAAGCATCAATACCATCACTAGAGTTAATGAGTTGAAACACCTCAAAATATACTAAACCTAAGTTACTTAATGTTCCTATTGAAGATGCTCCATTAATAATTACACTATATCCAACAACACTTTCTGCTCCAGACCCTGTGATATCAAAAACTTGTTGTCCATTACCACTAATTAGAACATCTTTAATACGTCCACCTTTACTACCACTAAACAAAGCTGAACCTGTATTATTAACAAGAATATCTTCTCCTGTGTCATGTCCTTCAATATATGCTCCATTTAAATCTATTGGGTTATCTATAAGTATTGTTCCATTGATTTCATATAAGTAATTTTCGTTTAAAACATATTTTCCACCTGATAATTCATCAGATAAATCAGCAACACTTTTAACCAGCTTGTAATTAGTTCTAGTTTCTGCTCCCTCTAATGGCAACCAACTTCCTCCATTATAAAAATAAAACACGTTTTCATCGGTATCGAATACCAAAAGCCCTTCAGCTGGACTAGAAATTGCAGTTCTTTGAGTAGTGGTCATTCGTGGAGTTAACATTCCTTTTTCGGTAGAGCTTATATCTAACATTGAAGAAGGATCTGGATTGGTTGTTCCAATTCCAACTTGAGAAAAACCATTGTAATTAAAACCTATGCATAAGGTTATAATAGAGATTATAAATTTTATTTTTTTCATAACTAGTAGTTTAAGATTTTTTGGGTGTGTTTGCTATTAATTGTTTCTATCTGCACAATATAAACTCCATCACTTTCGCTAAATGGAATTGATATGTTTGTTTTATTATTAAGGCCCTTATTTAAGGCTAATATTTCTTGACCTAATACATTAAATACTTTTATAGATTTAAGCTCTACTCTATTTGCATTACTTATAATTATATGCTCATTACCATCATAATAAATTTTGACATTTTCAATATCGTTGTCATTATTAGATAAAGTTGCTTGTGGCATAAATACTATTGAAAACCTATCTAAATATTCACCTATTGGTAAATTAACACTGTAGCTAGACTCGGTTAAATTATGAGTAGTGTTTAGTACATTATCTTTTAAATAAACATTATCAGAAAAGTTTTCAAGAGCATCAATCATGATATTATGTGTTCCATTTTCAGAAATTAAAATACCTATTGGGAACTCTAACGTATTTTGATAATCATCTAAACCTTGAATTGCATATTTTTTAGTTAAGTCGTTATCAATAATAAAAAACATATCATCTTCTCTATGTCTATTTAGCAGTGCATCATAACCCAAGTTATAGTTTATATCAGCTGGTGAGTTTGGTAAAAAACCAAGTAGTAATTGCCTGTGAAATCCTTCTGGATCTTCGTAACCTAGTCTAATGTATTGTTTAACTGATTCTTGTTGGTTACTATCTGTTGTACTATAAAAAATAGACTCTTCAACTACTTCAGACTTAAATGCTCTTTGAGAGTTATTAAACACAATAGAACCTGTACCATAAGCTTCAACAAAAAAGCCCTGACCAACTGGCACATATTGTTTTGGAGGTGTAACACTACCTGAGCTACCTAGTCCACTTATTAAAGGTGATGCTATTGAAGGAGGTGTGCCTCCTGTTAAATTTCTTATTGCATAACCTCCTAAATAATCGGTTAAAGCATGAGAAGTTGATCCTCCATCAACCCAAAAGTAAAGCGCATCTAGAAGTAAAATATTATCATTAATAAACTTTTCAGAATCAAGTGCCGAAGGATACGGATTCCCTAACAATGATTGCTCTCCTGAGTTTATTGCAAACGAATAATCTCCATTATTTGGCGCACCATAATACACATAATTTTGTTCTGACAATAGAGTGTTTGTCCCTTTCATGGTATAACCTTGTCCAGGGTTTAAAGTGCTGTTTTCATCTAAACTTACCCAATCAGAATATGCTCCTGTACCTTGCATATATTGATACAACCAATAGGTATTAATGGTCAAAGGTGTAATTACATTATCAGATCCGTCAACTACTGATGGCAAACCATTGTATGGCGAACCAGAATTAAATGAAGCTTGTTGAGGATTAAAAGAATTAATACTAGAATCTGTACCATCAAACTTTCCGCCTAATAGTGAAAATGTACCACCATTATTAATTGGAGACGACCAATAGTTAAACTTATAGGCTGATGAGTATCCTTGTTGGTCAATTAACAACTTTCCTGATGTAATTGTATTAGCATCAACACCAGAGTGCGTTTGGATTAGTTGCGCTTCTCCAACAAGTCTAATATCTCCACTTGTAAAATTTACAGCATTTTCTACATTTAAAGCAAATCCATCGTTTACTGAAAGTCCTTTAGTGTTAGCTGCTGTTACATCAACTTCTAAGTTGTAAAAGTTAATTTCATTAGATAATCCTGAAATGCTTAACAAAGGATTACTCGCACTTTTAAAATAAGTAGTTCCTGAAGTGGAGGTTGTAGTTCCGTTGTTTACAAAGTTGTTGTTTAGGTATAAATTACCATCGTTGTTATGAGTTCCTGTTGTTTTATTAGTGTATTCATTTTCAAAATAAACATCAGTTGATGCTGAGATTTTAAATACTCCTTCATTTGAGATTTGCGAGTACCCAAATGAAAAGCAAAAAAGAGCAAGAAAACATATTTTAGTGTAGTTTTTCTTCATAAAAAAAAGGCTATAGTTAATAAAGTAGATTGGGTTAAGGTGTAATTCTTAAAGCATCAGAGTTATAATTTTCTTTGTGATATTTACAGTTACTTGAATAGGTTTCAATTTTAGAAAACACCTTATATAGATGATCTTTTCTTAAAGGCTTATAGATTAAATCTTCACAGAGTAATTCGTTTTTTGCCTTTATAACATCTTTTAGATTAGTTGTAGCTGAGAGCATATAAATTTTTATCTCTTTCCTTTTAGGCTTCTTTAGTTTTTTAAATTCTTCTAAGAATTGAAAGCCATCCATAAAAGGCATACTAATGTCTAGTAAAATGATATCTGGTAAGGAAAGGGTTGGGTAAACAGTTTTACCGTCTAGAATTTGCAAAAACTTAAGCGCAGAATTTGCGTTAACAAAGGTTCGTACATTGCAATCTGGCACAACCTTTTCAATTGTTTTTTGACTAACAAATAAATCAATTTTATTATCGTCAATTAACATAATGTTCAACTTCATAAGTAGGGAGTTTTAAAGTTAGTTATTTGGGGTTGGTTATTGAGTTGAGTACTCTTTTGGGGTTTGTAAAGTACTTGCTCTTAATTCTTCTATTTCATTTATAATATTCTTTTTTAGTTTTTGTTTTATAATTAAAGTTGCAGAAACTACAATTCCTAGTTCATTAAAATTTGGGGAAACTAGTGTAGAATAGTTTATTTTTTTTCCATTTGCATCAAGGTCATAACTCTCAAATTCGCTTAAAGTCTTGTTAATGAATACGTAATCAATATTTCTCTTAAAAACTTCAAAAAAATCAATGTTAATATAGTCATAAATATAGGTGCCAATCAAGTCTTTGATGCTTTTATTGTAACATTTTTTACTAACATTTAATATTTTTCCATGCTTGGTAATTGTAAAAACATAAACAGGCATATTGTTAAAAAGTGTTTTGCTTTTTATGTTTTCTTCTTTTAAGTTTTTATTGTCTAATTTATATTGGGTAACGTCGTTATATATTGCTAAATACCTTGTATGTTTTTCTTTTTTAGTTTTAAATGGAATTATCGTTGCATCTAACCAAATTTCTTTACCATTAGATAAGGTTTCGCTTAGAGTACCTTTCCATGTTTTTCCCATTTTTAAAGTTCGCCATAGTCCTTTATACAAAGGATCTGAATGCAAATGAGACTTAAAAAGTGTATGCGATTCTCCTACTACTTTATCACTATCATACTCTAGTGTTTTACAAAAAACATTATTGGCATACTCTACTCTTCCTAAGTCGTCTGTTATGGTAACCATAGAGTTAGACTCTAATTGAGATAATATTTTATTTTTAAGCTTATTCTCTCCCATAAAAGTCATTTTTAGTTTCTGTACAATATTGTTTTGCTAATCTAATGTCACCGAAAATGCCATGAGGTGTAGTAGAATCGTATATTCTTTTATAAGAAGCAATTAAAAGTTTTGCGCCAATAGAATTAAGAATAAAAGCTTCAGAAATTCTTAAACTTTTTAAAATTGGGGAATTAGCCATTAAATTTCCTGCTTCGGGTGTAAAAGCTCCTTTAACACCTCTTATATCTACAACAAAAGGCATTGGGTTACCCTGACACATTTTTTCAATTGCTTTTATATATTCTTCTACTTTATTCAAATCTAATTTGCTGTAATTATTAGTGCTTAAAAATTGACAAAAAAGTATACCATCTTCAATCCAAAATTTAGTATTACCTACTTTCACAACTTTATGATTATCCATACTTTAACTTAATCCGTTGAAAATAATATTGTTTTTATCGCAATGCCTTATTGCCATCCTTAACGTCTTAAATACTCTATCTGGAATTATAGGGTTATACATAAAACTATAAACAGTTAACACTCCTTTTAAAAGATAACTATCAACTAAAAATGTCTTAGAAAGCACTAAAGAATTAAGTATTGAGTTATTCACTAAAAACTTAAATATCTTAATAGCTTTAAAAAACCCTACATTTTCAATATTTATGATAATAGGCATATATTTCCCTCCTGATAATGAAGCTATTACTTTAGAGAAGATTTTTTCAACAGCAGCTTCCGTTTGGTTAGAGTCATAACTATTACTTACCTCACAATAAATAATATTGTCTTCAACCTTAAATCTAAAATCGTCTATTCGTATTTCACTCGTCATTATCCTGAATTTGAATCATTTAAGACAATACCAATGCCAAAAAATGACCTCAGGAAGAAAACAAACACAATTTATTGATTTTCAAGTGCTTAAAAATATTGAGCTTTTTTCAATGAAAATAAAACGTGTCGGAATACCGTGTTTTTTTTATAAGAAGAAAAGACACTCACGGAATACCGTGAGTATTACGTTAAGGTTTTTGTATTCCTAGTTTGGTCATTTTATCCCGTAAGGTACTAGGTTTTAGTCCCAATACATCTGAAGCGCTTTTTGGACCACTAATTTTCCAGTTACAACTTTCTAACACTTCAAGTATGTGAGCTTTTAATACAGAGTTTAAAGATAAGTCCTTACTATTGATACGTTGTTTTGATTTTTGCGTTGAAGTTTCAAAACCTGGTATCATTAAAGTTTCTGTGCTTGTTAGTATTACAGCTCTTTCTATTAAGTTTTCTAGCTCTCTAATATTCCCAGGCCAATTATAAGTCTTCATTTGAGCCATAGCTTCATCAGAAATATACTTTATTTGCTTTTCATAAGCTTTATTGAATTTATCTACAAAATGCTCTACCAATAAAGGAATATCCTCTTTACGATCTCTCAATGGCGGAATACTAATAGGGAACACGTTAAGCCTAAAATACAAGTCTTCCCTAAATTGTTTATTCTCAATTTCTTCTTTAAGATTTCTGTTTGTAGCTGCAATAACTCTAACATCTAGCTTTTTTAAGCCAACTCCTCCTACTACCTCAATTTCGCCTTCTTGTAAGAATCTTAAAATTTTAGGTTGCATGTCTATGGGAAGTTCTCCTATTTCATCTAAAAAAAGCGTTCCACCATCAGCAAGTTCAAATTTTCCAACTTTATCACTAAACGCTCCTGTAAACGACCCTTTTTTATGTCCAAACAATTCGCTCTCAATCAACTCCCTTGGAATTGCTGAACAGTTTACTTTTATTAACGGTTTATTATTTCGGTTACTTGTATTGTGAATTGCTCTCGCTAATAGCTCTTTACCTGTACCAGATTCTCCTAATAACAACACTGTTGCATTTGTTGGAGCAACACGCTCTACTTCTGTCAACACATTACTAAACTCAACACTACCATATACCATTTCTTCATAATTGAAGACAAGGTCTAACTCATTTCTTAAATAAACGTTCTCTTGTTCTAACTGCTTTTTTAATTCATTCAACTCTTTATTAGCCTCTAAAAGTTGAGTATTTGTTTTCGCTATTGTTTCTTCGGCTATTTTACGTTCATAACTCTCTACCATTAAAGACACCACATTGGCTATAGAACTTGCAAACTCTTGCTCTTCAATAGTCCAGTCTCTAGTCTCCTCACCAACATGCTCAAAACAAATTATACCATAATACCCTGTTGTGCTGTTTATAAACACATCCATTAGCGATTTAATTTCATTAGGTTTAAGGTAGTTTTCTGAAAACTGCTTGGTGATGTTATCGTTTTGGGCATCTACCACTAAAATAGATTTATTGCTTTCTAAAGCGTTAAAATAGTTTGGGTTATCCTCATAATTTATGGTGAAGTTTTTTTCATAAGAGTTTGATTTTAATTCATATAATTGCTCACAATGTATCGCTTTATTATTATCATTAAAACTCCAAATACTTACACGACAAACATTTAATGTTTCAGCTGATAGTTTAGTAATTGTCTTTAATGAAGATTTAAAATCGTGTCCTACTAATTCAGCTAATTTTAAAATTACATCTTTTTTTTGTGAAGACTGTATTGCACGTTCTTCTAATATTTTTTTAGCTTTTTCTTCCTCTGAAATATCTTTCATTGTTCCAAATAAAGCTGTAATTTCTCCAGTTTCGTTTTTAATAGCTCCTGTTAAAAATGATGCTAAAAACTGCTCTCCATTTTTTCTTATAATTTCATATTGAAGCGAGGGAGATTCTCCTGCTGCTATTCTTTTTTTATCAACAAGAATTTTATTGTAGTCCTCTTTTTTAGTAAATGAGTAAGGTAATTGCATACCAACCAATTCTTCTTTGGAGTATCCCAGAATTTTACAAGTTGAGTCGTTAACCATTATAATTTCCCCTTCAAGATTAGTTATAATTAACCCTTCTTGCATGGACATAACAAGGTTACTGGTAAACTCTTTGGCTGCTCTTAAATCGAGTTCTGCTTTTTTTCGTTCAGTAGTATCTATTATTGTTCCAAAATAAGATTTTATAGTTCCATCAGAGTCTTCAATACTAGAAACCATTACATCAACATTAAAACGGGTTCCGTCTTTACGCATGTATATGGTTTCAAAATTATTTAGTTCTTCTCCTCTTTCTATTTGTTCGTGACGAAGGTTGGACTCATCTTCAATTTCTGGTGGCGAAAAAGGATAAGGACATTGCTGACCAATCAACTCTTCTTCAGAAAAACCAGACATCTTACAAAACGAAGGATTTACTTTGGTTATCTCGGTTTCCATATTGAACACAATTAACCCTTCGTTCATTGATTCTATTAAAGACTCTGAATAGTCTCTAGCTTCTTTTATTTCTAATTCAGCCTTTTTTTGTTTGGTAACATCTCTAATAATTCCAACAAGAAACTTATTACCTTCTTCATCTAAAAAGCGAGTTTTTTTAGTCGATAAATATTGTGTTTCTCCTCCTCTTAATGTTAAGGTTTCTTCATTAACATTCTCTTCTCCTGTCTTTAAAACATGTCTATCTATTTTTAATGCTAATTCGGCCTCTTCAGGCTCAACATCTTCTACAAGTGTTTTTCCTATTATATAGTCTCTAGGTGAATCAAACATTTTACAAAACTCATTATTAGCTAAAATAACTTTACTATGCTCATCCTTAACAAAAACAGGGTCTCCTATTTTATTAATAATATTGTTTAAGTATTTTTCACTTTTGGCTATTAAACGTTCTGCAATTTTTTGTGGTGTTATGTCAATAAAATACAAAGTCAATCCATCAGCATGCGGATACACCTTATTGGCAAACCATTTATTCAAAGGCTCGTAATAATCCTCAAAATATTGGGTTTCTTTTGTCTCAATAGCTTTGTAAAATGCGTTGTAAGTTGGCAAACCTACAGCTTCAGGAAATACTGTCCAAACGTGCTTTCCTATTAGTTCTTTTGGTGATTTACCTAGAATTTCTCCTGCTCTATTGTTTGCATAAGTGTAGCAAAGATTGGTGTCAAACGACACTAATCCATCAGAAATATTATTTAATGTACTTTCTATTTGCGAGGATATGTTTCGCTCTAGCATTAAATTGAGATATCGTTTTCTATAATTTAAAACCGAAAAAATGTCTTTATTAGATAGCTCGAGTGACTCTATATCATTATCAAGATCAGAAATTGATTGAAAATATTTAAGATAAGCTATTACTTTAGACTTAGTATTTTTTATGGCAGCCAAAAAAACTAAAACAGGAAATTCTTCTCCTTTTTTATGCTTATAAACAGCTTCAAATTCACGTTTTAAATGATCCTCTTGAAAATCTTTAAACCTCTGGTTAAACTCATTAATATATTTTTTTGGCCAAAACGGAAATGGAGTTTTAATATTTAGTAACTCGTTTTTATTAAATCCTGTTATACTACAAGCCGCAGCATTGACCATTAAAACTTCACCTTGGGTGTCAGTAATTAAAAGTCCATCCTGTAAGGATTCAATAAAATTTTCAGAAAACCCATAGGAATTCTGTAGCTCTAGAAGTAATTTTTTCTTTGTGTTGCTCATAAAAACATATTTAATCCCTCTAATGCGCTTTGTTGAATTAACACCTGAAAAAATACTGCTTACTATATAAGAAAGTATTTAAGAAAGTATTTAAGAAATTAAAGTACTTCTTTTATCATAAAAAAACTAATTTAATCGATAAAAGGACAAAAGAAATATTTATAGGCCTTTTTTAACCCACTCAACAGCAAGTTAGCAATTTAAAAAAAACGTAAATCACTGTTAATCAAAACACAACAGTTAAAATTATCTTAAAAGAAAATTATCCATTCATAGGCGAAAATTGTCCATTTTAACACATTATTTTCTTCTTCAAATTTGCAGTGTCAATAATGACAAACAATTTAAAATATAAAAAAATGGAAAATTTAACTGCAACGGAATTTAAAGTTCCTACACGAGAAGAAGTATCTCAAAACAATCAAGAAATTTTTGATAATTTAAACAAAGCTCTAGGCTTTGTTCCAAATCTTTATGCTACAATAGCATATTCTGATAATGGTTTAAAACGCTTTTTAGACTACCAAAATGCTAAAACCTCTTTAAACAACAAAGAAAAAGAAGCTGTAAACCTTATTGTAAGTCAGGTAAACGAATGTGTGTATTGCCAAAGTGCACATTTAGTACTTGGTAAAATGAACGGGTTTAGCGACGAGCAATTACTAGACATTAGAAAAGGAACAAGTGATAACGCTAAACTAAACGCTTTAGTAAAATTAGCAGCTGATATCACTGAAAACAGAGGAAAAGCTAGTAATGAAAATGTTGTTGATTTCTTTGCTCAAGGTTATACCAAAGAAAACCTTGTAGATGTTATTCTTCAAGTAAGTGACAAAACAGCAATGAACTATTTACACAACCTAACTAAAGTGCCAGTAGACTTTCCAATTGCTGAAAGTATTTAAAACATTCTAAAAAAACAGAGTCTTTTCTTTTTGAAGAGGCTCTTTATAACTCATTAAAACAAAACACAATGAAAACACATAGTATTAATTGGCGAAATGCCATTTTAGCAGGTATCACAGGGACTTTAGCTTTTGATTTGATAGGTCTTTTATTCACAGGAACATGGTGGGACATTGCAGGAATAATAGGAGAAAAAACAGGATTAGGTTTAGCATATGGTGTATTTGGTCATTACTCAAACGGTATATTATTAGCTGTTTTATACGCAGGAATAGCTCCATCATTAATTGGTCCTAATTGGTTAAGAGCTCAAATTTTTGTAATTGCAGAAACCATAGCACTTGTTTGGTTTTTTATGTTTCCTCTTTTAGGTGCTGGCGTTGCTGGTTTAGAAGCTGGAGTAATGCTACCAATACTTTCAATGGTAAGACACTTAGCATATGGTGTTCCTTTATGGTTCTTTATTCATAAATTTCAACAACAAGAACTAAGTAGTAAAGCCACAATAAAAGCCTAATGATAATTAATCCAATACACAAACAACCTTTTTCATTCTAAAATCAAAATGAAGAAGGTTGTTAACACAACCAAAAACACATTAAAAATGAATACAGAAATAAAACACCCAATTCCTCCATTTAATGAAGAAACGGCAAGATTAAAAGTACAAATGGCTGAAGATGCTTGGAACTCTAAAGATCCAGTAAAAGTATCTAAAGCATATACAATAGATTCTGAATGGAGAAATAGAACTCAGTTTATTAACGGAAGAACTGAAATTGTTGCGTTTTTAACCAAAAAATGGAATAACGAAAGACACTACAAACTAAAAAAAGAGCTTTGGGGATTTAAAGACAATAGAATAGCTGTGAGGTTTGAGTATGAATTTCAAGATAATAACGACCAATGGTATAGAGCCTACGGAAATGAGCTTTGGGAATTTGACAAAAATGGGCTTATGCAAAAGCGTTACGCAAGCATAAATGATTTAAAAATTGAAGAAAGTGACAGACATTTATAAACCTAACAAGCAACAATAATTATGGAACAAAGAGATAGCTTTACGCTCACAAACCCACAAACAGGTAATTTAGCATTCAAACTATGTTATTTTGAACGTAACAATCCTTTTGACCATATAGACAAACACAACTATTACTCCCTTATTTGGATACAACAAGGTAGCGGAATTATAAAAGCCGATTTTAACACTTATAATTTTACGTCAAATACATTATTGTCGTTTTCACCTCATCAACCTTTTTTACTTGAAGCTGAAAGTCCTTTGAGTGGTTTAGTCATAAATTTTCACCCAGATTTTTTTTGTATTCATAAACACCATAAAGAAGTAGCTTGTCATGGTGTATTGTTCAATAATATTTACAATCCTCCTTTTGTAAATATAGATGCTAAAGCTCAAGCCAATTTTAATATGGTAGTAGAGCAAATTAAAACCGAGATGCAAAATCCTGCTCTAGCACAATATGAATTATTGGTTTCTTACTTAAAGATTTTTTTAATTACTGCATCAAGGTTAAAAACCGAGCAACAGTCTGAAATACAAAAAGAACGTAGTGATACAGAAGAACCATTTATACTTCAAAATTTAAAAAACTACATTGAAACACATTATAAAACCAAGCACTCTGCTAGTGAATATGCTGATATGCTTGCAATAACACCCAAAGCTCTTACCAAGTTAACCAAAGCCCACTTTAACAAAACACTAACCGATTTAATTTCTGAGCGTATAATTATAGAAGCCAAACGAGAACTCTATTTAACTAACAAAACTGTAAAAGAAATAGCTTTTGAACTAGGCTATAATGATGAATATTACTTTAGTAGGTTTTTTAAGAAAAATGCCGAAGTATCTCCTCAATTGTATAGAGACACTGTAGGATTTGATAGAATATCAGCCTTACAATAATATAACTCAAAAATAGTATCTTTATTCATTCAAACTATTTCAATTACTACTATTGGTGTTTGGGCAACCTTGAAAAGTTAATGAATCGTGAAATAATAGACATAAACGACTGCACAATTTTATTAGAAGAAGCTTCAACTAATACTACTTTAGTTGATTCCTGCTTTTTTGACGAACCAGTAATAGCTATAGCCTTTTATGGTGCCGGCGATGTTGGTTTAAACGTAAAATACAATAGAAAAACTAAAACATTTCATCATACAAAAGGTATGGTGCTTTCGTTTTATGCTGATGAAAAAGTAGAATTTGAGCACCTAGTTTCATCACAAAAACCATTACAATGCTTGGTGATAGCAACAAGTTTAAGAAATTTAGATAAGCTACCTAATGGTGAAGGTCAATTTCTAGAACAATTTTTACACCAACTAGTACATCCAAAAGATCATTATGTTGAAGGTCCTGTTTTTAAAATGAGCCCTGAAATGTTTCTATTAGTTGAACAGTTCTTTAGCAACACTTATGAAGGAGGCATTAAAATGATGTTTTACAAAAGCCACATGACGGCTTTACTTTCACATTACTTCGGACAATTAGCAAGTCAACAATCAACAAAAATAAATGTTGAACAACTTGAAAAAATTAATCTTGCGCAAGAACTCCTATTATCTGATTTAGAAAACCCACCTTCACTTACCGAACTTGCCCATAAAATAGGCACCAACACTAACACTCTAAAAAAAGAATTTAAAGCCCAATTTGGTGTTCCTGTTTTTAAGTACTTACAAAATGAGCGTTTAAATAAGGCACACAATCTCATAAAAAAAGAGCGCACAACCATCCAAGAAGCCGCTTGGGCTGTAGGTTATGACAGCTTAGGCTCATTCTCTAATGCTTTTGAAAAAAAATTTGGCTACAGACCTAGCCAAGTCTAAAATGCTTTTCGAATAAATCTTAATGCTTTTTAAATAAATAGCTGATTTACAATGGCTATAGATTTGTATCATAATTAAAAAATCAAAAATTATGATTAGCAATCGGTTACTTAGTATTATATGCGCCATTATAGTATGGGTTTTGGGTGTTAGCTTTTATTTGACATCGTTTTACATCAACATCTTAGAAAACCCTGAGCGACAAGCCAATATTATATTAGCATTGTCAATTGTACCAAGTGCTTGTCTTGGAACCTATTTGTTTTACAAAAAAGGACAAATGAAGCCTTCAACATTAGCTCTAATATTTGTATTTACTGCTGTTTTACTTGACGCTTTAATTACTGTTCCAGTTTTTATAATTCCTGAAGAAGGTAGTTATTCTAGCTTTTTCTCAGACCCTGTATTTTATGCCATTGCAGTAGAACTTTACTTTATAGTATTCTATTTCGGGAGTCATTTAACTAAAAACAAAACATCATGAAAACTTCAGTATTTTTTATCACAGTTTTACTAAATGCACTTTCTGTTGGATTCTTCTTTGCTTGGTCAGTTTCGGTGATTTTAGGAACAAAAAAAGTTGGTGACCTTACTTATCTAGAAACCATGCAAAGCATTAATAAAGAAATTCTTAATCCTGTATTTTTTATCGTTTTTTTCGGGAGCTTAATCACTCTAATTTTAAATGCAGCTCTACAAAACAATAATAAACTAATGTTTTGGCTCTTGTTAACTTCTGCAATTATATATCTCATAGGCACTTTTGGTGTTACTGCCTTTGGAAATGTGCCCTTAAACAATGAATTAGATGCATTAGACATCAAAGCATTAAATATAAACGAATTAAAAAACTTCAGAGACTATTACGAAAGTAACTGGAACCAATATCATAACATAAGAACCCTATCAAATATGATTTCATTTATTCTTTTACTTATTTCAATTTTTATTCAAAAACTATTTTAAATCAATCAAATTATGAACAGTAACATTTTAATTATCGGAGGAACAGGAAAAACTGGTCGTCGAGTAGTAGAGCAATTACAAAAGAAAGGTATACAACCTAGAATTGGATCAAGACAAGCAACACCATGCTTTGATTGGGACGATAAAAACACTTGGATTGAATCCTTAAAAGGCATTGAAAAAATGTACATCACCTATTACCCTGATTTAGCAGTTCCAGGAGCTAAAGAAGCGATAGAAAGTTTAACTTATTTAGCTAAAGAACTTGGTGTAAAAAAAATTGTTTTGCTTTCAGGAAAAGGAGAAGTTGAAGCTGAAGCTTGCGAAGCCATTGTAAAGAATTCTGGTGTAGGTTATACCATTGTAAGAGCATCTTGGTTTAATCAAAATTGGAGCGAAAGCTTCTTTTTAGACCCAATACTTTCAGGAGAAGTGGCTCTACCAATGTCTAATGTTTTAATTCCGTTTGTAGATGCCAACGATATTGCTGAAGTAGCAGCGACAGTGCTATTAGATAATAATTACAATGGAAAAACAATTGAAGTAACAGGTCCTGAACTAATTACTTTTAAAGACATTATTCATACAATCTCTACAGTTACAAATAGAAATTTAACCTTTCATGAGATAACTTTACAACAGTACATTGAAGGCATGAGGCAAATGCAGTTACCTGAAGATGTAATTTGGCTAATTGAGTATTTATTTAGTAATGTACTTACTAATCCAAATAATCAAAAAATTAGCAATGATATAGAACAAGTATTAGGTAGAAAGGCTAGAACATTTTTGGAATACGCTAGAGAAACTGCTGAAACCGAAGTTTGGAGTACTGCTGAAATTATCAAATAATTTTTTTCAAAAAAGGTATACTCTTTATTACACTATCTTTGCTTTTTCAACGCTCACTAAAAGTTAAAACGCTTTAATGAGCTAGCGCAAAAATATGCAACACTTTACACATTACTTTTTACACTTAGTGTTTCCGTTTTTAATAGCCTTTATATTCTTTAGGAAAGACTGGAAAAGAGTATACTTTATTTTATTAGCGACAATGCTTATTGATTTAGATCATCTTTTTGCAAACCCAATATTTCAACACAATAGATGTAGTATTAATTTTCATCCACTACACACCTACTATGCTGCTATTGGTTACTTTGTATTGCTGTTTCTTAAAAAACCACTAAATATTATAGGCATTGGTTTACTGCTGCATTTAACAACTGACTTGATTGATTGTGTCTTTACTTATAGTAGCTGCAAATCGTGTTTAAATAATGCTCCTGCCATTAAACTTATTGAAGGTATATCTAAAATAATTGGATTAAACTGAAAAACAAGATTGTTATAAAATTACTGATGCAATGTTAATACAGTGTTTGTATTTAACTGTTTTAGTTTTAAAATAACATCAGACTTAAAAAGACCTATTTTTCTAAAAAAGTTTGGTTTTTTATCTACAACACACATTATTTCATTGCGATGAGATTGTGCATAAGCCTTAAGCTGATTATTAGTTTTAGCATATTTTAAATCAACATGTGCATTTTGAAATTTACTTAAATACAGCATAAAGGCTTCTATGTTATCCTTGATTTGCTCTGAAAGTTTATGTTCTTCTTCTAAAACTAGTATTCCTATTTCAACTTCTAAACCTCCAAGGCTTTTTCTAAATTGATCAAGTTGCTCATTGTTTAGTTTTTGCTTAAAATTTGAAGCTATGGTTAAACTTAAGCGTTTGCCTAACTTAACATTTGAAGGAATTATTAAAATTGGACAGTCTCTAACACTGTTTAAAATTTCATCATTAGTTTTTTCTACTTTTTTATTTCCTCCACTGGTTAATAAAACTAAGTCGACACCCAAATGAGCTTGATGTTTTTTTACAGCATTAACTAAACTAGAACATTCAGTTATTGCATGAAAATTATGAGACTCTACTTTACTTAAAGAGATACAACGTTCTATTAGTTTGCCTAATTTACTCTCAGACTCTTGCTTAGGTTTTTCATACCACTCTTCATCGGCATGCAGCAACTCTAAAGCATCTAATCCATTAACACTAAATGTGTAGGCATGTAAAAAATAAAATTCACATACTTCGTGCTTAAAGAGTTTTAAAATAGCGTCAATAGCTTTTTCATTAGCAGTCGAAAAATCAGTTGGGATTAAAATTTTTTTCATCTTTTCTTCAGTTTTAAATATTACTCTTTATACTTAGGCTAACCGCAAAGTCAATCTCTTTGCGGTTATAAAAACAAAACTAACAACACTATAACTCACTATTAACTAATGAATGATGTTAAAACCGCCTAAGTATTTTTCTTTTTTAACTTACCTTCTCCTATAGGTTATCAATGTTTTATAAATAGCTATTTTCAACTCATTGTAATCTTTTATCAATTGTTGATATTGCTGTCTTTTATTTTCATGCTGTTTTGCTCTAACTTCATCATAAGGCACTTTACCATATTCAAACTCGGTTTTTAACGATTGCTCATATTTACACAAAGCAGCAACCATTAAGACATTTTTTCGCCTTATAGACTTTACATGATTTACAACAGCTAAGCTTTTTATTAATTGAGTACCTATAGTATTTAAGTAGGTTAAATCTTCATTGTTATTTTCTAAAACTTCAAGCCACTGCTCTATTTCTTTAATATCCTTTTTTATACAAAGCCTTCTATAGGCATCTATTATTGTTTGTTGAAATTGCATTAAACAAACGGAGGAATTAAGTCATTTTTAAAAGCGCAAACTTGCCTTTCACTTTTTTAAAAAAATCATCTTTTAAACGTCTATATTTATCTAAATGATAGAGGTAACTTCTTCGGTAACTTTCGTGTTCTGTTATATATACCATATCACATTGTGTGTCTTCACACTCAACAATATGACTTCGTGATACAGAGTATTTCACTAAAGCATTTAGAAGCGTATCGTTTTCTTTTTGTTTTTTCTTAAAATGTGCTAAAACGTTTATATTATTTATTTTATCATCCATATTGTGTGTACAAATAGACACCAGATTAGCAAGCTCTTTTTTTATGTATTCTAGATGAGCTATCCAGTTATCTAACTCTACACTATTGATTTTGTGTGTTAAATCAACATCAGTATCATGATTATAAATTTCGTTTTCTACTTTTTTCATAGTTTACCTTAAATTACTGTACCTACGTCACTAAGCGTCTCTTCTTGTTCAACTTTTACAATCTTAACTTCTTGCTTACCATTTGGAAAATCCCACAGAACCGTATCACCTTCAGAATAACCAAATAGCGCTGAACCCAATGGTGTTAAAACAGAGATTTTATTGCTCTTAAAGTCTTTTTCTATTGGAGTAACTACTTGTATTGTTCTTTGTATGTCATTACTAAAAGCTACAGTAACCATACTGTTAAACCTTACTATATCTGTAGGCATTAATTCGTGATCAACAATATGAGCAGTCTTTAACTCTTCAGAAAAACTCATTAAGCACTTCTGTGTTTCGTGATCTTCAGCATATCCTGATATGTTGAGTATGCGCTTTAAATACACATACTCTTTTTTTTCTAGTATTAGACTTCCATATTTCATCTTCTTTTCTATTTAAAAAATTAATTAAGGGAAAATACCTCTTTGAACATAAGCTCTTTCTATACGCTGAATAGCAATACAGTAAGCAGCTGTACGCATATCAATACCTTCTTGTCTTGAATAGTCATACACCTTATCAAACGACTCTTTAAGCTTTTTATCAAGTTTTGCCATAACCTCATTAAGTTGCCACAATTCTCCGTTTCGGTTTTGTAACCATTCAAAATAGCTTCCTACTACTCCACCTGAATTACATAAAATATCAGGTATAATAGTTATACCTCTTTTTAAAAGAATTTTCTCTCCTTCAACATTAGTTGGGCCATTAGCTCCTTCAGCAATTAACTGTGCTTTAATTTTTGAAGCATTGTCTTTGGTAATTTGATTGCCTAATGCAGCAGGAATACAGATGTCGCAATCAAGTCCAAAAAATTTATCGTTATCTACAGGTTGAGCTTGAGGAAAATTAACGATACTTCCTTCGTTAATTTGACTGTAGTTATACAAGTCTTCAACCTTTATTCCTTTTGGATTTTGTATACTTCCGTTTGCATCTTGTACTGCTACTAATTTTGCACCATCTTGCTCTAAAAAATAAGCTGCCCAATAACCAACATTGCCAAAGCCTTGTACAATAAATTTTTTATCGGTTAATACTTGAGCATTCTTTTCGGCCCAAAACTTTATGGAAAGGTAAACTCCATAACCAGTTGCTCTGTCACGTCCTTCTAAGCCTCCACTACCTGCAGGTTTTCCTGTTACTACATGCTGGTTTGCCGAACGTTGCGCTGGCGGACGCGTACTCATATACGTGTCAGCCATCCACGCCATTGTTTGACTATTAGTATTTACATCTGGAGCTGGAATATCGTGTTCTGGACCAATATTATCTGCTAACGCATAAGTAAAACGTCTTGTAATACGCTCTAGTTCTGATTGAGAATATTTTGAAGGGTCTAATTTAATACCTCCTTTTCCTCCTCCATAAGGCAATCCTGCCAAAGAGGTTTTCCAAGTCATCCACATTGCTAATGCTCTAGCTGCATCAATATCAACTGTTGGATGATAACGAAGTCCGCCTTTATATGGACCTAAAGCATTATTGTGTTGCACACGGTAACCTGTAAAAACCTCAACATCACCATTATCCATCTTTACAGGGAAATTCACAATAATTTCGTTATTGGTAATGCTTAATATTTTTTTGATATTAGGATGTAGTTTTATTTGGTTTGCAGCACTTTCAAACTGCTCCATAACATTATCCATCATGCCTCTTACAGGCACTTTCTTTTCTTCTTTTTTTATTTCTTTTGTTAATGTTGTCATTCTTTTTGCTACTTCTTTTATTGAATTTATTTTTTTAATTGTTATTTAAAATATCTGTTGCTTATGCTTCTTTCGTGATATTTCTCGTTTAAATACTTGTTAATTCTGGAGGCTTTTTTATTGCTTATTGCTTGCTTTGGAATAACAGCTGCTATTAATGTATTTAAGTTCATCTTCTCTTTCTTTTTAAAAAAATTAAACTAATTCTGTTTCGAGTTTTGCTGTCTTATTTAAAACTTCGTTCTCTGGTAAATGGTTTTCTTCAAAACCTTTTTCATCATACTCACTACAAGACCATACCTTATCCTTTTGAGTTGTTAAAACACAACTAGACATGTGTAAACAACTTGGACAAATATTAATGTGATTCATATAAAAATGATTTAGTATTTATTATGTACCACTATAGGCAATGCATGTGCCAAACGAATTGCTTAAGCATATGAAAAAACCTCAAAACCCTTTATTTACAAGGTGTTTTGAGGTTTTAAAAATTGCTTTTCACTTTTTCTACACTGGTACTTATTTCCCCTAATGTGTAAAAACGTATCAGCTAAATTTTAATCCATAAGTTTTTGTCGGATAGTTTTTCTATCTATTTGAAGAATCTCTGCTGCTTTAGTTTTATTGTTTCCTGTAGCTCTTAGCACTTTTTCTATGTATTTTTTCTCCATAATACGAAGTGGTACAAGCTCATCAGTTGGTGTGTCAATTGTATATTTTAACCGCTCAGGAATATGTTCAACATCAATTATTTTGTCACTCATAATTACTGCTCGTTGAACAATGTTTTCTAACTCTCTAATATTTCCTGGCCAATCGTATCGTTTTAGTATTTGTAGTGCTTCTGGAGTTATTTTTAAAAACCGATCTTTATATTCAATACCATATTTTAAAAGAAACTTATCTACCAATAAACCAATGTCATCTTTACGGTTTCTTAGAGGAGGAATACTTATTTCTACTACTGATAATCGATAAAACAAATCTTCTCTAAAGGTTTGATTTTTTATCATACTCAACAAATCATTATTTGTAGCAGCTATAATACGCACATCTATTTTTTCGGCTTTGTTTGTTCCTACTTTAATTACTTCTTTTTCTTGAAGTACGCGTAGTAATCTTGACTGAACAGCCAATGAAGCGTTACCTATTTCATCTAAAAAAATTGTACCTCCATGTGCTGCTTGAAAAAATCCATCTTTGTTAGTTTCTGCTCCAGTAAACGCACCTTTTACATAACCAAATAACTCGGCTTCCAAAAGATTTTCAGGAATTGCACCACAGTTTACTGCTACAAAAGGTGCTCTTGAGAATTTCCCTTGATAGTGAATAGCTCTTGCGACAAGCTCTTTACCTGTTCCACTTTCTCCTTGTATATAGATTGTTGCTTTATTGTTTTTAACACGATCAATAATTTCAAAAACAGTTTTTATGCTTTCAGAATTTCCTATAATATCTCCATAAGCCTTTTGCTCTGTAGTGATTGTGTTCTTTTCGTCTACAGTGGTTTCAGAAGTTCCTATCGCTTTTTGTAAAGCTTCTTTTAATTCTTCTTTTGTAAATGGTTTAGTAAGATAATCTACAACACCAGATTTTATAGCCTGCAACGACCCTTGTACTGAAGGATAACCTGTTATTACCAATGCTGGCATTTTAGGGTAATGTTCTGAAGCAAACTTAATAAGTTCAAAACCATCAACCTCAGGCATTTTTAAATCTGTAATTAATAAATGTATATGTGTATCTCTCAAAATTATTACAGCTTCTTTTACAGACACAGCCTTAAAGACGTGATAATTCCAAGATTGTAAATGTCGTTGTAATAATTCTAAAATATGAATATCATCATCAACTATAAGTATATTTTCCTTTCTTAATTTCATAATACTGCTACTTGTTTATAGGCAATTTTATAATGAATAATGCACCTTTATCTGGATTGTTTTTAGCTACTATAGAACCTTTATGAGACGCAACAATACCATGCACAACACTAAGTCCTAAACCTGTTCCTTCTCCATGAGGTTTGGTCGTAAAAAAGGGCTGAAAGACTCTATCTAAATCGGTTTTTTTAAATCCGATACCTTGGTCAGAAATTTTTAAAACTATATCGCTTTTTGTACTGTAAGCTTCTATCGTTATCATGCTATTTTTTGGTGAAAAATAAATAGCATTAATTAATAAGTTGAAAAGGATTTGAGTCATTTGAATTTGGTCTGCACGCAAAAACAGTTCGTCTTCAAAAATTTTCAATTCATAATTAACTTGTTCTTTTTTAAAAGTTGCGTCTAAAAGTTTAATGGCATTATGAATACTTGGAATTAAATCTATCAGTTTCATTTCCTGAGGCATTTCGCAAGCAAAAAACATTAGCTTTTTAACAACTTCTCTCGAAAAAATAGCATTTTGAATTATTTTATCTAAGTCGGAAACCGCTTTTTTATTAGACTTTAAATCTTCTCTAAGTAACTCACCAAATCCTAGAATGTTAGCTAAAGGTGTATTGAGTTCATGTGATATTCCTGCGGTTATTTTTCCTAAGATATTTAAACGGTCAGCATGCTCCATTTGGCGCTTTAATGAAATCTCGTTTTTTTGAATTTCTATACGCTCCAAAAGGCTTCCTATTTTTAAAGCCACACTGTCTAATAGTTGTTTTTCTTCTCTTAAAAAATTAATGTGTTGTGCTTTAGACTTCTCTAAATAAACCTCTAGCTTCCCTCTTTCAGTATTAAAAATATTGATAGTTGAGCTTATCTTTAAATCTTTATCAAGAAAATCATTTGTTGCGATTTTTATAGACTCACAATCAATTAAAACATTAGTTTTTTTAGGGTATTGAAACGCTTTTTTTAAACTAAACGCTATGGCTTTTAAGGTGTCTTCAACCAATTCATAATCTGAATTTGCTATAATTGAAGACACCTCATATAGGCAAGTTAATTCTTTTATTCGCTCTTTTAAGGCTGATTCAGTTTCATTCATCATATACTACTTCTATTTTTATATCCTTCTAAATTCAACCTCTTATTACACAAACAAATTTACTCAATTTGAAGATTTAACTGTTCGTTTTCTTAAAATAAGATATCCTAAAATAGCTGAAATTAAAGAACCTATAAGTATGCCAATTTTAGCAGACGAAATAAACTCTGGTGTTGAAGCAAATGCTAAACTAGCAATAAAAATTGCCATAGTAAACCCTATTCCTGCTATAAAAGACACACCAAAAATATGTCTTGTAGTGATATCGTTTGGAATTTGTATTAAGTTAAGTTTTTGAGCTAAAAACACAACAAGCGGAATTCCAAAACCTTTACCAAGTACTAAACACAATACAATATTTACAATTAAAGGAACATCAAGCTCGACTGAACTATTTATAACCACACCAGCATTAGCAAGTGCAAATAGCGGAATGATAAAATACGCTACCCAACCATGAAGATTATGTTCTAAATGCTGTAATGGAGACTGAAATTTGCTCGACCAATCTTCTAAATCATCCATGTGTTCAATTTGTTCTTTTGATAGAATAGGTTTTTGTAAAACACTTGCTGATTTTATGTCATTGAAAATAGTTTCCAACTGAGTTAAAAACGTTGATGTATCAATCTTTTGTCTTATAGGAATTGAAAATGCTAATAAAATACCTGCTACTGTAGGATGCACTCCCGATTTTAAAAACAATAACCATATAATAACACCTGTAAAAAAGGTTACAAACCTAGAGTAAAACCCTCTAAAAGACAGTATATATAAAAAACCAAGTAAGGCTAACCCTATTAACAATAACACAGTATTAATAGTACCACTGTAGAAAATGGCAATTACCAAAACAGCTTCAATATCGTCAACAATAGCAAATGCTATTAAAAACACTTTTAAACTTAAAGGAACTCGTTTACCTAAAGCATTTAATACTGCTAAAGAAAATGCAATATCAGTAGCCATAGGTATTCCCCAACCTGAAAATGTTTCTGGGTTATTGTTAAGCAGCACAAATAACGCTACTGGTATTATTGCACCTCCTAAAGCTCCAAACAAAGGAAAAGCTAGCTTTTTAAATGAGTTTAGCTCGCCTATTAATACTTCTCGTTTTATTTCTAACCCAATAAGGAAAAAGAATATTGCCATTAACCCATCATTAATCCAAAGTAATAATGGTTTTTTAAGCTCAAAATTTTCAGAAGCAACACCAATTTTATACTCCCAAATTGACTTATACAAATCACCATAACCCGAATTGGCCCAAACCAAAGCGATTACAGTAGTTAATAACAATAAAATACCACTCAATCCTTCAATTTTTATGAATTTTTGAAATGGTGAAAGAAATACTCTTTTAAGCATAGGCAATTTTATTTATAAACGATTAAATTTTAATTCTCTTTTTATAACAGATAATATACCAAATTCGCGTTAAAAACTGAACGCTTATCGTCAAATACTTTAAACTTAAGTGGTTCTTTACAAAAACTTTTTATCTCAACTAAATCGCACTGGGTAAATTTTACCCACTAGAGTAAATTTCACTCAGTAGAACCTTAAAATTTGTTGACTATAATTATCCTCACAGCACTTTAAGTAAAATGCCAAAAGCTGTATATTTATTCCATAATTTTTTAGAAATCATAAAAAACACCAATAAACTCGTGACTGAGTCAGATTTATTATCTTTAATACCGCAACTAATTTGCTATGATTAATGAATAAAGTATTATTAACTGGAGCTACAGGATATATTGGAAAACGGTTATTACCTGTTCTAATAGAAAAAGGATGCTTTGTTGTATGTTGTGTTAGAGACAAAAATAAATTTCATATTGAAGATTCTATTAAAGACAACATTGAAGTAATTGAATTAGACCTCACTAAAAAAGATACGTTTAACAATATTCCTAAAGATATTGATGCTGCTTACTACTTAGTGCATTCAATGTCAACTTCAGATGATTATTTTGAATTAGAAAAGCAGTCAGCCATAAATTTTAGAGAAGCCATTAATACTACAAGTGCAAAACAAGTAATTTATTTAAGTGGTATAGTAAACTCAAACTCTCTATCTAAACATTTACAATCTAGAAAAAACGTTGAAATTGAACTCAGCAAAGGCAATTATGCACAAACTACTGTACGTGCAGGAATAATTATTGGGTCTGGTAGCGCTTCTTTTGAAATTATTAGAGATTTGGTAGAAAAACTACCAATAATGGTTACACCCAAATGGCTAAAAACCAGATGTCAACCAATAGGAATTTCAGATGTCATTAAAATTTTAACTGGTGTTTTAGGACACAACCAAACCTATAACAAAAGTTTTGATATTGCAGGTAACGAAATACTTACTTACAAAGAAATGTTATTAGGCTTTGCTAAAGTGCGTGGTTTAAAAAGAATGATTTGGACAGTGCCAGTAATGACACCTAAGCTATCTTCATACTGGTTGTATTTTATCACCTCTACTTCTTACAAACTTGCTGTTTCATTAGTTGACAGTATGAAGGTTGAAGTTATTGCTAAAGATGACAGCATCATAAAATTGCTCAACATTACACCTCTTAGTTATGAAGAGGCTATCAAAAAAGCATTTAGTAAAATAGAGCAAAACGAAGTGGTTTCTAGCTGGAAAGATTCCACAGTAAGCGGAAGAATAAATTACAGAATATCTGACTATATAAAAGTTCCTCAATTTGGATGCTTTATTGATACTCGAAAAAGACCAGTTGAAAATCAAGAAAAATGCCTTGAAAAAATATGGAAAATAGGTGGGAAAACAGGATGGTATTATGGCAATTGGTTATGGAAACTTAGAGGTTTTTTTGACAAACTATTTGGAGGTGTTGGTTTAAGAAGAGGACGCACAAATATTTACGACATAAACTCTGGTGATACTTTAGATTTTTGGAGAGTACTTTATGCTGATAAAACTGAAAAACGCCTCTTATTATTTGCTGAAATGAAATTACCAGGTGAAGCTTGGTTAGAATTTAAAATACAAAACAACACTCTTATTCAAACTGCTACATTTCGACCAAAAGGCTTATTAGGTCGACTCTATTGGTACTTAGTATTACCGTTTCACGGATTCATTTTTAAAGGCTTAATAACCGAGTTAACTAAAAATGATAACTCATAAGCCTCTTCTAGTTCACATTTACTACTAGATCTAACAAACTTCTTTTCATTTAAAAAAGTGAAAATAAACCCTTTACAAAAACCATATTTTTTAAAATGATTTTTTTAAACGCAACTTAGTTGCGTTATTGTTTTTTTGTTCTAGTTTTGCAACTAAGTTGCTTTTAAAATCTAAATTCAACTAAAAATAATTAACTAAATACTTTAATAAAATTAAACAATGAACAAAAAACATGTATTTTCTTTAGCGTTAGCGGTTTTATCAATTTTTGGCTTCCAATCTTGTAGTAATGATGATGACAATTCAGGAACAAGTTTTCGATGGAGTGATCAATCTGTAGCAGGAACTCTAGCATCAACAAACTCTCCAGATAGATATAGTTCGTACATAATAATATTTGACGAAGAAGAAACTGGAAAATTAATTACATCTACAAGCGAGTTTGAAGGTACTTATGAATTAAGAAATGACTCTCTTATTTTTAACACAAATGATACCGAAAAATGGTTTTTCTTTGACGTAATTGACAATGAGTTAATTAGCAGCAAGTACGAAGTTAGATTTTATAATGAAGACGGAACATACAACCCTGCAGCAGTACAGTACAATTCAACTTTTTATCAATCAGAAATTCCCGTAAGTAATGAATTAGTTGGCAACACTTATGTAGGAGATCTATATAAGTTATTTACATCTGGTGTTTTTGAAGAAAATTACAACATCGGTTTTGATCCTACTGGTGACTATTATATAAGTGGTGAGGAAGACCATATTCATTATGAAACATATAACAATATAGCTTTTAGATCTGAAATTAATGGCAAAAAAGAATTTGGTGTTTTAATAAATGGAGAGCTTGTTGTTTCTGCTCTTGATGGTAACGGATTTTCTTATTGGGGAACCTTTGAAAAACAATAAACTAAAATTAAACAGCTTATTAAAAAAGTCACCTAAATGGTGGCTTTTTATTTTTTAAACTGATTAGAGAGATAGTATAACCAACATTTAGTAAGTTTAACTCAATTAAATCTAAACATAAAACTCATATACAAACCTAACCTAACATGCCTAGAGAATTTGACTCATTTATTATAGTCCCTGAATTTGCTGAAAAACCTATTATGCATTACGATGACTATATTGGTAAAAAAACTGAAGATTATCCTGAAATGGCTTTGTTGCAATTTAAAAGTATCATCGCTTCATTTATTCATGACGCCACTGAAAAAGAGGAAAAAACAATTGCTTTTTTTGAAACACCAAACACTAACATAAAAGCTCATTTTCAGAAAAAATTAAAAACCGTAGACAAAACACTAAAAATAAATACTAACATTTTTTTAGACACTATAAGTATTCTACCTGAAGAAAACAACAACTATCATTTAGCAAAACTTACATTTATAGCAAACAACAAAAAAATATGTGTGTATTCGTATGGTCCTGAGGTTATCAAAATTGAGAACTAACAATTACAAATACACTATCTTTAATCCTCCAACAAGAGAACACCAATAAATATCTATGAAACAAAATATTTTAATGCTCTTCGTATTAGTAGTTTTAGTAAGCTGTAGCTCGTTAAAAAAAATACAACTAATGAAATCTGGTGAAGTTAGTAATAGTAACTTTATGGAACGCATCAGTTTTGACTATGGTGCTAAACTTCCTATTGTAGAAGCCTCTATAAATGGACATAAAGGTAGGTTTCTTTTTGATACAGGAGCACCAAATGTGATTTCAAAAGAGTTTTCCCAAAAACTTAATTTAAAAAAATTAGCCTATGGTAGTGTTGGCGATTCTGGAGGGAATGTTTTAAACAATCAAGCTTTTATACAAATTGAAACTATTACTTTAGGTAAGGTTACTTTTAAAAACACAGGAGCAATTATTCAAGACTTAGGAACATCACAGGCTATGAAATGCTTAAATATTGATGGAATTATTGGCGCCAATTTAATGCGAAATGCCTTTTGGAGAATTGATTACCAAAACAAAAAAATTGAAATCACTGACGATTTAAATCGTTTTGAATTAACAAACGAATATTCAACAATTAATTTTAAGACCAAAACTCAAGGCACACCTTTAATAGATTTAGATATAGATGGTATAAAAGTCAAAAACTTAACATTTGATACAGGATCAAATGGTCAAATGTCAATACCCACAAGTGCTTTACAAGCGCTACAAAAAACTAAAACTGTGAGTTCAACGTATTCAATAGGCTCAACAACTTATGGTGTTGGCGGAAAAGCTAAAAATGACACTCTCTTTTATGGTATTATAGATACAATTAAAATTGGAAATTTAAATCTTGAGAAGAAAATTATAAAATTTAGCACTCATAGCGATAATATTGGAAATAAGTACTTTGAGAATTATAATGTAGTTTTAGATTGGAAAAATGAAAAAATTTACATGAAAGAATTACAAAATTACCAACACGACTCCTTAATCGATTTTGGCTTTGGTATTGATTGGCAAGACGATGGCATATACATTGGCTCTATTTATACAAACTCTGATGCTACAAATAATTTACAAATAGGCGATAAAATACTAAAAATCAATAATCAAGAATTTAAAAACTTAAGTAACGACACCATTTGCACCACTTTTAAAAACAATGATTGGGATTATGAAAAACAAGACAGTATTATAATAACTGTAATGCGAAATGACAAAGCCCATGAATTTAAACTTATTAAGAAACAACTATTACCAGTTGCCATAAGTGATTAAAATATTAACATATTTTTCCTCTGATTATATCAAATTATTTATTTTCGAAGTGTAAAACATTTAATTACACCATTATAGTTGAAAGCATCTTCTAAATCTATTGCTGTTCTGCCATTTGTCAATATGAGTAATGATATTGATAATGAATATTTTAGTGATGGTATAACTGAAGAAATCATTAATGCTTTATCTAATATTAAAGCACTAAAAGTGATTGCGCGAACGTCTTCTTTTGCATTTAAAGGAAAACAAGTTGATGTTAGAGAAGTTGGAAAAGAACTCAATGTTTCAACCATACTAGAAGGCAGTGTTAGAAAGGCGAATAATAGAGTACGTATTTCTGCACAATTAATTGACACATCAGATGGTGCGCATTATTGGTCTAAAAATTTTGATCGCGAACTTGATGATATCTTCAAGTTGCAAGATGAAATTAGTCTTTTAATTGCCGATAAAATACGAGAAAACTTTGGGCATTTCAATGTTGACGATTCTCTGGTAACACACCATAATATTTCCACAGAATCGTATCACAACTATTTAAGAGCTAAAAAACTTATTTCACGCTTTAATAAGGTCGATGTGTTTAAAGGAATTTCGATTTTAAAAGAAATTATAGAACAGCATCCTACTTTCGCATTAGCACATGTTAATATCCATTACGCATACAATATACTTGCTGCTGGCGGATTAATGCCTGTAAAAGAAGCTTTCGAAATTGGTGGACATTATCTTGAAACAGCACATAACCTAAAAGTAGATTTACCTGAAGTACATCATTCATTAGGTTGGGACGCGCTTAACAAAAAATGGGATTTTAAAGCGGCTGCTTGCCATCTTAAAAAAGCCTTAGAATTAAAACCTGGTTATTCCGATGCACATCAAAAACTCTTTATAACCTTAATTTTAGAAGGAAATCTAGAAGAAGCAAACACTCATATAAATACTGCATACACACTAGATCCGCTTAACGATTTAAACAACTATTTTATGGGCTACAACGCCTATATTAATAAAGATGAAAACGCTGTGAAAAGGCATTTTAAAAGGTGTTTTGAAATCAATAACAAATTCATTGTTGGTTATGGCATTTATGCATTGGCCTTAGCGTATCAAAAACAACCAGAACGCATTATTAAAGTTGCCCAAAGTATACCAGAAATGGAAGGCTCAAAAATGGAGCAATTAATAATGATATCTTTAGCGCATGCAGTAATGCAAGACAAAGCAAAAGTTGAGGCTAACATAAGTAAGCTACAGCCATTGCTAAATTCTGACAGCCGAGAACGTGTCCGCTTTTTCCTTGTTTATATATATACGATTTTGAAGCAATACGATACAGCCTTAGATTTAATTGATGAAGGCATTTTGCACAAAGAACCTTTAATGACGTTAGTTAAAGTAGATCCATTATTAGAACCTTTACACAATCTTGAACGTTTCAAAAATCAACTTAAAATTATTTTTGCTTTGTCTAACGAAAGTGAACCACAAAGAGAAACCACTGAAAAACAACTACTTTCTAAAACCCAAATAGCGCATTACAAAACAGCTATTTTAGATTTAATGGACAATGAAGAATGCTTCCTAGACACCACATTGTCTTTACGAACATTAGCTGATAAAATCGATATTCATCCAAATCATTTATCGTGGTTGCTTAATGCGAGTTTCAAGAAAAACTTCAACGATTTTATCAATACTTATCGTTTAGAATATTTTAAATCCATTGCGCTAAAGCCAGAATTTAAACACATCACCATTCTTGGTTTGGCTTACGATAGTGGTTTTAATTCTAAAAGTGTTTTTAATACTTTTTTCAAAAAAACAGAAGGTATTACACCTAGCAAATGGGTGCAGCAGCATTCTAAATAATCCGCTTCTTCTTATAAATTCCGAACGTTCTAAATTATAATTTAGCACGACGCATAACTGTTTGTACTTCAATTTTGCAGTATCAAATAATCAATTAAAAACGAACAGTTATGACAACATTACACAAACTCTTATTAGCATTTATAGTAGCAATCGTTATGCTTTTTACATCATGCTCATCTGATGATGATAACAACTTTCCTACCATTGATTACACAACCGCTGAAAATTTATTAACAGACATTAACTTTCAAGGGTATGCCATTATCACAAAAAATGGAAATGATTTGGTATGTCAAGGGTTTGGCTTAGCCAATGAAACTACAACATTATCGCAAGATTACGAATTAGCATATCGTATTGGTTCGGTATCTAAAACATTAACAGCAGCAGCTATTGTTCAGCTAAAGCGTGATGGTTATATTTCGAATTATAATCAAACTTTGGATGAATTTGATCCTGAGTTTCCAAACGGAAATCAAATAACAATCGCACATTTATTATCTCATCAATCAGGTATTCCTGATTATCAATTTATAGTTGAAGAAGCCTTCGAACAAGGAGAAATTCTAGATGAAGAAGACATTTATGAAGTTATTACGTATTTGATTTCTGAAAACGGTCTCAACTTTGCACCAGGCGCAAGTAAACAATATAGTAATTCAAATTACCTTATTGCAGCTTTATTGATTCAGGAATTAACTCAGATGCCTTATCATGATTATATTCAACAAAATATCTTTAATCCTTTGGGAATGGATGACACACTCAAAGGAACAGACGCTATCAACCCTAATACGCATGCTGAAGGTTACAAGAATGGTAACGCAAATAGCACTTACCCTATGGCTATTGCTTTTGGCGCTGGTGATTTTAGTAGCACACCAAAAGATATGGAAACGTGGACAAATGCGGTAAAAACAAACTGGTTTTCAGCTACAGAAAAAGAAGACATATTCGCGCATGATGTACCAAGCGGCTATGTAGATTTTGGTTTAGGTTGGTTTACCACACAAGAAGGCAACACTACACTTTACTGGCATGGTGGCGATATAGACGGTTATTGGAGTATGATTGGTTTTGTGCCAGAATACAACGCAACCATAGTATTGTTAAGCAACCAACAAGACGATTCTGGTGAACAACGCAATACCATAATTCAGCAACTATTAACAAACGAGTTTAACCAATAAATTACAGCCATGCAACATACCAACATTTTATTGGCAGGTGCTACTGGTTATCTTGGTAGACATTTATTAAAGGTTTTAATCGAAAAACAAAATCAGGTTGTTGCTATTGTCCGTAAGCCAAATCAGATAGATAATCCTAATGAAAACTATCTGGAAATTAAGCAAGCCGAAGTCACCAAATCAGAAACCTTAAGAGACATTTGTAAAGGGATAGATACGGTTATTTCAACCGTTGGTATTACGAGGCAAAAAGATGGTTTAACCTATATAGATGTCGATTATCAAGCAAATATGAATTTACTTGAAGAAGCTAAAAAGTCTGGTGTAAATCACTTTGTTTATGTGTCTGCTATTAATGGCGATAAACATCGAAATTTGAAGATTTTTGAAGCAAAAGAGAAGTTTGTTGACGCTTTAAAAACTTCAGGATTAAGTTATACCATTATTAGACCTAACGGTTTTTTCTCTGATCTGAAAGACTTTTTGCAAATGGCAAAATCTGGTCGTGTGTATCTATTTGGATCAGGCAATCAAAGATTCAACCCAATTCACGGAGAGGATTTAGCAAAAGCTATTGTAGATAACTTAAAGGATTACAATAACGAATTAACAATTGGAGGTCCTGATATATTAAGCTTAAATGATATTAGTAAACTCGCACTGACTTCATTAAACAAGCCTATAAAAATAACGCGTTTACCAGATTGCTTAAGACGATTCACCATTTGGACTTTAAGAACTTTTACCAGCGTAAAAACCTATGGTCCTATTGAATTTTTCTTAACCTTAATGGCAGAGGATAATATTGCACCAACTTATGGAGATTATCATTTAAAAGACTATTTTAGAGAAGAAGCTAATACATTATAAATATGAACATTCCAGATCCAAATACCGTTTTTCCTTTAGCTAATTATGATAAGTTATGCTTTTTAAAAAACCACATCAACAATCCTAATATTGAAGTTGGTGACTACACCTATTATGACGATTTTGAAGATGTTTCAAATTTTGAAAAAAATGTAAAATACCATTTTGATTTTATTGGTGACAAACTCATCATTGGTAAGTTTTGCATGATTGCTTCTGGTGCTTCCTTTATTATGAATGGTGGTAATCATTTAATCGAAGCTACATCTGCTTACCCTTTTGCCATTTTTGGTGGTGCGTGGCAACATGCTATGGATGGCAAAACCTATCCAACCAAAGACAATACCGTAATAGGTAATGACGTGTGGATTGGTCACGACGCTACCATTATGCCTGGTGTAACCATTGGTGATGGCGCAATAATAGCTACAAAAGCAGTAGTTACAAAAAATGTAGAACCCTACACTATTGTTGGCGGTAATCCTGCAAAACCGATTAAAAAGCGGTTTTCTGAAGATATCATCTCTAAACTATTGGAACTTAAATGGTGGGATTGGGATATTGAGAAAATCACTCAACATGTAGATAAACTTTCATCTCATCCTGAAACATTGTTATAAAATATTACCCTAAGAACGAATAAGAGGTTTAGCACTAATTGTGTTAAGCCTTTTTTTTGTTTATAAAAACTTGATGGATAGACTAAATAGGTACTGAATTATAATCTAAAACGAAAAAAAATACTTTTCAAAGCACCTTTGTATCAATAAACTAAAACAATTAAAAATGAATTTTAAAACAAATATCTTAATAATTATAAGTGTGTTTATCTATAAAATGAATGCACAAAATATACAAAACGTTCATCAAAAAATAGACACATCCTACTTTGTAAAGATTGGAGACATAGACCAATACATTAGTCTTAAAGGGATTAAGAACAAACCAGTAGTATTGTATTTACATGGTGGTCCTGGTGCAGCGGCATCTGCTCATAGTGAAAAAATAACAGCATCATTAGAACAAGATTTTTTAGTGATTCATTGGGATCAAAGAGGCGCAGGCAAAACCTTAAAACAAAATAATATAAAACAAAGACCAACATTAGCATTAATGCAATCAGATGCTGAAGAGTTACTTAATTATATTTTAAATACGTTTCATCGTCAACAAATTATTTTAGTGGCAAATTCTTGGGGTACTTCATTAGCTTTTCATTTATCAGAAACACATCCTGACAAAATTTCAACATTGGTTGCCATAAGCCCGATTGTAAATCTTTTGTCAAGTCAAAAAAGTCTGAATAAGATGCTTATTAGACATTTTAGGAAATCTAAAAACCAAAAAGCAGTTACGCAACTAAAAACTATTAATATACCTTATCATAATGCAAAAGATATGGCCATTCAGTTCAAGTGGCTCTCTGAATACCAAGGCGATTCAATTAATGATACTCTCTACAACCAATATTTACAGTTTTTCGAGCAATGGCAAACCAAATGGAGTTTATTATACAGCCAACTTTATAAGATAAACAAACTAAAAAACAAACCTTTAATACAAGGTAGAACGATTATTTTCTATGGAGATAAAGACTATACTGCTTACTATAAGTTAACCAAAAAGTTCTTTAAGGGTATAAAATCTAAAGAAAAGGAAATTCATAGGTTTAAAGATGTAGGTCATCAAATACCGATGGAAGCATCCAATAGTATGCAAGAGCTACTTCTTAAAGTTCTACTTAAAGGAAACTACAACTAAATATTTAAAAGGTTTCAAATCATAATTCAGGACGATTGACATTCAATTCTTTAACATCTTTGTCACATCAAATAATCAAACAAAAAACGAACAATTTAAACATCAATCACAATGAAAAAATTAGTAATTATCTGCTTAACACTTTTCACAATTCATGGTTTTGCTCAACAGATTTCAGAACCAGAAAAACACAATAACGCTGATTTAAAATATAGAGTCAGTTTTCCTGCAATTATTTTAGGAAATATTGGAAAAGGCGGCGAAAGAACCAACACACAACACATTGAATTACATGTTAAACGAGAGCTTGACGCCAAAAACATTGTTGGTGTTAAATTTGCCACTTGGCGCTTGTTTCAACCTATGGGCATACAATGGTGGGATGGACTTACAGATAAAATAGATTCTGAAACTGAATTTTATCCTGGTTATTTACGCGAAACAGGTATTGGTATCTCGTATCAACGTATGCTTTGGAAAGGGTTGTTTGCTTCAGTTGAAGTGTTGCCATTATACAAAACCTATTTAGATCTTAATGACAAGAAAATAGCTAACGGATTTAAGCTCTACAATTCGTATCATATTGGTTATCACTTTGCTTTTGGTAAAAAGAAACAGTTTTTTGTAGAACCACAATTTCATTGTAATGTTTGGCATTTTGACACTAATACGCCAGAATCATTTAAGCAACTCGACAATAAATGGGATTCTTATTTTCTCTTTGAACCCAACCTTTATATTGGTATAAAATTTTAACTTATAAGACTATCTTAAAACTCAAAAACTAACATTATGAACCATCTATTTCTAGGTTTAATATTTATAGTTGGATTATCAGCTATTGCTCAGCAAACAACAGAAACAACAATTAAACAACGCTTTAAAACCGAATTAGAAAAGGATAATATAAAAAGCGGAATACTACATGTGTATTCTGAATCTCGAGACATCGATATTCAGTTAGCTGAAAGTAAAGAAGATTCTATTTCAATAAACAGTCCTTTTTATACTGCCAGCATCACCAAAATGTTTACCGCAACTGCAATTGGTATTTTAAAAGATAATGACAAATTAAAGTTTGAAGACAAAATCACTCAATACTTACCAGATTCACTGGTGAATAACCTTCATGCTTTAAATGGTAAAGACTATTCGCAAGATTTAACCATTGCACATTTATTACAACACACGTCTGGTTTACCTGATTACTTTACAGATGAAACTAATGACGGAAGTCCAAATATCATCAATCAACTATTAATGAATCCCAATAAATTGTGGTCAGCAGAAGAACTGATTCAGTTTTCAAAAGAAAAGATGACACCTCATTTTGTTCCTGGTGAAAGTTATCATTATACCGATACTGAATATGTGCTTTTAGCCTTAATTATTGAAAATGTAAGTGATTTAACTTTAGATGAGTTTTTTAAGCAGCATATTTTTCAACCATTAAATATGAATAGTTCTTATGTTAACTTAAAATCGTCTTCTATAGAAAACAAACTTCCAATCGTTAAGTTTTATGCTAGTCAATATGAATTGTCATCACTCAAAAGCTTAAGTGCAGATTGGGGAGGAGGCGGTTTAGTATCAACCACTCACGATTTAATTGCATTTTTTAAAGCCTTTAATACCTATAAAATTGTAAAGAAAGACACACGTTTAGCCATGCAAAATTGGATAACTGAAACTAAAGGTATGGAATACGGTTTTGGGATAAGACAAGTGTCTATTGATGAGTTAACTGGTACAGAAAGCGACTTACAACTCATTGGACATTCAGGATCTACAGCTTCCTTTTTATGGTATTGCCCACAATTAGATACATATATTTCGGGTACTTTTAATCAATTAGAAGTTTCAAAAAATGCTTTACTTTTGGTTATTGATGTACTAAAAGCAGTAAAAAGAAAATAAGTTTCATGAATACATTTCAAAAAAAAACAACCTGTCTTTTAATTCTTTTTGCCTCGATGTTAAGTACAATGTTAGCTCAAACATCAAACAAAATAGATTGGAAAGAAGACTTACAAATTTACAAAACATCTTTAGAAGACAAACATATAGACCTTTACCATTCTGTAACTGAGGAAAAATTTAATGCAGAATGGAGTAAAATTTATGACAGCATTGGTTTATTAAACGATTTTGAAATTACCTTAAAATTAATGCAATTAACAAGGCTTATAAATGATGGGCATACAGCTGTATCACTTCGTAATTATGATATCCACGACTATCCCTTCAAAATAAAACATATAGAAAATCAATGGCGCGTTGTAAAAATTAATAATACTAACAAAAACCTATTAAAATCTACACTTGTAGCTATTGATGGTGTTCCAATAGACGAGGTTATGTCTAAGGTTTCAAAAGTTGCTCAATTTGTTGAAAACCAACATTCATTATTAGTTAGAACCGGAAACTATGCAACCATAAGCGAATTGTTATATGCACTTGGTATTACAAAAAAATCAAACTCAGCAACATTTACTTTTCAAGACATAAACCATCAAAGTATTGATATAAAACTTGATGCTTTAAATCAAACAACAACTTCAAACTCTGATTCTTTTCAAGAACTTGTTATTGGCATTCCTGAAATCATTAAGCCTGAAAACCTCTCTTTTGAGTATTTATGGTATGCTCCTATTCAAAACACAAATGCGGTTTATATCCGATTTGATAGCTACCCTTCTTTTGAAAAAATGCAACGTTTTAGCGAAGAACTGTTAGGCTTTATTTCTAAAAATAAAATTGAAAAAATTGTAATTGACATGCGCAATAATGGTGGTGGCGATTTGTATGTTGGCATAGCACTAGCTTATGCTCTAAATTTGTCTGATACTGTAGATTGGAAACAAGGCGTTTATGTTATGACTGATGCTGTAACATTTTCAGCAGGAACTAGTAATTCTGCTCTTTTTAAACAGTTACTAAATGCAAAAATAATTGGACAACCAACAGGTTCCAACCCAACTGGTTATCAAGACATGGATCAGTTTGAATTACCAAACTCTAAACTTGTTATTACCTATTCTAAACGAAGATTCAATTTATCAGAAACGGTAACCCAAGGTATTTATCCAGAAGTAATATTAAATTACAATTGGAAAGACTATCAAAATGGTTTAGACACTATGCTGCTATGGGTTATAAAAGACATTGAAAAGAAGGAATAGTTATGCCTTATCCTTGTAAAATATATAAATCCAAATAGACCTCGACAATTTAAAGTTAATTGTCCCTAATAAAACAGCTATTGTAGCAATAATAGCAAAAACTCGTAAAGGTGATAAATCAATAAAATACCAAAATACCACAAGACTCGCAATCATTTGCGCTACGGCAAGTCCGTAACTCACAAACATAGCTCCAAAAAAGAAACCAGTTTCGCGCTCAAACTTATAGTTACAAACAGGACATTTATCATTCATTTTAGGAATATTCAACAATAAGAGATTACCTCTATTATTAAAAATTTTACCGTTTTTACATTTAGGACATTTACAAGTCAACGCAGCAATAACATTACGCATAAGCAACTATTTTATTAGCAACAAAAGTAAAACCTCTAATCCTTTTTACATATATAGAATTTGCACTATTATTTGTACTTTTAGGACATATTATGCAAATTCCTGTTTTAAATATTAGTCAGTTTAAAGAATCGGCACCTCTTAATGAAGTGTATATCAATTCATTTTCAAAACATATACAGCGTAATAAAGATTTAATAAATAAGCCACACAGTCATAATTTCTATCTGTGTGTACTATTTACCAGAGGTACTGGTACCCATGAAATAGATTTTGATTCTTATACGATTAATCCAGGTAGAGTGTTTTTCTTAAAACCAGGACAAACTCATTTTTGGAAATTTAAGACACAACCCGAAGGGTATATCTTTTTTCATTCGCAAGAATTTTATGACCTAAAGTTTTTAAATCATACCCTACATTCATTTCCGTTTTATTATTCTTATCAAAATCCTCCTGTAGTAGATTTAACAAGCCAACAGCTCTCATTACTACAACTTAAGTTTAAAGAAGCTTACACCGAATATATGCAACCTAACCTTTTAAGAGAATTAAAAATAGTAAACTTGTTTAGTGACATTTATATTGAACTTACTAGAGCATATACCACTAATATTAATTTAGAAAAGCTTAAAACATCTCAGTATTCGCAAATATTAGAGAAGCTAGAGCATTTAATAAACAACCATTTCCTTAAAGAAAAACTACCAAAGTTTTATGCACAAAAACTTAATATAACTACCAAGCATCTTAATAGAGTGGTTCAAAAAACCATTAACAAAACTACAAGTCAGCTTATCTCAGAGCGAATTATTCTAGAAGCCAAACGATTAATTGTGCATTCTCATGATAACTTAGCTACAATTGCTTATCAGCTCGAGTTTTCAGACTATGCCTATTTTTCAAAAGTATTTAAATCCAAAACCGGACTAACACCTTTAGAGTTTAGAAAAAATTATAACTAACAAACAGATTAACCTTTTAATAAACCATACAGAATTATATATAACAACGTAGATTTAAACAAAACAAACGTAGATTTGGAAAACTATCTCTTTTAGTATTTGCCCAACTTTGTATCATCATTTAAAAACCACAGTAACATGAAACAAAAAACAGCAATTATTACAGGAGGTAGTCGAGGTTTGGGACGCGATATGGCTCTTAATTTGGCACAAGATGGTATCAACATCATTTTTTCATATCACAGCAACCAAAATAAAGCCAACGAAGTTATTTCTGAAATTGAGGCTATGGGTCAAAAAGCAGTAGCATTTCCTTTTAACGCTAACAACCCTAAAAGTGGACAAGACTTTATTAATAAAGCAACCAACTATTTACAACAAGAAAAAGGAAGCAAAAACTTTGATTTTTTGGTTAACAATGCAGGCACTGGAACGTTTAACTTAGTATCTGACACTACTGAAGTTCAATTTGACGAAATGATGAACATACATCTAAAAAGCGTCTACTTTTTAACACAAGCTGCTTTACAATATCTCAATGAAGGCGGAAGAATCATTAATATATCAAGTGGTTTGGCACGTTTTAGCTTACCAGGAATGTCTGCCTATGCTATGATGAAAGGTGGAATTGAGGTCTTTACACGTTACTTAGCTAAGGAACTAGGTAAACGTAACATCACAGCCAATGTGATTGCTCCTGGAGCCATCGCAACCGATTTTGCTGGAGGCAGTAACAAAGACAAAGAAAAAGCAGACTTAATCTCTAGCATTACAGCACTTGGTCGTGTAGGTAAAGCCGAAGATATTGGCGGAACTGTCGCTTTCCTTTGCTCTGAAAAAGCAGGTTGGATTAACGGTCAGCGTATTGAAGTGTCTGGTGGTATGTTAGTGTAAAATCTTTTCTTAATTTTATAGCTAATGAAAGACTTAAAACACTTTAAAAAGGTAAGTGATTATCATAAACAAGCCAATATAGCTGCACCTGAACATCCATTAATTAGTTTGGTGGATTACAGTCAGGTGCAGTATCCTTCAAATATTGAGTCTCTAAAATGGAAACAAGATTATTACACTATTGGCTTAAAACGCAATGTGCCTTACAAGTTCTTTTATGGTCAACAAGAATATGATTTTGATGAAGGTGTCATGACTTTCATTGCGCCTAATCAAATTATGAGCTTAGGAGAAAATCCTAACATTAAAACCAACACACCTTCGGGTTGGCTTCTATTGGTACATCCTGATTTTTTATGGAACTCGTCCTTAGCAAAAACCATAAAGCAATATGAGTTTTTTGGATACACCGTAAACGAAGCATTATTCCTTTCAGAAAAGGAAGAACAAATGATGTTAAATATTTTAATGCAAATTCAAGGCGAATACCAGTCTAACATAGATAAATTCAGTCAGAAAATCATAATTGCGCAAATAGAACTACTCCTCAATTATGCTGAACGTTTTTATGAAAGACAATTTATTACCCGAAACATTACTAATCATCAAGTATTAAGTCAACTAGAAAAGGTATTTGCAGAATATTTCACTAAAAACCAAACAATTGAAAACGGCATACCTACAGTACAAGATATTGCAGACCGCTTAAACTTATCACCTAACTATTTAAGCAGCATGCTCAAATCCTTAACAGGACAAAGCACACAACAACATATTCATAATACAATTATAGAAAAAGCTAAAGAGCAATTGGCAACACCACTACTCTCTATTAGCGAAATCGCCTATAACTTAGGCTTTGAACATCCAGCTTCATTTACCAAACTTTTTAAAAATAAAACAGACATGTCTCCTTCTGAATTTAGAAAGACGTATAATTAATAACTAGAGTAAATTGCAATCAAATATTTACTTAAATAACAATTCTTAAAAAGATGCTTCTATAGTTTTTCTTGTTAGTTTACTGCTATCATTCTCTGTTAACATCCATAAACAACTGATCTACTTTAAACCTCAACGCATCATTTGGTAGCACTTTGTAAAATTCCTCAAGCAAGTCTAGAGAAGTTGGTTTTTTTGGATATTTATTATTAGCTAAAAAACTTCTTAGCGCTTGATTTACCTTATCTTCACCAATTAATTCAGATAATTTGACCATTGCAATCGCACCTTTTGAGTAAGCTATATGTGTAGCTCCATAAGGCACTTTATATAAAGGCGGATTTCCATAAAGTCCTTTTTCATTATCATAAATTTGTTGATGAATTTGAACACGCTCTATCATACGCTCTTTTCCATACAGTTTTTTGTAAATCATCATTTCAGTATACATGGCTAAAGACTCTGTAAGCATGGATGCACCTTCCCTTTCATCTGGGTTTATTTGGCTATTTCCCCACCATATGTGAGCCAATTCATGACCTGCTAACTCATTGATAACATCTTTACTTGGATCACTATCTATATTAGCGTGAAAAATCATGTTTTCGGTCATAAAAATAGTGGCTGGATATGCTGTAGCTGCGAATCCACTTGTAAAAGAAGACACCTCAACAAAGCTTATTCTTTCAAATGGGTAAGCATTAAAATTATCGATACAATAATCTAAACTTAACTCCGCATTTTTCAGTAGTCGGTCTACATTTTCAAAGTGCTTGTCATGATAAAGGACTTCAATCTCTATATTACGATGCTTGATAGATTGCTTTTGGTACTTAGCAGATGCAACTGCAAATCGAAATGGAATTCCATGTGCTTTGTATTGTGTAAATGCCCTATCGTTTTCAGACCACGTTTTAACTACATCACCAATACCTATTGGCGTTTGATGACTTTCCGTAGACACTACCATATCTAAATTGATAAAATCATTTTTAAAAACTTCTGGTGCTTCAAGTGTCTTTAAATGTGTTGGATTTCCAAGTTCGTAGGCTTCTCGTTTTTGCTCGTCCTCTATCTCTTTATCTGATTGGTATCCCAATGATGGATAATAATTGCTAATCCGCATAAATGAACCATTTTGAACGATAGCATTAAACGATTGATGTCCATTGACAGCATACCACTTGTATGATAAATTAAATTCTAAAATCGCTGTATCACTTGGCAATAAAGGTTTATTCAGTTCAATTTCTGACACAAGCTCATCGATTGTAATTTCTTCATTATGTATTCGAAGTGTTGCATCCTCTATTTTTAAGTCAGCATGAAAATTGAGTAAAATCTTATGTATAGGTTCATCTGATAGATTTTGAAGTCTATACTTGCCTTGAATTGTATAAGCATTTTCAGAAGGATACAAATCTATTTTTGTATCTACATCTGTAATTGTAGGTTGAGATATGTTTTCATAATGACGGTAATTCTTTTCATAATTAACAGCTTCAACAAGTTGAGCATCTTCGCTTTTTGGTGCAAAACCATTCATAAAATTGAAGCCTGTAAAAACACTCAATCCAAAGAAAACAATGACAATAAAAGATTTGATTCTAGACCATTGTTTTGATTTCATATACGAATTAAAAATCCACAATAATCCTAAAAGACAAATTCCAAAAAGTAATCTAATTGAAAAAGCTGACAGGTAAGCACCATAGCCATTTAGGTCACTAAACACACCATTAAATCCTGAAAACACATGCAATAATGGATATGGCAACAACATCTTTATTAATGGTGTAGTAAACACTACAACCGCTAAGATTGAAACACCCAAGGCTACATACTTGCTATTGATGATACTATTGATAAGAAGTAGCAATGTACCAAAAAGGAAAAGCGGAATAGTATTAAATATGATAACTCCAAAATAAGCCAACCCATCCATTTGGGTATATCCATAGCCGATTTGAAACACTATTGCCAGTACTATAAGTAGCGTTGTTAAGAATACTAATAATACAGCCAGTGACATTAAGTGGCCTTTCAGTTTTGCTTTTGAAAAAAATGTACTGTCTTCAATTAAGTAAAAATTGGCAGAACTACTTCGCCAATACATGTCATTAATAAAATACACTAAAATGAATCCTCCTAGCAAATGAAAACTTTGAGAAATAGAAGTCGCCAAAAGTCCAGAACTGGCATAATAATCTGGTAAACGTATGCCTTTATCGATATCTGAATACATTTCCATACCAACGAAGAATACCAATAGCATGGAAACAGCAACTATAGTTACGCTTTTAAACAGGTAAATTAAATCAACCTTTGCAAAGGAAATAATTGAACTTAATTCAGACTTAAAACCAAAATTAAGAGTAGGCGTTTTGACTTCTGTTAATCTTACAATTGATGCTTTAACGCTACGCTGTTTGCGCTTCAATTCCTTTTTACTTGTTGTTTTATTGAACACATAAAAACGATAAGAAATCACCAAAAACAGCATTGACAACACCAGATAAACTATACGATTGATGGCCAAAAAGCCTTTCAATGGCACGATGAACTGATTTTTTTCAGAAACACTTAAGTCTCTAGCTTCAAAGAAATAGGCTGATGTTCCAAAAGGATCTAATAATGATGATAGCTGTTGTACTTCTATAGATTGCGGAATGCTTCCTGCCATAAATGGTGAATTAGAAAACACCAACAACACCATATAAAGCACATACAGAAGTAATCCTCCAATGACCACTAATAACTTCTTACGTGTTGTGTAAGCAATCATGAATAAGACACTACAAACGAAAAAGCAGTTTAAAACTCCAAAAATTAAAAAGGGATAGAGATACGACCAAAAACTAAACCCTAACTGCATTTCGCTTCCTGTTCGTATGTTTTGACCAATGACGAAACCAATAATTAAGATTGAAAAGCTTACAAATGTTTTTAAGGTAAATCCTGAAAACTTCCCTATTAAATAGGTTTTAAGGGAAACTGGATATGAGAATAACATGATATCAAATTTTGTATCCCATTCCTTAAACAGAATCTCTAAGGCGAATAAAATAGCCAAAAATATCATGGACAGACTCAACAAAGCCATCATAAACCCAATAGTGTATGGTGAATTAAGATAAATGCCTTCACCAGCAGTTAGGTTAAATTTATATCCACAAAACCATCCTATAAACAGTAATAAAACACTTGCTAAAGCTAAGACATAACGATTTCCGCTATGCTTTAATTGAAATTGAAGTATAGCATTCATAATTAACTGTTTTGAGAAAGCACATTAAAGTAAACATGCTCTAATATTGGATTAACAGGTGAAAACCCTTCAGGTTGTGAAGGTGCAACTACTGTAATTTGAAGTTGGCGTTCTATAAGTTGTTGGCTGATAACATTGAGATTAGATTGGTACATTTCCAACTCATCATTAGTAATACTTTTTGACCAGATTTTACCTTCTAATTCTGAGATTAATTCTTTAGGCTTTCCTGTTTTAAGAATTCGACCTCTGTTCATTACAGTCATTTCAGAACACAAGTTTTTCACGTCTTCAACCAAATGAGTAGATAAAATCACAACAACGTCACTACTAATATCACTTAAAAGCGTGTTAAACCGATTCCGTTCTTCTGGATCCAGTCCTGCTGTTGGCTCATCTACAATGATGATTTTTGGATCGCCAAGTAAAGCTTGCGCAACGCCAAAACGTTGTTTCATACCACCCGAAAACGTGTGCACCTCTTTATCTCTAAAATCCCAAAGATTCACTTTTTCTAACAAATATTGAATCTGTTTTTGACGTTCAGCTTTGTTATTAATCCCTTTCAAAATGGCTATATGATGTAATAAATCATAAGCATTTACTTTAGGGTAAACTCCAAAATCCTGTGGTAAAAAGCCTAGATTTTTTTTAATATAATCTGCATCTTCAACAACATCAATGTCATTAAAGGTAATTGAACCTGAGGTTGGTTTTTGTAAGCCTACAATAGTTTTCATTAAAGAAGATTTACCAGCTCCATTGGGACCTAACAAACCAAACATCCCATTCTTTATTTCTAGGGAAATTCCGTTAATGGCATTGTAGCCATTTTTATAAGTTAGATTTAGGTTGTTGATTTTTAATGTATTCATAATGTTCGTTTTTTGATTGATTATTAATTGCTTTAGTTTTTACGCAATTTTTCTATTTCCTTTTGCAAATCTTCTTCTTGTCCTTGTTTATATTTTTTAGATACCTCAATACCTAAAAGATACGTTTCTATAGCTTTTTCCTTTTGGTTGGTCTTTTCATATAATTTTGCCAATTGCGTCAATAACCCAATGTACATTGGATAAGCTTCTGAGGCTTTTTTAAGTACTGTTATAGCTCCTAAGTTATTCTCTTTATTGACCAAAACCGAAACAAGATTAAAATAATCTTCAGCAGGTCGTCTTGCCATATTGCCATACTTGGTTTTCAATTGTTCTTCAGCATCTAAAAAGCTTTTATCACTAAAATTACTAATTAACTCATCGCTTAGTTTTAAATCAGAAAACAAAAACTTTAAACCATTGTAGTTCAACAGTAATCTAGATGCCATATGACCTTCATCACCTACTTCTTTATGAAGCCATCTAAAGTTTTTTGGTTGGTGTTGTTTTACAACATCAACATACCTGATCAACTCCTGTTGCATTCCCCAACCGTCTCCACCACCAATTCCGAAGTAGACTGTTTTGTTTAGGATCCTATTGGATTTGAAGAAAGTTTTTGCCTTTTCAGTCATTTCTTCTTTGTTCCACCAAAGCGCAAGTGCTTGAATAATAAACGCATCAAAAAGTTCTGGGTTTTCCATGAGTGTGTAAACACTAAACAAACCGCCAAAAGAATGACCTTCTAAAATACGATAAGGATGTGTTCGATAATTGTTATCCACAAAGGGAATTAACTCTTCACTTAAAAACTCTAGAAATTTTGGTGCACCTCCACTCTGCGGTATTCCTGAATTTCCAGTGCTTCCTTGTAAATCCTCTCCAGCTTTTGAAGGAGTAAAATCTCTATTTCTGTCTAAACTTTCTATACCAACCACAATTATAGGTGGAATTAATCCCGACTCGGTTAACAGCTCAACAGTTCCAACGATATGTTTTATGTTTTGCAAACCATCTAAGACATATAGTACTGGATATTCTGCTTGGTTATCATTATAGCCTATAGGTAAAGAAATAATTACAGGGCGTTCTTCATTTAAAATATCAGACTGAATTTTGTGTTGAGTTCCTAAACCCAATAATTGATAATCTTCAGTCATTTCTATTTTATTAGCTAACTGTGCGTTTGATTGATGACAAGACAAAACCACAATGGTAATAAGTATAATATGCTTAATTAATTTAGCTTTCATAATGCTAATTCTTTTAAATTCTTATAGGACGTTGTTGTTCCCTTTGTAATCATATAAAGTGTTAATCCTACCTCACCAAGAGCAGCGGCAACTCCTACAATTAAAGCTGTAAAACCTTCATAACCTGGAACATTAAAATTCCCAAAAGTTTCAATAAGATAACCAGCTGCAGCACCTAACAACAAACCGCCAAATAGTTTTGGAAACACATTGGATTTGTATATAAGCATAGTCAGTAACAAGCAATGTATACCAAAAAATCCACCAGCAATTAAATATCCGTAATGATGCGCTTCCATCAATAGACTGCTCATTTCCTGAGCTTGTGCTTCACTAAATGCGCTTGACATAACGTTTTTTTCCAGCACCTTCATTGCCATATAATGATTTAATAGATTTAAACTTCCTATCGCTGGATGTGCTATAAGTCTAAAGGCCGAAGACACCATTGCTAAAGTTTTATTGAAAGGTTTAAATATCTTATACAGCAGTATAGCTATTACTGCATCTAAAAGGAATGCTATTAAATCTGTGGTTAAACCTAATTGAAACAAACTTTTATTTTGAAGTATATTATTTGCGGTTTCTACAGCATTATCTGGCACAATGAGAGTTCCTCTAACATACCCTTGACTAAAACCAGCACAAATTATAACCAACAAGTAAAGTAAGCCTGTGAGTCTAATCTGTTTTATACTCGCTAACGCTTTTACACTTTTCATGATTTCGACGTTTTGATTTATAAGCAAAATTCAGAAATAGGCACTTGTCTTTATTGACTGTTAGTGCCAAAGATTTGATAGTTTAGGACAACGCACTTGTATACGTATATGTCACGCAGTAATTAGTTCAACTCTTTCAATAATTTCTCTGATTCTTCTTTCATCAAATCTTTAGAAATCAAATCGTTTGCAATACGTCTTGCTTTATCTTTCTCGCCTAAAGACACATAGGTTTTGGCTAATAAATACTGTAGATTTTCATTAAAGAAGTGAGGTGACGTCAATTCTACTAATGCAATACCTTTCTTCAATTCCTCATTATTTTCAGTCGATGCTAAAATCTTGTAATAACCATACGCAGCTACTAATGGTAAATCGTAATTAGCATTGTTCTTAGCGAGTTCTTCTTCAGCCCAAGCTATAGTTTTGGTGTTATCCAACACCTCCTGAATTAAATAAGCACTTCTTTCGTCATTATAAAATTCCCTTTTTACAGGCGTAAGTCCTAAAGATTCCACAACAGCTTCTGCTGATTTTGTTGTTGAAAAAGGATTTTGACCTGTTACAAATTTTCCTGAAACAACAACTTTTGATAGCATAAAATCGGTTTGTTTAAAAATAGCTCCTCTTGATTCTAATTTGGTTTCTAAACTAAATGGAAATTCCTTTACCCATTTTTTTCCAAAAAGTTCTTCTTCTACGTTACAAAAGCTAGTTAATTCTACACCGTTTATAATGTAATCTTTATCATCAACCACATTTACAAAAGCTGCTGGACCGTGACACACAGATGAAATAACAGTATGTTCTCTTTTGTATAAATTCAATATAATTTCCTGAAGAGAAGGGTCGAAAGGCAAATCAAACATGGCACCTTTACCTCCAACAATATAAATAGCATCGTAGTCATCGGCATTTATGTTTGCCGTAGCTATGGTGTTGTCTAATAAGCTTAAAGCCTGTTTGTCTTCCAATAGAGTTTTGTTGTATAACTTTTCACTGTTATACTTATCTGGCTCTGCTTTACCGCCTTTTGGACTAGCAACATCAATAGATAAATTATTGTTTTTAAAAATTAAATACGCTTGAGAGAATTCATCAAACTCATAACCTGGTCTTACATATCCCATATCTTTTCCATAACTGCTTACCACCATCAAAACCTTTTTCTTGGTATTTTTTGTTTGAGAAAGTAGGATGATTGGTAAAAAAAGGACGATACATAAAATAGTTTTTTTCATTTTTTGATTGTTTTGATTGAATAAAGAACACGAATGAAAAGCAAATTTGTTACTTCAAACGTTTTTTGTTCAATGACAAATGTCAAACAATCTATGTTTTATGTATTGACTTTTTAAGCCAAAAAATTGATTATTGAGGACAGTATAATTGGCTACAGGTTTTTGCGATATTCATTAGGCGCTTGACCTGTCCATCTTTTAAACGCTCTATTAAAAGCGCTTTGTTCAGAAAAGCCTGTTAAGAAGGCAATTTCACCAACCGATTGTGATGAATTGGAAAGTAATTGAGTAGCGGTTTCGTGTTGATTTTTTTGAATAAGTTCTCTAAAAGACAAATTTCTATCAGCCAATCTTCGCTTTAAGGTTCTTGCACTCATGCCCAAATAGTCACCAACCTGTGAAATGCTTGGTATACCACTTGCCATGGATTCTTTTAGTAGTTTGTTGATTTTGGAAGTGAGTACATCTTCTTGTTCGCTTAATTTTGATTTTTCCTGCTCCATACGTTCCAGCAGAAATTGATGAATAAATTTATCGGCTTTTATTGTAGAGATCTCTAACGCTTTGGAATTAAAAATCAAAGTGTTTTCAGTTGTATTAAAGTTTACAGGGCAATCAAAATATTCAGAAAAATAATCACTATTAGAAAATGAGTGCTTAAAATTAACTTCAATAGGCTTAATGTTTTTACCTGTTACTTCATTTAAAATTCTAACCAGCATTACAAAAGAGGCTTCATTGGCTGTTTTTATACCTGTTCTGTAAACCTCTCTGTTTAAAACAAGTTTAGTTTTATCTTCAAATGATTCCAACTCTATACTACCATCATCAGTAACAAGAACCATGTAACGCTTTACATTGTTTAACACGTCAATAGCTTTTAAGCACGTTTTCCAAGATAAACCTAACGTTCCATAATCTGTAGTATCTAGTTGCTTGCCTTGTCGTAATCCAAAACCTGCTTGTAGCTTATCTGATGCTAGCTCATACACTTCTAGCAACAATTCCATTGGCACACGCTTATTCTCTACTTTATAATCTAAAAAGTGATTAAGTTGCACTTTGGCTAAACCTTCAGATAAGGCAAGTTGAATAGCTTTGTTATATATTGTTGAAAAAACAACTGCCATAAAAGACACTAGGTTTTAAATGACTTCAGACTACTTTATTTAAGGACAATGACAGACCTTTAGATGTTCTAAATATCAAAAATTGAAACCAAAAAGATAAACAATTTTTATTATCGCTAATTCTTTTAAGGGATATTTTGGTTGAATTGCTTTTTAAGTGAATTGTTTTCCGACACATAAAGTAATACTACTTGTGATCATCTATTACACAATAAAAATTTAGTGCAACAGATAATAAGTTAGCTTAAAAATAGAATAAAGAACAATAGATGATAGTACTTATCTAACCAGAATTTAGCTTTCATCTGTACTATAAGTATTTAAAATCAATCACTTTTTAGGTTAAATTCTAAAAGCGAAATCGGAATATCTCCATACTTCAATAACTCATTATGAAATTTTATATATTCAAAATCTTCTTTCTTTCTTGCCTCATCCAAAAATTTAATAAATACATCTGAACCATACTTATAGGTAATAACCTGTGCAGGCCAACGTTTTATTCGATTAATTTCTCGCCAGCCAATAGCATCTTCATCTACGATATGCGCTTTCCAAAAGGAAATTGCCTTTTCGTCTGACCAGCCATAATAATTTATACCCACATCTAAAACAACTCTAACAGAGCGTATTAAATCCCATTCCCATTTACCGTATTCATCATATATGGTTTTATAAACACCTAACTCTTTACCAAAATGTTCCACATAAGCACCCCAACCTTCTACAAAACCAGAGTACCAAAACAATTGCTGTATATCTGTACGTTTTATAATAGCATTAACCATGATTTGATAATGATGACCTGGAATACTTTCATGAATATAAATCCAATCTAACTGACGCTTATTAAAAGGTTTGTCAAAATAATTAAAATAGAATGTGCTATTGTTATAATAGGCTGGAACCTGTGAAAGAGATTCATTAGTACCTTGAGCTATATTTACATCAGGTATACCATCAATATATGGGAAAAAATTTGTTGCTTTTTTGGCAACTTCTCTTTTGGTGTTCTCAAATGCTTGCTGAATATCCTCAACATTATGCAAAAAAAATAAAGAATGGTTTAAATATTCTTGAAAGGCTTGCTTTGAAAGTCCAGACCTAACTTGCAAATCTTTCATATTGGACTTAACTTTTTCAATCTCATCTAATCCAAATTGAAACATTTCGTCTGGTGTTACAGTTATATCAACCCATTTCTTCAATAAATAAGCATACCAATTTTTTCCATTCTTAATAGTGTAAATACTCCTTTTATCATCCAACTCAATTGCATCATCCCATTGTTTTTCCAAAGAGATACGTTCTAAATTCAATGCAACTTCGTAATTCATAAGGTGATAATCTAATTGCTGATATTCATTTAAGTTTTTAACATCCACATTAGTTAATTGCTTTGCAACTGTTTTAAAAAAAACCTCCTGCTGAATTATATTTTCAATTGGTTTAATAGACTTTAAATTCTGTACATAATTAGCTTGATGATATGGTATTTGTAATGCGATATAATTCTTTACAAAATCTTTGCGAACAGTTTCAAAGCTTATATTCTGAGAACATAATAATTGTGAAACCAATAAAAGAATCACTACACTATGTAATTTACTATACGTCTTCATCTCAATCTTCTGTATTAAATTGAACTGTAATTGTTAATGCTATTAATAGCAGGAATACTTTTCTTTCTTAATGATACAAACTTTACCTCATCAGATGAATTAGCAACCTATGTAAGTTTAATGAGCTTACCATTATCACGCCACAGCATCTTTCATTCTATTATTATTTAACTTTTGCTTTCATCCATTTAACACTCTCTTTTCCTAACGCGACACTGTAATTGTCACGTGCATGTGTCATGTAAGTACCATTTCCTAAAGTTTCGGCGTTATGTTGCATTGAGTCAAAATTCACAAAACCATGGTCAGCTTTCTTAACTACAATAAATTCTCCTTTACCTCCATTTTCATTAACTATATCAGCTATTTTTTCTGCACTTTTTTGACTGATTGCTTGAATATCAAACTCTCCGTACATTGCCAAAACATTGGTCTTTACTTTTGTCCAGGCTTCAGGAATATTTACATCTGCTAAATTTTGCCAAAAGTCGAAATGTCGTCCTATGTATTGGTTTTGTCTGAAATTGACTTCATTATCTCTAAAAAAGTTGGCATAAGCTTCGTTCTCAAGAATTTCTGAACCTGAAAGTTTATTAATTAAAAAGTCTTCATTAAACTTTAAATTAACCTTATTATCTTCTTTAATTTGAGAATCTGAAACACCAAAATGCTTTGGTTGTATGGTATATAGATCTACCATATAATCGTACCAATTCTGAGCTATGCTTCCGTAGGTTAAAATGCCACGAGGTGATTTCATTTCGTTTAAAAGTGGTGCAATAACACCTCCCATTGAGTGTCCAAACATAAAGATGTTATCAGTATCTATTGTTTCTTCTTTCAACAAGTCCTTATAACCTTCTTTAAATGCAGTAAGCTCTTCATCAAAACTTATTTGCATACAATGCTTACTGCTCTTACTATCTCCTACGCCTGGTTTTTCAACCCTATAAACCGCAAAACCAACATTAACCCAATCAGACATTAACTTTTTTGCCGGATTATCATCGGTAGTTGTTTCAACAGTTCCGCAAGTATAACCCTGTAAAAAATACACAACAGGAGCCTTAATTTTATGTTTAGGTGTTACCAGAATACTTCTTAATATATTACCTTCATAAACCACTTCACCATAGGTAACATCTCCATTTTCAAAAGTTTCTATAGGTCTACCCAATAAAGCAGTCGATTTAATTTTCTTTGAATTGCCTGAATAAAACTCGGCTTCAATAATATCACCTTCATACAACTCACCAGTAATTGCTAAAACATCTTGAATTGTTCTAACAGATGACCCATTCAATTTTGTAAGTACATCATCTTGCTTTACTCCTAAATTTGCGAATGTTGAGTTTGGCATAACAGCAGTAATATGCACTCCTGTTTTAACCTTAAAATTGTTCTGTATTGCAATACTGTCGGTTAATGTTTGCATCATGATACCTAACATACCTTTGCGTTTTAATGTTTGAGATTGCAATGGTGTTGAAGCAACTAATACAATGAGAATATATAAGTATTTAATTTTCATATTTAAACTTGTTGTTATATTGATTATCATATTAAAATGAGAGAGATTTATCTTGATGAGAAGCAACCATCAAACTTCCTTTAATTTTACAAACTCTTCCCATTTCATTCAAAGATTTCTTCAGTTTCTTGGTAATTTGTAAGTGTTATTTTCAATTTCGATAATAATTTCCTTTAATCGTGATTGAAATTGTTCTGGTGTTGTCTTTAGTGCTTTTCTGACATCTTTTAATGCCGCTTTCTTATTGTTCAAGAAATATTGACTAAGCCCTCTATTTAACTCTAAAAACCACGTATCAGGATTTGATTTAAGTGAAATATTACAATACTCTAATGCATCCTCATAAAAACCATTTTGAAGCAAGAACCTGCTAAAACCATTAGCCTCATAAACTGATGCATTCAATTGCTTTGCTTCTGCAATAGTAGCTTTAGCTTCTTCAGTTTTGTGCAACTTTGTTAACAATCTGATCTTTGTTGACATATTCGTTAAATTCTTATCGGCTGCAAAACCTCCATAACCACCATTTATGGAACGATTAACCCACTGCAGTGCTTCTTCTAAATTAGTGTTATGTTCTAAACACCATGATGCGGCATCATTCCATGACTGCCAATGATACGTGTTAATACCTCGTAATTCACTTCTAAAACTTTCTACAACAGTTGTATTTAAATCAACTTCTACAGTAAATGGAATTCGTTTTTCTCCCCATTCTAATCCGATAACCAATGTGTTTTCAGTTCGATTTAAAAACTCGTAGTCAAGTTGTTCTGACTTCGGACAAGATTCCGATGGTACAGAAACCCGAAGGCTAACATCATTTTCTACATCTAAATAATAACTTCCCCATTGGTCATAATTGTGTGCGAATAATAAATCATATGTGTCACCTTTAGGTATTATATGAAATCCATATTTTCCAGATTTTAATAATTTACCTTCAATTTTCACATCTGTACTAAATTCAATAACAGTTGCCATGTTAGCTCCTGCTCTCCATGGAATAGGATTCCCTTGCTGTGGAATGATACCTGAGTTGTTCCAAACATCCCTACCTTTTAATGCTGGACTGCTATAATCTATTGTGATTTTTGTGACTCCAAGCATTTGGCTCTCTTGAATCTTAGGGCTGGTTTGAGGTATACTTAAAGTGTGAAATTGCGCATATAGACTTATGGTGCACAACAATGCAATAGCAGAAAATACAAACGATTTATTCATTTTTAGTTTTTTTAAAATTTTAAGCTAAACTATGCTGATAAAGGTTGTTTAATCTCCTAATTCGTGAAATGTGGAGACAGTTTTATGAGGATTTTAACAGAATCATTTGAAATCGAATAAATATATTTGTAAAAAAAGGTAGGATGGACACATCAATAGCGTTAATAGTTTTTTCAAGTATTGCAGTTACTTCCTGTGTCTTTTTGGCTAGTTATTTTTTGTTTATTAGGAAAGAATCCAAACTACAAGATTTGTCTTTAGGACTGTTGTTCATAGCTATTGCGCTAAGAATTTTAAAGTCTATTTTTTATTATGTCTTACCAGAAATTTCGCCTATTGGAACTGCTTTAGGCTTTTTAGGTTTTGCTCTTATTGGACCTTTGGCTTTTACTTATCTTTCACTTAATAAAAACAATCATAAAACCTTAAAGCCAATTCTATTATTACATGTTTTATTCCCTGTGGTTGGTTTTGTTATTATACTCATCAATAGCAATTTTGCCTATGATATGTATTTATTAGCAAACGTTAGTTTTGCTACCTATCTAGTAATATCTGCTATTACATTCATTTCAAAACCAAAAGAAAATAATTTAACTAAATGGCATAAAGCTTTGTTTTATGGTTTAGTAGCTTTATCAGTAGTATTGATCTATCAGCTTTTAGGAGAAACAATTTCAGCATATGCAACAGGTATTGCCCTTTCTTCAATAGTTATTTACTTTTTATTTTTCTATGCATTACAATCGCCTTCAGTTGTAAAAAAATCAAGTTCTAAAGTTATACCAGAAAAAATGATAAGAAAAATTACAAAGGCAATGGAAGACGACAAAATTTATTATCAACCTGGTATCACATTAGCACAATTTGCAGAAGCGATTGATGCTCCTAATTACTTAGTTTCTAGAGCTACAAAAAAAATATATAACAAAAGCTTCCCTGAAGTCATCAATAGTTTTAGAATTAAAGCTGTGAGAGATAAACTATCACAACCTGAATTCATGAACGAAAAAATTGAGGATCTCGCCTACGATGTTGGATTTAATACCTCTTCTGCTTTTTACAATGCCTTTAAAAAAGAAGTAGCTATGACACCTAGAGAATATCAAACCTCAATTATGACTAAGAATTAGAGCTAATAAAGTACTTTCAGGACTTTATAAATGTTGATAACACTATTACTTCCCGATACAGAAAGTAAAACTATTTATTTAATAAGGCTTTAAAAAAAATAAGTACAAATTTGGCACACTAAAAAATTAAAATAAATCAAATTTTATTTTCTTAAAATACTATTAACTTTTGCAAAATCTCCAAACTTAGTCCTTTACTAGTATAAATAAGAAAGAAAAAAGTCAAATCAAATATAACCCTATTCTTTTCAAATAATAACATGATCATTAATTTTTAAATATGGATATCTTTATTCTAATTTTGATGAATAATAACTACTGTCATAGTATAACAATGAACTTTTACATGATTTTATTTAACTCTAATTGAGTTAATGCCTTTCCTCATTTAGAACTTTGATTTCATTCTTTTACATAAAAAAGTGAAATTATCGTCATTTAACAGAAGTGTTAAGCCAAGAAGACTATTGCTATATATAATGTAAATCTTATTTTAAAACTTTTCTATTGGTTAAAATGTAATTTCTCTTGCTATATTTTTTTGTAAACATTAGTCAACATGTTTAATATTTAATAATCTTTTTGCAAAACGAATTGTTTTTACTTCTTAAAAAATACACATCAGACGGCAAGTCATTAAAATCAATCGTTGTATTTCCATCTACTTTTACAGTCTTTAAAAGTTGTCCTTGCACATTATACAGCTGTAAGGTTAAAGGTGTTTTTGATGTAATGGTTAAATACTCTTCCACTGGGTTTGGATACATCTTAAGTGCATCTATAGTTGTTGTTTCTATTCCCAACGTTGAGCAACTATCACTATAAGAAGCCGTAGCATCTTTCTCCCAACTACTACCGGTTGGTGGTGTAAATCCATTATCTATTTGAATACAGGTTAAACTCGGGTTGTTTTGCGCTTGAAACAGGTTAAAATTGGTGTTGTTGGCATTGGCAACATTTAAGCCGTGTAAATTGTTGTTATAGCAGCTTAAAGTGTATAAGTCGCCATTAAGCGATACATCTAAAACCAATAAGTCGTTATCTGTACAATATAAACGCTCTAAATATTGGTTTTGATCTACATCCAAAACCGTAAGCTGATTATTACTACAATCTAAATATGTAAGTTGGGTATTATTGCTTACATCTAAAGCTTGTAATTGGTTTTGAAAGCAGTACAAGGTTTCCAAGTTTGCATTTTGAGAAACATCTAAAGCTGTGAGCTGATTGGCAGCACAGTTCAATTCTTCTAACGCTGAAAAATCCTGAATACCGGTTAGGTCGCTAATGTTTTTGGCATAGACATTTAGGTTGGTAACTGTGCTAATATTACTTGTCAATACTTGTCCGTCTATTACGGTATCGTAACCCAAGTCTATAAGTGCTTGCTCAAAATTGGTATCAGGAATTGCGGTATATGAAGGATTACAGTCTTCAGAAAAAACGGTTACCCCATTTATTCCAGAACTTAAAATTGCATTGGCATAAGTGACATCGTCAACCTCAACACAACTTAAATTAGGATTGTCTTTTGCATCAAAATAAGAAAAGTTGGTATTGTTCCCATTTTTAATGTTAAGTGATGTGAGTTGATTGTCTGAACAAACAAGTGTTACTAACTGTTCATTTTGGCTTACATCTAGTGCTGTGAGTTGATTATTTGTACAATAAAGCAATTCAAGATTTGTGTTTTGACTTACATTTAAGGATGTTAGTGCATTTACATAAGTATATAAAGTTGTTAAATTGCTGTTTTGACTTACATCTAAGGCTGTTAGAGCGTTTTGATCACAATTCAAAGTTGTTAAATTGCTGTTTTGACTTACATCTAAAGCCGTAAGATTGTTTTTAGAACAGTTTAGATACTGTAACATTTCAAAATCTTGAATGCCTGTTAAGTCTGAAATCGAGAGATTTGAAACATTTAAATACGTTATCGCCTTAATACTGGCTGTTAAAACCTGCCCATCAATAGCAGTGTCAATTCCTAAATCTATCAGGGCTTGTTCGAAGTTGGAATCTGGAATGGTTGTATAATAATCAGAGCAAGTTTCAGAAAACGATGCCGTGGCATCAATGTTAGTCCAATTTGTTGTTGCATAATTGGCATCATCTACATTGATACAGCTTAAATCAGGATTGTTTAATGTGTTGAAATATGTAATTTGACTATTGTTGCCATTTTTCACATCCAATGCTTTCAATTGGTTATTGTCGCAACGCAACCAACTCAAGCTAGAAGTCTGGCTTAAATCTAAAGCAGTAAGTTCATTACCATAACAATTTAATATTTGTAATGTGGTATTGTTTTGTAAACTAATAGTTTCTATATAATTATTAAAACAATGCAACTCTTCAAGCACATTGTCGAAACCAAAATACAGATAAGAAATTTGATTATTGTAACACGATAACGTCTTTAGGTTAGAGCTGTTTTGAAAATCATAAATATACAAGTCTGTGATTTGGTTGTTATAGCACGAAAGCGTTTCTAAATTAGGATTGCTTCTTACGTCCAAAACCGATAAAGAATTGTTTTCGCAAGCCAAGATTTCCAAGGCTGTAAAATCTTCTATACCACTTAAGGTTATAATGTTTTTAGCGCTTACATCCAGCGATGTTATGGTATTAATATGATGTGTTAATACGAAATTATTCAAAACATCGTCATATCCCAAATCTATAAGCACTTGCTCAAAATTGTCATCTGGAATGTAAGAGTAATAGCCTAGACAATAACCAGAAAAACTTGTTGTTGTATCAATATTGGTCCAATTGGTTGTAGAATATGCTGCATTATCTACCTGAATGCACGACAAGTTTGGTGAATTAGTGGCATCAAAAAACGTTATCAAGTTGTTGGTGCTGTTTTTCACGTTTAAGGTTGTTAAGTGAGCACTGCCATTAACATCCAAATGTGCTAAATTAATGTTTTGACTCACATCCAAAACTTCTAATGAATTCCAATATATTACGAGGTACTCAAGATTGATGTTATTGCTCACATCCAAGCTGGTAAATGGGTTGTTGGCACAACGTAAATCGACCAAATTAGTGTTTTGACTTATATCCAAAGCTGTTAAGTCATTTCCCGTTAACCACAAACGTTCCAATGCTGTATTCTGTGAAATGTTTATTGAGGTGAGCTCATTAGACATACATCGTAATTCGGTTAAATTGGTGTTTTGACTTAAGTTTAAGTTAGTCAATAAATTATTGGTAACACTTAAAAACTCAAGCGCTGAAAAATCTTCTATCCCTGCTAAATTGGTTAGATTCTTACTTTCTACATCAAGACTTGTCACTGTGTTTATGTTGGCAGTTAAAACTTGACCATCTAAAACGGTATCGTAGCCCAAGTCTATAAGCGCTTGCTCAAAATTAGCATCGGGAATGTTCGTGATTTGCGCAGAAGCATAAATCCCAATCATACAAGCAATCGTTGCCAGTATGCTTTTATTTGACAAATAATGTATTATTGTTTTCATTGTAAGCTGTTTTTAATGTTGTGTATGGAGGTGATTAGCCTTCGGTTTTATCTAAAACAATTGTTGATGTAGTCCCGTTAGCCGTAATTTGAAGTATCAGTTCATTTTCGGTAAGTGAGATAATGGTAAATGTACTTGCTGTACTACCGCTAAAAGTGAAATCCATCTCGGTATCACTTAATACTTCATACGTCCCTGAACCTGTGCCACCTGATTGAACAACACAGTTATCATTGCTATCTAAATCGTGTATTTCCTGAATAAAAGTGTTTTCAGAAAAAAAGCGTATAAAGCTCTTTTTATAACAGGCGTTATGTGCAGGAGATTCAAAATACCATTTCCCGTCACCTGCAGTTAGTTTTTCCTTAGTGGTTGGTTCGCGCACGTAGTTTCCTAGGGTTTTATCAAATACAAGCATACCTCGATCTGGGTTTTGAATTATTAGCTCATTTTCCGTTAGTGATACAATGCTAAATAAAATAGGATTACCATCCCCATAATCAAATCTTATTTGGTCGTCGTCAATTAATTCGTAATTAGCTGCTCCCTGCCCTTGCAAAACACATTCATTATTAGTATCAACCCCATATGTTTCTTGATTAAATGTAGTATTATTTAAAAACTTTATGTTACTATTTTTATAGCATTCATCGTATTCACCTCCAGGTTCAGATTCGAAATACCACTTGCCATCACCAGCAGTTAGTTTTTCCATAGTGGTTGGTTCTAGAAGTTGTTGTGAAACACCATCGTCTTTGCTACAGTTAAATAGATTTATTGTTAAGACAAACAGTATGATTAGGCCAATTATCTTGTTCATTAATATTTTGTTTAGTATGTACTTTATTGTTTCCATTGTTTTCATATTTAAGTAGATTAAAGTTTATTGTGTAAATAAGAATTTAGTTTATAGACCAAACATCACTTAAAAAACCTGTTCCAGTATCATCATCGCCTCCAATGACCCATATTTTATTGTTGAATACGGTAGATGTATGCCCATAGCGTTCGGTAAATGTGGCGTGTTCTACAGCTTGGTGCCAATTGGCTCCATCATTGCTATACCAAATGTCGTTTTTGTTATTGCCGTCATCGCCACCTATTACCCAAAGTTTATCGTTAAAGGCAACTGCAGTTTGGCTGTATCTAGGTGAAAACTCTGCTGAATTAGCAACCTCTGTCCAGGTTATACCATCACTACTTGACCAAACGTCGTTTTTGGCGTTGCCATCACTTCCTGAAATAATCCACATTTTATTATTAAAAGTAACAGCAGAAAACGAGTGCCTTCCCGAAAACTGTGCTGATACCGTAACTTCTGTCCACGTGACACCATCGCTGCTAGACCAAACACTGTTGTTATTGCCATTGACGTCAGTTCCGCCAATGACCCAAAGCTTGTTATCAAATACTATGGTTTGATGTTTGCTACGTGCCGTAAACCCTGCACTACTTGCTTCTTCTGTCCAAGTTATACCGTCTGTAGAAGACCAGACATCGTTGGTTTCATTGGTGCCATCATAACCAGCAATAACCCAAATTTTATTATTGAATACCGTAACGGTATGTCCCCAACGCCCTGAAAAACTTGCGTTGTTATTACCTTCAGTCCACGTAACACCATCAGTAGACGACCAGACATCATTTTCGTCTTCGCCATTGTGATTGTCGCCGCCAATAACCCAAAGCTTGTTGTTAAACGACACCGTTTGATGAAAGCGTCTAGGGATAAATCCAGCACTACTAGTTGCTTCAACAGCAAGATTCAAACCTCGTGTAGTAAAGCTAAAAATACTAGAGCTTTCTATACTCACTTGTCCATCTGTTGCTACAACCTTCCAGTAATAAGTGGTGTAATGGCTTAAAGGTGCTGTTATTTCAAACTGTGTTTCGGTAATATTATCTTGAACAAGCGTGGTTGGTGGGTTCTGCGTATCCATATACAAGCTATAGGTTACGGTATCACCATCTGGATCTGTAGATTCCAACCAATCAAAAGTTGGTAATAAATTTACATTTGAAGCATTATTGGGAATTACAGAAAGTTGGAAAGCTTGTGGAGCTTGGTTTTGTTGTGAAGACGAACTGCCTTCATCACTTTTACTACATCCTGTTAATACAAATACTGTAAGGAATAATATTATAATCACTTTCATAGTCGTTATTCTTTTATGATTTTTTGAGTATATCCTGTATCAATATCTTTCAAGAGGTATAAACCAGAAGATAAGTTGGTCATATCTATGGTTTCATGTTGATTCGTTACTTCAATAGCATTTAGCAATTGCCCTTGAAGATTATATAGTTGTAAAACACAAGGTTTCGATGTTTTGATATGTAATTGAGATTGTACAGGATTAGGATAAACCGTAAGAAAATCTGGAAGTGTTTTTGGAGCTTCTACACTCAATGTTCCGTCATCAATAAAAACAGAACTAGCATCTCCATTAGTTGTCAGTATTTGGGTATGCCATCCTGGGTTTCCACCACTGGACCAAAGTTTACCTACGTTACTTGTACCATTACTTTCATAACCTGCCATATATACTTTGTTATCATATGCTGGAGAAGCAATGTGCACGGAAAGGATTAGCCCCCAGTTGGATATGTTAGATACCTGAAATTCACTACCATCTAACCAATAGGTTGGTACCACATTGGTGCCATCATGTTTTCCTCCAACCACTAGAGGAAATCCAACATATAAGTCAACATCTAAAGCAGTGGCATATGTTAACCCATCAGTCAAGTATTGGGCAACACCATTTTTCCAAAGTATAGCATAGTTATTACCTGGGGTAGTTTCTTCATAGCCTGTTATGTAAATGTCGCCACCATCAACAAGGACAGATGTTGCTTTTGCATTATCAGAACCGTCTGTAAGAATTTGTTCTGCACCATTTTTCCAAAGTTTTGCTACGTCTTTAGCACCATTATTTTCATAACCTACAACATACACATCGCCTCCAGATACAAATACTGAAAGAGCACTAGCATTAGTATTTCCGTTGGTTAATGCTTGTTCTATACCATTTACCCAAAGCGTAGCAACGGCATTGTTGTTATTTCCTGTTCTATGATAACCTATGGCATAAATATCATTACCAGATACAAACACATCGCTTATACTTGCTGAATAATCACCATTGGTATAATATTGAGGCGTACTATTAACCCAAAGTGTAGCCCTACTCTCTTCTCCTAGAAAACTAACATTCCCACCATTATATACATTCCCATTAGACACAAATACTGAACTTGCAAGTGAAGGGTATGGCTCCAAATTAGATTCTAAAAAACCGTTTTTCCAAAGCTTAGCTTCAGAACCAGAAGATCGATCTGTACCAGCTACATATACATCTTGAGCATTAACTGTTACCGACAACAGTATTATTAAAAATAAAGTAGTAATTGTTTTCATAATTTTAAGTTTTTAAATGATTGAATGGTTAATTTGAGATACTGTTCAACTTTAAACAAAGCAGCATACAAAACTAGCTGTAACACGTTGCCTCAACTTTCAATTATTGGACATCGTCCGTCTCAAAACAGACACACCAACTCTATTTGGACAGCAACCGACTCAAAACGGACATTTCATTACCAATCATCTGTATTTTAGTATCTTTGAGGGAGTAATGTCGCTATGAAAATTAAAAGCCTACCATCAATTATTTGTTTACTGCTATTTCAAACCATTTGGTCACAGCAATTAATTCCAGATTCTTTAACTCAAAAACCTGTTGAAGACAAGATTGTTTTTTTAAATGCTAAAGGGCAAAAGCAAAATGCTATCGATTCCTCAAATATTTATTTTAATGAAGCCCTAAAACTTGCTAAGACTTGCGATTGTGATTCGCTTTTGTTACTAACACATTTCAAAAAGGCCAACAACTCAATTATGAAAGGGAATTTTGATCAAGGTTTAAGACATCTTAAAGCACTAGAGAGTCAACTCTTAATGATACCTAACAAAGTATTTGAATTTAGAAAAGAAACACTTTACGCTTATGCTTATAATCTAAAAGATGAAGACAATAAAGCTTTAAAACATTTAGAAACGGCTTTAACTTTAGCTAAAGAATTGAAAGATTCAACTCGTATCGCAGCAGCTTACAACAATCTCGGAAATAATTTTTTTACTGTAAATAAAGAGAAAGCAAGAAATTATTTCCACCGAGCATTGAGAATTTATAAACGACATAACAGCCCTAAAGAAAATTTAAGAGTGGCTTATCAAAACCTCGCAAAGACATCAACAAAACTTGATAGCATTAATTATTATTCAAATCTCTCATTCCATAATATTACAGATACAACCAATGCTGTTACCATGATTCATTTTTATATTAATAAAGCAAATGCCATGCTTAGTAATAATTATTATAATTCTGGGAAACAACCTGCTCTTCAAGCCCTTAAAAGATCTAAAGCAATACAATATGATGTGGTTACCCAAATTGCTTTGGTCATGTTGGGCATGATTGAACTAGAAGAGTCTAATCCATTTCAGGCAATTAAATATTTAGAGTCTTCATTAAAATACAAAAGTTCAGGTTTAGAGAATAAACAGTCTGCTTTAGAAGCATTAGCTAAAGCTTATAAATCGGTTAATGAATATCAAAAAGCATTGGCTATAAATGAACAATTAATGACATTGAAAGACTCTATTTACACACAAATACAATCAAGTAAATTCGCCGAATTTGATGCCAAGTTCAATCTAGCTGAAAAAGACAAGGCAATTGCCCAACAAGAACTGGAGATTGCAAGACAAAAAAACGCACGCAATCAATTAATTTTTGGTAGTATTGGCTTACTTCTCTTAGGTGGAATAGCAATTCTTTGGTTTATTAATAAACAAAAACGTAAAAAGGATCAGGTTCAAATGGAACTTAAAAAGGAGCAAGAAATCAATCAATTACGAACTAAATTTCTTGGAAACGTAGCCCACGAAATCCGAACACCTCTTACTTTAGTGTCAGGAAATTTGACTCTAGCCATTGAAAACCTAGATCATAAAACCAAAGCAAAAAAAAACCTTCAAGTAGCTTTGAATAATACAAAAAAGATAACTGACGATGCTAACGAAATACTAGAATTATTAAAGTATGAAGGCCAGAAAATGACCTTAAATATGACATCTGTTCCACTTCGAATATCATTAGAGCGTATAGTATTTTCATTTCATTCTATGGCACAAATTAAAGATGTAGAGTTAAATTATAATTCCAATATTGCTAATAAAATTATTGTGTATACTGATATTAGTAAAATTGAAAAAATTATTAACAACTTACTATCAAATGCCATTAAATATGCTCCTTCTAATTCCAAAATTATCGTTAACGACATGTTCAAAAACAATACCCTAACAATTTCAGTAACCGACTTTGGTGAAGGGATTAACTACAATGAGCAAAAAAGAATATTTGAACGCTTTTATCAATCTGAAAATGCAAGTAAAATTGGTGGTATTGGAATAGGTTTATCTCTGTCAAAAGAATTTGCAGAGTTTTTAAATGGTAATCTGTTAGTTGATAGTAACCTCGGAGAAGGTAGTACATTTACATTGCAACTCCCTTTACAAATTATAGAAAATACTAGTGAAAATAGCAATAAACTACCCAAATTAATACCTCAAGAACAATCAAATTTAATTAATTCAATGATAAGAGAAAGGATTCTAATTGTTGAAGATAACCCACAAATGGCGTCTTACCTAAAAGAATTACTTGAAGATTCTTATAGTTGTGATATTGCTTTTAATGGCGAAGAAGCCTTAAACCTATTAAAAACTCAAAGTTATTCCTTGATAGCCTCAGATATTATGATGCCTAAAGTTGATGGTTTTGAGCTCCGTGAAAAAATAAATACCACAGAAAAACACAAAAACATACCATTTATTTTTATATCTGCAAAAACATTAGAGGTTGACAAAATAAAAGGGTTTTCGTTAGGCATTGCTGATTATATTGTAAAACCATTCAACAAAAATGAATTAATTGCACGAGTAAAAAACCTTTTAAAAAATAAAGCTGCACGTATACAGTGGCAACTTGAAAACACAGATCAACTATCAAAAACCGAAAGTTCGGACCAAAAACTGTTACGGAAAATTGAAAATTACGTTATTGAAAACATCGACAATGATGATTTTAAAATAAAAGAATTAGCAGACTATGTTGGGTATAGTCAACGTCAATTAGCAAGAATTATGAAACAATATACAGGAATGAGTCCCGTAAAGTTCATCTTGGAAATTAGGTTACAAAAGGCCTTTGCTCATCTTCAAAACAAAACCTTCTTTACTCTTTCAGAAGTTCGTTATGCCGTTGGTATCAGTTCTTCTGCCTATTTTAATAAGAAATTTAAGGAACGGTTTGGGGTTACTCCTTCTGAACTCATTTAACGTTCTTTTTTTATCGTGTTTGATAACCTGTTACGTTAATCTTCTTTATATTAATTCAAAAATCTTACTTTTAATTGTTTTAAAGCTACAGCTATTACTTCCTTAATCATTAAGAAAGTTAGTAAAGATTAACAACTAAAAAAATTACAATATATTATTCTCTATTTTTCTGGTTTAAAATAAGTATTAGTTTAAATAGCATCTCATTAAATATTTAAGATTTTGAATTCTTTGCACAGCCATTGCATCCAATTATCTGTATATTTGTACATCTTTATGAAAATATGCTTTTCCATATCAATGTCTATAGTATTCCTTTTACAAGGAATTAGCCTTGATTTGGACTTTTGTGGTTCAATTAGAGAAATGTCAAAAGTTATTAGCCATTTTCAAGACCATAAAGTTTATGGTGATTCTTTCATTGAATTTGTAATTGAAGATTACATCGATAATAACAACGAAAGTGAAGAACATCATAATGATTCTGAAGAACAGGAAGTACCGGTTCATTCTCATCATCAGTGTTGCCAATCTGTACTATTGTATATTGCTAATAAAAACATTTTCTCAATAAATCAATTAAACATTGAAGGGAGAAAGCAAATTAATTCACATAAAGAAACCTTTCGTTCCAGATACTTGGAATCCCCTTTCCAACCCCCGCAAGTTTAATTCAGTTTTTTAGGATTACTATATCCTTCTATGACCGCTATGGTCAATCTTATTCGATAGCTTCTCAAGTCCTATCGAAATGTTTAACTGAATTAATACATATATTATGATTAATAAAATCATTGATTTCTCAATCAATAACAAGTTCATTATTGGTTTGCTAACGCTTACCATTATTGGAGCAGGTATCTGGAGTATGACCAAAGTGCCCATAGATGCCGTTCCGGATATTACCAACAACCAAGTTCAGGTAATAACGCAATCCCCAAATTTAGGTACAGAAGATATTGAGCAAATAGTTACCTATCCTGTTGAGGTGGCAATGAGTAATTTGCCCAATGTGGAAGAAATTCGCTCAATTTCACGCTTTGGTCTGTCAGTAGTAACCATTGTATTTGATGATGATATGGGTACATATCTTCCGAGACAATTGGTTGCTGAAAAACTCAACGAAGTAAAAGAACAAATTCCTGCGGGTTTTGGAGAACCTACAATGGGACCTATTTCCACAGGTCTTGGAGAGATATACCAATACACATTAAAAGTAAAACTAGAATATCAAGATAAATATTCCATTTCGGATGTGCGTACAATGCAAGACTGGATTGTACAACGCCAAATGGCAATGGTTCCTGGTGTTGTCGAAGTCAACGCTATTGGAGGTAAAATAAAACAGTATGAAGTAGCTGTAGACCCTAACGAGCTTAAATCTATAGGGATTACCATTTCAGATGTATTTGAAGCCCTTGAAGCTAATAATGAAAATACGGGAGGTGCTTATATAGAAAAAAACCATCAGGCTAATTTTATAAGAGGCGAAGGATTGGTAAGAAGTTTAGACGACATTAAAAAAATTACGGTTAAAACCATTAATAATGTACCTATTACCATTGGTGATATAGCAACGGTTCAATTTGGTTCAGCCATTCGTTACGGAGCATTAACACAAGACGGGGAAGGAGAGGTTGTCGGTGGCTTGGTAATGATGCTTAAAGGAGCAAATTCAAATGATGTGATTGCCAATGTTAAAGAGCGAATGGTTGAAATACAAAAATCGTTACCAGAAGGTGTTGTTATTGAACCACTTTTAGACAGAAGTAAGTTAATTGGGGAAACCACTTCAACAGTAGCTACTAATCTTATTGAAGGGGCTTTAATCGTTATTTTCGTTCTCATTTTCTTGTTGGGTAATTGGCGAGGTGGTTTAATTGTAGCATCAACTATTCCACTATCGTTACTGTTTGCATTTATTTTAATGAATGTATTCAACGTATGGGCAAACCTGATGAGTTTAGGAGCCATAGACTTCGGAATTATTGTAGATGGCGCAGTGATTATTGTAGAATCTACTGTATTCCTTATCGCTTCACAAGTCCTTAAAAAGAAAAAAATAACCGCTAAAAAGCGTGATGAAGTGGCAGCATCAGCTTCAAAAAAAATGATGAACGCTGCCTTTTTCGGTCAACTTATCATCCTTATCGTGTTTCTTCCCATTTTAGCCTTACAAGGTATTGAAGGGAAAATGTTCAAACCAATGGCATTGACCTTCATTTTCGCAATGATTGGAGCTATGGTTTTGTGTCTTACCTATGTGCCAATGATGTCTGCTTTGGTATTGAGACTGCCAAAAAACAACAAATTATCTTATGGAGACAAATTTGTGCATTGGGTTGAAGATAAGTACAAACCTTTATTGGAAAAAGCCCTTTCAGAAGGCAAATTAATTGTAGGAATTGCTGTGGCACTATTTGCCGTAACCGTCTTTATGTTTACCCGAATGGGAGGCGAGTTTATTCCACAGCTAGATGAAGGCGATATTGCATTTCACGCCATTTTAAAACCAGGCAGTTCACTATCTGAAACAGTAGAAACTACAACAAAAATAGAACAAATTGTAAGAGCAAAATTTCCTGAAGTCGAAAAAATAGTGAGCCGTATTGGTGTAGCAGAGATACCAACAGACCCAATGCCAATGGATATTGCCGATGTATTCGTAATACTGAAACCAAAAAGTGAATGGACCACAGTAGAGTCAAAAGACGAGCTTATTGAAGCGATGAAGGAAGCGGTGGAAATCATTCCAGGGGTGAATTACGAATTTACCCAACCCATAGAAATGCGTTTTAATGAGTTGCTTGAAGGGGTGCGGGAAGATATTGCCATTAAGTTGTACGGCGAAGACATCCAGGTCTTATCTCAAAAGGCAGAAGAAATAACAAAAATAATTGCAGGAACACCGGGTATTGGTGATATGAAAGCCGAAGCCACAACAGGTCTGCCTCAAATGACTATAAACTACAGTAGAGATAAGTTGTCGCAATACGGACTGCAAATAAATACACTTAACAGTATGGTGCAATCGGCATTTGCAGGAGGAAATGCAGGCGTTATTTTTGAAGGCGAAAAGCGGTTTGATTTGGTAGTTCGTTTAAATCAATACAACCGTAAGGATATATCAGATATTCAAAATCTGTTTATCAATTTGCCTTCAGGGGCACAAATTCCACTTCGTGAAGTAGCTGATATATCTTATAAAGCGGGACCTATGCAAATAAGTAGGGACAATACCAACAGAAGAACCTATGTAGGTATCAATGTGAGAGGACGTGATGTAAAATCGTTGGTAGAAGAAATTAAAACCAAATTAGATGCACAATTAGAATTACCCTCTGGTTATTTTGTACGCTATGGCGGTGCTTTTGAAAATTTAGAACGTGCCAGTAACCGCTTGCAAACCGTAGTACCTGTTGCCTTACTACTTATTTTCGTATTGATATACTTTGCTTTAAAATCAGTACCACAAACCTTAATGATATACATTGCTATTCCAATGGCAACCATTGGCGGTGTGGTGGCGTTGTGGCTACGAGATATGCCCTTTAGCATTTCGGCAGGTGTTGGTTTTATTGTATTGTTTGGCGTGGCCGTACTAAACGGCTTGGTAATGATAAGTGGCTTAAATGAATTGAAAGAAGAAGGTGTTACCAATTTAAAAGAACGAATTTTGGAAGGTACAAAGAGAAGAATACGCCCTATTTTGCTAACAGCATTTACAGATGTATTGGGCTTTTTACCAATGGCTGTTTCAGCATCGGCAGGTGCAGAAGTACAGCGTCCGTTGGCAACGGTAGTTATTGGCGGATTATTGACTTCTACATTACTCACCTTATTTGTATTGCCTATTTTATATCATTGGGTAGAGAATAAGACCTTTAGGTTAAAGCCGAACAAAAAAGTAGTGAGTGCAACCGCAGTACTGGTTTTAATGTTTGTGTTTTCAACTCGAAGTAATGCACAACAAATCACGGATACCTTGCCTAAAATTTCGTTGAACGAAGCTGTTGCCTTATCTAAAAAGAACTATCCACTATTGAAGCAAAAACAATTGGAAGTTACCAAACAAGAAAACCTAAAATCTACGGCATACGATTTCGGTTCTACTCAAATCTTTACAGGAGGCGAAGAAATCAAAGATGGATCAGGAATCTACACAACGGTGGGTGTTGGTCAATCAAATATGGATGTATTTGCAATCGGAGCAAAACAAAAACTGCAACAACAACGTATTGAGTTGTCACAAAAAGCATTGCAATTATCTGAATTAAAGGTAGAACTGGAAGTGAAAAAAGCGTGGGCAAAATGTTATCAGTCTATGAGAAACTTTCAGTTGTACAAAGAGCTTGATTCCATCTATGGTAATTTTGAACAAGCAGTTACGCTGAACTTTGAAGTGGAATCCATTTCTAAATTGGAGTATTCAGCGGCAAAAAATCAAGTGTTTCAAATTCAAAATAAAAAAGTACAGGCACACAGAGATTACCTCATAGCCATACAACAGTTAAATCTTTGGTTATTTGAAGACGAAATTTATACTGTATCAGAAGAATTGGAAAACATTACAACGATGGAAACAGATAGCTTATCAACAAATGAACATCCAATGGTTACTGTTTCAGAAAATCAATTGAATGTTGCCGAAGCAGAATTGAGAGCGGCAAAAGCCGATAATTTACCAAAATTGAACCTTCAAGGTGGTTTACAAAAAGTTAATGGTAATTCAGGTTTTTATACCTATCAAGCAGGAATTTCCATTCCATTCTTATCAGGTTCAAACAAAGCCCGAATTAAATCGGCGAAAATTGACAATGCTATTGCAGAAAATAATTTGTTATTCAAAAAACAAGAACTACAATCTCAATATGCACAAGCAAAAGAAGATTATTTAAAGTGGAAAACGTCTTGGGTGTTTTACGAAACACAAGTGTTACCGTTAACCAAAGACCAAAAATCAGGAGCGTTGTTGGCGTATAAGGAAGGCGAAATCGATTATACCACCTTTACACAATTGGTGAAAGAAGCCGTACAGTCAGAACTGGAAGCTCAAAACGCTTTAATCAATTATTTAGAAAGTGCATTTCAATTACAATATTTCAATCAATAATATTATGAAAAAAACAGCATACAAATACATCGCAGTCATTTTTGCAGCACTCTTTATGGTGTCTTGCGGCAATAAAGAAAACCATTCAGAAAATGATGGACATTCTCACGACAAGGAAGAACAAACAAGTGAAAATAAGGACCACCACGAAGAAGGTGAAGTAATGCTTAATCAACAACAGTTTGAAGCCTTAAAAATGAAAATAGATACTTTGGCCTTGCGCAATATGAGTGGTTATGTAGAGGCAAACGGCACATTGGAAGTACCACCCCAAAACGAAGCTGCTATTACTTCTGTAGTAGGTGCAAACGTAACATCTATAAAAGTAATTGAGGGCGATAAAGTTGAAAAAGGTCAGGTTGTGGCTTATTTGTCACACCCTAACATCATTGCCTTACAGACCGATTACCTAAACGCTTATAGCAATAGTGAACTTTCAAAGAAAAACTTTGAACGCCAGAAGAAACTGTATGAGGCAGGTGTAGGTTCAGGTGCTAATTTTCAAAGAGCAGAAGCAGAATACAAAAGCTCAACAGCGTTGGTAAATGGTTTAGGAGCTCAATTGAACATTTTGAATATCAATACAACATCTGTTCGTAATGGGAATATCACTCAACAAATTCCGTTACGTAGTCCCATTGAAGGTTTTGTTCAAAAAGTCGAGGTTAAAACAGGACAATACGTAGAGCCACAAACCGAATTGTTCGAGATTGTCAATACGCACCACGTTCATGCTGATTTAATGGTGTTTGAAAAAGACGTACACAAAGTAAAACAAGGGCAAAAGGTAACTTTTAGTGTGCAATCCATACCAGATTCAAAGCTTACGGCCGAGATTTACTCGGTAAGCAAAACCTTTGAGGACAGTCCCAAAGCGGTTCACGTACACGCTGAAATCGAAAACAAGTCAGGTAATCTCATCCCTGGTATGTACATTCAAGGAAGAATACAGACTAACAGCTTAAAAACAAAAGCTTTGCCCGAAAGTGCCATTGTAAAAGATGGTAATAGTTTTTTTGTTTTTACGGTAGAAAGGGAAGGAGAAAATTGGGCATTTAAACCTATAGAAGTGATAACTGGAGAAAAAGATGGTGATTGGATGGCTGTTACTTTTTCGCAAGAAATACCGGTAACTACCAAGTTTGCCTACAATAATGCGTATTACCTTATAGCAGAAATGAAAAAAGGAGATGCAGAACACACTCATTAATTATGGAAAGAATAGAACAATTATTAGAGTCACGAGGTATTCGTATAACTGCAATGCGTTTATTAATATATAAATTTCTTGCAGAAAAAGAAGTAGCGGTAACCTTGAGCGATATTGAGAATGCGTTTGAAAAGGCCGACAGGACAACGCTTTACAGAACAATAAAGACCTTTGAAGAAAAGGATATTGTACATCAAATAGACGATGGTACAGGTATTACCAAATACGCCCTTTGCGAACAAGGTTGCAGTTGTGATATTAAAACAGATTTACACTTACACTTTCATTGTACTAATTGTGGTGAAACAGTTTGTTTAACAGACCATAAAATACCTCAAATCAAGGTTCCTAAAGGTTTTATTTCCGAAAATGTAAACTTGGTAGTAAAAGGGATTTGCGATAAGTGTAGTGGACAATAAATGCACTTCTGGTGCACCCTTTTTTACGGAACTTTGAATTTAAGACAAATTAAAAATGAAAAAAAAGAAAATAAATCTACGAGACTTAAAGCCTGATTCTAATAACGGGCATAGTCAAGATGATGGGCATAATCACGGTCACAATAACAGCAACAATCTTAAAGCATACATTCCTGCCATTTTAAGTTTTACAATGCTTGTCATTGGAATTGGTTTAGATTATTTTGAGGTTACCTTTTTTAAGGATTGGATTCGCACTATTTGGTATAGTATTGCTTATTTGCCTGTTGGATTTCCTGTTGTAAAAGAAGGTTGGGAAAGCATCAAAAAAGGTGATGTATTTACAGAATTCTTTTTAATGTCCATTGCCACTATTGGAGCCTTTATTATTGGCGAATATCCCGAAGGTGTTGCGGTGATGTTATTTTATGCAGTGGGTGAACTCTTTCAAAATGCAGCAGTCAATAGAGCCAAAGGAAACATTAAGGCCTTATTGGATGTACGCCCAAAAGAAGCCAATGTATTCCGTAATGGTGATTATAAAAATGTGTCACCTGAAAGTGTTGAAATAGGCGAAAAAATCCAAATACGTGTGGGTGAAAAAATCCCATTAGATGGTATTTTGCTATCTGAAAAAGCATCTTTAAATACCGCAGCTTTAACAGGCGAAAGTAAACCCGACACAATAAATAAAAAGTCAAAAGTATATGCAGGAAGCATTAATCTGGAAAGTGTGATTGAAGTTGAAGTTACCAGTAAGTTTGAAGACAGTTCCATAGCGAGAATATTGGATTTGGTACAAAACGCCACAGCAAGAAAGTCCAAAACCGAACTGTTTATTAGGAAATTTGCCAGGATATATACACCAATTGTGGTTTTTCTTGCTATTGGTTTAACTTTTCTACCGTATTTTTTTGTAGATGACTATGTGTTTAGGGATTGGCTGTACAGAGCATTAATTTTCTTGGTAATATCCTGTCCTTGTGCGTTGGTAATTTCTATTCCTTTAGGTTATTTTGGTGGATTGGGTGCAGCTTCAAAAAATGGTATTCTTTTTAAAGGAGCTTCGTTTCTCGATGCAATGACCCAGATAAACACTTTGGTAATGGACAAAACGGGGACAGTTACCAAAGGAGTTTTTAAAATCAAAAGCATTAAGACCTTTGATTGGGATGAAAAAGAATTTATGAACTATCTAATGGCAATGGAAGAGCAATCTACACATCCTATTGCTAAAGCTATTATGGAATACCAGAAGGGAACCAACAATTTTGAAGCAAATAAGGTTTCTGAAGTTGCAGGTAAAGGGTTAAAAGGTATGGTAAAAGGTAAAGAAGTTTTGGTTGGAAATAAAGCCTTAATGGAATCCAATAATATAGAAGTACCTAATGAAACTGAATCTATCGTGGAATCTATTGTCTTGGTAGCTTTTGATACTATTTTTGCTGGTTACGTGGTAATTGCGGACGAATTAAAGGAGGATGCTAAAGAAACGATTACTGCATTGCAGAAAGTAGGGATAAAAAAAATAATGATGCTTTCGGGTGACAAAGATTCGATAACCCAGCAAGTGGCAAAAGAGTTAAATATCAAATCGGCCAAAGGCGGTTTATTGCCAGAGGATAAATTAAATGAAGTTGAAGCATTAAAGAAAAATCCAGAAAATAAAGTAGCCTTCATTGGTGATGGTATCAATGATGCACCCGTTTTGGCAGCAAGTGATGTAGGTATAGCTATGGGTGGATTAGGAAGCGATGTAGCCATTGAAACAGCCGATGTTATCATTCAAACCGACCAACCTTCAAAAGTAATGAAAGCCATTAAAATAGGCAGTTCCACACGAAAAATCGTTTGGCAGAATATCATTTTGGCTTTTGGCGTTAAAGTAATTGTACTGATTTTGGGAGCAGGTGGTTTAGCAACAATGTGGGAAGCTGTATTTGCTGATGTTGGAGTTGCTTTGTTAGCAATACTTAATGCTGTTAGATTACAAGGATTGAGTCGGTAAGGTTAAAATACCAGCCAAAAGTGAAAGCCAATTATCAAGTATTTAGATTGTCATTTTTTGTGTTAATTGGTTTATTTGCGCTTTAGACATAAACACAAAATTGACCTATTCTCGAATCAATTAATAATTTTTTTTAAACATTTAAGAGTGTTAATATAAGTTCAACTTGAACTTAATGTTCAAGCACATCCGGCTAAAGCAATCAATGTTGCTACAGTGCTCCGTAATTCTCGTCCAATTAGAAATGTGCTTGAACGCTGTGCGGTTGTAAATGTTTTCAAAAAAGGAAATTGTCATTGTTCTTAAATTTGCTTAAAAATAAAAAAATATTGAGTTTCTTTAACCTTTAAAATTGGATTGAGTAAACATTATATATTATTTACAGGTTTAAAACTTAAAAAATATCATGTGAAGAAGCAACGACCTTCATCACTTCAATTTGTGGTAAGTTTTCTAAACCACTTTCATCTCTTTGTTTTTGAAAGGACAAAAATGAAGGGACTTGAAGCAATTTTTTTTGAATGTCCTCATTCTGATAATGAGAGATATGAACAAAGGTTTTGCCATCTCCGCGTACATAGGAAATGTAGTGAAATTCATTGGTTTTCATTTTTTTGAAATCAGCCATAAACAAGTTAATATTTTGTAGATTCTTCCGAACGAAATCAGATTTTACGGTGTAGGTTACTTTTACGGTTATCATTTTAAATTATTTTTGCTATCTAATTCAATCGCTTGTAAAATATAATATTCAAGTATGTCGTCTTTATAATCTTTAGGAGCACTCAGTCTTAAGTTCAATGATTTTTTTCCGATTCCTTCCAGTAGTTTATACTTGTCATCAAACTGTTTACCATTCGTAAATGAAAAGGTAATTCCTTTTAGGGTAGGGCTCACGGTGATGATAATTCTATTGTGTCTATAAACGGGGACACCATAATATTTCTCGGTTCCTCCTCGCATTTCTTCTTTCAGTGTTGGAAATTTTGTTTTAATCAAGCACCTAAATTTTGTGAAAATTGGTTGATGCTCTTCCTTAATTTTATCTTTTATGAATTGATTGAAGGTATTCATATTAACTAATTTTTGAGATTAGATTTTTGTATATAATGAGCACATGTCCAAACCCAAATAGCACAAAATACGATAACGATTCTGCCAAGCCAACCAATTGGAGTCTCTGAAGTAATCACACCATTCGTTTCACTCAAATAAACACTCATTAAAGCTATTAAAATAAATTCTAAAACCCACAACGTTATAGTTAGCAGAAGTATTTTTTTTTTATAGTTTTTAAACTGTTCTTGTTTTCTAAATTGAAAAGTAATAAACCCCGTAGCTAAAATCATAAAACCTAATAATCCTGCTGCTGCGTTATGAATTTGACCGCTTATTGTCATCTTATCTGGTAGTGTTCCTACAGGGTCTGTATTAAAAATACCCGCTAAAAAATTACCAAGGGATGCTACTATTAATAACACCCCTCCTATTTTAGAACCAAAATTTGTTAAGTGTTTAATTAGGTATAAGCCTAAGGTTAAAAAACTTATACCAAGTAAAAAGAATGCAATCTGCATTAACCAACCTACATTTCCTAATGCATATTCGCTAATAGGTTGCCATATAGGACTCACAGAAGTGTTTATAAGATGTAATAATATTAACAGGAAAATAAATCCAATAGCACTTATTTTGGTGACAGTTAACTTGTTCATTTAATTATAATTTTAAGGATGGTAGTCTATTCTCTTTTCCCTTTTATATAGGCATACATAGCCATGGCGTGACCATGACCTAACCCAAACTCTTCTTTCAGCCAATTGGTCACTTCGGTAGCCTTAACAGCTAATTCTCCATTCTTGGTGAAGCCTTTTTGTTCTGCTAATGTTTGAAAATCTTCTGCGGTTTTACTTGTTTTATCTTCTATGTTTTTGATGTATGTTTTGAATGACATAATTATATAGTTTTATGATTATTTTTTTGTGAGTAGATATAAGATACACTTAAAACAATTCCTACCACTATAGGCATTACAATATTAGCTATGACTTGGTCTACAGCTATATGGCTTATAGTCGCAAAAATTAAATTGAATGTTAAGCCTGCATATGCCCATTCCCTTAGTTTAAAAGGAAGTTTTGGAAGCATTATTGTAGTTGCTCCTAATATCTTGCAAACAATTAAAGTGTAGGCAAAATAATCGGGATAGCCCAAGGGTTTGGTTCCTGCGTTAAAATATTCGTGTGCAAATAAAAGCGTTGCCAATGGCATTAGGGCTTCTATAATAAATATAATGGAGGTGGCTATCCAGAATATAATTTTATTTTTTTTCATAACTGTTATTTGTTTTGGAAATTAATCATCCAATTGATTCCAAACTTGTCTGTACAACTTCCAAAATAGGCTCCCCAAAACATATCTTGAATAGGCATTTCGATATTTCCACCTTCTGAAAGGGCATCAAATAATCGTTTTGCTTCTTCACGAGATTCAGGTTCAAGATTGATGTGCATATTGTTTCCTTGGTTCACGGTCATTCCAAATTCCTTAGGGGCATCTGTTCCCATTAAAATATGACCACCAAGAATAGGGAGTTCTACGTGTAATACCATCTTTTTAACCGATTCGGTCATAGGTGGTTGATTAGGGTTTGCTGGAGCTTCTTCAAACCGCTGAATACCGTTAATGAAATCTGATTTAAAAACTTGCTTATAAAAAGCAAAGGCTTTTTCCGTATTGCCCGGAAAATTTAAATAGGTGGATACTCTTGACATATTGTTCGGTTTATTTTGTTTACGTAACCTAAATTGTGATTCTATATACTGGTCTAGATTAGTTAGAGCCATTTCAAAACCTTCTTTAAAGCCCATATCAATTATTTTTTCTAAATCGTTTAGGCTATCAAAAGTTAAGGTAACATCTACCAAAGTTTGGTTGTCTTTAGGGATAAATTGATTGTTCCAATAATTCTGCGGTAGTTCTTGATTCATGGTACCATTTTCATCACAAAAGCCATCCTTTGCTTTAAAAGACACTTTATCTACAATGGAGAGATAAACAACCTTTCCCCAATGTTTTTCTCCTTCTGGACTAACCATTGCATAGTGCCAATGACCATTTTCTTTAAAATCCATTGATTTGGTCTCTGCTTTCCAAGGTGTTGGAGCCCACCATTGGTCTAATATTTCCGCATTTGTCCACGCTTTCCAAACTAATTCAAGTTCTGCATTAAATTCTCTCTGAACGTTTATGGTTTTGTTTTCCTTGTTCACGGAAAAATTGAATAATAGGCTACTCTTCATTTTTTTTGTTTATAAGTGTTTCTAATATATTATCGAGTTGGCTAAATCGATTTTCCCAAATGGCTCTAAATTGCTCTAGCCATTTATCGATTTCTTTCATTTTTTCAATCTTTAGTTCGTAGTATATCTCTCTACCTTGTTGGTTTGCTTCAACCAAATCACATTCATTTAAAATTTGAATATGTTTTGAAATTGTGGGTCTTGCGGCATCAAATTTTTCTGCTATTGCACCAGCTGTCATTGTTTGTGAGGTAAGTAACACTAATATTGCCCTTCTTGTTGGGTCAGAAATTGCTTGAAAAATATCTCGTCTTAATTTCATTGTGATCTCATTTGGCTACAAATATATGTGAAGCTATTTAACTACGCAATTTAATGAATAGTTTTTTTGATTTTTATTTATAATTTGGAAATGAAACAAAGTTCTAAGGTTTTAATTGAATATTTTGTTTAGTTTCTAGTCTAAATAACCTTGTCTGCTGAATTACTTAATCAAGTTTGATAAAAACCGTTTGATCTAATAATGTGCTTAAGATGAATGGTACATAAACTACTCCACTTCTAGTTAAAAGCTTTTAAATACAAATACGGGGCTCTTGTCTAACTATGGATACCTAAAGTACTCCTCTCCTATTCATAGACGTTTCAAGAAAAATAGTACAAATACGGAACAATTATTTTGGCTATCAAATATTCCCTATACTGAAAGTAAATTAACTCATTTAATTCTCAAATCCATTCAAAAATTAATAGCATTGAAAAATCTGTTTGTGACTTATCCTTAAAAAATTATTCAACAAAAATTAGCCATTAAATTCCCCAATCTTTTAGGAATTCATCTTTTCTATCTCTTTCAATAATTGTTTTGCACCAGCCTATCTTTCTTTCAAGTTCACTTATAAACTCTAACATTCCAATATCACTCTTCCTTTGCAGGTGCTCTTTGTACTTTTCATACTCTGATATTTTATGATTAAGCCTCGGGATTCTACTACCTGAAAAAGTAAAGCTCAATACAACAAAATCAAGTCTTTGAAAAGTTTCAAAATCAATGCCTTTGTTCAATATTAGGTCTAAAAACTCGAATCGATAGTCTTTAAAAAGTGATACGACAATATTAAAAACAGTAAAAACACCCTCATTATTAGTAGTCTGTTTTAAATATTTTTTAAGGAAGTCTAGTTGTTTCTCCTTTTCGCCTGTGAAAATACTAGTTATGTTGTCCGCGTGATCTGAAATTCTGTGGTAAGAACTTAAATAATCTAATATTTTAGTGAACACTTCTTCATAATTCTCAAGTTTCCACAGCTTTCTAAAGTCATTTTCCAATAATGAACTTTTCGATAAATAACTTGAATCTTTGAAATGCAAATCCATTAAACTTGTTACAAAATCAGGGTCTTTTTCTAATATGATTTGTAATACTTCAAGTGAATAATCAAAATGTCGTTCGTATTCGTCTAGCTTCAAATAGAGTGCCTTAACCGTATTAATTTTATCATAAAAAAGTTTAGGCTGTTCTTCATAAATATGAGTAAAGAAATTATTTGCAACATATATTTTTTCTTTCGTAGCCCTACGAAAAAGAATCTCTAAAACTTCTCCATATGTTGTGTAAGAGTCTTCTATGAATGGAGTGAATCTTTTGAGCAACCTCTCTAGAAACCAGAAATATGTAATTTTCTTATTCTTCAGATACTTCATAAAAAGTTCGAAATCTTCTCTAATAAGATTTCTTGGAGAGACTGAAACCTGTAAGTTTGGTAATTCGGTGATATAAGTACTTTTTGAAAGTAAGGTTCTAAATTGAACAACCTTTTCACTATTAAGCCGGAGCTTATTGAAATAGTTCATGTGAATTTCATTGGCATAATCGGACTGAACAATTTTTTTGAATAGTTCTAGGAACAAATCGAAGTTTCTATTACCAACAACTCTCAACAATCTTGATACTGATTGAGAAAGCATGTATGTTCTTTCATTATGAAATTCCTTATTCTTGTAAATTACATTCAAGTCATTTATAATTTTCATATAATCTGACCTAGCAAAACCTTTAGTGTACCTAGCTATTTGTTGTAACTTATATTTCTCGTAATCATCATGCCCTAACCTTCTTTCTTTTCTCTCACTTATTGTATTGGTTAATTTTTGATAGAGCTTGTAAGCTCTGCTGTTGAGATTTCTCAGCAGTTTACGTTCATCAGCAACCTGAATCCAATTTAACCTATCTACATATGTCGCCAGAATAGCATTATCAATAAAGTCATTAAAGTTTAGTTTCTGTTTAAAAAACTCTAAAAGAAGAGCTTTATCAAACTTGATAATAGGCACAGATTTATTATGAAATTCTAGGTTTGTCGAATATTCTTGAAGACATTTTTGACAGTTGAATTTTAGTTCTGTTATTTCATAACTCTTAAAAATGAACTTCCACAGTTTTTCTCTAAAATTTTTTTGTTCTTCACTTAAGAGAACATTGTAATTTCCAATTAGTAAACCTTCACCAATACTATGATTGGATTGATAATTATCTCTAAGAAAAGTTGGAGCAATAAAGAGAATTATTTTTGAGTAGAAATCATGGTCATTTTTAACTCTTTCGTACAAAAAGGCAAAAAGACATATTTGCTGAAAGTATCCCTTTTCGTAACTATACCTATCCATTGAGATTCTTTCAACAAATGCCTTCAATAATTTATGAAATCTTAACTCAGACTTCAAACCATACTTAACTAGAATTTCTAAAGCTAAAAGGAACAGTTCTTCTCCGAGATATTGAAATCTTATGAGTATTTCGATAGTCTTATCGCCTATAGTATCAGAACGTCTTTCATTAAAGACTTTAAAAGAATAGTCTATCGGATTATCTGCTTTAATCTCTTTTGTTATTTTATCAAAATAAATAAGAGATTCATAAGGGATATAATAGTAAAAGTCATCAATAAAAGAAATAGCGAGTGTTTCATTACTAACTTTTTTCCAACCTTCTTTAATATCTTTTGAAATAAGCTTTCCTATTGATTCAAGACTAAAATTGTCTATTTGTTCCTTGAGAATATAACCCAATGAGAACCTCCCATCTTTATCTATATATGCATTAATTAAACTTGAAAATGATATTTCTTGCTCTTTAATGAATACTAGATACAGTATGTATTCGCCTAAAATTTGGTCAGCAACCTTATAGATTTTCTCAAACTCATCAGCAATCTCTATATTATATAGAATTCTAAGGTTTTGTTCAAGTATTCGTTTCGATATAGAAAAGTACTTTTCAATCTCTTGAACCTGTGTTTCATTTTCTAGATTAATGGTTTTAAAAAATGACAATATACCTGCTACAGCTAACAGGTTTTTATTTTCAAAGGAATCAATACTTTGTTTCACTGAAGAAAAGTAGATTTCCAAGATCTGTGATGGATTATTTAGCTTTTCCAATTCTCCACTTAGCCCAGCTATAACCGCCATAATTGCTAGACGAGGATTCCCTTTTGAGATATTGAATATTCTTTCAGCATAGTAATCACTAATGTCATATTCTTCGGATTGCAAAATCTTTCTAAGTTCATCTCTTGTAAAGGGTTTGAGTTCAATATGTTTGAAATCTTCAATGAATTTTTCGACTTCCCTCTTCACATAATTTCGTACTGTTAAAATGATTTTTATCCCTCTTTCGTTATCTCTTTTTCGCTGAAAGTTTAAAATCTGTATTAGATTATTTTTGAGTTTATTGGCATCATCCAGTACTAGTAAATAATGTTTTCCTGAAAGAAGGAATGTTTGTAAATCTTCCCAAATATCCAGATGACCGTTTGTTCTTATATATTTTAGATCATACTCTTTGTTTTCCTTTAGGAATGTTTTTGTTAGCTCTAATGACAGTTTTGTCTTGCCTGTTCCAGCGTACCCAGATATGAGCAGTATGTCTTTTTCTTCAAGGCTTTTCAAACCTTCTTCAATTTCAATTTCTCTATTAAAAAACTTATTAGATAAAGGAGTTGCAAATTTTGATTTCTCATAATCTTCAATAAACTCAGATACTTCTAATATTTGAGCTGTATCAATTGGGACATTTAATTTTCTTGCAAGAGAAGGGTAATTTTGGCTTATCTCATTTGCCAAAATTCTAATATCAATGACTTCTAACTGACAATCCACGGAATAAGACGATAGATGCGTTTTAAGTTCTTCATGCTTTATAGTGTCATGAACTCCATTGAACATTAGTATTACCTTGATAATTTTCTCATTTGGAATATCATTTTGAGAGAAACAATGGCTAATGTCTTTTTTAAGCTTAGTAAGAATATCTTCTGTTTTAGTGGTGATTTCTACAAAGAGGTAGTAATCGTCGATAGGGATGAAAGTGTCGGGAGTACCTTTTCTAGATTTATCCTTTCCCACCACTAGACCTGTAGGGTACACAAAAGGATGTTTGAAATTTAAGTATAGACGACAAAGAACAGCGAAGTCGTCTCCATTAATTGTAGTTAGTTTATGTTCTATTTGAGTAATCATATTTAAGTACTTTTTGAGACTCCAATAATACAAGAAGCTATTTTATTATCTATACTCTCTACGATAGGCATCTTTTCCATTATATCATTCAAAGTTTCAGGATTCAATTCAATTTTTCTATGCTCATTTCTCAAACTTGTTAAATTATAAATGTTCTTTCTTCTTCTATTTTTTTCTCTTTTCTCATTTAAATAAGGCTGTAAAATGCCTATCCATTCTTCCGCTAATCTTTCATAATCAATTGTTTCTTTCGGATTTGGTTTTAAAAGATTCAACATTGATTTATATATTGTTTCTTGCTCTATCTTTAGCTGTTTAGATTTGAGCTTCATGGTAAGTATATGTTCTGCAACGTCTAATGCTCGTTTCTTTTTGGGTTGAAGCAAATCTCTTTCTTTCTTTTTAAATAATTCAACATACTTTTTTAATACATCATCTTTCCACTCAAGACCTTTTGAATGTTTTGTTATATGGCTTCTTAACTGCTGACATATATCTGGAAAATCTATGTGAATATTATTTTCACTATCTATAAAATACCATTTAGGACTTTTATTTTTATCACCTCTCAACGCAAAAAAGCACCAATCTTTTTCACTATCCAAAAAACTAACTTTGGTTTTTACAGAAGATGAAACATCTTTAAACTCTTCATAAACAATCTCATCTATCAAAGATTGGTCTCCCTCTTTTAGTTCTACAATTGGTTGAAAGCTATCATGAATACCAGTCCAAGATTCATCCTTATCAATAAAATCATTGTACTCTTTTATAATATCAGAAGTTGAATCTAAATTTCTAAAAAACCTTTCTCTTAACACTGTTGGAACATTAAAATTTGAACCATATATCTGTTCAACCATTGAATTTGTCTCTATTAACCTACTATCTGCTTTTAAAGAATATTCATCAGAGTCATCTGGCCAATAAATTTCAATTTCATCATGTAAACTATCCATTCTATCAACTCTACCAATTCTTTGCTCAACAATTCTCAAAACACTTGGCATATCTAATAATAAAATACATGACGCTCCTTGTAAATCAATACTTTCCGACATTTTATCAGAACACATTGCTATGTATCTTTCTTTTGTTTCTGATTCTAACCCAAAAATTTCCAATACCCTATTACTGTCTTTATCTTTTTCACTACCTGAAGCAACTAAAATTTTATGTTTTGGATAATTATCAACAAATAGTTTTTTCAAATAATGAAGTGTAATAACTGTGCTATCAAATGCTAATACATTTTGGTGTTTTTTTCCAACCCTTACCAATTCTTGAACTTTTCCTAATTCTCTACTATTGGACAATTCTTTAGCAAGAGAACTTATACGCTTATATATTTTAAGTTCCTCTTTACATACTGTTAGGTATTCTTCCTCATTTAAAAGCCAAGAAGGAAAGAAGTCATCTTTAAACATTTTGTTTTTTCTAGGTAACTTTCCTTTATTGATTAATTGTTGAATCCTGTCTAATTTATTTCCTGTTTTATTTGCTTTACCATGAAAGCCATAGTAGTCCATTGCTTTTTGAGAGCCTTCTATATGCTCCACCAATGCTACTTTAGAAGAGCGCAGGGATGCTCTTATCATATAGATAGACAAAGCCCTTCCTGAACTAATTCTTTTACCAACATAACCTTTTAAACTTTCTTCTTTAGTAATCTCAAATTTAGGTTTATTAAATGAGGTTAAATAAGTTACCCCTTTTATCTGACTAGCTAGATTATTTATTTCCAAAACAATATCTTTGTCAGATTGAGTTTCTTTTGTCAAATAAGTTCTCTCATTCTGTTTAGGGAACTTACAAGTTTTATTAAGACGGTTTATATATTTATGAGATGCTTTCTCAATTTCTTTGTTTAGAGATTTTTTCGTTCTTCTTACTGTAAATTTGCTTATAAAATTCCTTAAATTCTGAATATTGTCTTCTTTACTTCTCAAATAAGGCTTATTTACTAGCTCCTTAAACCTTTCAAAATCTTCATCTGTTAGGTTATCAATATCCAGTAACTCTATAAGTCTCAATAAATCTTCAACTTTTTTACTAATCGGTGTTGCAGTAACTAAAATTTTATAATCCGCATTATTACTTTTAATTAGATTTGTTCTGTTTGAATCAGGAGAAAGATAATTATGTGCTTCATCTACTGTCAAAATATTGGCAAAAGACAAATAATCAATAATCTTTTTCTTATTCCTTTTACTAGAATGGCTTAACAAGCCCATTGACAATTGTGAATTATCAATTCGCCTTAATGTACGAAACTCTTCTTCCCATTTTGGAACAACTAAAGGGGGGCAAATTACTAAAGAGTTAGTCTTATAGTTTTTACCTATTTCAAAAAGCCAATGTTTTAGTGCCAATATCAATGAAGTACATAGTTTGGTTTTACCAGCACCCGTTGGGTCAGCAATTAAAACATTAGATTGATTCTGAAGTATAGAAACCGCCTGTGCTAACCCTTTCCATTGAGTTGGCCATAGTTTTGTTTGTTCAAGTTTAACAAGTATCTCCTTGTATTCTTGCAACCAATTACCTTCTAACATTTCGGCTATTGCTCTAGCTAAAGCTTCTTCCCATGTTACTTTTTGTATTAGGTTATTAAGAAGTTCCTTTATTTTATCATTATATAAAAAAGCGTCTTCATAATAGCTTTCAGCAATAAGTTTAATTGATTTATATTGCTCTATTTCATTAATTTCATTAACTCTAATATTTGCTTCTTCTTGATAGTTTAAACCATTTTTACTAAAATTTGAAGAGCCTAAAATTGCATGTTTATCTCCAACATATAGTTTTGCATGTAATTTGTCCTTGTATTTAAACTCTATAATTCCTTTGTCAATTTTATCTATTAAATTAATCACCGCCCCACCTAGCATAATGGAAAGACCTCTTTTTAACCAATAATCTTTAATCTCTTTATCTAGTTTAAATCTCAAATATTTTTTTCGACCTCTAACATTTGGCTCAAATCCAATTAGAATTCTTGTGCTTTCGAGTTTTTCAAAATCTTGAGAGCCAAAAAAATCAATTAAATTAGAAAGAGAAGTAAAACCTGTAACTATTATATAATCACTACTATCTTTAATGTCATTATAAACAATAGTTTGAACAGACCGTTTTCTGTTCTTTTGATTAAGTGGAAATAGCTCATTATCTGGCCACCTAACCCTCTCAAAATCTAATGCAACTTGGTTAATAATTGGTATGCTATTTTCTTTAGACAACTTGTTTCATGTTTATACTGGTCTGACTAAGTCCAAATTTTTCATATTTATACCTAATAAACTTTGAATATCTATCCTCATGTGTAGATATTATTACCTGTTGATTAGAAAAATTGTGCTTTAGTACTTCTATCAATGAATGCGTGTTAATTTCATCTAAAGTTTGTAAAGGGTCATCTATTAAGATAGTGCCAAAATTAGATGTGTTATAAACTTTATTTAAAACTAACATCAATGATATAACTGTTGCTGTCAACTGACCAGAACTTAAAGTATATGATACTTCTTGTTGTCTATTAATTGGTCTAATTTTTATTTGCGGTTCAGAATTATTAATATCCGCATCAAATATCAATCCTGTTCCTAATGAGTGCTCTTGAAGTATTTTACCTGTATAGATATAAAAGGGAATGCTAATTGTTTTAATAATGCTACTAACATAATTTTTGATACTACTATCAAAAACATTCCTGATTTCAACTACTTTATCATAAGTTGATTTTAACCTATTTATTCTATTTGTTAAAGAATTAACATTCTTATTTATTGTATTGTAATACTGATATTCAATATACTTTTTTTTGTTATTAAAATCCTGTTTTGATAATCTATTTAAGTGTTGTTTATCTCTATTAAAATAACTTTCAAAATCATTATATAATTGAGATATATTTATTGTTTCATCAATTTGTGGTGTATTATTTTTTATTATTTGCTCTATGTCATTATAAACACTTTCTTTATCTTCAACGTTTCTATGATTAATTAAACCTACAATTTTATCCTTATCTTCTTTTTCAAAAAGATTAAAAAACTCTATGTAGTTTGTTTTTAATGATGAGGTCTCCTTTCCTTTGATTAAGTGATAATTTTCTTGTGATATTAATTTAGCAACATCCTCCTCTATTTCCTTATTAGTTTTTAAAAGATTAGTTTTGATTTTATCAAGAAAAAGTTGTTTTAAGTTTTTCTTTTCTTCTTCGAGCCTTTGATTATTTTTAATGTAAGACTCAAAAATCTTGTTTTCAGTGCTATTAATATTATTAAGAAGCCTTTCTGATGTTTCCCAATCAAAACCACAAGTTGGGCATTCACTTTCTTTTAAATTAATATTTCTTAATACATCTTCCGACCTTGAGAATTCTATTAGCAAATCTCTTCTTTTCTTTAATTCTTCTAAAATCTGATTCTCAACATTAAGAGCCTCTTTTAATGAAATTATTAACTCTATTGATATTTTGTATTTTTCAATTTCATCTTTAACTTCATTAATGTTTTCCAATAACTTTATGTTCTCCTCTTTAAGCAACGATTTAAAATCTAAATCTTCTATGGATTTAATAAAATCAGAATTATTCTTCATTTTATTTAAATTACTTTGCCTTAAGGTATTTTCTTTATCTAGTATTTCAATATTTTCAATACTCCAATAATATCTTATAAAATCGTTTACAAAATTTACCTCTCGTTTAATTTTTTCGATAGAGAGGATGTAATGAACATCTTCAAGCAACTGTCTGTTATCAAACAAATACTCTACTCTTTCCAATTCTCTAAATAAACTATTCTTTAAGTCAATATTAGGAATATCTATTTTCTCTTTATCCCAAACTTTATCTATATCAACCAAAAGTTTATCATATTCCAATTCCCCATTGTCCAATGATAAATTCTTGATTTCTAACTCTACCCTGCTTTTTTGATGGCTTAATTCTTCTAATCTATTCTTAGTTGTTCTCAAAAAGGATTCTATTGTGTTGAGTTGATTTAATTGAGTTTCAACTCCCAACAAAGTGACTAAACTTTTGTACTTATCTTTTGGGTTCTTTTTAAGAAAAAAAGTGTTTTCATCCTGTTCAACATAGTTCAGAACATTAAACAGATTCTTTATATTATTGAAATTCAATAAATTCTCTTGTTCAATATTATTTTCCACTTCCTCATCATTCAAGAAAACTTTCAATACTGAATCATCATATATTTTTTGAGGATTGTTTCTAATTGATTTTTGATTAGGTGCAGGTTCAAATTCTCTCTGTATTTTTAAAATATCTCCATTGTCACTTTTTAACTTAATCTCTAAATTAATTGGTAAAGAGTTATTTTTATGAATTGGGCTTTCAGTATAACCATAATTAGCTAAGATATTACTGTTCTCATGTATTCTTCTAGGCTTACCTATCAAGATGATTTCTATTGCATCAAAAAGAGTAGTTTTCCCATAACCATTTGGACCATCAAAGACTATCAACTCTTTACTTCCAAAATCAAAAGAAAGGTCATCTACACACTTAAAATTCTTTATTGTCAAGGTTGATATTCTATAACTCATCTTGTTCAGTATTATCTAATAAACTATTATTTTGGATAAAATTTTCTATATCGCCCTCATTTATATCATAAAAATCATCTTCAATTAACTTAAATATTTGCTTTTGATTATCATTTAATAAACTCAATATAGCCTCATTTAAATCCTCTAAACTTTGCTTTTCTTCATCTGCTACCTTATAGTTTAAAAAGGGTAGTTTAGTAAAGAGCTTTAATAAAAGAATATACCAAGAGTTTTCTCCTAAATTATTAAGCAAATTTCCATTTTCAATAGCTAATTGATTTAGACTATTTATAACATTAATATTATTAACATTATTAATTTTTTCCTGTAATTCAACAAAGTCAGAATCATTGTATATTAACAAGTACTTTTTGGCAACAAAATAATTTTCTTCTATTTTCTTTAAATTGAATAATTGACTTTCCTCTGTATGGCTAAGTATCATTACAAATGAGAGGTTTTTATCAATACTTTTTTTCTTATAATCTTGCAAATACTCATTCTGAATTTCTATTGCAATTCTATTTAAGGTATATTCTATATCATCAGTATTTTCAGCAATCCTCATTAAGTCTTCATAATTTAAGAAGAGGAACAGGTAAAAATCCATTTTTTCTTCTCTAAAAGCAGAAAAATACACCTCCAATTCTTTATAATCAATCTTCTTTAATTCAATATTTGAATCATTTATTATTTTCAATATCAGTTCTTTCATTCGTTTAATTCATCTATTGCATTATTAATTCGTTTCAACCCAAATAAATTATTATTCTCAACATCGGCAATGTTTAGTTCTTCCCCTGTCCGTACCTCTATTATATTATTAACTTTTTCTTTCATTTCATCTTTTGAAACATTTAAATGTTGTGTTACAAAATAATCTACTTCGATTGAACTTGTAGTTTTGTATAATTCTTCACAATGTTTTTGTAATTTATTTAATTCATATTCTTCATTAAAGTCAAAATCACTGTTATCCAATGTCAATTGATAAATTTCATCATCATCATTATCACTTTTAAGTAGATACCGTAACTTCCCAAAGTCTGGACTTGAATTAACCCTTCTAATTGCTCTTCCAATTATATTTTTAACTGCATTATCGTCTAAAAATGTAATAATTGAGGTTCTTAAAGGTGGCTTGAGATTTTTATGAGGTGTTAAATAGTCATTTATTAGAATGATGATTTCCTTTGAAGCCATCTGTTCAATTTTATATAAAAATTTTTGTAGTCTATCATACTGGATTTTTTGCTCATTATCTTCTAAATCAAAATTACCTAACTCTTCATAAATACTTTTCATAAAAGCTTTTTCTATTTCAAACCAAGCAATCTTTTCATTAAATGCCAAAGAACTATCATTTATCCAACCAATTATTTCTGAAAAAAGAATTTCTTTAACCGTACCAGTATTATGTCTATCTTTAACATAATCGGATATAATCTGACAACAATAAATTCTCTTTAAGGTAATATCATCATTCGTTATCTCTGGATTGCCTATATAAGTCCTGATTGCATCATCTAGTCTTTCATTAATATTGTTCAGATTATATTCGCCTGAAATAACATTTGTCTGTACTAATGCTTCGTTTTGAACTCCTATGAATTTGCTTAAATCTATTGGATTTAAATGAAGGTATAAATAATTCCTTTCAGAGTTATTAGGAAACCTAGTCATCATATCATTCCATGCTTTCTTATATTTGGTATAATTATGAGCAGTGTAAGCTTTAACCTGAAATGTTTCAAACTCATCAGTTGTTAGAGAGAAATCTTCATCCTCCTCTAGCCTCAAACAATAATTATCTTCTAATTCATCTCCTAATTGATTAATCTTTTCAATTGCTTTACATAAAGCAACCTCTCCTTGAAATACATATCCTGACCAACTAGGTGTAGCATCTTGAGCTCCTGGCATATTTTTAAAGTTTAAGAATAAAGAATTATCTGAACAAACATTCAGTCCTATTATGCTATTAATTTTACCTTAGATAAAAAAAGGCACATTGTATGATATTGCTCTCTCATATAAATAATGAAATATAATAAATGTAAAGATATATAACCATTGAAAGTGAGTCAGGTTTGAAAAAAATTAATTAAATTAATTTACTTCAATTTAGGTACACTTAAAATGTGTCCATTTTAATTTATCTAAATATAAATCCAAAAGTTATATATTTGCTTAACATATAAAGTATAGCGTTAGCTATTTAACTTGTATCTGAAAACCGCCAATTTTCTCAAAAAGATATTCCACAAGTTTTATAGAACTAATGCTCACGCAATGGCGTGGGCTTGGTCTATTTGTGGAATGGGTGCTTGGCGGTACCTCAGATACGATAGGCTACAGTTCCACGCTTATTGTTTTAACTAACTTCATTTTGGAACTGGATGATTATAATATTAAATATTATGAGAAACCAAATTTTCAAATTGATACTCTTATCAATTTTAACGACAACCTACTTAGGTTGTTCCTCAGATTCCGATTCAGATAATTGTGAAACGATTACATGTATTAATGGCGGTACTTTTATGGATTGTGAGTGTGATTGCCCTGAAGGTTACGCAGGCAACAATTGCTCTAATCAAGTAACACCAAGCAAAGTAATCATTAACAAAGCTATTGTAAAGGTATTTCCAAATACGGATAACGGTGAGTTTTGGGATGCGGCAATTCCAGATGCAGAAGCTGCATTACCTGATGTCTACATTACTCTTCAGGATTCTGATTTGAATGTTATCTATGATAGTCCTACGTTTTATGAAAATGCAATTTCTGGTGAAGGCACTTTTTTTGAGTTTACATTAACACCTTCACTTGAACTAACTACTTATGAAAATCCATTTTTAGTAAACATCTGGGATTATGATTCAACTAGTGAAGATGACTTTATGACAAGTTTTGGCTTTTTTACTTATACATCAAATAACAATTTTCCTGATGTATTAACTGTGGTTAGTCAATCTGAAGAAATATTGGTTGATCTTGAAGTAACTTATGAATGGTAATATATAATCTATAAAACATCTAGATATAGTCTTACTTATGTCTAGATGTTTATTCTTTGGGGTTCTGCTTATTATTTTTTTCAGAAATTATTAATTTTAATAAGAAAATAGTTAATAAACCAGCACCGAAACCAACCAACATATTAAAAAGAATATCATTCTTATGTTTCAATGATTCACATTCTATTTGAGACAACCTTAAATCTTCAGGGAAATTTTGCTTTAAATCTAATTCATAACAGTTTATTATTTGATGTTCCATAGTTAAAAGGCTTTATCTAGTTTAATTATTTTAAATGCATTTGTATTAACCAAGGCATATGCATAATCATGAACACATATCCAGTTTATATCCCTAATCTTCATTGTATGTGTATTAAATCCAAAGTTTAATCCTGCTCCATCCATAAAATCATATGATTTAATCACTTCACTTTTAGAACCTAATATTCTCTGTAACACCTTTCTATTTGCATTCAATATATTTTCTGTTAAAGCCTTTGCATTTCGTTCTTTAGCAGCTTTGATATTATTATACTTGATTTGGTTCTCCCTGGATGCAAATTTTTGGTTGCTACGCTTTGGCACAAACTCTTCTCCCGTTAAAGGATCAATAGCCTTTTCTTTATTATCTTCTTTCATTATTTTAAATTTACAAGTTATATGTAACTTAGTTGTAAAAGGATTTATAACCATTCATGTTAATGCAACGGCATATATGCCAACATAACTGAAATCCATATTTATTTAAATTAATATGCATATTATAAGTTCAATTTAAGTTTTACTTAAGTAGTCATTTGACTCTTGATCTATGACAGAAGGCTTACCTTCTTTAAGCCAATTCACAATGTCCTTTCTGGAAAATGTCAATGGTCGCCGTTTAGAAATGACTGGCATTTCAAACCGACAAACTTTTGAATAAATCGTTGACTTTTTGTATCCTGTTAGTTCTTGAACCTCCTCTACAAAGATGATGTCGCTATTTGTTTTTGACCGGCCAAATGTACCGTCAGTTTTGGTAAGCAGCTTTTTCGCTTCTTGAGCAAAAGTTTCTTTACTTAGGTCTATATATTCTCCAACAGTAAGGGAGTAAAGGGGTTTTGATAAATCTTTCATTGCATCATTTTTAGTTTGGGTCGAATCACATGAAGCATTCGAATCATTAATTAATGATGCAATAATCGGAATTGTTTTAGATCACTTAAAAGACCCTAAACGATTTAGGGACCAAATAGTGACTCAATTTATGAAATTAATCGTCTTTATTAATTATAATGTGTTCCAATCCTGGTACATTTATTCTATTAGATTTCTTGACAGTACGGGAATTAGTGGCAAGTATTTTATGAACATATCCTAAGTTAAAATCTGTAACTTCATCTTTATTGTTAATGTAAGTGAAATATTCACAAATCCATCTTTCTATATTTGATAATTTACCTATGACCCTTTGATTTAAATAAAGCTGTCTAAACACTAAAAGAAATTTATTTGCATTACCTCTAAAACAAATTTTATTCTGAATCTCCTCTCCGTTGAGTAGTTGCTCTAATTTTTTTTGATCCTTTTTTTCAAAATATGGCCTTAAAGCATCAAACAAATTCAAATTATCATTATTAATTTCTAATATTAGCCTATTCCCAAGTTTATATTGAATTAAATTATTAACTGTTTCCACAACCTCAATATCAAGAAGTTCAGATTGATGTTTCTTGATATTAAATTTCAGAAAATCAATAAATTCATTTATCCGATCGTTGAAGTTGGTTGATAATTGAAATTTTAAGAAATTTTCCATTTCAGAGAGTTTAAAAGCATATTGTCTTAATTTAAGAGTGAACCAGAAACCGAATTCTGAATTGTTCTTGTCAATGATAATGTTTTCGTTGTATTCAAAACAATCACCCTTCATCATAAAAAAGTTCAAATTGAACCGCTCACTTAAAACACTGTGGGCCTCTTCATACTTTTCTACATAATCTTTAAAGTATTTATCTGACCCATTATTATAATCTTTTGATTTTAAAACTGGATGTCCATTTTCAAATATCATGGCTTCAATCTTGTTGAGAATCTTTAACCCTAATATGTCAGAAGTTTTATTTAATAGAATCATGGATCGCTCATATTCCTTGATATCGGATGTGTCGATTTCGTAATAAGAATAGTTAATTTTCATAATTAAGAATTAATATCAGGTATTGCATTCGCAGCCTCCACCTTCTTCTGATTAATAATCTTAGCATAAACTTGAGTTGTCTTTAACTCCTTATGACCGAGTAACTTTGATACGGTATATATATCTGTTCCAAATGTGAGTTGTAAGGTAGCATAGGTATGTCGAGCACAGTGAAACGTAATAGTTTTACTTATTCCTGCTTTCATTACCCATTGTTGTAACTTTAAGTTATTCCATGCACTGTATCTCAAACCTTTAAACACACGTTCCTCATTATCTTGACGTTCATTTAGTAAATTGAAAGCCTGTTCTGGTATGGGATGTGTTTGATAGCCATTCGTCTTCTTTTGCCTGAAGCGTATATAATAACCTTGCTCTTCAGAGTATTGGACCTCCTTCCAGACCAATTTATGCACGTCAGACCACCTTAGACCTGTAAGTGCACTAAACAGGAATGCTTGTTTTAAAATTGGAATTTCACATTCTGTAATAGCAACCCTTTTTAGTTCGTCTAGGGTTAAAAACTCTCGTTCTGATTCCCCTTGTTTAAACCCTTTAACATTATCCGCTGGATTATTAGAGATGATATGTTCTCTTGTGGCCTCTCTAAGGCATGCTTTAACTTTATTAAAATAAGAATAACATGAATTTTGAGAGAGTGGCTGTATACTTTTAGTTCTTGCCGTATGCTTTAGATAGTATTTAAAGTCTTCCAGCCATTTAACGTCAATTTCACGAAATGGAACAAAATCACCTTTAAATTTTATCAAGTGCTTCAATACACTATCCCAATTACCATAATTTCCGGTAGATTGATTATATCGCTCGTCTGTTTTTTCGGAAAAATATGTAATGAAGTTTTTATTTAGATTCTCTTTAGCAATGTTCGAAAATCCATGAGCATCTTGTTGCATCTCCAAAAACTTCTTAGAGCGAATGCTTTCTGCCAGCAATAATGTTTTTTTATTATGAGCTCTTTCCTTTGAGGTATTTGGTGAGGTATAAAGAAATAAATTTAGAGATTCTTTTTTTCTTTTTTGTTTCGCCTTTGGCAGATAATAATCTAAATATAAACTTTCCTGACCGTCCTTTTTCTTTCGTGTTCTTATAGATACATTCATGTGACAAAATTTTGTACCGTTTTGTACCGCGAATTAAAAAAGGTACAAATACGGGACAAAAATAGCTAAATTGAAACAAACAGACAAAAGCCTAATTCAATAATAAAATTTTAAACAACTGTATTTCAATTATTTATATTGAATTAGTTTGAGATAGTTTGTAGAAGTTACTTTCCGATACAGAAATTAGCAAAAATATTACCCAGCAAGTCATCATTAGTAATCTCACCTGTAATCTCACCAAAGTGGTAAAGCGTTTGTCGTATATCAATAGCCAATAAATCTCCTGAAAGCCCAGAGTCTAGTCCATACTTCACTTTCTGAACCTCTTCAAAAGCCTTTAAAAGAGCATCATAATGACGAGTGTTAGTTACAATAGTTTCGTTGTTACGAAGAGCACCTGTATTAATTAAATTCAATAACGAATCGGTTAATTGCTCTACACCAAAACCTGTTTTTGCTGAGAGTAACTGCACGCCTTCAATCTGTTGCTGTAATGTGGCAAGTTGGCTATCATCAAGTAAATCTATCTTGTTGGCAATAATAAGTAAAGGTTTTTGAGGGTACTTATTTTTTATTTTTTCAAGTTCTATCTGTATCGATTTTAAATCGGTAATCCCTTTTGTACTGTCAAAGAGATAGATTGTGACTTGAGATTGTTCAATCTTTTCAAAAGTCTTTTTAATTCCAATACTTTCAACAACATCTTCTGTTTCTCTTATACCTGCAGTATCAATAAATCGAAACCCAATACCTCCTATAGATAGCTCATCCTCTATAGTATCTCTTGTAGTACCTGCAATATCACTCACAATAGCACGCTCTTCATTCAATAGCGCGTTCAATAAAGTAGATTTTCCAACGTTTGGTTCACCAACAATAGCTACAGGAATTCCGTTTTTGATGACATTTCCAACAGCAAACGAGTCTATCAAACGTTTTAACACAAATACAATACGGTCAACTAAACTTTTAAACTGTGTACGATCTGCAAACTCAATATCTTCTTCAGCAAAATCAAGCTCTAACTCAATTAAAGATGCAAAATTTAAAAGCTCTTCTCTCAACTTTGCAATCTCACTCGAAAAACCACCTCGCATTTGTTGCATAGCAATTTGATGAGACGCTTCGTTATCACTAGCTATTAGGTCTGCAACAGCTTCTGCTTGACTCAAATCAAGTTTTCCATTTAAAAAGGCACGTAGCGTAAACTCACCTGCATTAGCCATTCGACAGCCTTTTCTAAGAAATAATTGAATAATCTCCTGTTGTATATAGGCTGAACCATGACAAGACACTTCAACCACGTCTTCTCCTGTATAAGAGTTTGGATTTTTAAATACCGAAACTAATACTTCATCATACACTCGTTTATCCTCAATAATATGTCCTAAATGTATGGTATGTGTCACTTGGTCTTTAAGTGACTTATTGTTTTTTACTGATTGAAAACAACTATCTGCTATTGCTATAGCGTCCTTTCCGGAAAGTCGTATAATAGCTATTGCACCACTCCCTGATGGTGTTGCCAAAGCTACAATAGTATCTTGATGAAACATCTTTGATATAATTTTTAACAAAAGTATTGTAAAATTACTAGTACTCACTAATTGAACCTAGTTTCTTTAGGATTTTATTAAGAAAAAACCATTGACATTCTCCTATATTCATTAGTATATTTGTGCAACTTTAAAATACATTTGAAATGAAAAAAGTATTTACTTTTCTATTAATGAGCTTACTATTAACAGCTTGTGAAACTACCCAAAAACCTGATGGATACGTAATAAACGGAACAGCTAAAGGAGTAATCAATGGTATAAGAGTATATTTAAAAACTAAAGATAATAGAGGGAAAGAACTCGTTAAAGACACAGCTATTGTAATTGATGAGAAATTTAAATTTGAAGGCAAAGTTAACCGACCTCAGGTTTGGTTTCTTCATGTTAACAGTGTTAATGGTAACAGACCATTTATGATTGAAAACGACTATATAGACGTTGAAATTGAAAAAGATAGTATACATGCTACAAAAGTAACTGGAACAAAATCTAATGAAGTGTTCAACATCTACAGTAACACTGTTAAAGAACTCTCTAACGAACGTAGAAAGTTAAATATGGAATTTAAAATCGCTGATCAAACAAGCGATACTGAAAAAGCAAAAGAATTACAAGCCAAAATTGTTAAGAACAATCATGATATGGCTAACCTTCCTTTTGAACTTATAAGCGAACATAATGACAACAATTTTGTACTAATTTTAATAGAATCCCTTATAAGTAGCAATAATACCGATTTAAACAAACTAATAGAATCATACAATACTCTCTCTAGTGACATTAAAGGTTCTGATTTTGGCAAAACTATTCAAAATAAAATAGAAGCGCTTAAACAAGAAAAAGAACGTTTAGCAAACCTTGAAATAGGAAAAGCTGCTCCTGAGTTTTCAGCACCAGACCCAGATGGAAAAATGCTTGCCTTAAAAGATATGAGAGGAAAAGTAACTATTATCGACTTTTGGGCTTCATGGTGTGGACCTTGCAGAAGAGAAAACCCTAACGTGGTAAAAGTCTACGAAAAATACCACGACAAAGGTCTTGAAATTATTGGTGTGTCTTTAGATAAGCAAGGTCAAAAAGACAGATGGCTAAGTGCTATTGAAAAAGACAACTTAACTTGGCATCATGTATCTAACCTAGCTTATTTTAACGATCCTGTAGCTAAACAATATGCGATTAACTCTATTCCTGCAACTTACATTTTAGATGAAGAAGGAACAATTATAGCAAAAAACCTAAGAGGTCCAGCTTTAGAAAATAAAATTGCTGAATTATTAGATTAACAACACACAAGCACTAAAACAAAAAAGCCTTCAATTATGAAGGCTTTTTTGTTTTTATAACTTTCCTGTTTTATGCATCACAAATAAAATAAGTATTGGCACAGCTAATAAACCTACAAATAACAAATTGGTTTCAAACAACCAAGGTGCCAGCATTAGAGTTACAATATAGCCTCCTACTGCTCCACCAAAATGCGCATCGTGTCCTATATTTCCTATTCTGTTTTTCATTCCGTATATAGAATATAAAAGATACCCAATCCCAAAAATATATCCAGGTATTGGAATTGGAACAAAAAACATATAAAGTCCCATATTAGGCTCCAATAATATTGCAGAATATAACACACCAGTAACAGCTCCACTTGCTCCTACTGCACTGTAATAATACTCATCTTTATGAAAATATAACGAGAGTAAGCTCCCTAAAATTAAACTGGCAATATATACTATAATAAAGTTTAAACTGCCTAAATAAGCAATAACAACATCAGCAAAAAAGTATAAGGTAAACATATTAAAAAACAAGTGCATTGTATCTACATGTAAAAACCCAGAACTAAACATGCGTATTTGTTCTCCTCGTTTTATACTTCCAACATTAAATTTATAGCGCTCAAAAAAGCCATAATCATTAAGTCCTTTAAAAGAAATAATAACATTGGCAGCAATAATAACAATTGTAACTAAACTTAAATTACCCATAAACTGTAAACGTTTAAATAGAATATAACATATATTTGCTGATGCAAATCTAATACTAAAAAATGCAATTTCTAGTTTACATTCTGGTTTATCCCTTTTTATGGCTTATTTCTATTTTACCATTCAGACTACTGTATGCATTTTCTGATTTTGTATATCTTTTTGTCTTTCGCATTTTTGGTTACCGAAAAAAGACTGTAAAAGAAAATCTTCGATTAGTATTTCCTGATAAATCAAAAGAAGAAATTAATAGAATTACCAAAGTTTTTTACCACCACTTATGCGACATGATTGTGGAGTCTATTAAGTCCATGACCATATCTGAAGCTGAAATGAAAAAACGCTTCACATTTACTAATATTGATGTTATAAAAGCTATTGAAGAGCAAAATAAAAGTATCATTTTAATGTGTGCTCATTATGGGAGTTGGGAGTGGATATTTATTCTTCAAACTTATGTAAAATATAGAGGAAATGCTGTCTACAAGAGATTAGCTAATAAATATTTTGACCGATTAGTAAAACGTATTCGTGCCAAATACAACAGCTACCTTATCACTACTAAAGAAACTGTCCCAACGCTTATTGACTTAAAACGAAAAGGGATTTTAACGATAAACGGATTTGTATCAGACCAATCACCTAAGCCTAGTAAAGCATTTCACTGGAATGAATTTATGGGCTTAAAAGTACCTGTATATACTGGAGCTGAAATGCTAGCCAAAAAACTAGATATGGCTGTAGTATTTTTTAAAGTGAAAAAGCTAAAACGTGGATATTATGAAACCACTTTTGAAACTATTACACTAAATCCAAAAGAATATAAAGACTACGAAATCACTGATATCTTTTTAAAGCTGGTGGAACAACAAATCTATGAAGCTCCAGAGTATTACCTATGGACTCACAAACGTTGGAAACATAGAGACAAAGTACCTGAAAAGTTTTTATAATTACAGCTCAAACCAATCGTCAATTGGTGTATTATTTGAGTTTGTCGCGTTCTTATGAATAAACTCATTGGTCATCTTATTGTAGTTGTAATCTTCTGCCCAAACCTTGTGATTTGCTACCAATGCTTTTAAGCTTTCGCAAACATAATTTACTTCTTCAGTTGTTGTTGTTGGGTGAATAGAAAGTCGTATCCAACCTGGTTTTCGCGTTAGCTCTCCCAATGAAATTTCTTGAGTTAACTCGTGAGAAGTATCATAATCTACATGCAACAAATAATGTCCATAAGTTCCAGCACAACTGCAGCCTCCACGTGTTTGAATTCCAAAACGATCATTAAGCAATTTTACGCCTAAATTATAATGTAAATCATCAATATAAAACGAAAATACGCCTAGTCTTTCTTCATGTTGACCTGCTAAAATATTTAAGTGTTCAACATTGCCCAATTCATTAAAAAGCGTAGTTAATAGCTCATGCTCTCGCTTTAGCATATTGTCAACTCCCATTTGCTCCTTCAATTTAATCGCTAAAGCAGTTTTAATAGTTTGAAGGAAACCTGGTGTTCCACCATCTTCTCTATCTTCAATATTATCAAAATACTTATGTTCTCCCCAAGGATTAGTCCAACTTACAGTACCTCCTCCTGGACAATCAGGAATCATATTTTTATACAATTTCTTATTGAAAATCAACACACCTGAAGTTCCTGGTCCACCTAAAAACTTATGAGGTGAAAAGAAAATAGCATCTAAGGCTTTTGCTTCGTCTTTAGGGTGCATATCAATATCTACATAAGGTGCTGAACATGCAAAATCTACAAAGCAAACGCCTCCATGTTGATGCATCAATTTTGCAATATCGTGATATGGTGTTTCAATTCCTGTAACATTAGAACCTCCAACTACCGAAGCTATTTTTAAGGTTCTATCTTTGTATTGATGTAGTAATTTTTCAAGATTTTCTAAACTGAATAATCCTTCTTCCCCTGGTGGAATTACCTCAACCTTTGCGATGGTCTCTAACCATGATGTTTGATTAGAGTGATGTTCCATATGTGTGATAAAAACCACTGGTTTCATTTCGTCAGGAACAGTAGTGTAACTCTTAAGGTTTTCAGGCACTTTCAAACCTAAAATACGTTGAAACTTATTTACAGCATCTGTCATTCCACTACCACATACAATCAACACATCATCTTCATTGGTATTAACATGTTGCTTTATAATTTGACGTGCTTTATGATACGCTTTAGTCATTGCTGTACCTGACACAGTGGTTTCAGTATGTGTATTGGCTACAAAAGGTCCAAAATCATTGGCTATTTTGTTTTCAATAGGTCTGTACAAACGTCCTGATGCAGTCCAATCGGTATATATGATTTTTTGAGTTCCAAAAGGCGATTGAAACTCTTGGTCAATTCCTATAATATGCTGTCTGAATTGTTGAAAATACTGTTCTAATTCAGTGGTGTTATGAGTCATTTCAGTCGTCAGCATAAGTCTGTGATTTAAAAGATAAAGTTATTAATTTTTCTACGGAAGGTTTTTTACTAATTACTAATAGCTTTAATTTCTGAAATGATTTTATCTGCTAAAGTATCAGCTTCTTCTTGTGAAGGCGCTTCAGTATAAATTCTAATAATAGGTTCAGTATTACTCTTTCTTAAATGTACCCAACTATTACTGAAATCAATTTTTACACCATCAATAGTGGTAAGTTTTTCTTGGCTATACTTAGCTTCCATTTGCTTTAAAATACCATCAACATCCAATTCTGGTGTTAATTCTATTTTCTTTTTGCTCATATAATACAAAGGATAAGTTGCCTTTAACTCACTTACTCGCATCTTTTTCTTTTGTGCCAACAAGCTTAAAAACAACGCAATCCCAACTAAAGCATCACGACCATAATGTAATTCAGGATAAATGATTCCTCCATTACCTTCTCCACCTATAATGGCATTATTTTTTTTCATAAGCTCCACAACGTTCACCTCTCCTACTGCACTAGCTTCATAAGTTCCTCCATGCTTTTCAGCAACGTCACGTAATGCTCTTGTAGAACTCATATTGCTCACAGTATTTCCCGGAGTTTTACTCAACACATAATCCGCACAAGCTACAAGGGTGTATTCTTCTCCAAACATGTCGCCATTTTCATCCATAAAGGCTAAACGGTCAACATCAGGATCTACCACTATTCCTAAATCTGCACGTTCTTTTACAACAGCTTCTGATAAGTCAGTTAAATGCTCCTTTAAAGGTTCTGGATTATGTGGAAACTGTCCGTTAGGTTCGCAATATAGTTTTACAGTATGCACTCCTAATCGGTCTAACAATAACGGAATTGCAATACCTCCTGTAGAATTTACACCATCAACTACCACTTTAAAGTTAGCCGATTCTATGGCTTTTTTATCTACCAAAGGTAAATTTAAAACCTCATCAATGTGCATATCAATATACGCTTGGTTTTTTGTGATTTTTCCTAAACTATCAACATCAGAAAAAGTCATGCTATCATTTTCAGCAATTTCTAAAATCTTAGCACCTTCAGCACCATTCAAAAATTCACCCTTAGCATTCAACAACTTTAAGGCATTCCATTGTTTTGGATTATGACTTGCGGTTAAAATGATGCCTCCATCAGCATGCTCCATAGGTACAGCAACCTCAACCGTTGGTGTTGTGGACAAGCCTAAATCTATAACATGAATTCCTAAACCTACCAAAGTGTTCATTACTAAGTTTTGCATCATTTCACCAGAAATTCTAGCATCTCTACCAACTACTACTCTGTAATTTTCTTTTTGGCGTTGTTGTTTTAACCACGTACCATAAGCCGAAGCAAATTTTACAGCATCAATAGGCGTTAAGTTTTCACCAACTTGTCCGCCAATTGTACCTCGTATTCCTGAAATAGATTTTATAAGTGTCATGAATTTATTCTTATTTTTAGCAAATATACCATTTCAAAACCGTAAACCTAAAATCGTAATTCGTAAATTCGACCTATGAATTTTCTAGCTCATATATACCTTTCTGGAGACAACGAATTTGTAACTATTGGTAATTTTATTGCTGATGGCATTAGAGGAAAATCGTATAAAAAATTCCCAATTGATGTTCAAATAGGCATTCTACTACATCGCGAAATTGACACATATACTGACGCACATCCTATTGTAAGACAGAGCACAAAACGCTTGCATAAAAACTACAGCCATTACAGTGGTGTAATAGTTGATATTTTGTACGATCATTTTTTGGCAAAAAACTGGAAAGACTATTCCAATGTTCCTTTAGAAGTTTATGTTGAACAGTTTTATGATTCGTTAGAAGCTAATTTTGAAATGCTTCCCAATCGTACACAGCGAATGTTACCACACATGATAGCTGACAACTGGTTGTTAAGTTATGCTAAAATTGAAGGTATTCAACGCGTTTTGGATGGTATGAACCGTCGTACTAAAAATATTTCTGGTATGAACACTGCTACTAACGAACTTAAGCAATACTACGCTGAGTTTGAAAGTGAATTCACTTCTTTTTTTGAAGAATTAAAAGCCTTTACCAAACAAAAACGAATAGACATAACAAAAACATTTCAGCATAAATGAAAAAACTCATTCTGTTATCACTCTTCTGTATCACTTTAATTTCTTGTAACGAAAACTCAAAGAAACAAACCCAACCCAAAACGCAAAGAGGTTTAATCACTTCAAAAGCTATGGTAGTTTCGGCAAGAGCTGAAGCTTCAAAAATAGGAACAGATATTCTAAAAAAAGGTGGTAATGCATTTGATGCTATGATGGCTACTGAAATGGCTTTGGCTGTAACTTACCCTTATGCAGGTAACCTTGGAGGTGGCGGATTTATGGTTTACAGACTCAATGATGGCACTTTTGGCGCTTTGGATTATAGAGAAAAAGCTCCTTTAGCAGCAACAAAAAACATGTATCTTGATGAAGAAGGTAATGTTATAAAAGACAAAAGTACAGTTGGCGCTTTTGCGGTTGGAGTTCCTGGTACTGTAGCAGGCATTTTTGCTGCTCACGAAAAATTTGGTTCTTTACCTGTTACTGAAATCCTTCAGCCTGTAATTGACTTAGCAAATAATGGTTTTGTTATTACTGAAAAACAGCAACAACGCTTTACAGAATATGACAGTATTTTTAATGTTGTAAATGAAAAAGAAATACTGTTTTCAAAACACACTAAAGCTAATGACACCATCAAAAACCTTAAACTTGCTGAAACCTTAAAACGTATAGCCAGCAAAGGAAAAGATGAGTTTTATAAAGGTGAAACAGCAAAACACTTGGTTGATTTTTTGAGTCAAAAAGGTGGAATTATAACACTTGAAGATTTAGAACTCTATGAAGCCAAATGGCGAGATCCAATTGCTTTTAACTACAAAAACATTAAAGTAGTTTCTATGTCTCCTCCTTCGAGTGGTGGTATTTGTCTAGCGCAAATTATGAAAATGATTGAGCCATTCGACATTCAACAGTATGGACATAATTCGTTAAAAGCTATTAAAGTAATTGTTGAAGCAGAACGTCGTGCTTATGCTGACCGTAGTTTTTATTTAGGCGATCCTGATTTTGTAGATATTCCAACCAATCATTTGTTGAGTGATGTATACTTACAGGAGCGCATGAGTGATTTTTCATTTAAGAATCCTACCATTTCCGATTCTCTATCTTACGGAATAATTCCAGGTTATGAAAGCGACCAAACCACGCACTATTCTATTGTAGATCAATTTGGGAATGCTGTTTCTGTTACAACAACACTCAATGGTGCTTATGGTTCAAAACTGTATGTTGATGAACTAGGTTTTTTTCTTAATAACGAAATGGACGACTTTAGCAGCAAACCAGGAGTTCCTAATGTGTATGGCCTCATTGGTGCTGAAGCCAATAGTATTGCACCACAAAAACGCATGTTAAGCGCTATGACACCTACAATTGTTGAAAAAGAAGGCGAATTACACATGGTACTTGGAACTCCAGGAGGATCAACCATTATTACTTCAGTATTACAAACTATATTAAATGTTGAGGAATTTGGAATGACAATGCAACAAGCTGTAGATGCTCCTCGTTTTCACCATCAATGGTTACCTGATGAAATTAGAATGGAAGTTAACCGTTTTCCTGATGAACTTAAACAACAACTTCAAAAAAGCGGTTATCCTATCAATGAAGAAGCACCTCCTATTACCGCAAGAGTAGATGCTATTTTAGTGTTAGATGATGGCACCTTAGAAGCTGGTGCTGATCATCGAGGAGATGATACTGCTGATGGCTTTTAATCGAAATAATTTAATAGTCAACGTACAATTGAATAGCAATTAAAAAAATCGCTTAACTTAACCTTTCAAAAATTAATATATGTCATCTAAAAAGATACTAAAAATAGTTGCTGGAGTAATCATTTTTATTACTCTACCTAGCCTTTTGCTTTTTGGATACCTGCATTTTAAATATGATGAAGACCTTCCTGTTGGCACACAAAATGAGCAAGCTGACGCTTTAGCAAAAAAAATGCTAACTGCTCTTGATTATGAAGCCTATAAAAACACGAAGTATATAGAATGGACCTATAAAAAACGTAGGCATTACAAATGGAAAAAGAGCGAACATTCTTGTACTGTTTATTGGGAAGAATACAAAGTTGATTTAAAACTTAATGAGCTAAACAGCAGTAAAGCTTACGTTCATAATTTTAAAGTTGAAGGCGAACAAGCTAAAAACTTGATTGCTGAAGCCCATACATATTTTAGTGAAGACTCATTTTGGTTAGTTGCACCATACAGAGTCTTTGATGAAGGTGTTACGCGTAGTGTAGTTAATGTAAACGGAAAACAAGAATTACTTGTAAATTATCAACCTGATGATACTTATTTATGGCAATTAGATGCAAACGGAATGCCTACTAGTTTTAAGATGTGGAATGACAAACTCCCTTTTGATGGTGTAGAGCTCTCTTGGAAAGACTGGACAACTACCGAAAGTGGTGCAAAGCTACCAACCTTTCACAAGTTTATGTTTTTTGGGATGGAACTCCAAGATGTTAAAGGCACTAAGTAAATGCTAAAGAAAATATTCAATCTGGTTTATGATGTTCTTATTTTTATCTCAAACCTCACAGGATTTAGCTACAAAGAGGTAAACATTATTATTTGGTATATTATTATTCCTTTGTTTTGGTGCATACTTATTGACAAGATTATAAAACGTCATTACTTAAAAATTGCATTTACACTCATTGTAGTAATTACACTATTAAGCGTTAAAAGTTTTTCAGAATTTTCAAATCAATTGTTTGATGCATCTGCAGACTTTTTAAGAAGTTTTAATGCAGTAGGAAGCAACTACACCACCTCATCAGTAGTTATATGCGTTGTTATACCAATTGCTATCAGTATTTACCTTATCAAAAAAGCATTCAAAAAGAATCTTAGTAATTAATTAACCTCCTTTTTGACCAACAAACTGATGTGATTTTAATTTAAAAAGCACATTAAAGGTTGTTAAACTACCGTAACTCCTGGTGATGTATTGTTGTAAATCTATTTTCTCTTGCTCATCAAGGTTTTTACTGGAGTTAATTTTTTGTTCCATAACACGCAATCTATCACGCACCATTGTTATCTTATGAAAAAAAGTATCTATTGGTAACTCTTTTCCTTGTAAACTTGTATCTCCAGGTTCCATAACAAGTTTACCGCCTTTCCATTTATCAGCAATTGGGACAACCTCACTTACATCACTCCAACGTTTTAAAATTTGCACTAAGCTACTTTCAACTTCAGAAAAACTAATAGTATCAACATCATCTTCGCAGAGCTCTATAACTTCAAAATCGCTATCGATATCAATAGTTTCTAATCCGTTTTCAATAAAAGTTACCCAATAGTGTTTTGATGTAACATTAGTCACTACACCTTTTCCGTACTCGTTGTGGTTTATTCTAGAACCTATTCCTAGTAATTGCATAAATTATAAGTTTTATGTTTAAGTAAAATGCTTGTTATTTAAAATTAAAATTTTTGGATGCATCAAGACAAACTAAAATACATTCACAGAGTTAAAAGTAGTTATTTTTTATACGAATCCTGAAAATCAACTCATCAATTTATCATACAAAACACTGTTACATAATTGACATTGCTATTGCAAAAAACTATCCGCTAATACAGCTATTCACTTCTATAAAATCATCTTGAGTATCTGCAATCACCATTAACACATCATTTTCTAACAGTTCCGTGGAACCTCCAGGTCTAATATATTCTTTACCTCTTTTTATCATTACTATAAATGCCGATTTAGGAAACTTAACGTCAACTATTCGTTTATTAGCTGCATAAGAATGAGGTGAAATCACAAACTCTTGAAAGGACGATTTAGGCAAATCTAGTATAAGTCTATCAACCTCAGTTATTTTTTTAGTTTCTTCTGGTAAAGCCACTTTTAGCCAATTAGCAAAAACCGAAAGTGTTGTACCTTGTATTAAAACCGATGTTACCGAAATAAAAAACACAATACTAAACATCATGTTTGCTTTATCAATTCCTGCTAGCAAAGGATATGTAGCAAATACAATAGGTACAGCTCCTCGCAATCCAACCCAAGAGATGTAAGCACGCCTTCTTAGTTTCATTTTAAAAAACATCAAACTAATAAAAACACCTATAGGTCTAGCAACAACAATAAGAAACAAAGAAATAAGTAGTCCGATACCTATATAAGGAACAATTTGAGAAGGAAATACTAATAAGCCTAAGGTAAGGAATAAAACAATTTGCATTAACCAAGCCAATCCATCAAACATCTTTAAAATTGTAGATTTATGAATTAAGTCTTGATTTCCTAAGTAAACAGCACAAATGTATATAGCAAGAAAGCCATTACCTCCTATAAAATCGGTTGCTGAAAATGTAATAAACATTAGTGCTATTGCTAAAACTGGGTACAACCCTTCAAAGCCTAGTTTAATGGTATTTATCGTAAACTTACTCAATTTACCAAATCCAAAACCTGTTATACAGCCTATAACCATTTGCTGTAAAAATAAAGGGATGATTGACCACGCACTTTGGTCTTGATTTACTACCAACGTTAAAAATGCAATAGTTAACACATAAGCCATTGGGTCGTTACTTCCACTTTCAAGCTCTAGTGTAGGGCGAAGATTGGTGCGTAACGAAAGATTTTTAGAACGTAAAATTGAAAATACAGCAGCAGCATCAGTTGACGACACAATAGAACCTAACAATAAACTTTCATAAATCGTAAAATCGGTAACCATCCAAACAAAAACACCTAGCGAAGTAGCTGTAAGCAACACTCCTAAAGTAGACAACATTAAACCTTCTCTTAATACTGGTTTAACCGATTTCCAACTGGTATCGAGACCACCTGAAAACAAAATAAAATTAAGTGACACAATACCTATAAACTGCGCTAGCTTAGGGTCGTCAAAATAAATTCCCACAATACCATCAGAACCTGCTAACATCCCAATCACTAAGAAAAGTAGTAATGTTGGCACTCCAAATTTATAGGAAGTTTTACCCACAACAATACTCACAAAGAGCAATAACGAACCTATTAAAAGTATATTTTCAATTGTTATATCCATAAAGTTGTATCAGTCAATCAGTTTTTTAGTTCTGTACTAAGAATTATTACATTTTCCAGAGGTCTGTCATCTTCATCGGTTGGCAAATTTACAATTGAATCTACTACATTCATTCCTTCAATTACTTCACCAAAAACAGTATAATTTTGATCTAAATGCGGAAGACCTCCTATGGATTTATAAACTGCTCTATGTGCTTCAGGAATAGTGTAGGTTTCAAAATCAGTATAAGCTTCAGCCAATTGTTGTATACTATCATTAAGCTTAGTTGCGAGCTGCTCATCATTACCTTCACTTGCTATCTTTAATGCTTCAAACAAAGGTTTATGCTCTTTACTTTTAATTACATGATAACGAGCAGTCATAGTGTTAATGCGTTGTTGAGCAACATCTAGCAAGCTATCGTTATACACTTTACCATCAACTATAAAAAATTGCATAGCGCTTGATGCTCTGGTTAAATTTTCTTCTCTGGCAGTAGCCAAGGCACCTCTTTTATGAAATAAATTTGGTCTAAATTCAGCTGGTACAGTATAATCTAAATCACCTTCACCTAAAAACTTTCCTATTGGTGCATTTTTACTATCAGGATCTCCTCCTTGTATGACAAAGTCCTTTATGACACGATGAAACAACAAGCTGTCATAAGCATGCTCATTGACCAGTTTTATAAAATTATCTCTGTGCTTAGGAGTGTCATTAAAAAGCTCTAGGGTTATTTCGCCATAATTAGTTGTTAATACTACTATTGTATTACTTGTATCTTCTATTTTCTTTTTTTCTGGTTTTGAATTGCATCCTAAACACATAAGAATGCTTAACAGAACAAATACTAAGTTTTTGTTTTTCATTTTCACAAATCAAAATTTACACTCACTAATATACACTTTTATGCCTTTTAGCATCATAACATTGTACTTTTTTCCACATTACCTTATGATCAGTTATATTTTAAAATTCAGCAAAAACTAATACGCTCAGTAATATCTTTTTAACAAAACTCTAAAACAGCTTCACTTCGTTTTGTATTACTAAATCTGTACCTTTGCAACTTTGCAATTCTATGAGTCAATTTGAAGAACATATAGAGGTTCAAGGCGCAAGAGTCCATAACCTCAAAAACATAGACGTTACAATACCTCGCGAAAAGCTTGTGGTTATCACTGGTCTTTCTGGTAGTGGTAAGTCTTCTTTAGCATTCGATACTATTTATGCCGAAGGACAGCGTCGTTATATCGAAACCTTTTCGGCTTATGCACGTCAGTTTTTAGGTGGATTAGAGCGTCCTGATGTCGATAAAATTGATGGACTATCTCCTGTAATTGCTATAGAACAAAAAACAACTAGTAAGTCGCCTCGTTCTACAGTAGGTACTATTACCGAAATATATGATTTTCTCAGACTTCTTTTTGCTCGTGCAAGTGATGCCTATAGTTACAACACTGGCGAAAAAATGGTGAGCTACAACGATGAGCAAATTAAAGCACTTATTGTAGAGTCTTTTAATGGCAAACGTATAAATATTCTTGCACCTGTTATTAGATCTCGTAAAGGTCACTATCGCGAACTCTTTGAGCAAATTGCAAAACAAGGTTTTGTAAAAGTGCGTACTGATGGTGAAATAAAAGACCTTGTAAAAGGTATGAAGTTAGACCGTTACAAAACGCATGATATAGAAATTGTAATTGACCGACTTAAAATTGATAATTCTGCTGACAATGATAAGCGCTTAACAGAAACCATAAATACAGCCATGTATCATGGAGACGATGTGCTTATGGTGTTAGACCAAGACACTAACGAGGTACGTTATTTTAGTAGAAACCTAATGTGCCCTTCTTCTGGTATTTCTTATCCAAACCCAGAACCTAATAACTTTTCGTTCAATTCACCTAAAGGTGCTTGTCCAAAATGTAATGGTATTGGTAGAATTTATCAAATCAACGAACGTAAAATTATACCAGACGACAGTTTATCTATAAAAGCAGGAGCACTTGCTCCTCATGGACCGCAAAAGAACTCATGGATTTTTAAACAGTTAGAAACCATTGCGCATCGCTATGGCTTTAATTTATCCGATCCTTACAAAAGTATTCCTGAAGACGCTAAACAAATGATTCTCTATGGTGGAAATGAAAAGTTTTCGGTAGAAAGTAAAACACTTGGTGTTACCAGAGATTATAAAATCGAGTTTGAAGGTGTTGCTAATTTTATTGAAAGCCAATACAACAATGCAGAATCAACATCTTTAAAACGTTGGGCAAAAGACTACATGGATAAAGTAAAATGTAGTGAATGTGAAGGCTCTAGACTTAGAAAAGAATCTTTATACTTTAAAGTTAATGGTCTTAATATTTCTGAATTAGCAAACAAAGACATTGTTGATTTGGTAGATTGGTTTAATGAATTACCAAAACACCTGTCAGAAAAACAGTTTAAAATTTCTGAAGAAATACTAAAAGAAATTTCAACACGATTACAGTTTTTGTTAGATGTAGGACTTGATTACTTATCGCTTAACCGAAGCTCAAAATCGCTTTCTGGTGGAGAAGCACAACGGATTAGGCTTGCCACCCAAATTGGGTCGCAACTGGTTGGTGTACTTTATATTTTAGACGAACCTAGTATAGGCTTGCATCAACGCGATAATGAAAAACTTATCAACTCATTAGTATCATTGAGAGATATTGGCAACTCGGTAATTGTTGTTGAACATGACAAAGACATGATTGAACGTGCCGATTATGTTATTGATATTGGACCAAAAGCAGGAAAATATGGCGGCGAAATTATAAGTATTGGCACACCTGATGAATTAAAAACACATCATACATTAACTGCCGATTATCTTAATGGTAGTAAAGCAATTGAAGTACCAAAAGAACGTCGTGAAGGCAATGGAAAATTCATTGAACTAAAAGGTTGTACTGGTAACAACTTAAAAAATGTTTCAGTGACTATTCCGTTAGGAAAAATGATTGGAGTTACTGGTGTTTCAGGAAGTGGAAAATCAACACTTATCAATGAAACCTTATATCCAATAATGAATGCGCACTACTTTAATGGCGTAAAAAAACCAATGCCTTACAAGAGCATTAAAGGTTTGGAGCATATTGATAAAGTTATAGACATTAACCAATCACCTATTGGTAGAACACCTCGTAGCAATCCTGCAACTTACACTGGTACATTTAGCGAAATACGAAGCCTTTTTGCTAAAATACCTGAAGCTATGATTAGAGGTTACAAACCTGGTCGTTTTAGCTTTAACGTAAAAGGAGGTCGTTGCGAAACTTGTCAAGGTGGTGGTTTACGAGTTATTGAAATGAATTTCCTTCCAGACGTTTATGTAGAGTGCGAAACCTGTCAAGGCAAACGCTTTAATCGTGAAACCCTCGAAATTAGATATAAAGGTAAAAGCATTAGCGATGTACTCAATATGACTATTAGCGAAGCTGTAGACTTTTTTGAGCACATTCCTAAAATCCATAAAAAACTAAAAACCATAAAAGACGTTGGTTTAGGCTACATTACATTGGGTCAACAAAGCACAACGCTTTCAGGTGGTGAAGCACAACGTATTAAACTAGCTACTGAACTTAGCAAGCGAGATACAGGAAACACCTTTTACATTCTTGACGAACCTACAACAGGCTTACATTTTGAAGACATTCGTGTACTTATGCAAGTACTTAATAAATTAGCCAACAAAGGAAATACTGTACTTATCATTGAGCACAATATGGATGTTATAAAAATGATGGACCACATTATTGATGTAGGTTATGAAGGCGGTAAAGGTGGCGGACAAATTGTTGCTGAAGGCACTCCAGAAGAAATAATAAAACACAAAAAAAGTTACACTGCGCAATTCCTTAAAAAAGAACTAAATTAGCGTGTTACAAAAATAAGATTTACACTATGAGAAACGAACAACATCACAAAAGATGGAATGAAATAAAAACAAACGACTCTTGGGCAATTTTTAAAATCATGGGAGAGTTTGTTAATGGTTATGAAAAATTAAGCAGAATTGGACCTTGTGTTTCAATTTTTGGTTCAGCAAGAACAAAACCAGACCACAAATACTACAAACTAGCTGAAGAAGTTGCTAGCAAAATTGTAGACCATGGTTATGGTGTAATTACTGGTGGTGGACCTGGTATTATGGAAGCTGGTAACAAAGGAGCTCACATTGCTGGAGGAACATCGGTAGGACTTAACATTGAGTTGCCGTTTGAACAACATGACAATCCTTATATTGATTCTGACAAGAGTTTAGATTTTGACTATTTCTTTGTAAGAAAAGTAATGTTTGTAAAATACTCTCAAGGTTTTGTTGTAATGCCTGGTGGTTTCGGAACTTTAGACGAGTTGTTTGAAGCGATTACCTTAATTCAAACCAATAAAATTGAAAAATTCCCAATTATACTTGTGGGAACAGAGTTTTGGAGCGGATTGATGGATTGGGTTAAAGCAACACTTTTAGAAACTCACAATAACATTAGCCCTAAAGACTTAGATTTAATTCATTTGGTGGATACTGCTGATGAAGTTTTAGAAATTCTTGATGCATTCTACAAAGAATTCAACTTAAGTCCTAACTTCTAAAAAAAATTGCTTTTTAAAATATAGTTATGAAAAAGAAGAACATAGCATTGCTTGTACTAGCTGGTATGCTTAATATTTATGGTCTCTTCTCGCAAGAGACCTTCAATGTTATGTTCTATAATCTTTTAAACTATCCTCTAGAGAACAATGTAGAAAATAGGTTGCAATACCTCAATACCGTTGTTGATGATTACCGACCAGACTTATTTATGGTTTGTGAACTCAATAATGAAAATGGAGCTAATGACATATTAGCTATGATGCAAAGCATAAATCCTAATTATAATAGAGCTGCTTTTGTTCTTAATAATTCTGATGACAATCTTGGTAATCAAAATGACCTGCAAAACCTTATCTATTTTGACACTTCAAAATTTATTTTAGAAAGTCAGAATGAAGTGATTACTATTTATAGAGATTTTAATCATTACAGGTTAAAGTTAAACACTGTAAATCAAAGCACAAACCCAGTTTACATTGATGTTATTGTTTGTCATTTAAAAGCTTCTAGCGGAACAGACAATCAAGCATTACGATTTCAAATGGTTCAAGATTTAACAGCTTACTTAGCCACTTTTCCAGCAAACAGCAACGTTATTATAGGAGGCGACTTAAATATTTACACCCATTCTGAACCTGCTTTTCAAGAACTAATTGACACTTCAAACAACATTACATTTGTTGATCCTGCTAATAGAATTGGAAGTTGGCACAACAATAGCAGCTATATTGACGTTTTTACTCAATCAACCAGAACGCAAACTGGTTTAGGAGGAACTACTGGTGGTTTTGACGACAGATTTGATTTTATTTTAGCTTCAGAAAACATGCTTGCCAATACTGATATTTTTTATGTAAACGATTCTTATAAAGTATTTGGTAATAACGCTAACACCTCTTGTCATAATCAAGAAATAAATTCAGCCAATTGCTCAGGAACCGATTTTGATTTTAATATTAGAAATGCTCTGTACTATTTTAGCGATCACTTACCAGTGACTTTACAATTACAAACTACTGAGGTTTTAAACACTCACAGTCCTGAGTTAAAACAACCAATACGCTTTGTTGGTTCAAATATTTTGAATACTTCTTTTTTAGAATTAGAAATACATTCTGAAGCACTTTTTAACACGACTATAACTATTTATAATGGTATTGGTCAATTGGTAAAAACCATTCCTTTAAAAAATTCGATATATATTAGGGAAGATATTTCAAATCTATCAAATGGTTTATACTATATTACCTTGTCCCAATTTAACAGTAACCCTTTAAAGTTTGTGGTAGCGAATTGAAATCAGTAATAACAATATATCTACTTTTATTAGTAAACCTTTGTACATGGGCTCAAAATAAAATTGAGTTAAATGCAAAGTTTGATATTCCTAATAAAACCCTGCATATAAAACAATACATTTCCTATCAAAACACCTCAAATGACACTTTAAAAACCATATACCTAAACGATTGGAACAACGCCTACTCCGTTAAAACTAGTCCGTTAGCAAAACGTTTTACTGAAGAATTTAATAACAAATTCCATTTTGCTAAAAGTGATGAAAGAGGCTACACAAATATTACATCGGTTAAAGAAAATGAAGGTGACGATTTAGAGTTTACTCGTTTAAAAAACCATCCTGATGTTATTGAAATCATGCTTAATAATGCTATTCCTCCAGGAGAATCGTACAATATTCTTTTAAATTACAACTTAGTTGTTCCTGACGATACATTTACAAATTATGGAATTACCGAAACCAAAGATTTCAATTTAAAATATTGGTATGTAACACCTGCTGTTTATGATGGTGAATGGCATTACTACAGCAATAAAAATCTTGACGATTTATACCTACCAAAAACCGACTTAACGTTTGAAATTGAGCACCCAAGAAACTATGCGCTCATGACAGAGTTAAACACACTTGCGCTTAACCAAACTGATAGTACATTAATTACTATTATAAATGGCAAAGATCGTATTAATTCGTTTTTATCTCTAGCTCGATTTCCTGATTTTAAATATGTAAAAACCGATAATGTAACTGTTATCACTAATTTAAAAGAAGAAAACTTAGAAGCGCATGAAAGAGCTATTATAACTGATAAAGTACTTAGTTTTATTGATGACAACTTAGGAAAGTATCCACATGAAAGAATGTTGTTAACCGAAATTGAGTATAAAAAAGACCCTTTGTATGGCCTTAACCAGTTACCAAGTTTTATTAGGCCTTTTCCTGATAATTTTCAATACGAGCTCAAGCTTTTAAGAACAGCTCTCAACAAATATCTTGAAAATACATTATTGATAAATCCTCGTAAAGACTATTGGCTAAAAGATAGTTTTCAGGTTTATTTTCTAATGAAATATATTGAAGAACATTATCCAGACATGAAGCTTCTAGGAACATTAGCTGATGTTTGGGGAGTAAGATCTTTTCATGCTGCCGATTTAAAATTTAACGACCAATACCTGTTGTTTTTTATGCAAATGGCTCGTACTAACAGAGATCAACCTTTGGCAATGTCTAAAGATTCTTTATTAAAGTTCAATGCTAATATTGCAAGTAAGTATAAAGCAGGTTTGGGTTTAAAATACTTAGACGATTTTATTAATGGAAATGTACTTGAGCAGACTATCGTTCAATTTTTAAAAGAAACTAGGCTACAACCAACTTCTTCTAAAGCATTTGAAACACTTTTAAAACAAAACACCTCAAAAGATATCGATTGGTTTTTTGATGATTATCTAACAACAAGAAAAAAGATTGATTTTAAAATTAAAAATGTTTCAAAAACCGAAGATTCAATAACATTTACTATAAAAAACAAGCGTAAAAATGCAATGCCTGTGTCGTTATTTACTTTAAATAACGATACAATACTTTCTAAAACTTGGATAGAAAATATTAATGGAAGTAAAACGTTAACCATACCAAGAAATGACGCTAATAAACTGGTTTTAAATTACGATAATGCGATACCAGAAATAAACCTAAGAGATAACCAAAAATCCTTAAAAGGGTTTTTCTTCAACAATAAACCATTTCAATTCCGATTATTTAAGGATATTGAAGACCCTCATTACAACCAAGTATTTTTAATGCCAATTGTAGAGTATAAAAATATTTACGATGGTTTAAATTTAGGAGCAAAAATCTATAATAAAACATTGTTGCGTAAAAAATTAAACTACAAGTTTTCTCCACAATACTCAACAAACTCTAAGACCTTAACAGGATCTTCAACTGTTTTGTTTACTCACAATATTGAAAACAACAACCTATACAATATTACCTATGGTTTAACCGCTAGTTATTCATCTTTTGCTGAAAATGCTTTTGTAACCATAGTATCGCCTACACTTTCATTTTATTTTAGAGATGACAAAAACTTTAGGTCTAATAAGTCTAACTACATTAACTTAAGGTATTTGGATATTTCAAGAAAGCAAGAAGACAATAATCTTGTATTGACTGAAGAACCAGACTATGGTGTTTTCAATATTAGATATATAAACTCTAATCCTGGTTTGGTTGATTTTTATAAAATTTATACAGACTTTCAAATAGCCAATAAATTTGGTAAAATAGCTGTAAACTACGAGTATCGTAAGCTTTCTGAAAATAACAGACAATTTAACTTTAGGTTTTTTGCTGGTACATTTTTATACAATAAAACCGATGCCAATAACAACTACTTTAGTTTTGCTTTAGATAGACCTACTGATTATTTATTTGATTATGATTATTTAGGACGCTCTGAAGCTTCTGGTATTTTTAGTCAACAAATTATCATTGCCGAAGGTGGATTTAAATCAAAGTTAAGACCTGCTTTTGCCAACCAATGGATGACAACTATAAATACCAGTACAAGCATTTGGAAATATATTGAAGCCTATGGAGACCTTGGTCTTGTAAAAAACAAATACTCTGATGCTGAAGTCGTTTATGACTCCGGAATACGATTAAACTTAGTACCAGATTATTTTGAAGTATTTTTCCCTGTATATTCCAATTTAGGATGGGAAATTGCTCAACCACATTACGATCAAAAAATAAGGTTTAAATTTACAGTAGACCCACAAGCACTTTTAGGCCTATTTAGAAGGAAGTGGTATTAGGGATTTATTAACAGATTCTTAATTTTTATCGATTTAATAGAGAAATATTAAAAATATTTGCTTTTTTTTGATATATTCTTAATATTATAACAAATTTAGGCATTGTAAAGAACAGAAAGTTTCCCTAAATTTGCAACTTAAAAATACCTCTATAAATGCATACTGAACCAAACACTATAAACAACATCACTTTTGATGATTTCAAAGCCGAAGTCATAAACGATTACACAATTGCTGTTACAAGCAGAGAATGTAGTTTGTTAGGTAGACGTGAAGTTTTGACTGGTAAAGCAAAATTTGGAATTTTTGGTGACGGTAAAGAAGTCCCGCAACTTGCATGGGCAAAAGCATTTAAAAATGGAGATTTTAGATCTGGTTATTACAGAGATCAAACCTTTATGATGGCTATTGGTGAGCTAACCATTGACCAGTTTTTTGCTGGTTTATATGCACATCCTTCTATTGAAGCTGACCCTATGTCGGCAGGAAGACAAATGGGAGGTCATTTTGGTACTCACAGTTTAGACAAAGATGGTAACTGGAAAAACTTAACACAACAAAAAAACTCAAGCGCTGACATCTCTCCTACTGCTGGTCAAATGCCTCGTTTATTAGGATTAGCACAAGCTTCTAAAATATACCGAAATGTTAAAGGTATAGACGCTACTAAATTTTCGGTAAATGGTGACGAAGTTGCTTGGGGAACAATTGGTAACGCTAGTACTAGTGAAGGTTTATTTTTTGAAACCATAAACGCTGCTGGTGTATTACAAGTACCAATGGTAATAAGTATTTGGGATGATGAGTATGGAATTTCTGTACATGCTAAACACCAAACCACTAAAGAAAACATATCAGAAATCTTAAAAGGATTTCAAAGAGACGATAAACATAAAGGCTACGAAATACTTAAAGTTAATGGTTGGGATTATGTAGCATTAATGGAAACCTACCAACAGGCTTCTAAAATTGCAAGAGAAGAGCACGTTCCTGTTATGATTCATGTGGTTGAACTTACACAACCTCAAGGTCACTCTACTTCTGGATCTCACGAGCGTTACAAATCTCCTGAGCGTTTAACCTGGGAAGCTGAGCACGATTGTATTTTAAAAATGCGCCAATGGATGGTTAGCAATAATATTGCTGATGAAGAAACATTAGACAGCATTGATAAAAACATAAAAAAACAAGTAAGAGAAGGTAAAAAAAGAGCTTGGGATGCTTACTTAAAACCAATCAAGCAAGAGCAAAACGAAGTTATTGATATTTTAACTAAGCTTGCATCTTCTAGTCCAAACAAGGTGTTTTTAACAAAACTTGTCAATGATTTATCTGCTATAAAAGAACCTATCAGAAAAGATGTATTTTCTTCTGCAAGAAAAGCACTTCGTTATGTGATTTCTGAAGAATCAGCAGAAAAAACAACATTACAAAACTGGATTAACACTAACTTAGACAGAGTTCAACCAAAATACAGTTCGCATTTATACAGCGAAACCAAACATTCTGTACTAAATATTAAAGAGGTTGAACCAACCTATGATGACAATGCAGAAGAAGTTGATGGACGTTTAATTTTAAGAGATAACTTTGATGCCATTTTTGGCAACTATCCTGAAACCTTAGTTTTTGGTGAAGACTCAGGAAATATTGGTGATGTTAACCAAGGCTTAGAAGGATTACAGAAAAAATATGGTGAACTTAGAGTAGCTGATGCTGGTATTAGAGAAGCTACAATTATAGGTCAAGGTATTGGGATGGCAATGAGAGGATTGCGTCCAATTGCTGAAATTCAGTATTTAGACTACCTAATGTATGCACTTCAAATCATTAGTGACGACCTTGCTACACTGTATTACAGAACTTTAGGCAAGCAAAAGGCACCATTAATTATTCGTACTCGTGGACACAGACTAGAAGGTATTTGGCATTCTGGTTCTCAAATGGGCGGAATTTTACACTTAATGCGAGGTGTTAATATTCTTGTTCCTAGAAATATGGTTAAGGCTGCAGGATTTTACAATACGCTTTTAGAAAGTGATGAACCTGCACTTATTGTAGAATGTTTAAATGGTTACCGTTTAAAAGAAAAAATGCCTAATAACTTAGGACAGCTTAAAACACCTATTGGTGTTGTTGAAACTGTTAAAAAAGGTGCAGACATTACTTTGGTATCCTATGGATCAACACTTCGTATTGTTGAAGATGTTGCTAAAGAGCTTCTAGAAGTTGGTGTTGATGCAGAAGTTATTGACTTACAGTCGCTGCTTCCACTAGACATTAACCATGATATAATGAAAAGTGTTAAAAAGACAAACCGATTAATGGTTATTGATGAGGACGTTCCTGGAGGAGCTTCGGCTTATATTTTAAACGAAATATTAAACACCCAAGGCGCTTATCAATATTTAGACAGTCAACCTAAAACATTAACAGCTAAAGCACACAGACCTGCTTATGGTACTGATGGTGATTATTTCTCAAAACCTTCTTCCGAAGATATTTTTGAGGCTGTTTATAATGTTATGCATGAAGTAAACCCTTCAAGTTATCCAAAAATTAGGTAATTTGACTTCATTTACTGTTTGATGTATTAAACTTAAAAATCAAATAGTTATATTTACTTATTATAAGTTCTCCTTTTTCAAGGTGAATAATTAGGTTATTCATGATAAGACGCTTTTTGTTGATTATTTTTTGTTTAACTACTATTGGCTTGTTTTCGCAAAACGAATCTGCTATTTGGTATTTTGGCTACAATGCTGGTCTTGATTTTAACACTGGAGATGATCCTTCAGTTTTATTAAATGGGCAACTCATTACCAAAGAAGGATGCGCTACAATTTCTGATGCTAATGGTAGTTTATTGTTCTATACTGATGGTAGAACTGTTTGGGATAGACAACATCAAGTTATGCCTAATGGCGAAGGACTTTTAGGACATTCTTCTAGTACAGAATCTGCACTTATTATCCCTAAACCTGGTAATTCAAACTCCTACTACATTTTTACTATTGACAAACCAAGTTATTTTTTAACAGAAGACGAGCCTATTGATGGTGTTAATTATTCTGAAGTTGACATGACACTTAACAATGGCTTAGGTGATGTTGTTGATACTCAAAAAAACATACATTTAATCACTTATGACGTTAACAATGCTACTCAAAGCGAGTATAAATCTTCCGAAAAAATTACAGCTGTAACACATAGCGACGGAAGTGCTGTTTGGGTTATTACACATTTTAGAAATAAATTTTATGCGTTTTTAGTTGACTATACTGGTGTTGTTGATACTCCTGTTGTTTCTTCGGTTCAACAAATGGTAGAGCCTAGGATTAACGAAGAAGGTGCAAATGTTACTGCTATTGGGTACTTAAAAGTATCACCTGATGGAGAAAAAATTGCAATAGCACATAGCTCAACAAATCTAGGTAGCCCTAGAAACGGAACAAAAAAATCAGGAAAGGTATTATTGTACGATTTTAATAACGCTACAGGTGTTGTAAGCAATCAAAAAAACGTAATTTCAAATACCTATCCTTACGGAGTTGAATTTTCGCCTAATTCAGAGTTACTATATGTTACTACTAGTGTTTTTGATGAGGACGATTTATTTGTTACAAGTTATTTGTATCAATACCAAACCGAGGCTGCTAATGTTGAGGCTACACAGCAAACCGTTAACAGTTCTTCAAATGTTGCTGGCGCTTTACAATTAGCTATTAACGGTAAAATTTACAGAGCAGGATATCCTGTTTTTGGAGAAGGAGAATATCTATCAATTATAAATAACCCAAATGGTATTGGCTCTGCATGTAACTATTCTCATAATTCTCTTTTTTTAGAAGGAAAAACTGCTCAACTAGGACTTCCGCCTTTTATACAATCTATATTTCTTTACACGTTTGATTACGAGTTTACCTGTCTTGGTGATACCACTCATTTTTTTATAACTTCTGAAGAGCCTTATGATTCTGTAGAATGGAATTTTGGAGACGGTCAAACCTCTACTAACGAAGAAGCTTATCATTTTTATGACCAACCAGGGACTTATACAGCTACATTAACCCTATCAATTAATGGTGTTGAATATGACCCAATGGTTAAACAAATAAATATTTCAGAAGCTCCTAATGTAATGCAAAACACTTACGATTTGGTACAATGCGACTCGTATGACAACGACCCAAATGATGGTATTGCAACCTTTAATTTAGCTTTAGCCAATGGACCTTTGACCTTCAACACTTCTGAAGCTATTCAGGTTTACTATTACCATTCTGAAGCTGAAGCTTTAGCTGATGAACACAACTCAAATGCCTTAAACAATGTTTATGAAAATCAATACCAAGGCGAAATATTATATGCCAAAGTATACAAGGCCAATACACAATGTTTTAATATCGCATCAATAAGACTCGAAACCACACAGTCAGTTGATTTAAATAGTTTTGAACTTGAAACTTGTGATTTAGATAATTCTGGCATCGCTGAATTTGATTTAAATAATGCAGTTGAGAATATCGTAAACACACTCAACTTACCTACAAATGTTAATGTTACCTTTCATGAAACACAACAAGACGCTGCTATTGGCATAAATGCAGTACCATTAAACTATACTTCATCTTCTACTAGCCTTTATATTAGAGCTGAAAGCGATAACGTATGTTATGGTGGTGGCGTTTTAGAATTAATTGTTAAAGACTTTCCTTTAATTGACGACCAAACTATTAATGTTTGTCCTTCTGAATTTCCAATAATAATTGATTCTGGTTTAAGTAATAGTGATGTTTCTAACTTTAATTATTTATGGAATACTAATGATACCACCAATCAGATTTACATAAACGAACCTGGTATTTACAATTTAACAATAATTGACCCTGCTTTAAACTGTGAAAAACATATAACTGTTACTGTTAATCAAATTGAAACTGCTCAAGTAGAAAGTATAATTATAAACGATTATGATGTAACTATAAACCTCATCGCCACAATTGGAGATTTTGTATTTTCACTAGATGACCCTAACGGAATCTACCAACCTAGCAATGTATTTACTAATGTAGAAGCAGGTTCTCATACAGTATATATTAAAGACCTTTTTAACTGCAATATTAGTTCTGAAACATTTAATATTATTGGGTTTCCTAAATACTTCACACCAAATAACGACGGAAGACACGACACGTGGAATATAAAAGGATTAGACCCAAACGATTATCCTGATATTACAATTTATATTTTTAACAGGTATGGTAAACTTCTAAAAGCTTTCAACCCAAATACATCAAATGGTTGGGATGGTTTATTACATGGTAAACTATTAACACCTGACGATTATTGGTATTACTTAAAACTTCCTGAAGGAAAAGAATATAGAGGTCATTTTTCGTTAAAAATATAATCAATTAATAATTTCGATTTACACCAAAACTATGCTCACAAAGCAAGACAAACAGCAATTAAGAAGTAATATTTTTAAACACCTTGATGGTATTGCTACTGCTACTACTGCTCATACTTTGAATTCAAAAGGAGTATTACAGTACCTTTTAGAAAATAAAACGTGTAGTCTAACAGAATTAACCGAAAAGTTCAATGCCAACGATGGCTATCTCAATATTGCGCTAAGAATTTTGTCTGCTCAAGGTTGGCTTACTCAGCACCTAGACAATGCCAATGACAAAGTAGATTATGAAATTAATGCTAACAGTAAAAAGGCTTTTGAACTTGTTCATTTATACGAAGATGCTGTAAAGCTTTTGGATTACTCGGTTAAATTTCCTGAAGACCGAATTGGCGCTGATGCATTTATTGCTCTTGAACGCATATTCAAAAAATTTGAGCAAAACTTTGGATTAGGTAAAGTAGAAGAAAACAGTATTGAACAACAAATTTTAAAACACATTGAAGGTGTTATTGTTGCTCCTATAATTGTGTTATTAGGAGTTAATGGTTTATTTCATAAATATTTTATGGAAGCCTCTTTTACTGCTGAAGAATACCATAAAGACCCAGAAAGTTTTAAGAAAATATTGGACTTTTTCACGCATTTAGATTGGTTTACTAAGAAAAAGAACACCTATCAGTTTACCGACAAAGGATTGTTTTTTGCTAAAAGAGCAAGTGCTTATGGTGTTACCGTATCCTACCTTCCAACCTTTGTAAAACTGGATGAGTTGATTTTTGGAAATCCTATGATTTTAAAAACCGATTCTCCCGATGAAAAGGAAAAACATGTTGACAGAGAAATGAATGTTTGGGGAAGTGGTGGCGCACATTCAACGTATTTCAAAGTTATAGACGAAGTTATTATTGAACTCTTTAACAAACCCATAGACGAACAACCAAAAGGCATACTTGATATGGGTTGCGGAAATGGTGCGTTTATTCAGCATATATTTGACGTTATTGAACACCAAACTTCAAGAGGAAAAGTATTAGAAGAACACCCTTTATTATTGGTTGGAGCCGATTTTAACCAAGCTGCTTTAAAAGTTACTAGAGCCAACTTAATTAAAGCTGATATTTGGGCTAAAGTAATTTGGGGAGACATAGGACGTCCAGATTTATTAGCTAAAGATTTAAAAGAAGACTATAACATCGATTTAAAAGATTTACTTAATGTACGCACATTTTTAGATCACAACCGCATTTGGGAAGCTCCAAAAACAATTACTAACAGAGTTAGTCAATCATCTGGTGCTTATGCTTATCAAGGAAAACGCATTAGTAATAATTTAGTAGAAGATTCTCTGCTAGAACATTTACAAAAATGGAAACCTTTTGTAGAACGTTTTGGTTTACTCATTATTGAATTACACACCATAAACCCTAAACTCACTGCTGCTAACCTAGGAAAAACTGCTGCTACTGCTTACGACGCTACTCACGGCTATAGCGACCAATACATTATTGAAGTTGATGTTTTTAATAGTATTGCTAAAGAAGCAGGTTTAGTTCCAAGTGAGCATTATTTTTCAAAATTTCCTGATAGTGAACTCGCCACAGTTAGTGTTAACCTACTAAAAGGAAATCTATGAAAGCAGCAACTGTAGTTAGTATTAAAAAAGAATTACAGCATCGTTCTTCTGAAGAATTAATAGAACTCTGCTTACGTTTATCAAAATTCAAAAAAGAAAACAAAGAGCTACTCACCTATTTACTGTTTGAATCTCATGATGAAACAGGATACATTGAAGCTGTAAAATCTGAAATTGATGACTTGTTTGAACAAATTAACACTAACAGCTATTTCTACATTAAAAAAAGTGTCAGAAAAATATTGAGACTCATAAAAAAATACGCACGATACTCACTTAAAAAAGAAACCGAAGTTGAGCTTCTACTCTACTTTTGCAAGCAACTAAAAGCGTTTAAACCTTCAATAAAGCACAATGTAACACTAACTAACATATATCAAAGACAAATTGTTGCCATTCAAAAAATAGTTGCAACACTACATGAAGATTTACAATACGATTACACTGTAGAATTAGAGCAATTAGAAGCTTAATTCATTATTCTCACCATTAATTCCTTAAGTAAATCACTTTGCGGTATTGAGTTAGCACCAACACCTTTACTCTTTACATCAAACTCTCTTAGTGAGGCTATAACAGCACTTACTTTTTTCATTGGATAGTTACGTGCTGCTACAATATATTCGTTAGCAAAATAAGGGTTTATTTTTAATGCAGAAGCAACGTTTCTAGACGACTTATCATTTAATCCATGTAACTGCAATAGTTTAGAAAAATAACTATGAAGTAATGAAACTGTAACTACCATTGGATTATCTTTTGGGTTTTCACCAAAATACTTAATAATCTTAAAGGCTTTTTTAGTATCTCTATCTCCAATAGCCTTGTGCAATTCAAAATTGTTATAATCTTTGCTAATCCCAATATTTTGCTCAATATGCTCAGGAGTTATCTCAGTACCTTCAGGAAGTACAATCTTTAGTTTTTCAAGCTCATTATTTATTTTACTTAAATCGGTTCCTAAAAATTCAGCAAGCATCAATGCTGCTTTTGGAGTTATTGAGTAGCTTTGACCAGACAACACTCTCCTAATCCAATCTGGCACTTGGTTGTCATATAGTTTTTTGCTTTCAAAAACAACACCATTTTTCTTTATGGCCTTATAAAGCGACTTTCGTTTATCAATTTTCTTGTACTTATAATTTACAACCAAAATAGTTGTTGGTTGCGGATTTGCAACGTAGGCTTCCAACTTATCAATAGTTCTAGAAAGATCTTGAGCTTCTTTTACTATAACCACTTGGTGTTCGGCCATCATAGGAAAACGCTTAGCATTACCTATAATATCCTCAACACTCACATCTCTTCCGTAAAGTACCATTTGGTTAAACCCTTTTTCTTCCTCGCTTAAAATATTGTCTTCAATAAATTCTGACAACTTATCTATATAATAAGGCTCCTCACCCATTAAAAAATAAACAGGTTTAATGTGTCCTTTCCGTATATCGCTTACTAATTCTTTGACTTCGTCCATTGAAAAATTTTCACCAAATTTGTAGTGTGCAAAAACTAAATTTTCCTACATACTCATTTCGATTCAAAAATAACGAAAATAAAGTTTCTATTTTTGATGCTATTCGCAAAAAATTTGTGGTTTTACAACCTGAAGAATGGGTAAGACAACATTGTTTACAGTTTTTAATTGAAGAGAAAAAATATCCAAAATCTTTAATTAATGTTGAAAAAGAATTAACGGTCAACGATTTACGAAAACGCTACGATATAGTAGTTTATAACCCAAACGGACAAATACATTTGGTTGTAGAATGTAAAGCTCCAAAAATTAATATTGACCAGACCGTCTTTGATCAAATTGCACGTTATAATTTAGAGTTAAACGCAACCTATTTAATGGTTACCAACGGAATTAATCATTATTTTTGCCAAATGGACTTTGAAAATGAACGCTATGTATTTTTAAGAGACATTCCTGAATATCAAAAATGAAAATAGCTGTCGTCATACTTAATTGGAACGGAAAAGAACTTTTAGAGCAGTTCTTACCATCGGTTGTTGCATATTCTCAAAATGCTGATATTTACGTAGCTGATAATGCTTCAACAGATAACTCCGTTGAGTTTTTAAAAACAGAATATCCTAACATTAAAATTATTGTCAACACCACAAATGGCGGTTATGCCAAAGGCTACAACGATGCTCTAAATACTATTGATGCTGATGTGTTTTGTTTACTCAATAGCGATGTAGAAGTTACTCCTAATTGGCTTACACCTATTCAAGAGGCTTTTAGCAACGATAAAAACATTGCCATTGCGCAGCCAAAAATTTTAGATTACAAACAAAAAGACCATTTTGAATATGCAGGAGCTGCAGGAGGCTATCTAGATAAATATGGTTACCCTTTTTGTAGAGGTCGCATCTTTAACACTCTTGAAAAAGATAATGGTCAATACAATGATATAGCTACTATTTTTTGGGCAACAGGTGCTTGTTTATTTATAAAGCGATCTGTCTTTGGTGAACTCAATGGGTTTGATGAAGACTTTTTTGCCCACATGGAAGAAATTGATTTGTGCTGGAGAGCCTACAACAAAGGGTATACAACAAAATACATTGGCACATCAAGTATATACCATGTTGGTGGTGCAACACTTAAAAACTCTAATGCAAAAAAAACGTATTTAAACTTTAGAAATAGTCTTTATACCTTAGTTAAAAATGCTCATGGCTCAATAATACCAAAAGTGTTTACTAGGTTACTTTTAGATGGTATAGCTGGTATCAAGTTTTTACTAGAGTTTAAGCCTCAGCATTTTTTAGCAATCATTAAAGCACATTTTGCATTTTACGCAAAACTACCTAAGCTTTTAAAATTTCGAAATTCACAAAAAAAGAAAGAAAATTACTACCATAAAAAATCTATAGTGTGGTCTTATTACGTAAATAAGGATAAAAGATTTTAATTGTTTATAAAATTGTTAAAGTTTTTGTTAACATATACCAAACGGAGTAATCTTTTATATAATTTTGGTATGTTAAATTACAAATTATTTAATCACACACTAATTATGAAAAAACTAATGTTATTAAGTGTTTCAGCCATGTTACTTTTTGGATCGTGTGTATCTAAAAAAGAATATGCAGCACTTGAAGCGAAACAACAAGAAACACAAGACCTATTAAATACTGCAACTGTTAAACTAAACAGTTGTTTATCTGACAAGGCTTCTGCAATTGCAAGAGCTGAAGCTTTAGAAGACAGAATTTCTGACTTAAAAAAATCTAACGACAACCTAATTCAAAGTAACAAGGATTTAACGATTCTTACTTCAAAAGGTGCTTCTAACGTTGAAAAAACTTTAGAAAGCATGAAAGAAAAAGACCTTAAAATCTCTCGTTTACAAGATGCTATCACTAAAAAAGATAGTGTAATGTTGGCTTTAGTAACTAGCTTGAAAAAAGAAGTTGGTATTAACGATCCTGACATTGAGGTAAACGTAGAAAAAGGAGTTGTATTTATTTCAATTGCTGACAAACTTTTATTTAAAAGCGGAAGCTATGTTGTAAACGAACGCGCTAAAGAAGTTTTAGGTAAAGTTGCCAAGGTAGTTAACAGCAAACCAAACTTTGAGTGTATGGTAGAAGCACACACTGACCCTGTTCCTTACAACAAACCACCATTGGTTGACAACTGGGATTTAAGTGTTAAACGTGCTACATCTGTAGTTCGTGTACTTGAAGATTTAGGTGTTTCTTCATCTAAACTTATTGCTGCAGGACGTGCAGAGTTTGTTCCTATTGCATCTAATGACACTGCTGAAGGTAAAGCAGCTAACCGTCGTACTAGAATTGTGATTTTACCAAAAATCGATGAGTTCTACGATATGATTGAAAAAGAAATGAAAAACTTAGAAGCTGGTACTAACTAATTGCTTCTTTATAGAAAAAGAAAAGCTCAACCAATGGTTGAGCTTTTTTATTTAAAATATTTCCAAACTTCCTTTACCTTCCCTAACAATGATTGGTTCTTCTTCGGAAAGATCAATAACGGTTGATGCTTCATTATCTCCATAACCTCCATCAATCACCAAGTCAACTCGGTTATTCCATTTCTCCAATATAAGCTCAGGATCAGTAGTGTATTCCAAAACTTCATCTTCATCACGTATGGATGTTGAAATAATAGGGTTACCTAATTGCTTCACAATTTCTAAAGCAATAGTATTATCAGGCACACGAATACCTACTGTCTTTTTCTTTTTAAAAGCATTTGGTAAGGTCTTCGCTCCTGGTAAAATAAACGTATAAGGACCAGGTAATGCTCGTTTTAAAATCTTAAAAGTCGTGGTATCTATTTGCTTAACATAGTCACTTAAATTGCTTAAATCATGACAAATAAATGAAAAGTTAGCTTTATCTAACTTTACGTTTTTTATTTGAGCAATACGCTCTAAAGCCTTAGTATTTGTAATATCACAACCTAAACCATAAACCGTATCTGTTGGATAAATAATCAATCCACCATTTTTAAGCACCTTAATCACTTTAGCAATTTGCTTAGGATTAGGATTCTCCGCATAAATTTTCACAAATTCAGCCATAAATATGTATCTTACAGTTACATTACAAAGTAAAGCATTTTTATGATGTAATGCATATAAACAAATTTTGATACTAATTAAAACACTTACAAAAGCACATTTACTGTAAAAACATGTAACAATATTCAATTTTTAGAGTCTTAACTATATGCAAAAGATACTACTCATAGTCATACTTTTTATCACTACAGGAAAAGCGTTTTCCAATTTTAAAGTAGAGTATGTATCTTTTACCGAAGCTGAAATTATAAACGATTATACTACCAGAATTCCTTTTAAGCTTATTGACCATTTAATTGTTGTTGAAGCTAAACTGTTAGGAAAAGAAGGTAATTTTATAATAGATACTGGCTCTGAAACTTTAATTTTAAACAAAGTTCATTTCCCAATAAAATACAGTCACAATAAAAAGAAAAACGAAACGTCTGGTGTAGTGAATATTGTTGACGACCCTTTAGAAAGACAACTCAGTCAGTTTGTAATTCAAAATTTGATTTTAGAAAACAAAACCTCTGATGTTATTGACCTTTCTCATATTGAAAGAACAAAAAAAATGAACCTTTTAGGTGTTATTGGTTATAACATACTGAAAGACTACGAAGTATTTATAGATTTATACTTAAACCAAATTACACTTACTAAAACAGATAGGTTTGGCGAAAAACTAGATAAGTATGTTTATCTAGAAAAAATAACAGATAGCATTGATTTCAAATTAAAAAACCATACTATTGTACTCAACGCAACGGTAAATGGTCAAAACTTAAAAATGGGATTGGATAGTGCTGCTGAGCTAAATCAAATAAATAAATCAGTTAGTAAAAAGGTTTTAAAATATTTTCATCCTAAAGAAAGACTCATGCTTACAGGAGCAAGTAATTCCAAAATTGAAGTTTTGGCAGGGAAATTGCATCGTGTTAAACTGAGTGAAACTATTTACTTTGGCCCAATGAACACAATATTGACCAATTTAAGTAAAATGAATGAAGCCTTCGGAACCAAGTTAGATGGTGTTTTAGGCTTTGAGTTTTTTCAGCAGAAAAGAACAATTATAAACTATAAAAAAGAAAAACTTTACTTCGTAAAGCATCCAAACATAAAGGATTGAAATCAGTCATAACATATTTATGCCTTTGCTTTTTAAGCTTAAACCTCGTAGCACAAAATGGCAACACTTTAGGCTACAAAATTGAAGGTGAAGAGGTCGTGTTTACTTTTGATGTTAGAGACTACAAAGAATACACCAATGAGCATACTGGCAGAAAGATGGATTTTAAAGACTTTAACATTGAAAATGTTGTCGTTTCTGGAGAATTCAACCTTTGGTCTAGAGACAAATGGAAAATGAACAAAGTAGGTGAATACACTTATGAATTAAGAAAAAAGCTTTCTGACTTTACTGATGAATTTTCTTGGGAGTTTAAGTTTGTAATAAACAATTCGTATTGGGCAGAACCTAGTAACAAGGTATCCAATATTGCTCCTGCAGTTGATAACTACGGAAACAATTACCACACATACAATCTTAAGATTTATACTGCTGTTCCTGATCCAAACGGAAATGCATGTTTTAAATTAAATGGTTATGAGAACGCAAAAAATGTAATCTTAAGCGGTAGTTTTAACCGTTGGGATGAACACTTATTTAAAATGATCAAAACAACTAATGGTTGGGAACTTACCCTAGATTTAAAACCAGGAGAATATCAATACAAGTTTATAGTTGATGGTAACTGGATAGAAGACCCTGATAATCCTTCTAAAAAAAGAAACGAGTATGATGGTTACAACTCTGTTATCAATATACAAGTTCCTGTTACATTTAATCTTTTTGGTTTTAAAGACGCTAACACTGTAATTCTTGCTGGTTCTTTTAATGATTGGAACGAGCACGAAATAAAAATGGCCAAAACCGACAAAGGATGGACATCTACCATACTTCTATCTGGTGGAAAACATCACTACAAATACATTGTTGATGGCGAGTGGATTGTTGACCCAAACAACTCTATAAAAGAATATGATGGTCATGGACACATCAATTCTGTAAAAATGGTTAAATAATTAACCCAACACTTGCAGTTTAGCAAATCGTAACAACAGCTTTTTTACACCTCCATTTTCAAAATTGATTTCTGCTTTTGTATCAGCACCTTGACCTTCAATTTTAAGCACTTCGCCTTTACCAAACCTAATATGCTCCACAATATTTCCTACAGTAAGTTTACCATCAAACAGATTCACTCCATCGTTTGTAGTTTTTGATATAGGTTTCAATTTAGGTGGAGCTACAAACTTAGGAGGCTTTTTTTCTGATTTTCGCTTAATAGGTTTCTTAAAACGAATTTTATCAGGTTCAACATCACCAAAAATATCAGGATTCAACATAGGATTTTGCCTTGGGTCGTTTACTGGAGTTAATACCTCTAAGTACTGGTCATCAATTTCTTCAATAAATCGACTTGGTTCAGCATCAATTAATTTTCCCCAACGGTACCTCGAAAGTGTATAGGTTAAGTAAGCTTGCTTTTCTGCTCTAGTTAATGCCACATAAAACAAACGTCGCTCCTCCTCTAGTTCACTACGCGTATTCATACTCATGGCACTTGGAAATAAATCTTCTTCCATACCTACAATATACACATAAGGGAACTCCAAACCTTTTGCTAAATGAATGGTCATTAATGCTACTCTATCGTCGTCACCTGTGTCATTATCTAAATCGGTAGCTAGAGCAACATCTTCTAAAAACTCGGTTAAAGAACCTGTAGTGTCTGCTAATTCTTTTTGTTCTTCAACAAAATCCTTGATACCATTTAAAAGTTCTTCAATGTTCTCCATTCTAGCGATACCTTCAGGAGTACCATCTTTATTGAACTCTCTTATCAATCCGCTAGCTTTAGTGACGTGTTCAGCAAGTTCAAAAGCATTAGCATTTTGGTTCATGACCTGAAAACTCTCAATCATAGTTACAAAATCCTGAAGTTTGCCTTTTGTACCAGAGTTAATTTTTATATCAACCTTATCTAGGTTTTGCAATACTTCAAATATTGAACGGTTATAGCCATTTGCCGCAACCACCAATCTATCAATAGTGGTTTGCCCAATACCTCGTGCAGGAAAATTAATCACACGTTTAAGCGCTTCCTCATCGGCTGGATTAATAATCAACCTTAAATACGAAAGCACATCTTTAATCTCTTTACGTTGATAAAAGGACAAACCTCCATAAATTCGGTATTCAATTCCTCGTTTACGAAGCGCATCTTCCATTGCACGCGATTGCGCATTAGTACGATACAGTATGGCAAAATCTTTATTTTTAAGCTGATTATTCATCTTATTCTCAAAAATAGAACTCGCCACATAACGACCCTCGTCACCATCAGTCATTAAACGGTTAACCTTTATTTTAGGACCTTCATCATTAGCTGTCCAAACTACTTTATCTAGCTTGGTTTGGTTTTTATCAATAATAGAGTTTGCTGCATTAACAATGTTTTTTGTAGAACGGTAATTTTGCTCTAACCTAAACACTTTTACATCATCATAATCACGTTGAAAATTCAAGATGTTATTAATGTTTGCGCCACGAAACGCATATATACTTTGCGCATCATCACCAACCACACATATATTTTGAAAACGATCAGAAAGCGCTCTTACAATCAAATACTGCGAATGGTTAGTATCCTGATACTCATCAACCAAAATATATCTAAAACGATCTTGATATTTGGCAAGCACATCAGGAAAACGAGTTAAAAGCTCATTGGTCTTCAACAATAAATCATCAAAGTCCATAGCACCTGCTTTAAAGCATCTCTCTACATAGTTTTTATATATATCACCTAATCTTGGTCGTCGAGCAGCAGTATCAGCCTCAATAAGCTCTGGATTATTAAAATAGGCTTTAACTGTAATTAAGCTGTTTTTATACGAAGAAATTCTAGATCTTACCTGCTTGTACTTATATACATCTTTATCAAGATTCATTTCCTTAATGATTGAAGAAATCAATCGATCAGAATCTTGTGTATCGTAAATTGTAAAGTTACTTGGATAACCTAACCTATCGGCTTCAAACCTTAAAATTTTAGCAAAAACCGAGTGAAATGTTCCCATCCAAAGGTTTTTAGCTTCGCTATTTCCAACTATATCAGCAATACGCGATTTCATTTCGCGAGCAGCTTTATTTGTAAAGGTTAATGACAAAATATTAAACGCATCAACACCTTGACTCATTAAATACGCTATTCTATAAGTAAGCACTCGTGTTTTCCCTGAACCTGCTCCTGCTATTACAATCATAGGTCCATCTTTTTGCAATGTAGGTGCTAATTGTGCATCATTTAACTGACTTAAATACTTCTCCAATTCAATTTCATTTTAAAGTGTGAAAATAACCAATGTTACTTAGTTACATAAACAGTTTTATTAATAATTATAAACAATTAAAGTATTGTAAAAAGGCTTTGACAAATTTTAAATATATTTAGAGTTCAAAACGTAAATAGATACTTCATGAAATTTCTACCAGCTTTATGTTGCCTTATCATTTCAAGCGCATTTTCGCAAACTACTTTAGAGCAAGATATTATTGATATTGAACCAAAAGTTATTGAATGGAGACACCATTTTCATCAAAATCCTGAATTGTCAAACCGAGAGTTTAAAACTGCTGAAAAAATTGCTGAACACTTAAAGTTTTTAGGGTTTGAAGTTCAAACAGGAGTTGCAAAAACAGGAGTTGTAGGTATTTTAAAAGGTGACCTTCCAGGAAAAGTAGTGGCGCTTAGAGCTGATATTGATGCGTTGCCTGTTACCGAAAGAAATGATTTACCCTTTAAATCGGAAGTTAGAGATACCTTTTTAGGCACTGAAACTGGTGTGATGCATGCTTGCGGACACGATACGCACATTTCAATTTTAATGGGAGTTGCTGAAGTATTTTCAAAACATAAAGACAAGATTAAAGGAACTATTAAATTTATTTTTCAACCTGCTGAAGAAGGCCCTCCTCCTGGAGAAGAAGGCGGAGCGTCTTTAATGGTTAAAGAAGGCGTTTTAGAAAATCCAAAAGTGGATGCTATTTTTGGTCTTCATATTAACTCTGCTACTCCTATTGGTACCATAAAATACAAACCTGGAGGTATGATGGCTGCTGTAGAGCGTTTTGTAGTGAATGTAAAAGGTAAGCAAACTCACGGTTCGCAACCTTGGGGAGGAGTGGATCCTATTTACATTTCTGCTAAAATTATTGATGGCTATCAAAGTATCATCAGTAGAGAATCTAATTTATTGGTTGAACCTGCTGTTATTACTGTTGGTAAAATTACAAGTGGTGTACGTTTTAATATTATTCCTGAAAGTGCTGAACTTATTGGGACTGTTAGAACCCTAGATGCTGATATGCGAACCAAAATTATTACGCGAATGACCGAAATGACTGAAACCATCGCCAAAGCTTATGGTGGTGAAGCAACTATTGAGTTTCAGGAAAACACACTTGTTACCTACAACGACCCAGATTTAACCTCACAAATGTTACCTTCGCTAGAAAAAGCAGCTGGAAAAGATAATGTTAAACTTATGAAAGCAGTTACAGGAGGTGAAGACTTCTCTTATTTTCAAGAGGTTGTTCCTGGGCTTTACTTTTATTTAGGCGGAATGACACCAGGAAACACTGAAGCGTTTCCTCACCATACTCCAGATTTCAAAATTGATGACAATGGATTGATTTTGGGTGTTAAAGCCATGACATACTTAGCATTAGACTACTTAAACAATTAATAATGAATACGTTTTTAGATTTTATAAGCAACATAAGCTGGTGGATGTGGATGTTAATCGTTTTAGCTTTAGTTGCTGTAAGAGACATCTTTTTACAAAGAAAACACACCATAAGCCATAATTTCCCTGTTATTGGGCATTTTAGATATATTTTAGAACGCATTGGTCCTGAACTTAGACAATATCTTGTAGCAAACAATAGAGAAGAATTACCTTTTAACCGAATTGAGCGAGGTTGGATTTATGCGTCTGCTAAAAAAGAAAATAACTATGAAGGGTTTGGAACTGACAGAGATATTTATTCACATCATCACATCTTTATCAACAATGCAATGATGCCTTATAAAATTGAAAAAGACCATCCTAATGCTGTTGACAAAACGTTTTTACCTTGTGCAAAAGTTATTGGTGCTTACAACAAGCGAAAAAAACCGTTTAGACCTGCGTCTGTAATTAATGTTTCAGCTATGAGTTTTGGTTCTTTATCTGCCAAAGCGGTAGAGTCTCTCAACAAAGGTGTTCATATAGCTGGTGCTTACCACAATACAGGTGAAGGTGGTTTGTCTCCTTACCACTGCAATGGTGGTGATGTTATGTTTCATTTTGGAACAGGTTATTTTGGAGTAAGAGATAGCGACGGTAACTTTTCAATGGAAAAACTAGTACAGTTAGTTAATGATAATCCACATGTAAAAGCCATAGAAATTAAGCTATCTCAAGGTGCAAAACCTGGAAAAGGCGGTGTACTTCCTGGAGCAAAAATCACTGAGGAAATTGCACGCATACGTCATGTAGAAGTTGGCAAAGACGTGTTATCACCTCCTAACCATTCAGCGTTTTCCAACGTTCCTGAAATGGTTGATTTTATTGAAGCCATTGCTGAAGCAACAGGTTTGCCTGTAGGTATAAAAGCTGCTATTGGAAAACTAGACCAATGGGAAGAACTTGCTGATATAATGAAAACCAAAGGTCATGGACCAGACTTTATAACTGTTGATGGTGGCGAAGGTGGTACAGGTGCTGCTCCACCAAGTTTTGCAGACCACGTTTCATTACCTTGGGTTTATGGTTTTAGCGATTTATACAAACTATTTCAGAGAAAAGGTTTAAGTGAACGCATTGTATTTATTGGAAGTGGAAAACTAGGATTTCCTGCAAAAGCTGCAATGGCTTTTGCTATGGGAGTTGACTGTATTAACGTTGCCAGAGAAGCCATGATGAGTATTGGTTGTATCCAAGCACAAATTTGCCATACCAATCATTGTCCTAGTGGTGTTGCCACACAAAGCAAATGGCTACAAAGTGGTATTGATGTAACTTTAAAGTCACATCGATTAGCGCAATATTTTAAAACCTTTAGAAAAGAGTTTATAGAAATTACACATTCCGCAGGTTACGAGCATCCTTGTCAGTTTAAAATGAGTGATATTGATGTAAATGTAGACGACCATAACCTGTCTAAAGAATTAGATTTAACCTATCACTACGAAAAAACTCCTGTGCCTTTTAAAAGTATGCAAGATTTAAAAGATTGCATATATTTGGGAGGTCAATACAAAAACCAAAACACCTAACCTAACTAAAACACTATGGAAGTTGAAAAAATATTTGAAGTATTATTGTATGCTGTTCCTGCCCTAATTACTGGAATGATTGCTTATTACTTTTTTAAAGAACACACTAAAAACGAAGATGGTAGAAGACGCTTTTTATTACATAAAGACATACAAGTAAACACACTTCCTATCCGCCTACAAGCCTATGAAAGAATGGCTTTGTTTTTAGAGCGTATTACACCTTCAAAATTACTGATTAGAGTTATTCCAAACTCCTCAAACAAAGAAGATTACGAATCTTTAATTATAGCAACTATCGAACAAGAGTTTGAGCATAATTTATCACAACAAATCTACATGACTGATGAATGCTGGAACATTATTGCAGCAGCAAAAAACGCCACTATTCAACTGATAAGAAAAGCAAGTCTTTTAGAAAAAACTGACACTGCCAATAAACTTAGAGAAGTTGTTTTAACCGAAATGATGGAAAAGCGAGCTCCTAGTGACGCTGCATTATCTTACATAAAACAAGAAGTAAGCGACATGTGGTAAAACTCCACTACCTTTCATTTCTTGCTTTTGCATAATCATAACCTAATTGCCACCATTTAGTCATCAAGCGCTTACTGAAAATTAATGAGTTTTCAGTAAGGTCTGTTGGTGTATAGTACAAATTCAGCTTTACGCCTTTATTTCGCGCTGCAAGCTTGCCTATAACTATATCATTACGCTCCACTTGGTTAAGCAAATGCCCAAACAGGTTAATCATTAAGGAAAATGGGTTTTTACCCAACACCTTCAACCTATCCATTTGTTCAGCTTCTAAAACAATAGCATCAATTTCAGTTGCTCCACGTTGTATAGCCTCACGTATTGGCACTACACAACCCAAACCACCATCAGCATATTCATAACCGTTCACTTTTGCTAAAGACATAAACGGTATATAATTGCAAGAAATCCATATCCAATTACAAAACTCTTCATACAAGTAATCGTTAATAGACTTGTACTCTACTGTGTTTTTAGAAAGGTTAGACACAGTCACTACAACATCCTCTTTGGTGTCTTTTATCTTTAAAAACTCTTCTTTAGTAAAATTCTTCCTAATATTCCTCCTTAATGATTTACTCTCTCCAAAGGTGCGTTTCATTCGAATAAACTGCCATAAAGAGTTCACAAAATCAATAGACACAAACTCTCTTCCGTCTTTTTCACGCTGCACAAAAGGACTTACACTAAAAATATCACTCTGTTGCACATTTGTAAAAATATCATACAGCTTACCAATATCGTTGACAGCCAAATGAGGTATCAACAAACTTCCTGTAGAAGTTCCCAAATACATATCGTAAGTTTTACCCTGACCCTCAATAAGGTACTGCGCAACTCCTCCTGCATACGCACCTTTACTTCCGCCACCTGATATTACTAATGCTCGCATTTTATTTGTTTTCTGCTCGTTTTAGAGTTCCAAAATACAAAAAATCAAGTTTTATCTTTCAAGTATTAGAATTATATTCGTTACCATGAATACCAATCTTCAAACACCTATAGATTACCTTAAAGGCGTTGGACCAAATCGAGCCGATTTACTTCGTAAAGAGCTTGGTATTCACACCTACCAAGACCTAATCAACTTATTTCCAAATCGATACATAGACCGAACTCAATATTACAAAATCAACCAACTGCAACGCAACAACGCTGACGTACAGGTTATTGGAAGAGTTACTAGCTTTAAAGAAATCGCTCAGAAAAGAGGTAAACGGCTAGTTGCTACGTTTCAAGACGATACTGGAGTTATGGAGTTGGTTTGGTTTAGAGGTCAAAAATGGATTAGAGACAGCATAAAACCAAACACAACTTATGTGATTTTTGGAAAAACCAATTGGTTTAATGGCACATTTAGCATGCCTCATCCTGAAATGGAACTGCTTGAAGAACACGAAAAGAATTTGCGCTCTGCAATGCAACCTATTTATCCTTCAACTGAAAAGCTATCCAATAAAGGCATCACCAATAGAGTAATTAGTAAAATTATGCAGAATCTGTTCTTGGAAACCAAAGGCAGATTTTCGGAAACTTTATCTGAAAATTTACTTTCAGAACTTAAATTACTCTCAAAAAGCGAAGCACTTTTCAATGTGCATTTTCCAAAAAACCAAGAGCTATTATCTCGTGCTCAATTCCGATTAAAATTTGAAGAATTATTCTACATCCAACTGCAACTTATTCTTAAAAATCTAATCCATAAATCAAAAATAAAAGGCTTTCCATTTGAAAAAGTTGGCGACTATTTCAACACCTTTTTTAAGGAACATTTACCCTTTGAATTAACCAATGCTCAAAAGCGAGTTCTCAAAGAAATTAGAGCCGATTTAGGCAGCAATGCACAAATGAATCGATTATTACAAGGTGATGTTGGTTCTGGAAAGACCATAGTTGCGCTAATGTCAATGTTAATCGCACTTGACAACGGTTTTCAAGCTTGTTTAATGGCTCCAACTGAAATTTTGTCAGTTCAGCACTATAATGGCTTATCAGAGTTTTGCAATAAACTGAATATCAGCATAAAATTATTAACTGGTTCAAGTAATACTTCAGAACGAAAAGAAATCCATGAAAATCTTGAAAATGGCAATTTACAGATTTTAATTGGCACTCATGCACTGCTTGAAGATAAGGTAAAATTTAAAAATTTAGGACTTGCAATTATAGACGAACAACATCGATTTGGAGTCGAGCAAAGAAGCAAATTATGGCGTAAAGGCCCAGAGGCATCTTCTGATAATGAAAGGGCAACTACTCCTCCACACATTTTAGTGATGACTGCAACACCAATTCCGCGAACTTTAGCAATGTCGGTTTATGGTGATTTAGACATCTCAGTAATTGACGAATTACCTCCAGGAAGACAATCTATAAAAACAGTACATCGTTACGATAAAAATAGACTTCGTGTGTTTCAGTTTATAAGAGATGAAATTAAAAAAGGCAGACAAGTGTATGTGGTATATCCATTAATTCAGGAAAGTGAAAAAATGGATTACAAAGACCTTATGGATGGTTACGAAAGCATTTCTAGAGACTTTCCTATGCCAGAATACCAAATCTCCATTGTTCACGGAAAAATGAAACCAGCCGATAAGGATTACGAAATGCAACGTTTTGCTAAAGGCGAAACACAAATTATGGTAGCCACTACAGTAATTGAAGTTGGTGTAAACGTTCCTAACGCCTCTGTTATGGTTATTGAAAGTGCTGAACGCTTTGGGTTATCGCAATTACACCAGTTAAGAGGTCGTGTTGGTCGTGGTGCCGAACAAAGCTATTGCATTTTAATGACGAGCCATAAACTAAGCAACGACAGTAAACTACGTTTAGAAACCATGACCAGAACTAGTGATGGCTTTGAAATTGCCGAAGTAGACCTTAAACTTCGTGGTCCTGGTGATATTATGGGAACCCAACAAAGTGGTGTACTCAACCTTAAAATTGCCGATATTGTTAAAGACAAAGACATCTTGCAAAGCGCTCGCTTTTATGCTAAACGCGTTTTAAACAGCGACCCAACACTAGGCTTACCAGAACACAAAGTGCTACTCCATACCTACAGGCAATTGAGCAAATACAAAAACATGTGGAATTACATTAGCTAAAAAAAGCCCAACTAAAATGCTGGACTTAAAAAACATAACTGCTCGTTTTTAATTGATTGATTGTCTTAAAATTAGACCATTACCTACCTCACTGCTGTTAGCAATTTGTTAAAGTACTGTATACAACTGTTAATTAACGCTTTTTTAAGAATACACACATGTTAATAACAATGTATAAGTTAACTGCATGACTGTCAGATAAAAAAACTAAATTCGTTGAGAGTTGATATGGGTAGTTAAAACTATCCATATCTTTATTTTTAGTTGCAATTTAAACGATGATTTCAAAACTTAAAAAAGCATATTTGTTATTAAAGAATTGGTTTTGGGCTTTACCTATCTGGAAAAGAGCAATATTAAGCTCTTTTCTTGGTGCAATTGGAGGGTCTTCGATAATTGGGTTTTTTAATAGGTACGCACTTTATTATCATGCATTTAAACAAGGTTTCAGATTACCAATAGAAGGCGTAGAATACATAAATTTTGCTATTTCATTATTGTCTTTTGCATTTATAATTATTTCAATATTTGGTACAATTATTATATATAGCACACTTAACACAATAGCCGAAGCTTTCACCAAGTTGTTTGCAAAATCAACAAAATTCGGAAAAGGTAAAACTTTGAAGATTATCACGATGATATCTCAAGTTTCAATAATTGCAATCGGTATAATAGCATTTTCAGATAAGTTATTTAAACAGTTTGCTGAATTGATTCGACCTGAATTCTCATTGACTGCATCCACAATAGTTGGCATCTCTCTTATAGTTATTACTATAGGATACTTATTTGCAAATAATGAATCTGGTAGAAAACAATTTACTTTAACTGTAGTTTTCATTGGTATTTCATTGTTAACTGTTTCTTTATTTAATCAGTCAGTCTATAAATCATTCTTAAAAAACATCAAATACGGAGGAGATTTACCTGTTAAAGTAGAATACAGAAAAGCAGACAATACTGCTTCTGAATTAAGCGGTAATTTACTTATAAAAACTAATCACACTTTAACAATTAGAAATCCTATAAATAAGAATATTGAAGAAATACCTATTGAAAGAATTTCAAAAATAATTTACAAAAAATAGAGTAACCTAGACAGCATACAACAGCAAGTAAAATTAATTACTTTGGTCGTTGCTTATTTGGAAAATTCCTTCGGAATTTTCTACGCAGTTTTTATTTACTATCTTTCGGATTGCACACGCCATAAAGCATATACAAAACCGTTAAACGAACATTCCAAATCATCCTATTCTTATTTCCATATTCAATTTAGTACCTTTAAGCATTAATTATCTATTATGCTTACAAAAAAAGAACAAGGCTTTAATATCTTATTTTTTATCATTGTTATTGCAGAGCTTATTTGCAGTAGTGTTGAAAGCCTAAATGGGTTGCACTATGTTACCAAACCAGCTATTTTGGTGTCGCTTATCGCCTATTTTTTAACAAGTAGTAATCACCTCAACAAAACCCTAAAGTTACTTACCTTATTTGCTTTACTATTTTCTTTACTTGGTGATGTGTTGTTAATGTTTGTACACAAATCAGAAGGGTATTTTATGTTTGGGCTTATCGCTTTTTTACTGGCTCATATTATGTACATCATAGTATTTTTAAAACATAAAAACCCAAACAAAAATCCTTATGTATTTACACTTATAGCTTTGCTGTATGCTGCAATGCTGTTTTATGTAATGTTTGATGGTCTTGGAGACATGCTGTATCCTGTAACGGTTTATATGCTAGTAATTTTAACTATGGCTGTAACTGCGTTTTTAAGACAAGGTAAAGTGCTACCACTAAGCTATACGCTAGTATTTTTAGGCGCATTGCTGTTTATGCTTTCTGATAGCATTTTGGCACTCAATAAGTTTTACAAACCCTTACCATTATCGAACATCAGCATTATGCTAACGTATGCTTTGGCACAGTATTTCATAGTGTTAGGCTTACTAAAAAACAAATAATTTTAAACTAGTGTAACAACTCACCTTTTATAGCTACATATAGTCAACTAACTGATTGAAATTTGGACAAACAACTTGAACATAGTTTTGTAGAACAGCTTGAAAAGCATCAGAACATTGTACACAAAGTCTGCAGATTATACACCAATAATCAAGAGGCGCACAATGATTTGTTTCAAGAAATAACTATACAATTATGGAAAGCCTATCCTAAGTTTAGAGGCGACTCTAAATTTAGCACATGGATGTATAGAGTTGGCTTAAATACAGCAATAACGTTGTACCGAAAATCTAAACGCTCCATACAAACACAGGAGTTTGAGAGTATTCAGTTTAAAATAAAATCGGAAGAATACGACGACACCGAAGAGCAACAACTAAAGTTATTGTACAAAGCAGTCCACCAATTAAACGACATTGAAAAGGCACTGGTGTTTTTATACTTAGAAGATAAAAATTACAGTGAAATAAGTGAAACTCTGGGAATTACTGAGGTAAATGCAAGAGTGAAGATGAACAGAGTGAAAACAAAACTAAAAACAATATTAAATCCGTAAGCTTATGGATGAGTTAGAATTATTAAAGAAAGACTGGAAAAAGGGAGAAGACAACTACCCAAAGTTGTCTTACAATGAGATTTATAAAATGATATTAAAAAAATCATCATCTATTGTCAAGTGGATTTTTATTATCAGTCTTTTAGAATTTGCATTTTGGACAGGAATAAGTTTCTTGTTAAAAGACAATAAGAACGCTAAACATTTTGACGAGTTAGAAAGCGACTTTTTACTCATACCATTTGCTATTTTAGGGTATGTGGTTTTGGCGTATTTCTTTTATCTATTCTATAGAAACTACCGCAGAATTTCTGTAACTGACAGCGCAAAAGTACTTATGGAAAACATCCTAAAAACCAGACGTACTGTAAAGCAATATGTAGCTTTTAACCTTATTTTTATGATTGCCTCAGCAGTTATAGCGTTGTATATTGAATTTAGCCAAAACGAAGATGTTATTTCTAAGGTAGAGCTAGCTTCGGCCAATGGAGAAGCCTTTACATTCTACGCTAAAATTATAGGACTAACCATCGTTACTCTAGGTGGCGCAATACTAGTGCTACTTGGGTTTTACTGGCTTATTTATGGTATTTTACTCAAACGTCTTAACAACAACTACAGAGAGCTTAAAAAACTGGAAGTATAGTGGTTATTAAAATATGAATTGTCAATCTGAACTCGTTTCAGATTCTCATAATTTATGTTTGAGTTGAATTCCGCATTAGCAAATCAAGTGCAATACAGTCTTAAATTAGTTTTACCACTCACGTAGTTTGTTGAGTTCTTCTTGCGCTTGTAGTTCCTCTTGGGAAATCACCTTTAAAAACGAAGGATGTTGCTCAATAGCATATTCTATTTTTTCAACAATTTCAGCAATACTTTCGTTATCGTAATCAATCTCCAAAGGTGCTTTTATTTCCATGCTTTGTAAGATGTTTTTCTTTTTAATACGCAATCCTTTTTTATCAAAAGAGCGTCTAAAACCATCAATTACAATAGGCACAACAATAGGTTTGTATTTTTTAATAATGTGAGCTGTTCCTTTTCTAATAGGTTTAAAAGGCGTTGTGGTTCCTTGCGGAAAAGTAACAACCCAACCATCATCTAAGGCTTTTCCTATATTAGAAATATCGCTCATTTTAACCTGTCGGTTAACATCTTGTCCTTCTGCTCTCCATGTGCGCTCAATACTTACCGAACCTACATACGCCAAAATTTTTGGCAACAAACCAGATTTCATGGTTTCTTTAGCAGCAACGTAGTAAATGTTCAGCTTAGGATTCCACAAATAACCTACATTTTTAATATTGTCTATTCTTCCACTTAAACTCGCATTGAACACATGAAACATAGCCACAACATCAGCAAAATAGGTTTGGTGATTAGAAATAAACAACACATTGGCATCAGGAAGATTCTTGATAACCTCAGAGCCTTCAATTTTAAGTTCATTAAAACCTCTAAAGCGTCTGTGAGTCATTGCACCTAAGATTCTAATGAGCCATTTTTTTAAAAAAAGAATATGTCCGAAAGGATTTTTTTTAAATAATCCCATAGATTTTTATTAGTTAGTAAGCTACAAATGTAAGAAAACTGTTATTTTATAACACTTGTTTTAACAAGTCTTTTAACTCGCTAAGCATCATCGCAGTGGCTCCCCAAACAATATGATTGTTCAATTTATAGGCAGGAACTTCAACATTAACTTTGTAAGAGGTTGGTACAGAAGTTTTAATCATTGTACTATCATCTAAAAAATGAGACAGCTCAACCTCTATCAAATCTTCAACCTCTTCTTCTTGTTTTATAAAACTAGGCATTGTAGTAGTGATTCCAAAAAACGGAAACACAGTAAAGTTACTTGGAGGTATATACATTGGTGTTAACGCTCGCAATACTTTTATGCTTTGCTCCAAAACACCAACCTCTTCTCGTGTTTCTCTTAAAGCAGTAAATTCTAATGACGCATCGTCTTCTTCAAACTTTCCTCCAGGAAATCCTACTTGAGCCGAATGCACACCTTTGTAGGTTTTTCTTAAAATTAACAACAGTTTTGCGTTTTGCTTGGTATCAGGATAAAATAATGCCATAACACCAGCGTGCTTGGAGTTTTTCATGGCTTCTTTTTGCTTTGCCATAAGCTCCAAACGATAAGGAGGCGACATTTTAATTTGTGAAGCCTCTCCTGGTAGTGGTAGATTTTTTATTTTTGAAACAGAATCTAAAAACGCATTAAAATTCATTATGAGAATTCTTTTATTGGTTTGCCTTTGTTTTGCCTTAACGAACTGTGAAGATAAAAAATCTTCTAAAAAAAATAATACAATACCTTCAACAGATACAACAGAAACCAAAAAAGAACCTCCAAAAACTGATACTATTGTTGAGCCAGAAAGAGAATTTCCTTACCTAACCGATGAGAATGCTATGGAGTTTTTCTTGGAGTACGAAAAGCACAACAAAGAAAACAAAGTACGAATTACGACAGATTTTGGTACAATAGACATCTTATTATTTAACGAAACCAAATTCCATAGAGCTAATTTTATCTTTCTTACCAAACAAAGCTATTTTGACGACACACAATTTTACCGAGTAGTCAACAACTTTATTATACAAGGTGGAAGCACTGACGATCCTGATGTTATGAACAAACGAAAAGACATTGGTCGCTACCTCTTACCTACTGATACCAAACGTGGCTTTAGACACGACAGAGGTGTGGTAAGCATGCCAAGTAGCGAAATTGAGAATCCTTATAAATTGGCATCACCTTATGAGTTTTTTATTGTTCAAAAACCTGGTGGTTCTTACCATTTGGATGGAGACTATACCATTTTTGGAAAAGTAATAAATGGAATGGATGTTGTAGATAAAATCGCAGCACAAGAAACCGATGAAGCCGAATGGCCATTGCATAACATATACATTAAAAAGATAGAAATTATAAAATAATTAAGAATCATTTTTATAGATTTTTAATACCTTCCGCAGCATAATACTAAACTACTTTCTAAATGAAAAAACACAATTTTTCTACGCACATTAAAACTTTAAGTTTATGTGCTTTAATCTCTTTTACAGCTTGTAAAGAAGAGAGCCAACAACAAAATGATGACGTTGCCATGAGTGATAATATTTTACTACAAGAATGGACAGGTCCTTACCAAGGCGTTCCTGCATTTGACAAAATGAAGGTTGAGGACATTAAAGAAGCTATGGAAATAGGAATGGAATTAGGTTTAAAAGATATTGAAGCTATTGCCAACAATCCTGAACCTCCAACTTTTGAAAACACTATAGTTGCTATGGAGCGTTCTGCTGAAGAATTAGACCGAGTAACGCGTTACTATGGTATTTTTAGTAGTAATGTATCTTCTCCTGAGTTTAGAGCAATTCAAGCAGAATTAGCACCTAAACTATCAGATTACCAATCTAAAATTTCGCAAAACGAAAAGTTATTTCAACGTATTAAAGCGGTTTATGATGCATCACAAAAAACGCCTTTAGGCGACCAAGAGCAACGTGTTGTAGATTTAACTTACAAGCAGTTTGAAATGAATGGTGCCAACCTTGATGCTGCTAAAAAAGCACGTTACGCTGAAATCAACAAAGAATTATCGTCATTGTACACTAAATTCTCTAATAATGTTTTACATGACGAAGAAAACTATGTGACTTACCTGAACAAAGACCAATTAGGAGGACTTTCGGATGGGTTTATAAAATCTGCTGCTAAAATCGCTACAGATAAAGGTCATGAAGCTAAGTATGCCATTACAAACACACGTTCGTCAATGGACCCTTTCCTTACCTACTCTACCAACCGAGAGTTACGCAAACAAGTTTGGGAAAACTACTACTCGCGTGGAGACAATGGTGACGAATACGACAACAACCAAATTATTGCTGAGATATTAAAACTACGTAAAGAGCGTGTAGCGCTTTTAGGTTATGACAATTATGCTGAGTGGAGATTACAAGACCGAATGGCAAAAACTCCTGAAAACGCTATGGATTTAATGCTAAAAGTTTGGCCTGCAGCAACAGCAAGAGTTAAAGAAGAGGTAGCAGACATGCAAGCTGTAGCTAATGAAAATGGCGACAATATTACCATTGAACCTTGGGATTACCGTTACTATGCTGAAAAAGTTCGTAAAAAGAAATACGATTTAGATAGCGATGAAGTAAAACAATACCTTCAATTAGATAAGTTAACCGAAGCAATGTTCTTTGTAGCTGGAGAATTGTTTAATTACAAGTTCACTCCTGTTGAAGAAGGCTCAGTTCCTGTATTTAACGAAGATGTTAACGTTTGGGAAGTTACTGATAAAGATATTCAGGAAAACATATTGGTCTTTGGTATTTAGACCCTTTTGCTCGTGAAGGTAAACGTTCAGGTGCTTGGGCAACTACTTACAGAAGTTACACGTCATTTGATGGAGAAACCAATGTATTGGCATCTAACAACTCTAACTTTGTAAAACCTGCTCCAGGAGAAGCAGTATTAGTGTCTTGGGATGATGCTACAACATTTTTCCACGAGTTTGGACATGCTTTACACTTCTTTGCTGCTGATGTGAAGTATCCAACCTTACAAGGTGGTGTTAGAGATTATACCGAGTTTCAATCGCAATTGTTAGAGCGTTGGTTATCTACTGACAAGGTGATTAATCAATTCTTAGTACACCACGAAACAGGAAAACCAATGCCTGCTGAATTGGTTGAAAAAATCAAAAAAGCTTCAACGTTTAACCAAGGTTTTGGTACGACAGAATATTTAGCTTCTGCATTAATTGATATGAAATTACACTTAGCTGACCCAACCAATATAGATATTGATAAGTTTGAGCGTGAAACTTTAGACGAACTTGGTATGCCTAAAGAATTACCAATGCGTCATAGAACACCTCACTTTGGACACGTATTTTCTGGTGAAGGTTATGCTACTGCATATTATGGTTACATGTGGGCAGATGTATTAACTAGTGATGCATCAGAAGCTTTTGCTGAAGCTCCAGGTGGTTTTTATGATGAAGCAGTTGCTGAAAAATTGGTGAAGTATTTGTTTGCTCCTAGAAACGCTATGGATCCTGCTGAGGCTTACAGACTATTTAGAGGTCGTGATGCTAAAATTGAAGCATTAATGCGTGATAGAGGATTTCCTGTACCACAAAAATAAACACTAAAACAACAACAATTTAATCCCATTATCTTAGTATTAGGTAATGGGATTTTTTTATGATGCATATATTTTGTTAGCCTTCAAACAAAGCATCAAAATCAATCTCTAATCTTTATACAAACTAGGTAAGCTTATTTTCAACTTAACAGCTAAAAGTCGAATAACAATTACAACTACTCCTGCTATTACAAACACAAAGTTAGAATCGGTTAAAAACTCACTAAGCAAGAAATAAGTAAGTCCACCCAAAATACAAGCTGTTGCATATATTTCTTTTCTAAAAATCACAGGTATTTCATTACATAAAATATCTCTTATCACACCACCAAAGCAAGCTGTCATGGTTCCTAGCGCAATACAAATTATAGGATGCAAACCAATGGTCAAGCCTTTTTCAATTCCAACCACAGTGTAAAGTCCAATACCAATAGTATCAAACAAAAAAAGTGACGTTCTTAAATAGTTAATATAGTTTTTAAAAAGAATAGCAAATAAGGTTGCTCCTAAAATAACATACACGTAGGTCATATTAATCATCCAAGACACAGGAGTTTGCCCAATAAGTGTATCTCTTAAGGTTCCGCCTCCTACTGCAGTTACAAATGCTATAATAAGTACTCCAAATGGATCCATTCTTTTATTCATAGCGACTAAAACGCCTGAAATAGCAAAAGCAATAGTACCTAGTATGTCAATAACCTGAAAAAACATTACATGCTTTGTGTATAGTAGTTATAGTCTTTAAGTATGGTATCAATAAATTCAATATCATTACCCTGTACTTCTTTAATGTCTATAACTTCAATTATTTTCTTACGCAGTTTTATAAGCGTTGTATAGTCTTTGGCTGCTTTGGCAGTTATAAAAGTGTCTTTAATAATGCGCGCATCATTGTCTGACAATTTAATAACCGAAGGATATGTTGGTGTGTAAGTATCTTCTAAATCTTCAAGAATAGTATGGCTGATATTTACATTATTCTTTAATGAAATTACCGATGTACCAGCAGTCATATCTCCTAAACGTTGACTTTTTTTACTGGTTACAATAGAGATTAATGCCACAATACCAGACATCATGTTAATATCTACAATCCTAAAAAACCAACGAATCACAAAATCGGCTAATGATGCTTGGTAACCGTCAATTTTTACAACCTTAATTTTCATTATACGTTTTCCAAGTGTTTGACCATCAAGTATAGTTTCAAAAATAAGAGAGTATAAAACAACAGGTAAATAAAAACATGCTTGAATGGCTATTTGAGACCAATGATCCATGTCTTCAATCATTTCGTCAATTTCAAAAAGATTAAATGTTAACTGATAAATTACAACAATATAGGCTATCTTAATTATTAAATCTATAATGTATGCCAATATCCTATCTCCAACACTAGCAGCTGTGAAATTAATATTTACATTTTGAGTGGTGTTTATTTGTAACTCTACCATTTATTACTTTAATTTGATAGCTTATGAGAGAAGTTGCATTTATTAAACAAAATAAAGAAAAATGGCTCAATTTTGAAAAGGCTATTTTTGGAAAAACCCTTAAAAATCCTGATGAACTTGCATCACTTTATATACACTTAGTAAACGATCTTTCGTATGCTCAAACTTACTATCCCAAAAGTAAAACAATTCTTTATTTAAACAACTTAGCTGCTAAAGCTTTTCAAAAAATTTATAAAACCAAGCGCGAAGACACTAATCGATTTGTGCATTTTTGGAAAATTGAAGTTCCGCTAATTGTTTACCAATACAGACGTTATGTGCTTTATGCCTTTTTAATTTTTGCTGCTTTTGTAGCTATTGGAGTAATTTCTGCAGCACACGACGATACTTTTGTAAGAATAATACTTACCGACCAATATGTAAACATGACTTTAGAGAATATTGAAGCAGGTGATCCTGTTGCGGTTTACAAAAGCGGTAGTAATTGGGGAAGTTTTATCGGCATTACCCTAAACAACCTTTATGTAGGCATTTGCTCCTTTATTTTTGGTGTTTTTGGTGGTATTGGCACTGTATATTACATGTTACGCAATGGTATTATGTTAGGATCTTTTCAATACTTTTTTTATGATAAAGGCGTGCTTTGGGAAAGCGTAAGAGGTATTTGGATTCATGGTTCTATGGAAATTTTTGCTATTGTTATTGAATGTGCCGCTGGATTAATTTTAGGAGCCAGTATTTTATTTCCAAAAACTTACTCACGAATGACTTCTTTTAAAACAGGTGTAAAAGATGGTGTAAAGATTTTAATCAGCACATTTCCGTTTACTTTTTCAGCAGGTTTTTTAGAAGGTTATGTCACTCGATATTCTAATACTATGCCCAATTGGTTATCAGTAGGAATTATATTGGTAACCCTTTTTATAATTTCTTACTACTATTTGGTTTACCCATACATTTTAAACAAAAAACTTAAATCAACTTATGGAACTATATAAATCTAGAGGCTTTGGTGAATTCTTTCAAGACACTTTTTCATTTTTAAAGCAAAGTGGGAAACACCTTTTTAAGCAATTTTTTATAGTAAATGGAATTTTCCTCATCATACTTATGGTATTGGGCTACTTTTTTTCAAAGTTTTATACTGATATCGTTTTTGGAGGATTAATGTCTAATAATCCATCAGTGGTTGATGATTACATGAATGAAAACATGGGAATTTTTATAGTACTCATTATTTTGTTTTGTACTGTTGGTTTAATTGCTGGTGTTGTCTCCTATTCGTTCGTTCCTATTTATTTAAAATTATACAGCGAACGTGGTGGTTCTAACTTTGAAACACGTGATATTGTTGACCTTTATAAAAAACATATTGGTAAAATATTCATTTTTCTGGTATGTGCTATTTTAGTTAGTATCCCTTTAATGATTGTTTGCGGAGTAGCTATGTTTCTTCTAGTAATTACAATTATTGGCATGCTGCTTTTACCACTTGTTATTGGTTTTGTAGCGTTGTTTTATCAGTCTACTCTTATAGAGTATATCGAAGACAAAAAAGGCATTTGGGAATGTTTTGGATATGCTTGGACCTTAATAAGTTCAAAATTTTGGGCTGCAATAGGTAGCGTTGGTATCTTTTTCTTAATGAGCTACATTGTACAAAACATTATTGCTTTAATACCTTACATTTTTGGTATGGCAAGCTTATTTACTACCATAGAACAAGGAGACACAATGAATAACCCACAGGAAATTGCTGGTACAATGACAGTAATGATGATTGCAATTTTCTTATTAACCTTTTTAGTTAGTTCAATACTAAATGTAATTGTTCAACTTAACCAAGGGATTGTGTTTTACAGTTTAAAAGAAGACAATGAAAATATAAACACCAAAAGCGTTATTGATCAAATTGGTTCTGGTGAATAAATTCTTATTTATACATATTATCCTTTTCTACTTTGGGTCGTTAACTACAGTGTTTGGTATTCCTGCTACTGAAACTGCTTCTGATTCTTTAGTAACTGACAATTCACCTATTGAAAAACGTCATTTTGAAGAGTTAATCGATAAGTATTCTGGTAACGATTACATTTATGAACGCACAGTAGAACAGTCTGGTTGGTGGACTCGATTTAAACAATGGTTAAGCGATTTGTTTCAAAAACTATTCAATTTAAGTGGTGACGGACAAGCATCGTCATTTACTGAGGTTGCTTTAAAAATTTTCTATGTGGTCGTTTTTCTACTGGTAGTGTATTTTATTTTTAGAGCAATTATCAACAAAGAAGGCACTTGGGTGTTTGGAAAATCTTCTGAAAAAAATATTGTTCCGGTTACTGATATTGAAAACAACATTCACGTAGCAGATTTTAAATCGCTTATTGAAATTGCTGAAAGTGAAAATAATTACAGACTTGCTGTACGCTATTATTACCTATGGTTGTTACGATCGTTAACCAATGCACAACTTATTGATTACGATGTAGAAAAAACTGATAGCGACTATCTGTACGAATTACAATCAAAAACCAATAGAGATCAATTTTCTTACACCTCTTACTTATATAATTACATTTGGTATGGTGAGTTTGATGTCAACACACAACAGTTTGACAAAGCTAAACATGCATTTACAACCTTTATAAACAACGTAAAAGCATGAACAAAACCATAAAAATATACATAGGTCTTTTAGTTTTACTTTTTGTAGGAGCTATAATTGTTGAGTTTTCTACTCCTCCACCAGTAAACTGGACTAAAACCTATAACGAAAATCAAAAAATACCATATGGTACTTATATTTTACACAACGAATTGGAAACCCTTTTTCCAACCAGTAAAGTACATGATATAAAGGTAACACCTTATGAGTATTTTGACGATTACTACAGCTGGGAAGATAGTACCTATCTTACTGCTGGAAACTTTATTCAAATTAATGAGTTCTCTCCTACCGATGATGTTTCGGCTCAAGAGTTATTGGATTTTGCGTCCTTTGGAAATTCCATTTTCATGTCAACCAGTTATCCTCCAAGGACATTTTTTGACAGTTTAGGTTTTCAAACTGACAACGATTACAGTTTTAAAGGTGCTGCAAATTTAAGTTTTGCAAATCCTAGACTTAAACAAGATTCTATATCCATACAAAAAGGTATGAGCAACATCTACTTTTCAGAATTAGACACTGTTTACACAACTGTTTTAGGCTATCAAAAGTTTGACTCATTACAACAACGTGTCAATTTTATAAAAGTGAATTGGGGAAAAGGCAACATCTTTTTACACTTGCAACCTGTAGTGTTTACCAACTACCATTTACTCAAAAAAAATAATAAGAAGTATGCAGCTGCTGCATTGTCTTATTTGCCTGACGACACCATTTATTTTGACTCAAAAAATAAGTTTGGTAAAGATTTAGGAAGTTCGCCGTTACGATTCATTTTAAGTCAACCACCTTTACGCTATGCTTGGTATTTAGCACTATTGTCTATATTTTTATTTATGATTTTTAATGCAAAACGAAAACAGCGTGTTGTAAAAGTGATAAAACCATTAGAAAATACAACTGTAGCCTTTACAAAAACCATAGGAAACTTATATTACGAAACAAAAGACCACGACAATCTTGTCAATAAAAAAATAACTTACTTTTTAGAGCATATAAGACGTGTGTATTATTTAGACACGCAAGTATTGGATAAAAAGTTTGTAAAGTCTTTAGTCTTAAAATCAGGTAAAGACGAAAGCGAAACTCAAAAACTCATCAACCTTATTGCACATTTAAAAGCAAAACCTAGTTGCAATGAAGATGATTTACTCAATTTAAATAAAGCAATAGAAGATTTTTATACCAAATAATTATGGAGCACGAAAACGAAAATCAAGACGAGCAATTACAACCTCAACAAGAAGAGCAAACCACTCAACAACCTGTTGAAACTGCCAATACAGAAGACGAAAACATTAGTTTTAAAAACCGAATAGACCTTAGCGAGTTACAAGAAGGTGTTGCATCAATAAAGCAAGAAATAGGTAAAGTTATTGTAGGTCAAAAAGGAATGATAGACATGCTTTTGGCGTCGTTATTAGCAAATGGACATTCGCTTATTGAAGGTGTTCCTGGTGTTGCAAAAACCATTTCAGCTAAACTATTAGCAAAGTCATTGGATATTGGGTTTAGTCGTATTCAATTTACACCAGACCTTATGCCTAGTGATATTTTAGGAACTTCGGTTTTTGATATGAAGTCATCAGAATTTCAGTTTAAAGAAGGTCCTATTTTTTCGAATATGATTTTAATTGACGAAATCAATCGTGCACCAGCAAAAACACAAGCTGCGCTTTTTGAGGTTATGGAAGAACGCCAAATTACTATAGATGGTAATAAATATAAAATGGATTTACCTTTTATTGTTTTAGCAACTCAAAACCCAGTAGAACAAGAAGGAACTTACCGTTTACCAGAAGCGCAATTAGACCGTTTTTTATTTAAAATAGATGTAGATTATCCTAACCTTGATGAAGAGGTTGAAATCCTTAACAGAGAACAAGCGCTTAAAGGCGATTTAAAAACCGATAAGGTAACATCTCATCTTAACAAAGCTCAAATTAAAAAGTTTCAGGATATTGTTAACCAAATCATTATAGAAGAGCATTTGGTAAAATACATTGCCAATATTATTGTAAACACACGTAACAATCCGTTTTTATATTTAGGAGCTTCACCAAGAGCATCTATAGCAATACTAAAAGCAAGTAAAGCATTTGCTGCTATTGCTGGACGAGATTTTGTAACTCCTGAAGACATTAAAAAAGCGGCAACTCCTGTATTACAACACAGAGTAATTGTAACTCCTGAACGCGAAATGGAAGGTATTACCACTAAACAAATTATTAATCAAATTATTGAAGCTGTAGAAATACCAAGATAATGCTTAAACGCCTAAAACCGTTTTACATACAAAACCGATTTTTTTATGCCTGCTTAGGTATAATACTGCTATTTATTGTCAGTTTTATTTTTCCAAGATTGTTCAATATTGTTAAGCTTTTGGTATTGTTATTAGTCGCTTTAACCATTTTGGACACCTTACTGTTATTTATGGCAAAACGAGGTGTTGTTGGCAACCGTTTACTTCCTGAAAAGTTCTCAAATGGTGACCAAAACGCTATTGAACTTACGTTGGAAAATTTCTACACCTTTCCTGTAAATGTTAGAGTTATTGATGAAATTCCTGTGCAATTCCAAGTTAGAAACTTTAATATTGAACGACGATTAAAAGCATCTAGCGTTTCAAAACTACAGTATGAATTACGTCCTGTTGAACGTGGTGAATATCATTTTGGAAAACTAAACATATATGCTTCATCTGTTTTTGGTTTGGTTGCAAGACGCTTTGTAAGTGCCGAAAACAAAATGGTACCAACCTACCCTAGCTTTATGCAATTGCGCAAATACGATTTGTTAGCAATTAGCAACAACCTGCATCAATATGGTATAAAAAAGATTAGAAAAATTGGTCATACCATGGAGTTTGAGCAGATTAAGGAGTATGTTTTGGGAGACGATTTGCGTACTATAAACTGGAAAGCTACAGCTAAGACCAATCAGTTAATGGTTAATCAGTTTCAGGATGAAAAATCGCAACCTGTATATTCGGTAATTGACAAAGGACGTGTTATGAAAATGCCTTTTGATGGTTTAACCTTATTGGATTATGCTATCAACGCTTCTTTGGTAATTTCTAATGTAGCTCTAAAAAAACAAGATAAAACAGGTATTTTAGCTTTTTCTAAAAAGGTTGAAAATATTGTTGTTGCCGAACGTAGAACATCGCAAATGAATCTTGTCTTAGAAACTCTTTATAATGTAAGAACCGATTATTTTGAGAGTGATTATGGAAGACTTTATGCTGATGTAAAACGAAACATTAACCAAAGAAGTTTAATGTTGTTGTATACCAATTTTGAAACTTTAGATGGGTTACACAGACAACTTCCCTACTTAAAAGGTATTGCAAAAAACCATCTTTTGGTAGTTATTTTCTTTAAGAATACCGAATTAAACACACTTATAGAAGACAAAGCAGAAACAGTACAGCAAGCGTATGACAAAGTAATAGCTGAAAAATTTGCTTACGAAAAACGACTGATTGTAAGTGAGCTTCAAAAGTATGGTATACAAAGCATACTTACAGCTCCAGAAGATTTAACCATAAATACTATTAACAAATACCTTGAGATTAAAGCAAGAGGATTGTTGTAGAAAGATTACTCATTTACCAATACAAACGAAACATTAAATTAGGTGTTAATCCTAATGAAAACTTATCTATTCGTTCGATTTCATTTTCAAAATCGTTATTCCCTATATATTCTCTATTAATGAGATTATTTTGGTTGTAAATATTACGAATAGACAAACCTACTTTTCCTTTAAGCTTATTTCGATTTGAAAAACTAAAATCATAAGTTGATGAAAAATCTAAACGATGGTAATTTGGTAAGCGTTCAGTATTAATTCCTTCATTAAATTCATATCCATCTTCGGTTACAGTTGATGCAGTAAACGGTTTTCCTGTTTGCCAACGCCAACCTAATGCCATTTGAAAATCAGATAATTTATAGCTTACAGCAGCTGTTACAGCATGTAAAACGTTTGACCTTGAAGTAAACGCTCTTTCATCATTAAGGTTTTCATACTTGCTTCTAGAGTGATTAAACCCATAACCAATCCATGAATTAATCTTGTTATAACGTTTTTTCAAAAAAACATCTACTCCTACCACATCACGCTCGCCAATATTGTATTGACTGTTTTCAGGATTAAGAAAACCAAAAGATAAAGCTGTAATATTATCCATAGTTTTATAGTAGCCATCAACATCAAGCATCCAACCTTTATTTTCATATATGAATCCCAAAGATGCTTGTTTACTACTTATAATTGGAAATTCCTTTCCATTAGACAAACGCCAAAGTCGGTTTTCCAAAGACAAGTCACTTATAACCGTTTCATCTATTTCACTTAAAATTTGATGTTTAGCTTCTCCTGACAATTGAAGCGTTAAGTTTTTTAGAAGTGTTTTATAAAGCAAGAGTCTTGGTTCTAATCTAAAAGCATCCAACTCCTCATAATACGTAGCTCTTGCTCCTATGGACACATTAAAAAGCTTAGGGTTTTTATAATCGTAGTTGGTATAAACACTATGAGTTTGAATTTTTGAATCGTCTTGATCCAGAATAAACTCAAGATTAGCTGTGTTCTTAAAAATATATCCAACATCCTTAAGCACATATTGATAACCTAAAGTTAGGTCTTGCTGAGAGTTTAGTTGATATTGTATTTCTGTTGAAATCCCAGAATCGTAAATAACATTGCGTTTTTCAAAATTGGATTGTTCTTCTTCATCTTCAAAAGTGATATAATTATAATCAAGCTCATATTCTGAAAAAAAGAGATTAGTAACTTGTTTCAACTTGGGTTGCCACTGAGCTTCCCATCCTAAACCATAACCTGAATTTGAGATTTGCATTACATCGTTGAACATTTTATTATCAGTACCAGAAACCGTATAATCCAACTCATTGTTTATAGAAATTATACTAGCAAAAATGCTATGTTTTGTATTGGGTTTAAAATTCAATTTTACATTGTAATCCAAAAAGCTAAAGTCGTTGTTAGAGTTTTCAACATCGCTAATTTTTGTGCTTTCAAAAACTTTTTTTGCCAATTGATCAAAAGTGTAGGATTGGTATAAATTTGTGTAACTCGATCTTATTGAGGCTTGAACAGCTAACTTATTCTCAACAAGAGGCGTTTCTAAAAACGCATCGGTATGAATACCATTTAATCCTATTTGTGCTTTAGTTGTATTTGCTACAGATTTGGTTGTTGACATATTAATAACACTCGAAGCACGTTCTCCATAACGTGGATGTGACCCTTTATTGATAAATTCGATTTCATCTGTAGCGTACGGATTAAAAGGTGATAACATTCCAAACAAATGTCCTTTGTGATACATATTGATACCATCCCAAATCACTCTATTTTGATCTAGTTTTCCTCCTCTTACAATAAGACCAGAAGCTGTTTCATTAGGACTAATTACACCAGGTAATAATTGAATACTTTCTAATACATCTGGCTCAGTTAAACCAGGAAGAACACCCAAACGGTTAGGTTTAATTTTAAAAGAAGCATTCTCTTGTTTTGAAATTCCTTGCGTGAGATAACTAGTAATTACAATTCGTTCAAGTTTTTGAAGTTGCAAAGAACTTTCAATGCTATAAACTATAATGTAACGTTCAGTTATAAATTCAAAAGAAAGGGATAGTTGATTTTCAACAATAGACAGTAAATCAGTTAGTGCTAAATACTGTGGTGTAATTGTAATACTTTTTCCTGAAGTCAATTGTGCATCATAAGACAATCTAATATTGTAAGTATGCTCTATAGTTTCAAAGGCAGATGCTAGTGGTTCTTCATTAAAACCAATGTAAAATTTAGCCTCTTCTTGCGAAAAGGCCAAATAAGACAATAGCATCATAAAGTAAACAATTATATTTTTCACTTCACTCCTAAATAGATAGTTTCTTTTTCTTTTTCATTATAAGGTATACCTAGCGATTTAAAAACAGTTTGCAATGCTATATTAATATCATTGTGCGGAAAACTTCCTGTAAATTCAATATTGTCATTTATTTTTGAGGAATTAATAGTAACATCATATTGAGATTCTAAGGCTGAAATAACATACTTTAACGGTACATTTTTAAAGCTACTTTCACCATGAATCCAACTTGGATTAAGGTCGGCAACATTCCATTGCTCCAAATCATTTCCGTTAATGCGTCTTAGACTATTAGAAGGCAATAACACTACAGACTTCTCTTTACTCTCTACACGTACTTTACCTTCGTAACATACCACTTCAAACAAATCTAAATTTGTATTTACATTAAATTGTGTACCTAAAACCTGTACTGTTCCATTTGCGGTTTCAACGGTAAAAGTGCTTCCCTTTTGAACTTTAAAGTACGCTTCTCCATTGAGTTGAAGTGTTCTGTTTTTAGACCAATTCTTTTCGTTATAGCTTATGGTAGATTTGGAATTTAAAATAACTTCAGAACCATCTAAAAGTACAATAGTTTTTTGTTCGCCAAAATTTGTTTCAACTAAAATTGTATCATTATCTAACAAAAAGAAAATTCCTAATAACACCACAACAGAAGCCGCAATACCCAACCACCAACGTTGAGCTCCCAACTGCCTTACCTTAACAGGCTTTTTATGAGATATTTGCTCTTGTATTTTAGCAAAAGTTGAATAGGTTTCTGCATTCAAATCAGCATAAGTATTAATACCCTTACGCAGCTTTAAAAAGGCTTTAAAATCAGCTTCAGACACCATTTCTTTTAACTGCTCATCTGAGATGTCTCCAGCCAACCATTGTGCTAAATACGTATCGTTTGTGTTATGTAAATCTTGTTCTTTCATTATTTCAACTGTATATATGACAACTCACTTTTGTTTTACCCTACTTTTTAAAAAAAATTAAATATTACCTATATTTTCTCGCATTACTAATAAGGCTGCATGCATACGCTTTTCAACAGCTTTAACAGAAATACCAATTTGTTCGGCAATTTCTTTATAGGTCTTTTTTTCTATTCTATTAAGCAAAAATACTTCCTTTTGTTTCTCTGGTAATGCTTTTATAGTACGTTCTAACTTTTCCATAAACTCTTTTTCTAGTAAAATAAATTCAGGTGATTCGTTAGATTGATGACTCGACACACTATTTTGGTGTTTTTGTACCACCTTATCGTGTTTTACCATATTTAAAAACGTATTTGAAGCTACTGAATAAATATAGCTTTTCACTTTTTCAATATTGACTTTACTACAATTTTCCCAAAGTTTTACAAACGTTTCCTGAACAATATCTTCAGTTTTGTCCATATCCTGAGTTTTGAAAAACACAAAGTGTCTCAAATCTTTTGCATATTTTTGGTACAGATCCTTAAAGGTATCTGACTTACAAATTGGGTGTTGGTTTTTTGACATTCACGAATAATTAAATCGATGTGCTCAAAACTAAATAAAAAAAATTTGAGTAAAAAAGTAGGGTATTTTTTTTGTGCGTTGTCTTAGGTATGATTAATCGCTAAAAAAAATATGAACCAAAAATTTCTATGATGAAACATTTTAAATTATTATTTGTCAGTTTTGCTCTTGTTACAGGGTTATTTACATCTTGTTCTAAAAACGAGCCAATTTCAGAAGAATTAAATATTCAAAAAACCGAAGCTATAACACTATCATTAAACAGGTTGTCTCAACAATTTAATAGTGATGGAAATGTAACTGCTTCAGGAAACCCTTCAGGTAACATAGTATTCGATTTCGGTTTTGATTTTGTATATCCTTTACACTTGTCTTTTAACAATAATAGTTCTGTTTACGTTAACAGTCTAGACGATTTAATTGAAATCTTAATCAATTCGTCAACCAATTTATACATTGATGGTATTCAATTTCCTTTTAATGTTGAAGTCTATGACGAAAATTCAAACTCAATAGTTGTAATTACTATTAATTCTGAAGCAGAGTTTTATGATTTGATAGAGAGCTTAGATTGGGATGACCAAGATGAGTGCGATTGTTACCAAGGCTATAACCCTGTTTGTGTTGAAGTTACTGATGTTGCAGGCGTTGTTTTTACAGTAACTTATCCTAACTCTTGCTATGCAATTTGTGATGGTTTTGATGCAGATGATTTTATTGATAGTTGTGAAGGAGATTACAATGGAAATACTACTTATGAGTGCTTTACGTTCAATTTCCCAATTTCAGTTATTACAGATCAAAACCTAACTATTACTGTAAATTCACAAGAAGAGTTAAACACTGCTGTTTACAACTCTTTCTACTTCGGGTTTGTATATCCTTTTAATGTAACTACTGAAGAAGGTGATGTAGAAACTATTGAAAACCAAGAGAGTTTTAATGATTTACTAGAAGACTGTTATGATGATTTTACAGATGATTGTGAGTGTTACCAAGACTATAACCCTGTTTGTGTTCAAATTGAAACACCAACTGGAAATTTAGAAATAATAGAATTTGACAATGAATGCTACGCTATTTGCGAAGGGTTTAGTGCAGAAGATTTTGTGAATTGTGAAATTGATGATGAATGCGACTGTGATGATGAAGAAAACATTACTGTTTGTGTTGAAGTGGAAGTTGATGGACAAATAGAAATATACAGTTTTTTAAATGTGTGTTTAGCTGAATGTGAAGGATATACCGAAGCGGACTTTGTAGATTGTTCAGGAAACACTGATTGCACAACAGAAAATGTTGTTATAATTCTATTAGAATGTCCATGGACTTTAAACGGAACAACAACTTACGAGTTTAATTCTGATAATACAGTAGAAATAACTGGTTCTGGACTTTCAACTACAGGAGAATGGTCTATAGAAATGAGCAATGATGGTTATCCTATTGTAAGTATTATTTCAGACATTGGTAACTTTAGTGATGATTGGCACTTTGTGGATTGCAATCAAGTAAATAGTTTAACCGTAACAAGCTCAGTAAATCCAGCAGCTGAAATCTTATTAAACTGTGATTAATAGCGCTGATATATTAAGTTTTAAACCAAAAAAGCCACTCAATTGAGTGGCTTTTTGCTATTAATCAATTAACAAACGGTTAGATTGATTCGTCTAACCAAGCTTTCATCATCCAAACAGTTTTTTCCTGTTCAGTAATAAAATCACTCATCATCGAGTTTGTACCTTCATCATTAGCTTCATCAGAAGCATCTAATATGTTTCTTTCAATCTTTAATAATTCGGTTAATGAATCCACAATTAATCGTACTGCTTTTTCATCTTGAGAAACATTTTTTCCAACTGGCACCTTAGCGTTCTTAGTATAATCTTCAAACGTATGTAAAGGTGTTGTCCCTAAAGTAAGAATACGCTCTGCAATTTCATCAACCTTTAAGTTTGCGTCTGTGTATAATTCTTCAAACTTAACGTGTAAATCAAAAAAGCGTTTCCCTTTAATATTCCAGTGAATTCCTCTTAAATTTTGATAATATATTTGAAAATTTGCTAGCAAAATGTTTAAATCATTAGCAATTTCTTGTGTTTTCTTGGTTTCTAAACCTATACTATTTAAAGTCATAATTTACTGTTTTTTAATTCATTACAAATTTAAATTATAATTAACACAATCAGCTATAGAATTAATTGATAGTTTTTATATTTTTATAGCTAAAATTAATTAAATGACCATAACACAGTTACATTACGTCTTAGCAATTGCTGAACATAAAAACTTTACCAAGGCTGCTGAAAAGTGCTTTGTAACCCAACCAACGCTTAGTACTCAAATACAAAAACTTGAAGAAGAACTTGATGTTTTAATATTTGACAGAAGTAAAAAACCTATTGAACTTACTGATGTAGGAAGAAAAATTGTGCATCAAGCCAGAAATATTGTTAACGAATCTGATAGAATACAAGATATTGTTGACCAACAAAAAGGGTTTATTGGAGGCGAATTTAAGCTTGGAATGATTCCAACCATAATGCCTACATTATTGCCAATGTTTTTAAAAACATTCATTAAAAAATTCCCTAAAGTAAAACTTAAAATTGAAGAGTTAACGACTGAAGAAATTATAGAGCGTATAAACGAAGGCCACCTAGATGCTGCTATTGCTGCAACACCTCTTGAAAACGAAACCATAAAAGAACGCGTACTCTATTACGAGCCTTTTGTTGGTTACATACCTAGTAGTCATAGATTACATGAAAAGAAAAACATTGAAGTTTCTGATCTTGAAATTGACGATATGCTACTGCTAGAAGATGGTCATTGCTTTAGAGATGGTGTTATTAACCTTTGTAAAGTATTTAAAAACAATACCGATGAACATTTTCAGTTAGAAAGTGGTAGTATTGAAACCTTGATAAAACTATCAAACGAAGGTTTAGGAATGACGCTTTTACCTTATTTACATACTATGGAGCTTAATGATAACCTAAAACAAAACTTACATCATTTTGTAGAGCCAAGTCCAGCAAGAGAAGTGAGCATCATTTATCATAAAAGTGAGCTTAAACTTCAAATTATTGATGCATTACACAATGTAATTTCAGGAATTATAAGAGGTGCTATTGCATTTCAAAATGTTGAAATAATAAGCCCTTTAGCTGTTAAAGAAACAAAAAGAGCGGTTTAAAACCGCTCTTTTTGTTTGAATTATAGTTTGTAGTTTAAATAGACCGAAAACCTATTTTTAGCTTCTACGTTTCCACCAAAAAAATCTTGATGTATTGGTAGTGTATACTGCAACCCTAATTGAAAATCTTTTAAATTAAACTCTGACCCTAATGAGCAGTTGTACAAATGTCCATTAGTATCAGCTAAAGTTTCACCATATTGTTCAATAGAATCATAAACATCTCCTGAAACACCTACAAAAGGTGAAATATCCATTTTTTTGGTTTTCAGTTTATAAAACAAATTTGAGCTAACACTAAATTGATTACCAAACCTGTATTCATTTTTATTTTCAGATTTTAAGTAATATGCAAAAGTAGTATTGAGTCCTAAATTATTATTTCCGTAGTTATACATAACAGTCACAATAGCATCCCAACTTCCTGTTCCTACCTGAAAACCAGGATTTACCCTATCAGTCAATTCTTCTTCAAACTTACCTGTTGGCGCTTTAACACCCAATCCAAAATTAAACGAATGTCCTGTAAGCTCTTTATTAGTACTAAAATCTATAGCTTCTTTATTTTCACTGTTACTCTTATAGATTTTTAAATTATACCAACCTATAAGTGTCATGTCTCCTACACCATTAATCGACTCGGTATTGCCTTGAAACTTTCTGCTTAAATCTTGATACGGAAGTATCGCGCTTACATAAAATGATTTTCCTAACGGAACTCTTGCCCAAAGTTGATAAGTATTAAATTGCTCTTCACTTGTAGGCGAATTATCAAAAATTCCGTTTTTAGATTCGTACGTTTGATAAATGTAACGCAACCCAACAAAACTAGTCATTTGCAAATCGCCAAACGAAGCGCTACCACTACTTGTTGTGCATCCACACAAGTCGCAACTATAACTGTTTGTAAAGCTAATAATAGCTAGTATTAAAAGTATTGTTTTAGTATTCTGAAAATCTTTCATCATTTAAAAATTCATTATCTGTGAGTGTTTTTAAGAAAGCTATTAGGCTTTCTTTTTCATAAGTATTTAGGCTTATTCCCAAAGTGCCATCATCACGTTGAAAGATAGGATCTACATTTCCATTATCTACCATTCCTGAGTCGTAAAAATTAAGCACTGCCTCTAAGGTTGAAAATCTACCATCGTGCATATAAGGGAAAGACACTTCAACGTTTCTTAAACTTGGTACCTTAAACTTATATAAATCGTCTGGGTTTTCTAACACATTATATCGGCCTAAATCATTAAGCTGTGGATTTACAGGCAAGCCATTATTTCTGTAGGTTTGGTCTGTAAATAAATCGGTAGCATGACATGAAGCGCATTTATTTTGAAACGTAGCACGACCATCTTGTTCAATTTGAGAAAGCGTTACTCCATCTTCATTTCTAATGTATTTATCATATTTAGAATTTGATGAAATCATGGTAATCATAAACTGAGACAAAGCTTTAAGCATATTTGCGCTATTAACTTCACCATCTTCAAATGCTTTTCTAAACTGTTGTCTGTAATAAGGTTCTGCATTAAGTTTTTCAACCACATTACTCAATGTTTCACCCATTTCTAGTTCGCTGGTTAATGGAATTATAGGTTGCAAATCTAAATGAGAAGCTGCTCCATCCCACATAAATTCGTTTTGAAATGCCAAATTTTGAATTGGTTGTGCATTTCTAAATCCAATACCTCCATTAACACCATGACTTAGTGTGTGCCCATGATGCGTAAACGCAAAAGCTTGCTCATGGCAAAACGCACAAGGTATAGCATCATTTGCTGATAGTTTTCCTTCGTAAAACAAACGCTTACCCAGTTCAACTCCTGCTTCGGTTAATGGATTATTATCCAAGTTGTAAGCCATATCAGGAAAATTTGATGGTATTTCTACAACCACAGGAACAGGTATGTATGTTTCTGTACTATCGGATTTTGAGCAACTAAAAACTAGCGTACCCAAAATCACTAATACTGAAAATTTAGTCTTCATAATTAGTATTATAAACACTCAAGAAGGTTTTTAGGCCTTCTTGAGTTACTATATTTTACTCATTATGTACGTGGTGTACACTAAAAGCATTTTGAAAATTATTTGCAATAACTGTTGTAGTTGTAGCATCAGTATGAACTTGACTATAACCGTTAGACAGTTCTACCGAAGTTTCGCCATCAAATACCTTAGCAATATCTGCAACAATATGTACTTGAGGTGTAGTAGTTTCTCTTACTCTTACTGTATTTGGAAACTGTAGTGTAATTTCTCTATAATTATCTAAAGAAGTACCAACGCTTCCCATGTGGATATTTAATGCTTCGTCAGTTACTGTAGCTGATGAAAACGTACCATCAAACCTCATAAACCTATAACCTGTTGCCCAAGACCACATCATTCCTGCTGCTTCGGCTTGTGCTAAAAAATTACCTTGACCTTCAGCTCCTAAAGCATAACGGTCTTGGTCTATACCTAATCCAAAAGTAATTTCAGTATAGTTTGCAGCATCTACATTATCTAAATCTATATAAACTTCTCCAGCATTATTGCCTTCTGCTTCATCAACGATAAACACATTATCTGCAGAAGGATATGTAAACGTGTTACCGTTTTCGTCTTTTACCCTTACATTACTAATGATATATTTAAGGGTTTCTAACTTATACGACTCTGCACTTGACTTGTTGTAGCTAGTGCCAAAAATAAAGTCTTGATCACCTACTCCATTATCAAATTTTAGAGTTAGTGTACCTGTTTGTCCTGTTAAATCTTCAGAGTTAGAATCGTCGTCAGAAGAGCATGACGATAGTGTTGCACATAAAAGTAGTGCAAATGTATATTTTAAAATTTTCATTTGTTTTAATTTAATATTCGTGTGCTGTTAATGGCAAGCACAGTTAAGCCTTGTATAAAAAACTGATATTAAACTTTAACAAATAGGAGGTTTATAGATACTGTAATCTATAAGGTGAGAATAATTATTTACGTAGTAGATGGGTTGTTTAGCTTTAAAAAACATAAGCTGTGAAGGCGTTATTTCTTCATTAGCTATTTGTTGAACAAAAACCGGATAAAACGCTTCAAACACCATTTGATGCGATTTACCTTTACCTGAATCGTTACTTGCCTTTTGAATTTGTGTAGCTAAATGACATTTACCATTACACTCTAGCTCTGGTTTGTCTTTATTAATACAATAGGTTTCAATAATGTAATCAATATTTAACTCATAGTATAATACTTGTCCAACATAATACATTGGTCGCAATGCAAACGAAAGAAGTAATATGGTTAAATATAGCTTTTTCAGGTCTTATATAATTTTCTACAAAGATAACACCAATATTCAACTATCAAGCTCTTTTTTACAAAAATAAAGCGACCGATTGGTCGCTTTATGTCAAGGTTTTAAATATATTAAACATTGATTTAATTCTGGGTTCTGTAGTACAAGTGATTGAATATAAATTCTTAACTCTTCAATTTCATAAGGTAATAATCGTTGAACAGCTTTTTGTACTTCTTTACAGAACAACGAAGCATCAAAACTAACTTTATTAAGTACCGTTTTGGTGTACTCAAACATTGCTCTTGCCATTTGTAATTTTAGGTTTTAGGGTTAGGTAGTTGTATTGTATAGGCTTAAAGTGTTTTTGTTTTTACATTCCTAAAGTACTAAAAAAATCGATTAGTTGTTTTAGTTAAACAAAATTTTAACACTAAAAACCCCTCATTAAATACAACTCAATACGTTAACGTTTAGAACCTATTGTCACCATCAAGTAAGTCTCCTAAACCACCAAGAATACTACCTTCTCCTTTACTCTTCCCTCCAGATCTTGGTGCTGAGGCTAATACTCTACCTGCTAATCTACTAAAAGGTAAAGATTGTATGTATACTGTTCCTGGTCCTTGTAGTTTAGCAAAAAACAAACCTTCACCTCCAAATACCGTATTTTTTATACCTCCTACAAACTCAATATCATAATCTACATCTTGAGTAAAACCTACTAAGCAACCAGTATCTACTCTTAGAGATTCTCCTGCTTTTAATTCTTTTCTAGCCATAGTACCACCAGCATGAACAAATGCCATACCATCTCCTTCAAGTTTTTGCATTATAAATCCTTCGCCACCAAAAAGTCCTCTGCCTAATTTCCTTGAAAACTCTATACCAACGCTTACACCTTTTGCTGCACAAAGAAAAGCGTCTTTTTGACAGATGAACTTACCTCTAAACTCGGTTAAATCTATTGGGATGATTTTACCAGGATAAGGTGATGCAAAACTCACATTGCGTTTACCGGAAAGGTTATTGTAGAACGCAGTCATAAACAAGCTTTCTCCTGTAAGTATGCGTTTTCCAGCTCCAAGGATTTTACCTAAAAAACCAGTGTCTTTTTGTGAACCGTCTCCAAAAATGGTTTCCATTTTAATACCATCATCCATCATCATAAAACTTCCTGCTTCGGCTATTACACCTTCTTGTGGATCTAGTTCTATTTCTACGAATTGCATTTCTTCTCCGTAGATTCTGTAGTCTATTTCGTGTGCTGTCATTATATTGTGTTTTTTAATTGATTCATAAATTAGTTGATGTATTATCTGTTTTGTTACAAACTAACTTTTAACTTTAATACTCCATTCAAAATTAAATACCGACACTTCCACTCCTTCTTGGTTTACACCTTTTGATTGCATCCACAAGGTTTGTCCTTCACCAGTTTTAATAGCTTTGGCTATGGCATCATCAATTTTATGACCATCTGTACAACTAAATGTAATTCTCCCTGTTGCTTTTTTAGTAAAAGTAGCATTGTTATTAGCTACCAACATAGAAATAGGCTTACCGCTTTCTCTAATTTTAGCAAGTACCAATGCACCTGTAGTTAATTCGGCAGCCATACCTTGAACTGCCCAAAACATCGACTTAAAAGGGTTTTGATTAATCCAACGGTGTTTTACAACTACTGTACAAGTGTCATTATTAATAGACTTTACACGAACTCCAGTAAAGAACACTGAAGGCAGTTTAAAAAAGTTAAAAGTGTTTATTTTATTAGGAGTCAGCTTCATTTTAAAAATTAGTTTTATCAAATCTAGACAAAATAATCCACAATTCAATTTGTTAATATTATGTTAAAATATACTACTATGCGTAACATAATACCTTTTTTTAGACATATATTTGTATAAGATAATATTATACGTTTTAAAATCATGTTAGACAACCACCAAAAAAATATTGCAACTTTTATTCATTTATCCACCTTTAGTAGGTTTATAATTCCGTTAGGAAATTTCATTGGACCTATTATATTATGGATTACTAACAAAGAAAAATCGGAGTTTGTTGATAGTCATGGAAAGCAAGCCATAAACTTTCAAATAAGTATATTACTATATACCTTAATTATAGGTACGCTAACTATCCCGTTTTTCTTTTTAAAGTTTTTTAATGGTATTGACTTTATAGACTTTCATGGGTTTAATGATTTTCACATTAACATAGGGAAACCTTCTCCTCTACTTTACATTACAGGAGGTTTGGGTGTTCTTGCAGTTTTTGGATTTATCTTAGAACTTATATTTATAGTCATTGCAAGTTTAAAAGCACGCGATGGTGAGTTGTACAACTATCCATTAACCATAAATTTCATCAAATAACCATCAATCAATCAATCAATCAATCAAAAAATGAACAGTTTTTCAAATTAAAATTTCTTTAGAACATGAAGATAGAAAACACAAAAGCACAAATGCGTAAAGGTGTATTAGAATACTGCATATTATCAGTCTTAAAAGACGATGATGCTTATGTAGCCGAAATTCTAGACACACTAAAAGACGCAAAACTGCTTGTTGTAGAAGGAACCATTTATCCACTACTTACAAGACTTAAAAACGCTGGTCTTCTTAACTACCGTTGGGAAGAATCAACCTCAGGTCCTCCACGAAAATATTACGGTTTAACAGAAACAGGAAAACTGTTTCTAAATGAGCTTAATACCACATGGAGCGAATTACAAAATGCAGTTAACCTAGTAACAAGACAAAAAAATAAAAAATAATGAATAAAACAGTCAACATAAATTTAGCAGGTATATTCTTCCATATTGATGAAGATGCATACTTAAAATTACAACGCTATCTTGAGGCTATAAAACGTTCATTTACAGACTCTCAAGGTCGATCAGAAATCATAGCAGATATTGAAGCTCGTATTGCTGAATTGTTCAACGAGCGTGTTCAAAACGAAAAACAAGTTATCAGAATAAAAGAAGTTGACGAAGTGATCTCAATAATGGGACAACCTGAAGACTATCTTGTTGATGACGAAATTTTTGAAGACGAACCAAAAACACAATACAGAAGAACCTCAACTTCCAAAAAACTATTTAGAGATACTGACAACTCTTACATTGGAGGTGTTTCATCAGGTCTTGGGCACTATTTAGGTATTGATGCCATTTGGGTAAGACTACTTTGGATTTTACTTACTCTAGGTTCTGGTGGTACGTTTGTGCTTATATATGTATTGTTTTGGGTTTTAGTTCCTGAAGCTGTTTCAACCGCTGATAAACTTACAATGACTGGTGAACCTGTGAACATCAGTAACATTGAAAAAAAAATTAAAGACGGATTTGATAATGTATCACAAACGGTTTCAGATACGGTAAAAAACATTGATTTACCCAAACAAGGAAACCGAATAAAATCATCGTCAAAAACATTTTTTGACACTATAGGAGACATCATTATGTTTTGTCTTAAAGTGTTTGCAAAGTTCATAGGTATTATTTTAATAATCATTGGAGCCAGTACTTTAATAGGATTAATAATTGCATTATTTACCGTTGGAATTGCCGATTCTGTTAACGTCCCAGGAATTGAATTTATAAATGCTGCCAATGCTGCAAACACACCAGTTTGGTTAGTATCAATGTTGCTATTGTTTGCCATAGGAATACCATTCTTTTTCATTTTCTATTTAGGACTCAAAATATTAATCAACAACCTAAAATCAATTGGTAACATCGCTAAGTTTTCGTTACTAGGTTTATGGTTAATGTCAATGATAGGACTATTTGTAATAGGAATAAAGCAAGCTAGTGAACATGCGTTTGATGCGAGTGTGACTGAAAATACTGAATTGTTAATGCTTAATCCATCAGATACTTTAACAATACGTATGCAAGGAAACTCGTCATACAGCAAACATTTTGGAAGACGTAGCAGCTTGTTTAAAACAGTGTATGACGATAACGACAACAAACTTATATACAATACTGATGTAAGACTTATTGTGCGTTCAACTAAAGATAGTGTAGCCTCTTTAAGCATTGAAAAAAATGCACATGCAAGTGATTATCAAAAAGCAAAATCAAGAGCTCAAAACATCAATTATGGTTTCAAGTTAAATGGTAATGAAATTTTACTGGATGCTTACCTTACAACAGATTTCAAAAACAAATATGGTGAGCAACAAATTGAAGCAACATTGTTTTTGCCAGAAGGCACAGTATTCTATGCAGATCAAAACACCTATTCGTTTCACAGAAACACCAGCTATTACAGAGACATACTAGAAAATGGTATGGAAGAACATTATTTAAAAGTAACTCATGATGGTGTGGTGTGTTTAAACTGTGAAGACGATGAGTTTAAAGTAAAAGTTGATGTAAAAGACGAACACTCTGGTCTTAAAATAGATGAAGATGGTGTTAAAATTAAAAAAGACAGTGTTGAAATAGAAATCAACGACCAAGGCATTAGAGCAAAGGATGTAGATGTTAAAGTAAGAATAGATGATAATGGTGTTGAAATAATATCAGACGACAATTAACAATTCATCAATAAAAAACAACAATTCAGATACTTAGTTTATTAATCGTATATATAAAACTAGACCTTTGAACCTGTAATCAATCAAAAAACAAACAGTTATGACAACCTTAGCAAAAGTAATTATCTCCACAGTTTTAGGACTACTTATGATGTCCTGTAACTTTGATATGAATTTTGGAGTAAATGGAAACGGAAATGTAACCACAACCGAAAGATCGCTTGATGGTAGCTTTAGCGCAATAAAAGTAAGTAGAGGTTTAGATGTTTACATTACTCAAACCAATACCGAAAGTGTAAGTGTTGAAGCCGATGAGAACTTACAAGACATTATTATGGTAGAAATTGAAGGTGATGTTTTAAACATTTATGCCGAAGAAAATATTGGCACTTCAAAATCAAAAAAAATAATGGTATCTCTTGACGATTTAACTAAAATTTCAACAACAAGTGGTAGCGATGTATTTTCAACCAATACCATTAACACAAACACTATTGAGATTAAAACCACTAGCGGAAGCGACCTTGAACTAGATATCAATGCCGAAAGTATCGACTGTAGTTCAACCAGCGGAAGCCATGTTAAGCTTTCAGGCAAAACAAATAAACTCTACGCAAGTGCTACAAGCGGAAGCGATATAAGCGCACAAGATTTAAGTGCTGTGTCCTGTCAAGTAAAAGCAACTAGTGGTGCAAACATTACCGTAAACACATCAGAAGAATTAATAGCTAAAGCTAGTAGTGGTGGCGACATTAACTACTATGGCAACCCTAAAAAAGTAGAAACTAGCGATAATGTTTCTGGTAGTATAAGAAAACGCTAACCAACCTTTTTACATACAACTAATCAACCTGTTTTTCAAACCATTTCAACCTCTAGTTAGAGTTTGGGATGGTTTTTGCATATATTTGTTGTACAATTTTAAATTTATACAATGAATAAAATCCTTTTCGTTTTACTATTCAGCTTAGGTTTTACATCATCCTTTTTTGCTCAAAACAGTGAAAAAGTAAAAGGTAATAGAGATGTTACCATTGAACAAACCTATTTAGATGATTTCACTAAAATAATTGTAGGTGGCGACTTTTCAATAGAAATCATATACAACTCAAAGTCCTCAGTAGAAATTGAAACTGACAGCAATCTTCATGATATCATTAAAGTTGAAGTCGTTGATAGTACACTAACTTTCTCTACAACTCAAGAAATTTCTTCTAAAAAGAGATTGAATATAACGGTAAATTACAGCACTCCTTTAAAGTATATCGAAACTAAAGACGATGCTGAAATTCGCTCATTAACGTCTTTAGAGCTTAACGACGTTGTCTTAAAAACCACAGGAACCTCCAAAGCATACTTAAATATTAATGCCAATAACTTTGAGTACACAAGTTTAGACAAAGCAAAAGTAAAATTAAACCTTACAGCCAAAGGTACATCAACAGTTGTTTTAAGTGACAACAGTAAGTTAGACGCTCTTGTAAACAGTAAAGAAGCTAAAATTGACTTATACCAAAGAGCGACTATAAACATTGAAGGAGATGCTAATAATGCAATTATTAGAACTGATAATAATTCTGATTTTAACGGAAAAAACTTTACAACCAAAACCTGTACTTTAATCTCTGAAGTCGCTAGTGATGCGCACGTAAATGTATCTGAAGCAATCACTCTAGAAATTACCGGAAGCAGTGAAGTTTACTTATACAACACCCCAAAGGTAACTATCAATAAATTTATTGATACTGCTAAATTGCTTAAAAAAGAAACTAATTAACTTTTAACCCTTTTTATTTAAATGAAAAAACTAATTGCCTTATCAATTGTTCTTTTTTCCATGGTTTCATGTAAAGAAGACACATCTAAAACCAGCAATAATTCAGCTGAATTGAAAGCTGAAGTTCAAGCATTTTTAGATGATTACACTAATACTTTCGTAAAATTATATTACGATTCTGCACTTGCTGAGTGGGATGCCAACACACGTATTGTTGCTGGTGACACAACCAATGCTTACAATGTTCAAAAAGCAAATGAAGCCTTTGCTAAATTTACAGGAAGCACTGAAAACATTGAAAAAACAAGAAAATTTTTAGAGAATAAAGATGCTTTAGATATTGTTCAAGTAAGACAACTTAATACAATTCTTTATGCTGCTGCCAACAACCCTGAAACAGTTTCCGATTTAGTTTCAGAGCGTATTGCTGCCGAAAATGCTCAAAACGAAACTTTATTTGGTTTCGATTTTAAAGTTGATGGCAAATCAGTAACCACAGGAGACATCGACAAAGTATTAAGAGAATCTAACGATTTAAACGAAAGACTTGCCAACTGGGAAACTTCAAAAGCTGTTGGTAAAGATTTAAAAGATGGTTTAGAAAATTTAAGATCGCTTCGTAACAAAACTGTACAAGCTCTAGGTTATGACGATTACTTTACTTACCAAGTATCAGATTATGGTATGTCACGTCAAGAAATGCGTGATGAAATGAACAAAATGGTTAAAGAAGTTTGGCCACTGTATAGAGAATTACACACTTGGGCTAGATATGAATTAGCTAAAAAATTCAATGCTGAAGTCCCTCAGTATTTACCTGCACACTGGTTACCAAACCGTTGGGGACAAGACTGGAGCGCTTTGGTTAATGTTGAAGGTTTAGATATTGATGCTGCTTTAGCTGACAAAGAACCAGAGTGGATTGTAAAAGAAGGTGAAAACTTCTATAAGAGTATTGGTTTTGACCCATTACCTGCAAGCTTCTACGAAAAATCTAGCATGTATCCTTTACCTGCTGATGCTCCTTACAAAAAGAACAATCACGCTTCTGCATGGCATATGGATTTAGAAAACGACTTGCGTTGTCTAATGAGTGTTGAAGCAACTGCCGATTATTATGAGACTATTCATCATGAGTTAGGACATATTTATTATTATCAAGCTTACACAAATCCTGATGTACCACCTTTATTACGCGGAGGCGCAAACAGAGGATACCACGAAGCCATTGGTAGTTTATTAGGTTTAGCTGCTATGCAAAAGCCATTTTTAGCTGAAAAAGGATTAGTTGATGCTAATGTTGAAATTGATGAAACTCAAAACCTATTAAAAGAAGCTTTAAACTATGTTGTGTTTTTACCATTCTCAGCAGGTGTAATGACTGAGTTTGAAAATGCTGTTTATGCTGAAAACCTTCCTAAGGATGAGTTCAACAAAAAATGGTGGGAACTCGCTCAAAAATACCAAGGTATGGTTCCTCCTTCTGAAAGAGGTGAAGAGTTTTGTGATGCTGCTTCAAAAACCCATATCAACAATGATGCTGCTCAATATTACGATTATGCAGTATCTTATATTTTATTATTCCAATTCCATGACCATATTTCTAAAAATATCTTGAAGCAAGATCCACATGCTACAAATTACTATGGTAGCAAACCTGTTGGAGATTTCCTTAAAGAAGTTTTAAAATCTGGTGCTAATAATGATTGGAGAGAGTTATTAAAAGAAAGTGTTGGTAGCGAAATGAGTGCAAAACCAATGTTAGACTATTTTGCTCCTCTTATGGATTACTTAAAAGAACAAAACAAAGGTAGAACATACACACTCCCAGAAAGTTTATAATATTAAAACTTTAATACATAAAAAAAACCGAAGTTTATAGCTTCGGTTTTTTTTATCTCTATTATTTATGTTCTAGTTATAGGTAGAAGTACTAACTTCAAAAGTAGTATCTTTTGCAGCTAACCAACGCTCTGCATCAAGAGCAGCCATACAACCTGTTCCAGCAGCAGTAATTGCTTGTCGGTAAACATGATCGGCAGCATCACCACTCACAAAAACACCTTCTACATTAGTTTTAGATGTTCCAGGAACATTTATAATATATCCCGTTTCATCTAAATCTAAATAATCTTTAAAAATATCAGTATTAGGCTTATGTCCAATAGCTACAAAAAATCCTGTTGCAGGAATTTCGTGCTTCTCATCAGTTTGGTTATTAAACACTTTAACACCTGTAACTACTTGTCCATCTCCTAAAACCTCTTCAGTTTCAGTATTGAATAGTATTTCAATATTTGGTGTGTTTTTAACGCGTTCAGCCATAATTTTTGAAGCTCTAAACTCATCACGTCTTACAAGCATTGTTACCTTTTTACAAAGCTTAGATAAATAATGTGCCTCTTCACAAGCACTATCTCCTGCTCCAACAATCACTACTTCTTGATTTCTGTAGAAAAAGCCATCACAAACTGCACAAGCAGAAACACCTCCTCCTAATTTTAAATATTTTTGTTCAGATTCTAATCCTAAATATTTTGCTGAAGCTCCTGTAGAAATTATAACTGTATCGCAGTGTATTTCTTTAGTATCATTTACCCATACTTTGTGAACATCACCAGAAAAATCTACTTTGGTAATCCACCCATCTCTTACGTCAGTTTCAAAGCGCTCAGCCTGTTTTTGTAACTGAATCATCATTTCAGGACCAGTTATTCCTTCAGGATAACCTGGGAAATTTTCAACTTCATTAGTAGTTGTCAATTGTCCTCCTGGTTGTGCTCCTTGGTATAAAACTGGAGACATATTTGCTCTTGCTGCATAAATAGCTGCTGTATAACCTGCAGGTCCAGAACCTATTATCAAACACTTTACTTTTTCAATTGTTTCAGACATAATCGTATCATTAATTTTACTAAACAAAAGTAGGTTTTTTGGGCAAATCCTTACATATAAGTTATTAACAGTTTGTATACAACTATAAGTAAAAATTATACCTAGCTACATATTTTTTACATTGAATAATTAAAAAATACCAGTAGATTTTTGTAAATTTAGAAGGCAACACATTTAAAACTAAAACATTCTGTCATGAAACATTTAGCACTAATAATACTCACTGCTCTATTAGTAATTGCTTGTAAAAACAATGCAAATCAAAACGTCCAAGACAACACTAAAACACAAGATTCAATCAACGCGTCACTAGAAGGCACTTGGGAATTGGTAGGTTTTTATAACTACATCAACAATAAAGTATCCGATTCGTTTAACCCTTCGACAGGTTATCGTCAAGTAAAGATGTATACCTCAACCAAAGTAATGTGGAGTAAAAATGTACCAACCGACAGTACTGAATGGTTTGGTTATGGATATTATAGTATTAATGGTGATACGCTTACCGAAGTTTTGGATTATGGCTCCAAAATGATGAAAAAAATTATTAATGAACGAAAAGAATTTAAATACGAGCTCGACTTAAAAGAAAACACCTTTAGTCAAATTGAAGTTGATGAAGAGGGTAACCGTATTTACTCAGAAAACTACAAACGTATTGAATAAAAAAAGCTGAACAAAACAGTTCAGCTTTCAAAGTCGGGGTGGCAGGATTCGAACCTGCGACCTCCGCGTCCCAAACGCGGCGCGATAACCGGGCTACGCTACACCCCGAATTTTGGTTATCATTTTTAGGACTGCAAATATATACCTTTTTTTAAAAACTGACACATTTTATCATTAAATTTAAGCTCAAAATCATTTTTATATGAAATTTAAAAAACAGTACATGCTTTTTATAGCATTGCTAGGTATTTTTGCTTGCGCTCAAGATAAAAATCCCGTAAACACAAACCACGATTACGAACTAGTTGTAAAAGAACTTAATATACCTTGGGGATTTGCATTTTTACCTGATAAATCAATGTTAATTACTGAAAAAAGTGGTGAACTCATTCATTTTAAAAATGGTCAAAAAACTACTATCTCCGGTTTACCGGAAATATATGTAAGAGGTCAAGGGGGTTTATTGGACATTTGTTTACATCCTGAGTATAAAGATAATGGTTGGATTTATTTCACCTATGCATCTCCTGAAGGAGAAGAAAAAGGAGGCAACACAGCCTTAATGAGAGCAAAACTAAAAAACAACACTTTAGTTGATAAACAACTATTGTACAAAGCTAGTCCTAATACAACAAGAGGTCAACATTTTGGTTCAAGAATAGTTTTTGACAACCAAGGGTATTTATATTTTACTATTGGTGAACGTGGAGATAGAGATACAAATCCACAAGACATAACAAAAGATTGCGGTAAAGTTTATAGGTTAAATAGTGATGGTTCAATTCCTCTAGATAATCCGTTTGTAAACACACCTAACGCAAAACCTGCAATTTTTTCCTATGGTCATAGAAATCCGCAAGGTATGGTTTTACACTATGAAACTGGTGAAATATGGACTCACGAACATGGTCCTAGAGGAGGAGACGAAATCAATATTATAAAATCTGGAAAAAATTACGGATGGCCAGTTATAAGTTATGGTATCAATTATAGTGGAACAAAATTTACTGACATTACCGAAAAAGAAGGCATGGAACAACCTTTTCATTATTGGGATCCTTCAATTGCTCCTAGCGGAATGGCTTTTATAACTAGCGATAAATATCCTGGTTGGAAAGGAGACCTTCTAGTTGGTTCATTAAAATTTCAATACCTTGATAAATGTGTCATCAAAGATGGCAAAGTAATTAAGGAAGAACGTCTTTTAGACAACTTAGGTCGTGTGCGTTCAATAAACCAAGGACCAGACGGTTACATTTATGTAGGCATTGAAAACTTAGGAATTGTAAAACTGTTACCAAAAAAATGATAAAAACCAAACCACTATTATTTATTATAGCTTTCGCTACATTAACGTTTTGCAATAGCAAGAAAGAAGACAAAAGTCCAGAAATACAAGAAAGTATACAACGTGGTTCTGAAGTGTACAACGACTTTTGTATGGCTTGCCATTTACCAAACGGACAAGGTGTACCAAGCACATTTCCGCCTTTGGCAAAATCGGATTATCTAATGAACAAAAGAGCTGAAAGTATAAAAGCTATTAAGTACGGACAAAAAGGAAAAATAACAGTTAATGGTGTTGAATATGATAATGTGATGACACCTTTAGGACTAAGCGACCAAGAAGTTGCCGATGTAATGAATTACATTACAAACTCTTGGGGAAACACCAATAATAAAATGGTTACCGAAGATGAAGTTTCAAAAATTCAGCCTTAATTTTTCTTGTAAATACTTAAATTTGCCTAAATTCTAAACAAAAAATATGCTCATTATAGGAATCGCAGGAGGAACAGGTTGTGGTAAAACAACTGTGGTTAATCAAATATTAGCTCAACTTCCCGAAGGTGAAGTTGGGGTCATCTCTCAAGACTCATATTACAAAGATACGTCTCATTTGAGTTATGACGAACGTGTAAAAATCAATTTTGACCATCCTCGTTCTATCGATTTTGAACTTTTGGAAGAACACCTTAAAGAGTTAAAAAAAGGAAATACAATAGACCAACCTGTATACTCTTTTGTAAAACATAACAGAACAGGTGATGTTGTAAAAACCAAACCAAGAAAAGTGATGATTGTTGAGGGTATTCTTATCCTTACCAATCCTGAGTTGAGAGACATGTTTGATATAAAAATATTTGTGCATGCTGATAGTGATGAACGCCTTATACGTCGTTTAAAACGAGATATTTCTGAAAGAGGAAGAGACATTGACGAAGTATTATCGCGTTACCAAAACACATTAAAACCTATGCATCAGCAATTTATAGAACCTATGAAAGAGTATGCTGACATTATTATACCAAACAATAAGTACAATACTGTAGCAGTTGATATAGTTAAAACTATTATTAATCAACGCTTGTAGCTTACAATGCCAAAAAAGAAAAACATAAAATATTTAAAACCTTTCAAAAATCTTTTTGTAATCATACTTGTGCCTTTTGCAGTATGGATGCTGTTTTTTGACACTAACTCCTATTTAATTCATCATGAATTAAATTCAGAAATGGAGGATTTAGAAAACGAAAAAGAGTATTATAAAAAGGAAATTGAAAAAGACAATAAAGCTATTAAAGAGCTAAAAACCGAAGAAGGTATTGAAAAACTAGCTCGAGAAAAATACTATATGAAAAAGGAAAATGAAGAGATTTATATCATTGAGTATGAAGATAGCTTAGCAAAACAGAGTAATGAAAAATAATACGTTATTTTCTACCTTTGATGATGTTTCATCAAAGCAATGGAAACAAAAAATTCAAGCTGACCTTAAAGGTGCCGATTATAATGACACACTAATATGGAAATCAAACGAAGGCATTGATGTAAGACCATTTTATCATGCTGATGAGTTTGATACACTTCCTGAAATTTCAGATGCTGAAGCAACACAATGGCACATTTGCCAAACCATTTTTGTTGCTGATGCTAAGAAATCCAACGAAAAAGCTATTGATGCGCTTTCTAGAGGAGCCGAAAGCATCAAGTTTATTATTGCTAACACTAAAATAAACTTAGAAGAACTTCTCAAATCAATTGACACCAACACTACGTTACTCTATTTTGAATTACAGTTTTTAGATACTGAATACGTTACTGAAATACTCAACAAAACGTCAAAAGACAAGGTTTATATCCTAACAGATATTATTGGTCAATTAGCAAGAACTGGCAATTGGTTTAAAGACTTAAAAACCGATCATTCTATTTTTGAAAGTATTGTAAAAAGCACCTATTCTTTAAGTGTTGATGTTGCTTTATATCAAAATTCTGGAGCAACTATTGTGCAACAATTAGCATATGCGCTAGCACATGTTAATGAATATTTCAATCATCTTGACGCACTACTTTCAACTGAAGCAAAAAAAGAATTCAACATTGTTTTTAATGTTTCAGTAGGCACAAATTATTTCTTTGAGATTGCCAAACTTCGTGCTTTAAGATTATTGTTTTCAACACTTGCCGAAGCTTTCAATTTTAATACACAGTGTCACATTTTTGCTATACCTACAAAGCGCAATAAAACGCTTTATGATTATAACACCAATATGCTACGTACTACAACAGAGTGTATGAGTGCAATTCTTGGTGGCGCAAATTCGGTATGTAATTTACCTTATGATGCTATTTATCATAAAGACAACGAATTTGGAGAGCGAATCTCGAGAAATCAGTTATTAGTTTTAAAGCACGAAAGTTACTTTGATAAAGTCAATAATCCTGCTGATGGTAATTATTATGTAGAAACGTTAACTGAGCAAATTTCAGAAAAAGCCTTAGTATTATTTAAAGATATAGAAAGTAATGGTGGGTTTTTAAACCAACTTAAAGAAGGCACTATTCAACGTAAAATAAAAGAAAGTGCTACTAAAGAACAAGAAGATTTTAATGCTAACAAACTCATTTTATTAGGAACAAACAAGCATCCAAACCCTAACGATAAAATGAAGCACGAGCTTGAGCTATACCCTTTTGTAAAACACAATCCTGTAAAAACACTTATTGCTCCAATAATTGAAAACAGATTAGCTGAGTCAATGGAACAAGAACGAATTAATAATGAATAAACACAACATCATGAAGTTTAAATTAATTATTACATGTCTTATTGCAAGTTTAGTATTGTGGAACTGTAAGCAAGAACCAAAAACGCCTGAAGTAGATTACAAATATGCTAACAATAACGAATTAAAAGACTGTAAAAGCAAAGACTCTCTTCTACTTAACGAAGCATTAATGTCTTTTGAAAAAGATTTAATAAACGCTTACGATCCAAAAACCCAAAGTCCAAATAGGTCTTATGTTAGGTTTTTAAGCGATGTAAGAGTTAATAAAGTTAATTATATAGCTATCACATCAAAACACACAAAAGAACTGTTTGAAGCTTTAAAATCTAAATCTGATTTATGGAATACTAAAGAGGGTGATTATACTTTAAACTACGCTAACCCTTTAGTCGCTTGTATTGCTTCTAATATGCAGGAAGGTGATTTAAAAATTACTTTCAATGCTTTAGTTGACACTAATAGTATGAGCTACAGGATGTATAGCGAAGAATTAAGACGAAACACCATAAGCATAACAAAAGACAAGTATTTAGCTCTTTTTGTGGCACTAGACTTATACTATGCTAAACTATTTGCTGTAGACTTTAACAAACAACCAGAAGCAAACATAGATTTCAATAAGAAACCTGTAAAAAAAGAAATTGAGTCAAAAGATTCGCATGAAGGTCACAACCATTAAAATAACAGTATTATTACTTGTTGTAGTAACATTTCAATCGTGTCTTAATGTTGCCAATGACGTCAAAAGCTGGATAGAATTAAATGCTGAAGACGAAATTTTTGGTAAATACCACATGCTTGAAGACGATGGCATAAAAATATATCTACCTGATGTTTTTAAACGTTACTCATCAGTAGAGTATCAACAATTACTAGATTCTTTAGCCACAAAAAAAGACTATAAATACGAGTCTAAAAGGCTAAAGTCTATGAGAGAATTGGAAGGTAATTTGTATTTATATTTTGATGAAACCACGCGTTCTACCTATAGTATAAATACAATGCCTTATATGCCACTTTACAAGAGAGACGCTCAATATTTATTAGGAATGATACGTCTTGGTAATGAAAGAGTAGCTGAAAACACCGATTTAAAATTCACTAAAATCACAGCCAAGTATAATGCGAGTAATGGTCCGCAAATTTTCAAAGTTGTACACAGAATTGATAATGAAGCTAAACAAACCTCAACCTTTAGTACAACCTATATTATTTCGTCTAATCACAAAACGGTCTTCATTAATCTAACCACACCTTTTGACGTCTATTTTGACCCATTTCTTCAAAAAATGATTTTATAATGTCTAGAAAAAATATTCAACATATTACCTTAAAGAATCAAGAGCCAAGAACCAAGAACCAAGATTCTCTCCCTTTGGGAGAGATGTCCGAAGGACAGAGAGGGCTTTTTACGACTGCGGAAGATATAAATGTTCAATCAACCTACTCTAAAGATGACCTTAAAGATGTTGAACATCTAAATTTTGTTGCAGGAATAGCTCCAAACCTTCGTGGTCCATACAGCACAATGTATGTTCGTAGACCATGGACTATTCGTCAATATGCAGGATTTTCTACAGCAGAAGAAAGTAACGCTTTTTACAGACGTAATCTTGCTGCAGGTCAAAAAGGATTGTCTGTAGCCTTCGATTTGGCTACACATCGTGGATATGATAGTGACCACGAACGTGTTGTTGGAGATGTTGGAAAAGCAGGAGTTGCTATTGATAGTGTTGAGGACATGAAAATTCTCTTCAATCAAATTCCGCTAGACAAGATGAGTGTATCTATGACCATGAATGGTGCTGTACTACCAATTATGGCATTTTACATTGTTGCTGCTGAAGAACAAGGTGTAAAACCCGAACAGTTAGCTGGTACTATTCAAAACGACATTTTAAAGGAGTTTATGGTAAGAAACACTTACATCTATCCTCCTACACCATCCATGAAAATCATTTCAGATATTTTTGAATATACCAGTAAAAACATGCCTAAGTTCAATAGTATCAGTATTTCTGGATACCACATGCAAGAAGCTGGTGCTACTTGTGATATTGAATTGGCCTACACTTTAGCTGATGGATTAGAATACATTAGAAAAGGGCTTGATGCAGGAATGGATATTGACACTTTTGCGCCACGTTTATCGTTCTTCTGGGCCATTGGGATGAACCATTTTATGGAAATTGCCAAAATGCGTGCTGCAAGAATGCTTTGGGCAAAATTGGTAAAACAATTCAATCCTAAAAATTCAAAATCTTTAGCATTGCGAACCCATTGTCAAACCAGTGGCTGGAGTTTAACAGAGCAAGATCCATTTAATAATGTAGCGCGAACAACAATTGAAGCTGCGGCTGCGGCTTTTGGTGGCACACAAAGTTTACACACCAATGCATTGGATGAAGCTATTGCATTACCAACAGATTTTTCGGCTAGAATTGCACGTAACACACAAATATTTTTACAAGAAGAAACCCATATTACGAAAACTGTTGATCCTTGGGCAGGAAGCTATTATGTAGAAAAATTAACTCATGACATTGCGCAAAAAGCATGGGAACTGATTGAAGAGGTTGAGGCTCTAGGAGGAATGACAAAAGCTATTGAAGCTGGTATTCCTAAAATTAGAATTGAAGAAGCTGCTGCACGAAAGCAAGCTCGAATTGATTCTGGTCAAGACATTATAGTTGGTGTAAACAAATATAGATTACAAGAAGAAGATCCAATCGCTACACTTGAAGTTGACAACCAAATTGTACGCAACTCCCAAATAGAACGCTTAAAGGCCATTAAAGCAGAAAGAAACAACGGAAAAGTACAAGCAGCATTATCAAAATTAACTGAAGTTGCTAAAACAGGACAAGAAAATTTATTAGCTTTAGCTGTAGAAGCAGCTCGAGAACGAGCAACTTTAGGAGAAATAAGTGATGCTTTAGAAGCTGCTTTTGGTCGCTATAAGGCGCAAATTAAATCATTTAGTGGTGTGTATAGTAAAGAAATAAAAGACGACGAATCCTTTAAAAAAGCTAAAGAATTAGCTGATAAATTTGCTGAACAAGATGGACGACGCCCTCGTATTATGATAGCAAAAATGGGACAAGATGGTCATGATCGTGGTGCAAAAGTTGTTGCTACAGGTTATGCTGATGTTGGTTTTGATGTAGATATTGGCCCACTGTTTCAAACACCTCAAGAAGCCGCTAAACAAGCTGTAGAAAACGATGTACATATTTTAGGTGTATCTAGTTTAGCTGCTGGACATAAAACTCTAGTGCCACAAGTTATTGAAGCACTTAAAAGTTATGGTCGTGATGATATTATGGTAATTGTTGGAGGTGTAATCCCAAAACAAGACTATCAATATTTATTTGATGCAGGAGCTGTAGCTGTTTTTGGACCAGGAACAAAAATTAGTGATGCTGCTATAAAGATTTTGGAGATTTTGATTGATTAATAGCGGTTAAGTGCATTACATAAATATTCACGAACTGTTAACAACTTCCATTTTATAAACTCGTAAATAATTGTATTTTTACGGGACAAAAAACCAAATCATATTAATGGGTAAAATCATTGCAATTGCCAATCAAAAGGGAGGAGTAGGTAAAACAACTACTTCTGTTAACTTAGCCGCATCTTTAGGTGTTTTAGAAAAAAAAGTGTTGCTCATTGATGCTGACCCTCAAGCCAATGCTACTTCAGGTCTTGGTATTGATGTAGAAACTATTGAAATAGGAACCTATCAATTATTAGAGCATACTACTTCAGCTGAAGAATGTATAATGTCTACTGATTCTCCAAATGTAGATATCATACCAGCTCATATTGACCTAGTGGCTATTGAAATTGAACTAGTAGATAAAGATGAACGTGAGTACATGCTTAAAAAAGCGATTTCACACCTAAAATCATCTTACGATTATATTTTAATTGACTGTGCACCATCGTTAGGTTTGTTAACATTAAACGCTTTAACGGCTTCAGACTCTGTGATTATTCCAATTCAATGTGAATATTTTGCTTTGGAAGGTTTAGGTAAACTACTAAACACAGTAAAAAGTGTTCAAAAAATCCATAATCAAAACTTGGATATTGAAGGTATGCTTTTAACCATGTACGACCAACGTTTACGACTTTCAAATCAAGTTGTAGAAGAAGTTCAAAAGCATTTTAGTGATATGGTTTTTGAAACCATTATTCAGCGTAATGTAAGATTAGGTGAAGCTCCTAGCTATGGTGAAAGCATTATTAACTACGATGTAAGTAGTAAAGGTGCTACAAATTACTTAAGTTTGGCAAAGGAAATTATTAAAAAGAATGGCTAATGGCGAAGGCAACAAAAAAACAAGCATTAGGTAGAGGACTTTCAGCACTGCTTAAAGACCCTTCTAATGATATCAATTCGGTTCAGGACAAAAATGCAGACAAGGTAATTGGTAATATTGTTGATTTAGATATTGAAGCTATTGAGATTAACCCTTTTCAGCCTCGTACAAACTTTAATGAAGAAGCCTTACGCGAACTAGCATCTTCAATTAAAGAGCTTGGAGTTATTCAACCTATAACAGTAAGAAAACTAGAATTCAACAAATACCAATTGGTATCTGGAGAACGTAGGTTTAGAGCTTCAAAATTAATAGGTCTTGAAACTATTCCTGCTTATATTAGAATAGCTAATGACCAAGAGTCGTTAGAAATGGCTCTTGTTGAAAACATTCAACGTCAAGATTTAGACCCAATAGAAATTGCGCTATCTTACCAACGTTTAATTGACGAAATCAATTTAACGCAAGAACAAATGAGCGATCGTGTTGGTAAAAAGCGTTCTACTATTGCCAATTATTTACGTTTGCTAAAACTAGATCCAATCATTCAAACAGGAATGCGAGATGGATTTATATCAATGGGTCATGGTAGAGCAATTATTAACATTGAAGATCAAAATACACAGTTAGCTATTTATGAAAAAATAATTACCAATAAACTTTCGGTACGAGAAACTGAAAAACTGGTAAAAAACTATCATTCTAGCAATACTGTAACTGTCCCAGAAAAGCAAGAACTTCCAAAATATATTAAAAAAGGCATAAAAGAGTTTTCAGAATACTTTGGCCATAAAATAAACGTTAAGGTATCTAAGAACGGTAAAGGTAGTATTACGATTCCTTTCCATTCTGAAGAAGATTTTAATCGTATACAAAAACTTGTTAAAAGTGCCAAATAAGACATTTTATAGTATTCTATTTTTACTTTTTATAGGTTCTACTTGCTTTTCACAAACAGAAAGCGACAGCACCAAAGTAGATACTGACCTTATGGTAGTGAACGACACCATAACTCGTGAGCCTATAAACATTCTTGCGCCTTCAAAAGCTGCATTTTATTCTGCAGTGTTACCTGGTTTAGGTCAAGCTTACAATAAAAAATATTGGAAAATCCCTATTGTTGTTGGTGCCATTACAACCGGAATTTTAATTTACGACCACAACAATAGAGAATACCATCGTTATAGAGATGCATACAAAAGCCGATTAGCAGGCTACTCAAACGATGAGTTTTGGGGACAAAATGCAGATGGTTCTCCTCTAGCCTCTCCAAGAGTTTCTGACGATGGACTTATTAGAGCACAAGAATCGCTAAGGCGAAATAAAGAAATTTCATTATTAGTAACCATTGGTATTTATGCTTTAAATATTATTGATGCTAATGTTGACGCACACCTACTACAGTACAATGTCGACGAAAATTTAGCTCTAAAGCCTCATTTTAAATATAATGAGCTTGAAAATACTTCTGATTTGGGTGTGACAGTAAATTTCAAGTTTTAGCTTAGCAATACACAAACTATACTTAAATTATGAAAATAGCTTTATTAGGATATGGAAAAATGGGAAAAACCATTGAAAGAATTGCTGAAGAAAGAGGCCATACCATTGTTATAAAAGCTAAATTAGACACAGCATACACCATTACTGATGCTGATGTTGCAATAGATTTTAGTATTCCTGAAGCTGCTTACAATAATATTTCAAACTGCTTACTCAATAATGTTCCAGTAATATCTGGGACAACAGGTTGGTTAAAAGACTATGACAAAGCAGTTAATTTATGCAAAGCGCAAAATGGTGCTTTTATTTATGCCTCAAATTTTAGCTTAGGTGTAAATATCTTTTTTGAAGTTAATAAAGTATTGGCAAAACTTATGAATGGGCAACCTCAATACAATGTTGCGATGGAAGAAATTCATCATACTCAAAAACTCGATGCACCAAGTGGAACTGCAATTACACTAGCTGAAGACATTATTAAAAATTCCAATTACGACAATTGGACATTAGACAACCCAAATCCAAAAGACATAAAAATAGACGCAAAACGTATTGAAAACGTCCCTGGCACACATGAAATCACTTATCAATCCAATGTAGATACTATTCAAATAAAGCATACAGCCCATAATAGAGATGGGTTTGCTTTAGGTGCTGTTGTTGCAGCCGAATGGATTATTGGGAAAAAAGGTGTATTTTCAATGAACGATGTGTTAAACATTGGTTAATTGCACAAAGGTTTGTAACGTTTTTAAATACTTTTCAACTCATAAAAAAAACATAAAATGACGAGTACACAGTGGTTAATTTTTTTATTTGCTATTCAAATAATACATGGTCTAGGCACATGGAAACTTTATATTAAAGCAGGTAGAAAAGCTTGGGAAGCCTTTATACCATTTTACAATGCTGTAGTATTAATGAAAATCATTAATCGTCCTTGGTGGTGGACCATTTTACTTTTTGTCCCTATTGTTAATCTTATAATGCTTCCTGTAGTTTGGGTTGAAACAGCAAGAAGCTATGGTAAAAACTCAGCAACTGATACGTTATTAGCTGTTGTTTTACTTGGATTTTATAATTTCTATCTCAATTATGTAGCAGATGTAAAATATATTGAAAACAGAGACTTAGACCCTAAAACTGGTTTAGGAGATTGGGTAAACTCGATTTTATTTGCCATAGTTGCGGCAACTATTGTTCACACTTATTTTATCCAACCTTTTACAATTCCGACATCATCATTAGAAAAAACACTTTTAGTTGGTGATTTTCTTTTTGTAAGTAAAGTGCATTATGGTGCTCGTACACCAATGACCACCTTAGCTACACCAATGGTACACGATACAATACCAGTAGCAAAAGTAAAATCGTACATTCCAAAATTTGAAATGCCATACTTTAGACTTCCTGGTTTTCAAAAGATAAAGAGAAATGACATAGTGGTTTTCAACTGGCCTGTGGACACTATGAAGAACATGCGTCATACTGACAAATTCTACTATAAGCCAATTGATAAAAGAACAAACTATGTAAAACGCTGTGTTGGTATTCCTGGTGATTCGTTGTCTTTAAAAGATGGATCTGTATATATAAATGGTAAGCCAAATGATTTACCAGATAGAGCTAAACTTCAGTTTTCATATGAAATTACCTTTAAGCGTAATCTACATCCAAATGATATTATTGCTTTATTAAATAGATATGATATTACTGATAGTCCAGGATATGGCAGAACACAAGGTTCGTATTTAATTCCTGCAGCAACTGACGAAGCTATAGCACGTTTAAAGAACCATCCTGAAGTTGCTAGTATTGTACCATTAAAAAATGAAGATGGTGTTAGAGATGCTAGTATTTTTCCTAGTAATGTGAATTACAACTGGAATAATGATTATTTCGGGTCGTTATATATTCCTGAAAAAGGAAAAACAATAGAGTTAACCTTAGAAAATTTACCGCTTTACAAACGCATTATCACTGCTTATGAAGGTCATAAACTTTCAGTAAACGGAAATCAAATTATTATTGACGACCAACCAACAACATCCTACACGTTTGCTCAAGATTACTATTGGATGATGGGAGACAATCGTCATAACTCACAAGACTCAAGAGTTTGGGGATTTGTTCCGTTTGACCACGTAGTTGGAAAACCAGTTTTTATCTGGATGAGTTGGGAAAACGGAAAACCACGCTGGGAGCGTTTCTTTACAACTGTAGGTGGTAGTGGAAAACCAACGTCATACCTTATCCCATTTTTGGTATTACTTTTAGGTTGGTTTGGGTTTAATAAATGGCGTAAACGTAAAAAGGCATAATACATTTATTTTATAAATGGATACCCTTATTCATCCTACATATTTCCCTAGTATAGCTCACTTTGTTGCTATTGCTAAAGCTGAAAATTTAACGTTTGAGGTTTGTGATAATTACCAAAAACAAACCTATAGAAATCGTGCATACATTTATGCTGCTAATGGAAAGTTGCTTTTAAACATTCCTATAAAGCATACACAAAAAAACCGTCAACTTTATAAGGATGTAAAAATTGCTAATGATAGTAGATGGCAGGATTTACATTGGAAATCTTTAGAATCGGCTTACAGAACGTCTCCTTTTTTTGAGTTTTATGAAGACGAATTTCAACCCTTGTTTACTGGTAATGAAACATTTCTTTTAGACTTTAATTTGAAATGTTTAGAAGTTGTTTTTGATTGCCTTCAATTACCTTTTGAGTTTTCTACTACTGAGCATTTTGAAATAGAACCAAACCACAAAACCGATTATAGATTTTTAGCAAACAGTAGAAAAGAGCGACCTCATAATTTTGACTCCTACACACAAGTCTTTGACGACAAACATGGGTTTATTCCTAATTTGAGCATATTGGATTTGTTATTTAATGAAGGCACAAATGCTATGAGTTATTTAGAGTCACAACAGCTTCGATTACCATAAACTACTTCGCTAATTTTAATTTAGCAAGTATAGGATAATGGTCAGACAATTCAACATCAAAGGTTTTAAAACCGTTTACTTCAAAAGCATCATCAGCTAAAATAAAGTCAATTCTCACAGGAAAAAACTTAAAGTTAAAGGTACGTCCAAAGCCATTGCCTCCTTCAACAAAAGCATCTTGCAAATCACCTTTTATCTCTTTATACACATAGGAATAGGCAGTATTATTAAAGTCTCCACAAATAACCATTTTATACTTACATTTTGCTTTATGCTGTAAAAACAACTCGGTTTGACTTTCCTGCATTTTAAACGTTTTACTCACACGCTTAAATAAGTTTTCAGAAGACTCATTTGCCAATTTTTCAACCGTTGGATCAATACCAAGCGATTGTAGGTGCACATTATAAATTCTTATCGTGTCCTTAGCCTTAACTATATCTACAAAAATGGCATTATTACTAGTGTTTGGAAACTCTATAGAACCCGAATTTACTATAGGAAATTTAGAAAATATTGCTTGACCATTTTTCACCTTTTTACCTGAAAGCTCTTCATACTTATAGTATCCTTTTAAGCTAATAGCTTCATCAGGTCTATACTCTTGCATGCTTAACACATCAGGCTGTTTTTCAGAAATAAAATCGACTATTTGAGTTTTAACGGTTTCATCAGGAATCCATTCAAATACATTAAACAATCTCACATTATAATTCATCACTGAAATATTATTTGGATCTTCAATATTCTTGGATGATGAAAATTTATACAATGAAAACAGATAGTTATACCCAATAAACAATATAATAAGTGATAGTAAAAGCTGCTTTTTCACTTTTAAAAGCCAATACACAAAAAATAGAATATTGAGTAGTATTAAAAAAGGAACTGCAAGACTTAAAACTGATAATAAAGCAAAGTTTTTAGGCGACACATAAGGTAAAATATAAGACAGCAGCAACATTGTCGCTACAATGGAGTTAACGAAGAACACCAATTTATCTACCAATTTTAGTCGCTTCATAGACTTTTAATCCTTACCTGATTTAAATAAAAACGCTTTTTCTTCTTTAGTTAAACTTTCATAACCGCTTTTACTGATTTTATCTAGAATGAGGTCAATTCGTTTTTGTTTAGTAAACTCATTAAAGTCGTCTTTATTATGGCCTGCAAACGGTTTTTTCTTGTTCTTATGAACTGTTTTTAAAGGCGATTTTCGCTTAAACATACTAACTATACTATCCATTATACGCTCAAAGCCTTTACCTATATCATTTCCTTTAGTTAATTGTTGTGCATATAAATATCCTAACAAACTTCCTCCTAAATGCGCTACATAACCACCTTGGTTTATGGTAAACAATCCAAGAATATCAATAACAACCATTGCTACACCTATATACCAAAGCTTAATGTTTATAGTTACCAATCGTGCTTCTTTATTAGGCATGTAAGCGCTTAAAAAAATAATTAAAGCCCTTACTCCTGCTGATGCTCCTACCAATGGCAATGTATAGTTAACCAAGCTTCCAGAAAAAAGTGTATGAACCAATACAAATGCAAGTCCGCCAAATAAAATTCCTAAAAAGTAAATGTTCAAAGATAGTTTTACACTAAAAAGGTTAACCAGCATGTTAGAAATAAAATACAGGATAAGCATATTTAGAGCAATATGCCAAAAGCCGTAATGCACAAAACCATAGGTGAAAATAGACCAAGGTTGGTAAATAAACTCATTAAGACTCACAGGTAATTCAAACCAATGCAACACATTTGTTGTGTTTTTAACCTTAGTAAGTATAAACCCAATTATATATATAACAACATTAACACCTATAATCTTTTCAAAGGCATTAAGACGTTTTAGTTTGTCTTGTATGTCTTGAGTAAGTGTTGTCATTTAATCCCATCTATTTTTATTAAACTGATTCTTTTTCCAATACCACATAATTATAAACCCTGTTAATGCACCACCAACGTGAGCCATATATGCTGTATTACTTGGACTAAAGAAAGATTGACCAGTTACTGCAGAAATAATATCTAAAATAATAATTCCAGGGATAAAGTATTTTGCCTTTATAGGAATAGGTAAAAATATGAGCATCAATTTAGCTTCAGGATTCATCATCCCAAAAGCAGCCAAAACACCCATAATACAACCAGATGCTCCTACCATTGAAGCATTATACACTGGAAACAATTCCTTTAGCTTTTCAAATTGAACTTGGTTAATTGTATCTAAAGTCTTGTTTGTTTTCATCATTTGCACGATTTCGTCTCCTGTAAGTCCTGACGCTAGAAGTTCTGAATGTAATGGAATGTAGTTGAAATAGTAATATCCTAACTGAAAGAGAACTGCACCTAAACCTGCTGAAAAGTAAATAAACAAGAACTTTTTACTTCCTAATTGTTGTTCAACAGCACTACCAAACATCCATAACGCAAACATATTAAATAAAATATGTGTTATGCTGAAATTTGCGGTATTCCCTCCTCCATGCATAAACATGTGTGTAACAATTTGCCATGGTTGGAACAACTCATTTTCAGGGAAATATAACGCGAACCATTTATAGAACAATTCGCCATTACCTATAGCTACTGTACCAATAAACATTAAAACGTTTATAATAATAAGGTGCTTAACCGTTTCTGTAATTCTCATCATAGCTTACATAAATTTTTTGTCGATATCATCAACACTCATGGTTATAAAAGTCGTTTTATTTGTTGGCGAAACTGTAGGTTCCTTACAAGCAAATAGTGAGTTTACCAAATGCTCTTGTTCTTGTTTATTAAGCGATTGACCTGTTTTTATAGCTAAACTTTTTGCCATAGATTTTGCTAATAAATCTGTAGCACTAAAATTACTGTCTGGTACTTCTTGCTCAACATCACTTATCAGTTGTTCTAAAATTATAGACACTTCACTCTCAGGGACACCTAAAGGAACTCCAGTGATTTCTATAGTATGATCTTTAACGCTAGAAAATGCAAAACCTGTACTTTCTAAGTCTTCTTTTAACTGAATAAGTATTGGCAATTCTGTTGAGGAAAAATGCAACTGCAACGGAAATAACAACTGCTGACTAACAGCTTCTTTCACAGTCATATTCTTCAATAAATTTTCGTACAACACACGTTGATGCGCTCTATGCTGATCTATCATCAACATACCAGATTTTATAGTACTCACAATATATTTGTTGTGAAGCTGATACGTAGTTTGTGTAGTTTCGGTTTGCGAATCATCAAACAAGGTTTCATTTTTTGAATCGCTTTCAAACTCTACTTCACTAAAATTATGGTCTTGCTGTGTACTTTTTGATTCTAATCCCACATACAAACTGTCCCAACTAGATGTATTTTGTTTCTTAAAGGTAACTGCAGGTTTACTGCTTCCACCTCCATGAGATACTTTTTCCTTAAAAGGATTGAAATCTCTATCAACTTCTATTGTTGGTGGTGTAGCAACACTCTTATCTTTATAATCGTAAGGCGTGTTTAGGTTAGGATCACTATCAAAATCTAAAACTGGTGCAATGTTAAATTGCCCTAAGCTATGTTTTACTGCTGACCTTAAAATAGCATACAAAGTATGTTCATCATCAAACTTAATTTCGGTTTTTGTTGGATGAATATTGATATCAATAGTTTTTGGGTCTACAGTAAGATTTAAAAAATAGCTTGGATGCGCTCCATCTTTTATCAAACCTTCAAATGCTGAATTGATAGCATGATTAAGGTAAGGGCTTTTGATAAAACGATTATTTACAAAAAAGAACTGCTCGTTCTTTGTTTTTTTAGCAAACTCTGGTTTTCCTACAAACCCTGAAATTTTTAGCACTTCGGTAGTTTCTTCAACAGGAACTAACTTTTCGTTGGTTTTACCTCCAAAAATATTAACTACACGTTGTCTGTAATTACTACTTGGTAGATTAAAAATTTCGCTGCCATTATGATACATTGCAAACACAATACTTGGATGCGCTAATGCGACACGATGAAATTCATCGATAATATGTCGTAACTCTACTGCATTGGATTTTAAAAAATTGCGTCGAGCAGGAATATTAAAAAATAAATGTTTTACCGCTAAAGACGTTCCTTTAGGTGTTACCACAACATTTTGAGCTTTAAGGTCGCTACCTTCAATCTCAATTTGGGTTCCTAGTTCGTCTTGCTCTTGTTTGGTTTTAAGTTCAACATGAGCAATAGCAGCAATACTAGCTAATGCTTCGCCTCTAAACCCTTTTGTATGTAAATTGAATAAATCTTCAGCAGCGCGTATTTTGGATGTTGCATGACGCTCAAAGCTTAAACGTGCATCAGTAACACTCATACCTTTACCATTATCAATAACCTGAATAAGTGTTTTACCTGAATCTTTTATAATAAGTTTTATTTCAGTAGACTCAGCATCTATTGCATTTTCGAGAAGCTCCTTAACCACTGAAGCAGGTCTTTGCACGACTTCGCCTGCTGCAATTTGGTTAGCAACATGGTCTGGTAATAGTTGAATAATGTCTGCCATTAGCGTTTTGAAAAGAATATTGACAGGTCAAAATCAATAAAAATCAAAAAAACCAAAATCAATACACCTATAATAATCAATACACGTCTGTTGGCTCCAGCCATATCTTCATTATGCTTATAATCGTCAATGGCATTAACAAACTTGGTTTTTAATCCTTTATTGCTTCCTACAGTTTGCCTGTGTTCGTCAAATTTATGCTTAATTTCATAAGGACTTCCCTCGCCTTTATAGTATCTAGGAGTGTATTCAAACTTTTTATTTCTTCGTAATTTAAACATGATGTAACGCTTTATTATTCGTAACGACTTAATATGTAAAGTATTACTAATACACCAATCAAAAACAAGACCAAAAAGGGTAAAGTAGTAAAAATACTTTTCTTACGTTTGTTAGCAGCTCTTACTTCTTCCCATTGTGCTTCAACACTTTTCTTGGTAGTATCATCTTGGTTTCTAAGATGTTTAGGCGTATAACTGAAACGTTTATTTTTACGTTGCTTAAAAAACTCCACTATAAAGTATAATCGTTGTTACACTTCAAATGTACTTAAAAAGCTAGGAAAATAAGCCTTTCAACTGCTAAAAATTGTTAACAGTTTTAAAATGAAGAATAGTGTTTTTAAGCTTTTCGTCTAAGCTCTGCCATTTTTATTGCAGCAACAGCAGCTTCAACACCTTTGTTACCATGTTTACCTCCAGACCTATCAATTGCTTGTTGCATATTATTGTCGGTTAACACACAAAAAATCACTGGTGTTTCACGCATCACGTTAAGGTCTTTGATTCCTTGAGAAACAGCTTCACAAACAAAATCAAAATGCTTTGTTTCGCCTTGTATAACACTACCAATAGCAATAACAGCATTTACCATTTGCTCTTGCATTTTTTTACTTCCATAAATTAGCTCGTAGCTACCAGGAACTTGCCAATGCACAATGTTTTCAGGTAAAGCACCATGTTCAATTAATGTATCGTAAGCACCTTTAAAAAGGCCATTTGTAATGGTATCGTTCCATTCAGAAACAACAATCCCAAACCGAAAGTCTTTCGCGTTTGGGATTGTGTTTTTATCGTATTCGGATAAATTTGCAGTTGCCATATGTATTATAAACTTGCTTCTGCTTTTCCTATAAGTACATCTATATTAGAAGCTTCATTTGAAGCAGAAAATTCTTCTTTTATTCTTGTAAAATAGTTTAATGCTTTTTGGTTTTCACCTTGAGACAATGCTAATGTACCAGCTTTGTATAAATATAATGGTGTTGTAAACTCATTATTAGAAATAGCAATAGCTTGCTCGTAGTAATCCATAGCATCATTTGGCTGATTCAATTGCACAAAAGCATCACCAATTCCTCCTTTTGCAAGTGGTGCTAACATAACATCGTCACTTGAAAAATTGTTTAAGTAAGAAATTGCTTCAGAATATTTATTTAGGTTTAAGTAAGCCATACCTGCATAATAGTTGGCTAAATTACCTGCTGGAGTACCGCTGTATTTATCAGCAATATCAACCATTCCGTATTTACCTTCACCTCCATTTAAAGCTAACGTATATAAAGAGTCTTTTTCAACACCGTTAACCGCTTGGTCAAAATATTGTTGCGCTTTATACATTTCATTCATAGCTTCTCCAGCTTTTGGTTCAGCAACAAATTTATTGTAACCTAAGTATCCTAGTATAACTGCAACAGCTACACCAACAATAATATAAATATAGTTTTGATTTTTAACAGCCCATTCTTCAGTCTTAGAAGCTGTTTCATCTAAAGTGTTAAAAACTTCAGCCGTTGTTGAGTGTTCTTCAATAGCTTCAACTTTTTCTTCTTTAGTCTTTGGTTTATATCCTCTTTTCTTATAAGTTGCCATATATTCTCTATTTATGCGCCGCAAAAATAAAATTTTTATTGGTAAATAAAAGGTAAATTATTTGTTATTTTTCAATAATTTGCACATCCTTTTCCATAATTGTTAACTAAAAACATCAATATATTGTTTGTTTTATGATTTTAAATTCCCTTTCCCTACTTAATTACAAGAATTTTGAAAGCCAATCCTTTGCTTTTGACACTAAGATAAACTGCTTTGTAGGTTCAAACGGAGTTGGGAAGACTAATGTTTTAGATGCTATTTATCATTTAGCTTTTGGAAAAAGTTATTTTAATCCTGTAGCTACACAAAACATAAAACACGATGCTGACTTTTTTGTTGTTGATGGTGTGTTTGACAAAGATGATAAAACCGAAAAAATTATCGTGTCGCTAAAACGTGGTCAAAAAAAGATGATTAAGCGCAATGGAAAAGTGTACGATAAATTTAGCGACCATATTGGGTTTATTCCTTTGGTAATTATTTCGCCTGCTGATAGAGATTTAATTATTGAAGGTAGCGATACACGTCGAAAATTCATAGACAACGTTATTTCACAAAGCAACAAACAGTATTTAAGTGATTTAATCAACTACAACAAAGTACTCTCGCAGCGCAATGCGTTATTGAAATATTTTGCACTCAACAATACATTTAATGCCCAAACACTAGAGGTTTATAACGACCAGTTAAACACTTACGGAACCTCTATTTTTAAAACTAGAGATACTTTTTTAAAAGCCTTTATTCCTATTTTTAAATCGCGTTACAATGCTATTAGTAATAATAATGAAGTTGTAAATCTTAGTTATAAAAGCGATTTGTTTGAAGCACAACTAAGCGAACTCCTTAGCAAAAACCTCAATAAAGACAAAGCTTTACAATATACAAGTGTAGGCACTCATAAAGACGATCTTATTTTTGAAATTGAGCAATATCCTATCAAGAAATTTGGAAGCCAAGGACAACAAAAATCGTTTTTAATTGCATTAAAACTGGCTCAGTTTGATTTCTTAAAACAAGAAAGTGGTGTTGCTCCTATTTTGCTTTTAGATGACATTTTTGATAAACTAGACGAACAACGCGTAGCACAAATAGTTAGTCTTGTTGACGATGAGCATTTTGGTCAACTCTTTATAAGCGACACGCATGCTGAACGCACCGAAAATGTAGTAAAACAAATTCATCAATCGTATAAAATATTTGAATTATGATAAGAGCCGTTTGCGTTAGCTTAGTGTTTATGGCATTTTTTAATTGCTCTAACAATCCTGAGACATTTGTAGAACATATTGAAGGTTATTGGGAAATTGACGAAGTGACTTTAAAAGATGGTTCAAAACGCGATTACAATTTTAACAGCACTATAGATTATATTGAAATTACTGACAGCTTAACAGGTTTTAGAAAAAAGTTGAAACCTAATTTCTCAGGAACTTTTGAAACGTCCAATGATGCTGAACAACTTAAGATTGTCTTAGAAAACGATAGTTTAAATCTCTATTACAAAACACCTTTTCACAGCTGGAAAGAAACGGTTTTAAACGCTACAAAAGATGAACTTTTAATTCTTAATGCCAATAAAGATATGTATCTTTATAAACGTTACGAACCTATAAATCTTGAAGAATAATGTCCAAACGCAACAACGAACACTCACCTATTAGTGACCTCCTAAAAGAGTTTGTAGACACTAACAACCTACAACAAGGTTTAGATAAGGTAAACGTACGTAATGCTTGGGAAAACATGATGGGAAATGGTGTAAACAACTACACTTCCAATATTGTTTTAAAACAAGACACACTTTATGTACAGTTAAGCAGTAGTGTTTTACGAGAAGAGTTAAGTTATGGAAAAGAAAAAATTATTGCTATGCTCAATGAAAGTTTAGGTAAAGACGTTATCAAAAAACTAGTTCTACGATAAATAAAAAAAGCAGCTCAATGAGCTGCTTTTTTATATGAATTATATGTTATTAAAACATTTCTCTTCCTGAAAAATGGAAAGCACCTTCAATAGCTGCGTTCTCATCGCTATCACTTCCGTGTACAGCGTTTTCACCAATAGAAGCAGCATACATTTTACGTATTGTACCTTCAGCAGCCTCAGCAGGATTAGTAGCTCCAATTAAAGTTCTAAAATCTTCAACAGCATTATCTTTTTCTAAGATAGCTGCTACAATTGGTCCACGAGTCATGTACTCAACCAACTCACCAAAAAATGGTCTTTCACTGTGAATAGCATAAAAAGCTTTTGCATCAGCAGTAGTCATGTGAGTTAATTTCATTGCTACAATTCTAAATCCTGAAGCAGTTATTTTTTCTAATATTGCGCCAATGTGTCCTTTTTCAACAGCATCTGGCTTAAGCATTGTAAATGTTCTATTTGTTGCCATTTGTTTATTTTAATTTGGTTGCAAAAGTAATGTATTTCTTAACAAAAACAATATAAAGCAATATTAAAAAATTGTATCTTCGCCAGATATGACAAATGAAGATTACAGCAGCATAAAACAACTTTTAAGTTCCAAAAAAAACATTGTAATTGTACCTCATAAAAATCCTGATGGAGATGCTATAGGTTCAAGCTTAGGTTTATACCATTACCTTAAAAAGTACAATCATGAGGTTACAGTAATTGCACCTAATGATTATCCTGATTTTTTAAAGTGGATGCCTAGTGAAGCCTCAATTTTAAAATACGAATTGCAACAGGAAGGTTGCGACGCAGTAATTGATAAAGCTGATATTATTTTCACTTTAGATTTTAATGCGTTGAACCGAATTGGAGATATGGAAACTCCTATCCAATCTGCTAAAGGCATTAAGATAATGATTGACCACCATCAGCAACCTGATGATTATGCATTGTATATGTATTCTGATGTCAGCATGTCATCAACCTGTGAAATGGTGTATAATTTCATTTGTAATTTAGGTGATGAATATAGTATTGACCAAGACATTTCAACCTGTTTATATACAGGAATTATGACTGACACTGGTTCGTTTAGGTTTCCTTCAACCACAAGTACGACCCACAAAGTCATTGCCAATTTAATTGAAAAAGGAGCAAATAACGCTCAAATACACAATAACATTTACGACACCAACACTTATAGCAGATTACAATTATTAGGTTGTGCACTCAGCAATCTAAAAGTATTGCCAGAGTACAGAACGGCTTATATAAGTTTGTCGCAACAAGAACTTAACACATTCAACTTTAAAAAAGGCGACACCGAAGGTTTTGTTAATTACGGTCTCTCGCTAGAAGGCATTGTGTTTGCTGTTATTTTTATAGAAAACGAACAAGAAAACATTGTAAAAGTGTCGCTAAGAAGTAAAGGAGCATTTTCAGTAAACGAATTTTCTAGAGCACATTTTAATGGTGGTGGACACACAAATGCTGCTGGTGGAAAAAGTGATTTGGACTTAAAAGAAACTATTGAAAAATTTATTAGTATATTACCAAGCTATAAAGAAGTCCTAAATCATGAATAAAAGCATCATTATATTACTAATAAGTTTTATGGCTTTTAGCTGTAAATCACCTGAAGCTAGACTTCCTAAGACCGTTAAATCTGGTTCATTTATTAATGCTTCAGTAGAACGAAATATCAAACTAAATAAAAAAGAACAACAGTTTATTGAAGGTATTATTAAAGATAATCCTGAAATAGATTACATAGCTTCTGAAAGTGGTTTTTGGTACTATTACAATACAAAAATTGAACAAGATACCATTACACCACAGTTTGGTGACATTGTAAATTTTGATTACGATGTTAAAGATTTGAATGGTTCGCAAATCTATTCTGAAGAAGACATAGCACCTCAAGATTATGCCATGGACAAAGAAGAATTGTTTACAGGCCTTAGAGAAGGTTTAAAACTTATGAAACCAGGAGAAACAGTAACATTCTTATTTCCTTCACAAAAAGCCTATGGCTATTATGGCGACACCAATAAAATAGGTGTTAACACACCTTTAATGTGTAAGGTAACCGTAAATACAATAACAAAAAAACAAAACAATTAATTAAAATTTTATGAAACTGATTAGTAAAGCCCTACAGTTATTTATTTTATTTATACTAGTAACTGCAACCTCATGCAAAGAAGACCTTTATCCAGATTTAGAAGATGGTCTTTATGCTGAAATAGTGACTTCAAAAGACACTATGGTTGCTAAGTTATTCTTCGAAAAAGTACCAGTTACTGTTGCCAATTTTGTGGCTTTAGCCGAAGGTACTCACCCTTTAGTTAGCGAGCAATTTAAAGGAAAACCATTTTACGATAGTTTGACATTTCATAGAGTTATGGATAAATTCATGATTCAAGGTGGAGACCATACTGCTACTGGATCTGGTGATCCTGGTTACAGATTTGTTGCCGATTTTGACCCAAGCTTAAAACATGATAAAGCTGGTGTATTATCAATGGCAAATGGTGGAGGAATTGACACCAACGGAAGTCAGTTTTTTATTACCGAAGTACCATACCCAAGCTTAGACGCTTTTGATGCTAATGGTGACTTTAAACCTTGTGACCAACGTGGTGTAAGTTGCCATTCAGTATTTGGACAATTGGTAAAAGGTATTGAAGTACAAGATTCAATTTCTAACGTAAAAGTTGGACGTGGTAACAAGCCTCTTGAAAATGTATACATATACAAAGTAAACATTATCAGAAAAGGATCAGCTGCAAAATCTTTTAACGCTGCTAAGGTTTTTGAAGAGCAAATGCCTAAGGTAAAAGAAGATTTAGAAAACATGAAAGAACTAGCTCGTATAAGAGCAGAAGAAGAAAAGAAAGCTAGAGAAGCTAAAAATGCTGAAGCTGGTGCTGAAATAAAAATACAATTAGACGAATACCTAACTAAAGCTACCGAAACAGCTTCAGGTTTAAGAGTATATTACATTAACAAAGGTGATGGAGAAAAGCCTGCACAAGGTAAAAGAGCTTACGTAAACTACGAAGGTTATTATGAAGATGGACGTTTATTTGACAGTAATGTTGAAGCTGTTGCTGAGCGTCATGGTATGTTGGACGAGCGTAGAAAAGAAGCTAATATGTACAAGCCTTTCCCTATGAAAATTAGTCCAGACGCACAACTTATTGCTGGTATGAAAGAAGCCCTTGCTAATATGCGTGTTGGTGATAAAGTATATATGTACATTCCTTATCACTTAGCCTATGGCGAACGTGATTACGGACCAATTCCTGCAAAATCAAACCTATCGTTTATTGCTGAAATGACAGGAATAGAATAGATTTCTAAATATTAAGAATAAAAAAACTCCATTTTCAGATGAAAATGGAGTTTTTTTATAGTGTCCAATTTATTTTTTCGGAATCTGTTTTAAGATTTCAAGTACATAGTTCCAGTATTTTTGAGCAGAAGAAATTTGAGCACGCTCATCAGGTGAATGTGCACCTTTAATATTTGGTCCAAAACTAATCATATCCATTTTAGGATAGTTTTGTCCTAAAATACCACATTCCAATCCTGCATGACAAGCAGCAACATGAGGTTCCTCTCCATTATTAAGTGTTTTATATAATGGCACCATTACTTTTAATATTTCAGAGTCCATATTAGGCTGCCAACTAGGATAATCGCCACTAAACTCAACTTCACAACCTGTTAGCTCAAATGTTGCTCTTAATGTATTGGCTAAATCCCATTTAGAACTTTCTACCGAAGAACGCGTTAAACAACCTATTTTAATATTCCCTTCTTTTACAATTACACGCGCAATATTATTTGAAGTCTCAACCAAATCAGGAATATCTGCACTCATTCGATACACACCATTTAACGCAGCATAAATAGCTCTTGTTAATCCTTCTTGCACACCTAAATCCATTATAGATTTTGGTGTTTCAATTTTAGAAACCACAACAGTTAAATCTGGTTCCATTGTTTTATACTCTGCTTTTATCTCTTGGGCCAATGCTTCTGTTTTTGCAACAAACGCTTCTTCGTGTATCGCATCTACAACAACAGTAGCAACACTTTCACGAGGGATTGCATTACGTAAACTTCCGCCATCAATTTCACTAATTCTCAAGCCAAAGTTTTCAAATCCGTCAAACAATAAACGGTTCATTATTTTATTGGCATTACCTAAACCTTCATGGATTTGCATCCCAGAGTGTCCACCTTGTAAACCTTTTACAGTTAATTTAAAACCAGTTTTAAACTCAGGAGTTTCTTCTTCTTTATAAGTTCTTGTAGCAGTAACATCAACACCACCAGCGCAACCTACTCCAATTTCGTCATCTTCTTCGGTATCTAAATTTAAAAGTATATCTCCTTGCAATAAACCACCTTCAAGTCCCATTGCTCCTGTCATTCCTGTTTCTTCATCAATAGTAAATAAGGCTTCAATAACAGGATGCTCAATATCTTTACTTTCTAAAATTGCCATTATGGTGGCTACTCCAAGTCCGTTGTCAGCACCAAGCGTTGTGCCTTTGGCTTTTACCCAGTCACCTTCAATAAACATTTCAATTCCTTGTGTGTCAAAATCAAAAACGGTATCGTTATTTTTTTGGTGAACCATATCTAAATGCGATTGCATTACAATGGTTTTGCGGTCTTCCATACCAGCAGTTGCAGGCTTTTTTATAATGACGTTACCTACCTTATCAACAATCGTTTCTAAACCGAGTTGCTCTCCAAAATCTTTCATAAACGCGATAACACGCTCTTCTTTTTTAGATGGTCTTGGTACAGCATTTAGGTCTGCAAACTTGTTCCAAAGTTGTGTTGGTTCTAATTGTCTTATTTCTGAATTCATAGTATTTACTTTAAGTTTTACAAAGGTACAAATTGAATATTGCATTTGTCTTAATTTAGCACTCTCTTTTGTGTTTCTAATTTGTCACGTTGAGCGCAGTCGAAACGTTGTTTCAGAATTCCATAAAGAAAATTACGTTAATGGATTCCGCATCAAGTGCGGAATGACAATAATTTTTATCTATTTTTGATTTATGCAGAAATACCTCCAACCTATACTAGCGTTTTCAATAGCACTTCAAATTATATTCTTGAAAATTATAGCACGTTTTCCTGATGTTGTTGAACAATTATACAGCAATGGTCTTTATGTATACATCTCAAAACTGATGCGATACGCTTTTGGTTGGGTGCCTTTTTCTGTAGGTGATATTTTATACACCTTAGCTACTGTTTATATATTTAGATGGTTGCTTGTAAATAGAAAACGTATAATAAAAGACACAAAAGCGTGGATTTTAGATGTATTATCAGCCGTATCTATTGGGTATTTTGCATTTCATTTACTTTGGGCTTTTAATTATTACAGGCTACCACTACACAAAGCGCTTAATATAGAAAAAGACTATACTACTGAAGCACTTGTAGCAACTACAGAGCGTCTAATAAGTACTGTAAACACTGTTCATATAGCCATTACAAATAATGACACTATTAAGGTTGACATGCCTTATAGCAAAACAGAATTATTACAAAAAGTCCCTAAAGGCTATGATAAACTTTCTAAAAAATTTCCTCATTTAGCTTATCAGCCTAAAAGCGTTAAACGTTCTATTTATAGTTTACCACTAACTTATATGGGTTTTTCAGGATATTTAAATCCGTTTACCAATGAAGCACAAATTGATGGACTGATTCCAACTTTTAAATATCCAACCACTGCAAGCCACGAAGTAGCACACCAATTGGGTTATGCTGCTGAAAATGAAGCTAACTTTATAGGTAGTATGGCAGCAATGCATCATGATGATATTTATTTTAAGTATTCTGGTTATGCGTTTGCATTAAGACATTGCCTACACGAAATTTATAGACGCGACCCTAAACAGTATGAAACTTTGGTTACTAAAGTGAATAAAGGCATTTTGAAAAACTATAAAGAGGTTAGAGACTTTTGGGACAGTTATCAAAATCCAACTGAGCCTTTGTTTAAATCTACTTACGATACATTTCTAAAAGCTAACAACCAAATAGATGGTATGGAAAGCTACAGTTATGTTGTTGCGCTTTTAGTAAATTACTTTGAAAATAATACATTCTAAAAAAGTTAAAAAAAGTGTATTAGTTCATTACTAAAGGCAATATTTCTATCTTTAGCTTTCTATTTTTTAACCAACACTTACATAATGATAAGACCGTATCTCACTATCTTAACATTTTTGTGCTGTTTTTCATTTTACGCACAAGAATATTTTCCAAAAAATGATGGTGTAGTTGCAACAAACACTAACTACACTGCATTTACAAATGCTAAAATTTATGTGACTCCTACTCAAGTTATTGAAAACGGAACACTTTTAATTAAAGACGGAAAAGTCGTTGCTACAGGAACTTCTGTTAGCATTCCAAAAAACACTAAAATTATTGATGTTCCAGGTAAAAGCATCTACCCTTCTTTTATTGACATCTATTCCGATTTTGGTATCAAAGCCCCTGAACGAGACTCAGGAAGTGGCAGAAGTGCACAGTACGAACCTAGCAGATCAGGATATTACTGGAACGACCATGTAATGCCCGAAAACAAAGCAATAGACCGCTTTAGTTATGACAGCAAAAAAGCTTCAGAATACATTAAAGCAGGTTTTGGAACACTTAATGCACACATACAAGATGGAATTGTTAGAGGTAGCGGAATGCTTGTAGCGCTTGATAGCGAAGGCACAAACGCTAACCGAATATTAGATGATTATTCTGCGCAATATTTCTCGTTTTCTAAAAGTGTGACTTCAAGACAATCTTATCCTTCTTCTATTATGGGAAGTATGGCTTTGCTAAGACAACTGTATATTGATGCTGATTGGTATGCTAAAGGAAACTCTAAAACAAAAGATTTATCTCTTGAAGCACTAAATAAGAATAAATCCTTAATTCAAATTTTTGCTGCAGGTAGTAGAGCTAATCTATTAAGAGCTGATAAAGTTGGTGATGAATATGGTGTACAATATGTTATACTTGGAGGTGGTGATGAATACGAACGTGTAAACGAAGTAAAAAACACAAACGCATCGTTGATTATCCCAATTAACTTCCCAGATGCTTACGATGTTGAGAATCCGTTTTTGGCTTCAGGTTTATCATTAAGCGATATGAGAGCATGGAATCAAAAACCAACAAACCCAAAGGTTTTAGCTGAAAACAATATCAAATTTGCGTTAACTACACATTCATTAAAATCGCCAAAAGAATTTAAATCCAACCTCTTAAAAGCCATTGAATATGGACTTTCTGAAGAAAAAGCTTTAGAGTCGCTTACTACTATTCCTGCTCAGCTATTAGGAAAGCAAAATACTATTGGTTCTTTAAAGAACGGAACTTACGCTAACTTCTTAATTACTTCTGGAAACATTTTTGATAAAAAAACCACATTATATGAAAACTGGGTACTTGGTCAGCAAAATGTTATAGAAGACATGACTATTAAAGACATTAGAGGCGACTATGAGTTTAGATTAGCTGGTGAAGATTATAAAATGTCATTAAAAGGAGAACTTAGCAAATTGAAATCTGAAATTACCAGTGGTGACAATACTTTAGGTTCTAAAGTAAGCTACAGTGATAATTGGGTTACTATTTCAATGACAACAAAAGATTCTACAAAACAAGAGTTTGTTAGAATCATAGCAAATGTTGATAGTGACAACAACCTTAGAGGTACAACTACAATGCCTACAGGTAACGAAATGTCATTTTATGCTAAATCGTTAAAAAAAGAAGACGACACTAAATCTGACGATAAAAAGAAATCTAAAGACTCCACTGAAAAAGTGTTTCCAGTAACATTCCCAAACAATGCGTATGGTTTTACCGAATTACCAAAAGCCGAAACATTATTATTTAAAAATGCTACGGTTTGGACTAATGAAGCTGATGGAATTTTAGAAAACACTGATGTACTTATCAAAAACGGAAAGATTGCCAAAATAGGTCAAAACCTATCAGACAATAGCGCAAAAGTTATTGATGCAACAGGAAAACATCTTACTGCTGGAGTTATTGATGAGCACTCGCATATTGCTGCTGCATCTATAAACGAAGGTGGACAAAACTCTTCTGCCGAAGTATCTATAGAAGATGTTGTAGAACCAGGAGATATAAGTATTTACCGTAATCTTGCTGGAGGTGTAACTTCAATACAAATCTTACATGGTTCGGCTAACCCAATTGGAGGTCGCTCAGCAATTATAAAACTAAAATGGGGAGAATCTGCCGATAATTTAATTTATGACAACAGTCCTAAGTTTATCAAATTCGCATTAGGTGAAAACGTAAAACAGTCTAACTGGTCTAGCTACTCAAGATTCCCACAAACACGTATGGGAGTTGAGCAACTCTATATAGATTATTTCACTCGAGCAAAAGAATATGATGCTTTAAAGAAAAGCGGAAAACCTTATCGTAAAGACATAGAGCTTGAAGTACTTGCTGAAATATTAAACAAAGAGCGCTTTATTTCTTGTCATTCTTATGTACAAAGCGAAATAAATATGCTAATGAAAGTGGCTGAAAAGTTCAATTTCAACATCAATACGTTTACACACATTTTAGAAGGCTATAAACTTGCTGACAAAATGAAAGAACATGGTGTTGGTGGTTCTACATTTAGTGATTGGTGGGCATACAAGTATGAAGTAAATGATGCCATCCCTTACAACGCTGCAATAATGCACAACCAAGGAGTTACGGTTGCTATAAATAGTGATGATGGTGAAATGTCTCGACGTTTAAACCAAGAAGCTGCAAAAACTGTAAAATATGGTGGTGTTAGTGAAGAAGAAGCTTGGAAATTCGTAACTCTTAATCCTGCTAAATTATTACATATCGATGATAGAGTTGGTAGTATTAAAGTAGGTAAAGATGCTGATGTGGTTTTATGGACAGACCATCCACTTTCAATATATGCAAAAGCAGAAAAAACCATTATTGAAGGTGTTACCTATTTCGATTTAAAACGAGATGAAATGATGAGAAGCAAAATTCAAAATGAAAAAAGCGAACTCATCAACTTAATGTTACAAGCAAAGAACAAAGGGTTAAAAACACAACCTATTAAGAAAAAAGAAAAAGAATTTTTGCATTGCGATTCTATGGATAACGAACACCATGAACACTAAAAAAACAGTATTATGAAACAAATTAAACAAACCCTTATAGTGTTATTAGTGTTATGCTTTTCATCAGCGATAGCACAACAAACACCTGCTCCAAAGCAAACTAAAGACATTGCCATTGTAGGAGCTACAGCTCATATTGGTAATGGTGACGTTATCGATAACAGTATTATTATAATTAAAGATGGTAAATTACTTACAGTTGCCGATGCTGGAATTGTAAAAATCAATATCACTAACATGGAAACTATAAATGCCGAAGGCAAGCATGTGTATCCAGGATTTATAGTGCCTAATACTACTTTAGGATTAGTAGAAATTGATGCAGTTAGAGCAACTGATGACGATGCCGAAATTGGAACTTACAAACCACACATTAGAAGTTTAATTGCCTATAATGCAGAATCTAAAGTGGTTGAAAGTATGCGCCCAAACGGAGTGCTTATAGGACAAATAACACCAAGAGGTGGTACTATTTCAGGAACATCGTCTATCGTTCAGTTTGATGCTTGGAACTGGGAAGATGCTGCTATAAAAGTTGACGATGGCATTCATGTTAATTGGCCTAATAGTTTTTCTAGAGGTCGTTGGTGGCGTGGAGAAGACCCTGGTTTAAAACCTAACGAAAACTACTCGAAGCAAGTTAAAGAACTTCAAGATTATTTAGACCAATCTAAAGCCTATAACAATGGAGACAAAAAAATCACAAACTTACCTTTTGAAGCACTTAAAGGCATTTTTGATGGTTCTAAAAAACTATATGTAAATGTAGATGACGAAAAAGGAATTACTGATGTTATCAACTTCAAAAACAAAAATGGTATTAAACACATGGTTATTGTTGGAGGTTATTCAGCTTATAAAGTAGCTGATTTACTGAAACAAAACAATATTCCGGTTTTATTACAACGTCTTCATAAAACACCAGGTAATGAAGATGACGATTACGATTTACCTTATAAACTAGCAAAATTGTTAGTAGACAAAGGTGTTACAGTTGCTTTAGAAAGTAGTGGTAGTATGGAGCGTATGAATGCTAGAAATCTTCCGTTTTTAGCAGGAACAGCTGTAGCTCATGGCGTAACGAAAGAGCAAGCATTACAAATGATAACGCTTAATACTGCTAAAATTTTAGGTATTGATAATCAATATGGTTCTTTAGAAGAAGGTAAAAGTGCTACACTTTTTATTAGCGAAGGTGATGCATTAGATATGCGTACAAATGTTTTAACACACGCTTTTATTGATGGTCGCGATGTGAGTTTAGAAAGTCATCAAACTAAATTGTGGAAACGCTACTCCAATAAATTCAAAAATCAAGAATAACTTAAAGCGAACCAAATGGTTCGCTTTTTTGTTCAATAGACATTCGTTACAATAAAATTATCGACTAAAATGGCTACTTTTGTCTGGTTATGACAAAAGAAATTACAAGCATACAAAATCCTTACATTAAACAACTTGTTCAGCTAAAAGACAAATCTCGCGAGCGTAAAAAGTCTGGATTGTTTCTTATTGAAGGAAAACGAGAATTATCTTTAGCTCTTAAAGGCAATTATGACGTGGATACCGTTTTGTTTTATCCTGAATTGATTTCGGAAGAAGAACTGTCTTCATTGATACCATCAAACATTAAGCGTATTGAAATTTCTAAAGATGTATTTCAAAAAATTGCACATAGAGACACAACCGAAGGGATTATTGCTGTTGCCAAAACAAAATCACATCTTTTAGATGATATTATCTTTAAAAGTGAAAACCCTTTGATTTTAGTAGCCGAAGCTCCTGAAAAACCAGGTAACATTGGTGCTTTATTGCGTACTGCTGATGCTGCCAATGTAGATGCTGTAATTATTGCAAACCCAAAAACCGATTTATACAATCCTAATATTATTCGTTCTAGCGTTGGCTGTGTATTTACCAAGCAAGTGGCTACAGGCTCAACAAAAGATATCGTTTCGTTTTTAAAACAACATCACATTAACATTTTTTGTGCTGCACTACAAGCTTCTGCAAATTATCACACACAAGATTATACATTACCTACTGCTATAGTTGTAGGTACTGAAGCGACTGGATTAAGTGACGAATGGTTGCAAGAGTCTACACATAACATTATTATTCCTATGCAAGGTGAAATTGACTCTATGAATGTGTCTGTTGCTGCAGGAATACTTATTTTTGAAGCTGTTCGCCAAAGAATTTTAAACGGATAATATTATTTCATATATGACTGCCACTACTCTATTTTATATTATAATAGCAATAATCATTGTTAATTTTATAATTGATAAAATCCTAGATGCGCTTAACGCAAAACATTTTAACGATGCTATACCAAACGAGCTTAAAGATGTTTATGATGACGCTGAATATAAAAAATCGCAAGCCTATAAACTCACCAATTATAAGTTTGGTGTTTGGAGTTCAACTTTTTCGGTGGCTTTAACATTGGCTTTTATTTGTTTTGGTGGTTTCGAATATGTTGATGTTTTAGCAAGACGTTTCAGCGATAACTCAATTGTAGTCGCTTTGGTGTTTTTTGGTATAATCATGTTTGGTAGTGATATCCTATCTACTCCATTTTCTTACTATAGAACTTTTGTGATTGAAGAGCGTTTTGGCTTCAATAAAACTACCGTAAAGACATTTATTCTAGACAAAATAAAAGGGGTATTAATGATGGCTGTTATTGGTGGTGGAATTTTAGCTCTCATCATTTACATATTTCAACTTACCCAACAACATTTTTGGTTATACGCTTGGGCTATCATAACGATATTCTCGGTATTTATGAATATGTTTTATGCTAAGCTTATTGTACCACTATTCAACAAACAAACTCCTTTAGAAGAAAGCTCTTTACGTCATAAAATTTCAGAATACGCTCAATCAGTTGGGTTTAATCTTGAAAAAATATTTGTTATTGACGGTTCAAAACGTAGCACAAAAGCAAACGCTTACTTTTCTGGTTTTGGAAATGAAAAAAGAGTTACACTATATGATACCTTAATCAATGATTTGGAAGAAGAGGAAATTGTAGCAGTTTTAGCTCATGAAGTAGGTCATTACAAGAGAAAACACATTATTTACAACTTAGTAGCTTCAGTATTACTTACAGGACTTACTTTGTATGTACTTTCCATTTTTATAACAAATCCATTACTTTCTAATGCTTTAGGCGTAAGCACACACAGTTTTCATGTTGGTTTAGTTGCTTTTGGACTACTCTACGCTCCTATTTCTGAAATCACAGGATTGGTAATGAATTGGCTGTCTAGAAAGTTTGAATATCAAGCTGATGATTACGCAAAAAACACTTATAAAGCGCAACCGCTTATCACAGCTTTAAAAAAACTAAACAAAAACAGCCTTAGCAATTTAACACCTCACAAAGCTTACGTATTTGTGCATTATTCACATCCAACACTGTTACAACGTATGCGGAATTTAAACTTATAACAGACAACAAGATTGTTTATAATAGTAAAAAACATGAAAAAAACTCTACTTCAGCAATTTACAACTATCATACTTTTAACAATAAGTATTACTTGTTTCTCTCAAGAGCCAACAATTGGCTTGTTACAGTATGATGAAACAGCAACTGAAGGCTATACTCTTTTTACTCCTGAATCTAATAATAGCGTGTATTTAATTAATAATTGTGGTGAAGTCATTAATTCTTGGGATTTTACAGAAAAACCCGGACTGACTTGCTATATACTTCAAAATGGAAGTTTATTACGTGCAGGAAAAAACTATATTGAAATTAGAGCTTGGAATAATAACTTACTTTGGTCATATTCAGTTTCAGAATTGGGCTTAAACCAACACCATGATATTGAACCTCTACCTAATGGTAATATTTTATGTATTGTTGGAGATAATTACAGCACTAATGATATAATTGCCCAAGGAAAAAACCCTTCTTTAGTTGGTGCTAATCATAAATTGGATAAAATAATAGAAATCCAACCTATTGGGACTAATTCGGTAAATGTTGTTTGGGAATGGAAATTTATTGATCACCTAATTCAAGATTACGACGCAAGTAAACCTAACTATGGTGTTGTAGCTGACCATCCTGAGCTTATTGACTTAAATTATATTGACCCAAATATTAGCAACCAAAGTGTAGATTACATTCATTTGAATGGTATTGACTATAATTCTGAATTAGACCAAATTCTAATATCTTCAAGGAATCTAAATGAAATTTTCATTATTGACCATAGTACAACTACTCTTGAGGCATCAGAACACACAGGAGGAAACTCAAATATGGGAGGAGATATACTCTGGAGATGGGGTAACCCAAGAGTATACAAACAAGGAAACGAGATGGACCAAAAGCTATTTGTTCAACATGATGCTAAATGGGTAGAATCTGGTTATTTAGATGAGGGTAAAATATCAGTTTTTAATAATGGTGGAGATGGAACAAGCACATATAGTTCAGTACATTTGTTAAATCCTGAATTTATTAATGACTCATACACTAAAGAAAACAGCAAGTTTAAACCCTTAGACTATGATTGGTCATGGAATGGTGAAATCTTAAATAACATGCTACTTGAAACAAAAAAATCAGGAGCACATTCATTACCAAATGGAAACTTTATTATAACTGAAACTAGTCTTGGTCAGGTTTCCGAAGTCACTAAAAGCGGTAATGTACTATGGACGTATAGAAACCCAACAGGCCCAAACTCGAATGTTTTTAATCAATTTGAGGATGCAACAGCTGGTAACAATTGTTTTCGATTTGAAAAATATCCAATTAACTTTATTGGGTTTTTAGAAAAAGACATGTCTCCTCAATCTATTTTAGAAAACCAAAATTCAATTTCTGATTCTTGTTCAAACTCCTTAAGTCTATCAGATTTAGATTTAAATAAACTATCAGTTATAAATCCTGTAAAATCAAATACAATAGTATTTAGCAATCATCTAAAAGCTGACTCTATTTCAATTATAAACACTGAAGGTAAAACAGTTTTTTTTAGAAAAAACTACAGTGGAAAATTCTTAAACGTTAACCTAAACAACTCTATTTATTTTATTAAGTTTAGTTTAAAAAACAAAACAGTGTACAAGAAAATCATAGTTAGTAAATAGGCTCTTTTCCATTAAATAAAACCATAAAAAGCAATTGCACATTAAATTTCTAATGCGTACTTTAGTTTTATGACAGAAGTTGAGATAGAAAAAGAAAATGCAGCCATTGCTAAAGCTTACAAAGAACTCCTTAAAGTAAGTTACCAGACATTAACCAATGACGATAAAAAATTAATCCGTCATGCGTTTGATGTAGCTGTTGATGCGCATAAAGATCAACGTAGAAAATCTGGTGAAGCCTATATTTTTCATCCTATAGCTGTAGCAAAAATTGTCGCTTCAGAAATAGGCTTGGATGCTATCTCTATTGCTGCTGCTCTGCTCCATGATGTTGTTGAAGACAATGAGGATTATACCAAAAATGATATCGAACAATTATTTGGAGAAACTGTTGCTCGTATTGTTGACGGACTTACTAAAATTTCGTCACTAAGTAAAGAAACCGATGTTTCCACCCAAGCGGAAAATTTCCGTAAAATGCTATTAACACTTAATGACGACATTAGAGTTATCATTATCAAAATAGCCGACCGTCTTCATAACATGCAAACCATGGATGCGATGAGACGTGATAAACAGGAAAAAATAGCTTCTGAAACACTGTATATCTATGCACCATTAGCACATCGAATTGGGCTTTACAACATAAAAACCGAACTAGAAGATCTTGGTTTAAAATATACCGAACCTGAAGTTTATCAAGACATTCATGATAAAATAAAGGAAAGTAAAGAAGAGCAAGACAAATACATTGAAACCTTTTCTAAAACCATTAAAGATGCTTTAGATGCTGAAGGCTTAAATTACGACATTAAAGGTCGACCAAAATCTATTTATTCTATTCGTAGAAAAATGATAAAACAAGGCGTCACCTTTGATGAAGTATATGATAAGTTTGCTGTTCGTATCATTTACAAGTCTGATGTCGCTAACGAAAAATTCCTAGCTTGGAAAATCTACTCTATAGTTACAGACCACTTCACACCTAACCCAACACGATTAAGAGATTGGATATCCTCTCCAAAATCTACTGGTTACGAAGCGTTGCATATAACGGTTATGGGACCTAAAGGACGTTGGGTAGAAGTTCAAATTCGTAGTGAGCGCATGAACGAAATCGCCGAAAAAGGCTATGCTGCACACTACAAATACAAACAAGGTAATGCCGAAGATGCTCTAGACACTTGGATAAATAAACTACAAGAAGCATTAGAAACTAACGAAACCAATGCTGTTGATTTTGTTGAACAGTTTAAGCTCAACCTATATTCAAAAGAAATTTATGTCTTCTCACCTAAAGGAGATTTAAAATCGTTACCAAAAGGCGCAACACCTTTAGATTTTGCCTTTAGTATCCATACCGAAATAGGTATGAAAACAAGAGGTGCTAAAGTAAATGGCAAACTGGTGCCTTTAAGTCAAGAATTGCAAAGCGGTGACCAAGTTGAAATTTTAACTTCCGAAAATGCCAAACCTAACTCCAACTGGTTAGACTATGCTACTACTGCAAGAGCACGAAGCAAAATTAAAGGGTCGTTAAAAGACGAGAAAAAAACAATTGCTGAAGACGGTAAAGAGATTTTAAAACGAAAACTAAAGCAGCTTAAAATAAACCTTGATGAAAAGGCTGTAAACGACATGGTTGTTTACTTTAAGCTAAAAACAAGCTTAGATTTATTTTATCGTGTTGGCATTGGCACTATTGACAACAGTATGCTTAAGGACTTTGCTTCATCCAGAAGCAATGCTTTAGTTAGCTTTATCAAAAATAAAATCTCTAGAAGGCAAAACATTTCTAGGGAAGAGATAGAAAAAGATGAGATTACTTCTAAGTATGATTTATTGGTTTTTGGTAAAGAAGAAGAAAAACTAGACTATAAGTTAGCTAACTGTTGTAACCCTATTCCTGGAGATCCTGTATTTGGATTTTTAACTATTAATGAAGGTATAAAAATCCATAAAAAGAATTGCCCAAATGCCTTGAGTTTACAATCTAATTATGCCTACAGAATTATTCAGGCAAAATGGATAGATTCTTCGCAACAAGAATTTTCAGCTCAAATAAAATTATCTGGTATTGATAATTTAGGATTGGTAAACAACATTACAAAAATTATTTCTTCAAATATGCACGTTAACATGAAGAGTATTAGTTTTCAAAGTGACGATGGTGTTTTCACAGGAAAAATCAACGTTGTAGTTAAAAACAATTCCATGTTAAAAAAACTTATGGATAACCTTAAAAAAATTAATGGTATAGATAAGGTTACTAGAGTGTAAAAAATGTGTAAATTTGCAACTTATTATGAGTGTAAAGACAGAACAAAGTAATCAAGAAATCGTAAAGAACGTTTTTACGGCTTTCTTAGAAGAAAAAGGACACAGAAAAACTCCTGAGCGTTATGCTATACTTCAGGAAATTTACGATAGTGAAGAACATTTTGATATTGAATCTCTATACATCAAAATGAAAAATAAAAACTATCGTGTAAGTCGTGCTACACTATACAATACTATAGAAATCCTTTTAGAGTGTGGCTTGGTAAGAAAACACCAATTTGGTCAAAACCAAGCGCATTATGAAAAATCTTACTTCGATAAACAACACGATCATGTTATTTTAACTGACACTGGTGAGGTTATTGAATTTTGCGACCCAAGAATTCAATCTATCAAAAAAACCATCGAAGAAGTTTTTGATATAAAAATCAACAATCACTCACTTTATTTTTACGGAACTAAAAACAAATAACACTAACTAAATTATAATGGCAGTAGATTTACTACTAGGTTTACAATGGGGAGACGAAGGCAAAGGAAAAATTGTTGATGTTCTCACCTCCAAATACGATATTATTGCAAGATTTCAAGGTGGTCCAAATGCTGGACATACATTGGTATTTAATGGTAAAAAACATGTATTACACACAATACCTTCTGGTATTTTTCATAACGATACTGCAAATGTAGTTGGTAATGGTGTAGTTATTGACCCTGTAATCTTCAAAAAAGAGCTTGATAAATTAGCAGAACAAGATGTGGACTACAAAGCATCACTTCTTATTTCTAGAAAAGCTCACATTATACTGCCTACGCATCGTTTATTAGATGCTGCAAGCGAAGCTTCAAAAGGAAAAGCTAAAATAGGCTCAACCCTTAAAGGTATTGGTCCAACTTATATGGACAAAACCGGAAGAAATGGTATAAGAGTTGGTGATATAGAACTTGCCGATTGGAAAGAAAAATACAGAGCTCTTGCAGATAAGCACGAAGCTATGATAGCATTTTATAATGTTGACATTCAGTACGATTTAAAAGAACTTGAAGCTGAATTCTTTGATGCTATAGAAACTCTAAAAACACTTCAGTTTATAGATTCTGAAGAGTACTTACACCAAGCACAAAAATCGGACAAATCCATTTTAGCCGAAGGTGCTCAAGGTTCGCTTTTAGATATCGATTTTGGAACCTACCCATTTGTAACTTCTAGTAACACTACAGCTGCTGGTGCTTGTACTGGACTTGGAATTGCTCCTAATAAAATTGGTGAAGTGTATGGTATCTTTAAAGCTTACACTACTCGTGTAGGTTCTGGACCATTCCCTACTGAATTATTTGATCAAGATGGAGAAACTATGGCTAAAGTTGGTCATGAGTTTGGAGCAACAACTGGTCGTCCACGTCGTTGCGGATGGTTAGATTTGGTAGCATTACGCTATGCATGTCAAGTAAATGGTGTTACACAACTTATCATGATGAAAGGTGATGTACTTTCTGGATTCAAATCGTTAAAAGTATGTACTGCCTATAACTATAAAGGTGAAACCATACATCACTTACCGTTTAATATTGAAGAGAAAAATGTAACGCCTATATACACAGAGTTTGACGGTTGGAATGAAGACTTAACAGAAATGACTGAAGCATCTCAAATGCCAAAACAACTTAATGATTACATCGCTTTCTTAGAAAAAGAACTTGAACTTCCTATCACAATTGTTTCGGTAGGACCTGACAGAAAACAAACCATTGTAAGAAAGTAATTTACAAACCTAAATACTAAGCCTGCTCATTATTTTTAAGCAGGCTTTTTTCTGTTAAAAAATGTGTTAACACATACGAAAGCCTTTAGAATATAGTTATTTTTGAAAAAAATTAATTTTATCTTGAAAATACACAACCTACTCTATTACACTATACTTATACTTTTTGTAGTCACTAAAAGTTATGCTCAAGAAGGTAAAAGAATACAAATTGAGCATGCTGGTTTTATGGTTGCTGATTCTACTGTTGGTAAAGACATTGCAACCTTTGTAAGAAATGACCAGCAACAAATTCATGTTACTCATGATGGTGTAAACATGTGGTGTGATAAAGCCATTTATTATAAAAACGAAAACTTTATTGAGGCATTCAGTAATGTAAGAATGCAGCAAGGAGATACTATAAACATGACTGCTAAGTATGTTGAATATAGCGGAACTACAAAACTAGCTTTTGCCAGCGGAGATGTTGTACTTACCGAACCTCAATCTACCTTAACAACTGACACACTCTTTTTTGACCGAGCAAAACAACAAGCTTATTATAAGAGTAAAGGAAAAGTGGTTAGAGACTCATCTGGTACTATTACTAGTCAAATTGGTCGTTATTACATGGACAGCAAAAAATACCGTTTTTTAAAAGACGTTGTATTGGTTAATCCAGATTATACAATTAATTCCAACCAATTAGATTTTTATTCTGAAAGTGGTTACGCTTACCTTTATGGTCCAACAACTATTAAAGGCGAAGCTTCAAATATTTATTGCGAAAGAGGATTTTATGACACCAATAACGATGTTGGTTATTTCGTAAAAAAATCAAGAATAGATTATGAAAATCGAATTTTTGAAGGTGATAGTATGTTCTTTGATCGAAACCGAAGTTTTGCTTCTGCAACCAATAACATAAAAGTTACAGATACCACAAATAAAAGTATCATTAAAGGACATTATGCCGAAGTATTTAGAGAAAAAGACTCTGTGTTCATCACCAAACGTGCTTTAGCTATTACAGTACAAGAAAACGATTCCATTTACATACACAGTGACACGCTTATGGTTACTGGTAAACCCGAACATCGAATTACAAGGGCTTATTACAATGCCAAAATTTACAAAAGTGATTTAAGTGGAAAAGCAGATTCTATTCATGCTGACCATAAAACAGGATTGACGGAACTTATCAATTTATCACGCTTTTCATCAACCGATGCTTTTGCTACTAAGCGCAAACCTATATTATGGAACTTAGGTAATCAAATGAGTGGAGACACTATTCACTTAATTTCAAACACTGAAACCGAAGAACTAGACTCTTTAAAAGTATTTGACAATGCCTTTTTAATAAGTAAAGACACTTTAGGCACAGGATTTAATCAAATTAAGGGGCAAAAACTATATGGCTTGTTTAAAAACAACGAATTATATAATGTTGATATCATAAAAAATGCTGAAATCATCTATTTCTCTAGAGATGGAGAAAATGAACTTATTGGAATAAACAAGTCAAAGTCTGGTAGTATCAATATTCAAATTTCAGATAACACTATCAATGAAATTAGACTAATCAATCAGGTTGATGGAGACTTATTTCCTGAATCTCAATTCCCTGAAAATGCTAGACGACTTAGAGGTTTTGATTGGCGAGAAGAAGAACGTCCAACTAGTGTTGAAGATCTTTTTAAAGACGATCCTCCACTAGAACTTCCTATCATAAAAGGACTAGAAGAATTTGTTCCTGAAGAAGAGTTTTTTGATGAAGCATTGTTAGACCGAGTTGAAGAAGCTGAAAGCGAAGACCCTAAAAAAGTAAACAAAGCTGCTCGTAATATTCCTAAACAAGTATTGCAAAAAAGAGATTCCATTAAAACTCAAAACACACCTCTAAAAAAGGTGGTTAAGCCTAAAAAGGATAAGCAATAACATGAAATCAGATTTTTTCACATACCAAGCGCAAACGAGTCCTCATCCTTTAGCTATAGAAATTTCTCATGCTAATGGTAGTTATATTTATGATTTAAACAATAAAGCTTATTTAGATTTTGTAGCTGGTGTTTCAGCAAATAGCTTAGGTCACAATCACCCAAAAGTTGTTAACGCCATAAAAAATCAACTGAACAAGTATATGCATGTTATGGTTTATGGTGAATACATTCAAGAACCAGCAGTAGAACTCGCTAAACTTTTAGCTAAACATTTACCTAAGCCTCTTGAAACAACGTATTTAACAAACTCTGGTACCGAAGCTATTGAAGGCGCTTTAAAACTAGCCAAACGTTTTACAGGTAGAAGTCAAATAATTGCTGCAAAACATGCTTATCATGGCAATACTATGGGCTCCATGAGTGTTATGGGTTACGAAGAACGCAAGCAAGCCTTTAGACCTTTACTACCTGATGTCCATTTTATTGAATTCAATAACGAAGTTGACATCAATACAATTACCACAAAAACTGCAGCAGTAATTTTAGAAACCATACAAGGAGGTGCAGGTTTTATTGAACCTACCAATGATTACTTACAAAAGGTTAAAGCGAAGTGTAAAGCTGTTGGTGCTGTTTTGATTTTAGACGAAATCCAACCTGGTTTTGGCAGAACAGGAAAACTATTTGGTTTTGAACACTACAACTGTGTTCCTGATATTTTAGTTACAGGTAAAGGCCTTGGTGGTGGAATGCCTATTGGTGCATTTACAGCTTCTAAAGACATGATGTCTAATTTATCTGAAAACCCAAAATTAGGACACATCACTACATTTGGAGGACATCCAGTAATTGCGGCTTCAGCTTTAGCTACAGTAAAAGAAATTACTGAAAGTAATGTAATGACTGAAGCTTTAGAAAAAGAGCAATTAATACGTAAAAAACTAAAGCATCCTTTAATAAAAGAAATAAGAGGAAAAGGATTAATGCTAGCTGCAATGACACCTTCTGCAGACATAACAAATGAAGTTATTTTAAAGTGTCAAGACGAAGGATTAATACTTTTTTGGTTACTTTTTGAGCCAAAAGCCATCAGGATTACGCCTCCATTAACCATTTCAAACGAAGAAATTATTAAAGGTTGTGACATAATACTTAAAGTTTTAGACTCAATTTCTTAATCTTATTCGCTCTAAAAATACGACATAAACACCTGATACAAAGCAAATAAAACCCATTTATATAAAATAAAAATTCACCTGTTAATTAATTTGTTAAAAACATTCATCTCAAAAACTTCAATTGCGCCAATAGAACAGTAAATTTATTACAAGTAACAATTATACCTGCCTATGGAGTTCAGTCGCAGTGACGAAAACAACTTATCGCTTACAAGATTTGAGTCAATGCTAAAAACCAACAATGTGTTGTTTTTTGATTCAAATGAGTTTGAAAACATAATCCAGCACTATCTGGAAATTGGTAAAATTGCCCTCGCAAAAAAAGCCATCAAATTAGGGTTAGAGCAACATCCAACGTCAGTTAACCTTAAACTTTTTCAGGTTGAGATTTATGTTATTGAAAACAAGCTAGAACATGCCGATAAAATTCTTGATGAACTTTATGAAATAGAACCTTCTAACGAAGAAATTTATGTTCAAAAAGCAAATGTTCTCTCTAAAAGAGATGAACACGAAATGGCAATCAACACGTTAAAGATTGCTTTAAAACTGAGTAATAATGACGAGGATGATTCCGATTTATACGCACTCATTGGCATGGAATACCTGTTTTTAGATAAGTTTGAAGAAGCAAAAGAGTATTTTATCAAGTGTCTTGAATTAGACATGCACGATTACTCTGCTTTGTATAATATTATTTACTGTTTTGACTTTCTTGACCAAAACGAAGAAGCTATCAACTTCTTAACTCAATATTTAGACAGCAATCCTTATTGCGAAGTTGCTTGGCATCAATTAGGTAAGCAATACTTTGCAATTAAAGACTATAAAAAAGCATTAGCAGCATTTGACTTTGCTATTATTTCAGACGACACTTTTGTAGGTGCTTATCTTGAAAAAGGAAAAGTTTTAGAAAAGCAACAACAGTACAATAATGCTATTGAAAATTATAAAATAACCTTAGCACTTGACGAGCCTACATCATTTGCACTGTTAAGAATTGGTCATTGTTATGAAAAATTAGGCAATGACGACTTAGCGGTTCAATATTTTTACAAAACTGTACACGAAGATCCGCTTTTAGATAAAGGATGGATTGCCATTACTAAGTTTTATAATAAGAAACGAAACTTCCAAAAAGCACTTTATTACATCAACAAAGCAATAAATATTGATTGTGAAAATGTGATTTACTGGAAACTGTATGCACAAATCAATCATCAGTTAAACTTTTTGGAAGAAGCTGAAAGAGGCTACAAAAAAACATTAGAACTTGGCAATTATGAACTTCAAACTTGGTTATCTAGGTCTGATATTCTAATCAGTTTAGGTGAGTTTGAAGCTTCTATTTACAACTTAATTCAAGCTGCAGAGTTTTACCCTGAAACACCTGAAATTGAGTTTAGATTAGCTGGTTTGTATTTTACCTTACACGAATCAGAAAAAGCGCATTACCATTTAAAAAATGGCTTGTTGCTAGACGATGAGTTTTATTACATACTAGAAGAACTTTTCCCAAAAGTTTATAATAAAATTTCTGTAAAAGAGATTATTTCAAATTCTAAAAAGGCTTAAAGCGAAAATTCCATACCTTTACGTTTCTTATTTTTAAAATAACAAATGCAAAGACGCTTTTTAGATTATTTCATCCTTTCACTTAAAGGTATTGCCATGGGAGCAGCAGATGCTGTTCCTGGAGTTTCTGGCGGAACAATAGCTTTTATTTCTGGTATTTACGAAGAACTAATTACCACTATTAGCAACGTTAACTTATCCTTAATTACAACTCTTAGAAAAGAAGGTTTTAAAGCCTTTTGGACTCAGCTTAACGGTAACTTTTTGGTGGCACTATTAACTGGTATTGTTATTAGTTTTGTGTCCTTTATGCGATTAGCCAAATACCTTATTGAAAATCATCCTATTTTAATTTGGTCGTTCTTTTTTGGGTTAATTGTAGCTAGTATCTTCTTTGTAGGTAAGCAAATACAAAAATGGAATTTAGCAGTTATTATTTCTCTAATAGCTGGAGCCTTAATCGCTTATTACATTACAACACTACCTTCAATGGCTAATAATGACAATCCTTTGTTTTTATTTTTTGCTGGAGCTATTGCTATTTGCGCTATGATTTTACCAGGTATTTCGGGTTCATTCATTCTTGTTATTCTTGGAGCATACAAAACCTTAAGTGATGCTTTGCATGACTTTGATATAAAAAAAATACTAATTTTTGCTGTTGGTGCTGTGGTTGGTTTATTGAGTTTTAGTCGCGTTTTAAAATGGTTGTTCAAAAACTACCACAATATCACATTAGCTATTCTTACTGGTTTTATTTTTGGGTCTTTAAACAAAATTTGGCCTTGGAAAAAAGTGCTAACATGGAGAACAAACTCTAAAGGAGAACAAATTCCTTTATTAGAAGAAAGCATATCTCCTTTTAACTTTGATGGAGATCCTAAATTAGCAATTGCCATTGTTTTAATGATTGTAGGTTTTTCTACAATTTTTATACTTGAAAAGTTAGGTTCCAAAAAACAATAACAATGCAAAGCACCAGAACTTTTAAAGACAAACTCTTTCTGGTCATTAAAGGACTAGCAATGGGAGCCGCAAATAAGGTACCTGGTGTATCTGGTGGTGTGGTTGCTTTTGTTGCAGGGTTTTATGAAGAGTTTATATACTCACTTCAAAAGGTAAACAAAACAGCTTTTAAACTTTTATTCAACGGTAGGTTTAAGAGTTTTTACAATTACATAAACGGTCGGTTTCTTACCTTACTCCTTTTTGGGATGTTGGTAAGTTATTTTAGCGTATCTAAAATATTGGATTACTTCCTGGAGCATTATCAGCTTTTTGTTTGGAGTTTGTTTTTTGGGATGATTATTGGCTCCATTTATTACATAAACAAAGATTTTAAAGACTGGAATTATAAAACAATACTCTCTTTAATTATAGGTATTGCCTTAGGTGTTGGTATTAGTTTTTTAGATCCTGCTAAAGAAAATGACAATCTTTGGTTTGTATTTTTTTGTGGAATCATTAGCGTTTCAGGAATGACACTTCCTGGATTTTCTGGCTCTTTCATATTAATTCTCTTAGGAAATTACGTATTACTTCTAGTGGACTCCGTTAATGCGTTATACGATACTTTTTCTGAAATTTTTAGCGGCAATTTTGAGTTTGTTCACGATGCAAATAGAATAAGAATGCTAAAAGTTTTAGGAGTGTTCACTTTAGGCTCAGTTACTGGATTAGTAACATTTTCGCACATACTTAATTACATTTTAAAACATTATAAAAGCATTACCACAGCAACAATAATTGGTTTTATTATTGGCTCTCTTGGTGTTGTTTGGCCTTGGAAAGAGATTGTTTACAAACAAAACGCTTCAGGTGATTTTATTTTAGACTCTACTGGACAAAAAATTATAGAAAACTACACACGATTTATTCCTGAACTTAACAACGAAACATACATTGCAATTTTGTTTGTTTTAATAGGAATTTTAATAGTTTTGGCGTTGGAATGGTACGGACAAAAAACCAGAAAGATAAATGCATAAATTAGGATTAGTAGGTAAGAATATCTCCTATTCATTTTCCAAAAAATATTTCACTGAAAAATTTGAAAATGAACAACTTCCGTTTGAATACGAAAATTTTGACATCAAAGCAATTTCTGAATTAAAAGATATTATTGCTTCCAATAAAAAGTTAGTAGGATTAAACGTAACTATACCTTACAAAGAGGCTGTAATTCCTCTATTAGACGATATTAACAAAAGAGCGAAAAAAATTGGAGCTGTAAACACTATAAGAATTTCTCCTAAAGGTAAACTTAAAGGCTACAACACGGATTATTACGGATTCAAAAAATCGTTACAACCTTTATTAAAACCTCATCATACTTCTGCTTTAATTTTAGGAACAGGTGGTGCTTCAAAAGCTATAGCATACACGCTTAAAAAATTAAAAATAGATTTTGATTATGTGTCTAGAACTCCAAAATCTGGAGTTAAATTTTTGTATTCAGATTTAACCGATCAAATCATAAGCTCATACTCAATTATCATTAATTGTACTCCTGTTGGAACTTATCCTGACGTTAACACATGTCCTGATATTCCTTACGATGGTATCACATCTAACCACATACTCTACGATTTAATCTACAATCCTGATCAAACAAAGTTTTTAACTTGTGGTGACATAAAAGGTGCACAAACTTGTAATGGTTATAAAATGCTAGAGTTACAAGCCGAAAAAGCTTGGAAAATTTGGAATCTTAAATAAAGTACCAAAATTTCTATTCCTTTTTGTAATTCAGTGACTTGTTAGTATATTAGCTTTTTAAGTATTTAGAACTAAAAACATTGTAAAATGTCAGAGAAAGATAACCTGCAAAATGCAGATGGAAACGAAGAAACAAAAGCTACTGCAAACCAAGCTACTGAAAGTACTGGAGCTGAAACAACTCAAGATGCTACGTCATTAGAAAACCCAACAACTGATGAGAATACTAATTCTACTTCAGAACAGGTTGAAACTAATGAGGAAACCAAAACTGAGACTGTTGAAGAAAAATCCAACTCTCATGTAGATGAAATTGACGAGTCTAATGCCGAAGATGCTGAAGACGAAAGCAATAGTGAAAGGCACACACTAGAAGAAAAAGACTACCACGCCATGTCAATGGAGCAGTTGGTAAAAGAATTTGACAGTTTACTTAAACAACAAAAAGTTCAAACTATAAAATCTCATGTTGATGAGATAAAATCTGAATTCAATGCTAAATTCAGTGAACTTCTTGAAGAGAAAAAAGAAGAATTCATTAACGATGGTGGTAATGAAATAGATTTCTACTACTCTACTCCAACTAAAAAAGAGTTCAATTCACTTTATAAAGAGTATAAAAGTAACCTAAACGCTTACTACAAAAATCTAGAAAGCAGTTTAAAATCTAACCTTGAAAATCGTTTAAGAATTATTGAGGAAATTAAGGGACTTATTAATGTTGAAGAAAATATAAACACAACATACAAGCACTTTAAAGAACTACAAGAAGAATGGCGAAATGCTGGTCCTATTCCAAGAGACAAATACAATAACGCTTGGAATACGTACCATCACCATGTTGAGATTTTCTATGATTTCCTACATCTCAATCGTGATTTGAGAGATATGGATTTTAAACACAACTTGGATCAAAAACTTAAAATTATTGAGCGCGCTGAAGAACTTGCAAAAGATGACAACGTAAACAGAGCGTTTAGAGAATTGCAAGTGCTACATAAAATGTGGAAAGAAGACCTTGGTCCTGTTGCTAAAGAACATCGAGAAGACATTTGGGATCGATTTAGTAATGCAACTAAAACCATACATGATAAACGACAAGCGTATTATGCCGATTTAGATAAGGCCTATGAAGCTAACTTAGAGCGTAAAGAAGAAATTATCGCAAAAATTGATGCAGTAGTTCAAGACAATGCCAACACGCATCAAGCATGGCAAAAGAAAATAAAAACTATTGAAGCCTTAAGACAAGATTTCTTTAATGCTGGAAAAGTACCAATTAAAGTTAATGAAGCTACTTGGGCAAAATTTAAAGCATCAGTTAGAGCTTTTAACAAAAAGAAAAATTCCTTTTATAAAAACTTAAAAAAGGAACAGTATGATAATCTTCAGAAAAAGCTAGACCTAATAAAAATTGCTGAAGACAATAAGGACAGTGAAGACTTTGAAACTGTAACGCCTTTAATGAAGAAAATTCAAAGTGACTGGAAAAAAATTGGACATGTTCCAAGAAAAGACAGTGACAAAATTTGGCACAAGTTTAAAGCTGCTTGCAATCATTACTTCGATAAACTTCATGCTGAGCGTAATGCTGCTAATAAAGAATTATTTGAAGCCTATGAAAAGAAGTCAAAGTTTTTAGAAGCCTTAAAAGATTTAAAATTATCAGGAACACCAGAGAGTGATATTGAAACTTTAAAAGCTAAAATAGACGAGTGGAAATCATTAGGCAATGTTCCTCACAGCAAACGTTATATTGAAGGAAAGTTCAATAAGGCTTTAGATGACATGTTCGGTAAACTTAAAATGGATAAGACCGAAATTGAAATGATTAAGTTTGAAAACAAACTTGAAGCCTTATCACAACCTGATGATACTAGACTTCTTGATAATGAACATAATTTTATTCGTAAAAAAATAGACGAAGTAAAAGGAGAAATCAACCAACTAGAAAACAATCTTCAGTTTTTCTCTAATGTTGATGAAAGCAACCCTATGGTAAAAGATGTTTTAAACAATATTGAAAACCATAAAAACAATCTGAGCATTTGGGAAGAAAAACTTAGAAAGCTTAAGGATATGTATTAAAAATCAAATCCTACCTGCTAAAAACAGGTAGGATTGTGACCCCTAACTAAACTAAATTTTGAATCTTAATCACATCCGCTTAAAATATAATTAAGACTACCTACTTATGATTATGAAACTATAATTTCAAGTTTCTATCTGTATTATATACGTATTATCTTACATGTTTGGATCACGCAACCTGAAAAAAAATTATATTTTTTTTGCTTCTTCCCAATAAACGTCCATTTCTCTTAGGCTCATGTCCTGTAAACTTTTGTTTAGTGACTTCGCTTTTTCTTCTAAATACTGAAATCTTTTAATAAATTTTTTATTGGTTTTCTCTAAAGCATTCTCAGGATTAATTTTTAAAAACCTTGCATAGTTTATTAAAGAAAATAAAACATCTCCAAACTCGTTCTCCATATTTTCTCTATTTCCATTATCTACTTCATGCTTCAATTCTTGGATTTCTTCCTCAACTTTTTCCCAGACTTGATGAGGCTCTTCCCAATCAAAACCTACTCCAGCAACTTTATCTTGTACTCTACTCGCTTTTACCATTGCTGGTAAACTTCTTGGAACACCTTCTAATACGCTTTTCTTTCCTTCTTTTAGTTTTAACTGCTCCCAATTGCGTTTTACATCCTCTTCATTATCGACACTTACATCTCCATAAATATGCGGATGACGATCAATAAGCTTATCGCAAATGCTATTACAAACGTCAGCAATATCAAAATGGTTGGTTTCGCTTCCTATTTTTGAATAAAATACAATATGTAAAAGTACATCACCTAGCTCCTTTTTTACTTCATCTAAATCATTATCCAAAATAGCATCACCTAACTCATAAACTTCTTCAATGGTTAGGTGTCGTAAGGATTCCATAGTTTGTTTTTTATCCCACGGACATTGCTCACGCAACTCATCCATAATGATTAACAAACGCTCAAATGCTTTTAGTTGTTGGGTTTTATCTGTCATGTTTTGATAATATTAAGACCCAAAAATACGATTAATAGCTATTTAATAAAGCATGTGTTACTACATGTTTATTAAAACATATTAACCAAAAAATGTAAGTTGTTATTCTTCTTCTTCAGAAGTTGAATCTTCAAGAGCTTCAAGGTTTTCCAACAAGTTGTGTTGGTGAAGTAAATTGTACCATTGTACAATCTTTTTTATGTCGCTTGCATATACTCTATCTTCGTCATAGTCTGGTAAAACTTCAAAGAAATATTCTTCTAAAGCATCTTTACCATCTTTATGACTTACTGATGTAGTTTGCCCGTTTTCTTTCTCTTTTATTTTAAGAAACACTTTGTATAGTGGCAATTCTTCTGATAGTGTATAAATAGCTATTTCACTAAGTACACTTACATTGCTGTGTATGTTAACTGATAGTCTTTTTTTATCAATTAATGATTCGGCAATTAATCCTCCACGTGTTTGCGTTACTATTTTAAATAATCCAGGTTTTCCGGAAATAGAAAGAATTTTATCTAAACTCATGTGTTAAACAGGCTTTTTTTTGTTGTGGGCAAATATAATTTTTTGTGAATAAGAATTAAAACTATTAACGTTTCTTTTTCATTAAAGGAAACTTCATTTTATAGTCAATCTTTATTTTTCCTTTTGATATGTTAGCTAGCTTTCCTTTTATAAGTCGCTTTTTAAATGACGATAACTTATCAGTAAATAAAACACCTTCAATATGGTCGTATTCATGCTGAATAACTCTCGCAATTAAACCATCAAACTCTTTGACATGTGTTTCAAAATTTTCGTCCTGATACTGAATCTTTATTTTTGGTTGTCTAAACACATCTTCTCTTACATCTGGAATACTTAAGCAACCTTCGTTGAAAGCCCATTCATCACCTTCTTCTTCTAAAATTTTAGCGTTTATAAAAGTTTGTTTAAAAGCTTTTAATTGTTGCTTTTCTTCTTCAGTATGCGATTCATCTTCTGAAAACGGTTCAGTATCTACCAAGAACAAACGTATTGGCAACCCTATTTGTGGTGCTGCCAAACCTACACCATACGCACCATACATAGTATCGTACATATTATCAATAAGTTCATTAAGATTAGGATAATCTTTAGTAATCTCTTCTGCTTTTTTTCTTAAAACAGAATCGCCATAGGCAACAATAGGTAAAATCATAAATTCTTATTTTCGGATGCAAAAATACAATTCTTATGCCTTTTTTGAAGTTTTTAAGCACAAAAAAACTCCTTACATGGTAAGGAGTTTAATATTTGAGTTTGAATTTTTTTTATCTCATTACTACAACCTTCTTTGAAATAGATAGATTGTTTGATGTAATTTGAACCATATAAATACCGTTAGGCAAATTAGAAATACTTAAAGGTTTTACACTTAAGTTATCAGTATTTTCAGCTAAAACCAGTTTTCCTGTTACTGAATATATATTAATACTTGCCGAAACATTAGATTGAAACTTTACGTTTAATGTATTTCCAGTAGTTACTGGGTTTGGAAACACTCTTAAAGAATTAAAAATTGCTTCAACTTGTTTTATCGATAATGTTTCGTTAGTAAGTGTTCCGTCAGTGTATTCGCAAGTTGCATAACCAAAATCAGCTATAAAAGTATTTGGTGGAGCAATTGGAGATCCAGAGGTTAAATCATAAATTGAGTATTCATCATCACAGCTAGCAAGTGTAAAAACACTAGCTCCTACATTTACAGTAGTTGGTCTGTTCTCACATAGAGAAGTTCCTGAGTCATAAAAGAAATACAATGAAGATCCATTAGAGAATCCTGTTGGAGGGCAAGATTGCGCGTTTACTTTATTGAAACCAAATAGGCCTATTATAAGTAATAAAAATAAATAGTAGTTGTTTTTCATAGTTTGGGGTTTTAAATAATTACCAAGCCAAACATATATCTCAGGAGCAAATGTCTAAAATAATTTAGTTGAAATACCTTAATTTACTGATAAAATACACTTTATAGCCCTATTTTATCTCGAATATAGATAACTTTGAAGTATTATTGTAGCACTAATTTCATCTACTAAGGCTTTATTTTTTCGTTGTTTTTTAGTCAACCCACTATCTATCATGGTTTGAAACGCCATTTTAGAAGTAAAACGTTCATCAACTCTTGTAAATGGTATATCAGGAAAAGTCTTCGTAAGCTTATCAATAAATGGTTTAATAGCTACCTCACTTTCAGAGGCTTCATTATTTAAACGCTTAGGCTCTCCAACAACAAATAGTTCTACAGATTCATTAGAGACATACTCTTTTAAAAAAGCAAACAAGTCTTTAGTTTCAACAGTTGTTAACCCAGAAGCTATAATTTGCAACTCATCAGTTACAGCTATTCCTGTTCTTTTAGTACCAAAATCTATTGCTAAAATTCTTGCCATATTGATTGCAAAGGTAACATAATAAAAAACTCTCCCTTTATAAAAAGGAAGAGTTATTAAAATAATTAGCTATTAATTAACTGATGATTTAATTTCCCTCTAACTAAACAAAACCACTCATTAATCATTTTTAAGACACACACAAAACGGATAGGTCACATATTATTTTATTTTTTTCTCTTAAAATTATAGAACTATCTTTGTAGCTAGTTTAAAACTTAAATTATACCAATGACAGAATTACAAACCATTATTGAAAATGCTTGGGAAGACAGAGCACTTTTAAAAGACCAAAACACAATTGACAGCATTAGAAAAGTAGTTAACTTACTAGACGCTGGAGAATTAAGAGTTGCTGAACCTACCGCTAACGGTTGGCAAGTTAACGAATGGGTTAAAAAGGCTGTAGTATTGTATTTCCCTATTCAACAAATGGAAACGCTAGAAGTTGGTATTTTTGAGTATCATGATAAAATTCCTTTAAAACGCAACTATGCTGAAAAAGGCATAAGAGTAGTACCACATGCTGTAGCAAGACATGGTGCTTATATTTCATCTGGCACTATATTAATGCCTAGTTATGTTAATATTGGTGCTTATGTTGATGAAGGTACTATGGTTGACACTTGGGCAACTGTGGGTAGTTGCGCTCAAATTGGAAAAAACGTTCACCTTTCGGGTGGTGTTGGTATTGGTGGAGTTTTAGAACCTTTACAAGCTGCTCCTGTAATTATTGAAGATGGTGCGTTTATTGGTAGTCGTTGTATAGTTGTTGAAGGCGTTCGTGTTGAAAAAGAAGCTGTACTTGGTGCTAATGTTGTACTGACTATGAGTACAAAAATTATTGATGTTACAGGAGATGAACCTGTTGAAATGAAAGGCATTGTTCCTGCACGTTCAGTTGTTATTCCTGGAAGTTATACCAAAAAATTTGCTGCTGGCGAATACCAAGTGCCATGTGCATTGATAATTGGTAAGCGTAAAGAAAGTACTGATAAGAAAACTTCTCTTAATGATGCTTTAAGAGAGTACGACGTTGCTGTGTAAATTTAAACTGAGTTAGCGTTTCTGCTAATGATTTTTAGAAAACTTAAAGTTTGAAAGTTTTAATCATTCAACAAAAAATGATAGGTGATGTTTTGGCAACAAGCATTTTGTTTGAGGCTATAAAGCAAAAATATCCTGATGCTGAAGTGCATTATGTTATTAACTCTCACACCTATCCTGTTGTTGAAAACCATCCTTTTATTGATAAGTTTCATTTTTTTACACCCGAACTTGAAAAAAGCAAGCTGAAACTATATCAATTTGCGAAACAGCTAAAAAAGGAACATTATGATGCTGTAATAGATGTTTACTCTAAAATATCTAGTAATATCATAAGTTATTTTACGAAAGCTAAAATCAGAATTTCATTAGACAAAGGTCCTAACTCATTAATTTACAATCATCTTTTTAAAAATAAATTGAAAGCTGATACTAATGCAGGATTAGCTATAGAAAACAGGCTGCAATTATTAACGCCTTTAGGAATTGACCCTTTACATATTGTTAGACCAAAAATTCACCTTACTGATTCTGAAAAACAAAACGCTAAAGACTTTTTACTAGGTCATGATATTAGTTTAGAGAAACCTTTATACATGATAGGCGTTTTGGGAAGTGGCAGCTCTAAAACATATCCTTTTGAGTATATGGCTAAAACGATAGATACTATTGTTAATGAGCAACCTGAAGTTCAACTATTATTTAATTATATTCCTAAACAAGAAGCTGAAGCCAAAACTATTTATGAGTTGTGCAATGCACAAACCCAAACGCAAATCTATTTTGATGTGTTTGGAAAAAGTTTGAGAGATTTTTTAGCAATAACTTCTCATTGCGATGCTTTAATAGGTAACGAAGGTGGTGCAATTAATATGGCAAAAGCGTTACACATTCCAACGTTTACTATATTTTCTCCATGGATAAAAAAAGAAGCTTGGAATATGTTTGACGATGGCAAATCCCATGTTTCGGTTCACTTAAAAGATTATAATCAAGAGCCTTATTTAAACATAAAACATCCTAAGGAATTAAAATCTAAAGCTACAGAATTATACTCTCAATTTAAACCAACGTATTTTGATGAGGAATTAAAAACGTTTTTAAAACGTTTAAACTAACCTTTCTTAATTCCGTACTCAGTCCACTTTAAGTTTTCCTTTTTCACTTTAGCTCTAATGGCTAAATTACGATCTAGCGACTCTTGTGTTTTATAACCTCTAGCATGGTCTAAATGTAAACAAATGGCTTTGTAGCGTATTTGCTTTGTTTTAATTCCATTATTAACTAGGCGTTCTCCCAATTCTCTATCAGGCCCACCATACTGCATGCGTTCGTCATAACCGTTAATGGCAATTAAATCGGTTTTCCAAGCAGAAGAATTACAGTTATTAAATGTTGCTCCTGTTGGTGTTATCTTATCCATAAAATCAGCATATCCATTTTTAGCAGAAAGCTTCAACTTGTTTTTCCAGTTAAGTTCTCCTTGAGATTTTAACCATTTTACTTCAAAACAACGTTTTGATTTAATATCATCTTCAGCTATGGTTTCGCTAATATCCATTGGTAATTTGCAATAACCACCAGATAAGAAATACCCTTCTTCAGCAAATTTAGCATGCGTTTCTACAAAGTCTTCTCTTGGAATACAATCACCATCAGTAAATAGGATATACTCGTTTTTTGCCATTACAATGGCTTCATTTAATATTTTTTGGCGTCTATATCCTTTATCTTCATGCCATGCATGAGTGATTTCTACAGGATAATCTGCTTTAAACCTATCAATAAGCTCTTTGGTTTCATTAGTAGAGCCATCATCAGCAATTATAATATCAAAATCCTTATAGGTTTGTACACTATAACCATAAAGTACTTTCTCTAACCAATCGGTTTTATTGTACGTAGCGATTATAACTGTTATTTTAGGAAATGCCATTTAATTGGGTTTTTCTTGTGTAATTAATTGGTGCAAATATAAGCAAATAGTATACATTATATTTTGAAAAAGGGGTTTTAAAACTATTGATATGGCTATTGAATAATTACAAAATACGTACTTTTACAACATCAATATTTTTTAAATGATAAAACTATCTGGTGTAATAATTACGTTTAACGAAGAACGCAAAATTGAAGAATGCCTTCAATCGTTAAGCAATGTAGTTGATGAAATAGTAGTTGTCGATTCGTTTTCGACAGACAACACTAAAGCTATTTGCGAAAAATTTAACGTAAGGTTTATTGAACAGAAGTTTTTAGGCTATATCGAACAAAAAAACTTTGCTATTGCGCAAGCAAAACATGACTACATTGTTTCTCTTGATGGTGACGAAGCCCTATCTGATAAGTTGCAACAATCTATTTTAGATGTAAAATCGAATTGGAAATATGATGGATATTACAGCAACCGTTTAAATTGTTTTTGTGGTCAATGGATAAAGTACACAACATGGTATCCTGATAAAAAATTGCGTGTTTTTGACCGAAGAAAAGCAAAATGGTCTGGTATTAATCCGCATGATAGAATTGCCCTAACCGATAAAAACAATAAGGTAGGTTTTTTAAAAGGAGACATACTGCACTGGAATTATAACACCTACTCTGAGTACAATAAAAAAGTAGAATTATTTACCTCAATTTCGGCTGAAGCCTATTATAAATTAGGAAAAAAGGCACCTTTATATAAAATACTTTTTAATCCAACTTGGGCTTTTTTTCAATCTTACTTTTTAAAACTTGGATTCTTAGATGGCTTTAATGGTTTTTTTATTTCAGTACAAACCGCCAATACACGGTTTTTAAAGTATTCAAAACTGCGTAACTTATACAAGCAAAATCGTTAGCGTTTTTTCTTCCTCCAAAAAAAGTATTTCTTTTTAAAAGCTTCTTTCTTTTTAAACCCTGAAGAAAATTTTTGAGAATAAAAGTACATGCGTTCTCTAACTTCATCACTAGGCTTATTCATTAGTTTAGCATACTCATCACTTATTATATCTAACATATAATCTTTTGGAGACAAGCGTGCAAAATTAGCTAAACGTTCTTGATAGTTTAATGTTTTAAAATCCATTCGGTTAAGGTCTACTAAATAAAACTCATAACCAGAATTGGTCTTTTTTATAAGTGTATTTCCAGGAGAATGATCTAAAAAATGAATTCCCTTTTCGTGCAAGTCATAGGTAAATTGAGTAAATTGTCTTAATATGTTTTCGTAATCCTCATATTTAGGCTCATCAATAAGTTTTCTTATAGTGAAATCATATTTTAACTGCTCACTGATGTAATAGCTTCTTCCAAATGTAAAAATAGATTTATACTCTACAAATGCTACTGGAGTTGGTGTTAAAACACCCATTTTAAGCAAACGCTTCGCGTATAAAAAAGAACGTTCAGCTTTACTTTTTCTAAAAAAACGATAGACAATTTGGTTAACTACATTAGGGTTTTTAAAGGACTTAATATTGTACTCTTCATTATCAATTGTTATCTTTTTAATTTTATTTCTAGAACCGTAACCTATTAATTTCCCTTCGTGGTCAAAATTATCAATTGCCTTAAGAACTTTTTCCTTATTCAATTTTGAGTTATCTGCCAATACTATTGTAATTCCCATAAACCTGCTCAATAATTTCGTATTTTTATATAAGAGTATAAAAGTAACATATAATCATAAAGTGTTTAATACTTTTATATAATTTATTTACTTTGCCAATTGTATGAGCTACCTTAATTTTTTCAAGAAAAAACTATCACACTTTGAGAGAGCGCGCAATAAAAAAGAAGTTATTGAGCGAATAGTTTCCAATCCGTATCAACACAATAACGATGTTGTTAACCTACATAGATTAGACCCAAACAATGTTGGCGACTTTTACTGTGCACCTCATCATTACTTTGATGAATTAAAAGGAAAAGCTCTCGATTTGTTTGATTACAAAAATAATGACGATAGCGTTAGAGACAATTGGCACAAAACTATTTGTGATAATGCTCTTATTATTGGAGGAGGTGGATTGCTAAACCGACCAGGTTTTAACATGCATATGAATATGCTTGAAAAACTATCTCAAACCGATAAAAAAATTGTGTTTTGGGGAGTTGGTCATAATAGCAAAAGCTCAAAACTTTACGGAAAACAAATTAAATACAATATTACACCTAGCAATTACGGTTTAGTAGGTGTTAGAGATTATGGTAGAACTGAAGAATGGGTACCTTGCGTAAGTTGTATGCATCCTATTTTTGATACTTCGTTTGATGAAACCAGAGAAATTGGTATTGTTTTTCATCAAAAAACACTCAGAAACAAAAAGGTTATTTCAAAATTTTCAGACTTTGAAAGTATAGCAAACAACTCCACTTTTGAAGCAATGGTTGAGTTTATAGCTTCATCAAACATAGTTTTGACCGATAGCTACCATGCTATGTATTGGGCAATGTTGTTCAATAAAAAAGTTATGGTGTTTCCTAATTCAACCAAGTTTTACGATTTTAAATACCAACCTGTTATTTCAACCTTTTCAAACTATAAAGACGATTTAAACAAACTTCAATCCTATGATGGAGTTCTAGAAGAATGTCGAACAGTTAATAATGCATTTGCTGAAAAAGCATTTAATTACTTAAACTTATAACACCAATGTTTGAGCATTTCTTAATCACAAGATTTAACCTTACTAATCCTGATTGGACCACAACAAAAAACAATGAGTTATTGCTCAATGACTCTTGGATGGAACAACGTATATGGTTGTTTAAAAGTTTTTGTCTACCATCAGTTGTTAATCAAACCAACAAAAACTTTACTTGGTTAATTTTTGCTGATACAGCAACAAAATCTGATTATAAAACTATACTGAATGATTTGGTTAAAGACCATGACTTTATTCGATTGGAATATATTGATGGTATGGCAAAATTTCAAAGTTCAATAAACGCTATAGTTTCTAAAATGTCGCAAGGCAAAAATCATATCATTTCAACCAGAATTGACAATGACGATGCTATACACAAAGATTTTATTAGTGAAATTCAAAGCCAATTTAATTCACAAAAATATCTTGTTATTGATGTTATTAAAGGGTACTCCTTACAAATAAAACCTCAAATAATGCTCGGAAAAAAAGAGCATATTTTCAATCCTTTTTTAAGCTTAATTGAAGAAAACAACAACCCCAAAACCATTTGGCATAATAGTCATACCGATTGGAAAAATGAAACACGCATTAAGTACTACACAAAAAAGCGCTTGTGGATTGCTATAATACACGACAAAAACAAAATAAACAACTTTAATGGTTACGGAAATATAAGCTGGAAAAACTTATCAAAGGAGTTTATTCTTTCTGATGAAATGAGCAACACTATATTAAATAATGCCATTGATAAAAGCCAATGGAGAAAATTGAGTTTAAAAAACCGCATTATCGTAAAGTACAAAGTGTTAAGCAAAATTTTCAAAAAGAGTATTGGCGTTTATAAACTAAAATCTAAGTAACATGACTGATGAAATTAACTCAGCACTAAAAGTTTTAAAACAAGGAGGTATTATCCTTTATCCTACAGATACGGTTTGGGGAATTGGTTGCGATGCTACCAATTACGAGGCAGTTGAAAAAGTTTTTAAACTTAAACAACGTGCCGAAAGTAAAGCTATGATTTGTTTGGTTAACGATTTTAAGATGCTTAATCAGTATATCGAAGATGTACCAGAAGTAGCTTATGATATTTTAAAATACGCTGCAAAACCTACTACAATTATTTACGACAGACCATTGCGTGTTGCTGAAAATTTAATTCCAAAAGACAATACACTAGCCATAAGAGTTGTTCGTAAAGGATTTGCTAATGCATTGGTTAAAAAACTTAGAAGACCTATTGTTTCAACATCTGCTAATATTAGTGGACAACCTACACCAAAATCGTTTAAAGAAATAAGCGAAGACATTTTAAAAGGTGTGGACTATGTTGTAAATTTGCAAAATGTAAAATCAGCATCAAAACCATCTGCAATTATTAAATTAAGTAACGATGGTGCTGTAGAAGTTATAAGAAAATAATTTTCTACAAATAACAGCATTTGGTGTTTGAGATTATATGAGTATGAATTACAAGCAAGCACTTCAACACCCAATATTCGAGATTGTTTCCCAATCGGCTAAAGAACTTAATTTAGATAGCTACGTTATTGGTGGTTATGTACGAGATTTTCTACTTAAAAGAGATTCAAAAAAAGATATTGACATTGTAGCTATAGGAAGCGGAATAGAACTTGCTAAACAAGTTGCTAAAAACCTTCCTAACAACCCAAAAGTACAAGTTTTTAAAACCTATGGTACTGCCATGTTGTGTTATGACGATATTGAAGTTGAATTTGTAGGAGCTCGTAAAGAAAGTTATAACGAAGACAGTAGAAATCCTGTTGTTGAAAATGGCACCTTGCAAGACGACCAAAACCGTCGTGATTTTACCATTAATGCTTTAGCGCTTAATTTATCTAAAGAACATTTTGGTGAATTACTAGATCCTTTTAATGGTGTAAACGATTTAGAGAACAAGTGTATAAAAACACCTTTAGATCCTGATATTACTTATAGTGACGACCCTTTAAGAATGATGCGTGCCATACGTTTTGCAACACAATTGGATTTTGAAATTGAAAAAAAATCTTTGCAAGCTATTTCTAAAAATAACCATAGAATACAAATTATAACTAACGAGCGCATTACTGTTGAGCTTAACAAAATTTTGGAAAGCAAAACACCTTCTATCGGTTTTTTACTTTTAGAAAAAACTGGATTGTTAGAGCGTATCTTACCTGAACTAACCGCTTTAAAAGGTATTGACGAAGTTGAAGGACAACGTCATAAAGATAATTTTTACCACACTCTAGAGGTTGTTGATAATATTAGCAAATATACCGACAACCTATGGTTACGTTGGGCTGCATTATTACACGACATAGGAAAAGCACCTACCAAACGCTTTAGTAAAAAAGTGGGTTGGACTTTTCATGGTCACGAGTTTGAAGGCTCAAAAATGGTGTATCATTTATTTAAAAGACTTAAAATGCCATTAAATGACAAAATGAAATTTGTTCAAAAAATGGTATTAATGAGCTCTAGACCTATTGTATTGGCAAATGAAGAAGTTACCGATTCGGCAGTACGTCGTTTGGTATTTGATGCTGGTGATTATGTAGACGATTTAATGACGCTTTGTGAAGCTGATATTACTACCAAAAACCCTAAAAAGTTTAAAAAATATCACAACAATTTTAAAATTGTTCGTCAAAAGATAGTTGAAGTTGAAGAACGCGACCATATTAGAAACTTTCAACCGCCTATTTCAGGAGAAGAAATCATGCAAACTTTCAACTTAAAGCCTTCTAAAGAAATAGGAATGATTAAAGAAACCATTAAAGAAGCTATTCTTGATGGTAAAATTCCTAATGAATATGAAGCAGCTTATCAATTAATGTTAGATAGAGGTGTACAGTTAGGTTTAACAATTCAAAAATGAAAACACATTTCAATACTATAGCAAAAGTAACCTTAGTCCTAACCTATTTAGTTATAATAGCAGGAGCTGTTGTACGTATGACAGGTAGCGGAATGGGTTGTCCTGATTGGCCTAAATGTTTTGGGTACTACATTCCTCCTACTGAAAAGGTTCAACTAGAATGGCATGCTAACCACGATTACAAAAAAGGTCAAGTTATTATTGTTGATGAAACCTTACAAGTGGCTAAAAGTAGTTTTACATCTTCCAATGAGTTTATAAAAACCAATTGGGACACCTATACAAAACATGATTATGCAGTATTTAATCCAACTCACACATGGGTTGAATACATTAATAGATTATTTGGTGCACTTGCTGGTTTAGCAACTTTAGTCATGGCATTTGCATCTTTAAACTATTGGAAACGCAACAAAAGCATTACGCTTCTATCGTTTTTTACTGTTTTTGCAATGGGCTTTCAAGCTTGGTTAGGAAAAACCGTAGTCGATTCAAACTTAGCGCCTTTAAAAATTACTATTCACATGGTAATGGCATTAGCAATAGTAGCTGTAATGCTCTACATAATCTTTAAAACCAAACAAAGTAACACGTCCTTTACATTCAACATACAATTTAAAAACGTATTAATTGTAGCGTTAGCTTTAACTTGTATTCAGGTAGTTTTAGGAACTCAGGTAAGAGAATTTGTAGACCATCAAATAAAAGCTCTAGGAGAAGGCAACCCCTCAAACTGGTTAAACAATCCTACCACAAGTTTTTATATTCACAGGTCATTTTCCATACTTGTATTATTAGTTAATGGCTACTTGCTGTTACTACTTAAAAAACACCAATTGCATTACAAAAAAGTATATTGGGTATTTGGTATTTTATTGGTTGAAATTGCTTCAGGAATTGCCATGGCAAACTTTAGTTTTCCATTTGGTTCACAAACCTTACACCTTATATTAGCTAGTATATTATTCGGAATTCAATTCTACTTAATATTAGAAGCTACAAACGCTAAAAACAAAGCCTAAACTTTGTAACTTTGCACATTATTGAACATTTATGATTTACAGATTTAGAATAATACTTGACAACGATACAGAAGACGACGTATTTCGTGATTTAGAAATTCGTGAAGATGACACACTAGAAGACCTTCACAACATTATAACCCAATCTTTTGGTTTTGATGGCTCTGAAATGGCTTCTTTTTACCTAAGTAACGATGCTTGGGAACAAGGTGAAGAAATCTCTTTGTTTGATATGAGTGATGGTGTAAACCCAGTAAAATTAATGAACACAACATTAATTAACGATGTGGTACACGAAGCGCAAACCAAATTGATTTATGTCTATGACTTTTTGAGTATGTGGACCTTTTTTGTAGAGCTTGCCGAAATAGTTGATGAAGCTGAAGGTTTTGACTACCCTAACCTTATGTTTGTACATGGACAAATCCCAGACCAAGCACCTGACAAAAACTTTGAAGCTGAGGATTTTGATGACTTTAATGAGTTTGATGATGACCTTGATATTGACGACTACGAGAGTCTAGATTTTGATGAAAACTGGAATTAATTTTCCAATTTCCTAAATTTTTTACGCAACCATTCGGTTACTTTTTCATCTAAAGAGTATAACTCTAAATTATTTATTATGAAAAAGCAACCTATTTTTAAATTAGTATTACTAGTATGTATTGGTGTATTGACACTTAACTGTACCAATGATGATGACAACCAAAACAACATTCCTGCTGATACCTACACATCACTCTCTAGTTTAGTTGAAGCATTAAAAGAAGAACCTCAATCACATGACATTACAAACCCATCTGTTGCTACAGTAATTACTGGAGACGATGGTACAATATTCAACATTGGACCAAATACATTTACTGATGACGACAACAATGTTATTACCACTCCTGTTGTAGCAAAATTAACAGAGTATCTTACATTAGATAAAATGTTTCTTAACAATGTGCAAACCTCAAGCAACGGTCAGTTATTGATTACTGGAGGAAGTTTTAACTTAACCTTTGAAGATGAAAACGGAAATCCTGTAAATGCAAATCCGTTTAACATTCAAGCACAAATGACTATCCAAACAGACACTACTGGTTTAGGATTAACTAATATGGATTACTACGTAGGATCTGTTGTGACACAAGATGGAAGAGAAGTTGTAAACTGGGATTTAAACCAACAAAACGAAAACTGGTTTAATGATGGTTATTTTAATATTCTTGGACTAGAACAAGGTCTATCAAACTGTGATGTACTTTATGATATGGCTGGCGAAACTGCAACTCAGTTTGAAGTTTCGGTGTCTGATGTTACTGATTACTCTCAAACTACAGTATGGATGTTTATTGAAGACTTTCCTTCAGTTGTTATGATTACAAGTTTAAATGATGCTGAAACTGCTTTAGAAACTTATACTGGCTCAATTCCTCTTGGTTTAAATGCAACTTTAGTTGCAATTACTATTGATGAAAATAGCTATTTAAAGTTTGGTAGTTTACCTATTACTGTTGAAGGTGATGACACTTTTAACGTTACTGTTGACTATGGTACAACTGAAGAACTTACACAATTGGTAAGCTCTATTGTAAACTAATATAAGTATTGAAAAACATAAATTTAAAAGCATCCTCTTTGGGATGCTTTTTTTGTTAGAAAAAGTTTTTCATGTTCATACCTTGATAGTTTCGTTTTACAAAGGCTAGGGCATTTTTCATAATGTCTCCCATTGTTTTACTCTTCTTAAATTCAATATCTAGTGTATAATCATAAATTTGCTCTCGAAGCAGTTTTATATGCTCAGGAATTGATATTGTGTCGTCTTGCATACAATCTAGCAACTCCACTATTCTATCATGATAACTAATCATTCGACGTGCAACAATTGAGCGTTCTTCAATTTTATACTGTTCAATAGATTCTTTTTGAATTTTCTCGCGCACCAACTCTACCATTTTAAAATTCTCTTTAAAAAATTGAGGTCTGTACACATTAAACTTACCTTCATAACTCTGTTGATCAAAATCGATAGCTCTAATTTTAAAAACCACATGATCAAAATCGTGTGTTGGTACAATTACATAGTTGTATGATCTCATATCACCAAGTAATCTAATCATACAACGTTCGTTAAACTTTACAAACTCTTTAGCTATTTGCGATTTTTCAGAAGCAGTACATTCTGGCAACATGTTTTTAATAAACTCATCACCAGGAATACCAGCAATATGCTCTTCTATCAATGTATTTTTATAAACTAAAAAGTTAAGATTATAAGGTGAAAGCATATGCTCAAACTCTAGTCCATACACACGAGAAGCATCAGCTTTTTTCACATAAAAATAGGTGTAGTTATCGTTGAGTATATTTCTAATTTTTACTCTAAAAGGCTTTGAGTTCCCGAAGGTGCAAAAGTCAATAGCATCAACACTTAGGTACTTAAAAATACTTTCATTACCATCAGAAATTAAAATAGAATACACACGCTTTAAGCTCAAATCTATTTCTTCGCGTTCAAACTCGTTATAGTACACACGAATCCAAAGTGTATCTTCGTCATTCTTATCATAAACCACTACCGAACCTTGAAAACGCAATAGGTCTTCATAAAAAATAGGTAAGCGAATATTCCTGTTATAGTCTTGTAAATAGTTATGTAACTTACTATTTATTGGGTAAGATGGTTTCTTTTTCGATATCTTTAAGTCGTCCATAGCATTTAAAATCATTACTAATTTAATGTTTTATAAAATACTATGTAACAATAAGCGGTAATACTCGTCATATTTTTAACTAATCAATCATAATATATTTTGGAACAAATATTAACAATCAACAATCTCACCAAGAAATTTGGCTATTTAACTGCTGTAAAAGACCTTTCTTTTACTATAAATAAAGGAAATGTTTACGGAATTTTAGGACCTAACGGAAGTGGAAAATCAACCACTCTAGGTATTGTCCTTAACGTAGTTAATAGAACTTCAGGACAATTTAGCTGGTTTGATGGTAAAACATCTACACACGAAGCACTTAAAAAAGTAGGCGCTATTATTGAGCGTCCTAATTTTTACCCTTATATGACTGCACAACAAAACCTAAAACTGGTGTGTAAAATTAAAGGTGTTGACTATGCAAAAATTGATGAAAAGCTTGAAATTGTTGGTTTACTAGACAGAAAAGACCATAAATTTAGAACCTACTCTTTGGGTATGAAACAACGTTTAGCAATCGCATCAGCATTGTTAAACGATCCTGAAATATTAATACTAGATGAACCTACTAACGGTCTTGACCCTCAAGGAATTCATCAAATTAGAGAGATTATAAAAAAAATTGCTGCTAATGGTACTACAATTCTTTTAGCATCTCACCTTTTAGATGAAGTTGAAAAAGTATGTTCTCATGTAGTAGTACTTAGAAAAGGTGAAAAACTATACTCTGGTCGTGTTGACGAAATGATTAACAGTCATGGCTTTTTTGAGTTGAAGACAGATAAAGAAGATGAATTGGTTAAACTACTTGAAAGCGATACTTCTTTTGGAAAACTAAAGATTGATAACGGATTAATTACTGCGTTTTTAAACCAACCAATGGATGCCTCGTCCTTTAATAAACTCATGTTTGAAAAAGGAATTGTGTTATCGCACTTGGTAAAACGTAAAGAAAGTTTGGAAGAACAGTTCTTACAATTAACAGACAACAACTAATCAAAATCAATCAAAAAAACACAGTATCCATGTTACGACTTATAAATTTAGAATTACAAAAACTTTGGCTAAACCGAACAAGCAAAGTATTAATTTTTGTATCATTTATCCTGCCATTTACAGTACTTGTATTATCATCAATTAAAATAAACTTTTTCGGATTTTTCACTTTAGAATTAGGTGAACTTGGTATTTTCAACTTCCCTATCATTTGGCACATTACCACATTTTTTGCATCGCAATTCAAGTTTTTCTTTGCAATAGTTGTGGTAAGTATGATAGGTAATGAATACAGCAACAAAACCATAAAACAAAACCTTATTGATGGACTCAGTAAAAAAGAGTTTATCTTATCAAAGTTCTACACTATTGTATTCTTTTCTCTAGTAGCAACATTACTTATTGGTTTGGCTTCTTTCTGCATAGGTATGTACTACTCTAGTTATACTGAAGCATCCATTGTTTTTAGAGAAACTGAATTTTTACTCGCCTATTTTGTAAAGTTAGTAGGATTCTTTAGTCTATGTTTATTCTTTGGTATGCTAGTAAAACGGTCAGCTTTTGCATTAGGTTTTTTATTTGTACTCTACATTGTTGAATGGTTATTTTTTTGGGGAGCTTATGAAGTTTTAGGAACAGCAGATTCAGCATTTAAAGTAAAAAACTTTTTACCGCTAGAGTCTATGTACAAACTTATTGACCAACCTGTACAGCGTATAGTAATGACAAAGTTTCCCGAAAAGACCGAAATCGCTTATGACTATGCAGTGCATTGGTATGAAATTGTTACTGTAATAGGTTGGACTGCTCTATTTGTCTTTTTATCGTACAGATTATTAAAAAAGCGAGATTTGTAATATCTTTAGTGATTCCGTATTTGTATATACTTATTGTTAACTCAACTTTAAATTTCTAAAGTTTTAATAGGATTTTCAGCATTTAACTTGTTGTATATACAAACGCTTTATCACTAATATTTCATGAAAAAGAACATCTTATTACTCTGCTTTAGCATTTACTGTACATTAAATATGTACTCCCAAAACGAAGCTGCAAATTGGTATTTTGGAAAAAATGCAGGTTTAAGATTTAACACAACTACTGGTACTGTTACTGCTGTTACCGATGGACAATTAAACACTTTAGAAGGTTGTACATCCATTTCTGATACTGATGGTGATTTACTGTTTTACTCTGATGGTAGAACCATTTGGAATGCCAATCATATACCAATGCCCAACGCAAGTGAAGCATTTGGAACAGGACTTAAAGGTGACGACTCTAGTACGTCTTCAGGATTGATAGTACCAAAACCTCAAGATTTAAATCAGTACTATATTTTTACTGTTGATGAACCTCATCATTTTAATTCATCAGCATTTCCTAACCAACAAGATGGAGATGGCGTAAATGATGGTTTAATGTATTCTTTGGTTGATATGACTTTAGATGGAGGTTTAGGTGATGTAGACCCATTAGAAAAAAACGTTCCCCTAATTACCTATGACACCACAAACCAAACCGAATCTGAATTTAAATGTTCTGAAAAAATAACCGCTGTAAAAGCTGATGATTGCTTCTCCTTTTGGGTAATTACTCATTTTGTAAATAAATTTTATGCTTTTAAAGTAGACCAAAACGGTGTTAACACTACTCCTGTAGTATCCACTGTAGGACCTGTAGTTCCTGCCGAAGGTTATAGAAGAAATGCTTTAGGTTACTTAAAAGCATCTCCTGATGGCTCAAAACTAGCAGTAGCACATCATGGGTTTGCTACTGTGCTTCAAGGCGAAACAGGTGGTGGTGTTTACTTATTCGATTTTGATAATGACACTGGTATAGTTTCTAATCCACTAACGCTTTTTGGTCAAGAAAATAATGATAGTCCTTATGGTGTTGAGTTTTCGGCTGAAAATAGAAAAGTATATGCAACCATTAGCGATGGTATTTCCGGTAATGGCTCTAGCCATGTATTGCAATGGGATCTTGAAAGCACAGATATTCCTGGTTCAATGACAGTTATTCATTCGTCAAATTCTTTTAGTGCTGGCGCATTACAACTTGGGTTAGATAAAAGAATTTATAGAGCTCAATTTGATTTTACAGACTTCAATACTTCTGGAAGACATATTGGAGTGATTCAAAACCCTGAAGCTGATGGAAACGCAGCTGGTTATAACGAAACAGGTGTTTTACTAGATATTAATGGCAGCTTTCAAAACTTAAGTCGTATAGGCTTACCACCTTTTATTCAATCACTTTTTAATAGTCAAATAGATATTATCCAAAATGGAATAAGCACTACAGAACTTTTACTCTGCGATGGTGATAGTTACACGCTTATTGCCGAAGATGTTGCTGGAGCAACCTATAATTGGTCTAAAGATGGTGTACCGCTTACCGAAACCACTTTTGAGCTTTTTGTAGATACACCAGGTTTTTATGAAGTATTTATTGAACCTAACAATGGTGAATGTCCTATTGAAGGTGAAGCTATTGTAAGTTACCACGACATTCCATTTGCAAACCAACCAGACGATATGGTGATGTGTGACATTACTGAAACCTCAACTTTTGACTTCACACAACAAGATGCACAAGCATTAGATACACAAGATGCTACTGAATATAATGTACACTATTATGCTTCTCAAGAAGATGCTGATAATAATGAAAATGAAATTATAGGTGTGTACAACAACACTTCTAATCCGCAAGAAATTTTTGTTCGTGTTGATAATGCATCTAATCCTAATTGTTATGCAACCTCTTCGTTTTTTATAGAAGTATTTATTACACCACAAATAGAAACTTTAGAAGATATTACAGTTTGTGATGAAGATTTTGGAGGAAATGTAATGGATGGTATAACAACCTTTGATCTATCAACGTTATATACTGATATTTATGGCAGTCAAGATACAGCTTTATACACCATAACATTTCATTCTTCGCAATTAGATGCTGACGACAACTCAGACGCTTTAAATACAGACTACACTAACACAACGCCTTACAGTGAAACTATTTTTGTTAGAATTGAAAATAACATCAATCCTGATTGTTACAGTACTGGAAGTTTTACTTTTATGGTAAACGATGCTCCAGAAGCTGTTAATTCAACCATAATCCAATGTGACGAAGATGGCATTCCTGAAGGATTTACAATCTTTAATATTGATCAGATTTTTGATGATATTACCGCTGGAGCAGCAAACCGAACTATAAATTACTATCTTTCAATGAATGATGCTCAAGGCAATACAAATGAAATTGATGGTAATGCGTTTGAAAACTTTTTCAACCCTCAATTAGTATATGCCAAAGTAACCGATGAAATTACTGGTTGCTATAACATTGCAGAAATTACATTAGAAGTCAGCACAACTTCAGCAAACAACACTACAATAGAAGCATGTGATGACGATGGAACTGAAGATGGTTTTTATGCTTTTACATTAAACGATGCCAATGAAGCTGTCTTAAGTGGTTTACCTGATGACTTGGAACTTAGCTATTACGAAACCTATGAAGATGCGTTGCTAGAAACAAATGTACTATCAAATACATTTACTAATACTATAGCTTATTCTCAAACAATTTATGCTAGAGTTGAAAATTCAAATGCTTGCTATGGAATAAGTGAAGTAGAATTGGTGGTTTTTGAACTTCCAAATATTGAAACCGAAGCAGAAACTATATATTGTCTTAATTTTTACCCTGAAACCATAACATTAACAGGTGGTCTTATTGATGATTTACCTAATAATTATTACTACGAGTGGTCAACAGGTGAAACCACCACTACAATTGAAGTTAACGAACCTGGAACTTATACTGTACGTGTTATAAATACTGATGGATGTTATAAAGATAGAACCATTACTGTACTACCATCAAACATTGCTACTTTTGACAATATAGAAGTTATTGATGCCACACAAAACAACATGGTTACTGTTTTTGTATCTGGTGAAGGCGATTATGAATATGCAATAGATAATCCTGAAGGTCCTTACCAAGACAGCAATGTATTTGATAATGTAGCTGCAGGTTTACATACCATATATGTAAGAGATAAAAACGAATGTGGCATTGTAGATGAGCTTATTTCAGTAATAGGGTTTCCAAAGTTTTTCACACCAAATAATGATGGTTACCACGATTATTGGCAAGTTTATGGTCTTTCAGAAGAATTTCAGCCTCAAAGTGTTATTTATATTTTTGATCGTTATGGTAAATTGTTAAAAGAACTAGACCCTGTTAGTCCTGGTTGGGACGGAACATATAATGGGTTTCCTTTGCCTTCAAGCGATTATTGGTTTCATGTTACCTTAGAGGATGGAAGAGTGTTTAAAAGCCATTTCACTTTAAAACGCTAAATCCGATTGAACCAGTTAATGTTCAAAAAAGTCATGATGATAAGGGTAACCCAACTCATATTACTTTTCTTTCTTTTTTATAATCCTACTACCGTTTTGGGTCAAGATGTTGAGCTGTACCAACAGTTCAATGGTAGGTACGATTACACTGCAATAGGAAACACATTAAACTTGTCTGAAAATGGAACAGGAGCTGATTGTGTAATCTCAACAGAATCTTCAGCTACTTTATCTTTAAACGCAAACCAAACTATTGTTGCTGCTTACTTATATTGGGCAGGTTCAGATACTGGTGATTTTAACGTATCTCTAAATAATAATCCTGTTACTGCTGAACGCACTTTTAGTGATGCCTTAGATGCCAACAGAGTATTTTTTGCTGCATTTGCTGATGTAACCACTTTAGTACAAAGTATTGGTTCTGATGAGTATACTTTGTCAGATTTAGACATACAATCTATAATTTCACCATATTGTCCTACAGGAACTAACTTCGCAGGTTGGGCAATTACTATTATCTATGAAGACGATAATCTACCTTTAAACCAATTGAATGTATATGATGGCTTACAAAGCGTACCTGATATATTAACTATTACTTTAGACAATCTAAATGTATTGGATAATGAAAATGCAAAAATTGGTTTCATTGCTTGGGAAGGTGACCGCTCATTAGCTGTTAATGAACAACTAACTATTAATGGAAATATTATAGGAAATCCGCCACTCAATCCTATCAATAATGCTTTTAATGGTACGAACAGTTTTACTGGAGCGTCAGACCTATACAATATGGATATTGATGTTTACAACATTCAAAACAACATATCTATTGGTGATACTTCGGCAACTATTCAACTTACGTCTGGTCAGGATTTTGTAATGATAAACAACATCATTACGGTTTTAAATAGTCAGCTACCTGATGCAACAATAAGTCTTGACAATTATATTTTGGAATGTGGCAATAGAAACATTGAAATTGAATACACTGTCAATAATTTCAACAGTACAGACGTACTTCCTAGCAACACTCCTATTACATTTTATGCTAACGGAATAGTTGTTGGGCAAACCACAACATTAAATACTATTGGAATTAACGAATCGGAAACCAACTTCATGATTTTAACCATTCCTGAAACTGTTGGAGAGGATTTTATTTTAACGCTTTCAGTAGATGATATTGGTGACAACTCAGGTATTGTAATTGAAATCAATGAAAATGATAACATGTTTGAGCAAACCATCAATTTACTTGTTGCTCCTCCTATTGAAACTTTACCTGAAACCTTGCTTTGCGACGAAGGATTTAATTCAGCAACATTTAATCTCAATGAAATTTTTCAGCAATCAATAAACATTAATGATAATGTAGCGTTTTACACTAGTCTTTCAGATTTACAAAACCAAGAGAACGAAATTTTTGACCCAACAGCTTACAACAATACCACAAATCCTGAAACCATCTATGCAAGAGTTGAAAGTGATCCTTGTTATGATAGTTACAGTTTTGATGTGTTCGTAGAAAATTGTCCACCTTACATTCCTGATGGGTTTTCGCCAAATAATGATGGTCCTAACGATTGGTTTAATATACAAGGTCTGTATGATATTTTTGAAAATCATAAACTACTCATCTACAATCGTTATGGCACTTTAATATTTGAAGGAGATAATTCCAAACCTTGGGATGGAAAAGCAAACAGAGGTATTAATAATTTAGGTAAATTATTACCAGTCGGCACATATTACTATGTGCTTCATTTAAACGACCCAAACTACAAATCTATGGCAGGTTGGGTCTATTTGAACTACTAAATGTTAATATTTTGTGTATTTCGTCGTATTTTTTTGCATTTCATCCTTGATTGGTTTAGTTTTCACAGCAAAATAAAAGAATCACTATTCAACATGTCCCAAAACCATGTGTCGCTGTGAGTAAAACTTAACCTATTGATAATGAAAACCATCAAAATTTCCCTCCTTGTATTTGCATGTTTTTTATGTAACCAAGTATTCTCTCAACAAATTACTGTTGATAATACACTAACTGAACAACAACTTATTGAAAACACCCTTACTGAAGGTTGTGTAGAGATTACTAATATCAATTCGCAAGTTAATGGTAGCGTGAATGGATTTGGAAGTTTTGGTTATTTTGAAAGTGCGTCTTCAAACTTTCCTTTTGAAAATGGAATTATTCTTTCAACTGGTAATGCTGCTTCTGCAGGAAACACACAAAACAACGACATACTCAATGAAGGTGAAGACAATTGGCTTACCGATACCGATCTTGAAACTGCTTTAGGAATTACTGGGACATTAAACGCAACTTCTATTGAATTTGATTTTATCTCAATTTCAAACCAAGTGCAATTCAATTATATTTTAGCATCCGAAGAATATTTTGGTAATTTCCCATGTGAGTATTCTGATGGGTTTGCATTTCTTATTAGAGAAGCAGGAACCAATGATCCTTACACAAATATTGCAGTAATTCCTGGAACATCTACTCCTGTCAACACAAACACTATCCATGATGAAATTGCTGGGTTTTGTGCTGCTGAAAATGACGAGTACTTTGAAGGCTATAGCATTGGAGACACTAACTATAATGGTCGTACTGCTGTAATGACAGCAACCGCTACAATAACTCCTTACGTTCAGTATCATATAAAAATGATTATTGCCGACCAAACTGATGAAAACTATGATTCGGCTGTTTTTATTGAAGGGAATAGTTTTGATGCTGTTGTAGATTTAGGTGCAGACATTTCAACTTGTGCTGAATCTTTAACCCTTAATGGAGATATCCAAAATGCTCAGGCTACTTACAGTTGGTATTTAAACAACACCTTAATTAATGGTGAAACTCAACCTGAACTTCATGTAACACAATCTGGAACCTATACAGTTCAAATTGAAATTCCTATTTCAAACACAACTTGTATTATGGAAGATAGCGTTGACATTAGTTTAAGCTCTACGCAATCTGCTGATCCAATTTCAGATTATGAAATTTGTGATGATTTAAGTGGTGATGGTATTGAAACTTTTGATTTAACAACTAAAGACGCTGAAGTTTTAGCATCTGTACCAAACTCAACCTACAATTACTCGTATCATTTAACAAATGATGATGCCATAAACAATACAAATGCTATTACAACACCAATACAAAACACCTCTAACCCACAGACTATTTTTGTAAGAATTGAAGATGTCAATAACGGTTGTTTAGCTTTTAGTACGTTCAACTTAATAGTTAACGAGCTACCTAATATTACAGCTCCTACAGATTTAGATGTTTGTGATGATGATACTGCTGATGGGTTAACTTTAATTGATTTAAGTGAAAAGGATGATGAAATTACTTCCGGACAAACTATTCTTGATGTTACCTATCACTTTACTCAAGCCGATGCTGACTCAGGAGCAAATCCAATTGCTTTACCTTATAGTAACACTAGTCAAACAGAACAGTTATTTGTAAGAGTTACTAATTCGCAAACGGGTTGTGCATCAACTACAACACTAACTTTTAATGTGTTGGATAATCCTGTTATCAATACTGAAGACCTTTACATTGACGCTTGTGACCCAGAACATGATGGTTTTGCAACTTTTGACCTCAACACAATAACTGACGAGGTTTTAAATGGAATTACTGGAGTTTCAACTTCATTCCATGAAACATACGAAGATGCATTAACATTAAGTAATCCAATAGCAAACCCTACTAGTTACGACAATACTACGTTTGAAGAACAAACATTATATATAAGTGTTGTAGATGATGTTTCAGGATGTATTTCGGTTGCTCCTTTTGAAATTCATGCAAACCTTTTACTAACAGGAACTACAATTAGAAATTTTTCGTTGTGCGACCAAGATAATGATGGTGAAGAAGCTTTCGACTTAGAAAATATAGCTATTTCAATTATAAACGACATCCCAAACGTAACAGTATCTTTTTATGAAACTGAAAGCGACAGAGACAATCAAATAAATGAAATAGATGTTACTGTTGCGTATGTACCTAATGAAATTCCGCATACATTATATATTGCATTACATAGCGACACTTGCACTGAATATGAAGACATAGAACTTAATCTAAACCCAATTATAGAATTTGACACCATAGGTAGTGTTAATTATTGTGATGACGACCAAGATGGTTTTACGCTTGTCGATCTTTCAATTTTTGACAGTATGGTTACTGAAGGGCAATCAGGATTTACGGTTATGTACTATGAAACTGAAAGTGATGCCAATAGCAACACAAATGCATTACCTACTATGTACAGTAACATTTCTAATCCGCAAATACTATATACCAGAATTAGATATGACCAAACTGGTTGTGCTGATGTTAACTCGTTTGAGTTAAATATTATTCCTGCTCCTATTACAGCAACACCTAGTGATGTTGTAATTTGTGACGACAATCAAGATGGTATTTACACCATAGATTTAAATTCTAAAATTTCTGAATTGGTTTCAGATACAGCTAATAGAACATTTTCGTTCCACACCAGCTTATCTGATGCTGAAGCTAGTGCCAACGCAATTACTAACCCTGTAGCATACCCAAGTAATACTCAAACAATTTTCGCAAGGGTTGAAAATGCCACAACAGGATGTTATACTATTGAGTCTTTTGAAGTTATTGTAAACACACTTCCTACTTTTATAAACATAAGCAACTATAGTATTTGTGAGCAAAACAGCGACGGTTTTGGTGATTTTACATTCAATACAAAAGATGCTGAAATTCTCAACGGACAAGCAGGTAAAGAAGTGCTTTATTTTGAATCTCAAAACGATGCAGACAACCGCACAAACGCTATTGATAAAACTGTAGCTTATCAAAACTTAAGCAACCCACAAACCATTTTTGTGAGGGTTGAAAACACAACAGATCAAGATTGCTATGGCACTGCATCATTTACTATTGAAATGGGAAGCAATCCGGAGTTCAATGCACCAACTGATTGGTTTGTTTGTGACGATATTTCAAATGATGGTAGCGAAGTATTCGATTTAAACGAAAAAATAACTGAAATTTCTCAAGGCATTCCTGAGAGTTTAGACATTACATTCTACACCTCTTTGGTAGATTCTGAAAATGGCACAAACCCTATCGCTTTAAACTATGCCAATACTTCAAATCCGCAAACTATTTATGTGAGAATTGATAATGGTACAATTTGTAATTCATTAACCGCTTTTGAGATAAATGTTATTCCTGCTCCTGAAGCTAGTCCTTCAGAACCATTAGTATCCTGTGATGTGGATTATGATGGTATCGTAACTTTTGATTTAACTGATGCTGAAGTTGATATTTTTGATGTAAGACAAGACGATATTGTTATTGCTTACTACGAAACGATTAACGATTTAGAAAACGAAACCAACCCAATTGCAGACCCTGAAAACTATAACAACATTTCAAACCCACAAACGGTTTATGTAAGAATTACAAATACGGTTTCCAACTGCTATTTAGGTTTACCACTAGAGCTAATTGTAAACCTACCTCCTACTATAAACGATTTTGAGTCAGTTAGTATTTGTGATAATGTTGACAGCTACTACAATCTTAATGAAGTGAATGCTTTAGTAACTTCTGAAACTGATGCTGCAATCACCTATTACCTTAATGCTAATGATGCCTTAACTGCAAATAATGTAATTGCTACAGACTACACGTATCAAACCAACAACGACACAATACACATTAGAATTGAAAATAATACAACAGGTTGCTTTACTACCTATGCTTTTCAATTAGAGGTAAACCCATTACCTGTTGCATATCAACCAAGTGATTTGGAAGATTGCGACGATGATTTTGACGGATTTTTAACCTTTGACTTATCACTACAGAACGCAACAATTTTAGGAACACAAAGTCCCAACAACTTTACTGTAACGTATCACAACAGTGAAGCCGATGTAAATACAGGAGACAATAATTTACCTGACTTGTATGATGCTATTGATGGAGAAATCATTTACGTGAGAGTTGAAAACAATACAACAGGATGTTACATAACCACTCAATTTACAACTCATGTTTATGCAAGACCTATTGTTGATATTGATGACCAAACCTTGTGTTTAAACAATTCACCTTTATACGTAACTGCAGAAACAAACAATCCTGGAGACGAATACATTTGGTCCACAAACCAAACCACTCCAGATATTGAAATCACCGAAATTGGTTCGTACTGGGTTACTGTAATCACGCCTTTTGGATGCTCTACAACCAGTGAGTTTGAAGTTATAGAATCAGAAACTGCAACCATTGAATTTACTGAAACTTTAGATTTTTCTGACCCAAATTCTATTACTGTTAATGTAAGCGGAATTGGTGACTATCTGTATATTTTAGATAATGGCGTACCACAAGAATCTAACTTTTTCAACAATGTTACTTTAGGATACCATACCATTACTGTAATGGATATTAATGGTTGTGCTGAAGCTACTAGAGAAGTTGTAGTGGTTGATGCGCCTAAATTCTTTACACCAAATAACGATGGCTATTTTGATACTTGGCATATCTCTGGTATAGAAACCTTACCTGGTTCCATAGTATATATTTACGACCGTTATGGCAAACTTATTAAGCAATTAACCTCAAACTCTGCTGGATGGAATGGGTTCTATAATGGAAACCGAATGCCTACAAGCGACTACTGGTTTGTTGCTAAAATAATAAGTGATGATGGAGAGTTTGAAGTTAAAGGACATTTTACGTTGAAAATCTAAAAATCACTTCACTTCATTTATTATTCTTTTAAAGTTTAAACTATCAGAAGGATGTGGAGCACTTCTTAAAACTATTTGGTTGTTCTTATTTAAAATCACATATCTAGGAATAGCAGTAATCTTTAAAAATTTTGCTAATGAAGAATTAGTACCATTTAATAAGAAATACTGATTTCTAACTGTTAGGTATTCACTTAATTCTTTAGACATATCCAACCATTTACTTTTATTCTCATCTATAGATAAATAAATCCACTCAACATTATCTTCAACAATAAGCTTATCTTTGAATGATTTTGTTGTTTGAATTTCTGAAATACAAGGCCCACACCAACTCGCCCAAAAATTTAAGACTCTTGTTCGCTTATCTGATCGTCCAAAAATTTCTCTTAACGTTAATGTATCTCCAAATTTATTAATCAACTTGGAATCTAAAGCTCTATCAGACAATTTATAATCGAAAGAGCTTAAATCTTCTTTCATTTCCTTAATTTTTTCTCTGTAGTCCTTCTTTGAAACTTTTACTTCATATTCATCAAGTATATTTTTCATAAAATCTACATTTTGAATGCTGTGTCCAAATCCATGTAAATTATAATCATATAGCATTCGAGTTATCGCATAATCATGTATTTCTCCTTCAAGATTAGTCTCTATATATTCTTTTTCTGCTATAAGTTTCTCTCTGGAATAATCTGGATGATTTGAAGTTTCAAAATAATGACTAATAAAAGCGTTTAAAGTATTCTTATAACGAGGAATGTATAAAGAATTTGGCTCCTTAAAATCTTCAATTATAGTATTGTTTAAATATTTATTACTATTAAAAACAGTCTCTTTGTTTACATATTCTTGTTCTATAAAAGTCTTTAACCCATCTAAAGAATTATAATAAGCTCCTTCCCAACCTCCTACTTTTTCATATCGTGGACAGATAAGATTATACAAATAAGTAAATTTTAAATAATCTTTTACGATTTTTATTTCACTATTTGATGTTACATTATAATCATCAATATAGTTTTCAAATAATTTATTTCTTTCATTATTAATAGAATCAACTCTATTTTTATAATCTTCTATGTTTCCTTTATAAGGGTTTCTACCATACTCTAAATTAGAGTAGTTATTTATTTCATACAAAAAATTATTAATAGCTGCATTTTTTCCTTTAAACACAATCTTATGGTCTTTTATTTCGTAAAAAACCGTGTCTCCTGGTACATATAAAATATCTGTGTAATAAAAGTGTTCATCATTTCCCCAAGACATTGTTTCCATTATCAATGGTTGACTTATTGAGTCTAATACCATAATCATTGTGTCTTGGTTTACTTCTTTTTTTGTGTCTTTATGATTTTTTCCAAATGAATAAGTGGGATTTAAAGGCACTAAAAAATTGAAAACATTCTCATCATCAGACACACACTTAACAACTACTTTTTGTGAGTTATAATCTACTTTTTCGATAACATCATTATTTATATTAGTAGTCTTTTTTTCTTTAAGACAACTAGTAAAAAGTAGAATTAAAACACATATAATTCTATACCTCGATTGTTGAATTCTCATATTTATCATTAAATCCTTCTAAATATAAGAATTTCAGCTCTCTATATCACATTCCTTTCTTTAACATTTCTTCAACGAAATACATTAAAGCATTATGTATCTTTGCAATCGGAAAAATTGCAAATGAACAAAGTAGTTATTATAGTATTGTTGTGTATGTGTACGTTTACCTATGGCCAAAACATTCAGGTAGACAGTCAAACCTATACACCTCAACAACTCATTGAAGACATTCTAATTGACAGCAACTGTATTGATAACGTTGTGGTGACCAATGTTTCTGGTGGCGATTTTGGAAACACCGACCAAAGTTATGGCTATTTCGATGCTGCTGGTACAACTTTTCCCTTACAAAGTGGTATTGTCCTTAGTACAGGACGTTTATCAAATGTACCTGGACCTAACACTTCATTAAGTGATGATGATGCTCCAAACTGGCTTGGAGATACTGATCTTGAAAATGCATTAAACGAATCTAACACTACTAATGCTACAATTATTGAATTTGAATTTTCCTCAGTAGCTTCACAAGTAAGTTTTAGATACTTATTTGCTTCAGAAGAATACCAAGAAGGCAACTCTAATACCTGTCAGTATTCTGATTTGTTTGGGTTTTTAATCAAACCTGCAAACCAACAACAATATACTAACATTGCTCTAATACCTAACACGCAAACGCCTGTAAAAGTAACTACAGTACATTCAGGAATTCCTGGAAGTTGCGCTCCTATTAACGAAACGTATTTTGGAAGTTGGAATGGTGCTAACACACCTATCAATTTTAATGGTCAAACTACTGTTTTAACTGCAACTGCTGACATAGTTCCTAATGAAACGTATCATGTAAAACTTGTCATTGCCGACGAGCAAAACTACAGGTACGACTCTGCTGTATTTTTAGAAGCTGGAAGTTTTGAGCTTTCAACAAACTTAGGTCCTGACAGATTATTAGCCAACAACAATGCTGTTTGTGAAGGAGAAACCTTAGAATTAAATGCTTACCAAAATGGACAAAACACCTACGAGTGGTATAGAGATGGTATATTAGTTCAAGGTGCTCAAACAGGTTGTGGAACCTGTGGAACATATACTGTTTCTCAACCAGGTACATACACTGTAGAAGTAGGATTGGCTAATAGTTGTATTTCTTATGGTGAAGTGGTTGTTGAGTACTCACCCAACCCAACAGTTTTTGATTCGGTATTAATTGAATGTGACCAAAATCAAGATGGTATTACTTATTACAACTTGTTTGATGCCTCGCAAGATGTTACTAATAATGACGCTTCACTTCTTGTTACTAATTTTTACCTTTCGGAAAATGATGCGCTCAATGAGGTCAACGAAATACCAAATGCCAGCAATTTTCAAAATAGTAATCCTTTTCAAACAGTTTATGCTCATGTTGAAAATGAAAACCGATGCTCTAACATTGCTGCTGTAGAATTACAAATATCTAATAACACCTTATCTATACCTAATACAGAAGCTTGTGATGGTGAAGTCATTGATGGTTTTGGAGAATTTGATTTAACCGAAATTTCAACCTCCTTTGAAGATCAAATTCCAACTGGAGCAACAGTTCAATACTACGAAACTGAAGCTGATGCCTTTAGTGAAACCAATGCGTTGAGCTCTCCTTATCAAAATAGTTCAGCATACAATCAAACGCTTTTTGTTAAAGTAACAACAGCTAACAACCAATGTTATAGCATTGGCACTGTAGCTTTAGAAGTACTTTATACGCCTACCCTTTTAGAAGACGAAACGTTTATTTACTGCCTCAACACCTATCCTGAAACTTTAACACTATATGGAGGTATTCTTAACGATTCTCCAAGTAATTACTATTATGAATGGTTATTTAATGGAAATTCAACAACAGTAAACACCTCTTTTAACAACATTAACGAAGTTGGCACCTACACTGTTATTGTAACTGACCCTAATGGATGCTCTGCTTCAAGAACCATTACGGTTGAAGCTTCAAACATAGCTACCATAGAAAATATTACTATTGAAGAAGGCACATTTAACAATACAATATCTGTAACCGTTAGTGGTGAAGGCATGTATGAATATGCTTTAGATAATGGTGCTTATCAAGACGAATCTGTATTTTATGATGTTCTTCCTGGATTTCACACTGTTTATGTTAAAGACAAAAATGATTGTGGAGTTGCTGAACAACTTATTTCAGTACTTGGTTTTCCTAAATTTTTCTCACCAAATGGTGACACAATTAAAGACACATGGAAAGTATATGGAACCAATGAGCAATTTAACCGAGGCATCGATATAAAAATATTTAATCGCTATGGTAAGTTATTAGCTTCAAGAAATCACATTACTAATGGTTGGGATGGTACTTTTAAAGGTAAGGCTTTACCAAGTGACGACTATTGGTATCTTGTGACTTTACCTGACGGAAGAACTTACCGAGGACATTTTGCATTGCTTAGGTAATTAGATAACCCTAACTTAACAAAAAAATCAACTTACATTTATTACTTTTGCTCGTTCAAAAATATTAAATGAAAAAGCTCCTATTTATTTGCTTTGCTGTAATGGCTTATTCTTTTACAGTAAAAGCTTCATCAAAAAGCAATTCTAATTCTACTTTTTATTGTCCAAGTCCTGTTATTAATTCCTTTAGTCCTTCTCAAGGTCCAGTTAATACTCAAGTTACATTAGTAGGAAGTAATTTTGAAAACACCGCATCAGTTAATATAGATGGCGTCAGTGCTAGTTTTACAATTGTTAGTAATAATGAATTGTTAGTCACTATTCCCCAAGAAGCTGAAAGTTCAGCTATTACTGTTTTAACAACTGGAGCTTGTTCTGGCACTTCCGCAAACAGTTTTACCGTTTTAGAAGATTCTTGTAGTATTGGAGAAGTTTACATTTCTGAGGTTTATGATTCCGAAACAGGAAGCTATGGTGCTGTAGAACTTTATAACCCTACCAACACTGTAATTAACTTAAATGGTGTTTACGAATTACAACGTTTTGGCGATATTGGTGATGCTACTCCAAGCGCAATTATTCCACTAACAGGAACTGTTGCACCACAAAGCACATACATGATTGTAATGGGAAGCACAGGTAATACATGTAGTGGATTTCCTATTGGAGATGCTGTTGCTGCTGGTATTAATGATAATGATGAAATTAAACTCGTAAAAAACAGTACTGTAATTGATGTCGTTGAAGCTATTGATGAAAGAGGTTACACTATTATTAGAAATGCAAACGCTACTGCTCCTTTGGATACTTATAATGTTAGTGATTGGAGTATTAGTACTTTTGAAGACTGTAGTAATTTAAATACCCACACTGATACTGCTAACAATACTATTCCAGAAATTACCGATCCTATCTCTCAAACAATTTGTGAAAATGGAATGATAACTTTTTCCACATCTTTAAACAACAGTATTTTTCAGTACCAATGGAAAGTCCTAGATACGTCAGGAAACTGGGTAGATGTTCCTAATAGCAGCCCTTATTCTAACCCACAAAATAGTTGGCTAGATATTACAAATGTCCCTCTAAGTTTTAATGGTAATCAGTACTATTGTGAAGTCACTTACAACTCATGTACGTTAATTACCAATACTGCTCAAATTACTATAGATACACCAGAAGTCGACTCGCTTCCTGATGTTGAAGTTTGTACCGAATACACATTGCCAACACTTACAAACGGAAACTACTTTACTGGAACTAATGGAACAGGAACACAGCTTAATGCTGGTGACAACATAACCACTAACCAAACTATTTATATTTACAACGAAATTGGCACTGCTCCAAATACCTGCTCTAACGAAAGTAGTTTTGAAATAACCATTACAGGAACTCCTAGCGTTGACACACTTCCTGATGTTGAAGTTTGTACCGAATATACATTGCCAACACTTACCAACGGAAACTATTACACAGCAACTAATGGAACAGGAACACAGCTTAATGCTGGTGACAACATAACCACTAACCAAACTATTTATATTTACAATGAAGTTGGCACTGCTCCAAATACCTGCTCTAACGAAAGTAGTTTTGAAATAACCATTACAGGAACTCCTAGCGTTGACACACTTCCTGATGTTGAAGTTTGTACCCAATACACTTTGCCAACACTTACCAACGGAAACTATTACACAGCAACTAATGGAACAGGAACACAGCTTAATGCTGGCGACAACATAACCACTAACCAAACTATTTATATTTACAATGAAGTTGGTACTGCTCCTAACAACTGTTCTAACGAAAGCAGTTTTGAAGTAACCATTACAGGAACACCTAGCGTTGACACACTTCCTGATGTTGACGTTTGTACCGAATATACATTACCAACACTTACCAACGGAAACTACTTTACTGGAACTAATGGAACAGGAACAATGCTTAATGCTGGTGACAACATAACCACTAACCAAACCATTTATATTTACAATGAAGTTGGTACTGCTCCAAATATCTGCTCTAACGAAAGTAGTTTTGAGGTAACCATTACTGGAACTCCTAGCGTTGACACACTTCCTGATGTTGACGTTTGTACCGAATACACATTACCAACACTTACAAACGGAAACTACTTTACTGAAACTAATGGAACAGGAACAATGCTTAATGCTGGTGACAACATAACCACTAACCAAACTATTTATATTTACAATGAAGTTGGCACTGCTCCAAACACCTGCTCTAACGAAAGTAGTTTTGAAGTAACCATTACTGGAACACCTAGCGTTGACTCGCTTCCTGATGTTGACGTTTGTACCGAATACACATTACCAACACTTACCAATGGAAACTATTACACAGCAACTAATGGAACAGGAACACAGCTTAATGCTGGTGACAACATCACCACGAACCAAACTATTTATATTTACAATGAAGTTGGCACTGCTCCAAACACCTGCTCTAACGAAAGTAGTTTTGAGATTACCATATACCCAGCAATCGATTTTAGTTTAGACTCTACAAATATTATCATTGACGCTAATAACATTACTGTTGTTATGGACGACTCTAGTATTAATTATGAGTTTGCTATTGATAATTCCAATTTCCAAACGAGTACTATATTTAATAATCTAAGCGAAGGTTTCCATACTCTTTTTGTTCAAGATGCAAATGGATGCGTTATAAAATCTTTACAATTCTTAATTCAAGCAAGTTTACATATCCCTAAATTTTTCACTCCAAATAGTGATGGCTTCAATGACACTTGGATGGTATATGACCCAAACAATAGTGTCAAAGAAATTTTTATATTCAATAGATACGGAAAACTACTTAAACAGCTTTCTCCAAACTCTTATGGTTGGGATGGAACTTACAATGGTAACAATCTAGAGTCTAATGACTATTGGTACCTTATTACTTTACATAACAACCAAGAGCTTAGAGGTCATTTTACATTAAAACGGTAGTTGAATACTCGCAATCTTTATCGTAAATTTGTGTTATGCGATTTAAGATAGAGTCAGAATTTAAGCCTACAGGAGACCAACCCAAAGCTATAAAACAATTAGCTACTGGTATAGAGAGTAATGAAAAATACCAAACGCTTCTTGGTGTTACAGGTTCAGGTAAGACATTTACTGTTGCCAATGTTGTTCAAGAAGTGCAAAGACCAACTTTGGTTTTAGCGCATAACAAAACATTAGCAGCACAATTATACAGTGAGTTCAAGCAGTTTTTTCCTGACAATGCTGTAGAGTATTTTGTGTCTTATTATGACTACTACCAACCAGAAGCTTACATTCCTGTATCTGGTGTTTACATTGAAAAGGACTTATCAATAAACGAAGAAATTGAGAAGATGCGTTTAAGCACAACCTCTTCTCTGCTGTCTGGTCGTAGAGATGTTTTGGTAGTCGCTTCAGTGTCTTGCTTGTATGGTATTGGAAACCCTATTGAATTTCAAAAGAATGTAATTTCTATTGAAGTTGACCAAACCATTTCCCGAACCAAACTGCTCCATCAACTTGTGCAAAGTTTGTATTCGCGTACTGAAGCCGATTTTAACCATGGTAATTTCAGAATAAAAGGCGATACAGTAGATATTTTCCCTGGTTATGCAGATAATGCATTCAGAATTCATTTTTTTGGAGACGAAATTGAAGAGATTGAAGCGTTCAACCCAATGAGTAATGAAATTATTGAACGTTATGAAAAGCTCAACATCTATCCTGCAAATATGTTTGTGACCTCTCCTGAAGTCTTACAAAATGCAATAAAAGACATTCAAGATGATTTAGTAAAACAACATGATTATTTCAAAGAAATTGGCAAACATTTGGAAGCTAAACGTCTTAAAGAACGTACCGAATTTGACCTTGAAATGATTCGCGAACTTGGGTATTGCTCAGGTATTGAAAACTATTCGAGATACTTAGATGGTAGAGCTCCAGGAACGCGACCGTTCTGTTTGCTAGATTATTTCCCTGATGATTTTCTTATGGTTGTAGATGAAAGTCATGTAACCATATCGCAAGTGCATGCTATGTATGGAGGCGACAGAAGCCGAAAAGAAAATCTGGTTGAATACGGTTTTAGGTTGCCTGCAGCTATGGATAATAGGCCTTTAAAGTTTGAAGAGTTTGAAGCTTTACAAAACCAAGTAATTTATGTAAGTGCTACTCCTGCAGATTATGAACTTCAAAAAACCGATGGTATTTATGTAGAGCAAGTGATTAGGCCTACTGGTCTTTTAGACCCTGAAATTGAAGTTAGACCGAGTTTAAATCAAATTGATGATTTAATAGAAGAAATTCAACAACGTGTTGAAAAAGATGAACGCACACTAGTCACTACGCTTACCAAGCGTATGGCTGAAGAGCTTACCAAATATCTGGAGCGTATACAAATTCGTTGTCGTTACATTCATAGTGATGTAGATACTTTGGAGCGTGTGGAGATTATGCAAGATTTAAGAAAAGGCTTGTTTGATGTACTTGTCGGTGTCAACTTGCTTCGTGAAGGGTTAGATTTACCTGAAGTGTCTTTAGTTGCTATTTTAGATGCTGATAAAGAAGGATTTTTACGTTCAGCACGTTCATTAACACAAACTGTTGGTAGAGCTGCGCGTAACCTTAACGGTAAAGCCATTATGTATGCTGATAAAATTACCAATAGCATGCAAAAAACCATTGATGAAACTAATTACAGACGTGAAAAACAAATTGCTTATAACACAGCTAACAATATTACACCAAAAGCATTAAACAAAAGTTTGGATAATGCCTTAGCAAAAAACTCAGTGAGTACTTATAGCTATGAATTAGAAGCTTTAAAAGCTGCAGAACCTGAAAGTGAGTATTTAACAAAAGGTGAATTAGAAAAGAAAATTCGCGAAAAACGCAAATCAATGGAACAAGCTGCAAAAGCATTGGACTTTATTGTTGCTGCTCAATTAAGGGATGAAATTAAAGTTTATCAAGAGAAGTTAGAAAAACTAAAAGTAAAGTGATTTGTGTTTAACATTTAGAACAACTGCTAACTGCTTACAAATCTAATTATATTGTACTTTAAAGATGTCAATTAAAAAATCTGGTGGTACAATTTTGTTTGGGAAACTTTCCATTAAATCCAACACTCGATTTATAGATTCATGGCTTAAGCCCATTCTCAATCCAAAATTATGTAACCTTACAAGTTCTTTGGAAGTAAATTCTTTATCCAAATTCATTAACAACACCAATCTATGGAATTGTACAATGCGTTCGCTGTGCGATTTTAAATGCACATAATGTACAGGAGACTTAAATAAATAATCAAAATCTTCTTTAGATATTTCTAATTGTTTAGCAATGCCTAAAAGAAAATTGTATTCAATGGATTTAATATTCTCATCTTTCATAGCGAATGCTATCATCTCGGATAACAGACTCAACTTTTCAACACGATTTATCATACCTGAGGGAGTAATTATTACTTTTTATAAAGTTAAATAGATAAATACTTTTATTGTCGTCGATATTTCGTCGCTTATCGAAAAAAAAGATGTCATTCATCGTAGTTTTCTTACGTTCGTACATTTATTTGATTTAAAATATTGAAAATCAGCATTTTAAAAACAACTGTGCATTTCGTCGATTTTATAGACTTAAAAAAACAAGTTCGATGAAATGCACATTAGGAAATCGTTAAATTTATTGTACTTTGGTTTTTTATTAATGCTTTCAAAAAATTCAGAGAAAAATCACCTTTTCAATTAAGTTAACAGACTATGACAAACAACGATATATTTAAAAAATTACGAGTAGCTCATAAATTAAGAGACGATGAAATTGTTGAAATTTTAGCTTTGGTTGATTTTAGAATTTCAAAAAGTGAACTTGGTGCTTTTTTCAGAAAAGAAGACCATCCTAAATATATGGAATGTGGCGACCAAATTTTACGTAACTTTTTAAATGGCCTTATCATACATTTACGTGGTCCGATGCCTAAAAAGGAAAATTCAAATAAACCACAAAAAAAGAGTTGAAACTTTAAAGCTTCAACTCTCTTATCTATTTTGTATTTATAATATTCTTAAGCCAGTACCTGCTGTACTTTATCTGCAGCTTCTTGGAACTCAGTAGCACTTAGTACATCTAATCCTGAATTATCAATTAATTCTTTAGCAATATCAGCATTAGTACCTTGTAAACGTACAATAATTGGCACGTTTATAGTTCCCATGTTTTTATAGGCATCAATGACACCTTGTGCAACACGATCACAACGAACAATACCACCAAAGATGTTAATTAAAATAGCTTTTACATTAGGATCTTTTAAGATAATCTTAAACGCAGCCTCTACACGAGCAGCATCAGCAGTACCACCAACATCTAAGAAGTTAGCTGGCTCTCCACCTGCTTGCTTAATTAAATCCATAGTTGCCATTGCTAAACCAGCTCCATTTACCATACATCCAACGTTTCCGTCAAGGTCAACATAGTTAAGTCCAACTTCTTTAGCTTCAACTTCAATAGGATTTTCTTCGCGTAAATCTCTTAAATCTATATAGTCTTTGTGACGGTAAAGTGCATTGTCATCAATAGTCACTTTAGCATCAACAGCCATAATTTTATCATCACTTGTTTTTAAAACCGGATTAATCTCAAAAAGAGAAGAATCAGACTTCACATAAGCAGTATATAATGAAGAAACAAATTTTGTCATTTCTTTAAAAGCTACTCCACTCAACCCTAAGTTAAATGCAATACGTCTTGCTTGAAAAGGCATTAAACCTACAGCAGGATCAACTTCTTCATGAAAAATTAAGTGTGGTGTTTCTTCAGCAACAGTTTCAATATCCATTCCACCTTCAGTAGAATACATAATCATATTTTTACCTGTACCACGATTTAAAAGCACAGACATGTAAAATTCGTCTGGTTCACTATCACCTGGATAATACACATCCTCAGCAACTAACACTTGGTGTACTTTTTTACCTTCGGCAGAAGTTTGAGGTGTAACCAAATTCATTCCTATGATTTGACCTGCTATACTTTCTACTTCTTGAAGGTTTTTGGCTAGTTTAACTCCTCCTCCTTTTCCGCGTCCACCTGCATGAACTTGAGCTTTTATAACATGCCAACCTGTTCCAGTTTCTTCAGTTAATTGCTTAGCAGCAGCTACTGCTTCTTGAGCGTTTTGGGCTACAATACCACGTTGTACGCGAACTCCAAAACCTGCTAATATGTCTTTTCCTTGATATTCGTGTAAATTCATAATTCGCTATAAAGTTTAAGTGGCACAAATGTAATTAATAGAGATTACTTACCCTAATATTTACTCGATAATTGAAATTTTAATCCTCTAAAAAAATACTGTCACAAAAGTCTTTTATTCTAGACAAAAATTATTTGTTAATTATTTAACACAATGTTTAAATTATGTGATATTTTAAATCTTAAATTTCAATTTAAAGGGAATAAAATACCTTTGAAAAAAAATTGTACCAATATAATGTTAGAAAAGCAACTACTCAATATCGCTCAAGAATTCGGGAGTCCTGTTTATGTATATGATTCTGAAAAAATAACATCTCAATACAAGAGATTAGCTAATGCTTTTAATAAAGTAAAACATCTTAAAATCAATTATGCTGCTAAAGCATTGTCAAACATTTCGGTTTTAAAACTATTAAAAGGATTAGGTTCAGGACTCGATACTGTTTCTATTCAAGAAGTTCAATTAGGTTTAGCTGCTGGTTTTTCACCTGAGACTATTATTTATACGCCTAATGGTGTATCACTAGAAGAAATTGAAACTGCAGCAAAACTTGGTGTGCAAATAAATATTGACAACCTTTCTATTTTAGAGCAGTTTGGGACAAAATATCCAAAAGTTCCTGTTTGCATTAGAATAAATCCGCATGTCATGGCTGGTGGAAACACTAACATTTCTGTTGGACATATTGATAGTAAATTTGGTATTTCCATTCACCAAATTCCGCATATACTTCGCATTGTAGAAAACACCAAAATGACCATCAATGGTATTCACATGCACACTGGTAGTGATATTTTGGATATTGATGTGTTTTTATATGCCAGCGAAATATTATTTGACACAGCTAAGCATTTTAAAAACTTAGAATTTTTAGATTTTGGTTCAGGGTTTAAAGTTCCTTATAAAGAAGGTGATATTGAAACCAACATTGAAGAGTTTGGTAAAAAACTAACGAAACGATTTAATACATTTTGTAAAGAATATGGTAAAGAGCTTACATTAGCTTTTGAACCAGGAAAATTTTTAGTGAGTGAAGCTGGTTACTTTTTAGCTAAAGTAAATGTTGTAAAACAAACTACCTCAACGGTTTTTGCTCAAATAGACTCTGGTTTTAATCATTTAATAAGACCAATGCTTTATGGTTCTCAGCACGAAATAGTCAATATTTCGAACCCAAAAGGAAGAGAACGCTTTTACTCGGTTGTAGGTTACATTTGTGAAACCGACACCTTTGCCAATAACAGACGAATAAATGAAATTGCTGAAGGTGATATTCTTGCGTTTAAAAACGCTGGAGCCTACTGCTACTCTATGTCTTCAAACTACAACTCACGTTATCGTCCTGCTGAAGTATTATGGCACAAAGGGCAAGCGCAATTGATTAGAAAACGAGAAACTTTTGAGGACATTTTAAAAAATCAGGTAGAGATAGACATTTAACTTTTATTGACTGCATTTAACATCTATGTTTTTTTAATTTTATTGCAAACTATACTATAATTTGCAAAAAATTGCTCTAATACTGTTTTTGTTATCTCTTTCAGTACATGGTCAAACCATTGAAGGTGTAGTTTTAGATTTTGACACAAAAACTCCATTAGAAAGTGTTAGTGTTATTTTTAAAGATGGAAAAACAGGAACTACAACTAATTCTTCAGGAAAATTTAGGTTAAAACTCAAAACCAAACCTTCAAACAAAGACAGCATTACTTTTTCAGCGATTGGTTATTCTACAATAAAAGTGAGTGTTGAAGATTTTCATAAAAACCAAAGCACCATACTTTTAAAGAGCAAAATAGAAGCTCTGGATAAAGTTACAGTCACTTCAAACATAAAATTAAAACCTAAAATATCTTATGAAAAGATTGAACCTTTAAGTAAAGGTGTTTATGCTTCTAGCTCTATAATTATCAATAACAATGTATATATAGTTGGTGGTGATGTATCACATATTGAAGATATTAATAAAAGAGTATTTAAGCAGGTAAGTGAAATACCTGAAGCTAGCCTTAGTGATTTTTTAAAAGCATTGAGAAGTAATTATACTTGGGAAAAATACACTGATAAAATTCAGGTTTACAATCTTGACAACGAAACATTAACTACTTTACCTTCACAACTCCAAGAAAGAGCATATCATAAAATTGTTTCAGTTAATGATTCTATATATGTTTTAGGAGGAAAAAGTCTTTCAACAAATAGAAAGCGTGAATACCTAAGAAACACAATTGAGGTTATTGATTTAAACACTACCAAAATTATTGAAGATGAAACTTTTCCGCATCAAGCAATAAATTTTACTGCAATTGCTTATGACAGAAACATAGTAATAATGGGAGGCTCTACTAAACTTAAAAAAAATGGAGACAAAATTTTTACTAATGAATCTCATATATACAACTTAGATTCTGGTCTTTGGTATGAATTGAAAAACCTCACAAAGCCTAAAGAAACACAAGGCATCATCATTGGAAACACAATTTACTTAATTGGCGGATTCAATGGTAAAGCATTAAAAGAAATTGAGTCTTATAACTTAACCTTAGGAGAATGGGCTCATGAAGCTGATTTATTTTTTGGTATTGAAAGACCTTCTCTCTGTAATTCCAACGACACAATTTATATTTTTGACGACGACAATATATTTACTTTCAACACTACCGCAAAGACGCTAAAACAGTTTAAAATAGATTTACATTTAAAGGAATCTGAAATGCATTATTACAAAAATGCACTTTATATTTTTGGAGGCTATCATGTAGATGAATTTTCAAAAGTACCTTCAAAAAAAGTGTATAAAATTAGTCTGAAAGCGTTTTCATCTACAAAACCTATTGAAACTAAGATTTTCAAATAAAAGCTTTATATTTCTTTTTTTATTACCTTTAGCTTACCCTAAAGTCTTAATTAATAGCTTATTTAAGGCTTATGAAACAACTAACCATTTTTTTTGTATTACTATTTGCAATCACTTGTTCTGCACAAGATTCTGATTCTCAAAAATTAGATTCGCTGCTCAATTGGTTAGATAATCATATCTATAATTCAAAAGATTCTACGCATATTTCAAAAAATGCGCATAAAGCCATTGCACTATCAAACACTACCAAAAATTCTGATGCACTTGCCAAATCATACAGCTTTTTAATCACCTATCATAAAGACTATTCAAAACTAGATTCAGCTTTTATTTATCTTGAAAAAGCTAAAGACATCTATACTCAACAAAACAACAACAATGCTTTAGCCAATGTATATCTAAAACACAAAGAACTTTTAATGGTAAAAGCCGATTATGCTCAGGCAACAAAAAAAACCTATGAAGCTCTGGAATTATATGAGAAAACAAACAATAAAAAAGGGATTGCGCAATGCTATGCAGCTATTTGCGACCTAAAATATTACGAACGTAGTTATGCTGAAGGTGTTGAATGGTGTGACAAAGCCATTGCAATATTAGAACAGCTTGACAATGCAAATGTTGAACTAGCCGAAACCTATCGTTTTAAAGCGTTTGACCAATTATTTTCTACTTCAAACCTAGAAGAAGCACTTGAAAGCATTAACACTTCAATTGACTTATATAAGGAATTGAACGAATACGGAATTCCTATGATGGCTTCAGTAAACTGGCGAGGAAATATCTATAAATACATGGAACGCTATGATGAAGCCATTGCAGATTATCAAGCTAATTATGACAATTCAACCAAACTAGGTTTAGAGCGTTATCTCATCCCTTCACTTGCAAATACTGGTCATGTGTATTACATGCAAGGTAGATATCAAGAAGCATTGCCCTATAATCTCAAAGCCATTGAGCTTATAAAAAAAACAGGTAGAGTTAGAAATCTTTGGGAAAACTATATGCATGTATCTAACATTTATGAGTCATTAGGTAACTACGAGTCTGCATTGCATTATCATCATTTATATGCTCAAACTTTAGAAGAGTTTAAAGACAATATTATTTTCGGGTTAGAGTCTGAAGCACAGGCAAAATATGAAACTGGTCAAAAAAATGCGACTATCTATTTTCAGGACGAAAAAATCGCGCAACAAAAGCGCACACAAATACTCTACATTATACTTGCTACTTTATTAGCTTTTATTCTGTTTGGGTTGTTTTACAATTACCGAAAACGTCAAAAGCGAAATCAAGAGCTTCAAATCTTAAATAAAGAACTCGACACCAAAAACAAACAAAACGAATTACTACTTAGGGAAATTCACCATCGTGTAAAAAACAATCTTGAGATGGTTAAAAGCCTTATTAGTTTACAGTCTGCTCAATTGAATGATTCAGCAACTAAAGAAGCTATGATAGCAAGTCAAAACAGAGTACAATCTATGGGAATTATCCATCAAAAACTCTATCAAGGAGAAAACTTAGGAGCCATAGAAATGAAAGACTATTTTATAAACTTAGGCGATGGTATTTTAGACTCTTTTAATGCTGAAAACAAAGTAAAAATAGAATGTGCTATGGAAAATCTAGAACTAGACGTAGACACAGCTATACCTATTGGCCTTATAGTAAACGAACTACTCACAAATGCAATAAAATATGCTTTTCCTGATAATGCAGAAGGGATTATAAACATTAGTCTTAAAAAAAATAACGACACTACGCTTACATTAAAAGTCAAAGACAATGGCATTGGAAAAGTAAAAAATGCTCCAGCAAAAGGCACAGGATTTGGCTCACAGCTTATTCAATTATTAACACTTCAGCTTAATGGAAAAATGCAAGAAATCATTGATAAAGGAACAGCGGTTTTATTTCAATTCAAACTTAATACATCAACCTAATGTCGCAACCATCAAAAATATTAATTGTAGAAGACGAAATGGTTATTGGAGCTAATATTTCGTTACAACTCTCATCTTTGGGTTATGAAGTTACTGGTGTTATTCCTCGTGGTGAAGAAGCTATTATTAATGTAAAACAAGACACTCCTGATATTATTTTAATGGATATTAATTTAAAAGGAACTCTCGATGGCGTAGAAACCGTAAAACTGATTCAAAAAGAGTTTGATATCCCAATCATTTACCTAACGGCAAATGCAGATGACATCCACTTTAACAAAGCAAAAGCTACCAATCCGCATGCGTTTATATCAAAACCTTTCAAAAAACTAGACCTTCAGCATGCTATTGAACTTGTAATTGCTAAACAAGACCTCAAACAAAACACTACAAAAACTGTAGAAGACAACCCTTCTCCTTTTATATTAAGCGATTCTATATTTGTGCGCCATCATGAAAAAATGGTAAAGGTGGATATTAAAGACATTCTTTACATAGAAGCCGAACGCAACTATTGTAGGATTCACTCCAAAAGCAAAGAGTACCTTTTGGTTATCACTTTAAAGGATTTAGATGAAAAACTTCCAGAAATGCATTTTTTACGTATTCACAGATCGTTTATCATTAATATTTCGCACATAGATGAAGTTGCCACAAGTCATGTGGTTATTGCAAAAAAAGCGATTCCTGTTAGTAAAACTTTAAAAGAAGAATTACTAAAAAGACTACATACTATTTAATTTTCCCACTTAGAAAACTATAACCTACTCTTCGGACAGTATTTATATCCATTCGTCCTAAACCACTTCTTTCAATCATTGATTATTAGTTATTTAGATACCAAATCAAAAAATAAATCACTATTAATTAACCATTAAAACTATTAATCATGAAAATTTTAAAAACAATCAGTGCCTCAAACACATTGAAATCTAAACTATTGCTTTTGGCTCTACTTGTATTGCCTTTAGTAACAGTAGCTCAAGTACAAGCTTATCTTGTTCATGAAGATCAAGTAAAACCTTCAAAGCACAATGACTATATTGAAGTTTCTAAAGAGTTTAAAGCGCTTTGTGAAAAGCATAATTTTTCAGAATCCTGGAGTGTTGCACAAATGGATGATGGTACATTTTTAACTATTACTCCTGTTGAAAAATTTGCAGATTTAGATGAAGATCCAATGGAAGATTTTGCTAAAACCGTAGGTGAAGAAAAATTCACCTCTTACTTTGAGCGTTTTAACGAATGCTACGACAAACACGGTAGCTACATTACATTACTAAATGAAAACCTGTCTTACATGCCAGATGGGATGAGTACAACTCAAGAAGGGCAAAACTACCGAAGATGGATTTTTATGGATGTTGCAGCCAAAAACGTAAGTAAAACCAGAGAAGCAATAAAAGCTATTAAAGATTTGTTTGCACAAAAAAATTCCAAAATGCACTATCGCATTTACCAAAACGGTTTTGGGCATGTTGGAGATAGATTTGTTGTGGTTATTTCAGCTAAAAGCGCTTTGGATTATGAACAAATTTCTGAAGACAATTGGAAACTCTTAGGTAAAGAAGCTAGACCGCTTTTTGACAATTTAAATAGTCTTATTTCAAGTTACAGAGAAATATCTGGTTGGATGCGACCTGATTTAAGCTACAGTAAACAATAAAACCTAAACCAATGAAAAAGCTATTTATTTTAAGTATTGTGCTCCTTTTATTTACAGCTTGCCAAGAGCAAAGCAAACGCTACACACAACAGTCGCCTGAAATTGAAACAGTAAAAAAAGCGATACAGCAATACAATGCCAAGAATTATGATACCAGCTTTTATGCTGACACTTGTAAAACTTATTTCAACTCTGATAAGTTTATGACTGTAGAAGAAACTATGTCGTTTCATAAAGCTAATGAAAATTACTACTCAAACAGAGGGTTTACCGACAATGATCCAGAATATGAAATGGTAGTAACTGACGATGGCGAAACTTGGGTAAACTGTTGGCTAGAATGGAAAGGTACAATGAAAGAAACTGGTAAAGAAATTACAATGCCTGTTCATCTTACCTATAGATTTGCTGATGGTAAAATTGTAAGACAATTAGGTTACTGGGATCCAACAGAGGTTATCTTAGAACTTCAAGCTATTGAAGCTAGTAAAAAAGAATTGTCGAAAGAAGAAGCCGAAGCTTCTAAATAACCAACTCACAAAAAGGTAGATTTTAGTTTTGGTGGAGATGACTAAATCAATGGTTATAAGTAAAACATCATTAAAGTTTAGTGTTAAATATTTATAGAGCTGATCTTATAACCATTGCATCTACCTTAAGTAATACAAAATCACAAAAATCATGGGTAAAATAATTCTATACTCAGCTTTACTGTTACTATCAAACTTTGGGTTTTCTCAATCAACAATAAACAATAAAGACTTAAACTCCATAACACAGTATTACAACTCATTACAAGACAACAAACAATCATCAATTCATTTACAAACTCTAGAACAGTTAATGGGTTGGGAGTTTTTGAGAACTGAGACTGAAAACCTAAATAACAGAAACTTTATAACGCTAGAAGCTGTTTTAAACAACCAATGGGCACAAATTGAGATCACTAATCTAGAGTTAAGAATTGTTAGTGAAAATAAAATAATAGCTTCAGGTATTTTATCAGGTCGTCAACCAACAGAATGCGATTATATCTCTACAAGTTTTGAACATCTTTGGATTAAAAAAAGTAGAACATTAAACCAAATAACCCAACATGAAAATAGTAGGTATCATAGGTGGTTCAGGATACATAGATGACAATGTTGTATCCCTATTTTTAAATCAAAATTTTGATGTGAAAATTTCAACTTTAGACATTAAAAAGAAAGAAAACTATCATCATTTAATGGAACTAGAACATGCTGAAAATCTTTATGTCTGTGAACTAGATTCATCAATAAAATCTGCATTAAACAGTTTCACAAAAGGCTGTGATATCGTCATTTTTATGAATCCTTCTGAAATATAACAACTTAAAATTGGAAGACTATTGAAAGCTAAAACCAACCAAAAATGAATCTAAAACAATCCCTTTTTATTGCAATTGCCTTAAGCATTATTGCAGTAACCTCATGGGAACTCTATTGGAGATATCAAGGTAAAATCCCAGATTTAGATGACAATAAAGACCTTTGGGCTGTACAAAGAGCTAAAGTAGACAAACTAACTAGCGATGATATTGTGCTTACAGGATCATCTCGCGTTTTATTTGATATTCAGCTTAATGAATGGGAAGCCGAAACTGGAGTAAGACCTATACAATTAGCAAGTGCTGGCACATCTCCTCTACCCATTTTTCATGACATTGTAAATAACACAGATTTTAAAGGCACTGTTGTAGTTGGTGTAACTCCTGGGTTATTCTTTTCAACAACTTACCCAGAAGCTGGACCTTGGAAACGAGCACAATCTAGAGTTGACTATTTTGAAGACCGAACTTATGCGCAACGCTTAAACCATTGGTTTTCTTTACCACTTCAAAAAAACTTAGCATTAGTATCAACAAGTGAAGAAGGTTGGTCAGACGATATTGATTTAAAATCTTTATTAAACAACTTTAATTCAGGAAACAGAACAGGCAAACCTCAGTATCCTCCTTTTGAGGCTTTTTCATATATGGATGAGGACAGAAATAATGTGATGAGTGAAAAAACTGCTACTGATACCGCATTTGCAAATACCATAATTGCAGCTTGGAAATTTGTAATAATGGGAAACAACAATCCACCTGACGTACAAGCAACAACTAATTTTTTTGTTACAGATGCTAAGAAATTTATGGAACGAGGTGGGAATTTAATTTTATTGAGATGTCCATCCAGTGGTTGGATAAAAGAAGGCGAAGACAAGTTTTTGTCGCGTACAGACCTTTGGGAACCTCTTGTTAAAGCCACAAATGCAAAAGCGTATTATTATGAGGACTACGACCAGTTTAAAAACCTAAAATGCCCTGAATTATCTCATTTATCGGCAGACGATGCTCGATTTTTCACAACCGAATTAGTGAAAATTATGAAAGCTGAAGGAGCTTTATTTAACTCTAAAACCAACTAACTATGTTATTCAACTCATTAAGTTTCATTGTGTTTTTAGCTATGGTTTTAGCACTTTATTATTTAAAACTATTCAATTGGGCTGGTAAAAAAAGAATGCTTCTTTTGGCTAGCTATGTTTTTTATGGTCTATGGAATCCTCCTTTGGTTATACTGCTATGGATATCAACTATTGTAGATTGGACAGCAGGAAAAAAACTAGCTATTGAAGAGAATCAAAAGAAAAGAAAAATGTGGCTATTACTAAGCATGACCGTAAATTTAGGTTTTCTAGCATTTTTTAAATACGGTAATTTTTTACTAGAAAATTTCACTTCGATTATCAATACTATTGGCATTGAATATCAAGCTCTACCAATGGATATTATTTTACCAATGGGTATTTCATTTTATACGTTTCAAACCATGTCTTATACCATTGATATGTATTATAAAAAGATTGAACCTGCAAGAACATTTCTAGACTTTGCTTTATATGTTACTTTTTTTCCACAATTAGTAGCAGGACCTATAGTTAGAGCTAAAGATTTAATCACTCAATTTTATGAAGAAAAAAAGGCTACTACAAACCAGTTTATTTGGGGTACTTTTTTGTTGACAATTGGTTTATTTCAAAAGGTAGTATTAGCAGACACCTTATTAGCCGACACTTCTGATGAAATATTTAGTTCAAAAGCAATTCTAAACACTTTAGATGCATGGACTGGTACTTTGGCTTTCTCTGGTCAAATTTTCTTTGATTTTGCAGGATACTCAACTTGTGCTATAGGTATTGCATTAATGCTTGGTATCGTTTTACCAGATAACTTTAGGTATCCTTACGCTTCCATTGGTTTTTCTGAGCTATGGAAACGTTGGCACATTTCATTATCAAGTTGGTTAAGAGATTATTTATATATTCCTTTAGGTGGTAATAGATATGGCATTACAAGAATGTACATAGCTTTAATGCTAACTATGCTACTAGGTGGCTTATGGCATGGTGCTGCTTGGACTTTTGTTGTTTGGGGAGCGTTGCATGGAATTTATCTTGTTGTAGAACGCTTACTTAAAAATAAAATACATGTTAAAATCAATAAGTACAATGGTATTTTTTTAGCACTACTAACTTATACGCTTGTTATCTTTACTTGGGTGTTTTTTAGAGCCAGAGAGTTTTCAACTGCTAAAAACATAATAACCTCAATGCTATTTGTGAATAATGATGGTGAAAAGATTTTACAAAGTTTCGAAATCATCAAGGTTTTTTCTCTCATCACCTTGCTATTTATATGTCATTGGGTGATGCGAAACACTTCAATGAAAGAGGTTTCATTAAAGACAAAACCTTGGGTTTTAGGGGTTGTTTGGGCTATTATGTTTTTTCTTATTGTTATTGCACAAGGTAGTGGAGAACAGTTTATTTATTTTCAATTTTAAAAAATAGTATCTTTAAAGCTCAGACTCCAAGTCTTTTGATTAATAGCACTTATTTAAAAAGACTTTTATGCTTATTTTAAAACGCAACAATTTAACCCGTTCCCATTTTACTTTTAAGAGATTCATCTACTTCTTATTAAATTTTTTAAAAATGAAACGTCTAGTTATTCTTTTCTCTTTGTTTGGGTTTGTTATTCAAACCTATTCACAAGAACAAAAAGCCCCTTCGCCAATTTTATTTATATACGACGCAAGTGGTTCAATGTGGGGACAACTTGATGGCAAAACCAAAAAAGAAATTGCTTCCGAAGTAATGTCAACAACCATAAACAACCTACCCGAAAACCAACATATTGGGCTTATTGTTTATGGGCATAGAACCAAAGGTAACTGTGATGATATTGAGTATATGGCAGATATAACCAATACTTCTAAATCAAAAATCACTGAAACTGTAAAAACCATCAATCCCTTAGGGAAAACACCTTTAGCACGATCAGCAACTTTAGCTATAAACTCTTTAAAAGAAAACAATACAAAAGCCACTATTATATTGGTGACTGATGGAATTGAATCGTGTGATGGCAACCTCTGTGATATTGTTGCACAAGCTAAAGCAAGTGGCATTGATTTTAAATTGCACATTGTTGGTTTTGGTTTAAAAGAAAATGAAACCGAACAGCTTAAATGTGCTGCTGATGCTGGAGGCGGAAAGTATTATGACGCTTCAAACGCTAGTGCATTAGGAGAAGGACTTACTGAGGCAACTTCAGCAACAGTAGATAAACCCGAAGGCAATTTTTCTATTTATGCAATAAAAAATGGAGAACCTGTAGATGCATGGGTAAAAGCAACAAAAGCTGGAACCAATGAAGCGGTTGATGGATCAAGAACTTATCGAGATTCAGCTTGGGTATACTTACCGTTTGGAAAATACGACATTATCATTACACCTCTTGAAGGTTCAGACATTCCTAAAACTTCAATTACAGTTGATATGAAAGAAGAGGAAACAAAACACGAAACAATCAGTTTTGATGGAGGTACACTAGAAGTTACCGCTACTAACAATGGTGAAGATTGGGATGCTGTGGTAAAAATGTTTGACACCAACGGGAAAGTAGTCTCTAATACTCGAACTTATGGACGTTCTAAAACTATGGAAGTACCTGCAGGGAAATATAAAGTTAGTTTTCAGGGTCTAGTAATGAAAGGTATCAACGCCTACTTTGAGATAGATAATGTTGAAGTAAGATTAAACACCACAACTCCACTAACCCATAATTTTGACACTGGAAAAGTGATGGTTGGTGTACAAACTTCAAGTGGAGAGTTAATTGATGCTACTGTTAACTTCCATGAAGTAGGTACTAATAAAAATGTAGCAGCCTCAAGAACCTATACATCTAGTAGCAGCAATCCTAGAGAGTTTTTATTAAGCACAGGAACTTATAAAGTTAAAATTGTAACTCTTGGAGTGCATAAGGGCAAAACCGAAACATTTACAATTGAAGTGAAAAAAGGCGAAACCGTTACTAAAACAATAACCTATTAATTATGGCACATCAAACGGTTAAACCTTATAGCTTATTAATGTATTTTCTATCAATAATTACCTTTTTCTTTTTGGGATTAATTTATGCAAGTATTACCGAAGCTGGTAAAGGACAAATGCTTGCTGGTGGTACAATCGTATTGGGTTATGGTGTTATTGGAGCCTTTATTGGGTTGTTCTTATCAATACTTACAGCTATAAAATCTAAACGAAATCTAATCATTAAAATCAATGTTTTTTTAGCACTCATTATTATTGCCTTATTTACTACTTATTTCTCGCTAAAACACCAAAGGAAACAACAAAAGAAATTAAAAGATGAGCTCCCTAAAAGAGAACAACCTACTACTCCAGCTTTAGATGTTAAACCTTTAACAATGTTAACATATACAAACATTGAAAAACAACTTAAAAATGAAATAGGTTTAGGTATGTTCTCTCCTTACTTTTATGAGCACAAAACACTCTATTTCTATGAAAATTTAACCCACGAAAAATCTATTCAAGAGCATACACCTATTGATAGCATAACTTTTAAACAATTTGAGCATGGAAGTTTTTATATAGCAACAGCTCCTCCTTGGTTAATGCTAGAGCATATGAAACTGGATTATGACATACTGTATTTTAAAGTAAAATCTATATCACATGATTTTATTGAAGTAGTTGTAAATACTAAAACAAACCAAACTGCTTTTTTAGATAGATACGCTGGAAAACTTCAATATTGGCCAGAGTTTTTATTAAGCACTCACAGTGTTGAGTTTCGAAAACCTTCTAGTTACAATATACACATAAAACCGTTAGACCTTGCTGATACAGTAACTATATCATATAGCTATATGCGACCTATAAAAATTCAAAATGAATGGTTGTATGTTGAATTACAAGATAATAATTATAAAACCCTAGGAACTGGTTGGATTCGATGGCGGAAAGATGATAATCTTTTAATAAAATACTCTCTTCTTAATTAAAAATTTAAAAAACTAACCTTATGCAAAACCAAACCATTAACCCTGTTGTAAAAAATAATCGCATAGAATATTTAGATATTCTAAGAGGCATCGCTATTATGTTCATTTTCACTGCAAATATTCCGTTTTTTTCTGGACTTTGGTTTGTTAATGCAGATAGCAACTTAAGAGAAATAAATTGGGCTACCGATGAAATTTTCAACTATATAATGTATGTGCTTGTAGATGGAAAATTCTATTCTATTTTCTCATTACTTTTTGGCATAGGTTGTACTATCCAGTTTAACAATGTCACTTCACACAACAAGGCATTTGCTCGTTTTTTTAGGAGACGTATGTTTTGGCTCTTAGTGTTTGGATTAATACACTTGTTTCTTTTATGGCCTGGTGATATTTTAACACTCTATGCGCTTTTGGGCTTTTTCTTGATTTGGTTTATTAAAAAATCAAATAAAACACTTTTAGTTACTGCCATAATCTTAATTTTAGCCCCTATTGTAAATTGGGCATTTATATACTTTACTGGAATATTTTATCCTGGAACTTACTTTCAACTAAGTACAAATATATATCAACATTTTGGAATGCCAGTTATAGAAATGAATGGCCACTTACAACCTAACATTGTAGCTTTTTTAACCAACACAAACCTTCCTGATTTTTTTAAAATGAGTTTAGGAAATGCATTTATTAGGATAGGTATGATTTTAGAAGAAGGTCGCATTTTTAAAGTTTTTGGTATTTTCTTAATAGGCATTTGGGCTGGAAGAAAAATTTTAAATGAAAATTTATTAAACAATATTCCATTTTTAAGGAAGAGCTTACTTATTGGAATTCTACTAGGTTTACCAATGAACTTCATAAGAGGTTATATAGAATTTTTTAGCGTAAAAAATGTGTCACTAGAAATCTTACATATACTAACTTATGCTTTTGGCACTGTACCATTAGCTATGGCTTTTGCTGCAGGAATTGCTTTACTATGCAAAAGAAAAGTAAGTTTTTTAAACTGGTTTAAGCCTGTTGGAAAAATGGCATTAACATGCTACCTCACACAAACTATTATTTCAATAATTATTTTTTACGGTTTTGGATTCAACCAAACTGGAAAATATGGTTTTACTATTGTGATGCTAATTGCCTTAACTATTTTTGTTCTTCAAGTTATTCTCAGCAAACTATGGCTTAACTATTTTAAATTTGGCCCAATGGAATGGATTTGGAGACAATTAACTTATGGTAAAAAACTAACACTTAAAAGATGATAAAAAAAGATGAAGGTTTAAAACGCTCCATTGGTGTTTTAGGGTTATCTGCCAATATAATGAACATCATGATTGGAGCTGGAATTTTTGCGCTTCCTGCTGTAATTGCTGGCATTATGGGTTCAGCAAGTATTTTTTCTTACATCTTTTGTGGAATTCTTATTGCATTAATAGTACTCTGTTTTGCTGAAGCAGGAAGTAAAGTAAATAATACTGGAGGTCCTTACACTTACATTGAAACCGCTTTTGGTGATTATGCAGGTTTTCTTGCAGGTATTTTTGCTTCAGGTAGTAATATACTTGCATCTGCAGCAGTAGCTAATGCGCTATTAAATATTATAGCAACATTCAACCCTTTGTTTGAATTAACTTCTTACAGAGTTCTTTCGTTACTTATAGTGTATGTATTACTGGTTACAATTAATGTAAGAGGTATAAAACAAGGTATTGGTTTGGTAAAAATCAACACACTTTTAAAAGTTATTCCTTTAATTGTTTTAGTGGTTTTAGGGTTTAAAAACATATCAGTGTCTAATTTGCATATTGAGACATTACCTACCTTAGGTCAACTTGGTGAATCCTCATTAATTCTCTTTTTTGCTTTTTTAGGTTGTGAAACTGGGTTAATTGTTGGTGGAGAAATTAAGAATCCTAAACGCACAATACCTCGTTCAATTTTTTTAAGCATAGGCTCTGTAGTAGTATTATATATTCTTATTCAAACGGTGTCGCAAGGTGTTCTTGGAACTGATTTAGTAAACCACAAAGCAACACCTCTAGCTGAAACCGCAAAAATATCAATGGGAACATTTGGTTATGTTTTACTTACCATTGGAGCTGCAGTTTCAATGTTTGGTATGGTTAGTGGCGACTTGCTAAACTCACCAAGAGTAATGTATGCTTTAGCTAGAGACAAAGTTATTCCTATAAAACCACTTGCTAAAATCCACCCTAAATTTGCAACACCATACATTGCTATTATTGTACATGGTTTTTTGGTGTTTTTATTTGCATCTACAGGAAGTTTTGAACAACTTGTAATTATTGCTACTAGCTCTATTCTTTTACTTTACTTGGGTGTAGCACTTTCAGTTATAAAACTTAGGAAAACTAAAAAATCTGAGGCTGGTGAATTTAAAATTCCTGGTGGACTAACTGTTCCAATTCTATCAATTGGCATTATTATATATTTCCTATCTAATCTTTCTAATAAAGAAATGATAGCTACAGCTGTTTTTATAGGTTTACTAAGTGCTATTTTCTTTGTTATAAGATTTATTAAACGTAAAAAGACCGATTAAATGTTTAAGAAGCATACTCAAGCATTGCTAAGTAATCAAAACCATTAAGTTATTAGTAACGGTATAATTGCAAATTTCATTTCAAATTGTATATTTGAATTATCCCAATAATACCTTAAAACTAATAGCTATATATGCAATTCAATGTAAACGACTCTCAGCAAGTTCTCGATTTTATTCAGAAAGCTGCAAAAATTGGAACATGGCAAGTATTACTAGAACCTTATGAAATTCAATGGAGTGATATAACTAGAGAAATTCATGATGTTGGAAAATCCTATAATATAGAACTTGAAAAAGCACTAGATTTTTACAAAGAAGGCTACTCTAGAGATAAAATAACTTACTATTTCAATAGATGTATTGAGCAGGGAGAACCTTATGACGTAGAATTAGAACTTGTAAGTGCTAAAGGTCGAGAAAAATGGGTTCGTGCTATTGGTTTTCCTGTAATAGAGAATGAAAAATGCGTGAAAGTTCAAGGACTATTTCAAGACATTACTGAGAAAAATAAAACTCAAAAAAAGGTTGCGCTTAGAGAACAACAGTTTAGAAAAACTTTTGACAGTGCCTCCATTGGAATGGCTATTGTAAGTTTAGAGGGTAAATTCATTAGGGTAAACCAAAGCTTAAAAAATATGCTAGGTTATACTACTAATGAGTTTAAAACCTTTAACTTTAAAGATATAACTCACAAAGAAGACACTACTTTGGGAGATAAAAAATTTGCAAAATTATTAAGTTATGAAATCTCAAATTTTCAAATAGAAAAAAGATATCTTCATAAAAATGGAAGTATAATTTGGGCTAGTCTTAATGTATCTTTAGTTAGTAATGAAGATGGTACACCTCTTCATCTAGTCGCTCAAATAAATGATATTACTAAACGAAAAGAATCTGAGAAAAAAGTTAACACCCTTTTAGAAATCACTAAAGACCAAAATTCAAGATTATTAAACTTTGCTCACATAGTTTCGCATAATTTGCGCTCACATTCTGGTAACTTAGAAATGTTACTAGACTTGATGAAACACGAAGAACCTGAAGCTACTGATAATAGCTATTTTCCTCTAGTTGACACTGCAGTTAATAATTTAAGTGAAACGGTAGAAAACCTTAACCAAGTTGCTATTTTAAACACAAAACTGCATGAAGATTTAACACCAACCAATCTTTATGAAGCCATAAACAAAACAAAAGAAAGCTTAAAAGCACACATCTTAGAAAATGATGGAAGCATAATCAATAATGTACCAAAACATCTTATCATTGATACTGTACCTGCTTATTTAGACAGTATTCTTTTAAATTTTATAAGTAATAGTATAAAATATAAAAAGCCTGATGTTGCTCCAAAAATTAATATTAGTACTAGTTTTACTGACGATAACCAATATCTTATTTTAAAAATTGAAGACAATGGAATGGGTATTGATTTAAACAGACACAGAAAAAAATTATTTGGGATGTACAAAACCTTTCACAAGCACAAAGATTCTAGAGGTCTTGGGTTATTTATAACCAAAAATCAGGTAGAAGCAATAGGTGGAAAAATAGAAGTTGAAAGTGAAGTAGGTATTGGTACAACATTTTTACTACATTTAAAACATGAAATCAATTAACACCCTATACATAATAGACGACGATCCTATTTTTGTTTTTACAACAAAAAAGATGTTCGATAAGGAAAAAATCTGTCAAAATATTTTAGTATTTCCTAACGGAGAAGATGCTATAAATCATTTAACGCCATTAATGGATGCTAATAATGAAAAAGAACTTCCTGAACTTATTTTACTGGATTTGAATATGCCTATTATGGATGGATGGCAGTTTCTTGATGAGTTTGTAAAACACAAAACCGAAAAGAAAATTATCATTTTTATTGTTAGTTCCTCAATTGATCCTAACGATATTCAAAAGGCTAATGAGTACCAAAACGTTTCAAACTACATTATTAAACCTATTACTCGCGAAAAAATAAAACATATAGCTAGTGAAATTACAGCCTTAGTAAACTAATTACTTTTCACAGTGCCTGTAAAATGATTAATATCAGAATTTATTGGGTTTCCTGAAGTTCTTCTATAAGATGCTATTTGTCCTGAATGCCATATTGCATCAGCAATTGGGCCATTAATAGCATTCCAAAAAGGATTTTCTCTTTCTCCAAAAACAATAACAAATTTTGATATATCATCACTATCCCTTAAAATATCAGCAGCTGTTTTTAAATTGATTAATGTTTGCTTACGTTTTTCTTCAAAACTTAATTGTGATGTGTCTTTTTTATCATATGGTTGATGTAAAGCTGCACTTAAAATCACATAAGAAAGTGTTAAAACATGATCAACTGTTTCTCCTGTAGAGCGTGAGTCACCAATAGGTTTATAACTTAAATCTTCTTCTGTCAATCCATCTGTAGCCCAATAAAACCTAAACCCTAAACCATCTATCATTCTTGCGGCTACAGTTCCTGCTGTGTAAGTATCTGAATATTCAGGGATTTCGTAATAAGGTAAATTATCTTGTGCTTTCACATTTATAGATACAAAAATTAAAAGTGCAGTAATGCTTATCTTTTTCATTGATTTAAAAGGTTACTTTGATTTTATTGTAAAATTATGTTTTTCATTTATTACGCCATGATAAACCAAGATTTGCTCAATACCATTTTCATCAATAAATGGTATTTCTTGAGCAGGATATAGCTTCTGTCTTTTACCATTTAGTATAAAATAAGCATATCTACTTGTCTCACTATAAACTGCTATTTGGTTTTTACTATCAATAGTTAAAGCCGATTTTTCACCAACAGGAATAGAAAACTCTGGAATTAATTTTGCTTTAGTTCCAACATCTTTAATTGTAAGTGACCGATTAAGCGAACTCATTAGATTTTTAGATGATGAAGAGTAGGCTTCTATGTTTTCGGTCAATTCAGATATTGAATTACTAATAGCATTTGTTTTACTACCTTGTCTATCCAATTGGTTTTTAAGCTTTTCAAAACCAGCAAATATTTGAGCTTGTTGATTATTTAATTTTTCATTTGCTTCATTTAAAAGTGATTTGGACTGACTAATGTTTTTCTTTAAATCATCATTTTCATCTGCTTCAGTTTGTATCATTATGTAGGACACAACCAATGCAGCAACATTAACTGCAAACAAAAGAATATTTTTAGTTGTTAAACTACTTTTATTAAAAATGAACTTTGATTTTTTCCCTTCTTCATCGGGAGTTGTGTCGTTTGACTTTTTATCTTCATCAAAGAAAATTCCAATAGTGGTTATGATTAAAGATAAACCTAGTGAAAATAGCACGAGTTTCATAGTGGTTGATTTTATACATATAATAAATATATAAAATTTTTACTCTTACTCGTCTTAAATTCAAAGCTTTAAAAACATTTATAAGCTATTAATCTTTCAACTCAGTTTTATCTGTAATTGTTTCAGTACCATATTTATCAAACAAATATACCAAAGCAGTCATTGTTGCAGCACCAAGTTCTAGCTCTCTTTTATTAACATGCTCAAAAGTATCATTAGCTGCATGATGGTGATCAAAATAACGTTGAGAATCTGGTCTTAAACCAGCTAATACAATATTGTCATCCTTTAAAGGTCCAATATCTGCTCCACTTCCTCCTTTTTCAAAATAATGAATTAAGTAGGGTTTAAAGAGTTCTTTCCAACCTAAAACTTTATTATAAACCGCATCACTGCAATCAAAAGTAAATCCTCTAGGTGTAAACCCACCCGAATCACTTTCTAAAGCAAAAACGTGCTTCTCGCCTTTTGCCTTTGCAACTTCAGCATATTTTCGTCCTCCTCTTAGTCCGTTTTCTTCATTCATAAACAACACCACACGAATACTACGTTTAGGTGTTATACCACTTTCTTTTAACAGTCGTAACACATCCATAGATTGTACACAACCTGCACCATCATCGTGAGAACCATCACCTAAATCCCATGAATCTAAATGACCACCAACAATAATATATTCGTTAGGAAATTCACTACCTGTAATTTCTCCAATAACATTATAAGACTGCACATCTTTTAATTGTTGACAATGCTGACTGAAGTAAAACTTAATATCCTTATTTAAACCTAGCATATTACTAAGCAACTCAGCATCGTTAGTACTTATCGCTGCTGAAGGGATACGTTGTGAGTTAGGTAAATCGCCATAACTCATGCTTCCTGTATGCGGATAATCGTCTAATCTTAAATTAACTGAACGTACAATTACACCAACAGCTCCAAACTTTCCTGCCTCTCTTGCTCCAGCATATCTTTGGTCTACACAACCTCCATAAGCTTCAAAAGTATTGATTAAGTCGGCTTGCATTGGTCTATTAAAAAATACGATCTTACCTTCTATTTTTTCTTTGCCTAGAGTCTCTAATTCATCTAAACTTTTAACCTCAACTACATTAGCTTTTATGCCTCCACTTGGAGTTGCTATCGAGCCTCCTAAGGCACAAATATTTACACTGGTAGTCTTTCCTGGAGAGGTTTCAATATATGCAAACTCAGGCGCTCCTCTTACCCATCTTGGTACCATAACTGGTTGCAACCATACTTTGTCTAAACCTAATTTTTCTAGTTCTTCTTTAGTATATTCAACTGCCTTTTCAGCATTTAAAGAACCTGAAAGTCGACCTCCAATTTGATTAGATAAATGGTCTAACCATTCGTAGCTTTTTCCGTTGGTTAATGATGTTGAGTATATTTTTTTAATGTTATCAGCATCTTCTTGTGCAGTTACTGAAATGGATACAAGAATACTGAGTAGAAATAAAATGTTTCTCATAGATGGTTAATGTTTTAAAAAGCTAAAGATAAGTTTTAAATGACATTAAACTCTAAAAGAAAACTTAAAAACTTATTCGTTTTCTAATTGCTGTTTGTAAATATGAAGGTTTTCTTTTACGTCATCATCTAATTCAGGCTCCTTGATATCGTCATACTGCTTCAGCGTATTGTATAAAATTTTGGCTACAATATAACGTGCTGTAGGTTTATCATCAGCAGGAATGGTGTACCAAGGCGCATGTGCTTTAGACGTTCTATTAATAGCATCTTCATAGCACTCTTGATAGTTGTCCCAAAGTTTGCGCTCTTTTAAATCGCCTGGAGAAAATTTCCAGTTCTTTTCTTGTTTTTCCAACCTACGAAGTAATCGGTTTTTCTGTTCTTCTTTTGAAAGGTGTAAAAAGAATTTGAAGATAATAGTTCCGTTATCAGCAATGTGCTTTTCAAAATTATTGATTTGCTCAAAACGTTTATCCCAAAAGGCTTCGTTAACATCCTCTACCGAGTGAACATCAGGCAAGTTTTCATTTAAAATATAATTAGGATGCACTCTTGTTACCAATACATTTTCGTAATGCGTACGATTAAAAACTCCAAACTTTCCACGAGCAGGTAAAGCAATGTAATGCCTCCAAAGGTAATCGTGTTTAAGCTCTAATTCGGTTGGAACTTTAAAGCTATGCACCACAACACCTCTTGCGTTTAACTCCTTAAAAACCTCGCGTATCATACTGTCTTTTCCTGCTGTATCCATACCTTGAATACAAATTAAAACAGCATATTTACCATGCGCATACATTGCATTTTGAATATCAGCAAGGTCTTCGCACACCTCTTCCATTTCATCTTCAATCTTATCTTTATCAGCTCCAAGGTCATAGGTAGTACTTACATTTTTTAAAGAAATGTTTTGCGTTACCTTAAAATCGTTGATATCAATGTTCTTTTTCATACGGTTAGGTTTTATTTTGAAGCAAACAACTTCACGTCATTTTCGCTCACTATTTTTTCACCAAGAATAATTAAACGTTCTACTACGTTTCTTAACTCTCTAATGTTACCAGTCCAATCATATTCTTGTAACAGTTTTATAGCCTTATCAGAGAATTCTTTTTTGGTCGAACCTTGTTCTGTTGCTATTTTATTGGCAAAGAAATCCACCAATAACGGAATGTCTTCTCTCCTATCATTTAAGGCTGGCACTTGAATTAATATTACCGCTAACCTATGGTACAAATCTTCTCTAAACTTTCCGTCAGCGATTTCCTTTTTCAAGTCTTTGTTAGTTGCAGCAACAACTCTTACATCTACTTTTATGTCTTTATCGTTACCTACACGCTGAATTTTATTTTCCTGTAATGCTCTAAGAACTTTAGCTTGAGCAGACAAACTCATATCACCAATTTCATCAAGAAAAATAGTACCTCCATTAGCTGCTTCAAACTTACCTGCTCTGTCTTTAACAGCACTAGTAAATGCACCTTTTACATGGCCAAATAATTCACTCTCGATAAGTTCTGACGGAATTGCAGCACAGTTCACCTCAATTAAAGGACCCTTAGAACGATCACTCTTTTGATGTAACCAATGCGCTACGAGCTCTTTTCCTGTTCCGTTTGGTCCAGTAATAAGTACACGAGCATCTGTAGCAGACACTTTTTCTATCATTTCTTTAATATGAAGAATCGCCTTACTCTCACCTATCATCTCATAGTTTTTGCTCACTTTCTTTTTAAGCCTAATGTTCTCAACCACAAGTTCTTTTCTATCTAAAGCAATACGAACAGTATTCAGCAACCTATTAAGATCTGGTGGTTTTGAAATATAATCAAACGCACCAAGTCGCATTGTATTTACAGCAGTATCAAGATCTCCATGACCAGAAATCATAACCATAGGAGTTTCAGGTTTTAACTTTTTAACAGCTTCTAAAACCTCAACACCATCCATTTTTGGCATTTTTATATCGCAAAGTACTAGGTCAAAATCGTCTTTTTTAATCTTTTCAATTCCAACAAGACCATCTTCAGCTTCAAAAACCTCATAAGTGTCATTTTCTTCTGAAAGTATTTTAACCAATACTCTTCTAATAGCTGCTTCGTCTTCTATAATTAATATTTTAGGCATGTTTTATTCTTTAGGTTTTGATATAATGTGAATATCTCTTTGCGGAAATGGTATAGATATATTATGCTCTCTAAATAATCGGTCAATTTCAAAACGAATATCGCTTCTCGGAAATTGTCCTTTAAAACTATCATTAAGCGTAAAAACCACTTTAAAGTTAAGTGAACTGTCACCAAAATCGGTAAAAACAACAGCTGTTTCTGGTTCGCTTAAAGTATCAGGATGCGAATTGGCAGCTTGTAACAACAGCTTTTTAACCAACTGTACATCACTCCCATAAGCAACACCAACTGACACACTATCTCTAGTTATAGTTCCGTTTTGAGTCCAATTGTATAAAGTATTGGTTAAGTACAAGTGATTAGGAATAATTAACACTTTATTATCTATAGTTACTGCTCGAGTTGTTCTTAATTTAATTTCTTCTACACGTCCTACTTTTCCATCTATTTCAATAATGTCTCCAACGTGTACTGTTTGATCTATAAGTATAAAAACACCTGAAATAATATCTTGAAACAGGGTTTGTAGCGCAAGACCAATACCAATTAAAAGTGCTGCTGATGCTGCAAAAATACCAGTAACATTTACACCTAAAGTGTGTAGTGTTATTAGCATTATTACAACATATATAAACCATCTTCCGTAGGAAAAAACTACTTTAAATTTTTGCTTGTCAGAATACGGTAGATTTCTAGTAATTAGCTTACGAATAAGTCTTAATATTACACTTGCAATAACCAAGACTACAACCAATATAATAACATCCATAATGCTTATGGAGATATTATCAGTAATCTTGTAAGATTCTTTTAAAGCTTTTAAAAAATCTTTCATGCAATTAGTATTTCAACCATTTATAAAGCTCTTTATAGCTTGGTTTTTTACCATACATTAAAATACCTACTCTGTAAATTTTTGCTGCAAACCAAACCGTAAACATAAATGTACCAATTAATAATGCCAATGACAACAGTTGTTGCCAAATTGGTACTCCAAAAGGAATACGCATAAGCATAACCACAGGAGAGGTTAACGGAATAAATGAGAATACTGTTGAAACGGTTCCGTGTGGATCTTCAATTACTGTGAATACACCAACATATACTGCCAAAATTAAAGGCATTAAAATAGGCATCATAAACTGTTGTGTGTCTGTTTCATTATCTACTGCTGCTCCAATGGCTGCATATAGAGAACTGTACAGTAAATAGCCTCCAACAAAGAAAAAGATGAATGCGAGTATAAGGTTAGCTATTGGTAAGTTTTGAAATGCTGCAAAAGCAAGTTTTAGTTGCGACTCAAACTCAGGACTCTCCATAGCTTGTTGCATTAGCTGTTGTTGAGAGGATTGCATCTCACTAAAATCAATTCCGAAAATCGTAGAGACAATAAGCATCATTAAACCTCCTAAAATCACCCAAATTACAAATTGAGTAATTCCTGCTAAGGATGTTCCAATAATCTTACCCATCATAAGCTGAATAGGCTTTACTGAAGAAATGATGACTTCAATTATTCTACTGGTTTTTTCCTCGATAACGCTTCTCATAATCATGTTTCCATAAATAATGATAAACATGAACAGTAAGTAACCAGCTATACCACCAAAGGCTAATTTTAATACATTATCAATTTTTGAAGTGGTTTCTCCTGAAAAGCTTTCCTGCGAAATATCAACACTTGTTTTTGAAGATTTTATCTTCTCTAAGTCTACTCCATCTCTTTCCAATTTTATATCCTGAAATTTCTTTTCGAGTTTGTTTTCTAAAGAAGATATTACAGTTAAAGACGGTGTGTCTTCTGAGTAAAACGTAACATTGTTATAAAACTGAGTGGTATCTACACTTTTGGTGATGTACAATAAACCATAAGTTTCATTAGTTTTCACGTCTTCTTTAGCAGCCTCAAGAGTAGTATTAGTTAAAACTTTGTAAGTGGTATGCTCTGTATCTTTAAAAATATCGCTTACCAATCCTGACTCGTCTAAAATGGCAATAGTACGTTCTTTATTATTGTTAAGCTGAGTCAAATAAGCCACCACAGCAATAAGAGCAATCATAATCAACGGACTTAAAATTGTCATGATTATGAATGATTTATTCTTAACTTTTGTAAGGTATTCTCTTTTTATTATAAGTGATAAATGATTCATTCTTAATTATTTTTTACAGTTTGAATAAAAATATCATTAGCACTTGGCACAACTTCAACAAAGTGGTGAACTTCTGCTTTAGATGTTAAAAACGATAGTAGATCGTTAGAGGTGTCGTTTGTGTTTAGTTTAATGTTCAGTTTTAAATCGTCATTAAGATTTTTAAACGTAGCTGGAAACACTTCAAACTTATCTTTTATTAATCTAGTCACCTCATCAATATTATCTGTTTGTAGCCCAACCTCAAAAGTATTGGTTTTAAACTGACGCTTAATATCTGTTAATTTACCATCCAATATTTTATTAGACTCGTGTATTAACGCAATGTGGTCGCACAACTCTTCAACCGATTCCATTCGATGTGTTGAAAAGATAACAGTTGCTCCTTCATCTCTCAATTGTAAAATCTCGTCTTTAATCAAGTTGGCGTTTATAGGGTCAAAGCCTGAAAATGGTTCATCAAAAATCAACAGTTTAGGTTGATGCAAAACCGTGACTATAAACTGAATTTTTTGAGCTTGTCCTTTACTAAGTTCTTGTATTTTTTTATTCCACCAATCACCAATATCCAATTTATCAAACCAGTATTTTAGACGCTCTTTAGCAACAGATTTTGATAATCCTTTCAATTGTGCCAAGTATAATGCTTGCTCACCGACTTTCATGGATTTGTATAGTCCACGTTCTTCAGGTAAATAACCAATATCCTGAATATGGTGAGGTTGTAATGCATCTCCATCTAACATTACGCTACCTTCATCTGGCATTGTAATTTGATTGATAATTCTAATAAGTGTTGTTTTCCCTGCTCCATTAGGTCCAAGAAGACCAAATATACTTCCTGTAGGTACAGAAATGGAGACATTGTTTAGTGCTTTAAAGTTTCCAAAACTTTTAGAAACAGAATTAGCCACTAATAAATTGCTCATATATGTTGTTTTGTGAAATATATTTATTTGTTGCGTAAAGATATTAAATGTTACACAAGTAGCCTTTTTATAGGCATTTAAATATCAACAATTGTGTCTAAAAAAACAAAACCCACCCTTAAAAATTAAGGATGGGAAAAAATTGCTATGAAAAAGAAAAATTACCACTAAAGTTAATTAGTGATATTCAAATATAGTGTTTTTTATTAAATTAAGAGTTTTTTAAGAAAACATATCTTTAACTTTTTCAAAAAATGACTTGTCACTGCTTTCCGGTTTTGGAGCAAAGTGCTCATCTTCTCTCATGTTTTCAAAAAATTCTTTTTGCTGTTTATTAAGCGTTTTTGGTGTCCATACATTCACATGAACTAGCAAATCCCCTTTACCATAACCGTTAATACTTGGTATTCCTTTTCCGCGTAAGCGAAGGATTTTACCTGATTGTACACCAGCTTCTATTTTTATTCTTACTTTACCAGTAACGGTATCAATCTCAGTAGAGGTTCCTAAAACCGCATCAGGAAGACTTACATATAAATCGTAATGCAAATTGTCACCTTCACGTTTTAAGGTTGGGTGCTCTTCTTCTTGTATAGCAACCAACAAATCACCAGAGATACCATTACCTGGAGCATCGTTACCTTTTCCTGTAACTTTAAGCTGCATGCCATCTACCACACCAGCAGGAATTTTTACTGAAACGGTTTCTTCTGCAACTTTTAAACCTTGTGCATCAGCATCAGCAGGTTTTTTATCAATAGTTTGACCAGCTCCTCCACAGGTTTGACATGGTGCAGAGGTTTGCATTCTACCTAAAATGGTATTGGTTATTCGAGTAACCTGACCTGTTCCATTACAAGTTCCACAAGTTTTATAGGTTGTTCCTGGTGCTTGAATTTTACGCTTTACTTTGATTTTTTTCTCAACACCATTAGCAATCTCTTCTAGTGTTAAAGTCACTCTAATTCTTAAGTTACTTCCTTTTACACGTCTTTGGCCTCCACCAAATCCGCCACCAAAACCAGAGAAACCACCTCCACCAAAAGCACCTCCAAAGATATCACCAAACTGACTGAATATGTCATCCATATTCATGCCTCCTCCACCAAAGCCTCCTGCACCTTCAAATGCTTGGTGACCAAATTGGTCATAACGTGCTTTCTTGTCAGCGTTACTTAAAACTTCATAAGCTTCGGCTGCTTCTTTAAATTTAGCTTCAGCATCTTTATCATCCGGATTTTTATCAGGATGGTATTTTAATGCCATTTTACGGTAAGCCTTTTTTATTTCTGCTGCAGTAGCCTGTTTACTGACTCCTAATACTTCGTAATAATCTCTTTTTGCCATATCTTTTATTGTCCAATAACCACTTTAGGAAAACGTATTACCTTATCTCCTAGCTTATATCCTTTTTCAACAACGTCTATAATTTTTCCTTTTAAATCGTCGCTTGGAGCAGGAATTTGGGTAATAGCTTCATGGTCATCTGCATTAAACATATCTCCTTGTTCTACTACAATAGCGCTCAACCCTTTTTGCTCTAGAGTTTTTAATAATTTTTGGTAGATGAGCAATACGCCTTTTCTTAAATCTTCTGCTTCTTTATCTTCTTCAATATGTGTTAAAGCTCTTTCAAAATCGTCTAAAACTGGCAACATTGCCAACATTACATCCTGACTTGCAGTTTTAAATAAATCTAGACGCTCTTTGGCAGTACGCTTTTTGTAGTTTTCAAATTCAGCAAAAAGACGCATAAACTTGTCTTTTTCTTTTGCTAAATCTTCATTTAGTTTTTCTTCTATGCTAAGTTCTTCTACCTGAGCTGTATCAGTAGTTACTTCTTCTTGTATTTGTTCTTTTTCAGCGTGTTCGCTTTTTTCTTTTTTACTCATTGTTAAGTGCGCTTTATTCTTCGAATAATAGTTGGCAAAAGTACTGCCATTATTATTAAAATGTCAAAATGTCACTAAATATTTTTTACGCTTTTTTAACAAAAGTGTCTTTTTAAATATTTAAATTTGTTCTTTAACACAAAAACTTAAACTTTATATGAAAACTAATTTTTTAAATATTTTATTTGTAGCGTTTTTAGGACTTGCAGTTGTTGGTTGTAAAGATAAGGCTAAAGAAGCTGAAACTACAGATGCTGAAACAGTAGCTGAAACTACAGCAGAAGCCACTAAATACTCAGTGGATACCGCTGCTTCAACTATAACTTGGAAAGGTTACAAACCTACAGGAAGCCATGACGGAACTATTGCTGTTGAAAGCGGTGTAGTTACTGTAAAAGATGGAGCTATTGAAAGTGGTACGTTTTTAATTGACATGAATTCTATTACTGTTACTGATATTCCTGCTGAGGAAGAAATGAACGGTAAATTAGTTGGTCATTTAAAAAATGCTGATTTCTTTGACGTAGAAAAATACCCTTCTGCTGGTTTTGAAGTAACTGGTTTTGAAAACGGAAACTTATCTGGAAACTTAAAGTTAAAAGAGAAAACTAATAACATTACTATTCCTGTAACAGTTACTGAAAGTGGAGATTCTGTTACTATCACTAGTGAAACATTTACTATTGACCGTTCTAAATGGGACGTAAAATACGGTTCAAAATCGTTCTTTGATAACTTAGGTGATAAGTTCATCAACGATGATATTGAATTAAAAATTACTGTTAAGGCTAACAAGTCTTAATTAATTTTCAAGATAAAATTTGAAGCCACTCTTTTTAGAGTGGCTTTTTTTATATGTTTTATTTTAATAAATCTTCAAGTGTTGGTTGTAGGTGATGATGCTTAAAATGAAATCCTTCATCTTCTATTTTCTTACTACTCACTCTTTGACTTTCAAAAAGCAGTATATGCATCTGACCTAATAAAAGTTTCATAATGGATTTTGGGATATTAGGTAACAACAAAGGTCTCTTTTTTTGTTTTGCAATAGCTTTAATCAACTCATTATTGGTCACAGGGTTGGGAGCTACACCATTATAAACGCCTTCAAGTTCTTCGGTAAATGTATACACAAAAAGTCTAGCTAAATCCATTACATGAATCCAAGATTGCCATTGTGTACCTTCGCCAAAAGCTGCTCCAGCACCAAACTTTACAGGTTTAACCATTTCTGGTAATGCGCCTTCCTTAGCATCTAAAACCAAGCCTATTCTAACTTTGGTTACTTTTATATTTAACGCTTTAAAAGTATCAACTTTATCTTCCCAAGCATTGACCACCTTTCCTAAGAATGTTGGCGAAACTTCATCAAAAGTTTCTTCATAATAATTGGTTAAAGAATCAGGATAAACACCAATAGCACTAGTTGAAATAATTTGTTTTACACTGATATTTTCATTTGCAAGGGTTGATTTCAACAACTCTAAGGACTGAATTCTACTGTCTAAAATTTGTTGTTTGTAGCTTGGTGTCCAACGTTTAGAAATTGAGGCTCCTGCTAAATTAATTATAGCATCTACACCCACAAAACACTCACTATCAACTTCATTGTTTTTAGGATTCCAATAAAATCCTTTATAGTTACTTGCTGTACTTATTTTATTTTTAGAAGTTGTTAAATAATGAACTTCAATACCTTTTTTATGGCATTGCTTCACTATTGCTTTTCCTATCAAACCTGTTGCGCCTGTAATTAAGACTCTCATTTACAATTTTTTAATAAAATTACGAAATAGTTTACCCTTAGACTTGGTATTTAATTAAGGTTTAACAGATTTAACTAAACTTTAAACTTCTAACTTAGTAGCTCTAAGCATTTCACGTTTTCCTGGTGGTCCAGGAAGTTTTTCAACACAAAACCCTACAGCTTGCATTGCGCGTCTTACACTTCCTTTTGCGGAATAGGTAACTAATACACCTTGGGTTTTTAATGCCTTATACATTAATTCAAAAATACCCTCTGTCCAAAGTTCTGGTTGCACTCTTGCTCCAAAAGCATCAAAGTATATGAGATCATATTCTGCTACAGCATCAATTTCTTTAAAAAACTTCTGCTGTTTGGTTAATGAGAATTTGGGCGTAATATGGTGTAATACTTCCCAATCGCATTGGTGTAGTTTAGAGAATAAAGTGTTGTTAGTTTTTAACTGTTCGGTATAATTTAGAGCATCAACTTCTTCTTGTGTTACAGGATAAGCCTCTACTCCTGTGTAATTGATATGAAGATTGCTTTTTTCACTTTCTAAAAGTGTAATAAATGCATTTAGTCCTGTACCAAAACCTATTTCAAGGATAGAAATTGGTTTTTGCTTATCTAAAAAACAAAAAAGACCATGCAGTATAAAAACATGCATAGCCTCTTGTATAGCACCATGAACAGAATGGTATTGTTCGTTCCAATCTTCAATTTGAATGGTTTTAGAACCGTCTGCTGTGGTAATAATTTTTCGCTTCAAAACTAGTTGATAAGCAACTTTTTTATTCTAGGTATTGGACCTGTACAACTGGTTTGGTGACATGCCACACACAAGTTTACAGCGTTGTTAAACCTTTCTTTGATATCTACTGTAGATTCGTCATTGAATATTTCCTTTTCTGTTGCTATAAACAACTTTGAAAAGCTTTCAAAAGTTTCATTTCTATCAGATGCTTTGGTCATTTCAGCAGAATGGATTTTAAGAAAATCCATTGGAAATTGTGTTGGTGTTTTACCCTCCAAAATATCTTGCTTTACCTTCATGTTATGTTCATACATTTGATTCATGAGGATAGCCATTTCAGACGGTTCGTACATATCATACACAATCTCCTCTTTTTGCTCAGTGGTTTCTTTTTTATCAGACTCACCACACCCAAAAAGCACAAAAGTCAATGCAATACAAGCAAATAGTCTCATTTACTCTTCTTTTAACAATACACCATCAGCTAAAAAAGCATATTCTTTTTTAGGCTCAGTTATTGCTTCAATTTCTTCAGTTGTTTTTCCTCCATCTTCAGCAATATGACGTAATTGATCTACTGAAGTTTCAGTAACAAAAGCTTGTCCGTTTATGATTACTTCTTTACCTGCAATATTTTTAGGTACAAAAAAAGCATAGTCTTTAAACTTCACCATAACTTGGCTATCATCTTCTAGTTTTAATTTCATCCAACAACCTTTAGCTTGACATACTTCTTCAACAGTAGCAATCATTTTAGAAGGAATACTATCTCCTACACTCATGTCTTTATAATGCTTTGCCATAGATTTAGCAGCAACGGCATCATCAGCAACTATTTCTTTTCCAAAAGAAGCATAAGTCACTTCTTCTTTTACAGTATCATTTGCAGGTTCTTTCTTTTCACTTTTACACGCTGCAAAAGCAACTAACACAACCAAAAGGGCAGCTATTTTTCTCATAATTTTAATAAATTTTAATAACGCCACTAAGATACTTGTTTTTTTTGTTAGAATGTTTCTAAACTTTTTAATTTAAAGTATAATACAAAGAGCATTACGTAATAATCAATTATAAAAGTTAAAAACACAATCACTTTTATAAAATCAAAAGTGTATAAAAATCAATACTTTTTTAGCCAATTGAAAAAGTTTAAACGAGTTCTTAATCCAATACTAAATTAAATACCATTATATTTTCATAATTTTGCAAAATATACTCAAAACATATCCATGGAAAATATAATCAACAATATCCCTGTAACTAAGTGTGAAAAAAGCAAGATAAGTGATGTAGATTTTAACAATTTAGCATTTGGTAGTGTGTTTTCAGATCATATGTTGGTTTGCGATTATAAAAATGGCGCTTGGGAAACACCTACAATTGTGCCTTACCAACCTATTACTTTAGACCCTTCTGCTAAAATATTTCATTACGGACAGTCTATTTTTGAAGGCATGAAAGCCTATAAAGACACTAATGAAGACGTGTGGTTATTTCGCCCAATGGACAATTGCAAGCGTTTAAATATTTCAGCAAAACGTTTGGCGATTCCTGAATTACCAGAAGCGTATTTTATGGAAGGTTTAAAAGCACTTTTAAAACTAGACAGCAACTGGATTCCTACAAACTCTGGAGGTTCTTTATACATAAGACCTTTTATTTTTGCTTCTGGAAATGGTTTTCATGCGTCGCCTGCCAATGCGTATAAGTTTATTATCGCAACTGCACCTTCTGGCGCTTATTTTTCTGGTAAAGTTAAAGTGGCTATTGAAGAAAAATACTCGCGCTCAGCTAATGGTGGTGTAGGATATGCTAAAGCTGGTGGTAACTATGCTGGTCAATTTTACCCAACGCAGTTAGCAATTCAAAAAGGATACAATCAAGTTATTTGGACTGACGATAACACTCACGAATATATTGAAGAAGCTGGCGCAATGAATATTTTTGTTAGAATTAACGACACATTAATGACTGCACCTACTAGCGATAGAATTTTAGATGGGATTACTCGTAAGAGTATTATTGAAATCGCAAAAGCCGAAGGAATAAAAGTTGAAGTCAAAAAAATATCGGTGAACGAAGTTGTTGAAGCTGCCAAAAATGGATCACTTAAAGAAATGTTTGGCTCTGGTACTGCTGCTGTTGTATCGCCAATAGCTGCTTTTGGATATAAAGGAACTGATTACGACCTGCCAGAACTAGAAAATAGCTACGCTTCATTATTGAAAAAACGAATTACAGACATACAATATAACAGAACTGACGATCCTTTTGGTTGGAGAGTTAAGGTTTAAAAAAAAAGAGAAGCAACATTGCTTCTCTTTTTTTTATTTATCTAAAATAGATGCGATATCAGGTTTAAAATAATTAGGGCCTTTCAATACTTTACCATCTTCTCTATAAATAGGTTCTCCATCTTCACCTAGCTTACTCATGTTACTGCGTTGTATCTCTTCAAAAACTTCTTCTATTTTATACTGCAAACCGTGTTCAATAATGGTTCCGCATAAAATATAAAGTAAATCACCAAGCGCATCTGCGACCTCAACTAAATCATTATTATTTGCTGCTTCTAGATACTCTTCATTTTCTTCTCTCATCAGTTTATAACGCAACATATTCTTTTCTAAACCTAAATCTGCTTTTGGGGTTTCTCTATGTCCTATTTTAAATGCAGAGTGAAAAGCTTTTACGGCTTCAATTTTATCTTTCATTAGTATATTAGTATTATTTTATGTTTTTTTTAAAAATTTTTGAAATATAAATATTTAATTTTACATAAATTTAATTTTATGTTTACTAAAGGGCAATGGATTTTTGGAATTTTATTTGCAATAGCATTTATTATTATATTAATTTTTACCTACAAAAAAGACCTTAAGCTACATAAACGTTATTACAAAGGCGTTATTTGGGTGCTAATAGCTTTTATTTCTTTCATCTTTTTTATCTCCACAATTAAATTTGTATTCATGTAGTTTCTTGATGTTATATCGATTAATAATAGTATCGCTTTTTTAATTATCTTTGGTAAAACAACTTTAAAACCAAAGATGAAAGCTTTAAAATATATATTCTTTTTACTTCTTATACTCATTATAGGTATTGCTATTTACATTGCTGTACAGCCTAATTCTTTTGAAGTTAAAAGAGAACGTACAATCAATGCGCCTGCTGCTGTTATTTACAATAATGTTATTGATTTTAAAAACTGGGAAGCATGGTCGTCTTGGGTTGAAAAAGATCCGGAAACAGTAATTACTCTTAGCGAACAAACCAAAGGTGTTGGAGGTGCGTACTCGTGGGTGGATTCTCATGGAGAAGGTAACATGAAAACCTTAGCAACTAAACCTAATGTTTCTATTGATCAAGAACTACAGTTTGGGGATTTTGACCCTTCAAAGATACAATGGGAATTTACTCCTACCGAAGACGGTAAAACCAACGTAGTATGGAAAATGAACAGCGAAAATGTTCCGTTTATCTTTAAAGCTTCTGCATTAGCTTCTGGTGGTTTTGACAACATGATTGGTCCAGACTTTGAGCGTGGTTTAGAAAAACTAGATAGTTTAGTTGTTGAGTCTATGAAAGTCTATTCAATTAAAGTAAATGGAGTAACGCAACACAGTGGCGGATTTTACCTTTATAATACCACGTCTTGTAAAATTAGCGAACTAGATACTAAAATGCAGGATATGTTACCTAAAGTTGGTGCTTATGCTATTACACATAATATTACTATGGCTGGACCTCCTTTTGTATATTATCACAAATGGGACGAAGCCAATAATGCTGTAATGTTTTCGTGCTGCATACCTACAACATCTCAAGTAATTACTGCTGATGATAGTGATATTTTAACAGGACAGTTACAACCATTTAAAGCAGTTGAAACAACTCTTAATGGCGATTATGCTAACTTAAAAGAGGCTTGGGATACTACTTTGAAGTATATCACCGAAAATAATCTTGAATTCACCGATGAAAACGGACCAATGCTTGAAACGTACTTAACAGATCCTACAAGGACACCTAATCCTGCTGATTGGATAACTAAAATATACATTGCTGTAAAATAGATGAAAAACCTACTTCTTGTTTTTGTTGGTGGTGGTTTTGGAAGTGTTTTAAGATACATCCTAAGCAAATACCTTAACAGCACCGAAACTGGAATTCCTTATGGTACATTTGCAGCAAATATTTTAGGGAGTTTACTCATTGGCATTATTTTAGGATTAGCAGTTAAAAACAATACACTGTCTTCAAATCAAACATTGCTTTTAGCCACTGGTTTTTGTGGTGGATTCACCACATTTTCAACCTTTGCTTACGAAAACCATGTCTTTTTAAAATCAGGTGATTTTACAAGTTTTGCGCTATATACAATTGCTAGTTTTATAGTTGGATTTTTAGCAGTTTTTGCAGGCATATACCTAACTAAATAATTAACATACTATCACATAATTAAATATACGACATATATCGTATGTTTTTTCTTACTGACAATTAGGACTTTTGAAATGTTATTAATCAAACCTAATTATCATGAAAAAACTATTTACTGTATTATCAATTTTTGTACTTAGCTACACCCAAGCTCAAAACATTCTTATTGTTGATAACGACCCTGTTATTGACACATCTCCTGCTCATATGTTTAACAACATTACCGATGCGATTGCTGCCGCAAATAACGGAGATATTATTTACGTACAACCGTCTTTAACTAGTTATGGAGCTGTTACTATCAACAAAGAAATCACTCTTTTTGGTTCAGGTTATGCACCAGAATTAAACGATGGTAGAAGAACCGAATTATCCAGCGTAAGAATTGATGCTGATAACATTAAAATTAGTGGGTTTTACATCAGTACTTACATCACTTACAACTCAAGCACATCTACATCTGATAATATCATTATTGAAGATAACTTTGTTAACCAAACTATTTTTGTAGGCTCTACAAATGCTGGTCATGCCACTACCAACAACAACTGGATTATTAGAGGGAATATCATTAATTACGGTATTACACTACATGCAGACCCAACAAAATGTGTAAACACCGTAATTACCAATAACCACATTACATTATTAAACGGTAATGCAACTGCTAGTTACGCCTTACGATACTTTAACGACACAACCATTTTTAACAATAACGTTGTTAGAATTAACCATACATGGGGAAACACAAATATTTTCCCAAACATGACTGGTGATGTAACTGCTTTCAATAATATATTTATCTCAAACGGAATAAACACTTTATTTACTCCAACTACAGGCAGAACACTAACTCTTAATAACTCTATTAGCTATATGTCAACTGGAGGCACATTATCTCTAACAATGCCTGGTACTGGAAACTTTGACAACCAAAACCCATTTTTTACTAGTGTAGCATCATCGGCTTTTGATATGGCTCCTGAAGATGATTTCACGCTTTCCCCAAGTTCTCCTGGTCTAAATGCTGGTTCTGACGGAAATGACATAGGTATTTACAATGGTGATTATGATTTTGATATGCGTGGTTACCCAACCGAATTACCATACTTAACAAGCTTTACTATCAGCAACAACTTAATTGAAGCTGGTGAAAACATCAACGTAAACATAAAGGCAAACGCTAATAAGTCTAATTAATAATCAAAAAATAAACTGATTATGAAACGACTTATTCACATAACTTTTTTGCTTACCGCTTACCTATCGTTTGCTCAAGGTGATATTTCTGAAATAGAATATTACTTTGACACCGATCCAGGTATTGGCAATGGCACAAGTATAGATATTGATCCAGATGCTGAAGTACTTAATCAAAACTTCAGTATTCCTACAACAGGATTATCTGCTGGCAACCACAAACTATTTGTACGCGCTGTAAAAGATGATGGCAGCACTAGCTATTACTATTCGCAAAGCTTTAGTGTTAAAGCAGCTAATGCAACCTTTAACACAGCAAACATTGATGGTTTTGAATATTATGTTGATACAGATCCTGGTATTGGCAACGGCACACAATTATCTGTAGCTGCTATGGAGACTATTGACCAATCGTTCAATATTCCAACAGCTGCTTTAAGTTCTGGTAGTCATAAATTATTCATTAGAGTAAAAAATAGCGATGGAACTTATGGCGCATATGACAATGTAGCTTTTAGCATTAACCATAGTCCTGATGTATTAAACAATTATGATATTACAGCTGCTGAATACTATTTTGGTACTGACCCAGGAACTGGAAATGCAACAGCAATTACAATACCTACAGGCGAAACCTTGGATGAGAATTTAGCATTTCTTACAAACACATTACCGCAAGGTAGCCATAGAGCCTTTGTAAGAGTAAAAAATACAAATGATGTATGGTCTTTATATGACCATGTAGTATTTTCTGTTGTACCACTAGCAGAGATTAATACAGCAGATATTAACAGCATAGAATATTATTTTGACGCTGATCCTGGCATAGGTTTAGGCAATCAAGTAACAATCACTGATACTGAAACCGTAGACCAAAATCTTGCTATTCCTACAACAGGTTTACCTACAGGAAGCCACAGATTATTTATACGTGTTGGTAATACTACTGGCAACTATAGTGTTTACACACATACAGTATTTTCTGTAAGAACACCTACGTTTTTCAATAACGCATCTATTGTAGCTGCTGAATATTTTATTGACGTAGATCCTGGAGAAGGCAACGGAAACCCAATCACAACATCTGGTGATAGTATTGACGAAAATGTTGTTGTTGCAACATCTGGCAGTTTAGCTCAAGGTGATCATTATGTGTACGTGAGAGTACAAAACGCAGATGGCACTTGGTCACTTTACGACAAGCAATATTTTGAAGTAAGTGGTACATTGGGTATCGAAACTGAAGAATTATCCAAAATAAGTATCTATCCTAACCCAACTTCCAATCTAATAAATATAAAACTACCTAATCATATTACTATAGAAAGTATTGAAGTGATTGACATGAAAGGAAGACTTATATTTCACTCTCAAGAGTCGCTCACTAAAATCGATTGCAGCTCGTTTTCCAATGGAGTATATCTATTACAATTAAAAACCAGTAGTGGAGCACTCTCCAAACGAATAATAAAACAATAATCTTAAATAAAAGCGTCGTTTAAAATGGCGCTTTTATTTTTTATAGGCCTTCACACCTGCTTGTATGTTGGTATCTAAGTAATTCACTCTTGGCACAATTGGGCAAGAGTAGTTCTCATTGTAAGCACAATAAGGGTTATAAGCTTTGTTAAAATCAACCACAATAGTGTCGCCTTCAGGAATTTTCAAATCAATATAACGTCCGCCTCCATAGGTCGTCTCTCCATTTGTGTTGTCTAAAAAAGGTAAAAACAAATAATCTTGCTGATCTTCGCTAGTAATAGAATCTTCGCCTTGGTATACATTCAACTGATAAGTTTGCCCTTGTAACTCAAACGTCAAAACACCATAAACACGCTCTCTAGATAAACGGTCAGTATTCGTTTTCATATTAAACCACTTAGAGTCTGGTGTACGTTTTAATTGAGCAGTAACTACATAAGCTGAGTCAAACTTAAAAAAATCAAGTCCCTTAAAATTCTTTTTAGCTCTTCCTTTAAGTGGCGAACTTGTTGCATCTCTAAAATCAGCATTCATCTTCTTTTGAAACTCGGTCTCACCAACAATCGGTTCTTTTCCTTGATGACAACCTAAGACTAATACCATCACTAAAAATGCAATAACTTTTCTCATTTGGGTTAATTTTTTCAATTCAAAAATACAACTTAAACTTTTTTTACCTAGCTTTGAAGAGCAATAAAGAAAAAATCATGTTCAACTGTAATACAATTGTAAAACAAAAATATACCTCTTCTCAACGAAGTCGGGCTTGCTATATATTGTAGTGATAGTTGAATACAATTAATCAATATAGAAAAGTCCGACGCTAGCGTCGGACTTTTTACTTTTATAACAATCAATCAAACAATGAAATTTATTTATTTTTTAAACAACAAGTTATTACAACCCTACCTAAACACATTTAGTGGGTTGTCTAAAGAAGTATGGTGGTTATCGCTCATTACACTCATTAACAGGGCTGGCACCATGGTTATTCCGTTTTTATCATTATATCTCAATAAAAGCTTAGACTTTAGCCTTTCTGATGTTGGTATGATTATGAGTGCTTTTGGTGCTGGTTCGGTAGTTGGGTCTTGGCTTGGTGGCAAACTCACCGACAAAATTGGGTATTACAAAGTAATGGTAATTAGTTTAGTATTGTCAGGGCTTCTATTCATTGGCTTACAATTTATAAGCACCTACTATGGTATCATGCTAGGTATATTTTTACTCCTTGCTGTAGCCGATATGTTTCGTCCTGCAATGTTTGTAGCATTAAGTGCTTACAGTAAACCTGAAAACAAAACACGTTCAGTAACACTTATTCGTTTGGCTATTAACCTTGGATTTTCTGCTGGTCCTGCCATTGGCGGATTAATTATTGCTACATTGGGTTATGGTGGTTTGTTTTGGGTAGATGGTATTACTTGTATAGCTGCAGGTTTCCTATTACTCAAGGTACTCAACCCTAAAACTGCCAAAGTTCAGGATAACATCGTTTCTCAAAACCCTAAATCGGCTTATAAAGACGGAAAGTACATTATCTTTTTAGTTGCTATGGTATTATTTAGTATTGCCTTTCTTCAGTACTTCTCAACAATGCCACTGTACTACAAAGACGTACATGTATTATCAGAGTTTAAAATAGGGTTACTCATGGGAATGAACGGTTTATTAATTGCTGTATTTGAAATGCCTCTAGTAAAATGGCTTGAATCTCCTAAATACACCAAAACAGGTTTAGTAGCCTTTGGAGCTGTATTAACACTTATAAGCTTTATTGTGCTTAATGTTACTGCTTGGGTTGGTGTATTGGTTATTGGCATGTTATTTATGACCATTGGCGAAATGATTGCCTTCCCATTTTCTAATGCTTTTGCCTTAAAACGTGCAAAACAAGGCAACCAAGGCGAATACATGGCTTTATACAGTATGGCGTTTGCTATAGCACATATCTTTGGACACAATTCAGGAATGCACATGGTGGAATTGGTAGGCTTTACCAACACATGGTACATTGTGTCTTTAGTGATGGTAATATGTATTGCCATACTTTTAATGTTAAAGCGTAAAATGAGATTTCAAAAAATAGAAGAATAACCTTAATTTAGTAGAAACACAATATTAATGACACAAACAGATATACTAATTATTGGAGCAGGTCCTATTGGAATTGCCTGCGCTTTGGAATGTGAGAAAAGAGGTTGGAACTATATCGTGCTCGAAAAAGGCGCACTAACCAACTCTTTGTTTAACTACCCTTTAAACATGACCTTTTTTTCCACTTCCGAGCGTTTGGAAATCGACAACATTCCATTTATAAGCAATAACCCAAAACCAAATAGAGACGAAGCCTTGGAATATTACCGTCGTGTAGCAACATCTAACACGCTCAACATAAACCTCTATGAAGAAGTAACAGCCATACAAAAGCAAAACAACCAATTTCAAGTTACCTCAAACAAAACCAGCTACAGTGCAAAAAAAGTAGTGATTGCCACAGGGTTTTACGACATCCCAAAACTTTTAAATGTTCCTGGTGAGTCCTTACCTAAGGTATCGCACTACTACAAAGAAGCGCATCCTTTTAGTTTGCAAGATGTTATTGTGGTTGGTGCTAGCAATTCTGCAGTTGATGCTGCGCTTGAAATTTGGCGTAAAGGTGGAAACGTTACTATGGTAGTACGTAAAGGAGCTATTGGCGAACGTGTAAAATATTGGGTAAGACCTGATATCATTAACAGAATTGAAGAAGGTAGCATTAAAGCCTATTTTAATTCCGAAATTAAAGAAATTACACCACATCAGGTGATCATTTCCACACCTAAAGGCACGGAAACCATTGCTAACGACTATGTAGTGGCTCTCACAGGCTACCAACCTAACTTTCAGTTTTTGGAACAAGCAGGAGTTACCTTGTCTAATGATGGAAATTTCTTTCCGCAGTACAATCCTGACACCATGGAAAGCAACGTACAAGGACTCTACCTTGCAGGTGTAATTTGTGGCGGAACCGAAACCCACAAATGGTTTATTGAAAACTCAAGAATACACGCTAAGCTAATTGCTGAGCATATGGAAACCAATCTATAACGATAAGGTCATTACTTCAATGGCTTTATCGCTCCATTCTTTACCACTTGCGAAAGCACTATTTGCGTTTTGGTTTCTCCATATATAATCAACTGGTCAATAAAGGTTTCTAAATGCTTTTGGTTTTTAAGTACCACTTCCATTACAATATTTTCGTTTCCTGTAATACGATAACAGTTCAACACCTCATCATAGGTTTTTACCTTCTCAAAAAAAGGCTTTAGCTTTCCCATAAAAGCGCGTAAGGTAATAATAGCCTTTAATTGATAACCTGCTTCAAAATAAGAAACTGATGTGTAATAGTCTTCAATAATACCTGCATCTTCCATCTTTTTTATACGCTCCGAAACTGCTGGCGAAGTAATACCAACTTGCCTACCAATTTCAGCGTTAGACTGTCTTGCATTGTCCTGCAAACACTTTAAAATCTTCCAGTTTAATCTATCTATACTCATTTAAAGAGAAATTAAAAAATAACTTAATATTTAAAGCAAATATAACATATTGCTTTAATATCAAAAGTAGAATCTCATTTCTTGTGCTTAATTTTGATATAAATTGCTATTATATACTATGTTACCTCATTTACCATCTCATCTATCAGAATTGCCTATATATCAAAAGGCTATGGATATTATTATGTTGTCTCGCAGCATATCTACCTATTTAAATCACGATCTATCTTACTTAAATGAAGATGGCACTGAAGATAATGACATTTATTTTTCAGGTGATATTGTTCAACAATCTTCAAATCTTGCACCAGAAATCATCAATGCAGAGCGTGAAAATTGTAGAATTAAGAAGCATAAACATCTTGAAAGCTTAGAGCGTCTTACAAGCAAATTGTACAGTAATTGTAGAAGATTAGAGCGTTCTAGAAGTAATGGAAAAGATTATTTACCTATTCTACGAGGTGAAATTAGAGCTTTTAAAAAGTTGCAACGTTCTTGGATGATGACGTTGTAGTAGTTCGTCGATAATATTAAACACATACTTCACATTTACCGAAAAATATACCACATTCACAGGCTTACCTGCATGTGGATATTCTAATATATGTTGTGAATTGCTTTCAGATTACTAAATTAGTAGACCATTCACAGGATCGTTTACGTTGTGAGTCATTGTAGCGGTGTTGTGAATTGCTTTCAGATTACTAAATTAGTAGACCATTCACAGGCCAGAACTTTATACAGTTACAGGTGGAGGAGTTGTGAATTGCTTTCAGATTACTAAATTAGTAGACCATTCACAGGCTAGCAAATAAGAAACGGTTTTGAATTACTGTTGTGAATTGCTTTCAGATTACTAAATTAGTAGACCATTCACAGGGTCGCTCATTAAATTGTAAAAAAAAAGCACGTTGTGAATTGCTTTCAGATTACTAAATTAGTAGACCATTCACAGGCAGAACTTTATTCAGTCGCAGGTGGAGGAGTTGTGAATTGCTTTCAGATTACTAAATTAGTAGACCATTCACAGGTTTTAGTTATAATACTAAAACAGACGCTTAGTTGTGAATTGCTTTCAGATTACTAAATTAGTAGACCATTCACAGGTTAATTATGGAAGTTAAAAGAGGTTGGAAGGTTGTGAATTGCTTTCAGATTACTAAATTAGTAGACCATTCACAGGAGAAACGTTAAACATTTATTATACAGATGCGTTGTGAATTGCTTTCAGATTACTAAATTAGTAGACCATTCACAGGCGATGTTGATGATGCTGTTTGTTTACGTGAGTTGTGAATTGCTTTCAGATTACTAAATTAGTAGACCATTCACAGGTGATGGTGGAGAAGGCGCAGGATTTTATAGTTGTGAATTGCTTTCAGATTACTAAATTAGTAGACCATTCACAGGAAAACCTTACAAAATGAGAAAAGTATTTTCGTTGTGAATTGCTTTCAGATTACTAAATTAGTAGACCATTCACAGGTCTTCGTTCATCAAAAACTTAACAGCTTCAGTTGTGAATTGCTTTCAGATTACTAAATTAGTAGACCATTCACAGGAAATTGGTCTAAATTATCTTCTGTAATTTCGTTGTGAATTGCTTTCAGATTACTAAATTAGTAGACCATTCACAGGTAGCGCATTTTTTGTATATCCTAGACTATAGTTGTGAATTGCTTTCAGATTACTAAATTAGTAGACCATTCACAGGGTATCATATCACTAACACCAGGTATAACACGTTGTGAATTGCTTTCAGATTACTAAATTAGTAGACCATTCACAGGCGCAATTTAAAGTTGCTCATTCATTACTATGTTGTGAATTGCTTTCAGATTACTAAATTAGTAGACCATTCACAGGCTTATCTTCAATCAAAGAAATTGCTTGGTCGTTGTGAATTGCTTTCAGATTACTAAATTAGTAGACCATTCACAGGCTGTACTTAATAATATTCCTGCACATTCTAGTTGTGAATTGCTTTCAGATTACTAAATTAGTAGACCATTCACAGGAGTATACTTTTTTACCTTCATTTTTACCTTGTTGTGAATTGCTTTCAGATTACTAAATTAGTAGACCATTCACAGGTATCTATATTCTCCAAGAAGTGCTTAGGTCGTTGTGAATTGCTTTCAGATTACTAAATTAGTAGACCATTCACAGGTGATGTGGTAGCATCTTGAACAACCTCTACGTTGTGAATTGCTTTCAGATTACTAAATTAGTAGACCATTCACAGGAGATTGGTTGGGTAAATGATGACTTCATCAGTTGTGAATTGCTTTCAGATTACTAAATTAGTAGACCATTCACAGGTTTTCGTACTTATTTATATCAATACCTTTTGTTGTGAATTGCTTTCAGATTACTAAATTAGTAGACCATTCACAGGAATGAATGGAAAGATGTTGAGCCAACAGAAGTTGTGAATTGCTTTCAGATTACTAAATTAGTAGACCATTCACAGGGAGATGTCAGATTGCTATAATTTTAAAGCTGTTGTGAATTGCTTTCAGATTACTAAATTAGTAGACCATTCACAGGTCGTTTACGTTGTGAGTCATAGTTGCTGTGTTGTGAATTGCTTTCAGATTACTAAATTAGTAGACCATTCACAGGGTTCTTACGCTCTAATAGTTTAGCTTTAGGGTTGTGAATTGCTTTCAGATTACTAAATTAGTAGACCATTCACAGGTTCATCTCCTGTAAGTATATATGTGGGAGTGTTGTGAATTGCTTTCAGATTACTAAATTAGTAGACCATTCACAGGATACTAGCCATAACAAACTGGTATCCTGTTATTTACAAATTAAATAGAATTGCCAATTGTCAGATCGAGCGCAGTCGAGACCTCAATCAAAAACCAAATTCTCCATCCTAAAACAACTCCAATTGCTGACTCGGTGGTTCAGGCTCCACCTCCTTTTGCCCATGAAACAACTCCATCATCCCAAACTGTTTATCCGTTATTTGCATAATACAGACCTTCCCTTTTTTGGGCAATGCGTTTTTGGTACGCTTAATATGTACCGCAGCATTTTCGCGACTCGCACAAAAACGCATATAAATACTAAACTGGAACATGGCAAAACCATCATCCAATAAATTTTTACGAAAACGGGTAGCAACCTTACGCTCGGTTAAGGTTTCTGTTGGCAAATCAAAAAACACCAGTACCCACATACTTCTATATTGATTCAATCGTAAAAACCTATCGTTTCCCATAATAAGCAATCACTATTATAATTTTACTGCAAGTGCTTCCCTTTAGTTAAAGGGAGGTAGCTAGAACGGTCAAAAAAGTTCTAGACAGAGGGTTTGTCTAAAAAACCCAAAAACAATCAACATAACACAACCGTCATTGAAACTCTCAAAGCACTCCCAAACCAATGTCTAAGGTGTTACATTGAGGCTCTCGAAATGTCAAAACAATTATATAAATTGTCACACTGAGCTTGTCGAAGTGCTCTCAAAACCGCATTCTCTAAAAACCCACTATACAAACTCCGGGTACAAAACACGTCTACTAATACCGGCAAAGCACTCATACAAACTGTTCGTGGTACGGCTCATGGCAACCATCAAGGGACTCTGCTTTCCATCAATAACCACATCCAAAGCAGGAATCATTAATAAATCAGCTTTTATCCTTTTGGTCAATTCATCCAAACTACAACCCGTTTCCACAATATCATACACCAAGGCATCCACAAAAGGCCTATAAGGTTCCATAACATCATCCGCCAAACAAAAAGCATTGTACTTGTTACTATGAAAAATACCTACCGAAGGCAACAACCCACTACTTACCAAAGCCCTGGCAGCTACAGCTCGCAAAATGGCATAGCCATAGTTCAACAGGTTATTGGGAGGCACGCCCTTTTGATTACGACTAAAGTCGTCAATATCAAATAGGTTCTGAAAATAAAAAGCAGCAGCCAAAGCCTCTTGGTTACCAAAATCACCACTCTTCACAGCCTTGGCATAACGTTTCAAACGTAAGCCATTTTTGCCTCTAGACAAAAAATGGTCAGCCTGATTCTCAATTTTTGCAGTGACGGTTTGTTGCCACAACTGCTTTTTTAATGGTACACTAGCGTTCAATTGGTAACGCATCCGCTCCGTTTGCTCACTATGCCCTACCAAAGGTTGTAAAAAACTACAAGGCAAATGCTGTTTATCACAGGTTATCACCGCTGTTTTGTTTTGCACCAATTTTAAAAGCAACCCATTGGTAATGGTAATCTGTGGATCTTCAAGAACCACATAACCCAAATCCTCTATAGGAATGGTCGCTTCTTTTTTATCCGCTTCAGGAAAGTTGACTACCAATTGTTGGTTTCTGGTACTTAAATAAGCGGGATTGCCAAAAAACAAGGTGCGTTTTATCATAAATTAAAACTTAATATTCACCAACTTGGACAATTTGCCCAATATGATTTAGTCTTACTTTTGTAGCATTTGATAAAGCATTCGGATTTCGTAATCGTTTATATGTAAACTCAATGTCATTTGTAACAGTTGTTTCAAGGTGATGTCTAAACCAATAGTCTTTATTTCCAATCTTTTGAACCCTAAACAAGTTTCTAGAAATTGTTTTGAAATTATTTTGATCTAACAAATCCAGTTCACTGGGATTAAATCCACTTTCTTCATCAGGAAACACAAACATTTCATTTTGTTTCATTGTAAACTTAAAAGTCCAATCTAGTTCCGAATTAAAATCTTTATCTACAATGGTTAGTCCTTCATTTACTCTTGCAACTGCTTCGTAAAACGAGACCACATGCTCTTGTAACTTCCCTTGTTTATCTTCATAAATAGCAACGTGATGGTTATTACCTGTACTTACATAATCGACAGGAACAACTTTATCTTTATTGTCCAAAATATTCTCTCCTAAATGATTTTTAGCCACATGTAAAGGTTCTGCATTACTCACACCTTTAATGGTAACACGCTTTATTTGGATGCCTTTGGATTTATTTAACCAAATGGGGTTCTTCTCTAAATCAGAAAAGGCTTCTTTTGGTTTATTATTAAAAGCTCTTAATCGTTCATATAAAACAGCTTTTATTCTTTCATCAATTACCTTGTCTATTTTAAGGTCAGGAGACACTTCTTTCCGGATGGTGTAAATTTCTTCAAAACACAGCACGTCTTTTAAAGGTTCATCATTAAAAAACAAAGGTTGTTTCTTTAGCACCTTGCTATCAAAAGCTTGTTCACCATTGTTATTAAATTGTGCCAAATGAGAAAGCACCAAATCTCTCTGTGACTTATCTATTATTAATTCGGCTTGCTCAATAGTAAAACGTTTGTTTAGTTTAGTAGGTTTTGTTTGTGGTTGTTTAATTTTTCCATAAACGGTTTCTTTATGTAGCTGTCCTCGTGGTGTAAGCTGTATTTTAGTGTTGAACTTAACGTTCCCTTTGCGTTTAGTTTTGTTTATATTATTAGTAACAACCTTATTCTTGTTTTTAAAGGAAACCAAAATTGACTCTATATGGTCTTTTGCTTGGGTTCTAAAGCGAGGCATTGGGGGTGAAAATTTACGCTTGCCATTACTATTTCTTTCTGTTATTGTGTTTTCAATAGCCATGATATTAGAATGCTTTTTATGGCTTTCATCTCTCCTAGCATTTAAATGATTTAAATACTGGATATGACTATAAGTAGTAAAAGCAACTGTTAATGCATCCATAGCGTGATGGCGATGATCGTTTCGTTTGCTCCAATCTTCAATGACCTCTATTTCTTTTTCCTTCTCTTGCCCACTATCCCATCGTGTTATGGTTTCTGTCAACCCTAAAGCTTTGTATTTGGGCATGCTTAACTCTTTCATAACGTTAATCAAATCCCAATCCGATCTTAACTTATCAGTTATACTACCTGATGTTGCCGTCACTGTTCTAAACACTTCAAAAAGCATTTGTTTTGCTTTTTTAGCTATATATTGACTATTACGTAAATCGCGTTCTATAAAGCCATCTGGCAACTTACTCTGTGGCATTAATAATTTATTGCGTTTACCTCTTGATATTTTTCCATCACTATACAGGCTTTCAACACGTTCAACAAATGCTTCTATGTTACTTGCATAATCTTGATAAATAAAATCATAAGCCGTTCGATTTGCTTTCTTTAAATTATCTTTTTTAAAGGCTAACGTTTTATTGGAAAATGAATCATCAAACAATAAAGCTTTTGGTATTATGTGTTCAATATCTATTTTACTACTGAATAAATCTTGAGGCTTAATTTGAGTATCTGTAAACAAATCTTTGTATCCTCTGGATTCTAACTCTAACCACAATCTATAACGAATAACATCATTTCGGGTTGGGTTGGGAACACCAAAATCTTTTGTGATGGTTTTCTTTATATCATTATTAAGTCTTGTAGCATCCGCAATACCTTTCGTCATGTCGGCTCGTTCTTTTGCAGATTTTTTAAGCTCACGTGCCAATTCTATACGAACTTCATCCGGTTTACCATAAACAGCAATTATTTGGTTGACAACATTTACCATTTGATTGAGTATCTTCTCAACTACTGGGTTTCGTAAACTATTCTTTTTAAGCAACTCTAGTTTAGGTTGTAATTCACGATTAGCTAATTCTTCAGCTGTTAAACTATTAGAATGATTATAGCCTGCCATACCACAAGCTTCAGAAAAAGTATGGCCTTCACGTAAATAGGGTAAGACTTTTCTAATAGCTTTTGATGAAAGGTTACCATAATCAGGCTGTAACGTTATACTTGCTAACATTTTTGCATATTGAGGCTTAAAACCATATTTAAGATGTAATCGCTTTTTTATGGCAACACTTGAATTGCCATAAACAAGTTTATCAGCTTCCAAAACCTTATCATCTTCTTCTGCCGAATACAATAATTGCCATAACTGATAACTGGCTTGTTTATCAAACTCATGCTTATCTGTATCAAAGTTTAAGATAGAAGCATCGATTTCTAACTGTTGAAAAACAGCATGAAGCTCCTCTACAATTTCCCTAGCAGTCTTTTTAGACCAATCAAATCCATAACCTTCATTTTCAGCAATTACTTGATAAATATTAAAAAGTTTTTCATTCGTTCTGTTACCTTCTATCTTATCAAAATTACATTGCCATTCTGATACTTTACCAACATCCAAATGTTTAGACAATACTTTAAGCAAGTCTTTAAACTTTAAGTCACCTCTTAAATTTAATTCTTCAAAAACCTCTTGTTTAACCTCATCATCTAAATCCTTAAAAACAATGTTCAATTGCTTTACTTTATTTGTAAACTCTAAATGATTTAGGTTTTGCCATATCTTAAACTCTTGAAACAGAGGTGAAGATTTAGGAACAACTCGTCTGCCTACTAATCTGGATTTTTGTTTACCTGTATTTTGTTCTACATATATTTGTTCCCAACTTTCAAACTGACAAAAACTAATCAGTCCTTTTTGAGATTTCAGCTTTCGTTGATAAAATATAACAACATCCCGAACTTCTTCTTTTAACTCATCAGTTAATTCAGAATAGTATTTACTTTGTGTTTCCCAAATCTGTTCAAATTCATCTAAATAGTCTTGCCTGTAAAACACTTGGTTTTTTAAAGAAGTATGAGGATTTTTTAAAATTTGCCGATATAAATTTTCTCCTACGGTTTCTTTGTTAAAATAAAGCTCTTTACTCCTATCACTTATAGCTCCAAGATAGCCACTAGACTTGTTTATTTCGTTATTAATATCTTGTAATACAATTGCAAGGTGCTCTAAATCAAGTTTATTAGTCAAGGCATCTACACGCCACTTGTAGCGTTCTAAACGTTTTTCAATAGCGTTTCCTTTTTGTTTAATACCTACAATATCAAATGGTTTTTGGCATATAGCCCAAGTTTGGCTTTTGTTTTTTTCTTGAAGTTCTACATAAAGGGCATCCGTAAGTATTTCTGGGTAGAAGTTTTTCTGTGCTTCCCAAACAGCTTTAAGCTCATCTTTTAAATCCGAACGGTAAAAATCTGGCAAATACTTTCTGTCTTCCCGCAACAGCTTTAATGCATATGCACCAGGAGTAAGATTTTGGTCATAGAGAGCCTTCGCAACAGCCATTCCATCAATCGCTTGTCCATCTCCATCATTATTGACTTTTCTACTGCTCTTGTAGCCACGCTTTTTATTAATCGCCAATAAAACTTTTGCTAAATCTTCAAGTTCAATTTTTTTTCTTGCGGCATTAGCACGTAACTTTAAGGTTTCGTGTGTCGTCTTTTTTCCTACTTCTGTTAAAGATGAATCATTATCTATAAACCCTTCACGCTTTAAAATTTCTATTAGGTTTTTCCTTCTTTGCTTGTAGCGTTGCAAGTTTCTCCTCGCTCCTCTTTTTAGTGTTCTATCGGCATTTGTTGTTAGTGGTCTCCCTTTTTCAAAATTTGTCTTCTCATCAACAGTCAAAGGGTTTACACGAACTCCAAGCTTTACTATTTCTGATGATTCATCATCATTCTCGGCTTCATTTACTAAAGCCCAACCAATACTACTGGTGCCCAAATCCAATCCTAATATTTTTTTCATTTATAAATTACTTTTTAATAAAATTACTTCTTTCACTTTTATAGGCATTACGGAAATCCTCAATTGTAATATTCAAAACTTTACTTATCTTTATACTCTGAAAGCAATTCACAATAAGGATTATTCCGTTGTGAAAACATTCAAGGTGGTACTTTAATTAGTATCGCCTTTTTTTTATTTAAATGTTTATCGATCAACCATTTATAAAACAAACATCATGCGAACTAAAACATTTAAGCCGCTTCGACTTCTAATTCATTGAGGCTTTATACCAAATGCTTCTGAAGCTTCAAACCATCTACACAATATACGCTAGAGTCCAACAATAAAAACCCTACCCATTACCAACTAAAGGTCAGAGTTAAAATGCTATCAATTTTTTTAGGGAAGTACAGTAAAAATAGAAAAAAATCAAAACATTACTAGCAAAAACAAGAATCAAGTCACTTCGAGTGATTTGGTATCACATCAGTGATAGCAAATAGTATAGAGAAGTGTATCCAAATAACACAAAAGCTTCGAATTCAGAGGCGAGCGTTTAAAAATGATCCAGTGGATCATTTTAGCGAAGGAGCGAGCCAATTGGTGGGCATACCCACAAAGTTTTGGGTGTGGTTCGCTGTCAAGCGAAATGCCTACCAACAGTAAAAACAAAACACTAAACACCACTCACACCCAACACCTCAATACCAAAAGCACCACCACCAGACAACAAATACCCCTCACCATTCACGTCCTGATAAAACCCAACACGAGCAACAGCAAACAACACACCATCACCTGAAGGCAGTCCCGAAACCACAACAGAAAAACTTGTGCCACTAAAATCACGCTCAACAACCAAAGGCGTTTCAATAACCTGAGTATAAGTGTTCGTTTCAAAATCAAACCGAATTACACCCACCAACACCTCCATATAGCTAGCATCCTCAGGAAACCCAGCCATAGCAGTACTAAAATCGTTAACGCTAAACGTTAAAGTATCCCAATCAAACCCATAACGACAAGGCAATAAACGCGATCGTATAGGCGTAAACACAAAACCCTCTAATAACTGTTTTCCATGCTCTGAAGTAATACCAACAGCAACTTCTCGCTTTCCACGTACCGAAACAGAATCACAATCTTTAACCTTTAAAAATAACTGCATCAACCTACTATGCAACGTGCCATCCTTATACCCTATCAAAAAAGGGCGTAGCGCTTGCTTAAAAACCTTATTCACTTGCGAGCAGCCTGCAAATTCATTATTACTCTCCCTAACACGCACCATATTAGCACCTGTTTTAATCGCCTTTCTAGTAAAACCTCCTCCAGCTACTCGAGCAATAGGAACACCCTTTCTGTAGTAAAAATTAATACCTCCCAGAGTACCTTCAAAAAATATAATTCCGCGTTGTTTTGCCATAATACTAATAATTAATTTAGGTTACCAAATAGCTAATATAATGAAAAACAAATAAATACCTTCATTTTAAGCCATATTTATACCAACTATATGCCGACTTTATACCGACTTAGATATATAGTAACTCCATAAAAAATCCCGAGCAAACACTCGGGATTCTTATAGCTTAAGGTGCAAAAACACACTACATATTACGTCTATACTGTCCGCCCACTTCAAATAAGGCTTCAGTAATTTGCCCTAAAGAACACACTTTACAAACATCCATTAAGGCTTCAAAAATATTTTCGTTATGAATCGCTTTATGCTGAAGCGCTTTTAACAATGCCTTAGTATCATTGCTCTTATGTAAATTCTCAAGAGTTTGTATTTGGTATTGCTTCTCCTCTTCTGTAGCTCTTATAACTTCAGCAGGTTGTACCGTTGGCGACCCTTTACTACTCAAGAAGGTGTTTACACCAATAATTGGAAAATCACCATTGTGCTTTAAAGTCTCATAATACAAGCTTTCCTCCTGGATTTTACTACGTTGGTACATGGTTTCCATAGCACCAAGTACGCCACCACGTTCTGTAATTCTATCAAACTCTAGCAATACAGCTTCTTCAACCAAATCGGTAAGTTCTTCTATAATGAACGATCCTTGTATTGGGTTTTCGTTTTTAGCAAGTCCTAACTCCTTATTAATAATCAACTGAATAGCCATTGCGCGACGCACACTCTCTTCGGTTGGCGTAGTAATTGCTTCATCATACGCATTTGTATGCAACGAGTTACAGTTATCATAAATAGCATATAATGCTTGAAGTGTCGTACGAATATCGTTAAAGTCAATTTCTTGGGCATGCAAACTACGACCCGAAGTTTGTATATGGTATTTCAACATCTGCGCTCTTGGATTGGCACCATACTTATGCTTTAAGGCTTTTGCCCAAATTTTACGTGCCACACGACCAATAACAGCATATTCAGGATCGATACCATTAGAGAAAAAGAACGATAAGTTTGGTCCAAACTTATTAATATCCATACCTCTACTCAAGTAATATTCCACGTAAGTAAAACCATTAGATAATGTCAATGCCAATTGCGTAATAGGGTTGGCTCCTGCTTCTGCAATATGATATCCAGAAATAGACACCGAATAGAAGTTACGCACATTATTTTCAATAAAATACTCTTGTACATCTCCCATTAAACGCAGTGCAAATTCCGTAGAGAAAATACACGTATTTTGCGCTTGATCTTCTTTTAAAATATCAGCTTGTACAGTACCACGAACTTGTGCAATGGTACGTGTTTTTATATCATGGTAAACATCCTGTGGTAATACTTGATCACCAGTAACGCCTAATAAAAACAAGCCTAAACCATCATTTCCTTCTGGTAGCTCACCATTATATTTAGGACGCTCTACGCCTTTTTCCTTGTATATTTTGGCAATCTTTGCTTCAACCTCTTTTTCTAGACCGTTTTCTTTGATGTAAAGTTCACATTGTTGATCTATAGCAGCATTCATAAAGAAACCTAACAACATTGGCGCAGGACCATTAATAGTCATACTTACCGAAGTCATCACATCGGCTAGGTTAAAACCAGAGTAAAGTTTTTTAGCATCGTCTAAACAGCAAATAGATACACCTGCGTTTCCTATTTTACCATAAATATCAGGACGTAAGTCTGGATCGTTACCGTAAAGTGTTACACTATCAAAAGCTGTTGATAGTCGTTTTGCTGGCATACCTTGACTCACATAATGAAATCGCTTGTTGGTACGCTCTGGACCACCTTCTCCTGCAAACATACGCGCAGGATCTTCTCCTGTTCGTTTAAAAGGATACAATCCTGATGTATACGGAAACTCTCCAGGTACATTCTCTTGAAGTGTCCATCGTAAAATATCGCCCCAAGCTTGATACTTTGGCAAAGCGACTTTTGGAATTTGTGTATGTGATAAAGACTCGGTATGCGTGTCTATTTTAATGTCTTTGTCTCTTACTTTAAATGTATAAACAGGATTTTTGTATTTGTTGACCTTCTCATTCCAACCTATTACAACTTCCCAGTTGTAAGGATCTAAATTTAGTTTTACTCTATCAAACTCTGCAATGAGTAATTTTAAAAAATCGGTTTTGTCATTCTGAGCTTGTTTCAGAATCTCATCTTGGTCAATTCCATTTTTATCAAGAAAAGACTTCTCGACTGCGCTCGAAGTGACATTAGCAACAGAGCAAATAGTCTTATAAATACCATATAGTTTTTGAGCGACCTCAACTTGCTCGTTAGCTGTTTTATCATACGCACGATTGTTTTCTGCAATCTCTGATAAGTAACGTGTTCTGTTTGGTGGAATTACAAAGATTTTCTCACTCATTTCTTTTGAAATTTCAAAAGTCGAGTTCAGGTCAGCATCCGTTTTTTCAACCACCTTATCCATTATCGCTTTGTAAAGCGTGTTCATTCCTGGATCGTTAAACTGCGAAGCAATCGTTCCAAAAACAGGTAAATCATCTTGATTGGTATCCCACAATTGGTGGTTACGCATGTACTGTTTTTTCACATCGCGAAGCGCATCCAATGCACCACGCTTATCAAATTTGTTAATCGCAACCAAGTCTGCAAAGTCTAACATATCAATTTTTTCCAGCTGTGTAGCTGCACCAAATTCTGGTGTCATCACATACAAGGATACATCGCTATGCTCTAAAATTTCGGTATCACTTTGCCCAATACCAGACGTTTCTAAAATAATGATATCGTAGTGCGCTGCTTTTAATACTTCAACAGCTTCGTTTACATATTTTGATAGCGCTAAATTAGATTGACGCGTTGCCAAACTACGCATGTATACACGTGGTGAATTAATAGCATTCATACGAATTCTATCACCTAAAAGCGCGCCACCTGTTTTACGTTTTGATGGGTCTACCGAAACAATACCTATGGTTTTTTCTGGGAAGTCAATTAAAAAACGACGCACCAACTCATCTACCAAACTAGATTTTCCGGCACCACCAGTTCCTGTAATTCCTAATACAGGCGTTTTAGACGTTTTATTTTTCTCATGAATTTCATCTAAAGCTTCTTTAGCAACTTCTGGGAAGTTTTCAGCAGACGAAATCACACGTGCAATAGCTTTTGGGTTTTTCTCTTCTAAAGTCGCTACTTCACCATTAAGTTGGTCACCAATAGCAAAGTCAGATTGTTGTACCAAATCGTTAATCATCCCTTGAAGTCCCATTTCACGACCATCATCAGGCGAGTAGATTCTAGCAATCCCGTAATCCATTAACTCTTTAATTTCTGAAGGAAGGATTACTCCTCCTCCACCTCCAAAGATTTTAATATGTTCTGCTCCTCGCTCTTTAAGCAAGTCATACATATATTTAAAATATTCATTGTGACCTCCTTGGTAGGAAGTTAAACAAATAGCATTGGCATCTTCTTGAATAGCTGTATTTACTACTTCTTCAACACTTCTGTCATGTCCAAGATGAATAACCTCAACACCTGTAGATTGGATAATACGACGCATGATATTTATTGAGGCATCATGTCCATCAAATAAAGAGGCTGCGGTGACAATACGTACTTTATACTTTGGTTTATATGGCGGAATTTGTTTCATTGACAAAAAATCTAATTATAAGAGGCACAAATTTACGGAATATTCAAAAAAATACTCGATTTATACCAAAATATCTAATACAAAAATTAAAAGTCAGCATACAATCATCAATAGCGTCAAGAAAATGAATTAAGAGGCCTTTTTAAAGTCTTCGTTCTAGAAAATCATCAAATCACTTATCACATCAAAACAACAAATCCTTAACTCAGTAAATGACAAGCTTTTACAATTACACTCCATTTAAAACTAGAGTCTAGTGAGAATTTTAATACAAAAGCAACCAATTGATTTACAATTGCATAAAAAATATTTTTTAACACTTCTGATAATTTTTTAATTAAAAACCATCAAAAACAAATATTCATTAAATTTAATTAAACAATTTAACATTAAATATGATTAATAATCAATTAAAAGTTACAAAAATAGATAATTAGTGATTTAAAAAAGTGACGCATCAGTTATTTATGGGTCTAATAAATGCGGTCATTAAAAAACCGTAAAAATTAAACTATAACCATTAACTAATTTTTATTCTATGAAACAAAAATTATTATTATTAGGCTTATTCCTTTTAGCAGGTATAAGCTTTTCTCAGGCACAAGGCCTACCAGAAAATCCTGAACCAGGTAAATGCTACGTTAAGTGTATCACTAAGGACGAATTTAAAGAAGTAGAAGAAACGCTACAAGTTTATCCTGCTTACACTACATTACAAGTTGTTCCAGCTGTTTACAAAATTGTTGAAGAAACTGTATTGGTTAAAGAAGCATCAAAAAAGTATGTTTACACACCAGCAGTTTATGAAACCGTTGAAGTTCCTTATGTAAAAAAGGAAGGAAGAACTGATTTAAGAGTTGTACCAGCAACCTTTGGAAAAGACTCTAACACATATGAGGTTTACCCAAAAACTTCAGGATGGGAATACAAAATACTAGAGGATTGCCCTTCAGTTAACAAAGAAGACTGTGTTGCTGCTTGTTTTGTGGAGTATCCTGCACAGTTTAGAGATGTGCCTTTTACTACTTTAGCTAGTGACGCAACTACTAACGGAATTCCTGTTGATGAGCAATCAACAACTTACAAAAAGCGTGTGATTAAGACTCCTGCAAGAATGGACGAAATTGAAATTCCAGCGGAATACACAACTATTACACGTCAAGTAGTTGAAACTCCAGCTACAACAACTAGCGTAACTGTGCCTGCTAAATACGAAACAGTAACCAGAACAGTTTTAGCTAAAAAAGGTGGTATTACAACTTGGGAAGAAGTTGAATGTGAATTATTAAACCCAACTGTTTTACCAATATTTTATGAACTTGCAAGTGCTCGTTTAACACCTGCATCTAAAAAAGTAATAGACGAAACATTATTACCATTACTAAACGACTCTAACGTAAGCATAGAAATTATGTCGCACACTGACTCTAGAGGTAACGATGACTACAACAGATCTTTATCACAGCAACGTGCAAACTCTGTAGTAAACTATTTAGTCTCTAAGGGTATTTCTAGAAGCCGATTAACAGCAAGAGGTTTTGGAGAGTCTAGACTTACTAACCGTTGTTCTAATGGTGTTGATTGTTCAGAAGCTGAACACCAAAGAAACAGACGTACTGAGTTTAGAGTAATTAACAACTAATTTCTTTTTTATAGAAATAAAAAAAGCTCCTTTAAGGAGCTTTTTTTGTTAGCGTATATAACTTATAACTAGTTGTTTTTGCTTCAGCTTTAATCCCATAATTATCTAACAAATCAGATTGCATTAAATCATAAAACTTGTAATGAATAGACCAATCGTGCTCAGCAGTATCAGCAATATCTTGAACCGTTACAACTGGCATCTCTAAAACCTGTGATAGTTGGTACAACACCTCCTTAAAAGTTACATTATCTGCTTGTATTTGATGCTCATCGATTAAATATTTAGCTGTATCTCTTCCCCAATCTATCTGATTAACATCCCAAAACCTGATAGCTTCTATATCAAACACCATAGCTTCACCTTTCACTTCGGAATAGCTTATCTCTAAGTCTAAAGCATCTATAATTTCAGTTATATGATTGCCATAAGGGCTGTTACTTTTTGATACGTACACTTGAAATTGACCACCTAAATCATCAGGCAATTTCAGTTGACTTTCATGAACTTTTAAATTGTAAGCCATGATAGCTCTGATACTTCCCTTAAACTCAACATACTCTGCGTGTTCTTGTATTTGTAAAAAATAGAAAGATTCATTTTTTAATCTTTTAATTTCAAAGGCTGCATTAGGCTGATATTCAGCGTCTACTTTTTCAACTTTAATATTTTTTTCCTTAAAGAACTTGTCTATATGCTTTTTCTTTGTGTTACTACGTAAAAACCTTGTTAAATCAGATGCTTTAAAATCGGCAGGACTACCTTCCCACAACACATCTCCATCTGCATTCATAAGAATTCCGTGAGGCAATAGCTTTATATTATGAGTTTTAAATGTTTCTCCTTCATAATCCACAAAAACTGCTAAATCAGTTGGACGTTTTTTTAGATATTTCCTAACCAATTCAGGGTTTTCTTGCGAAATAGAAACCACATAAAAATCATTAGGGTATTGCTTTTGAAGCACGCCCAAATACTCTTTAGCATACACACATGGTCCACACCAAGTTGCCCAAAAATCAATAAAATACAGTGTATTTTCAGAACTCTTTGCCGATTTTGAGAGTTGAACTTTTTCTGAAACATTTATTTGCCCAAAACCAAAAAATGGTAAGAAAACAAAAGCGAGTAAAAAAGGTTTAAATAAATAATCAATTTTCATAGTAAGTAACAATATAACACTAGTGTCATAACAACTATTGTGCTAAAATAGTGTTTTAATTATATTTTTTCATTTTAATTAAATGACTACTAAATATTTGGTATGTTAATATTTTCAATAATACTTGTATTATAAAAAACTGCTTTTGTAAATTTGACCAAAAATCACACCTATGAAAAAGTCACTTTTTGTTTTACTTGCAATTTTTACTCTTAACTCTTGTGCCGAATTACAAAACGTAATTGACCAACTTCCTCAAGATGGCAGTGTACTTAGTAATGCTGATATCGCATCTGGATTACGAGAAGCGCTAGACCAAGGTATCGACAAACAAGTAAGTAAATTGACTCAAAAAGACGGTTTTTTCAAAAATGAGTTGGTAAAAATTGTATTACCTGAAGAACTTCAAAAAGTAGATAAAGCCTTACGTGATATTGGTTTAGATAATCTTGCTGATGAAGGCTTAAAAGTATTAAACAGAGCTGCTGAAGATGCGGTTAGCGAAGCAACTCCTATTTTTGTGAGTGCAGTTAAAGACATTACCTTTAATGACGCTAAAAACATTTTACTTGGTAATGACGATGCTGCTACTCAATATCTAACAGGTAAAACCCAAACTGCATTGTACGACAAGTTTCACCCTGTAATTAATAATTCGTTTACTAAAGTTGGTGCTGACCAAATTTGGGCAAATCTTATTAATAAATACAACAGTATTCCTTTTACTAATAACGTAAACCCTGATTTAACCGATTATGTTACAGGCGAAGCACTAAAAGGTGTTTACACAATGATTGCTGTTGAGGAAAAAGAAATCAGAAATAAAGTGTCATCACGTACAACTGATTTGCTTAAAAAAGTATTCGCTTTACAAGACTAAGCAATTCTTAAAGCACTTATTTTACCTTTTTATACAAACCATCAAAAGCAACGGTTACTGAATTGTCATTGGTAATAGTTTCCCATAATTGCCTAACGGTTCCGTCGTCATTAGCAGTCCAAGTCACACGATGGTAATAAGGTTGACCAGCTTTGTTTGTAGCAACATCCGATTTTAAAATCATTTGGTTTCCTACCCTATTCCCTTTTAAGTGCAAACTCTGTCCTTGGTTATCAATCCAAAGTTGTTCCCATTGTTTGGCTGTAGTGTTATAAAAGTTATTGCTAGTACCTGTATACCCTTTTGTTGCACTTGTCCAGTTTTCTCGTAAAATACAATTGTCTTGTATTTTATCTATAACATTTGTGCCAGCAGGTGTTCCATCAGGTTTTGTCACTTCCCAATTACCAATCCAAAAATCAAACTCTGTATGCTTTTCGGTACAGCAATTACACGCATTGTTTTGTGCGTTTATATAAACCGGAGAAAAGACAAGTATTAAAAAAAGCAGTAGTTGTTTCATAGTGAGAGTTTTAGTTCTTTTAAATTTATTAAATGATTCTTAATCCAAACCTAATATTAACATAACATTAGTCTTTAGATTAAGCCGCATCTTTGCAGTGTTAGCAAAAGAGAATATCCTTCACTAAAATTAAATTAGAAAAGTTAGTTTGAAAAATCGACCTGCTCCTAGGGTCGATTTTTTTATTAACAATTTTAAACTTTAAGTTGCCGATTAACTTTTTTTTGAATATATTTAATACTCTAAAGCTGTAGGAATGAAAGATTTATCCAAAATAAAAAAGCACCAGCTAAAGTTGCAAATTCGCTACAAGCAACTTATTGAACAAGCCTACAACTTACGTCAAACAGATTCTGCAACCAGTGACATTTCTGAATATAGAGCTATAAAATTACTTGATAAGCTCAATAAGTTGAAATATTTAAACAGATAATTCACTCCCACTTTTTACTATACTTATAAAAACATTAATTTTATAAGAACTCCCTATTTTATAGTATCTATAACTAACAAATCAACTAATAAACAGTTAAAAAAATCACAGATACAAAAATCAATTATTATGTTTAGTTTTTATTTGGATTAATTCTAAATAGACTTAACTTTGCAGCGTTTTAACGCCTCAAACATAATAAATGATTCGTTTTTTTAGCTTTGTTTTCTTTTTATTTTCTGCTCTAGTATACTCACAAACCAGCACTATTACAGGTACAATAACTTTAAAAAATGGTGCTCCAGTAATTAATGCACATGTATATATAAAACAACTCAATAAGTTTAGCACCACAAATGATAATGGAGCTTTTGAATTTAGAAAAGTTCCTTATGGAGTTCATAAAATAGAAGTAACATCAATAGAGATTACTGACACAGCATTTACAATTGAAGTAAACACCGAAAATAAAGTTGTAAATTATACTGTAGAATCAAGTAAAGACGTAGAACTTTCAGAAGTTCTAGTTGTTGGTAAATCCAAAGAAAAAATTGTTGAGACACAAGGATTTGCTGTTGACGTTATTAAAACTAAAGAAGCTGGTATTAGAAACATACAAACAAACGAGCTTCTTAATCAAACCGTAGGTGTTAGAATACGACAAAATGGAGGTTTAGGTTCTGCTGTTAACTACAATATAAATGGATTGTCAGGTAATGCTGTACGCATATTTATTGATGGCATCCCAATTTCCACTTATGGCTCTTCTTTCAATTTAAACAGCATTCCTCCTTCAATGATTGAGAGAATTGAAGTTTACAAAGGTGTTGTTCCTGGGCATTTATCAAATGATGCTCTAGGAGGCGCTATTAATGTTGTACTAAAAGAGGATGCAAAAAACAGCTTTACAGCATCCGCTTCTTACGGTTCATTTAATACCTCTCAATTAAATTTTAATGGGCTTTACCGTTTTAAAAATTCAGGCTTTACTATCAAAGCTTCTGGGTTTTTTAATTATTCAGATAATGATTATGAAGTTTGGGGATCAAATGTATACAACATACAACCCAATGGACAATTACAGTATGTTCGTGCCAAACGTTTTAATGATGCCTTTAGATCTTATGGCGGAATTATTGAAGCAGGTTTTACTGATGTTAAATGGGCTGATAAATTCTTAATTGGTTTTACAGGTTCAGACTCTTACAACGAAATACAACATGGTGCTTTTATGACCATTCCTTACAAAGGTCGTTTTACTGAAGCTGATGCAAGTATCGTAAGCTTAACATATTCTAAAAAAGACATCTTAACTAAAGGCTTAGACTTTAACTTACATGGACTTTATGGAGAACGAAATCGAGTTATCAACGATACCGTAAAATGGAACTATAATTGGTATGGCGAAAAAAGCTTAGACCTGAATGGTCAACCTATTTTAAGACCTCAAGGCGCTCAACAAGGCGAGCCAACTATTGCAAACATTAATAGAAAGGTTTCCTCAATACGAACTGGTTTTTCCTATAGTTTTAATAAAAACCATAAGTTTTTATTAAACCACTTATTCTCAGCTGTAGATAGAATGGATGATGATGAAATACGCTCTGTCCTAGAAAGAAGGTTTATGGGTACTCGTTATTTACACAAAAATATAACCTCATTGAGTTATGAACTTAATGCATTCAACAACAAGCTAAAAGCTTCTGTTTTTGGAAAAAACTATCAACAACATATTGAAAGAACAAACCCAACTGTTGAAACTATTGATGACGAACCAACTTATGTTGAAGATGTTGTAAGTAACAACACCAGCATTCAAGGTTATGGTGTCGCTACATCCTACCAAATATCACCTTTAATTACAGTTTTAGCTTCAGCAGAAAAGGCTGTACGACTCCCAACCGAAAACGAAGTATTTGGTGATGCTGGAGATAACATTATTGAAAACCCTAACATAAGACCTGAAACAAGCAACAATATTAACTTAGGCTTAAAACTTGGGACATTCACCATAAAAAAACACGACTTATCATTAGCTACCAATGTATTTTACCGAAACATTAAAGATAGAATTGGCACACAAGTACAAACATCATTAAATAGCAATGTTCAAGTTTTACCTTTTGAAAATCAAGGTGATGTTATTTCAAAAGGAATAGATGCCGAGTTAAACTATACATACAACAACAATTTAAGAATAGTACTAAACGCTTCAAAATTAGACCTTACTTATAAGAATCAATTTAACGAACGAAAAGTACCCAACGAGCCAACATTTACAATTAACACAAACGCTCAGTACCAATTTAAAAACATTCTTCAAGAAAAAGCTGAGCTAAACGTGTTTTACAATTTCATGTTTGTTGACACCTTTAATTACTTGCTAGAACCTTACGGAAACAATGCTGGAACAGATTTTTTTGATGTTCCTCAACAGTTTATTCATGACGCAGGAGTAAGCTACATGTTTCCAAGTAAAAAGGTAGTATTAAGCTTAGACATGAAAAACATATTCAACAAAAGAGCTTTTGACAATTTTGCAGTTCAAAAACCAGGAAGAGCCTTTTACATAAAATTAAATTATACAATCAATAACCTTTAATATATATACAATGAAAAGAAATAGCTTTAAACTTTTAACTTTTGCAGTAGCATTAAGTACGTTATTTTTCACGACTAGCTGTAGTAGTGACGATGATAATGGTGGCACTCCAGATGGTTCAGGTCAAACTGAAGACAGATGGATTACTGTTGCTGGAGCCATAATGGGAACAGATGATGGAACTCCAGGAGATGGTAATGGAGGTACTTTGGTATACTCTATAAGCAAACAAGATGCACAAGACCCAAATAAAACATTTGATGTTTTTGAAAACGGATATTTAGTTCAATCTGCTAGAACTGCACGTTTACAATCTTCAGTTGATGGTTCTACTTTTTTCAATATTGCTTATGGTGGTAGCAATGGTGGTGAGTTCCAAAAATATGTTGTTGGTGGCGGACAAGACTTTAGTCCTATTGGCGGTACTGTAAATATTTCACAATATGCAGGAACAAACCCAAGATGGGCAAAACTTTTTGATGGAGATCAAACAGGTGTTGCTGTTAATGTTACTTCACCACAAGTAAATTCAGACAATGATGGTAACTACCTATACACAAGAGGTACTGCAACTGTATTATCTTTAGATCTAGTTAACGCTTTAATCTCAGAAACTAAATCTTATGAAATTCCTCTTTCTGCGGAAGAAGAAGCTTTAGGTCATTACATTTTTAGATTAGATTCACCAGTATTAAATGCAGCAGGCGACAAATTGATTATTGGTACTTGGATGCGTAAAACTAATCCTGAAACAGGAAATAGCGAATCAGATTATGAACGTTTAGGCTCTAAGTCAATTGTTGTTGATTATCCTTCTTTAGACAACCCAACAATTATTACTTCTACTGTAGGTTATGGAGATACAAGTGGATACAGAAGTTTTAATGCTTTTGTTGCTGAAGATGGAAACGTTTACCAAGCAACTCAAAGAGATTCTGGAGGTTCTCACATTTTAAAAATAAACCAAAACAATGAGTATGATAACACATTTGTATTCAGTCTTGACGCTGCTTTAGGCGTAACTGGATCATATATTCAAAACTGGAGATATGCTGGGAATGGAATTGCGTTTGTTCATTATACTCATGATGGAGCACAAACATCATCACTTTCAAATCAACAACAAAGCTATTTAGCTCGTGTAGATTTGAACTCTGCAACCGCTCAACAAGTAGATTTACCTTACCATGTAGACTTATACGCTTTTCAATATCAAGGTTTTGTAGTTGATGGTAATGATGTGTATGTAACAGTTGCTCCTGTAGGTCAAGATGGAAACATCTACATCATCAATAGCATTACTGGTGAAGTAACTGAAGGTGCAAAACTAATTAACAAACCAGGAAATCACTTTATTGGTGCTTTCTAAAATTATTGCTTTTTAGTCTTAAAAAAATCCGTAGATGAATTTCTCTACGGATTTTTTTATTCAATAATTTTTCGCTCTTAATTTATATTTCACAATTATTTAACCTTTACCGCTAGTCTAAAAGGTTCATTGACTCGTATTTATATAAAAACAAGTTTATGAACACACATTTTTGTAAAGTAGGAAGAATTAGACCAAACCTTGGGAAGGTTTTGAATCTAAAGGAATTAGAAAGTACGTATTTAAACTTTATTGAGGAAGCGTATAACGTTACCCAAACCGACTCTGGTTTGAGCGACTTTTTATACCATGAAGCTTCTAAACTCAAGAAAAGAATATTGAGCTTAAAACGTTCTAATTCAAACACTCTTGATGCAGCTTTTTAAAGTAATCAAAAGCTTTAATGAGTCTTGAACCATACCACGAAAACAGTTCACCATCTACCAAAATCACTTTAATATTTGGGTACGATGCTTGGATTGCTATGGCATCACTTTCCTTAAAAGGATAAGGCTCTGTAGATAAAAAAACATATTCTGCATCCTTAAACTTTTCATCTTTCAAATCCACTTCAGGATAACGCTGTAACGCGCCAAAAACATTCTCAAAATTATTTATTGAAAGCATATAATCAATAAACGTTTGTTGTGCAGCCACCATCCAAGGGTTTTTCCAGATTAAATAAGCAACTTTAGGTTTAGACTTATTACCTATAGTATTTAAAAAATCTGCTTTTTTTGCAGTTATCGTTTTTACCAATTCTTGTGCTTTTTGCTCTACAGCAAACAATTCACCATACATTATAATTAGCGCTAAGCAATCATCAATAGTGTAAATATCGCTTATGTGCACTTGAGCAACTATTGAACAGTCCTCAACAATATCTTGAGTATTTTCTTCCTTGTTACAAAGAATTATATCTGGTTGAAGCGCTTCTATTTTATCAATATGAACTTGTTTTGTTCCTCCTACTACAGCAACATTAGTTTTTATATGTTGAGGATGCACGCAAAACTTAGTAACACCTACAAGAGATGCTTCCAACCCTAAATCGCATATTAACTCTGTAAGACTTGGCACCAAAGAAACTATTCGCTTTGGTGCTGTATTAAACTGAAGTGCTCTATTGAGTTGGTCTTTATACATCATGATAAGATACTTAAATTAGAAATAAGCTAACTTCTAATTTAAGATACTCTCCATTTGTTCTTGAAGTTCTTTAGCTTTTGCAGCAGAAGCCTGAGCAAAATCCTCTCCATTAGACGCATATATAATCCCTCGTGAAGAGTTTATAAGCAGTCCTACATTGTTGGTCATTCCATAGTTACAAACCTCTTGCAAGCTTCCGCCTTGAGCACCAACTCCTGGCACTAAAAGAAAACTCTCAGGAATAATCTTGCGTATTTCAGCTAAATATTCAGCTTTTGTAGCACCAACCACATACATTAAGTTTTGGGAATTATTCCAAGTTTTTGAAGTTTCTAAAACGTGTTTGTACAACTCAACCTCATCAACCTTTTTGGTTTGAAAATCAAAAGCACCTGCATTAGAAGTTAACGCCAAAACTATAGTGTGTTTATTTTCAAAAGCTAAAAATGGTTCTACAGAATCCTTTCCCATGTAAGGTGCTACGGTTACACTATCAAAAGCAAGGTCTTCAAAAAAAGCTTTAGCGTACATGGTACTTGTGTTACCAATATCACCACGTTTTGCATCAGCAATAGTAAAAATTTCAGGATGCTTTACGTTAAGATACATTATGGTTTTTTCAAGCGCTTTCCAACCTTTAAGTCCATAAGCCTCATAAAATGCTGTATTGGGTTTATAGGCAACACACAAATGGTGTGTAGCATCAATAATGGCTTTGTTGAATGCAAAAATAGGATCTTCCTCTTGTAGTAAGTATTGTGGTATTTTGTTTAAATCAACATCTAATCCTATACATAAAAAGGATTTCTTTTTTTTGATTTGCTCAGTGAGTTGGTGTGTTGTCATTTAAACTATTTTAATCATTATGCTCTTCAGCTCTAAATTTATATTTAATGGATTCCGCATCGTAGTGCGGAATGACAAAGCTATTTTAATTTTATAAAAAAAGCCTCAAAAAAAGAGGCTTGTTGTTATATGGTTTCGTCACTAGCTTTCAATTTTTCAGTGTTTTCAGCCAGCATTAATTCGTCAATTATTTTTTGGATATCTCCATTAACAATATTCTGTAAATCGTAAAGTGTTAAACCAATTCTGTGATCAGTAACACGTCCTTGTGGATAGTTGTAAGTTCTAATTTTAGCACTTCTATCTCCAGATGTTACCATACTACCACGTTTTGCTGCATCTTCTTCTTGCTTTTTCGCAAGCTCTAAGTCATACAAACGCGAACGTAATACTTTAAAGGCTTTTTCCTTGTTTTTGTGCTGTGACTTTTGGTCTTGACACTGCGCCACCAAACCTGTTGGGATATGCGTTAAACGTACAGCTGAATAGGTAGTGTTTACCGATTGTCCTCCTGGGCCTGACGAACAGAAATAATCAATACGTACATCTTTTGGGTCTATTTCCACATCAAACTCTTCGGCTTCTGGGAATACCATAACCGTTGCAGCGCTTGTGTGTACTCTACCTTGTGTTTCGGTTTGCGGTACACGTTGTACACGATGTACACCTGCTTCAAATTTTAAAGTTCCGTAAACATCTTCACCAGACACTTCAAACTGGATTTCCTTAAACCCACCATTTGTTCCTTCGCTAAAATCAACAGCACTTACATTCCACCCTTTTCCTTCGCAGTATTTAGTATACATTCTAAATAAATCTCCTGCAAAAATACTAGCCTCATCTCCTCCAGTTCCTGCACGTAATTCAACCACTGCATTTTTAGCATCTTCAGGATCTTTTGGTATTAGTAAGAATTTAATTTCGTCTTCTAAAACAGGTATTCTTGCTTTAGCTTCATCATACTGCATTTTAGCCATTTCAACCATTTCTTGGTCACTTCCATCAGCAATGATTTCTTCAGCTTCAGCGATATTATTTACAAGCTCTTGGTACTCATCACGCTTATCAACAAGCACTTTAAGATCTTTGTATTCTTTATTGAGAGCAACATAGCGTTTTTGGTCTGAAATAATATCAGGTTGAATGATCAAGTCACTAACCTCATCAAAACGCTGTTTTACTATTTGTAATTTATCTAACATTTATCTTCTTGAAATTGTGCCGCAAAAATACGATAATTTATGAATTTAAAATGTTTAAATCTGCTCGATATACATTGCTAGATAACTCTACCCTTTTCACTCACGCTTTTTGCTATATATTTTTTTGAATATATTATAGTAAAACAAAGTCCCATTGTATAGAAAAAACGCTCTAAGTAAGACAAGTTATCATAACCAAGATAGTACCCAAAGGATGAAAATATGTCTGAAAAAAGGAACAAAGCTAAAAGAAATGCAAAATACTTAGCACCTTTAAAATCAGTACTATTATACCTAAAAGCTATAATCAGAACAATCATTAAACATAAACCATGTATATAAAACAATAAGCTTAGACCTGCTTCTAGATTTTGTTCAATAGAATCAATAAGTAATTTAATTATACCGAATCCTAAAAAAGACACAAATATATAAGACAACCAATCTAAGCGGGTTATTTTGACATTTCTCTGAAGTGGAATTACATGCCACATTAACACAACATAAAAGAGAAGTTTAAATATGTTAACTAAAAAAGAAAACACAATATTTTCATAATATATAAGTGAAATATTGGCAAATAATGCCAATACAAATGCCAGAAGTAGTTTAAAATTCAAGTAGCATTTGTTATACAAAAACACTACAAATAAAAGAAACACAACAATACAATTAGTTTCATCAAAATATTTTAATCCGAATTTATATATAGATAAAAAATTGAATAAAATTAAGATGATGGTAGCTATAAATACTCCTAAATTTGTTTTAAGCATTATAAAAATAGTATGAAAAAATTACTGTAACCTTTCTTACTTAAAAGAAACTTTAAACATACAACACTTACTCTTTTATCCAAGTGTTTTTTAATAAAAAAAATCTTTAAATTGTATTTACGCTGATTTATGAATCCTTAAATTTTAATATGCACTATTAGCTACGAATACTGCTTCAAAATATTTTTATTAAAAATACGTTTTCTTAGTATTATGCAGCAATTTGGAGCTATACTTTCTTTTTACAGACCTTATTTTATTTGGTCTTTTCTTGTTAATATTGGCATTACTATATTTAATCCACACATTGTTCCTGCTGTAATTACCAAACTCTTTCTTACTGTGTTTTTGTGGTATTTAGTTACCGAAACTAATGCTAGACGAAAGCTTATTTTCTACAAAAACTTAGGTATTTCATCTTTTAAACTTTTCTCGTCCCTTTTTATAATAGACATATCTATAATGATTGTTTATATTATACTCATTAAAGAGTTTATATGACGTTAGAAGTAGACAATGTAGAACTTTATTTTAAAGATAAATGCATTTTAAACGGTATTTACTTAAAAGCTGAAACAGGAAAAGTCACAGGTGTACTTGGTAGTAATGGTTCAGGAAAAAGTTGTTTGTTAAACATTATTTTTGGCTCGTTACAATCAAAATATAAACTTATACGAATTGACGGAAAGCCAATTACATCTGCTTTATATAAAACAAAACTCGCAAGCTTTTTACCTCAATTTAATTTTACTCCAGATCGCGCCAAGTTAAAAACTGTCTTCAAACTTTTAAAGATAGACTGGAATGATTTCGTAGCAGAATTTGAATCGTTTTCGTCTTACAAAAACAAAAGGTTCAATAGACTTTCAGGTGGAGAACGTCGCGTTATTGAAACTTACCTAATACTAAAAGGAAAAAACAAAATTGCTTTATTGGACGAACCGTTTTCGCACTTATCGCCTTTACACATTCAAAAAATTATAGGTTTAATTTCTGAAGAAAAGCACGAAAAGATAATTATCATAACAGATCACATGTATAAAAATGTAATTAGCACAAGTGACAACTTGTATCTAATAAAAAACAGATGCAGTAAGCCTATTAACGATCTCAAAGAACTTGAGACCTATAACTATGTTAATACAGGAAATCTAAATTAAAAGTCTACAACAACGCCAACGCCTAAAAGTTGTTTCCATTGTACTCTAGCTCCTTTTTCAACAAACTCGTCTTCTACTTCGGTTGGTTCAATGATTTTTACATCATTATCGTATTTTAGATGAGACCCTAAAGTTGCTCTCACATAATTGTTTACTTTAAAATCGAAGACAACTTCCCAATCGACATCTACATTTCCAAAACTATTGAGATAGTCTGTGTAAAAACTCACTAAATTCACTATTGATATATTTTCCAGCAACGTCGTTTCGTAGGCATTAGTTATTAAAACTCCCATTTCGGTTCGTACTCGTTGACCAGGAATAAGTACATTACCTTCGTCATCAAATTCAGCAGGTGTAACACCAAAAGAACCAGCATTAGCTAAATCTTCATCCAGAACAAATGTTGATTTAAAGGTTAATGGCGATAAATACAGGTTAAGTTTCTCCATGTTCTTGCCATACTCTGCACCAACACCAAAAAACAAATAACCAGGTGCCATAAACTGAGAAATAGGATTATTTCTGTCAGGATAGTTATATCCATTGGTAATTTGTGTTTTAAAGTTAAACCTTGCAGAATAAAACCAGTTATTTAGGGTATCTTTTCTATAGCCTAAATTTGACGCTAACTCAATAACATCTTCTGTTTTTCTTACTTTTTGACTCTCTTGCTTATTAATTCCGTAACGTACAGAACCAATACTCTTCCAAACAAAATTTTTATGTCTATAAGTTAAATTAGAAGTTACACCTACAAGCGCAGATATTGAGTTACTACCACCAGCACTCCAGTTTACAAATGCCACTTCACTTAAATCTAAACCTGCCCTATTTACCAATTCCCATTTGGGAGCAATCTCTTTAATTTTCTTCTTGAAAAACAATGAATCTGGTTGTGAGTATGAAAATTGAAATACTAATAAAAAGATAAGGTAAAAAAGGTTTTTCATTATATCATAGGTTTAAGCGAATGTGAAAAATTTAGTAATTAAAGGTTCCGTATTCACTCTCAATAGTTAGTTTTTTAGTTGAAGACGCTTCAACTCTTCCAATAATTTGAGCGTTTACGTTAAATGATTTTGAAATTGTAATAATGTCTTGTGCAACTTCAGGAGACACATATAACTCCATTCTATGCCCACAATTAAACACTTGGTACATTTCTTTCCAGTCTGTATTTGATTGCTCTTGGATTAACTTAAACAACGGAGGAATTTCAAACATATTATCCTTAATTATGTGAAGGCTGTCCACAAAATGAAGGATTTTAGTTTGTGCTCCACCAGAGCAATGTACCATTCCGTGAATGGAATCACTATTGTATTTTGACAAAATACTCTTAATAATTGGAGCGTAAGTACGTGTTGGCGACAGTACTAATTTACCTGCATCAATAGGCGAGTTTTCAACAGCATCAGTTAACTTCACATTACCAGAATACACTAAATCTTTAGGCACAGAAGCATCAAAACTTTCAGGATATTTTTCAGCTAAATAACTATTAAAAACATCATGTCTAGCCGATGTTAATCCATTACTTCCCATTCCTCCATTGTACTCTTTTTCATAAGTTGCTTGACCAAAAGACTCCAAACCAACAATAACATCACCTGCTTTAATATTGGCATTATCAATGACGTCTTCACGTTTCATTCGAGCAGTAACAGTAGAATCTACTATAATGGTTCTTACCAAATCACCAACATCAGCAGTTTCTCCACCTGTAGAATGAATGGTTACTCCAAAGTTTTTTAATTCAGAGATCAACTCTTCAGTTCCATTAATAATAGCCGAAATAACTTCTCCTGGAATTAAATTTTTATTTCTTCCTATAGTTGAAGACAGCATAATATTATCAGTAGCACCAACACATAGCAAGTCATCAATATTCATGATAAGTGCATCTTGCGCGATACCTTTCCATACTGAAACATCTCCTGTTTCTTTCCAATACATATAAGCTAAAGACGATTTTGTACCAGCTCCATCTGCATGCATAATCAAGCAATGGTCCTCATCGTTTGTTAAATAGTCTGGTACAATTTTACAGAATGCTTTAGGAAACAAGCCTTTATCAATATTCTTGATAGCGTTATGCACGTCTTCTTTAGAAGCTGAAACACCTCTTTGCGCATATCTTTTACTTATATTTTGACTCATGGATTTGTTTTGAGCCACAAAAATAAGGATTGTAATTTATTTTTTACCCCAATTTTGTTTCTCAATTATAGAATTGGTGTTAATAACTGTTGGCAATTTGGCTAAAACCTTTTCTCTTTTCTTAGTTCCACCTAAATAAAAGTTAATTCCGAACCCAATCCTCCAGTATACATCATCAGCATCACCAAACTCAAAACCGTCAAGTTCATCGGTAAAAACATGATTATAGTCAGCGTAAAGTTTTAGCCCCAAACCTTCAATAGCTATATATTCTACACCAAGTCCTGCTTGTGCCTTCATATCTGTACGTTCAAAATAATTAGCCGCATTATAACCTGCTCCTGCAAACACATAAGGTGTGAATTTTTCATAAGGTAGCATTGTGTACTCTAAGTTCAAATCGAAAGACATAAACCCTTCATTAAAAATATCTTTATATGCAAGATTGAACTTGTTGTACCCGAAATTGATATTTAAATGAGGAAAGATATAACGCTTATAACCAACATGAAAAAACACTTCAAATAACGGATCGGTAGAATAATCTCCATTCATTACTGAAGATCCTCCTGCAATATCAATAACATTATCACTTCTGTAGTCATAAAATTTTAGCTTTTTAAAAGCTTTACTGTTATCAAGGTTTTCGTTTTCCTGACCAAAAGATATAGTCGTGCAGAAAGTTAGGAATATTAAGACAAGCGTCTTAATACATTTGAATTTTGCTATCATCAATTTAGTATTAATTAAACGTTCTTTAATTAATAACAAAAGAGATTTAAAGTTCTAATTATGAGGCAATAAGAAGCGCAATATAACAAAATAAAATTCAAAGAATCAACTTATTAGGTATTTCTGAAACAAAAAAAGACAGATGATTTTAAAATCACCTGTCTTTTTCCTATTAAATGAGTGTGTAACCCATTTAATAAAACAGTTAAGTATTTACGAAAGAATATTATGACTCTTTCGTTACTTTCATTTCTGTCTTAACAACACTTGTGTCATGTGTTAATTCGTCATTCTCTACATTAGAATCATCTTGAGAAAATAATAATGTAGCAAACATCAAAGCAGCCACACTTAATAGTAACTTCTTCATTTTACAAATAATTGATTAATAGCGTCACAAACTTACTAAATTAAGTAGCTGACCTGACTATGTTTAACCAAATAATCGATTATTAGTAAAATTTAGCGTTGAAATGCTATCCTACTCATTTTCATGTACGTATACCTACTTATCAATTTTTACAGAAAAGAGCCACAAACACAGTATTTACTACTTAGTAAAAAGTAGCTCTCTGTATTTTGTAAGTGGCCAAAGCTCATCATCAACAAGTAATTCTAACTTATCACAATGGTATCTTATATCATCAAATAATGGTTTAACTTTATTACAGTAAGCATGTGCTTTCTTTTCTATATCTTCAATTTTATTTGAGGTTTTACGTTCTTCTGTCATTTTTGTAACATTAGAATTTATTGATGCAATGTGCCCAGAAATTTCTTCGATTAAATTCAACTGTTCTTGAGCTAACTTTTTATAGTTTGTTCCATAAATTTCTTTTAACCCTTTTACATTATCAATCAAGATATTTTGATAACGTACAGCAGTAGGAACCACATGATTTCGAGCTATATCTCCTAATACACGACCTTCAATTTGAATACGCATAATGTATTCTTCCATTTCAATTTCATATCGTGCTTCAGATTCTACTTTATTCATAATACCCAACTCCTCAAAAAGGTCGATTGCCTTTTTGGTTACTTTAGCTTTTAATGCTTCAGGAGTGGTTTTATTATTACTTAAACCTCTTTTCTTAGCTTCTTTTTCCCATTCGTCACTGTAGCCATTACCTTCAAATAATATGTTTTTTGATTTTTTAATATACTCTCTAAGAATATTAAATACAGCCTCGTCTTTTTTAAGGTTTTTCTTATCTATAAGCGCATCTACTTCTTTTTTAAACTCTATTAACTGTTTTGCCATAATAGCATTGAGCGTGGTCATTGGATTTGCACAATTCGCTTTAGAACCTACAGCTCTAAACTCAAACTTATTACCTGTAAAAGCAAATGATGAAGTTCTATTTCTATCAGTATTATCCAATAAAATCTCAGGAATTTTCCCAACCACATTAAGTTTAAGGTCTGTTTTTTCTTCTGGCGACAGTTTACCATCGGTTACATTTTCTAGTTCGCTAAGCACTTTAGTTAGTTGTTCACCAATAAATACCGAAATAATTGCTGGTGGAGCTTCGTTTGCTCCTAACCTATGATCGTTACTTGCCGAAGCTATTGCTGCTCTTAACAACTCCTCATTATCATTAACTGCTTTTATAGTATTGATAAAAAAGGTTAAAAACTGAAGATTACTCATTGGTGTTTTTCCTGGACTTAATAAGTTAACTCCTGTATCGGTTCCTAAACTCCAGTTGTTATGTTTACCTGATCCATTAACTCCTGCAAAAGGTTTCTCGTGCAGCAACACCTTAAAATTATGACGTTCGGCAATCTTACCCATTACATCCATTAATAATGAATTATGGTCTACCGCAAGATTAGCTTCATCATATATTGGTGCCAACTCAAACTGATTTGGTGCCACCTCATTATGTCTAGTTTTTACAGGAATTCCCAACAACATACACTCGTGTTCTAAATCGCGCATATACGCCATAGCTCTATTAGGTATTGTACCAAAATAATGATCGTCTAACTGCTGTCCTTTGGCCGAAGAGTGACCTAATAAAGTTCTTCCTGTTAAAACAATATCTGGTCTGGAAGCTGCCAAACCACTATCTATTAAAAAGTATTCCTGCTCCCAACCTAAAGACGCATTTACTTTTTTCACATTTTTATCAAAATACTTACACACATCTACAGCTGCATTATCAACTGCTTGAAGCGCTCTAAGCAATGGTGTTTTATAATCTAGAGCTTCACCTGTATATGCTACAAAAACTGTTGGAATACATAATGTAGTACCATAAATAAATGCTGGCGAAGTTGGATCCCAAGCGGTGTAACCTCTTGCTTCAAAAGTGTTTCTTATTCCTCCATTTGGGAAACTAGATGCATCTGGTTCTTGCTGTACAAGTTGACCTCCTCCAAATTTTTCTATAGCTTGACCTCCTCCTAATGGCTCAAAAAAGGCATCGTGTTTCTCAGCTGTAGTTCCTGTTAAAGGCTGAAACCAATGTGTATAATGCGTTGCTCCTTTAGAAATTGCCCACTCTTTCATTCCTGTTGAAATATGGTCAGCAACAACTCTATCTATTTTTGTCCCTTTATTTATAGCATCCATAACACTCATGTAAGCTTCTTTAGTAAGGTATTGTCGCATTGAAACCTCATTAAAAACATTAGCTCCAAAGATTTCAGAACGTCTTTCTGTTTCTTTAATCTCTAAAGGTTTTCTTGTTAATGATTCTTTTATCGCATGAAATCGTAATGTGGACATAACGTATGTTTTTGTTTGTTAATAAAGTACAAACTTATAGTTATGATGAATTTTAAAAAAGCGAATTAACATTAGATTATTAACAATTTAACAATTAAGACGCTTTAAAATGATTATTTATTAAAATCACCCCTTAAATTTAAGGGTGTAAATAAAAAAATATCGCTTGTTAATAAATTAACCCCTCAAAAATGACACTTAAAAACAAAAAAATTATATTTGTAGCTTAATTACAAAAACTATTTACACAATGGCAAAATCTAAACTTGAGTACATATGGCTGGATGGTTACTATCCTACTCAAAACATGAGAAGTAAAACAAAGATTGAAGAAGACTTTAGCGGTAAACTAGAAGACTGTCCTATTTGGTCTTTTGACGGAAGTTCAACACGACAAGCAGAAGGTGGATCTTCTGACTGCTTATTAAAGCCTGTTGCAATTTTTCCTGATCCTGAAAGAAAAAATGGATACTTAGTAATGACTGAAGTTTTAAATGCAGATGGTACTCCTCACGAATCTAACGGAAGAGCTACAATTGATGACGATGATAATGACTTTTGGTTTGGATTTGAGCAAGAATATTTCATTATGGACACTAAAACACAATTACCTTTAGGTTTCCCTGTAGGAGGTTATCCTGCGCCTCAAGGATTGTATTATTGTTCAGTTGGTGGAAAAAACACTCATGGTAGACAGCTTGTTGAAGAGCACGCTGATTTATGTATTGCTGCTGGTTTAAACTTTGAAGGTATCAATCAAGAAGTTGCTTGTGGTCAATGGGAATTCCAGTTATTTGCCAAAGGTGCTAAATTAGCTGGTGATGAATTATGGGTTGCACGTTATCTTTTAGATAGATTAACTGAAAAATATGGTTACTATATAGAATACCACCCAAAACCATTAGGAAAAGATATGGATTGGAATGGGTCTGGTATGCATGCCAATTTCTCTAATACCACTTTAAGAACTTGTGGTAGCAAGGAAACTTATGAAAAAATATGTGAGGCTTTCAGACCTGTTGTTAAAGAACACATTGAAGTTTATGGTGAATTTAACGACCAACGTTTAACAGGAAAGCACGAAACTGCAGCTATAACTGATTTTAGTTATGGAGTTTCAGATAGAGGAGCTTCGATTAGAATACCTATTATTACTGTTGAAAAAGGCTGGAAAGGTTGGTTAGAAGACAGACGTCCTGCTTCCAATGGAGATCCATACAAAATTGCTGGTAGAATTGTAAAAACAGTTAAGTCAGCAAATGTTTAATTTAGACATTATCTTGTTTTGTTCATAAAAACAATCACAAAAGCTTACATTAATTTGTAAGCTTTTGTTTTTTATACCACTGCGTAATAGATAAATATCAAATACGCACCAAACAACAAAAAGCCTTTTAAACGTCCAAGTTCGTAACGTTTAGGCAAAAACACTAATGGAATTAATACAGCCGCAAAACCTATCATCCAAAAGATATTGGTTGATAAAATTTCTGGAGTATTGGGATTTACTGCTATTGGTTTTATAACAGCTGTAAGCCCTAAAACCGATGCAATATTGAAAATATTTGAACCTATTAGGTTTCCTAAAGAAATTGCTTTTTCCTTTTTAAGTGCTGCGATAACTGATGCTGCTAACTCAGGAACACTTGTACCAATTGCAATAACAGTAACCGAAATAGCATACTCACTTACTCCAACTGCTGAAGCTAAATCTTTTGCGCCTTTTACCAACCATTCACTACCAAAATACAATGCAGCAGCTCCTATTAATAACCAAAGTATAATTTTAAAATTGGATGTTTCTTTAAGCGAATCGTCGACCTCATCTAAATTAACTTTAGTTTTTCTTCTAGAATCTTTAATAAGCACAACAAGGAATATTGTAAGCATAACAATAAAAAGCACACCTTCCATCAAGCTTAAGTAATCATCGTTTTTTAGAAAAACATAAAGTAACACAGACATTAGCATCATCATTGGCCAATTCAATCTGTAAAAGTCTTTATCTACTAATAATGGAGAAATAATTGCGGTTATACCCAAAACCAAACCAATATTGGCAATATTTGAACCAATAACATTTCCTAAAGAAATATCTGAAGAACCATCTAAAGCAGCTTGTAAACTCACTAATAGCTCTGGAGCTGAAGTTGCAAAAGACACTACCGTCATACCTATTACAAGCTTGGATAATTTTAATTTAAATGAAAGTGCAACCGATGAGCGTACTAAAAACTCACCTCCTACCACTAAAAGCAATAACCCTAAAATAACCCAAATTACACTCATAAAAACTATTTTTTGGCGAAGATACTATTTAGTTTCAATCTGTGCTAAAAACTAAAAATTTCGTTAAAAAACTATATTTGTAGTTGTATAACTAGAAAAATAGTTATAAGTTTGAGTATTCAATCAAATTAAAATCCACTATGCAAAAGTTAACCAATAAGGAAGAAGAGATTATGCATGTACTCTGGAAACTTGAAAAAGCTTTCGTTAAAGATGTACTTGCTGAAATAAAAGACGACAAACCTCACTACAACACACTATCAACCATAATTAGAAACCTTGAAGAAAAAGGTTATGTAAGTTATAATGCTTATGGTAAAACGCATCAATACTACCCTATTATTTCTAAGGAAGCCTACAAGAAACGTTTTATGAACACAGCAATTGAAAACTATTTCAACAACTCATACAAGAATGTTGTATCGTTTTTTGCCAAAGAAGAAAAGATAAGCGTTGATGAGCTTAAAGAGATTATTGCTTTAATTGAAAACAAGAGCTAGCTATGGAATATCTTTTAAAATCATCAGCCATTATTATACTTTTTTATTTGTGTTATAAGCTATTCTTACAACGCGAAACCTTCTTTACATCTAACCGTTGGTTTTTAATTACAGGGTTATTTACAGCAATCGCTATTCCATTTATTGTTATTCCTGTTTATGTTGAGTACACTCCTGTAACTCAAAATTTTATTGCTGTTGGAAAAATTGTTGAAACGCAACAAACCGAACAACCTTTTAACTACATGCAACTACTTCCATTAGCTTACAGCATTGGAGTTGTAGTATTGTTACTAAAGTTTGGAATAGAATTATTCTCTTTATTCTCTTTATTAAAAAAGAACAGCCTTGAAAAAAGTGGAAATCATTATTACATAAAAACAAGTAAAAGCATCGCTCCTTTTTCATTTTTCAACTATATCGTTTACAACCCTTCTCACTTTAACCCTGAAGAGCTTAAACATATTATCAATCATGAAAAAGTGCATTCAAAACAGTTTCATTCAATTGACATAATAATTACCCATCTTGCTACTATACTCTTTTGGTTCAACCCCTTTATGTGGCTGTACAAAAAAGCGCTACAGCAAAACCTAGAGTTTATTGCAGACCAAGAAGCTCAGCATGTTTCATCATGTGAAAAAAGCTATCAAATGCTATTGGTAAAAGCAAGCACAAACAGCAATCAATTGGCATTAGCCAACAATTTTTATACTTCATTAATCAAAAAACGAATAGTTATGTTACACAAATCAAAATCGAACAAATTAAGAGCTTGGAAATATATATTAATACTTCCTGCTTTAGCTTTATTTTTAATGAGCTTCAACACTAAAACTGTTTATATCGAAAAAGTAATTCCTATTGAAACACCAATAATTGATTACGCTACAGTTGAAGGTTTAGACGCTATTGAACAACCTAAAGTTGCTACAACACAAAAACAAACAAAAGCAATAACTGCGACTGCTAAAGAGACATCAACCAAGAAAGTAGCTGCTGTAAAATCAAAAACCACTAAAAGTACAACATCTACCTTAGCAGATACTGAAATGTTTTTAATTACTAAAGATTTCACTGATGCTGATTTTGACAATTTAAAATCTAAGCTGGAAAGCAATGGTGCTTCGGTAAAATTTAAAGGCATAAAACGCAACAAAAGCAATGAAATAACTGCCATTAAAATTGATATTGAATACAAAAATTCAAATGCTAATTATCATGTAAAAGGAGACGAACCAATAGCAGATATTAAAATTGCACTTGACGAAGACGGTAAAAGTGTTGCAATTGGCCATGTAGAAAGCAGCTTAAAAAACATCCATTTTGTATCTGATGATGGTAAAGTAAAATTCAGCCAAAGTTCAGGTAACAATGTAGTTTTCATTTCAAAAGATGATGATAACGTACATGCTGACAAAAAAGTTATTGTAAAACAAAACGTTAAAACAACCACCAACGGAAAAAGTAATACTGTTATTGAAATTAAAACCGATGATGACAATGTTCAAGTTATAGAATTAAACGAAGACACAGATAACGAAGAGAATGTTTTTGTTGTTAAAAAAGATAAGGACAATGTTTGGGTAACAAAAGATGTAAAAACTATTGTATTAACTGATGAAGATGGTAAAGATGTTGAAATTATAGCTTCTGAAAACGGTAACAATTCTTTTGCTTATAGCAATGGCAATCCTTTATTTATTTTAGACGGAAAGGAAGTTTCAAGAAAAGAATTGAAAGACATTGATCCAAAAACAATAAAAGAGGTTGAAGTTCTTAAAGGCGAAAAAGCAGTAGAAAAATATGGAGACAAAGCCAAAGATGGTGTTGTCATTATCATTACAAAGAAAAACTAGACACCCTTATACAAACAAAAAAGCCCAAACTTAAGTTTGGGCTTTTTTGTTATTCCACTATAATTTTCTTGACAATAGTTCGTTCCTCTGAGACTATGTTAAGCAAATACATACCAGGAGAAACGTTAATATTCAAATACGAATTCCCCCCTGAAATATTTTCAGTATAAACCTTACGACCATCAACAGCAAATACCTCAACACTTGCAGGATTATTAATTCCTGAAATATGAACACCTCTGCTTGTTGGGTTAGGATACACCTTTATTTGAGTGATATCGACATCATCTATTCCAAGTTCTTGATTCCAAACTTGCCCTACCATATTTCCCCAAATATATTCCACTAAATCAGGTTGATCTATAAATGGATTTCTATTAAATTGCCATTGATACACCACATTGTTTCTGTTCATTTCAAAATCATCAGGCGGATCATTTCTGTGCCAATCTAAAAGCGTAGCTAAGTCCCCAAATTGTCCTGTCAATCCTTCTGGAAAACCATTTACAATTTCTAAACCATTATATCTAACAGCCATGTAAAATACGCTTCTTGCAGCATCTCCTTTAAAGCCACCTAAAGTTCCTGAAGGTCCATTGTACTCTCCATAAAACTGGTTTCCTCTACTACTATTTTCTGGTCCATCAACTGCTCGTAGTGCATGAGCATCAGAGTTTCCATGACGAAGAGAATCTGCTGTGGTGTTCCAAAATATATCAATTCCGTCACCAACTTCATCTTCTTCAATACTATCAAACCCTCCTCTAGACCTAGGAAAAGTATGCTCTCTATTCCAAGTTCCTACATTATTAGAAGTGGTTTGAAAATCTAATTTTGCCCTTCCTTGTTCTAAATACACTAACCAAACCTGGTTACTGTTTTCAGGGTTTTGGTCTGCTTCTTTTAAAATATCAATAACATCAGTATACGTTTGAGCTCTAACCACACCTTCTTCAGCAATAATATCTTGTAACGCTTGTCTTAACGCTGTATCAGACAACTCATCTAAACTATTGTAATACCCACTAGGCTGTGTACTTTCTACAACACCATAGGTTGGGTTTATTGGAGTCCCAAAAGGAGCAACAGTAAAATCATTATCAATAACTCTAATTTTTATAAAATTATTGAACGGTATATAAGGAGGTTCAAGACCTGAAAACCGAATTAAGAGTTCTTCATCACCTTCATCAATAGCATCGTCAATAATAGTTATTGAAGTGGTTACAGCGTTTTGTCCATTTGGAATAGTAACAGTTGTGGTTCCTGTAAAATCCGAAGTATCAAAAGTTCCATTGTTTAAAGTAAAGTCAAACTGAAAATCTGCAGTAACGTTTTCTTGCGCTGTAAAAGTAATATCAAACGTGTCTCCTTCACCATACTGTGTTAGCGCAGTTGAAATACTAATCGCATTAAACACAACTCCTCCACCTTCATTTAAAGCTCTTGGAGTTGGTGTTGTTGCTGTATACGAGCCATCATCATTTCTTTGAATAGAATTTGTATTGTTTGAAGCACCTTCGCTAATCTGTTCAGTTAAACCTAAAAGCGCCATTAAGTTAGTATCGTCACTATCATTAGTATCATAAGCCAACGCATCAATTAAATTGGTTTGAGTTGCTAGAGTACCTTCAGGAAAATCGGTATCGTCTCCTAAATAAATCGCAACTGCATCAGCTCCATTTTGAATAACATTAGGTGAAATTAAGAACTGGGGAAAAGGAGTTACAGTACTACTACCTATTAACAATAAACCATTAACATCAGTAACTGCACCATCTAAATCAATAGTCATATAACTAGAGTCTCCTCCAGAAGAAGAACCATTAAAAAACACCAAAACATAACCTTCTAAAGAAAAGTTTGGTGTATCAGACTTTAATTCAATAAACTCTTGGTCATCTATTCCTGGTGTATCACAGTCCAACTCATTAATCACAACTTGACTAAATAATGTTGTACATGCAAAAAAAAGTAAAATGACTGCTAGTAATTTTTTTTTCATATTAGGGAGTTTTTGCAAATGTACGCATCAATTTAACTAGAATACATTTTGGGGTTTACCAAATCATTAATTTTAACATAAAATGAGCTAAAAACTACATCTATCTTTATTGGTTCGTATTTATATTTTCACTAACTCAAAAAGATGAAAAGCTAAAAAAACAGCCTTTTTATAACCAAAATCCCCTTGGTTTTATTTTTTACCTTCAAAAAAGCCCTACAATTATTACAATTTAAAACAAAAAACCATTTAAAAATTACAATATAAAACTTCATTTAAGACAAGTCACATATAAATTGAAACATATATGATTTTTTTACTTATCAATTAGAAGTTAATTTCATCGATTTTCATTAAAACACTTGGAGGATAGATTTCTAAAAATATATATTGAAAACTCAATCAAAAAAACAAAGAATTTTTAACAACCAAAAACCAAGAAATTATGATGACAATTGCTAAAATTTTAATTGATATTATTTTCAGTTAAGTACAACCCTAACAAAAATATAAAACTTAGTTCTAGAATAAGTTTTACTATTTTTGCTAAATGAAAAAGCAAGTCTTCAAAACCTTGGCAACTGTTAATAAAGCTTTGCTACCAAGCTTCACTAAGCGAAAACTCGACATTACCAAAGCCAGTAAACTCCAATTAGCAATTATTGCTTGGAGAGCTTATGTTACAAAAAATGCTTTAGGGTAATTTTATTTCAGCTAATACATATACAGGTAAATGATCGGAAGGATATTGCATATTCCAATTATCACTTAACACTGCGTATTTGTTTATTTTAACGTCAAATGAAACGAAAACATAATCGATTCTTCGCGTTACAGGTTGGTCAAAATGAAATCCATTAAATGTACCTTCAGGTCCAAAATCTAATTCTGAAACTATTTTAGAATCTTTTAAAGTTTGCGTAATATAATCAACACTTTCGTGATTAGGTTCCATATTAAAATCGCCAGTTAAAAACACAGGATGATTTTCTGTATTTAAGCTTTTAATTTTATCTAAAATTAAAACAGCGCTTTTTGAACGTGCTTCCTTACCGACATGATCAAAATGCGTATTAAATACCCAAAATTTCTTCATGGTAGTTTTATGTTGAAACAAGGCATAGGTACACACACGATTACAAACTGCATCCCAACCCATTCCTACTCTATCTGGTGTTTGCGACAACCAAAATGTTGAAGATTCTAAAACTTCTAAGTCATCCTTCCTATAAAATATTGCTGAATACTCACCTTCATCTTTACCATCATCACGACCAACACCCACAAAACTATAATTGGTCAATAAAGCATCTAAATCCTTCATTTGATTTGGCATTGCTTCTTGTACACCTAAAACATCTGGCTCATAAAACTTGATTTGATTCATCATAAAAGGCTTTCGGTTAGTCCAACTATTTTTACCTTCTTTCGGGTAATCTAACTTTATGTTGTAGCTCATAATTTTCAGCTCTTGAGATGTAGCCGAAAATGAAATTATTATAGCTATAATGGTAAAAAAACGTTTCATAATCATGAAATAAAAATTTTTATATATGTTTAAATCTATGCATAAATAGTTTAGTAAAAAAGCCTCTTTAAATGTATTTGATGTAAACATTTAAAGAGGCTTTTTTCATTGTATAAACTTATGAGTTTATTGTGGAGATATTCTTAAAGCATTAATATAATAAAACTGGTTTCCGTTATTATTAGAATCTCCAGCTGCAACCTTTAAGATAATTTTACCGTTAGCATCAGCTTGTACATTCGATATACAAACTGTATTTGTTGCATTATTTGCAGCGTCTAAGTTTGCAGATTGCTCGTTAGCTCCAACAAGAGTATATTTAGTATCTCTATTATCGCTTACACTATTTCTTGAAGCAAAGAAGCAAAATTCATAAGTATCATTTGATTCAAAACCTGAAAACTCAATAATACTCTCTTCAATTGGGTCATTTGATCCCCAAGCTAAAGCATGAGAATAAAAATTAGATTTTGATACTGAATCATCCATATTTAAATCAGTAGTTGTAGATCCTGCTCCTGAAGTATTATTAACACCTCTAAATCTAGAAGTTGTAGCAGCCTCAATTCCTGTAAACTGTCCATTAGTGTAAATCATATTTGGTATTGCAACACCTTCTAAAAAGCCTGTATAAGCATTCCATCCATCAGGATTATCACTAGTAGAAAAGTTAATGAATACTGGTTGAGTTAAAATACCATTTCCACCTGGATTCTGATAATCATCCAACTCAGTAATTTCATTAGGCGTCAACACTGCTTCGTGTGCTGCTTGTTGAGCCAATTCTATATACAAAGGCAACATACCATCTGGAGAATATGAATTCCCTATAACCGACTCACCAAATAGGGTTTCATACCAAGTACAAGAAGCAATATATTTACCAAAATCGTTTAAGTGATAACCATCGCTTGTAAATCCGTCTCCTAAAAAGCTTGTTCTTGCATTTTGAATTGCAGTTCCAGCAGGTACAACCATTTCTACAGGAATTAAATTTTCAGCTAAAATGTAAGCATCTATAATTCCGTTAAACATCGTCATTTGGTCATTGTTATAGTTTGCAAAACCAGAATGCGTTGAATTTTGTGCATAAGCCCAAGTTTTATGTAAGATATACTTAGTACATGGGTTACTATTATGACTTCTTACAGCATTATAAACAATTGGAAGTGGGTTTATGAAGGTTTCAAAAAGTCCTGACTCATAACTTGCTTGCTGAAAACTAATATAGTCCCAGTTCTCGTCAGCTACAGCCTCAGAAATAGAAACTCCAGAAGTTACTGTACGAGTTCCATCTAGGTCAATTTTTCTGTAACTATAACTATTTGAATCAGATGATGCGTTTGTAGCGTGTGTATCTAAGTTTGCACCACCAATATACATGTTCCCTACAATTACTTGCTTACCTTGAGCATTAGCTAATCCCCAAAAATGCGATTCTAACGCATCTTCAGAAAAACTATTACCAATAGCTAAGATTTTTAAAATTCCATCATTTTCATCGTCAATAACCACTTGAGTAGATGAAGAAACTTGACCATCATCTGAGTTTAAGCTCAATGTTACAGTTCCTTCTGCAAGTGTTTGAATAGTTATTGCAAATGTTAATGGGTCAACAGTAAAATCAACTAAATTAGAAGGTTCAGCTGACCATGTGTAGCTTCTTGATGGAAAAATAACATTATTAAATTCTGGGACAATTGTATATTGACAACTTGTCGCTAAAGTTAAGTCTCCTTCAAGTAATGCTTCAGTTTCTAAATTTGATGTTGTATAATCGTCAGATGTTCTACTACACGAATAAAAATTGATAACTAAGAATGCACAAAGACAAAAATGTGCCAACTTAATTAATTTGCTGGTTGTGAGATTTTTCATATTTATAATTATTAAGTTAATATTCAGTTTTAAAATAAATTTATTATTGTCTATAAAATTAAATTTGATTCATTTTTTACTCTACATAAATAGTTTCAGTTTGTTCAGAAATTCCGTTTTCATTATATGCTTCAATGGTAAAATAATACGGTGTATCTCTATCTAAACAACGCATAAAATGTGTGTTAGTATCGTAAACTTGCCAAGATTGATATAGTTTGTCTGGTGCAATTCCCCAACGGATGTTATACCCTTGTGCGCCTTCAACTTTATCCCAAGAGAATGAAATGTCTCTACGGTCTTTTTCGCGATATATTTTGAAGTTAGACACCTTATTTGGTGCTTCGCCCAAACCTAATCCAAAGACTCTAACCTCAGACATCGCAAAGTTGTTTCCTGGTACTTTAATGTTATTATATCTAACGTATTTTGCTTTTACAGGTTTGTCTAAAACTAGGTAAGCATTTGGTGCATCAATCTCAGATTTACTTCTATCTACAACGGTTTTCCAGTTTTTACCATCTTCAGAAGCTTCAATAGTAAATTGATGTTTTAAACCTTCAACACGTGTATAAATTCCAGAGTCGTGATCGTGATAGTTTAGTTGAATGGCGTGTACGGTTCCTTCATTTAACAATTCGATTGTAATCCATTGTTTGTCGTCATTAGCTTCTGCAACCCAAAAGGTTTTTGGGTTTTCGTCGGTTAAAACTTTTGAAGTTATTTGTCCTTCAGCATTGGTTTCTGTTGGGATTTCTTTGACTTCAACTTCATCATCATTAGACGTAAATTTCATTATTTGTTGAAGCGAAGACGATACAGTTACATTGCCTTTATACGATAATAACATCCAACCGTTATGTTGTCCGGCTTTTGTTGGATGATTAGCACCATAACGCGGATAATCGCCGTACGATGTGTTGCTGTACATTAAACCATCTTCATCAAAATAGGTAGGAAACATACATAAACGACGTTCCCATTGTGCGTTAGATGCCAACGCCATCGTCGCAAAATGCCAGTATTGACCGTTGGTTTGCTTTACTGTAATACCGTGTCCTGCACCATTGGTAAATCCGCCAGGTTTAAAACTCATCGGATTATTTTTCATATAGGTGAAAGGTCCAAGTGGCGAATCACCAACGTAAACACCATCTGCATAGACATTAAATTGCGTACCTGGCGCTGCGTATTGTAAATAATATTTTCCGTTATGTTTAGTCATTGACGCGCCTTCCATATAACCTTCTTTTAAAGTTGGATGAAAGTTGTTTTCGCCAAAACGTTCCCAACCGTGCTTTTCTTCATCTAAATTAATTAGCTCTTTTCTAACACCAGTTTCTAAGAAACGGTCATCTTTATTCAGCATTTTTACGCGAATTGGATGCACGTTAGAACTTCCCCAATACAAATACGACTTACCGTCATCATCAATAAATAATTCGGAATCTTGTATGTTGTTTGAAATGGATGCAGTTGGTGACCATAATCCTTTTTTAGGATCGTCTGTATATAAAATACTTCCGTAACCAGCAGGATCGCCAGCAAAATAAACTAGTGAATCTTTATAATTGAAAGCTGTTGGAGCGTTGCTACCTTCAAAAAACCATTGTTGTGGTTTGATAAATGTCCAGTTGACTAAATCTGTGGAATGCCAATAACCAAACGAACGCGTGACGAACATATAATATTCGCCTTTAAACTCTATAACCGCTGGATCTGCACCAGAACGATAGGATTGATTTCTGGCAGAATTGTAAACCATATAGGTATAATCAATATCTAGCGGATTGATGTAGGTTTGAGTGGTATCTATTACTGTTGTTTCAGTTTTATTATCTTCTGAAACAATAGTATTTTCTTGCTTTTGTTTACAAGATACCATTGTTATAATTACGAATGCGAGTTGTATGCTATGTTTTAATTTCATTTTAATGATGATGATATTTTGATCCTGTGTTACCTCTTAATCTGTCAAATTGCTTGTAAGCATTATCTACACGTTGCTTTGGCGCTTTTTCAAATTCTTTTTCGGTAACCTTATATTGTTGTTGTAATTCGGCTAAACGTGTTCTTAGTTTGGTTTCAATCTCGTCGTAATTTTCGTCATCGATAAGATTAGTTAACTCTTTTGGGTCGGTTTGTAAATCGTATAATTCCCATTCGTCAATGTCGTCGTACACGTGAATTAATTTATAACGATTGGTACGTATACCATACATCTTTTTTACCATATGGAATGCTGGATAATCGTAATAATGGTAGTAAACCGCATCTCTAAAATCTTCATTGTTTTCAGTGCCATCTAATAAACCTGCAAAGGATTTTCCTTGCATATCATTAGGAATGTCAACATCTGCAAAATCTAAAAAGGTTTCAGCAAAGTCAAGGTTTTGGGTTAAACCTTCAACAACAGTTCCTGGTTTAATTTTTTTAGGATATTGGATTAATAATGGCATTTTTAAAGATTCTTCATACATAAAACGCTTATCAAACCATCCTTTTTCGCCTAAATAAAATCCTTGGTCAGAAGTATAAACAACGATAGTATTTTCGGTTAAACCGTTAGCATCTAAATAATCTAAAATCTTACCGATGCCTTCATCTACCGAAGCTATTGTTGATAAATATTCTTGCAGATAACGTTGTCCTTTCCATTCCGCTAATGCCTTTCCAGATAAATTAGCATCGTGAAAAGCATCATTTTTTGGTTGATAGGCTTTATCCCAAGCAGCACGTTGCTCTGGTGTCATACGTTCAAAATCGGTTTTCCAAGGATTCCAAGCCAATTCTGGACTGCCTTTTTCCTTGGTCATTTTAAGGTCGTGACCTTCGTACATATCACGATAAATAGTCTGCAACTGCTCTTTTGATGCAGTAGAGTTTTCGTGCTTTGTAAAATACGTATCAGGTAACGGAAATTGCACCGAATCGTACTTATTAACGTGACGTAAGGCTGGCATCCAATTACGATGTGGCGCTTTGTGATGTACCATTAAAAAGAAAGGCTGGTCGCTGTTTTTCTTTTCATCTATGTAATCAATTGCGTAATCTGTAATTAAGTCGGTTGCATAACCTTTAACCACAGTTGTATCAGGTAACTTTGTTGTCCAATGCGCAGTTGTATCAATGTGTTTTTTGTTGATGTGAACGGTATCTTGAATCTTAATAAACTGCGGATTGTAGTAGTTACCTTGGTCGTTTAAAATATTCCAGTGGTCAAAACCTTCAGGATAACCGTGTAAATGCCATTTACCAACAATTGCAGTGTTGTAACCTGCTTCTTTTAGCAATTTTGGAAGTGTTTGTTGTGAACCATCAAAACGGTCGCCATTCATTCTAAATCCATTAACGTGACTATGTTTTCCTGTTAACACCACAGCTCGACTTGGTCCGCAAATAGAATTGGTACAGAAATTATTTTTGAAAATCGCACCGTTTTTTGCCAATCTATCAATGTTTGGTGTTGGTGCCAGTTGACCAATAGGATGACCATACGCGCTAATGGCTTGCGCTGCGTGGTCGTCTGCCATGATGTAAATGATATTTGGTCGTTTTGAGTTTTCAGTTACATCTTCATTGACAGCTTCTGACTTGTTTTCTTTGCAACCTACAATCGTCAATAAAAAAGTTAATAGTAGTAATAAAAACAGAGTGTTACCAATACTCTTGTTCTCGATACATTTCGACTTTTGAGTCAAAATACTCGAACTGACGCTTTTATATGTATTCAAAAAATGCATTACTTTTTCGTTTTTATAATTTTAGTTTGAATGATTTCATCGTTAATTACTGTACGTTCAAAAAAGTTGAACACAACATCTAATTCTTCATAAGGAATTCTAGAAATTTCGTGACGTGCTTCTTTGACAATATTGAAATAGAAAGACGTTTCAAATTCCTCTAATTTATCAGCAATAATTTTAGAACCATCTAGCATTATATAGCCATCCTTTGTTGGTGCGCAATAATGATGTGGCGCATTTCCGTAAGGTACCAATTGGTCTTTTGTACCATGATACAACACAGTTGGTACAGCGTTTTCTGACGTCATATAACTTGCATCTACAATAGCACCAGCGCAAGAAAAAGCACCTGCAAATTTTACATTGCTGTAATCTTCAGCATTATCTATAAAATACTCGCGCATATAAACCGCATTTAAAATACCTTCAGCACCAGCGCTACTACCACCAGCAATGATTTTTGTAGTATCGATTTGAAGCTCGTTAGCGTGTTCAACCACATATTTTGCAGCGTCCATATAATCGATAGCGGCTTGCTTAAAAGTTTCCAATTTTTCGTCTTTAGTACAATCGCAACCAAAACCAGTTGTCGTGCCTTTTCTTAGCAAACGATACGAAATGGAAATACCAATATAATTCTGCTCTTTGGCTGCATATTTCACTAAATTTTCATCGTCTATATAATCTCTATGACCAACTGCAAATCCACCACCATGCATCCAAAGCAACACAGGTAACGTATCTGTTTTTTTGATGTTTTCTGGTGTGTAAACATCTAGTTTTAATGTGTCTGTTCCTTTGATGGAATACGTGTAAGTTGCTTTGTTTTGTGCAGAAAGTGTTAACACAAAAAAGAAAATAAATACGTTTATTACTAATTTCATTTAATCTAGTTTTTCAATTAAAATACCGCTAATTACAGGTAACCCTTCAATAGCGTTGAGTTTTAAAGTTAGTCCTTTTTTTGTTTGAATAGTTGTCTGAAGCGTTACACCATATTTTTCTGGATAGGCTTGTGCTAAATTCAATTGTTTTTCAATTAATGTATCGTTAATATACACATCAAAAATGCGTTGCTTATCATCTTTTTTATCTTCGACTTCATATTTTAGATTGAAAATAATCTGTTCTTTACTTTTTAATTTAGGTTCAACAAACATTAGTGTTACTTTGTATTTTCCATTAGGCACATCAATTTTATACAAGCCGCAATCCGTTAGAATGGTTTGATAAACCCCTTCAAGATTAGAGTTTTTGATGTTATTTGAAATAAGTTGCTTTTTACACTCACCTGAAGACTGTACATAACCAAAAAGATTATCGGAATATGGTCTATCAGCAAGATAGGTTACGTTAGTTACCTCATTTGTAAAATTAATATGCGTACCAAGATTTATACCTAGCTTTTTTAATGGTTGAGTTTTTAAATTTTTCAATACTGATATATTAAAATCAAAACTGTCTTCAATAGAACCTTTAATGACTTTAACATTGGTTATACCTGTGCTTACATTAATTTTAGCAGTAGCTACACCAGATTGAAAATTTAATTGTTGAACAAAAACCTCGTTGACGAATAAATCTGCTGATTTTTGATTAGAAAACACTGTTAACGCTAAAGTGTCGGAATTTACAAGCAGAATATCTTTTTGATATTTAGCGATGTGAACAAAAGGTTTATCTTTTAATAAAACAGATTGATACCAATGATAAATTTCTTTTGGCTCTCTATTGTATTGCACTAAACCTTTTTGGTTAATGTGCGGTAAGGATTCGCCTCTAAACTCTGATCCAAAATCGGCAAAATTCCAAGCTGTCATTCCTGCAACAAACGTTCGATCTTGAACTTGATTATAGTAGCTTTTATGTAGTTTTAGCTGATACTGTTGAGAATAATCGTAAGTTTTTGGCTGATTTGCAGAAATCCTAACATCTGCACCAGGACCATACTCTGAAATCATTATAGACCTGTTTGGAAAGCGTTGATGTTGGTCATCTAAAAAGCGGCCTAAATCTTCAATCGTTTCATAATACCATCCAAAATAAAGATTCCAACCAAACAGCATTGGTAAATCTGCTATACCAGTATCGTTATAAACTTCGTTTAAATGACCAGCCATAACTGTAATGTGGTTAGGTGCCAATTTTCGTGTTAAATCTTCTAGCTGGTTAGCGAGTTTTAAAGTTGTTGTTTTTAGAGCTTCTTTTTCTTTATCCGATGATTTTTTATCGAATGCTAAACGCAGAAAAATTTCGTTCATATATCCAAACATTACTACACTTGGGTAATTGTAATATTGTTTGATGTGCTCGTTTTGCATTGTATGTGAGACCTTAAAGAAGGTTTCTGAATCCGTCACTTTATTTACGATAGGAATTTCTGTCCATACTAAAATCCCAAGTTCGTCACAAAGTTTATATAGTTCTCTAGAATGTGGATAATGTGCAAACCGAATTACATTTGCACCCATATTTTTAATAAGATGAATATCTTGTTTTTGTAGTTCAATTGGTACTGCATTGCCATAATCTTTATAATCTTGATGGCGATTAACACCAATTAATTTTATTGGTTTTCCGTTAAGAAAAAACCCTTTTTCAGAATCTACAGTTGCCCAACGAAAGCCTAAATTAGATCGTTTTTGGTCTAAAACCGTTCCGTTTTTATCACTTAAGGTTAACTGTAATTTGTATAAATATGGACTATCAGGTGACCACAATTTTGGGTTTTTAATTTCAGGAAACGTGACCTTAACGGTTTCGGTTTTATTGGATTTTAAAGTTAATCCTTGATGTTCTTCTCTAACTCGATTTCCTTCGGCATCTAAAATTTCAAGATATAAATGTGCATCGGTTTTGGTTTCAAAATTATCTATTAATACGTCAACTTTTACACCAGCTTTTTCGTTGGAAACGTTGTAATAATTGACATAAAAACCATCAGACGCAAAATCCTTTAAACTAAAATGTTGTTTTGGGACTTTTATCAATTCCACATCGCGATAGATACCTCCATAGAATGTAAAATCTGCATCAAGAGGTGGAATGTTGTCGTTGTGAGAATTATCGACTTCAACTTCAATTAAATTATAAGCATCAAAGTTTAAAAGCGATGTGATTTCAACATTAAACGCTGTGTAACCACCTTTGTGATTGGTTGCTTGTTTTCCATTAATAAAAACAGTAGCTTCCTGATTTATAGCATTAAATTTTAGATAGAAAATCTGGTCTTTATCTTGAGAAGACACATAGATTTGCTTTTTGTAATAGCCTAGACCACGACGGTAACCAGACTCATCATCAAAAGCATCTTTATCATTCCACGTATGTGGAATGTTGACGGTCTGCCATTGGGTTTTATTTTCAGAATACTGCCAACCCGAATTGATGGTTTTTGATAAAGAAAAACACAAAAAAGGGAAAGCCACACATAATATGAGAGAAAGGGGAAGCGTCTTATATTTAATGTGTGGCATCATAGTTAGCTATTAGTCTAAAAGTTTGAATGAATTTTCAAGTGCAACATCAGAGTTTGTGCCGATAGCCACTTTAAATTCACCAGGTTCTGCAACAAAATCTAAATTAGAGTTGTAGAATTTTAAGTCTTCAACCGAAATTTTAAAAGTAACTGTTACAGTTTCACCTTTTTTTATGAATACTTTTTGGAAGCCTTTAAGCTCTTTTACAGGTCTTGTTACACTACCAACTAAGTCTCTTATGTATAATTGAGCTACTTCTTTTCCGTCGTAATCACCAGTATTTGTAATATCTACCGAAACATTAATTGTATCGTTTTGAGACATCGATGTTTTATCTAGTTTAAGCTCACCATACTCAAAAGTAGTGTAGCTTAATCCGTAACCAAACGGATATAAAGGTTCGTTACGAACATCTAAATAATTGGTTTTGAATTTTTCAAAATGACCTTCGTCGTTTCCTAATGGACGACCTGTATTTTTGTGATTATAGAATAACGGAACTTGACCAACATTTCTTGGGAATGTTGCTGTTAATTTTCCTGAAGGGTTAACATCACCAAACAACACATCTGAAATGGATAAACCAGCTTCGCTACCAGGAAACCAAACATTAAGAATTGCTGGAACGGTTTCACTCTCTTCAACTAACGTTAAAGGTCTACCTGTAAACAGTACTAAAACAACAGGTTTTCCTGTTTTTAATAAGGCTTGTAATAAATCTTTTTGAACTTGCGGAATACCTAAATCTGTACGACTACTACTTTCGCCACTAAATTCAGCAGACTCACCAATAGTAGCTACAATAACATCAGATTTTTTAGCGATTGCTAAAGCCTCATCAAGCATTTGCTGATCGGTTCTTCCATCTCTTGGGATATCTTTACCGAACATTGTAGCGCGCTTTTCTAAGTCTAAATTGTAATCTACATTACTTCCTTTGGCATATAACAAATTAACATCGTTACCAACGGTTTGTTGTAAACCGTCCCAAACAGAAATAGAACTTTTATGATCTGTAGATACAGACCAAGTTCCAGCCATATTACTATTAGCTTTAGCTAACGGACCGATAACAGCAATAGTACCAGACTTTTTTAATGGTAAAAGCTGATTATCATTTTTTAATAATACTGAAGATTCTGCACCGACAAGACGAGCATAATCTCTATTTTCTTGTGTGTATGTTTCGTTTTTAGCACGTTCTTCACTGCAATATTTGTAAGGATCGTCAAATAAACCTAATTGATATTTTGCGGTTAACACACGTGCAACAGCAGTATCAATATCTTCCATAGAAATTCTACCTTGGTCTAATGCAACTTTTAAGGCATGAGTAAAAGAGGCTTTAATATTTGGCGAATCTCCTGCCATATCCATATCTAACCCAGCTTTTAAAGCTAGAGAGGTTACATCGTATTCATCACCCATTCCGTGTGCACGCATTTCGTAAATGCCTGTATAATCAGACACTACAAAACCATCAAATCCCCAATCATCACGAAGTAAATCGGTTAACAACCATTTGTTTCCAGTTGCAGGAACACCATCAATTTCGTTAAACGAAGCCATTACAGAGCCAACACCTTCGTCTACAGCAGCTTTGTAAGGCGCTAAATATTCGTTATACATACGAATACGACTCATATCTACCGTATTGTAATCTCTACCTGCTTCTGGCGCACCATATAAGGCAAAGTGTTTTACACAAGACATTAAGGTATTGTTTGCAGCCATATCATCTTGCTGATAGCCACGAACCATAGCGCGAGCAATAGCGCTACCTAAAAACGGATCTTCACCATTTCCTTCGGAAACGCGTCCCCAACGTGGATCGCGCGAAATGTCTACCATTGGCGAAAAGGTCCAGTTAATACCGTTTGCACTTGCTTCATTAGCTGCAATTTGTGCTGTTTTTTCAATCATTTCCATATCCCAAGAGGCAGATAAACCTAAAGGAATTGGGAATGTGGTTTTAAAACCGTGAATAACATCCATTCCGAAAATAAGTGGAATACCTAATCGGCTTTTTTCAACTGCTATTTTCTGAACTTCGTAAATATTTTTTGGATCTTTAATATTAAAAAGACCACCAATTTTTCCGTCTTCAATCTTTTTTACAACATCAGTACTTTTTGAAGAACCTGTTGTAATTGGACCTGTAGCTGGAAGATTTAACTGACCAATTTTTTCATCTAAAGTCATTAATCCGATAATAGAATCTACTTTAGCTTGATAAGGGTTGTCAGTATTTTTCGATGTTATTTTATTGCTATTGGTGTTGCACGATACAGCGGTTAGTAAACCAAAACCAATTGCAAGGGATTTTATGTTAGTAAGTTTAAGCGTTGTCATTATTATTTTTTTGATTTAGAGAAAAGCCATGTTAATAATCCAGGTTCTGCAAAAGCAGGATCCCAACTATTGTGGTTTGCGTCTGAGTATAAAGTGAAATTCGGTTTTCCGCCATTTTCTAGAATAGCATTAACCATTTTCATTGAGCCTTTTGGGTCTATAACATCATCGTTTGCACCGTGAAACACCCATAATTCCACCTTAGTAGCATAATTTTTAGTTAGTTCAGCATTACCGTCACCGCAAATGGCAAAAGCAGCAGCAAACATATCTGGTTGTCTTGATAGAATTTCGAATGTTCCCATTCCTCCCATAGACAATCCACCAACATAAACTTTGTCTGTATTTACATAGTCTTTGCTGGTAACGTCTTGCATTAAATCGATAACCAATTGCATTGGTGTTGTCGCTTCTTTATCTTTAGGAAAGATTAACTTTCTTGGAAAAGAAGATCGGTCTACATCTGCATTAGACCAAAAACTTTCTTTAGGACACTGAGGAAAAATTACTATTGCAGGAAATGCACCACGATTGGTTTTGTCTGCAAATAATTTGCTTCCGTGTGCTAGTTGTCTTTGGTTATCATCACCACGTTCACCTGCACCATGAAGAAATAATACCACAGGATATTGTTTATCTTCTGAAAAATTTTCGGGATACATAATACGGTACTTAAGCGTATCTCCATCTTTTATATGTTTCCTCTCTTTAAATACATCTTTTTGCGCAAATGCTAGTGATGTAATTAGTAGCAGACAAAAAGTAATTTGTGTTTTAATGTGTTTCATTTTAGTTGGTTTAATAGGTGAATCCTAGTGTATCTAATCCATTTTGTACGTCTTCGTTTTGCATAAATAAATTCCACAGCAAGCCAGTACGATAGTTTTCTATCATAATAATTTGTGGACCTTGATCAATTGCCAAATAGCGCTCAGTCACCCAATTATATTGTGGATTAAAAGCATCATAAAAACCAGCTGGTCCCATTAAATCGTTATTATAGAAATAATGCATTGCTGCTAATGATTTCTCAGGCGTATATGGAATAGAACTCACAGCTGCTGTTGGCGAAATTGTACCGTTATCATTTTCTGGTTCGTGAGCAGAATAACCTACAGAACCATCAGAATTACGACTATAACTTGCTGTTAATCCCCAACAATCTGGACCATAATCGGCAAAGTTATGAGGGTTACTAACACAATGCTGATAATTAATATTGGTATGATTAACATTTAAGTTCCAATAGTTAGCATACTGGTCGTTTAGGTTTGAAGGGTTTAATCCTAAGTATGAATAATGTGCCCAAAACAAAGGACCAGTCCCTGAACCTGCATGATCTAATATCAGTGGAATACTATATTGACTTAATGAAGACACAATACTTCCATTACTTGCCCATCCTTGATGGTATACATCTGAAGAAATTGCATAGTCAGGTGATGCAGCACCAAGAATAAATGCTATTAAAGTTTCGTTATAACCTTTCAATTCTAGGTTTATGGCAAACTCATTAGTTGGACTCCAATGCCATAGTAATTTATTTTGGTTATTAGTATACCAATCCCACTCGACACCTTTCCAAAGCGCATCAGCTTGGTTTGCTAAAGCTTGTTCTTCAGTTGTTCCGTTTTTAAAATATTCTTTTACGCAAATTAAGCCTTGAGCGAAAAATGCTGTTTCAACAATATCTCCTCCATTATCCTGCGTACTAAAAGGAATTGTAGCTCCTGTTCCATCATCTATCCAATGTGACCATGCTCCATGAAAACGATCAGCATTTTCAAAGAAATTGAGTATTTGTGTTAGACGTTGTACACCTTGAGTTTGAGAAATATAATTACGTTCTATACCTACCAAAATAGCCATAAGTCCAAAACCACTTCCGCCAGTTGTAATTACATTTTGACTGTCTGACGGATTGTTAGGATGGTAACGTTCTTTAGCTGCACCAGAATTAGTACCAGCATAATCCCAAAAATACTTGAAGGTTTCTCGCTGCGTTAAATTCATTATTTGATCATCAGTTAGAGGATTAACTACAACAGGATCATCATCTGTTGGCACTTCGTCATCTACAGGATCATTATTTTCTTGATATGTAGATTCATCGCTAGAACCGCAACTAAAAAAAATTAATAATAATATAAAACAGAATGTCTTCATTTAGCTTTTGTTTTCGTATTTAAAACCTAGTTTTTGTAAACCGTTTTGCAAGTCTTTATTTTTCATAAATAAATCCCAGAACAAACCTGTTCTGTAATTTTCAATCATTACTGGAATTGGACCTTGATCAATTGCCAAATATCTTGGCACGTACCAATTATGTTCTAAACTAAAAGCATCATAAGGACCATATTTACCTACCAAACTATCGTGGTTTTTATAAAGGTTTTTAAGCATTTGCATACTCTCTTTTGGTGTGTAAGGAAAAGAGGATAACGCAGCTGTTGGTGATACTACACCAAGATCATCTCCAGGTCTATGACCTGCGTAACCTTTTACGGAATAGCTTGAGGTAAATCCCCAAATATCTTTTCCGTAACCTTTGTATTTTTTAGGGTTATCTATAGCGTACTTGTAATGTATTTTAGCGTGATTTTGAGTCAGTTTCCAGTAATCTCCAAATTGATCTGTTAAACCATTTGGATTTAAACCTAAGTATGAATAATGTGCCCAAAATAGAGGGCCTATTGGTGCATCGCTATGTTCAAAATAGTCTAAAACTAATTCTTCATCATAATATGAATCTTTGGAAACAATAGCTCCGTTTCTTGCCCAACCTTTTTCGTAAACTTCTTTTGTAATTGGATACGTTGGTGATGCTGCTGCAAGCACATACATAATTAGGCATTCGTTATAACCGCCTACAGGAAAATTCATTTCCCAGCCATACTCTGGCGACCAATGCCAATACAAGACGTCTTTACCTCCTTTGGTATACCAATTCCATTCAACTTCTTTCCAAAGTTTATCTATTTTGGCCACTAATTGTTGCTCTTGTTTGTTTCCGTCTTTGAAATATTCGGAAACAGTAAGTAAACCTTGTATTAAAAATGCTGTTTCAACTAAATCTCCTCCATTATCTTTCTTACCAAATGGATACATTTTTCCTGTTTCACCATCTATCCAATGAGACCAAGCACCATGAAAACGATCAGCTTTTTCAAGGAAGTTTACAATTTTAGTGTATCTATTAAAGGCCTGTTCTCTAGTAATCCAACCACGCTCAACACCAACCAAAATTGCCATAAGCCCAAAACCACTTCCTCCAGTTGTAACTGTATTTTTTGGTGATGAAGGGTATTTATCATCCATATGAATACGCTCTCTTGCCAAACCTGAATTAGGTTCTGCACCATCCCAGAAGTAATTGAAGGTCTGATATTGAATAGTGTCTAACAGTTGATTTTCGGTTAATTCAACTTTAGTATTATTAGCTAAAGCTAACTCAGAGTTTTCTTTGTTTTCGGAATTGTTTTTACAGCTAAAAATCGACAAAAGAATAGCTGTCAAAACAAAAATTTTATTTTGATGGATTGATTTCATTAGCAAAGTTAGAATAAGCTTTAGCTACATTTATTAAATGCAGCTAAAGCAATAAAGACTAATTCAAAGATTTCTACACGCTATTAATCATTAGGCGTTTTAGGTCTTTTTTAAATTTATATTACCAACCTGGGTTTTGAGTCATTTCAGGTGTTTGAACCAACTGAAGGTCTGGGATAGGGAATAACTCATGCTTTCCTACAACAAATGTTTTTCCATCTGCAGCCATAGCGCTTTGTGCTTGACCTGTTCTTACTAAGTCAAACCAACGGTCGTGTTCAAAAGCTAGTTCTAATCTTCTTTCTTTCCATACATCGTTAAATGTTGGAGAATTGATTGGAGTAAGGTTAACTCTATTTCTAACTCTGTTTAGAGGTGTTGCTGCATCTTCCCCTATATGTAAAGCTGCTTCTGCTTGAATTAATAATACATCGGCATAACGAAGGATTCTAACATTTTTGTCTCCATCGCCAGCTCCAGCATTAGCGCTTGAGTATGCTTTTTCATTATACATTGGATTTTCAGCTGCAGCACTAACTTGTCTTCCATCCCATAGTGTTTCTCCTGCAAAGATTATTGTAGCATCTCTACGAATTACATCTCCTTCAGCATTAAAAGCATTTAAAAGATTTTGAGAAGGCGTATTGAAGCCCCAGCCCCAACCTCCAGTACCTCTAGCACCTTGAGTTTGAGAATATTGTTGTACACCATGAGCAATTGACTCACCTCTAGCTTGAACTTCAAAAAGTGATTCAACTCCATTTTCTTGAGAAGCTCTCCAGATTTCTTCGTAATTAGGATGAAGGTTATATTGTGGATCTGTTGCAACTATTGTTGCCATATTATAAGCTTCTTGCCATTTTTCATGGTACATGTATACTTTAGCTAATAATCCTCTAGCTGCTCCTTTTGTTGCTCTACCTAAATCTGAAGCACTGTACTCACTCTTTTCAGGTAGCATATCGATTGCGTCTAATAAATCTTGCTCTATAAACTCGTATACATCATTTTTAGGTTGACGTACAACATAATCAACATGTTGTAAAGGCACATCTCCAAAAGAACGTACTAACCAAAAGTAGTTTAATGCTCTTAAAAATTTAGCTTCTCCAATTAGTCTATCTCTATACGACTGATCAGTTAATCCAAAGTTTTCAGTATAGTTAATAGCAATACTTGCTCTACCAATACTTTTATACCAATGTTCCCACATAGATCTAATTGAAGGTCCTGTAGTTGTATGCTCTAATGCATCTAACTGGTGTTTATCAGTACCTGTATCAGAAGCTGAACTACCTTTATCAGCGTTATCAGAAATAATTTCAGTAATTCCTAAATAAGAGAAAGCATAATCCCAATCTGTTAGCATTCCGTATATACCATTTACCATTTGCTCTGGTGGTATAGCTTCACCAATATCAGCTGCATCAATTTCAGCTCTACTGTCCACATCTAAATAATCATCACTACAGCTCACTATCATTAATAATGAGGATAGTAGTATTCCAAATTTTATTTCTTTTAGTTTCATAATTCGTTTTTTTTATAATTCAATGTTAACACCAAATAAAAATGTTTTAAGGTTTGGATAAGCAGACAGCTCTATACCTGATGTATTTGCTGCACTACCTCCTGCTCCTCCTACTATTTCAGGAGTGAATCCTGTATATTCAGTAAACATAAAAGGATTTTGCGCTGTTGCATATATTCTTAAAGAATTTACTCCACTTACAACATTTTTCAATGTGTAGCCTACAGTAATATTATTGATTCTGAAAAAGTCTCCGTCTTCTAGGTAATAGTTAGATGCGTAAGAGTCTCTGTTTGCTCCTGGATTAGTATTTGTAGATCCTTCTCCATTCCATCTTGTGTTATACACATTTGCAGTAATGTTCTCTCCTCCATTAATTCTAGTTCCTTTTAATCCATTGTAAACTTTATTTCCTCCAGCTCCATAACCTTCAACAATTAAATCAAAGTTTTTATAATTGAATCCTAAGTTAAGACCGTAAGAAAACGTTGGTAAGTATGTTCCAAAAAACTTTTTATCCTTATCATCAATAACACCATCTTCGTTTTGATCTTTGTAGCGTAAGTGACCTGGTAAAGCTCCTGATATACTAGCATTGTTATTTATTTCATCTTCGTTTTGCCAAACACCTTCTACTTCGTACATCCACCATGCATATAATGGTTGTCCTTCTTCTAATCGTTTTGTTATTTGTCCATTTCCTAAACTTCCTCCAACTTGTCCATCATAAGCAGATTTTACATTTTCAACTCTGTTTTTATTAGTTGAGAACACTGCACCAATGTTATACGAGAAATCTTCTCCAATGTAATCTTTCCAACCTAAGTTAATCTCAATACCCTTGTTTGATACTTCAGCTCCATGATCGTAAGAGCTCAAAGAACCTTCGGTTGTATATATTGGCGTTACTAACAATACTGCATTTTCAGTATTTCTGTCATAGTAGTTAAATTCAAAATCTAATCTGTTATCTAATGCGCTTAGGTTAAAACCTGCATTTAACTCCTCTGTCACCTCCCATGAAATTGGGAATGTTTCAGCTCCAAATGCTGCTCCAAATGCCAAATCTTGATTTGCTCCAAACACGTAGTTAACACTGTTACTACCTGCACTAGTTGTTATTGTTGTTTGGTTAAATGGTACTCTAGAGTTACCTACACGTCCCCAACCTGCTTTTAATTTTAGGTAATTGATTGATGGCACATTAAAAAACTCTTCGTTAGATAATGCCCAACCTAAACTTACTGCTGGGAAGTTGTCATAATACTCTTCATTATTATCGTTTCTAAAGTTACTAGAGCCATCTCTTCTTACATTTGCTTGGATGTAATATTTTTCGTCATAATTATACATTACTCTACCAAAATAAGACTGTTCTCTTGTTGGTGTAGTGTAAAACTGGTTTACAACTTTTTCATATCCATCGTCTGCAAAGTTTATGCTCCAATAGTTTTCTTGTAATGGCACACCGTAACCAGTTGCATTCATTGTGTACACATCGTTTCTTTGACCTCTTGAAAGACCAACAACAGCATTTACATTGTGCACACTATTAAAGGTTTTATCGAAAGTTAAAAAGCCTTCTACGTTATATCTATAACTTTCAGAGTTTTGATAAAACAAGCTATTGTCTGCCCATGATACTACTGATGGGTTGTTATCTTGATTAGTTTGAAACTCCTCATCTGTTCTAGTAGGATCTCCTGCTAACCATTGACCTCTTGTATCATTAAATGATCTTGACTTGTTAAACGATTTTGTAGCAGTATATCTAGCCGAAGCTTTTAAGTAATCAGTAATTTGTAAATCTGCTTGAATACTTCCTTGTAAGTCTGTAGTATTGTTTTTTTGATTTGTAAAATCAACAGCCATAATTGGGTTACCTGTAGAGTTTAATCTGTCAATAATTTCTCCTGGGTTTCCTAAGTAAGTTGCAATACCAGTTGATTGGTTCCAAAACGATTGACCATATTGTCCTGTTTCATAATACACAGGAATTACGGGTGCTTGTCTGTAAGCTGCATTAAATGCTCCAAATGGTTTTGGGAAAGACCTGATAAAAGATGCACTAATATTTGAAGATATTTTTAATCGATCATCAAATAACTCAATGCTATTGTTTGCTCTTAGAGTATTACGGTTATAATCATCATTATCTAAAATACCATCTTCATTATAATTGTTGAAACTAAAAAAGTAGCTAATATCGTCACTTGCTCCTGAGATAGCTATGTTGTTAGAGTTACTAAACCCTATGTCTGTTAATTCATCATACCAGTCGGTATCATGAGGTTGATTTGGTGATAAAAATGCTGTTTCACCAATAGCTACTTGATTTTCATTAAAATATCTAACATATTGACTGGAGTTAGCCATTTCAACTGGATTTAGCATTGACTTAGCTCCATAAAAAGAAGACAATTCAATTTTCATCTTACCTTGTTTGCCCTTTTTTGTTGTAATAATTACAACTCCATTAGCAGCATTCATACCATAAATACTTGCTGATGAAGCATCTTTAAGTACATCAAAAGATTCAATATCTGCAGGATTTATATTGGTAATACTGTTAACTTGTACACCATCTACTACATATAAAGGATCATCACCTCCTGCTGCAGTACCAATACCTCTAATAATAATATTAGGTTGACTACCTGGAGCATTAGTATTTACAATATTAACACCAGTCATTTTACCTTGTATAGACTGTAAGGCATTAGCAGCTGGTTGTTTTAATAATTCGTCACCAGATACACTTGCAATTGCACCAGTTACTTCTTTTCTGGTTTGTGTTCCATATCCAATAACTACAATTTCTTCTAAAGCTTCAACATCATCGGCCAAAACAACATTTAAAGTTGTTTGACTACCAACTGTAATTTTTTGTGTTTTAAAGCCTATGTAGCTAAATTGCAACACCTCACCTGGCGCTACACTTATGGTATACCTACCATCTAAATCGGTGGATGCTCCTCGATTTGTTCCATCGACAATAACACTTACACCTGGCAATGGTAATCCATCACTTGCAGCGGTCACTTGACCATTTACTTCTATTTGTTGACTCCATGAGACAAGAGAGAAAAATAAAAGTAATAATAAACTGAATTTAGTTTTCATAAATTAATAATTAGAATGAGTTAGTTTTCGACTTCTAAATTAATAATCTAAGCGTTTGACGAAATAGTGTTGTTTACATTTTAATTACGCCATTTGAATTAACAAAAGTGAAACTCCGCTTAAAATCAACGTTTGACGTACTTTAAATTTACAAAGAAGTACACTAAAAGACTAACGAAAACGATAAATGACGTATTAATGACGTATTAAAAAATAAGATTTAAATAAAAATAAGTAGTGATTATTTAAAATTTAGCAAATAATCAGTCAAAGAAATGTCATTTTCTAAATCAAGCTTCTTTTTTAACCTGTATCTATGTGTTTCTACGCCTCTTACTGAAATATTCATCAATGGCGCAATCTCTTTTGTGGATAAATTCATTTTGATGTAGGCACAAATTTTTAAGTCTTTTTGTGTTAATTGCGGATGGTTTTCCTTTAAACCTTTGAAGAATTCTTCGTGAACTTGATTGAAGTTATACTCAAAAACTTTCCATTCATCTTTATGTGCAATTGAACCATCTACTTTTTTCAATAGCTTTTTGTATGAGTAGTAATTGTCAAAACTTGTTTTGTTACCTACTAATTCTTGCTTAATCTCTTGCAAGGTTTCGTTCTTTTTAACTAAAGCCATAGCAGTATTTGCTAATTGCTTGCTCTTTAGCTTTATTTCATTTTGAAGCGATTCATTTTTTAACTGCACTATACGTTTCTCGTTTTCTAAGGTTTTTTCTTTGAGTAGTTCCTCTTGTTGCTTTTCAAACTTTAATTCGAGTATTTTTTGCTCTTTAATAATTTTTCGTTTGTGTAAAATGAAAATTACCAATAAGGTTAAGAGAATTAAAAATGTGTATAACGCAAAACCTATATCATCTTTATACCATGGCGGAAGTATGTTAATTTTTAATTCTTTAACAGGGGAAGTTTCGCCAAATCCATTACTTGCTCTTATAGCTATATCATATTCTCCATGGTTAAGGTTAGACAGTTCTAGTTTATGATTTTCCATTCTATTCCACTTAGATGAGTCAATCCCAAGAAAAGCATATTCAAAAAAATGGTTGTCAGATTTGGCAGAAGATATAGATACACCAACACTTTGATTAAACTTAAGTTCTATTGGTTTTTCTTCATTAACAGCAACAGGTTCTTTATTAATTTCAACCATTTCTACCTGTGGCTGTTCCATTTTTAGAGTTTCATTTAGCCTATCGTCAATAAGCATAAAACCATCAATTAAATTTAAAGCATAGGTAGAGTCACTAATTTTTGAAACATTTTCATAACCCACAATAAGCCTATTTTTAAAATAATTGCTAGTCAATGAAAACTCATCTTCTGCTATTGCCAAAGATTTAAAGCTTATAACGTCATTTTCATTTTTTAAGACTAATCGTTTTACGTTGTCTTCAGAAATAATATGTGTTCCTTTTCCAAAACTTTCATTTAGTAGTTTATGAGGAACTATACTATCTAAAAGTGGTTCATATTTTTGCCATCCGTCATTAGTTTTAAAACAAATGTCATTTTTAATTTTATAAACTCTTACATTAAAACTCGACCAAATACCTTTATTTTCATAACTTTTAAAACTTGTTATTTTATCATAATTACCATTAAATTTCACTTTATAAAGTCCTTTATAAGCATGAGAAACCCAAGCTGTATTTTGGTCTTCAAAAACCAAAAAGCGAATTGGCATTGCAATTCCTCCTCCAAGTCGCTGTGAGTTCCAGGTATTATTTTCGTTTTTAAAAGTGACTAAACCAGTATAAGTCCCTTGAATGTAAACATTCTTCTGTTCTGGTACTTTTTTTATTGTTAAGCCTCCTGTGTAGTTACTTATAGGTATAGGCTTTTTATCTTTAATTAAAAATGTTCCATCGTTATGACCGCAAAAAAGTTCTCCATTAATTTCTTTTAAATTCCAGACTTGTCCTTGAGACCCTTCAATAAATTGAAGTTTATTTTTTTTATCTAAATAAAACAAACCTGTGTTACTGCCTATGTATATGTCTCCTTTATAATCTATAACGTCATAAACAGCTCCTAGCTTTCCTGAAACATCATTGAAAAAATAATTATGACTACTTAAATCTAATGACGCCAAACCATTATCTAGACCTAACCAGAGTTTATTAGTCTCATCTAAATGATGCCTTAAAACAGTGTTATTGACAAGTCCATTTTCTTTACTTAAATGAAAAAGCACTTTTCCTTTACTATCTGTTAAGTAAATTCCGTCTTTAATAGTACCAAACACCATTCTACCATCTGCTAATATTGAAAAGTCATTAAGTTGATGTTGAATAATGTAGTCATCTACTTCAAACTTGGTTTTAATTAATCCGTTACCATTATATAAGAAGCAGCCTTTTAATGAAGTTGTAAGCAACAACCCTTCTCTATACTCATCAATAGAAATAACTTTTGTATTTACTAATTTTTCGTCACTAATTATTTGTTTTAACTCATTACCTACTAAGGTAAAAATGCCATTATTAAGTGTAGAGACTAACAATTCATCATCAACAATACTACAAGACATAATTACCGATTTAGGTCTTATTTTTTCGATCCCTACTTCGGGTTTAAAACTATAAATGCTAGAAAATGCTCGAAAAATGATTTGGTTCTTAAAAGGAATAATTTGCCAAATCTCATCATTTGCAGAAATTTCATCTTGTATATCTTGGCTAAGCGATTTGTAGACTAAAATTCCTTTTTCATTTTTTTTCCAAAATCCAAATTCTTCGTAAGAACCAGTATAAATTATGTCGTTATGAGCCAAAACAGATCTAACAGTGGTTTTATTGGGTAACTCATAAAAATTCCACTTAAGTCCATCATACTCTAACAAACCATCATTATTGGCTACATAAAGCTTTCCATTTTCAGCTCTAGAAACATCCCAGTTTTGATTACCAGCATTATACTCTGAAAGGGAATAGTTTTGAAAATAAGGTGAATATTGTGCAGAAACTAGTTGTGCTTGAAAACAAAGCACTAGAAGCAGTACATACTTTATTATTTGGGAAAAATTCATAGCAGCAGATAAATCCTTTTACAAGGTACTAATTTACCTATTTATATGAATTGTAAAAAGTATTTAGAAATTACCTGTAAATTTATTAAATGCCCAATAAACCAAATAAGTACCCTTTATAACTATCTCCAATAGGAATTCTCATTTGGTCTTCCATGATAATTTGATTGCGTTGAATAGATTCTAAATATTCAATATTAACTATGTATGACCTGTGTACCCTTACAAAATTAGAGGTAGAAAGTTTACCCTCAATAGATTTAAAATTCATCAATGTTAAAACTGGTTTTTGATTTGACAAATGAATCTTTAAATAGTCTTTTAATCCTTGAATATATCTAATTTCAGAAAGTTTTAGCTTAAGGTTTTCATACTCTGATTTTACAAAAATAAAATCTTCTCTAGGAGTTATAGAAGTTGCTCCTGATGGCACCAAATTAGACAACTCTTGATGCTTTAACTTATATATTTCTTTTACTCTATTGATAGCCATTACAAAGCGAGGAAATGGAATTGGTTTCACCAAATAATCAACCGCATTTAATTCAAAACCATCTAAGGCATACTGTGGATAAGCTGTTGTAAAAATTATAAAAGGCTTTTTATTTTCTATAGATTTAATAAAATCTATTCCTGAAATTTGTGGCATTTCAATATCAGTAAAAACCAAATCAACTTTATTGTTTCTTAAGTAGTCTAAAGCATCAATTGCATTTGTAAATGTTTCTAAAACTTCTAAAGAATCAATTGAGCTACAATAAGAGCTTATAATGTTTATTGCCAGTGGCTCATCATCTATTATTATACATTTCATATTATACTAATTTCAACCTCAACTCTACCTTATAAAAACCGTTTTCTTCTTTTGTAATGAGGCTATATTTGTTTTTGTAAAGAAACTCTAACTGATTATTAATGTTTTGAAGACCAACTCCTGAGTTTACATAATCTTTTTTATGATGCCCAATAATATTATCTACATTTAATAAAAGCTCATTATTTATGATTTCAATCACAACATTTATATTGGTATTACCCTTATAATCTGTTCCATATTTAAAAGCATTTTCAATAAAAGTGATTAAAACTAGTGGATAGATTTTTAACTCATTTGTATTACCATGAATTTGTAATTTAACATTTTCGCTATTTATTAATCTCATTCGTTGTAACGATATATAGCTTTTTATGTAGTTTAGTTCTTTTTCTAGCATTACTTTATTTTCATTAACTTCATAAAGCATATACCTCATTAGTTCAGACAGCATGATAATTGCTTCTGGTGCATCGTTAGATTTACTTCTTACTAAAGAATAAATACTATTTAGAGAGTTGAAAAGAAAATGAGGGTTTAGTTGTGTTCTCAAAAACTGCAATTCCATTTCTTTTTTCTTAGCTTCCATATGTGTTGCAGTACTATCTCTTTTATAAAAGTCAGTAATCAAAGCAAAAACTCCTCCTAACAAAAATATTGAAAGTGAAAATGTTACTGGAAGCATATATCTAAAACCGTTAGGTGGCGGCGGAAAGCGAAACCCTTTTGTTGCTTCATTAAATTGCTCCATTGTTTCTAATCTAGGTGCTGCAGGAGCTAATTGAACACTCAAAAAATTAAAAAAAGCTAAGAAAAGTATCGATGCTAGAACGTACCAAAATATTCTCTTCTTTAAGAGTAGCATTGGCACTAATATTAAATAATTAATATAGAATAGGAAAGGTCCTTGCAGCATTCTTAAGTATCTAAATTTAGGAACACCTCCTGTTTTTTGAGGTTCTAACAAGCTCCATAATAAAACTGTTACCAAAGACCAAAAAAGTATATGCAGTAACACGACACTTGCCTTAAATTTTATTTTCATCTTTTAATTTGATATAATTATGTTACTACTCATAATTTCTTGAAAAGAAACAGTTGGAGGCACTACTCCGTTTTTGAGTTTGTCCAAAACAAGGTAACCTATTTTTTCAGCATCTCCTTTATTTTCAAAATAACATTCACCTGAAATAGCAGGTATTGTTTCTTGTTTTATTAACAGTTTTTCATCTACATATATTTCATAAATCCAACCTTTATCACTCTGAGTAATTACCAATGACTCTTCAAAACCCACATTATCCCTGTTGGTTAGAAATATTACAAGGTTTAAACCTACCACTGCCAATGCTATAGTAAGGAAAGTTACTATATAAATTTTATGTTTTTTCATAGTCTTAGAATTTAAAATAAAAACAAGGAGCCAGGTCTCACTGTCTTTGAAAAACAACTAAACCTGATTGAACAACCTAAGTTGCAAACAAAATGATTTATCAATTAAAAAAACTTAAATTCGCTCCTTGTTTTTCGCTATCAATCAATTATCATCGTCATCTTGCTCTTGTGTAGGGAAGAATTCCATATTATCATCTAGATAATAAGTACCATTTCTTCCTAGCGCTACAAACGCTCTTAAACCATCATTAAAAACCACAGGATTTTGCCTATCTAATAACTCAAACTCTGTTCTTTCTATCCATTTATCAGTAGAAGGGTCGTATTCCCAAACTGTATTTATTGCTCCATAATTTTCTCCGCATGCGATATACCCTTTCCCCATAATTGTAAAGCCTACTGACGCGCTTCTTGTAATTTCATAATCATCGTCATCTTCTAAATCGGATAATTCGGTCCAAGATTCTGTGCTTAAATCGAATGCCCAAAAATCTTCTTGATAAATACCGTTACTAATTCCTGTTGCAATGTAAGCTGTATCTCCTATTACAAAAGATGTAGCATCTCTTCTTTTTTCACCTCCAAAACCAGCTATTTCTTCCCATTGATCTTGTAATGGGTTATATTTCCAAAAATCTTTTTGGTCATTACTTCCATTATATCCTGTACCTACATAACCATTTGTTGAGGACGCAAACCCAATTGCTCCACGCCTTACTCCTCCTCCAAAATCTGCTATTTGTTCCCAAGTATTTGTATCGACATTGTATTTGTAAAAATCCTCTAATTCATCATTTATATCACCATTGTACCCTGTTCCAATATATCCTGTATTGTCAATAGCAAATCCAATTGCTGAACTTCTTTCCAAGCCTGGAAAATCTGCTTTTTGTTGCCAAAAATTTGTTTCCATATCATAAACCCAAAAGTCTTTAAGGTAATCGTCACTATCATATCCAGTTCCCATATAACCTTTAGTTCCTATTGTAAAAAAAGCTGAATTTGCTCTAGATGATCCATTAAAAGTGGATTTAGCAACCCAATTCCCTATTAAATCATCATTATCATCATCGCTACAACTTACACATAGCACACACGATAATGCACACAAAATATTTAGTCTTAAAAAATTTCTCATAGTTTATTTATATTAATGTTATATTTAATTCCACATCCAAAAAAAATTGTTTGATTTGTTTTAAACTCGCTAAACTCTTCTCCTGTTGATAGTTTAAGATTTGCTTCAGGCATAAATCCTAAGTTCAAAAACCCTTCAAACTCTTTACCTAACTGAAAACCATAGTTTAGGTTTACTTTAATTGCATCATAAGAAAGTTCTAGGTTTTGATAATTGTATAGGTTATTTGCGTCTTTCAATGTTATATCACTTGTATGAAAACCATCTTTAAAAAGACTTAGAGTGAATTGACTTTTTGAATCCACTTTATACTTAAAACTAGTTTTTGGAAAACCTAAAGACAGAAAAAACTTATCACTTACTGCGTAATAATAATTAAAGACTGGAAATAATTGAGGCTTACCAAATAACGCGCTATAGCCTATCCCTAATTGAAGTTCTTTTTCATTACTTACAGAGTTAATCCACTTTTTTGACAAATGCACACCTCCACTTAAGTTAACATCGTTAATTGATAATGCTGACTCAAAATTTGAAAACACATTAGGCTCAAAAGTAATTGAAGAACTCCAGTTGTTCTTTAGCTCAATGTTATGTTGCAACTTAAAAGCAACATAGTTTAACTTGTTAAAACCATCTGTAAAATGGTCTAGTGAGCCCAAATCTTTAAAAGTGTAGTTATAGTTAGAATAGTTAACTCCATAACTAAAAGTTCCTATTGTTGTTGAGTCTTTATAAGTTGTACCAATTGCAGTTGTTTGCAATTGAACATCATCAAAGTTAGGCGTCATTTCATATTTAAAGTTAATATTACTAACCTCTTCTATATTTAAGTTATTTAGTTGCCCTGACATCTTATAACACATTAAGAATACAATAAAATAAGGTGCTTTAATTTTTTTCATTGAACGAACATAGAATCTTTAAAAGAGTAGAAAAAATAAATTATACGCTTAACGCTTATCACTCTACCAATGGAAAAATTTTATCTATGAAATAGCATAATTTCATTAATAGATAAATTGTTGGGTTTAGTATATTTATTTAAGAGTCTTGTATATTATTGTTTTATAGGGTTAAGGGAAGCGCTTTATTTGGTCAAAAAAAGACATGACTCTCTTAAGACTTTTATGTTCAACATTAATTTGTTCTTGTTTGTTTAATTGCTCACAAGAAGATGAAGTTTCTAACTTTATAGTTGGTGAAGAATTTACCGATTCTAATGTTAGAGTAATTAGAATTGACACACTTAGTGTAGACTTATCAACATTTAAATTAGATAGTATTACTACTTCGGAAACTGGCCGATTACTATTTGGACAATACAATGACGCTTCTTTAGGAAAAATTTCCACAACACCTTACTTTGAATTATCATCATACACATATTCAATTTCAGATGCTGCAGTTTTAGACAGTGTTGCATTAATTTTAAATTACGACCAGTATTTCTACAATGATACTACACAATTAATGCAAATGAGGTTTCATCGTTTAAACGACAAGGTTAAACCATATGATAGCGATTTTTATAATACTTCAACACTTAGTTTTTATGATTCACCAATAGCAACTAAAACATTTGCTCCTAGACCAAACAGCGACTCTCTACATGTCTCTATACCTTTTGAGTTTGGTAATACTATGTTTGACTTTATTAAAGACAACACAAGTGATACAGAGGAATTTGTTCAAGAATACAAAGGGTTTACACTACAAATTGACGAAGCTTCAGATGGGTCAGTCATTGGTTTTTCAACAGAAACTGACTCCACATATTTACGGTTTTTTTATAGGTTATCCGACGACGATGAAGACACAGAGTACACTTATGATTTATACATAACTGAAAGTAGCGATATCCCAAAACACTTTAATCGTATTCAATCAGATGTTTCTGGCTTACCCTTATCTAATTTAACCAATCAAGATTATAATTTATCATCTTTAGATAGTAATAATGAAAGTTACTACCAATCTGGAGTTGGGTATTTTACAAGAATTAACTTTCCTTCCATAAGAAAACTGTATGAAATTGAAGGACAAGGAACTGTTATTGATGCCAAATTAAGGCTAAAACCCAAAATACATTCCTATAACGATAATTTACCTTTAAAGGATAGCTTAAGCCTTTATTATATAGATCAAAACAATAGTATTACAGAACAAGTTTCCAACTCATTAGGAGAAGTCATGTCAACAATTGTTGAATCGGTTGATGGATATGATGACGTTTATTACGAAATACCTGTATTGCAATATATAGACAGAAAACTCATACAGTCTCCACTTATCGACGATGCTATAATTTTATATCACGCAGATTATAACAAATCAGTAGATAGAATGATTTTTAATGATATGTACGAAAACGAGGGAGCAAAACTCATTTTAACTTATGCCATTTATGATACAAATTAAGAATAAATTACTATTACCATTTATATTACTTTTTGCTTTAAGCACAAACATAAATAGCCAAACAAATAATTTAACTGGATCACCTTATTCACTTTTTGGTCTTGGGGTTGAAGGAAATTCTAACATAGGTAAATCTAGCGGTATGGGTTATACAGGTATTTCTTTGGATGCTAGTGAAGAGATTAATTTTTTAAACCCTGCATCCTTTGCAACCATAAAAGAGAAAAAATTCATTTTTGATATTGGTTTTTATACTCAAATTGAAAGTTTAAACAATGGAGAAAACAACGAACTAAGACACGTTACAAATTTTTCAAATTTTGCAATAGGGTTTAATGCTAATGGTAAATATGGCCTAGGACTTTCTTTATTACCATCAAGCAATGTAGGCTATACGCTTGTAGGAATTGAAAGTATTATTGAAGGAAGCAATAACGAAAGCTACTCCACTAATATAGCAGGCTCTGGCTCTTTAAACGATTTACGTGTTGATTATGGACAGCCTTTGCTTAAAAATTTAAATGTTGGATTACGTTTCTCTTATCTTTTTGGAAAAATTGAAGAAACTGAAAGTGTTCAAACAACCACAAGCCTTCTTGCAATAGAAAAAGATAATTATTATTCAGGTGTTAGGTTTGGTTTTGGTGCTCAATACACTTTTTTAGAAAAAAACACTATAGGGTTAACAATTGAAAGTCCAACATCTTTATCTGCGAGTAGAGATACAACAACCAGTAAAATTACCGAATCTGCATTAACAACAATAGAAGAAACCACAAATGAGAACATTGCTAACTTTAAACTTCCCCTTAAGTTAGGCCTGGGAATCAGCAAAAAATACAAATATTTTAATTTTGCTTTAGACTTTAAAAAAAGTTTTTGGAACTCAACTAATCAAAGTGATGAAACTGGAGATTATGTTGATCAAAACATCATTAATTTTGGTACCGAATTTATAAAAGACCCAACAAGTTATAAGTATTGGGAACGTATTAACTATAGAGCAGGATTTAACTACGACAGTGGATATTTAAAAGTTGATGATAAAAATATTAGCAGTAGTTCTTTTAGTTTAGGTTTAGGGTTTCCTCTTGATTTTAATGGTTCAAAATTAAACCTCTCATATGGTTATAAAAAAACAGGAAATATTGACGGTATTTTAATACAAGAAAACATTCATACCATAAACATAAACTTATCCCTAACTGACTTATGGTTTATTAAAAGAAAGTACAATTAAAAATTGCCTACTATTCACTAAATATATTTTTAAATTGTTTCATATTTAATCCTAAAAAGCGAGCTTTACTAAAATGAGCTTGCTTTTTTTATGACCTTATAAGTTACTCCATAGCCTATTCAAAATATAGTATTTCAATTGTTTATACAACTTAAAAAAAAACAACAATTAAAACCTTAATCCAATTTACTTTTCTAAACCTCATCACTAACTACAAATTCTATCTTCCAGTAACTGACATTCTATATTATAACTTTTAACTATTTTAATAATAGAGTTAATCTTAATAAGGTTACCTTCTACTCTTAAAACAGAGTGCCCACAAGGATATGGCTCATTAAAATCTTCTAAATCAAAATTAAACTTTAAGCTTGGAAATTTATCAACTAATATTTTTAAAATTTTGTTTGAGAAGGTTTCAGTTCTTACATTAGTTATTAACACCTCCACCATACTAAAAGCTTTCTTTTGTAAGTTCACTATTAATAACAGCTCCAGTAATATTTCCTCCATAAACAGCTGTAGCTACAGAACGCATCATTGAGCTATTATCACCACAAGCAAAAATTCCATCCTTGGTTGTTTTATGCATAAAATCCACTTCAATATGTCCATGTTCAGTTAGCTTACAACCTAATTCTTCGGGTATTTTAGAGCTTTGTTCAAACGGAATAGAAGCATAAGCACATTCAAAATGCTTTTTACTACCATCTTTAAAAATGATAGTCTCTAATTGTCCTTCCTTGTGTTCAATCTCTAAAACCTCATTTTCTATAACTGTTATATTATGTGATTTGAGCTTAAGAAGTTGATTGTCATCAAAATCTTTTTTTCCAGAAGTTAATATCGTGATGTCTTTTGTTAAGTTATTGACCAAAGAAGCAATATGAAAAGCACGTTCACCATTAGCTATAATTGCTGTTTTTTTATTACGTATTTCGTACCCATGACAATAAGGACAATGTACTACAGATATTCCCCAACATTCTGAAAACCCTTTTATATTAGGCATTAAGTCTTTTATTCCTGAAGCAAAAACAAGTTTTCTTGCTCTAAAAACATCTTGATTAGAAGTAGTAACCTCATAACCTTCAGCTATTTTCTTGCCACTAACAGCCAATCCTTCATAAAACCTTATAGTGTCATAGCTTAAAACCTGTTGTTTAGCAATCGTAGAAATCTCTTGTGGTGTACTACCATCTTGTGTTAAGAAATTATGGGAGTGTGGTGTTTGCCTATTACAAGGTTTTCCAGAATCTATAATTAAGGTTTTTCTTAAAGAACGCCCTAAAGCCATTGCTGCCGAAAGCCCTGAATAGCTTCCACCAATTATAATTACTTCAAATTCATTTTTATCCATGTTGTTATATTTAGCAAAGAGTGATAAAGGTTTTGGTAACGCTAGCACCAAACCCGATACTCCAAATAGTTTAATTATTTCTCTTCTGGTCATTTTCAACCTATATAGCTGTTATTTCCTACTCGTTTACAATACCTATGATTATAAAAATGAAGTATTATTATAATTATAGCAGGTATATAAGTAAAAAGTTCAGACAGCATAATAATTTCAAAAGTTTCATTGATAATAGCTAACAATAGTAAGACCCAAACACTCCAAAAAACGATTGTTAACCAATTTTTAGTTGACTTTTTAGTTGCCTGTTTAATAGCTATAAATGAAACTATCAAAAACAAATAATCAATAAAATGCCACCAAACTGGTTCATCTGTAAAACTTGTTAAAGAGGATGTTTTAGCTAAAAACAGAAACGGTGTTACGATGCAATGTATTAAACATAAACTGCTTGAAACTATTCCTAATTTATCTGCATTGAGTTTTAGTGTCATTAAAATTTAGTATTATTGCAATTAAGTTGCAATAATACATAGAAAATCTTATTATTGCAACATAGTCGCATTAATTATTTATGATTAGAAGAAATACACCAACAAAAGAAGCAATACTAGATTTGCTTATTAATTCAAATAAAGCCTTAAGTCATGATGCTATAGAAAAGCATTTAGACATTAAAATTAATAGAGCTACTATATATAGAATTTTAAATAGATTTTGTGAAGACGAAATCATTCATAGGATTGTTGCTGGTGATGGCAAACAATACTTTGCAATTTGTAAAAAATGTAAAGAAACAGAAGCTGTCTTAGACCATTTTCATTTTAGGTGTGTATCATGCGATACTATAGAATGCCTATCAGTTCCTGTTAATTATTCAGTACCTGAAGGCTATGAAGTTCAAAACACCAATTGTATTTTGGTAGGTGTATGTAAAGATTGTGCCTAAAAAAGTAATTTATGAAACGTCATTTTCTCAACATAGTATTAACATTTTAATCGCCTTTTTTTGTTTAGCTTTGAATAATGGGTAAAAATAATTCTATACTAAAAACTAAAAGCGTTTTGCTTCTCCTCATCTTTGTTTTTTTAAAGGTAGGAATCGCACATTCACTTACTCATACGTTTTCTCATGATGACATCAATGACTGCGAACAGTGTGTTTTAATAGTTAATTCAAATAAAACCAAAGCATTTAACGGTCATCTGTCAGCTTCTTTGGCTGATGTAGAAATTACACAAACGATTCAAAAACCGCTTTCGCTACTCTACAAAAACCCTTTATTTAAAGCACAATATTATGTTTTATGCTTTAATAAACCTCCACCAAGCTTTTGCATTTAACAACTGTAATTTTCAAGAAACTCTTTTTGGTATTAAACAACGTAATTAGCTTATTAATTACCAGATACAGAATCTGTTTCTATTGGTTTTTCAGTTGCATATCGTAAAAAACAGGAAACAAATCTTTCCTAAAAAACATCTTATTAAACTTTATAAATACTAAAAATGCAAAAGCTACCTGTAACCGTATTAAGCGGTTTTTTGGGTGCTGGTAAAACAACTTTGCTTAACCATATTCTTCACAATAAAGAAGGATTAAAGGTTGCTGTTATTGTTAACGACATGAGCGAAGTTAATATCGATGCCCAACTTGTTGAAAACGAAAACACCCTTTCTCGTACAGAAGAAAAACTTGTAGAAATGTCTAACGGTTGTATCTGTTGTACACTTCGAGAAGATCTTATGGTTGAAGTTGAAAAACTAGCTAAAGCCCAAAAATTTGACTATTTAATCATTGAAAGTACAGGTATTTCAGAACCAATACCTGTAGCCCAAACCTTTAGTTTTGAAAGCGAAGATGGACAAATAGATTTAAGTAGATTCAGTTATGTAGATACAATGGTTACTGTTGTTGATGCCTTCAACTTTTTAAAAGATTTTTCGAGTTCGCAGTATTTAACCGATAGAAACTTAACAGATATTGAAGGTGATGACAGAACAATAGTAAATTTATTAACTGATCAAGTAGAATTTGCAAATATTATTTTACTTAACAAAGTTGATTTAGTTTCTGAAACTCAACTTCGCAAACTTTACGACATCTTACATAAATTAAATCCTGAAGCTCGCATTATACCAACCAATCATTCTAAAATTGATTTAAGAGAAGTTATTAATACTGGTTTGTTTGATTTTGAAAAAGCTGAAGCTTCGGCTGGTTGGATAAAGGAACTAGAAAACGAGCATACACCTGAAACTGAAGAATATGGAATAGGTTCGTTTGTATTTAGAAGTAAAAGACCGTTTCATCCAGATCGTTTTTTAGACTATGTCTCTAATCATTTTCCGTCAAATATCATTAGAAGTAAAGGCTTATTTTGGTTAGCCTCTCGATCAGATCAAGCACTTATTTGGAGTACAGCTGGTGGTTCAACAAAAATTGATCCTGCTGGCGTATGGTGGGCATCAATGCCATTTTCTGAACGTATCAATTATGCATCATTTGTAAATAATCAAGAGCAAATTGAATCTGAATGGGTATTACCTTTTGGTGATAGAAAAACCGAAATAGTCTTCATCGGGCAACATCTTAACGCAACTTCTATTATCAACGACCTTGAAAATTGTCTGCTAAATCAGGAAGAACTTAAAGCTTGGGAACACAACAATTTTCCAACTACAGACACATGGCCAATACCAAAATATGAAAACACAACTATTTAAACACAACGTATTATGATAACAATAAATAACCTTTCTAAATCCTATGGCAATTTCACCGCTTTGGACAACCTAAATTTAGAGGTTAAACAAGGTGAAATATATTGCCTATTAGGAGCTAATGGCGCAGGAAAAACCACTACTATTAATCTTCTTTTAGGGTTTATTACACCTTCTTCTGGTAGTGCTTCAATTAACCAACTAAATGTTCAGAATAACTTAAAGAAAACCAAAGAACACCTTGCTTATATACCTGAAAATCTAATGCTTTATCCTAGCCTAAATGCTATTGAAAATCTAGACTATTTTTCAGGAATAGCAAACAAAAACTTCGATAAACAATCTTTAAAATCTTTTTTAAGTGAAGCAGGTCTTCAAGATTCAGCCTTTTACAAACCTATATCAACCTATTCTAAAGGTATGCGTCAAAAAGTAGGTATTGCAATTGCTTTAGCAAAAGATGCAAAGGTTTTATTACTAGACGAACCTACATCTGGATTAGATCCAAAAGCTAGTTTTGAATTTGGAAAACTACTTCAAAAATTGAGAAACAAAGGCGTAGCAACACTTATGGCAACCCACGACATATTTAGAGCTAAAGAAGTAGCAACAAAAATTGGAATAATGAAAGACGGACAACTCAAACAAGAGTTTGTAGCAGCTAACATTTCACTTTCAGATTTAGAAACTGCGTATTTAAAAACAATGGTTTACAAAGAAGCGGCATTATGATTTCAAATACATTTATTAAAGAAACCAAAGAACTGCTTCGCGAAGGTCGTGTACGCATTTCTTTAATTATAGTATTGCTGTTGCTTGGTGTTGCAGTGTTTATTAGTTCTCAACAATATCAAAATATAAACGAACAATATGAAACTGCTCGTACAAACGAACGTACTAATTGGGACAATCAAGGTGCAAAGAACCCTCATTCGGCAGCCCATTATGGTACGTACGCCTTTAAACCAAAGTACCCATTATCTCTTTTAGATCAAGGTGTCGACAAATACACAGGAACGTCTGTTTTTCTTGAAGCTCATGCGCGTAACGAAACTCAATTTAGTGCTGCTGCAGACCAAACAGGTCTTGCACGTTTTGGTGATTTAACTCCAGACTTTATACTCTTGTTTATTATGCCATTGCTCACCATTTTGTTAGGCTATAACAGTTTTACTAAAGAGCGTGAAATGGGCACTCTTACCTTGTTAAAAAGTCAAGGAATTTCTAGCTGGAAATGGATGCTCGGAAAATGGCTTGCGCTTTTCACACCTATATTTTTAATTACTACAGTGCTATTTGTTGTTGCTGGCATCTTACTTTCAAACCTTGAAGATTTTGGTGTTTTCAGTTGGAACGCTTTACTTACTATGCTTTTGGTTTACATCATTTTTTATGCTGTGTTCATCAATATTGTGCTTATCATTTCAGCGAAAGCTAAAAAATCTGGAATATCACTTGTGGTTTCCTTAAGCGTATGGATTCTTGCATGTTTAGTTGCTCCAAAAATTGCTACTAACATTGCACAATCAAAATACCCTTATCCAACATCTCTAGAGTTTGCTAAAGCTGTAGAAATAGATCGAAGCAAAGGCTTGGACGGACACAATCCATGGTCTGAAGCATCTAAAAAATTAGAAAGGGATGTTCTTGAAGAATATGGTGTAGACAGCCTAAATCAATTGCCTTTCAACTTTGATGGTTATCGTATGCAAAAAGGAGAAGAACACGAGGCTGCTGTTTACAAAAAACACTATAACATTCTTAAAGACCAATACAAAAAACAAACAGAAGTTTATCAAACGTTAGCTGTAATCTCACCATTTTTACCAACTCGATTTTTAAGTATGAGTATTGCCAATACTGATTATGGTACACATTGGAATTTTAATGATACCGCTGAAAATTATCGTGTAAATACGCAAGCTTTCCTTAACAACCATTTTGCCGAAAACACAAAGTATGGTGACTGGTCATGGCAGGCAGATGCAAGTTTTTGGAAGGAGCTCCCTCCTTTTGAATACAAGCCTCCTACCTTAAAACAAACACTTTCACTCAACCAAAGTAACCAAGCGTTACTTGCTGGATGGTTTGTATTATCCTTTGCTGTTTTATTCTTCATCGTAAAAATTAAATAACTATGTTCAAATACAATTTTAAATATGAATTTAAGCAATTGCTTCGTAGCCAATGGATACTACTGTTGGGATTGTTATTGTTATTACTATTTGGTTTTGCAATAAATAATGGCTCACGAAAAGTAAAAAAACGAAACGCAGAGCTTACTCAAATAAAGACTAACACTCAAGAAGAATATGCGAGCCTTTATAACAAATTAGACTCTATTGAAAAAGGCTTTACACCTTCTAGAAGTTGGATAGGCGATTCGCCTATACTAGTTGGGTATTGGTATCCTCGTGTAGCTGCAATGCCAACAAACTCATTAACTTTTATTGCTACTGGCCAAAGTGATATGTACTCTAATTATGACAAGCCTAAAGCATATGATTCTGGATTAGTAAAAGACCACACAGAAATGACAAGCCCTATTCAATTACTTTTTGGCAGCTTTGATTTAGCTTTTGTAATTGTATATCTTTTGCCTTTACTTATTATTACTTTTAGCTACAATGTTCTCTCATCAGAACGCGAAAGTGGAACTTTACGCTTATTAGGTTCACAATCCATTAGCATAAAAGCATGGTTGTTTCAAAAGCTTTTAATTCGTTTTTCACTGCTTTCTGTACTGATTTTATTTTCGTTAACCATTCTATTACTTCTTTTTAACAGAGAGGCTTTTACCAATTTTGGGATGCTCTTAAGTCTTTATGGATTGGTTTTAGTATACACTCTATTTTGGTTTGCTTTGGCATTTTTAGTCAACTTATGGATAGGACGTTCTGCAAAGAACGCAGTATCATTACTTGGTTTTTGGATATTCTTTGTACTCCTTGTACCATCAGTTCTAAATCAACTAGGAACAAACCTATATCCTATGCCATCGCGTACACTCTTAATAAATGAAGTTCGTACTATGCAAGCAGATGTAAACAAACGTCAAAATGAAATTCTAGATAATTACTTAAGAGACCATCCTGAGTTTGCTGTAAATGACACTACGCAGCAACGCAACTTTTGGCATAGGTATATGGCATCACAAAAATTGATGAGAGAGGAATTACACCCAATAATCAACAATTTTGAGCAACAAATGCAAAAACAGCAACAATGGATTGGACAATTTAAATGGCTTTCACCTGCTGTAATCACACAAGAATCTCTTAACAATATTGCTGGCACATCAACACAGGACTATGCAAATTTTAGAAAACAAGTAGCAGCTTTTGAAGAAGAATGGCGCAACCATTTTATGCCTATGCTTTTTAATAATGAAAAATTCAAAAAAGAAGATGTTGCTAATCTTCCTGATTTTAAATTTAAACCACAAAAAACATCCTCTTATGCCATACTACTAGTTTTACTGATAGCTACTAGCATATTTGGCATAGGTATGTGGATAGCACAAAAAAAGAAATCAAACTTAATAATTAATTAAAATCTAAACATTATGATTACAAAACAAGAAGTAGAAAATGCTCAAAAAATTTGGGGTGAAGGGGTTGTTAAAATAGGTAGCATCGAAGAACGAAAAGAATGTGAAGCATTTACTGAAAAATTTGTTGACGAACGTTACGACTTCAGTAATAAAAATGTGTTGTTCAAACCAACTAAAACCTCGGAAAAACAATTTAGAATCAACAAACCTGGTGCTGTATCTTATTTTATTGGAGGAAACAATGATTTCCCTGAAGACAATGGGTTTGCATTACAACCTTGGACTGATGTACGTTTTGAAAATACAGCTGTAATTCTAGAAGAGAATCGTGCTTTGGCAATGGGTAATTACTTTTTTACAGATACCAATGGAAACAAAACCAAAGTAGAATATACATTTGGATATGTAAAAGACAATAATGGAGTGCTAAAGATAGATGTACATCACTCTTCTTTACCATTTAACCCTACATCTTCTGTATGATTAAAGATGAGTTGACATCTAAAAATTGCCTGTTCTTAATATGCCCAACAGATTGTATTGAGGCATTAATATCTATAAACTTTAAAGGGCAGGCATTTTTTTACACAGCATTAGGTGCTTGCTTTGAATGGGATATTATAACTCAAAAAAGTCTTGTAGAAACAATTGCTAAAAAAAACATCAGACAAATTACTTTGGTTACAAAAATGAATAATACTTTTTTTATGGATAAGATTAAAGTTAAATACAATTTAGCAAATTACTCAATAGAGAAAGCACTTCAGGATATAGAAGATAAACTACCTCAACATTTCACTTTTTGGGACAAGCTACCAAAGCTTAAAATACTTGCAACACACCATCTAAAACAAGAGCAACAAAAATTAGTAAACACAACCATTTTAGGGGATTTTATTAGTAGTAAAAACATACTGGTTAACTCATTCTTATATAACGATGAAAATCAAAAATTTATCAAATCTAAAACCTTAAGACAGCAAATATTTTTTTTTGAAGAATTTTCAATCAACTAAAATAAATAAAGGCTTAACTCAAAAATGATTAAAACTAACAATCTAACATATCAGTACAATAATACAGGTGAAGTTTTTAGTTTTCCTGATATAAATTTAAATGATGTTGAATCACTTCTAATTCTCGGTAAATCCGGAATTGGCAAAACAACATTACTGCATTTAGTTTCTGGACTTCTACAACCTAAAACAGGCTCTGTAACCATTGACAATACTACCCTTCAGTCTCTAAAAAGTAAACAACTAGATCAATTTATTGGGAAACACATAGGGTTAGTATTTCAAAAAAATTATGCCAATCGTTCACTTAATGTATTAGATAATCTAAAAGCGCGTCTTTTTTTTAGTGGAAAAAAGTTAGATGCTTCTAACATTAAAAATCTATTAAAAACATTAAACATTAAGGATTGTGAGTCTAAAAAAATCAATCAACTAAGCGAAGGCCAATTGCAACGTTTAGGAATTGCTTTAGCTGTAGTACACAAGCCCAAAATCATTTTAGCTGATGAACCCACAGCAAGTCTAGATGATGAGAACTGTAAAATAGTATTAAAATTATTGCTTGACCAAGCCAAAGAAAACAGAGCAAACTTAATTGTTATAACCCATGATCAAAGAGTAAAATCAATGTTCCAAAACATCCTAGAACTATGACCATTTGGAAAATCAGCATAAAAAACTTGTTTCATAAACCTTTATATACGGTTTTGAGCATTTTATCACTAACTATAAGTATTGGGTTACTTATAAGTATTAAGCAATTAGACAGTTCGATACAAAAACAGTTTGAAACCAATTTGGGCGACATCGATTTAGTAGTTGGTGCCAAAGGCAGTCCTCTACAATTAGTGTTAGCTTCAATTTTGCATATTGACAACCCAACTGGAAACATATCATATACCGAAGCAAAAAAAATAGAGAAAAATCCACTTGTAAAAATAGCTGTACCAATTTCGTATGGAGACAATTACAAAGGCTACCGAATTGTTGGAACAACAGATGCTTTTTCACAATTTTATACTGCTAAAATTGTCTTAGGAAAAGAATTTCAACAACCTATGGAAGCTGTGTTAGGACATGACGTTGCGCAAAAAACACAGCTAAAAATTGGTGATACCTTTTTGAGTTCACACGGTTTAACTGATGGTTTAAGTCATGAACATCCTGAAACGTTTGTTGTTGTTGGTATTTACGAACAAACTCATAAGGTCATTGATAGATTAATAACAACGCCTTTAGAAAGCATTTGGGATGTACACAACCATGAAGATCATAATCATGATGATAATAATCACCATTCAGAAGATCACGAACACCACGACGAAGAATCTCACCAACAAGAAAATCATCATCACAACAAACTAAATGAAAACAATAAGCAGGTTACTTCATTGCTTGTTAAATTTAGAAATGCCATGGGACTCTTAACTGTACCAAGACAGATTAATGAAAAATCGTCAATGCAAGCTGCTATTCCAAAATATGAAATAGAGCGGTTATTCAACTTTACTGGTTTAGGAGTTAAGGCTATTTCTTGGATTGCTTATATTATTTTATTCATTTCTAGCATAATTATTTTTATCAATTTATATAAGATGGTCAAAGAACGTGCTTTTGATTTAGCACTTCTAAGAACTTATGGAGCAAGCAACTTTCAACTCATAAAAATTGTAGCAATTGAAGGCTTCATTACAAGTTGCATTTCTATGCTACTAGGTTATATAGTAGCTCAATTGGGTCTGCTATATGTTTTTAAAATACTAGGAAAACAATACCAACAAACTATTCCTTCTGAAATTGAGTTTTCTAATGTATTTCCAATACTATTGTGGGTAATGGCAATGATAGTTTTAGCAATATTACTTGCTATTATTCCTATTCTAAAAATGAATGTTTCAAAAATTTTAAGTTATGAAAAGTAAACTATTTTTAATCTCTTTTATTCTTTTTTCTGGTGTTTGTCTGGGTCAGAAAAAAGTAACCTGGACAGACCTATCAAATGTGGAGTTTACCGATAAATTTTTTCCTGAATATGGAGAACTTTTTTTGTATCCTAATTTTGATAAAAACTTAATTCTTTTAGATGGACAGCAAATAACTATTACTGGTTATTTTCTCAACATTTCACCTGATGATAATATCTATATCTTATCTAAAGAGCCTATGGCTATGTGTTTCTTTTGTGGTAGAGGTGGTCCTGAAACAGCAATTGAATTAAAATTTAAAACAAAACCTCAATTTAAAACAGATGATATTGTCACTGTAACTGGGACACTAAACCTTAATGCAGATGATGTAAATCATTTAATCTATATACTTTCTAACTGTAGCATACAAAAAGCAAATTAAAACGTAAAAAATGAAAAGAAGAGATTTTTTTAGAAATGGTACCTTAACGGCTTTAGGACTTTCTTTTATTAATCCATTTACAACAGTTAACGCAACAAATGTAAATTCAAATTTTAAAAACAAAAAAGCAAAAAACATCATTCTTCTAGTAAGTGATGGTATGAGTATTGGCACACTTAATATGGCTGACTTGCTATTGCAAAGAAAAATGGGAACTTCTAGCAATTGGCTTAATCTATACAAAGAAAACAAAGTTACTCGCGCCTTAATGGATACTGCCTCAGCTAGTTCTATTGTTACGGACTCTGCTGCTGCAAGCTCATCTTGGGGAGGAGGATTTAGAGTTCCAAACGGCTCAATAAATGTAGGAGTAAACGGAGAAAGCTATATACCTTTATGGCAAAAGTTTAAAAAAGCTGGTAAAAAAGTAGGAATCGTTACTACAGTACCAGCTACACATGCAACTCCTGCTGGGTTTTGCATTAATTCGAAGTCAAGAAATGCACAAGAGAAAATAGCTGAAATGTATTTAGAGCAACATATAGATGTCATTATGGGATCAGGTAATAAATACTTTTCACCTGAAAAAAGAGATGATAAAAAGAACATGTATGATGCCTATGAAAAAGCTGGTTATCAAGTTGCTAAAAACAGAAGTCAATTACACAACCTTACTAACGATAAGCCTATTTTAGGTGTTTTTGGAGAAGATGCTTTGCCTTATACTGTGGACAGAGACAATGACACTAATTTAAGTAAATTGACTCCTACTCTAGCAGAAATGACTCAAAAAGCTATAAATGCATTAAAAAATAAACCCGAAGGATTTACTCTATTAGTAGAAGCAGGTAAAGTGGATTGGGCTGCACATGGAAATGACATTTCTGCACTACTATACGATCAAATTGCGTTTGACAACGCTATAAAAGTAGCTATGGATTTTGCTGAAAAAGATGATAATACTTTAGTTATTATTACAACAGACCACGGAAACGCCAATCCAGGTGTTATATATGGTAAAAAAGCCAATGACAATTTTGACACCGTTCAAAACTATAAACACTCTAATGAATGGATACTTAATGGATTTTCAAACAACACAAATGTTTCTCAAGTAAAGGAGCGTATAGACTATGCCAATGATATTATCGTCACAGATGAAGAAGCAAAATCAATATTACGTTATTATGACGGACTTAACCTTGAAAACGGTGTCTACAACCCAAGGCATTTACCTTTTGAAGTGCTAGCCAACATACAAAAACAACATAACTCTGTAGGTTGGATAAGTATGCAGCATTCTGCCGATTATGTAGAATTAGCCATGTATGGACCAGGAAGTGAACTACTTAAACCTTTTATCAAAAACACAGACCTACACTACCTAATGTTACAAGCTACAGAAACCGAAAATAGCTTTTAATTAACTGGTTGAGATATGTTGAGTTTTAAGCCTAATTTTTAACAGAAAATTCACAAAATTAACTAAAGCAACATGGTTGCGTTTATAAATAAATACTTAATTTTGCTACTAAGTAGCATTAAATAAATATCAATTAAAAAATGTGTAAGCTTCAACTCAGCAACTTATCTACAAACTAGTTCTTTTCCTAGACCTATAACGAAGCCCAAACACAAATCATTAACACTTAATTACATAATGAAAAAAACTAAATTAATTCTTATTGCATTTTTAATTTCTTTACCTACTTCATTTTTCGCAAATGAAGGCATGTGGTTTTTAATGCATATCGACAGATTAAATCAACGCGATATGCAAAAAATGGGACTTCAGTTAACTGCCGAAGAAATTTATAGCATCAACAACCAAAGCCTTAAAGATGCCATTGTACAATTTAATGGTGGTTGTACTGCAAGTATTATTTCTGAAAATGGACTGGTTTTAACTAACCATCACTGTGGTTACAATGCAATTGCCGAATTATCAACTGCTGAACAAAACCACTTAAAAAATGGGTTTTGGGCAAAATCACTTTCAGAAGAATTAAAACCTGAACGCTTATACGTGAGGTTTTTTGTTAGAATGGATGACGTCTCAAACCGTATATTGTCTCAAGTTAACGATTCAATGACCGAAGAAGAGCGTGAAGCTGCCATTAACAAAGAAATTGCAAAAATTGAGCAAGAAAATAACGAAGGTGGTAAATATACCGTTTCTGTTCGTTCGTTCTTTCAAGGTAACGAATATTACTACTTCGTTTATGAAGATTATACTGACGTAAGACTAGTAGGAACACCATCTGACAAAATAGGAAAATTTGGTGGAGACACTGATAACTGGGAGTGGCCTCGTCATACAGGAGATTTCTCTATTTTTAGAGTATATGCTGATGCCAATGGTAATCCTGCTGAATATTCAACTAGTAACGTTCCTTTAAAATCAAAATATCACTTACCTGTAAATATTTCAGGTGTTGAAGAAAATGATTTTGCAATGATTTTAGGTTATCCAGGAAGAACTAACCGTTGGATGCCTGCAGAAGGTATTGAGCAAAATGTTAATTATGCTTATCCTGCTTGGGTTGAAGGTTCAAAGCTTAGTATGGACGTTATGAAAAAATATATGGATAAAGATGAGTCCATAAATTTAATGTACGCCTCTAAATATGCAAGCATAGCTAACTATTGGAAAAATAGACAAGGGATGATCGATGCCTTAACAGCTCATAAAACTGCTGAAACTAAACGAAAGGTAGAGAAAAAGTTTGATAAATGGGCTAACAAAAAACCTAATAAAGAAACCTATGGAGATGTAATTAGTAACATAAACAACTACTACAACTTAACAAATGAAAAAGCTAAACATGACAACTACCTTAGAATAATGTTACGTTCTAGTACGTTTTCAATGTTACCTTATCGTATAGGGAAAGGGTTTGAAGCTTATATTGAAGCTAATGAAGCAAAGCGTAAAGAGTTATTACCTGAATTAACTAAATTCATTGAGAATTCTTATAAAGATTTTCACCTTCCTTTAGAAAAAGAAATGTTAGCAGCCCAATTAGAACTTTATACTTCTAAATCTAATTACGACTTACCAGAAGTAGTATTGAATGTTTCTGAAAGCAATGATTTTAATTCGTTTATTGATACAATCTTTAAGTTAAGTTTATTTTCATCAAAAGAACGCGCAGAAGCGTTTTTAAAATACCCTGACGCTAATTTACTAGCTAACGATCCTCTTTATAAACTTTCATCAGGTTTATTAGAAAAATACAGAGAACAACCTGAACATATAAAACAACCACTAGAAGACTACCAAAAATCTTTTAGATTGTTAGTTGATGGGTTAAGAAAATCTGAATTAAGTAATATAAAATATCCAGATGCTAACTCTACATTACGTCTAACTTATGGTAAAGTAAGAGCCTTACCTAAAGATCCAAGAAACGATGCTGCTGTAAATAACTACACAACTTTTAAAGGCTTAATCAATAAATATAAGCCTAATGATGATGAGTTTGATTTACCTCAAGGCATACTAGACATTTACAATAAAAAAGACTACGGAAGATACGCAAACAGTAAAGGTGAATTGCCTGTAAACTTCTTATCAGATAATGATATTACAGGAGGAAACTCTGGTTCTCCAGTACTAAATGGAAAAGGAGAATTAATTGGTTTAGCCTTTGACGGAAACATTGAAGCTATGGCTGGAGATGTTATTTTTGACTCAAACCTACAAAGAACTATTAATGTTGATATAAGATTTGTACTATGGTTAATAGACAAATACGCAAAATCAAGTCACATTGTTGATGAGTTAAGCATTGTTGAATAAAAGTAAACACTCATTGATAATATAAAAAAAGCAGCTATTTTATAGCTGCTTTTTATTTTTATAAATATTATATTATTTAACACAAGACTCACATTTTCCTTGAATTAAAACATGAGAGACGACTACTTCGCGCTTAGGTATTTTTGGAATAGAAACATCTACTGACAAGCATTCTACTTTACCACAATTTAAACATTGAAAATGAGGATGCGCATCATGGTGATGAGCTTCATCACAATCTTTACATTTGGCATACCACGTTAATCCATCTTTACCTATAAATGAATGTAAATGTCCACTCTCTTCTAAACGGTCCAAAATACGATAAACAGTTGTTTTATTCATTTCTTTTTCTAGTTGTTTTACCAACTCTACAACTGACATTGCATTCTCAGCTTTATTAAATAAGGTTAAAAGCGCTTCTACTGATTTGGTCTTTCTTATTATTGCCATAACTCAAAGTTATCACAACTATGTTGTAAAACCAAATAATAAAATTATATTTGCAACCTAGTTGCATTAATAATTATATTAAGTGAAAATTATTTTACAAAAACCAGATACAGTTGGAGCGCTTGCAAGTACGCTATGTTTACTCCATTGTATTGCCACACCTTTGCTCTTCATAGTACACTCTTGTGCTGCTGGAGGTTGTGCTTCAAGTCCTTTTTGGTGGAAAAGTTTAGATTTTATCTTTCTTGCTATTTCATTACTAGCAGTAAAACGTTCTACTCAAAACACATCAAAGCCTTTCATGAAGCCTTTGTTATGGATTAGCTGGTCTTGTTTATTTTTTTTAATAATTAATGAAAGGCTATTGTGGGTTTCATTACCTGAAAGCTTAATACATATCTCTGCTGTTTCTTTAGCAGTATTACATATTTATAATTTAAAATACTGCCAGTGTAAAACCGATAAATGCTGTACAACTAATGAGTAAAGATAAAATTGAAACTATAGGAGACAATCATATCTCAACAAGCGTAGAAACTCCCTTACGTACTGATGCTTTTGAAAAATCTGATGATGAAAAAGTAAAAGCTATTCAGCATCATTTTCATCAAATTATGGAAGAGTTAGGTTTAGACTTGACAGATGACAGTCTTTCGGGTACGCCTTATAGGTTTGCAAAAATGTATGTTAAAGAGCTTTTTTATGGTTTAAACCCAAAGAATAAACCAAAACTTTCAACCTTTGACAATAAATATGGATATGGTAAGATGCTGATAGAACAGAATATTACCATAGACTCTTCTTGTGAACATCATTTTTTACCTATAACTGGTTTTGCTCATGTAGCTTATATTCCCAATAAGCGTGTAATTGGACTATCAAAAATAAATAGACTAGTAAATTATTATGCTCACAGACCTCAAGTACAGGAAAGGTTATGTTTACAAATAATGAAAGAACTTCAAAATGCTTTAAATACCGAAAGCGTAATAGTTCTCATTTCTGCAAAACACTTATGTGTATCATCGAGAGGCATAAAAGATAAATCGAGCTTTACAACGACCATTGAGTATGGTGGTGATTTTAATAATGAGCAAACCAGAAATGAATTCTTTTCAATGCTTGAAGACTCTCGTCACTAGCTATATTTTTCTATAATTGATAATAGAGTTTATTTTTATTGACAAATAAAGTTGTTTTTAATATAAAAAAAAGCAGCGCCAAAATAATTCAGCACTGCTAATCAAAATAAATCACCTTCATTAAATCCTACTACTAAAACAAAATTTTATAGACATACTCAATAAATAATTATTCTATAATTTTTAAATCAATTGATGTTCTACTTTGCCATCCTGTTTTATCCGTTACAGAATAAGCACAATGGTAATCGCCAACATCAATAGTGTTTGGTATTGTTACTTCTATATTTATTTCATAAGAGGTTAATCCATCTTCTATCAAGAAATTTTCCATATAAATCATAGGGTTTACAGCCTCTTTTACTGGGTCTAAACTACATACAGCCTCTTGGTCATCATGTGTATGATGATCAAAATTGTGATGTATATCTAAACTATAAGATGCTAGCTCTACATTATCGGTAACAATAGCTCTAAAGTTATAGGTTTGTCCTCTTTCTAATTGCGTACAAGCTTGAGGAAAACCTTCATTATAATTAATACTTATGGTTGGTTTTGTTTCGTCTCTGTCATTACCATCATCATTTGAACAACTCATGATGGTTGTTAAAATGATGATAGATAAGACATGTTTTAAAGAAATTTTCATCTAATTTTATTCTGTTACATCAATATGAGTTTCATACTCATGTGTATTACCATTTTCATCTTCTACTATAAAAGTTACATGATACTCTCCTGCTGGTGCAGTTGCTGGTACATCTATGTGCTCATGAAATTCAACTTCAGTAAGACCATGGTAACCTGTAGAGTAAATGTTTTCAAAATCCCATTCTACTTCTCCTGCTCCAACAGGTAAATCGTGTGCATGAATATCTACAGTAATGTTATGAATTCCATGTGCTGCAAAAATCATAAACTCCGTATGCATATCTGTACCTCTTTGCACACTTTCATCAATAGATATATCACTTAAACTTATAGGATCCATAATTTCTATATGTCCTTCAATTTCTGTGCTATTGCCTAACTCATCTACTACAGTAAGTGTAATATGGTATTCTCCTGAAGGAATATTTGTAGGCACATCTACATGCTCATGAAATGTAGCATTGATTACTTGATAGTTTTCACTAGTGAAGGTTTGCTCAAAATCCCATTCTACTTCACCATCGCCAAGTGGTAAATCGTGCGCATGAATATCTAAAGAAATGCTGCTAATTACATTTTCAGCAAATATTTCGGCTTCCATATGAATATCTGAGCCCTTGTACGCTACTTGCTCTGTAGAGTGCGAACTTCCCTCTCCAAATTCAAAATTGGAAATCTCTGGTGCACTTGCAACTGGATTATTGTCGTCATCACTACTACATGAGTATAGTGCGATACCTAAGAATGCAAAAATTGCTAATTGTTTAAAGTTTGTTTTCATCATTTTTCTGTTTTTAAAAATTAAAATTCATTAAGGTTATTGTTGTTAAAAAGGTATTGTTAGTGATAGTGATAAATTTCTACCAGCTTCAGGCACATCTATTAGCCTATAAAAACTGGTGTGATTAAAATATTTGGTATCAAAAACATTATTAAGTTTTAAGCGTAACTGTGTTGGCTTTGATGTGTTAAATACATTTAAATCAGTTAATACAGAAAGGTTTAAAACCTCATAGCCACTAGTTTTTTCTTCTGGCGGAACAATTTCATCTTGATTAGCAGTTATTCGGTAATCGGCAAAAAACTGTAGACTTTTAAAAAACCAAAGGTCTTTTTTCAAGCTATAGTTAGCTGAAATTAATCCTGATAAAGGTGGTGAAAACGGAATTGTGAAATCTTTTTTTGGTCCACTAGTCTGTCTTGAGTACACATATTCAACCGAAGTATCTAATCTTAGATTATCCAATAATGCATATCCCATTCGCAACTCACCACCAAATCTAAACACCTTGCTTTGCGTGTATTCATAAATTTGTAAAGTCTCGTAGTAGTTGGGTGTAGGGTTTAGGTAAATGAAATTTTCGAAGAAGTTCATAAAAGGACTCACTCCAAAGCTAAAACGTTTTGAGGCATAATCTACCTCAACATCAAGTTGGTAGGACTCTTCTGGATCTAAATCTAGATTTCCTCTTTCAAATCTATACATGTGGTAATTAACACCATCTGATGCTAACTCGTTTGCTAACGGAATTCTAAAGCTTTTACCAATATTTAATTTGTATGCTGTTTTGTCTCCTGTGTAACTCAAGCCAACAGATCCGCTTATACTATTAAAATCGAGGGTTTTATTTTGTGCTCTTTGGAGGTAAATATTAGAAGTAGATCCATTAGCATTATTAATAGGAGATTGAAACCAATCAAAATATGACTTAGTTTTTACCATCCCATAATCATATCGTAAACCTCCTTGAAAGTGTAAGTTTTTGGTAAGATCGACATGATCAAAAGCAAATACGCCAACTGTAAATCTATCGTACTCCGGAATTAAAAATCCCCAACCTCCAATATTATTATTTTGAAATTCGGCATTAACTCCAAAAACAACATCATGATTTTCATTGGGTTTATATACATCTCTAGCATTTAGCGAATATGTATTTTTATAAAACACACGCTCTTTGCTATTATCAGGTTTAGGCATGTAGCCATGAGGTACAGGTTCAGAATGTTCTTCGCGATGATTATTTTGAAATCCTAACTCAATATGTAATGTATGATCTCCTTTATAAAGGGTACTATTATTTACTACTTTAAAATGGTTAACTTTATGATAAGGCAAATCAACATCTCTATTATCGCTATCATAATCTATAGTAGATGTACGCACCTCTAAACCATGTGCATTGGCAAAAAAACCATTTTTAGCATACACATTACTAACAAAAGTTTCGGTTTTAAAATCTTCTCCTAAGTAACCAATACTAAAAGCAGCATTAGCTTCATTACCTGCTGTGTTTCTTAAATAATTATCATGCAACTCAAAAATGTAGCTTTCGTATCTAATTCTATCGGTTGGTACTTTATAATCTCCATAATCTCTATACGTAAGGCGTGTTCTATAGTACCATTTTTCTTTTCGCGCTTGCAAGCCTACCGAAACACCAAATAAATCATTATTACTCTCTGCTAATAAGTTGACTTCACCATCAAACGAGTTCATTAAAGGAATTTTAGCTGGTTGAATATCTACTACACCAGCAATGGCATCAGAACCATAAAGCAAAGATGCTGCTCCTTTTATAATATTAATTTCTTCAATTCCATATTGGTCAATTTCTAAACCATGATCATTTCCCCATTGTTGCGCTTCATGCTTTATGCCATTTTGCACAACACTTACACGATTAAACCCAAGACCTCTTATAATTGGTTTTGATTGCCCAGACCCTATATTAATTGTGCTTACTCCTGGTATTTTGCTCAGCGTTTGCATTAAACTGTTTTCGCGATTAGTAGTTAAAAATTCTTTAGTTACTAATTGTGACACTATAGGAGTTTCATGAGCAATATCTTGTTTAGTTTTTCCTGTAACAGTAACTTCCTCTAAGTTAGTAGTAGACTCCTCTAGAGTTATAGAAACATGTTCAGTTTTAGAAGTGACGTTTACTGTTATTATTTTTGTATTATAAGCTACGTGAGAAATTGTTAGCTTATAAATGCCTTTAGTTATATTATCTAATGTAAATGCTCCATTAGATGAAGAAATTGAAAACAATTTTTCACCACTAATAACAGTTGCTCCTTCAATTGGTTTTAAAGTAGTAGCGTCTGTAATTGTTCCTTTTATTTGAAACGTATTTTGAGCAAGTAATGTAGAATTTAGACTGAAAAACAGCCATAAACACAATGTTTTATAAAACATAGTAAGTTTCTGAAAAAAAATTAAGCGATTTTTCAATTGAAAAACCTCAATACGATAGTAATATTTAGAATAAGAGCTAGGTCTATTCTAGTAAATGAAATTAAGTATTGATTGTTTTTAATACCATATTAAGAGAACAGTATTAAACACACATAAGACGTCTAGACAAAAGCTGGAGGAGGTCTAGAAAACAACTGATTGATTTCAACTGTTTTTAAATAAATGAAAAGTTGATTACACGATAAAACCCTCTCAACTAAAGATTCGGTTTTAGTGATTTCTAAATATGAGTTATCAGGATTAAGCGCAGGCTCTAAATTATTATTTAAAGAAGCTGAACAAATTGTACATTGTAAATCCTGACTTTCATCACAATCATGAGCAAAGACATGTAATCCTAATGCTTTCAAAGAAAGAAAAAGGGTCAATAAAAAAAATGCTACTTCTCTATTTTTATTTTTTATGCTCACTAAATCCTAACAATCTGTATAAATACAATCCTTTATATTATCACCTTAAAAAAAGATATTGTTGCAAATGTAACAATATAACACAATTAACGCAACACGGTTGCATTAATTTATTTTTAATGAATACAGCATTAAAATAACAAGTAGGACGATAGAGCGTCAAAAATCGGTTACAACCAAAAACAAAAAACCCTAACTCATTATTTTCAAATGAATTAGGATTTTATCAAGTGACCTCGACAGGATTCAAACCTGTAACCTTCTGAGCCGTAATCAGATGCGCTATTCAGTTGCGCCACGAGGCCGTTTTAAAGTGGGTGCAAATATAATACTTTTATTAAAAAACTTCCAAACAATTATTTCAAAAATGTATTTGCTTATTTTTGATGTATGATACAAAAAGAAATTTTAGCGCCTTTTCATTACAATTTTGACGAACAATTGGTAAATAGCATAACAAAGAATGGTGTATTAAAAACGTTTGAAGCTAATGACATTATAATGGATATTGGCCAAGAACTTACATATGTTCCTTTACTGATTGAAGGCAACATTAAAGTATTTAGAGAGGACAACAATGGTAACGAACTTTTATTATACGTTCTCGAAACTGGAGATACCTGTGCAATGTCTCTTACCTGTTGTATGGCTAAATCAAAAAGTAAAATACGAGCTGTTGCTGACAAAACCTCAACAGTTATAATGATTCCTAATGAAAAAATGAGTGAATGGTTCCATAATAATACTAGCTGGAGAAACTTTATTCTTCAAAGCTATCAAATACGCTTTAATGAAATGCTAGAGACTATCGATACCCTTGCTTTTATGAAAATGGATGAACGTTTATTTAAATACTTAATTGACCAAGTAAAACTAAATGCATCTACTACAATTAGTAAAACCCATCAAAATATTGCAGAAGACCTTCACACCTCTAGAGTTGTAATTTCTAGACTATTGAAACAACTAGAAAATGATAACAAAATAAAACTCAGTAGAAATAAAATAGAAGTTTTAGACTTTTAAGTAACATTTATCACACAACGATAATTGACTTAAAAGTAACTTTGTCAAAAATAAATTTATGATAGACTATATTTTACAACCTTGGCCTTGGTATGTTACTGGTCCTTTGATAGCCTTAGTAATGTTTACACTTATTTACTTTGGAAAAACATTTGGGATGTCGTCAAACTTAAGAACATTTTGTGCCATTGGTGGTGCAGGAAAAAAAGTGTCTTTTTTTAATATAAACTGGAGAGACTACAAATGGAATCTTATTGTAGTATTAGGTGCTGTTATTGGTGGTTTTATCGCACAATTTTATTTGTCAGAACCTACTAATATTGACCTAAACCCAAAAACTATTGAAAGCCTTAATGCTTTAGGTTTCAATAACGTTGGTAAATCACTGTTACCACCAGAACTCTATAGTTTAGATTCTATTTTCACCATTAAAAATTTAGCCATTTTAATTTTTGGTGGTTTTTTAGTTGGTTTTGGTACTCGCTATGCTGGAGGTTGTACCTCTGGTCATGCCATAACAGGTATAAGTAGCTTACAATTACCTTCTCTTATTGCAGTTATAGGCTTTTTTATTGGTGGCTTAGTAATGATTCACTTATTGTTTCCTTTAATTTTTGGTTAGCATGAAGTATTTAAAATTTTTATTAGTAGGTATCTTCTTCGGAATTGTTTTAGTAAAGTCTGAAGCTGTATCATGGTATCGCATTTATGAAATGTTCAAATTTGAATCTTTTCACATGTACGGAATTATAGGAAGCGCTGTAGTAACTGGTATTTTACTATTACAAATAGCTAAGATTTTAAAACTAAAAAATATTGAAGGCACTCAAGTTAATGTCCCTAAAAAGGATATGGGATTAACACGTTACATTGTAGGTGGATCAATATTTGGACTAGGTTGGGCACTTTCTGGAGCATGCCCTGGACCAATGTATATTTTGGTTGGTACAGGTGTTTTTAGCATGCTTATAGTTATAGCTGCTGCTATATTTGGAACTTACATTTACGGTGTTTTAAAAGACAAATTGCCTCACTAAACAATTTCGGCACTTAAACCTGCTTCCAAGAGTTTAGAACAGCGTGGTTTTAAATCGTCGTAATCACCAGTTTTTACAGTACATTTTCCTTTGTAATGCACTATAATAGAGCATTGCTCTGCTTGTTCTGGAGTATGGTCGCAAGCAAAAATTAAAGTTTCAATAACATGGTCAAAAGTATTGACATCGTCATTGTAAAGCACAATTTCGTTTTGTCTTAGGGTGTCTTCTTTAAAAAGAACTTCTTCTGATGTTTTTTCTATAGTTCCCATTCTTCTTCTTTTTTTAGACTAATTTAAAAATTTTAGAGCAACCCAATGGTTTTTCTCCAAAGTTTCAACGAGTTTTAACATATGCTTATTACATTCAGCCTCTAAAACTGGTATATCATCTTTATAAAAACCACTTAAGAGCAACATGCCATTTTTGTTCAAACATGCTACATATTTGTCTAAATCGTTTAAAAGGATATTTCGATTTATATTAGCTATAATAACATCATAATGTTTATCTACCAATAAGTTTGCATCTCCTTCTAAAACTGTAATATGTTCACAATTATTACGTTCTACATTTTCTAAACTATTTAAATAACACCAGTTATCATAGTCTATGGCATCAATTGGTTTTGCGCCTTTCATTTCAGCTAAAATCGCTAAAACTCCTGTTCCACAACCCATATCTAAAACCGATTTATCTTTAAAATCATTATTAAGAATATACTGTATCATCATATGTGTGGTTTCATGATGACCAGTACCAAAACTCATTTTTGGTTCAATAATTATATCGTACTCTGTATTTGGTTTGTCATGAAAAGGCGCACGTACCGAACATTTCTCATCTACAACTATTGGTGTGAAGTTTTTTTCCCATTCTTCATTCCAATTGGTTTGCTCAATGTCTTCAAACGAAAAAGAAATTTCAAACTCATCAGAGTTTAAGATTTGTATATCGTCAAGAATAGTTTCACTCCACTCCTCTTTTTGAATGTACGCTGTAACACCTTCTTCTGTTTCAACAAAACTTTCAAAACCAGCATAACCTAATTCAGCAATCAAAATTTCTACAGCTGGTTGCAACGGTTGTACTTTAAAGTAATAGCCTATGTATATTGTATTTGACATCTTTTTTTTTGCAAATTTACTAATCCTTAATTTAGTTACTCTTACTTTTGTAGGTAAATTGATTTTAAAATGAACAAACTCATTATTGCTTTATGTCTTTTTTGCTTTTGTACAATAACAAACGCTCAAGACAATAACGATATTAAACTTTCTGCACTTCCTTATTATAGCTACGGAAAAGGACTAGGTATTACCTCTCCTGATAGTATTTTTAAGTTGAATATTAGATTTAGAATGCAAAATCGTTTAACGTATTTAAACAACGAAGACGAAGATCCTGCTTATGAAGCCATGATAAGACGTTTACGTTTGCGTTTTGACGGTTATGTTGGTGACCCAAAAATAATTTATGTAATTCAGTTATCGTTTTCTCCAAACGATGTTGGAGCTATTGAAGATGGTGAAAACCTCAACATTATAAGAGATGCTATTGTGTTTTATAGACCAGATAATCACTGGAACATTGGTTTTGGTCAAACAAAATTGCCTGGTAACAGACAACGTATTAACTCTTCGGGAGCTTTACAACTTACAGATCGTTCTATCAACAACGCTCGTTTTAATATTGATAGGGATTTTGGTTTACAAGTGTATTATTTAAACGAATTACAAAATCAGTTTTCATACAATGTTAAAACTGCAATTAGTACAGGTGAAGGTAGAAACTGGACCAAAAACCCTGACAATGGATTAGCATTTACAGGTCGATTAGAATTGTTTCCTTTTGGTGCATTTAAAAACAACGGAACTCTTTTTGAAGGTGATATCAAGCGAGAAGCTACACCTAAACTAATGTTATCTGGTGTGTATCATTATAATGAAAAAGCAAGACGAACCAGAGGCACTCTAGGTGACGATTTATTTGAGCAACGCGATATGCAATCTGTTCTTTTAGACGCGATTTTAAAGTATAATGGTTGGGCGTTTCAAACAGCTTATATGAATAGAACAACTAACAATCCTATAACGGTAAACCCTGAAGACAATACTGACACTAGATACGTTTTTGTTGGTCATGGATTTGATGCGCAATTGAGTTATATTTTTGAAAACAACTACGAACTTATAGGTAGATATTCGTATCAAAAACCTCATGAAGATATTGAAGCCTTAACTCCACAAACCAATCAATACAGTTTGGGTGTAACTAAATACATTTGGGAACACGCTTTAAAACTGCAAGCCGAAGTTACCAATAGCGATTTAAGCTATTTCGATTCTAGCAGTGCTAATAATTGGTACTTACGCTTTCAGGTTGAAATAGGTATATAAAAAAAAGGTCTTAAAATTTTAAGACCTTTTTTTTATATTATTTACTTTTTAATTAGAACGCATTAACTATCGCAAAAAAGTCTTCTGCTTTTAGTGATGCTCCACCTATTAACCCTCCATCAACATCTGGTTTAGAGAAAATTTCTTTAGCGTTATTAGGCTTTACACTTCCTCCATATAATATTGAAACACTATCAGCTACTTCACTGCCATACTTATTAGCCAATGTTGTTCTAATAAATGCGTGCATGTCTTGAGCTTGTTCTGGTGACGCAGTTTCTCCTGTGCCAATAGCCCAAACAGGTTCGTAAGCTAGTATTATATTACTAAATGCAGACGCTTCTAAATGAAACAAAGCATTTTTAATTTGGCTTTCAACTACATGCTCATGATTACCAGATTTTCTATCATCTAGCTCTTCGCCAAAACAAAAAATAACAGTCATTTCATTGTTTAAAGCAGCATCAACTTTTTTAGCCAAAAGCTCATCGGTTTCATTAAAATATGCACGACGTTCACTATGACCTAGTATTACTGTTTTAACACCAACACTTTTTAGCATACTTGCACTTATTTCTCCTGTGTAGGCACCATTTTCAGCAAAGTGCATGTTTTGCGCTACAACTTCAATATCGGTTTCTCTTAATGACTGAAAAGCAGGCCACAAATTGGTAAACGTAGGAGCAACCATCACTTGCGCATCAGATGATTTTGATTGCGATTTTAAATCGGTTATTAATCCTTCTGTTAACGATAAATCGTTATTCATTTTCCAGTTACCTGCTACTATTTTTTTTCTCATTTTAATGCATTTATAAGTTTACTATCGTCGGCTTTCACTGCTTTAAAGAGTTTGATTGTTCCTGTTTCATCAACTACCATATATCTTGGAATCCAATCTAAGTCAATAAAAGTTCCAAAGTCACCTTTCCAACCTGATTGCATAAAATAATGTTCGCCTTCAACCTGATATTTATCTATTCCTCTCTTCCAGCTATCCATACTCTTGTCCAAAGATAAAAAGACATAGACAACATCGGTGTTATTTTCTTGTAAAGTTTTAACTTTTGGCATGCCTTTTATACAATCTTTACACCAAGATGCCCAAACATCAATTAATATGGTCTTGCCTTTGTGCTTGGTAAGTATTTCATTAAATGGTATTGTTTCTCCGCTTAAGGTTATAAATGTATCATTTAAGGCGTCTTGCGAAAATTGAGTTGGAGTGTCTTTACTACAGCTTAAAAAGCTAATTAGCGCTACTAATAGAATGTTCATTTTTTTCATTTTTATTGCAATTTTACTTTAGGATCTAACCATGTGTAGATTATGTCGACTAAAATATTAATACTTACAAATACAATTGCAATAACTAATACAGCTCCCATAATTACTGGTAAATCTAAAGTATTTAATGCATTCACGATCTCCTTTCCGAGACCATTCCATCCAAAAATATATTCTACAAAAACAGCTCCTGCTAGCATAGATGCAAACCATCCTGAAATTGCAGTAACCACAGGATTTAACGCGTTTTTTATAGCATGACGTTTTATAACCTGAAATTCGTTTAGTCCTTTTGCTCTAGCTGTTCTTATGTAATCTTGATTAAAGACTTCTAATAGTGAGTTTCTCATAAGTTGTATTACTACTGCTAGTGGACGAATTCCTAATACAATAGCTGGTAGAATAAGGTTTTTCCATTTAATATGCATACGCTCGCCAAAATCATCTAACTCATAAAGGCTTCCTGTCATTTCAAGATTAGTGTATTTATGAAGTACAAACCCAAATAACCACGCAAAGAGTATTGCGCTAAAAAAGGACGGTACACTCATTCCTAATGTGCTTAGGATTTGAATAATTTTATCAATCCAGGTGTCTTTGTACAATGCTGATATAATCCCAAAAATAATCCCTAAAACTATTGCAATTACAATAGCAGAAACAGCCAACACAAAGGTGTTAGGAAGCGTTTCTCCAATTACTTGTGTCACCTTTTTTCCTTGTTTGGTAAACGATTCTCTTAGGTAAGGAAATTTTAAAACCGTTGTAGTATTACCTATAGTGAATAGCTTTGAAGCTGTGTATTTTCCGTCTCTCAAATACGTGTAATCACTTTTTGAAGTTGAATGAAATGACAAAGGTGTCAAATCATTAAGGTAATACAAATACTGGGTTCCTATGGGTTTATCGAAACCATATTTTGCTTTAACAATTGCTAGCTGCTTGCTGTCTTCGTTTTGACCTAACATCATTTGAGCAGGATCTCCTGGTAAGACATTAAACAGAAAAAAGATTACCGTAACTACTCCTAATAAGGTAAGTATTGCATAAAAGGCTTTATTTAGGAAATAGCTTATCAGATTACTCCTTTTTTAAAACAGCTTCTACAAATGATGTATAGTTGGTTTTATTTGCTGCATTGATTGAATCCAAAACATCGCCTTCGTTTCTTTCCTTTAGAACATACATTGCTTCAATATCATCTTTAGTTAAAGCTTCTACTTCTTCTTTGGTTGATATTTCGCCATCAATTAAATATACTGTTCCATCATCTTTAATAACCTCCTGCTTACGCTCAACCTTTGGCAACTCAATATCTTCAATATCATTCCAATGTTCTTTTTGAAGTACAGTTCCTTTTTCTAATACCAATACTCCAGGATTAGAACGCACAATAGTTTTTAGCACTTTTTCATCACACAAATAGAAATCGAAATTTAAGTCATAATCTTTTTTAATTTGTGCTTTTACATCATTTCCAGATGCAGAAAGCCCAATAACAGTATAACCGTTTTCAATAGCTTTATCTGATACTGCTTTAAGTTTTTTAAGTCCATCAACTTCAGCAGACTCTAAGCTATAACTCGTTATCATTACAAGGTGGTCTTCTTCAAGAAATTGAGTGGTTAAATCTTCGTCGTCAGACTCTATAGAGAAATCCAATATAGAAGGTTCATATCCTTTTTCAATAACCTTGGTTTCATAACTTATAAGTTTTCCTTCAACTGTTGGATAAGACCCATTAGTCACAAATTCTTTTTCTTCACCATTGACATCAAATAACCATGTCCATTCCATCACTGGTTTTTTAGCGCCTTCAGGAATTGTCATATTATCTTGTATGTTGCTTCCTATTTTGTAGGCTCTAAAATCAAATACAGGTAAATGCATTAACACATGGTAAGCAAACCATAAACATGCTATAAAACTTAATAGCGATGCAACGGTTAGTCCTAATTTACCAAAAATTGGTTTGATATGTTTTACTCCAAAAAACAGGATTAAAATAAGCATTAACAGAATAACATCTTTGGTAAATGATTCCCAAGGTGTAAGTTTTAAGAAATCACCAAAGCAACCACAGTCTTTTACTTTATCAAAATAGGCTGCATAAAAGGTTAAAAATGTGAAGAACACAATCATTGCCAGAAGGCTCCAAACAGTAAACTTAGGTTTATAACCTATGAGTAAAAATATACCTAAAACTACTTCAAAAATGACCACAAAAATGGAAATACCTAAAGCATAAGGCTCTAAAAAAGGAATATTAAGTACGTCATAACTAAAATACTCCTGGAGTTTATACGAAAACCCTAACGGATCGTTAAGTTTTATAAAACCTGAGAATATAAAAAGTGCTCCAACAAGCAATCTACTAACGTTTACTATAAATTTCATGTGTTATTCTTTTAAGTGAATCATTGCAAAAACAGCGTAGTTTATCATATCTTGATAATTAGCATCTATACCTTCGCTAACCAGTGTTTTTCCTGCGTTATCTTCAATTTGTTTTACGCGCAATAGTTTTTGTAAAATTAAATCGGTTAATGAGCTTACGCGCATTTCTCTCCAAGCTTCACCATAATCGTGGTTTTTATCCATCATTAATTGCTTGGTAATGCCTATTTTTTCATCATACAATTCAGTAGCTTCTTCAACTGATAAATCTGGCTGTTCTACAACACCTTTGTCTAACTGTATAAGCGCCATAATGCAATAGTTTATTATACCTATAAACTCACTAGTTTCGCCTTCGTCAACTTTTCGTATGTCGTTTTGCTGAAGACTTCTAATACGTTGCGCTTTTATAAAAATTTGGTCGGTTAACGACGGTAATCTTAATATTCTCCATGCACTTCCGTAGTCTTTCATTTTATTAACAAATAAGTCTCGGCATGTTTTTATAACGTCGTCGTACTGTTTTGAGGTATCTTGCATTTAAAACATTTAATTTTCCGTAAATTTCGCATAAAAAAGTTTAAAGTTCAAAGTTTAGCCTTTAAAGTTTGCTACTATTAACACTTCAAATTCTTATTTATGACTATTAATTGCAAAGGGCAACTTATAGATTTAAGCACACCTCAAGTAATGGGTATTTTAAATGTAACTCCAGATTCGTTTTATGATGGCGGAAAATACAAAAACGAAAGTGAGCTACTCTCTCAAATATATGTAATGCTTAAAGATGGAGCAAGGTTTATAGATATTGGCGCTTACAGCTCAAGACCTAATGCTGAACACGTTTCTGAAACCGAAGAGTTAAAACGCATACTCCCAATTATTGAACTAACTTTAAAAGAATTTCCTGATGTTTTAATTTCGGTTGACACCTTTAGAAGTGCCGTTGCTAAACATGCTATCAACTCTGGAGCTGCCTTGATAAACGATATTTCAGCAGGCTTATTGGATCAAGATATGCTTAAAACCATTCCCCAATTGCAAGTACCATATATTATGATGCACATGAGAGGTACACCTCAAACCATGCAACAACACACAAGCTATGATGATTTGGTAAAAGATATTTTATTTTACTTTTCTGAAAGAATAACTGCCGCAAGAGCTCTTGGTGTTATTGATATTATTGCAGATCCTGGTTTTGGTTTTGCTAAAGCCACCGAACAAAACTTTGAGTTACTAAACAAGCTTGACGTTTTTAAAATGCTTGAATTACCATTATTGGCTGGAGTGTCTAGAAAATCGATGATTTACAAAATTTTAAACAACACTCCAAAAGAAGCTTTAAATGGCACAACAGTTTTAAATACTGTTGCCTTACAAAAAGGAGCAACTATTTTAAGAGTACATGATGTTAAGGAAGCTATGGAATGTATAAAACTTACAAATCTATTACACTAATGAAAATCAAATTTTATATAGTAATACTAACTGCTTTATGCTTATCCTGCGGAAAAGACAAAGTTGTTTTGCTGCCGGAAATTAATAAGGCAAAAATTACAGAAGTAAATGATGTATCCTCAGCCTATTTATTTTACGATGAAACCCAACCAGATAGTCTAGAACTCAACCGAAAAAACTTAATTAGCACCACCAATTGGCTGGTTAATGTTGATAAGCGATTAACACTAGAACAAGCTATACCCAAAATAAAATTTTTACAAGACAAAAAGAGAAATGCTGAAATGCATAAAAATGAAAATGCTAAAAACTATTATAGTTGCAATGACACTAGCATTAAAAACTTAGGATTTATAGAATTTACTGATGTGATCTATTGGGAAGAATCTTCAGTTGGCATACAAAAAAAGACGTCTCAACTTTCTAAAGACAAGACTATAACTATACATCCTAGGTTAGGTTTAGATAAAAAAATTCATATCACTAACACCAATGATGAATTAAGTATTAAAACAATACATTATTCTGAGTTTGAAAATCATCTTACAAACTTGAAACACCAATTTCCTAACAAGGCAATTAGCATTAAGCTAAACTTTGATAAAAAATTAAGTTTTCAAGACTACATCACTTTTAAATCGCTTGTTTCTAACATAAAACTAGATTCAATAACAATAGATAACAACGAATTTATTTATTAATCATATTTTGTTACATTTACACAAACACCTTAACCTTGGATAAATTCAAATTTTGGGATTTTACGCTTATAGACTTTATCGACGTGTTTCTCGTCGCTATTTTACTCTACTATGTATATAAGCTAGTAAAAGGTACTGTTGCCATAAATATTTTTATAGGAATTATAGTAATTTACTCCGTTTGGAAACTTACCGATTTACTCAACATGAATATGCTTCATAATATTTTTGATGGGTTTATGAAAGTAGGAATTATAGCCTTAATAGTAGTATTTCAACCCGAAATACGGAAATTTCTGCTTATGGTTGGATCTACGAATTTAGGTGGCAAACGAAAATTCTTTAGTAAAATACGATTCTTAAAAACCGAAGTTGAAACTGAAACAGATATTGACGCCATAATTGCCGCATGCAACAAAATGGGAACGACTCAAACTGGAGCTTTAATTGTTTTAGAGCGCAATAATAATCTTGATTTTTTAACAGGAACTGGAGACAATATGAATATCTCGGTTACTCAAGCCATTATTGAAAGTATATTCTTTAAAAACAGTCCGCTGCACGATGGAGCCATAATTATTGAAAACAATGTGGTAAAAGCAACTCGTGTTATTTTACCTGTAAATAACGAGAAAAATATTCCGCAACGTTTTGGTTTAAGACATAGAGCAGCTATTGGAATTACCGAAAAAACCGATGCCTTAGCGATTGTTGTTAGTGAAGAAACTGGACAAATTTCATATATTAAAAATGGTGAGTTTGTGATGTATAATGACACTGCTAACCTCACTGAAATGATTAAAAAAGATATGGTATAAAATGAATTGCAAAAACTGTAATACTAACCTTGCAGTAGAGCAAAATTATTGCTTTGAATGTGGCGCTAAAGTTATTAGAAATCGCTTAACTCTTGCTAACATTTTTTCTGAAGTAAAAGAGCACCTTTTTCAATATGACAATAAGCTTTTACAAACATTCATTTTGCTTTTTAAAAAACCCGAAGCTGTTATAAACAGTTATATTAATGGCACTAGAAAAAAGTATATTAACGTTATACAGTATTTTGCCATTTCGCTTACACTTATTGGTATTCAAGTATTTTTACTTAACACCTTTTTTGAGGATGTGCTTTTTAACGACATCTCCTTTTTAAGTAATTTTGACAGTGAAACAACTAGCTCTTCTAAATTTATAAAAGACCAGGTTAATATTCAGCAAAATGTCTCTAATTATCAAAACTTAATTTATATTATAACCGTTCCTGTTTCAGCACTTGCAACTTGGGCTGCTCATTACCTTACCAACTATAGACAGTTTAATTTCACCGAGCATATAGTTATTAACCTTTATTATTCGTCACAAGTTATTATTGTTACAGCACTGCTTAATATCATTTTTTTATGTGCTGGAGCTAATTATTACTTAGTTAGCTCTTTAATTTCTTTTCTCTCTGTTATCTATTACATCTATATATTTAAACGAGTTATTGGAGCTAGTTTTTGGCAAACTTTAGCCAATATGCTAGTTATGTTTTTTATATACGCTATCATTTCTTTAATCCTATTATCTCCTATAATAATTAATGGTATAAAAGAAGGAATTGATGCAGCTAACAAAGTAAAAGGCGCATAAGTATGAATTGTAAAAACTGTAATATTACTTTATCTGAAAACAGCGATTATTGCAATGCTTGTGGCGGAAAAGTAATAAGAAACAGACTTACCTTCAAAAATTTATTTGAGCACATTAGCGAAACATTCTTTAACTACGACAACAAGTTACTACGCACTATTATTGACTTATTTAAAAAACCCGAAGCTGTTATTGTAAGTTATATTGAAGGTGTTAGAAAACGCTATGTAAACCCTATTAGTTTTTTTGGTGTCGCATTAACCCTTAGTGGTCTTTACGTTTTAGTTTTAAATAAGTTTTTTCCTGAAGTCATGGATTTTTCTGCAATAACACCAAAAGGACAAGAAGAAATGCAACAACGTAACATGAGTTTTATACAAGAGTATCAATCTATTGTTATGATGCTATATGTACCTATCTATGCGTTAATTGCAAAACTGACTTTTATTGGACTAAAAAAATTCAACTACACCGAAATGGTTGTTGTGTTTATGTACATACAAGCACAAATATCTGTTGTTTCTGCAGCAATAGTAATTATAGGCGCTTTTTTCGATATAACTTATGGTGTAATGAGCTTGTTTTTGCTTCCATTAATGATATTATATTCAGCGTATTGCTTACAAAGAATTTATAGACTGAGTTTAAAACATTTACTACTAAGAGGCTTACTATTTATTTTTATTTTAATACTTTTCTTTATTGCCCTTAGTATTGGAATGTTTGTTATAATGTATTTAAATGGTGATTTTCAACAAATGATTGAAACTCAAAAAGCTGCTCAAGGTGCTTAAGCCAGTTCTTCTTTCATAAACTGCACTTCGTATAGGTTTTTGTAATATCCATTTTCTTTTTTAAGAAGCGTTTTATGTGTACCTTCTTCAACAATTTTACCAGCATCCATTACAATAATTTTGTCTGCTTTTTTAATGGTTGCTAACCTATGAGCAATAACTATTGATGTTCTACCTTTAGTAATTTTATCGGTTGCATCTTGTATTAATTGCTCAGAATAAGAATCTACCGAAGAAGTAGCTTCGTCTAACACCAAAATACTTGGATTAGTAACATAAGCTCTTAAAAATGATATTAACTGACGCTGACCTGAAGATAGCATCACACCTCTTTCTTTAACATTATAGTGATAACCATTAGGCAAACTCATTATAAAATCATGAATTCCAATATCTTTTGCTGCTTGTTGCACTTCAGCTTCCGTAACGGTATCGTTATTAAGTGTAATGTTATTCAATATCGTATCAGCAAACAAAAACACATCTTGCAATACCACTGCAATTTGTGCGCGTAACGATTGCAAAGTCATGCTCTTTATATTGACACTATCAACACAAATTTCACCTTTTTGAATATCGTAAAACCGATTTAACAAATTAATAATTGTAGACTTTCCAGCTCCTGTAGCACCAACAATAGCTATGGTTTGTCCAGCTTCTACATTAAAAGATATACCTTTAAGAACTTCTTCATTTTCTATATAAGAAAAATGCACGTTTTTAAAAGTTATGTCTCCTTTAAATTGAGTTGCTACCACATTACCACTATCATCAATTTGAGATGTAGTATCTAATACCTTAAACACTCTATCAGCTGCTACCATTCCCATTTGTAGTGTATTGAACTTGTTAGCAATTTGGTTAAGCGGTCTAAACAACATAGGAATCATCATGATAAAAGCAGTAAGCTCACCAAGAGATGCTGTACTATCCATAATTACATTGAGTCCTCCATACCAAACAACCAATCCTAAGGTTATTGATGATAAAAATTCTGCAATAGGAAAGAAAATAGAGTTATACCATACGGTTTTTAACCAACCTTTTTTATGACGTTCATTAATTGCCATAAACTTTTTATATTCTGTATCTTCTCTTGTAAACAACTGAAGTATTTTCATACCTGTAACACGTTCTTGAACAAAACTATTTAGGTTAGACACTTCAGTTCTTACATCTTGAAAAGCTAATTTCATATACTTCTGAAAAATCTTGGTAGCAAACAATACAATTGGTAATGTAGTAAATACAATAAGGCTCAATTTCCAATTCATTGAAAACATCATAATAGCTACAGCTAACATTTTCAACACATCGCTAAAAATCATAAACAAGCCTTCACCAAAAATATCAGCAATACGCTCCATATCGGTAACTGCTCTAGTAATCAAAACACCTACTGAAGAGTTATCAAAATATTTCATTTTAAAACTCAACATGTGTTTAAACAACTTTACTCGTATATCTTTAACTACAGATTGCCCTAGCCAACTTGCATAATAAATAAAAAGGAGTTGAGAAATAACTTCTAAAACTAAAAGCGTAATCATGATAATGATGTAAAACAAAAAGCCATCATACTCTTGCAAAGCAATTTTTGTATCAATAGCTAATTGAAGCACTTTAGGTCTAAAAACTCCAAAAACAGACAATCCAATAACAAAAAATAAGGTACCAAAAAACACAAGTTTGTAAGGTTTTACAAACTTTAGTAATCGTTTAAAAAGTTTTATATCAAAAACGTCTGCTCCTTTTTTAGACATATATAGTTTTTATTTCTTTATCGTATCAGGATACTTTACTTCGGTTAAATACAGTCCTTGAGCAGGAACCGAAAAACCTGCTTCACTCCTATTTTTTGATTTTATAATATCATGCAATTCCTCAACGGTAGTTTTACCTAATCCAATATTCACCATTGTACCAACTATTGCTCTTACCATATTTCTGAGAAAACGGTCAGCAGTAATTACAAAGGTTAATTCTCCTTTATCATTAATCCATTGTGCATGCTTTATAATGCAATTATACGTCTTTACATCTGTATTTGTTTTAGAAAAACATTGAAAATCTTTATACTGCAATAAAACATCGCAGGCTGCATTCATTTTTTCCACATCCAACGGAAGCTGTAACAAATAAGCATAATCAAAAGTAAACACATTTTTACGATTGGAAACCTTGTAATGATATGTTCTCTCAGTAGCATCAAAACGCGCATGAGCATCGTTAGTCACCAAAAACATGTTGTGTATTGCCACATCTTTAGGTAAAAATGAGTTTAGCTTATAGATTAAATCCTGGGTATTTAATTCTATTTCAGAATCAAAATGGGCATACATTTGCGATGCATGCACGCCTGCATCAGTTCTTCCTGCTCCAACAATATCTGTTTTTTGCTGTAATAACGTTGAAAGCGCTTTCTCTATAACTTCTTGTACAGAAATAGCATTAGGCTGATTTTGCCAACCATGATATGCTTTTCCGTTATATGACAATTCGATAAAATATCTCAATGGAAACTTCTACTTTTGTAAATGACAAAGATAATTAGTTTTCTGAGTTAACATTTTACATTAACATTATATGAAGAAAATTCTTCTACTTTCAGACACACATAGTCACATTGACGACACCATTTTAAAATATGTAAAACAAGCCGACGAGGTTTGGCATGCTGGTGATATTGGCGACTTAAGTGTTACTGATGCTATTAAAGCACTTAAACCTTTACAAGCTGTATATGGTAATATTGATGACGCTAAAGCTAGAGTTGAATTTCCTGAGCATAATAGGTTTATGTGTGAGGATGTTGATGTATGGATAACTCATATTGGTGGTTATCCTAGCAGATATAATCCACGGGTAAAACCTGAAATTTACAACAATCCGCCTAAGTTGTTTATTTGTGGGCATTCGCACATTTTAAAAGTAATGCCTGATAAAAAACTTAATATACTACATATGAATCCTGGTGCAGTTGGTAAACATGGTTTTCATAAAGTACGAACAATGCTTCGTTTTACTATTGATGGAGAAAAAATTGATAACCTAGAAATTATTGAGTTAAAGCGATAAAAAAAGCCCAAGATCTTCACCTTGGGCTTACGCACTAAATTAATTAAGATATAAGGTTTATCGTAATCTATCCACAGATTTTACAAGATCTTCATCCTTTTTGATGGCTTTATTGGCTAAAACCAAAAATACGATAGAAAAAATAGGTAGAAGAATCCCAATACCTTTCTCAGAAACATCAGCTTCTCCAGATAAGTTTAGCGATTGATATACAAATAATCCTAATAAAATAAAGTTTAATATGATGTTAAGTCGTCCCAAAACAAATTGCGACTTCCTATTTTTATATCTAAATATTGAAACCAAAGATAAAAAAGCTGAAGCCAAAAACAAACCTAAATAAAGATTGTTGTCTTTTACAAAAACCTGCACATCCGAAGCATTAGTCCATAAATGAAACACAAATATTAGACCAGCTGAGATACCAGCAGAAATTAATAAATAAACAGTTTGAATACGTTGAAGCATCTACTTTTTTAAAATTTAAAGCACAAAATTAGTAGTTTCTTTTTAAAACATATACTTGTTTTTAAAATAAAATTGTATTATTGCAGTAGTAATTTGTTACGCACAACAGTTTCAGGTTATTAATCTTCAAGATTTTTTTCTAGTTTTTCCCTTTTATTTCAAAATAGAGAATATTCAGATTAAATCTATTCAATAAAAATTATTCAATAAACATACATGTTTGAAATTTCGCAATTAAAAGAAAAAAAGCTTTCTGAGTTACAGGAAATAGCTCAAAAACTGAACGTTCCTAAATACCGTTCATTAAAAAAATTGGATTTAGTATATCAAATACTAGATTATCAGGCTGCAAACCCTGATGCACTTAAAAATGAGGCTCCAGCATCTAACGACAGCAATAAAAGCAAAAAAACTACCGAAAGAAAACCTAGACAACCAAGGCAGAGAATTCAAAAAAAACCTGCTGACCAACAGTCTAAAGAGCAGCAAAAAATAGAGTTTTCTGAGTCTAAAAAAGAGAACAGCAACAACAATAACAGTAAAGATAACCAAAAGCCTGCTGCGAAAGACAATAAAAGACAGTCTCAAAAAGACAACTCGAACCAAAAACAGCAAACTCAAAAAGACAACACCAGTAATAAACAACAGCGCTCTAAAGACAATAACCAAAATAACAATTCCAATAACAATAATGGTAATAACGGTAATAAAGACAACCGTAACCGTTATAGAGAACCAGATTTTGAGTTTGATGCCATAATACAAAGTGAAGGTGTGCTTGACATCATGCAAGATGGATATGGGTTTTTACGCTCTTCTGACTACAACTATTTATCATCTCCTGATGATATTTATGTATCGCAATCTCAAATTAGATTATTTGGATTAAAAACTGGAGATACAGTTTTAGGTCATGTAAGACCTCCTAAAGAAGGTGAAAAATATTTCCCACTTATTAAAGTGAGTAAAATTAATGGTCAAAAACCTGAAGTTGTTAGAGACAGAGTATCTTTTGAGCACTTAACACCTTTATTTCCTCAGGAAAAATTTAATATCGCTGAAAAGCAAAGTACTATTTCAACCAGAATTATGGATTTGTTCTCTCCTATTGGAAAAGGACAACGTGGTATGATTGTTTCACAACCTAAAACAGGTAAAACTATGCTTCTTAAAGATGTTGCAAATGCTATCGCTGCAAATCATCCTGAAGTATATCAAATGATTTTACTAATCGATGAACGTCCTGAAGAAGTAACAGACATGCAACGTAATGTTCGTGGCGAAGTTATTGCTTCAACTTTTGATAAAGAAGCTCACGAGCATGTAAAAATCGCTAACATAGTCCTTGAAAAAGCTAAACGATTAGTCGAGTGTGGACACGATGTTGTAATCCTTTTAGATTCGATTACTCGTTTGGCAAGAGCATACAACACTGTCCAACCTGCATCAGGTAAAATATTAAGTGGTGGTGTTGATGCTAATGCATTACACAGACCTAAAAGATTCTTTGGAGCTGCTAGAAATATTGAAAATGGAGGTTCATTAACAATTATAGCTACAGCACTTACCGAAACTGGTTCAAAAATGGATGAAGTAATTTTTGAAGAGTTTAAAGGTACAGGAAACATGGAATTGCAATTAGATAGAAAAATATCTAACCGTAGAATTTTCCCTGCAATTGACCTTACATCTTCAAGTACACGTCGTGACGACTTATTACTGGACGACAATACCATACAAAGAATGTGGGTAATGCGAAAATACCTAGCAGACATGAATCCTGTTGAAGCTATGGAGTTTATTAACGAACGCTTTAAACAAACCAAAAACAATGAAGAGTTTTTAATCTCTATGAATGGTTAATAAATAAAAAACCTAATAATAAAATATTAAAAACCCATGGAGTTTCCATGGGTTTTTTATTTGCTTTATAGCAACTGTAAGCTTAATCAATAAAAAAAGCCTTTTCAATGAAAAGGCTTTTTAAATGTCTTTTAAAAGTAATTCTCTTATAGAGAAGCTACATGCTTAGCTAAACCTGATTTTAAGTTAGCTGCTTTGTTAGCATGAATAACATTTTTCTTAGCTAACTTATCAATCATAGAAACTACTGTAGGATAAAAATCCTGAGCATCTTTAGCTGTTTCCATTTCACGTAATTTCTTAATAGCATTACGTGTAGTTTTATGCTGATACCTGTTAGTTAAACGCTTTGCTTCGTTACTTCTTATTCTTTTTAATGCTGACTTATGATTTGCCATTTTACTTTTTCCTTATTAAAAAATTGTAGCCCGTAGGGGAATCGAACCCCTCTTACCAGGATGAAAACCTGGCGTCCTAGCCGATAGACGAACGGGCCATTAAATTTTGAAAGCACAAATTTAATTATAAAATTTAAATATGCAACAATCTTTAAATGAACATGCAATTTCCTCATTGCGGATGCAAAAATACAACTATTTTTAAATGTTGCAATAGCTAATCAATTTTTTTTCAAAAAAAATTAATATGCCTTTGCAAATAGTACTCTTCTTTTTGATGGATTACCAGTAAATACGCATACTCCAGCCTCCTCTTCTCCATCTTGAGGAATACATCTAATTGTTGCTTTTGTTAACTCCTTAATTTTTTGCTCTGTTTCAGGAGTTCCATCCCAATGCGCTGATATAAAACCTGTTTTATTCTCTAAAACGTCTTTAAACTCATCAAACGTCTCAACTTTTGTGATATGACTATTTCTAAAATTTAAGGCTTTATTAAATAATCCTTCTTGTATGGTAACTAGTAGTTTTGAGATTAAAGTAGGTAAACCATCAAGGCTTACAATTTCTTTTGTTAAAGTGTCTCTTCTAGCTAATTCAACAGTTCCATTTTCTAAATCTTTAGGTCCAATAGCAATTCGTAAAGGAACACCTTGTAATTCATGCTGAGCAAATTTTGCTCCTGGTCTGTGCGTTTCTCTTCCATCAAACTTGCAGCTTACTCCTAAAGCTTTTAAATCGTTTTTTATAGTATTTACTAGATCAGAAATCTGTTTTAACTGCTCATCATTTTTATATATAGGAACAATAACCACTTGTGTTGGTGCTAAATTAGGAGGTAAAACCAAACCTTTATCATCACTATGTGTCATTATTAAAGCTCCCATTAAACGTGTAGACACTCCCCATGAAGTAGCCCAAACATAATCTAGCTTTCCTTCATTATTTGTAAACTTTACATCAAATGCTTTTGCAAAGTTTTGTCCAAGAAAATGCGATGTTCCTGCTTGCAAAGCCTTACCATCTTGCATTAAGGCTTCAATACAATAAGTTTCTACTGCTCCAGCAAAACGTTCGCTTTCGGTCTTTAATCCTTTAATAACTGGAATAGCCATAAAGTTTTCAGCAAATTCAGCATACACATTGTTCATTTGTTCGGCTTCAGCTAATGCTTCTGCTTCTGTTGCGTGAGCTGTATGTCCTTCTTGCCACAAAAATTCTGCAGTACGCAAAAACAAACGTGTGCGCATTTCCCAACGTACAACATTTGCCCATTGGTTAATAAGTATAGGTAAGTCTCTATAGCTTTGAATCCAACCTTTATAGGTGTTCCATATAATTGCTTCACTAGTTGGACGCACAACTAATTCTTCTTCTAATCTCGCTTCTGGATCGACCCTTAATTTTCCTTCATTATCAGGGTCATTTTGTAATCTATAATGTGTTACAACAGCACATTCTTTTGCAAACCCTTCGGCATTCTTTTCTTCAGCTTCAAATAAACTTTTAGGTACAAATAGTGGAAAATATGCGTTTTGATGACCTGTTTCTTTAAACATTCTATCTAATTCAGCTTGCATTTTTTCCCATATTGCATATCCATATGGTTTTATAACCATGCATCCTCTAACTGCTGAATTCTCAGCCATATCAGCCTTTACGACCAATTCGTTATACCATTTTGAATAATCTTCTGCTCTACTTGTGAGATTTTTGCTCATTGTAAGTATTTTGGCACAAAAATTGTGCGTATGTTAAATAAAAAAATAGTTCAACAAAACTAACTATTTTTGTAATGTTCAACAATAAAATTATACAGTTATGCAATTTAAAAATTACATCATATCAAAATTGCCATTTTTTGTTGCACTAAGCTTTGCTTTTGTTTTAGCTTCTTGTGGTTCATACCAATATGTTGGTTATGACAATGATGGTATATACAATTCTGATGGAGTTGTTTATGAAGAAGATACTTATCAAGAAACTACAAGCGCTAGCGGCAGCTACTACAAAAATTATTTTGCTGAAAAATCTCAACAATACGAAAGCATTCCTGAGGAAAATATAATATTCACAGATATTGAATCTTACGAAGGCAATTACACTGAAGAAGAAGACACAACCGATGAGTACAATGGATATGCTGGTTGGGGACAAGATAGCGATAACATCACCATAAATGTGTATTCTAATTATGGATGGAATAATTGGGGTTACTACAATTATTGGGGTTGGAATAGACCTTTTTATTCATGGAATAGATGGAACACTTGGGGATGGAATTCTTGGGGTTGGAACAATTGGGCTTGGAACTCTGGTTGGGGATATTATGGCTACAATTCGTTTTGGGGTAACCCATATTACAATGGATTCTATTATGGAGGTTATTACAATCGACCATACTACTACAATGGATACCGAAATGGGTATGCATACAATCGTGTAAACTCAAGACGTGGTCAAATTAACAATGCTTACAATTCTAGACGTTCTAATTCTGTAATAAATAATAGTCGTATTGGGAGAACCAATCGTTCTACATTAACTAGACCTAGAAGTACCACTACAAGAACTAGAGTAAATTCTTCTACAACTAGAAGAAATAGTTCTATCACACCAAATAGAACTAGAGTTAATACAAGATCTAACAATTCTGTAAGACCTAGATCAAATTCTACAAGAACAAGAGTTAACTCTTCATCGACAAGAACTAGAGTAAATTCATCATCTAGAAGTTCTTCAGTAAGAAGCTCTTCTGGTTCTTCATCGCGTAGTAGTGGTAGCAGAGGTTCATCTGGAAGAAGACGATAATATTCCCTAAAATATTAAATTAAAAATTGATATGAAAAAGTTAAGTTTACTATTCATAGGCATACTATCTATGTCTAATGTTATGGCTCAAGATATATCTGATGCGTTGAGATATTCTTCAGACGAAATTCAAGGAACAGCGCGATTTAGAGCTATGAGTGGAGCTTTTGGAGCTCTTGGTGGAGATATGTCTGCCGTTAGTTTAAATCCTGCAGGAGCAGCTGTATTTACTAGAAGTCATGCTTCGGCTTCTCTTTCCATTTTAAGCATCAATAACGATGTTAATTATTTTGGAGAAATGCAATCTTCATCTGACTCTAAATTTGATCTTCATCAAACTGGAGCTGCTTTTGTTTTTAATAACACTAATCAAAATTCACCATGGAGAAAGTTTGTATTTAGTATTGCTTATGATAAAGTTGCTAATTATGATAACGATTGGTTTGCAACTGGAACAAGTACAAATTCAATAGATTCTTACTTTTTGTCTTATGCTCAAGGTTTGAGGCTTGATGAAATTTCTGCCTTTGCAGGCGAAAGCTATACTGACGCTTATGCTGATATTGGCTCTGCTTACGGTTTTAATAACCAACAAGCTTTTTTAGGTTATGAATCCTATATTCTTGAACCAAACAATGATACTGATGATAACACTTCTTATTTTTCAAATATTGCTCCTGGAAGTTTTGAACACGATTACAGTTATCTTGCTACAGGATATAATGGTAAGTTTACATTTAACTTTGCTTCACAGTTTAAAGACAAATTATATATAGGTCTTAACCTAAATACTCACTTTATCAATTATGAGCGATACACTTATTTGAATGAATTTAATTCAAACGAAGGATCTTTGGTTAACGAAGTTGGGTTTGAAAATTCGCTATTCACAACAGGAACTGGTTTTTCTTTTCAGTTAGGAGCAATTACAAAGCTTACAGAAGAACTTAGAGTAGGATTAACCTATAACTCTCCTACTTGGTTTAGTATTGAAGAAGAAACTACTCAATATCTTGCTACAGTTAGAAATGATGGAGGTTCAAATATTACTCAAGTAATTAACCCAGCTATTATTAATGTTTTTCCTAGATACAGATTACAAACACCAGGTAAACTAACAGGAAGTTTAGCTTATGTTTTTGGAGAGCAAGGTTTAATTAGTTTTGATTACTCTAGAAAAGATTACTCAAACACTAAATTCAAGCCAACTTCTGACACTTATTTTTCTGCTCAAAATGATATCATTAGTAACACACTTAAAGCTGCATCTACATATAGATTTGGTGGAGAATACAGATATAAGCAAATAAGTTTTAGAGGTGGTTATCGTTTTGAAGAAAGCCCTTACGAAGATGATTCTTTTTATGGTGATCTTACTGGGTATTCTCTAGGTTTAGGATATAATTTTGGTGATATAAAATTAGATTTAGCTTTTGATCAATCTGACAGAGAGATTAACCATCAATTCTATAGTGTTGGTCTTACAAATGCAGCTCTTTTAGATTCTAAAAACTCTAACGTAACTTTATCTTTAGCTTTCAATTTATAGAAAGTTATACAACACATAAAAAAAGAAAAAGGCTGAATAAAAATTCAGCCTTTTTCTTTTTATAAACTTCTTTGGTTTATCGTTTCAAAGTAAAGTGAGCTTTAAACTCTTTTCTCTGCCCACCAATTGGTTCGTCGTACTCTACTACAAACCAGTAATCACTTGATGGCATTGGGTTTCCATTGTAGGTTCCATCCCATCCT